>BNJU01002189.1_pt1 | contig 281758 bp, 336 predicted proteins | sample 8539281 | NCBI WGS metagenome assembly BNJU01 (sample SAMD00202456, study PRJDB9452) | human saliva metagenome | isolation source: human saliva | place: Japan
TCAAACTCTCGCAGGTTCATTCTTGTAGTAATGCAAAAAGCCTTGCGTATGTTCCCAATTTTCTATATAATCAAGAGCAGATACTAAACTTCAGTTAAACGAGATACCGCAAGCTTTGCGAGCGATACTCGTTATGAATAAAAACTGAAGTTTATTTTTCTTGGAATAAGATTCCATCAGGACGTAAGTCTACGTAAAAGGTGATACCATGATTCATTATCAATTTTTGTCAGATGTAAACATAAGACGATATTTTTACAAACCAAGATAGTGTTTTACCACGTCTTGTCCACTTATCAAGTGGGTATCGTTCTTTTCTTATGCGAAAGGACAGTTGATAATGATGAAAAAAATTGAATAAAGAGCTTTTATAGAACCCCTTTTTTTCTGTTGGAAAAATGGTTTCTTATTTCTATGATTTCTATGGTGATTTTTAAGTGCCTATAATCTTATTATTTCATGGCTACTCCAAAAAAATCATCGATCTTGCAGCCGGAATAGATAAAACTCCCCTTTTTATCAGCTGGCACTCGTTTCTCTTCTTTCTTTTCTTGTATTTATTGTCTTCTACTTTTATATTTCGATATGCTCACCCTAAATTTTTTTACAGACATTGTCTACTTCTTACAAGGACTTGCTGTTTGCAAAAATTCTCCGGAATAATAGTAGAATGGTTTCAGAAATCGGAAGCGGACAATTTCTTTCAAAACTCAGCAACGATTTGAAATCCATTGAAGAGCATTATTTTGATTTTTATATTACCCTGATCGATATCGGCATCAGTTTCGTCGGAGCCATCGTTTTAATGCTGTGGTACAGCCCTGTACTTACCATGGCAGCTATTGCATTATCCATATTGCCTCTACTCGTATCCATTCCGGCATCAAAGGAAATTACGAAAACAGAAAAAAATCTTTCCAAGAAAAATGCCGAATTTATGGAATTTATGAGAGATACTCTTTCCGGCTTTTCCGTAATCAAAAGCTTTCAAGCGGAATCCGAACTAGAAAGCCGTTTTCATGAGGAAAATGTAAAAATTGAAAAAGCAAAATTCCTTCGCAGATTTGCAGAGGAAAAATATCAATCTCCTTTCCACCGCTGCAAGCGTAGTGATGAGACTGGGTGTATTTCTTTTCGGAGCCTGGCTATCCTTATCGAATTCGCATGTTACCCCGGGGATTGTGCTCGTCTTCCTTCAACTGCTTACCTTTGTTATCACTCCAATAGAAAAAATACCTTCTCTCTTTGCAAATCGTAAAGCGGCACGCTCTCTGATTGCGCAAACTGCTGAACTTCTTTATGAGAAACCTGATGAACAAGAAAAAACAGAAATCCATTCTCTAAAATCTGCAATTGAAGTGCAGAATCTCTCCTTTTCTTATGAGAATAACGGAAAAGCGCTTCAGGCTGTCTCCTTAACCTTTCATGCCGGAAAAAAATATGCTATTGTCGGTGCTTCCGGTTCCGGGAAATCCACGCTGTTTAAACTATTGACAAAGTATAGCAATGAATACAACGGCAATATTTTATTTGATGGAATAGACTTGAGAAATATTACTTATTCCTCTCTTTCACAGATTATCTCTGTAGTACAGCAAAATGTGTTTGTGTTTCATGACAGCATTTATAACAACATTTGCTTGTATAAAAGTATACCGGAAGAGAAATTTGACTACGTGATTCAAAAATCCGTACTTTTCCTCCCTTATTCAGCAAAAAGGAAAAAGACTTCTCTTGTGGCGCAAATGGAAGTAAACTATCCGGTGGAGAAAAAGCAACGCATTTCTATTGCACGAGCCCTGCTTAGAAATACATCCATTTTACTCATGGATGAGGCTAGTTCCGCATTAGATGAAAAAACAGCAGATGAAATTATGAATTCCATTTTGGATATGCCTGATATCACAAGCCTTGTTATCACACACCGTTTAAATAGTACACTGCTTAAAAAATATGATGGGATTTTTGTTCTGCATCACGGAAAAATAGTCGAATTTGGAGCTTTTGATGAACTCATGAAAAATAAAGGCCTGCTTTATTCCCTAATTCTGCTTTCCCAAAGCTAAAGAATATAGTAGCTAAAGGATATAACTATCCCAAAGCCACATCCAATGCCATCATGACGGTAAATCCAACAGCGAAGAGCAGCACTCCCCAGTTTGAGTGCTCTCCTTCCGCGGTTTCCGGAATCAACTCTTCGACAACCACATAAATCATTGCTCCTGCCGCGAAAGAGAGAAAATAGGGCATAAGAGGAGAAAATATCGGTGCAAAAAGAAGCATAAGCACGGCTGCAACCGGCTCTACCGCTCCGGAAAGAACACCATTCACGAAAGCCTTATGTTTATTCTGTCCGTTTGCGTGCAAGGGCATGGAAATAATTGCCCCTTCCGGGAAGTTTTGAATGGCAATTCCGATGGAAAGTGCAAGCGCCGCACCAAGAGACAGTCCTGTGTTTCCAGTAAGCATTCCGGCATAGACCACGCCTACCGCCATGCCCTCCGGAATATTGTGAATCGTTACTGCAAGAAGCATCATGGTCGTACGCTGAAAAGAACTCTTCGGTCCCTCCGCCTTTTCCGCATTGATATGAAGGTGCGGAATCAACTTATCTAAAGCAAAAAGAAAGAGGGTTCCGATCCAAAAGCCGATAACAGCAGGAAGAAAAAGCAAATTTTTCCGAGGCTACCGCTTTCTTCCATCGCCGGTATGAGTAAACTCCAGATGGATGCCGCAACCATGACCCCTACTGCAAATCCCTGTTAAACCCTTCTCTACATCCGGAGGAATCACGGGTGCATTTCCCCCTGTAGTCTTATTTCCTTCAAAAATATACGCAGGCAGAACCAAGGCTCGTGCCCACGAACGGAATCAAAAATTCCCCAAAAACAATATATTGACTATCCATACCTATTCTTTCCTTTACTACTATCTTTTTCTAATGAAGAATCAGCATTTTCTATAAGCTACTACTTTGCTATATGCACTCTACTCTTCTGTCTTCTCAATGCATTCTTAAGAAGTGTTTGTATCTCCGTTTGTACAAAAATTAAATACAATACACAATGTACATTCGGTAAATACAAGAAATATTTTATAGAATTAAAATAGTAGAATATAAAAAGAATAGGAATTATGAAAACCGCAGGCGCATCTGATACCACTCAACATTCCCATGTACCGATTCAGAAAGACCTTCCAAAGCAAAACCGAGTCGTGAATAAAAAGGGATTTTTTCTTTCTTACAGGTAAGAACCAGTCCCTCTCTTCCTTCTTCTTTCGCCATTCGAATGAACTCTTCCAACATTCTGGAAGCAATTCCTTTTCTGCGGTAGTATGGCATGGTATTCACCCCAAAAATCATCTGCCATCTTCCCTTTTCATCATGCAGAGATGCGTCTTCATACATTAAGTCAGTTAAATTCTCTTCATTCGTGCAAAAACCGTCTATAAAAAGAAACTAAGCTGCTCTCATGATACAAGAGAAGAAAATGCCTTCCATAGAGAGTAAGCCTTTCCCGAAAGCTTTCTTCCGTCGCCGCCTCCAAGGGCGGGAAACAGTCCCTCTCTACCTTTGTCACTGCGGAAAGATCCGCTAAATCGCCTCTTTTTAACTGCCACTCTTCCCCATATTCTCCAAATCTATCTACCATCTATGTCCTTTTTCCTCTCCATTCCGTTTTTCAACCAATCCTTCCCATCAACAAAGCGGGACACGATAAAGGACACAACATAGTCGCCGGCAGCATTAATCATCGTCGCCGGAGGATCAATCAGGTTTCCGATGGCAACCAGAATCGGAAAGGCAAGTTCCATATTATTCGGAAAGAAAATAGACGCAATGATATACTCCCCGATATATCCTCCTCCCGGTACACCGCTCATTCCTACAGCGGAAAGCACGGCAACGAGAACGATGGCAGGAAGATCCGAAAACTTTACCGGTGTCCCTAATGCCCCCATAACAAAGACAATCTTCAGCACGCAGGAGAAACAGGAGCCATCCATGTGCATGGTCGCGCCCAAGGGAATCACAATATCTGAAACATCCTTCGATATCCCGCTTTCGGCAGCCGCTTCCATATTGCTGGGAATCGTTGCTACGGAAGAACAGGTTCCAAGAGACACAATCGCAGGCTTTACGATGTGTGAAAACATGACCTTTATGCCTTCTCTTCCGGCTCCGATGAAGGCCATCAGCGGAAAAGCGGTAAAGATATAAATAAAGCAAACGGGATAATATAAAAGCAAGGCCCTTGCATAGCTCTCCGTAATTTGAGAACCATAGGTGGAAACCAGGTCTGCAAAAATAGCAAAAAAGGCTATCGGCGCATAATACGTCACCACTTGTACGAACTTCATCATGACCGTGGTCAAACTGTCCAGAAAAGCCGCTACTTTCTTTCCTTCCTCTCCTGCCAGATTAACGGAAAAACCGAAAAGAAGGGAAAAAATAATGAGGGGGAGCATGGCTTTACGGGAAAGAAGCATGGAGAAATCTTCTACGGTAAAGAAATTCATAATCATCTCCGTCATCGTAGCGTGCTCTCCCACTTTCTCTTTCGCCATACTTGCCTGTGGCGAAGTCACCGGCGGAAAAAAATCTGACAGAGCAGAAAATAAACAATCGCCGCTGCCGCTCCCGTCAGCACAAAGGTTAAAACCGTAACCCCCATAATCTTTCCCGCTCTTTTTCTACTCTTGATATTCGCCATGGCAGAGGAAATCGAGGCAAAAACCATCGGTACTACAATACAGAACATCATCCGAATAAAGATGGTTCCGAGGAAGCTGATAGAATGGGCGAAATGCGGAAGAACGGCTCCCGTCACTGCACCGAGTATCATGCTAGAAGTAAAATGATTAAGAAACGATAGTTGTTTACTACGGATTTTGCTTTCATGTTGCTCTCCCCTTATCCATTGCTATCCGAACAGCTACTTTGCGTATTACTTCATTATAGCATTTCCGCCCCGCTTCCGCGAAGTGATTTTTAAGGGAATTTTTTCGTTTTCTATTTCTTTTCTAAATCTAATTCCTGATTGATTCTTCTCACCTTAAACCAATAAATCGCGAAATTGAAAAGCCAAACCACAAAGAACACCATTACAAAAATCAAAAAGTAGAGTAAAAAACCGTTAAGACTGTGTTCCATCCAATAAAGAAGATAACTGATTCCCATCATCGGAATAGATACCGAGAGAAAGTATACCGCGGTTTGTTTTAAAATACTCCATCTTTCTATTTCCCATATAAAACTCATTCCGCCAAAGACACTGCCCAGTATCCCTGAGAGCATCGTTTGCAGAAGCATCGCCTTTACTTCACTTCCCGTAAAAAAAACCAGAGAAGCAGCAAAGGGATAATACTTTCCCTCTCCAAAAAGAAGAGACAGGAAAAGAGAAATCCCAACGCTACAGGAAATCCCTATTGGAAAAGAATACAACACACGTGATACTATTTTCTTCATTTTCTACCTCCTATCTCCAGACACTGCTTAATCTTTGATACGTATCTTCTGGACACATAACTGAAGCTGCCATCAGAAAACAAAAACCCCTATCGTTCCTGTAAGGGATAAGTCAAAGCGCTTCACTTTTCGTAAATTCACAATTTCCGACTGCGAAATCCGTACAAAATACTTCGGATTGACCCTATCCTCCACCTCGTACAGCCGGTAATGAAGCTGATATTCCCCTTCTTCCATAACGGCATATACCTTTCCGGCGGAAGTATACACACGAATGATTTCCTCCAAAGATAAGGGAACCGCTTCATCTTTTTGAAAACCGAGCAGTATATCCGTCGTGGAAAGAGCGATACGATCCATCAATTCCTGTACTTCCCGGGAAATCCTGTTTGTCATGATGAGTACTTTCACTTCCGAACAATGCTCATCCAGCTGCACTTCTATTTTCAATTTCCCCCTCCAATTCTTTAAACGATAAAAAACGGGAAACAGCCATGGTAAAAGAATAAAACCGGCTTTTTTATGAGTATACGTATCATACGGGTTTTTTTCTACAGAAATCCGCTATTCGGTACGCACGACTACCTATTCGGTAGTTCACGCTCAGTTTGAACAAAAAAGCTAAGCTGTGTAAAGCAACACAACTTAGCTTTTCATCTTGGGTATACCGCAAAAAACGCAGCACAGCTACTCTGTTATAAGACTGAATCCTTTGTCAGACAAAAGTGCAGCAAGACTATATGGTTAAGAGATATATCCCTTTTCCTTTAACTCTACTCTCTGACTTCTCGAGATTGGCTTCGGACACGCGGATAATCGGTCCGGTACAACCCATACCGGATTCTGCATAGATTCCGAGCTTCCAAAGACAACGAACCGCATCATCCAAGTCCGTTACTTCGATACCGAAAAGTGCAGCCGTAACCACCTCTTTAGGCGGCTCCTTAACTTCTTCTCCGCTCTCCTTCGGCTTGTTTGCCTCACGAATCTCGGAAAGAATCTCTTCAAGTCCGGCACGCTTTGCCAACTTAAACTCTTCTTTTGCCACTTCGAAAACTTTCCCTTTGACGAGTTCTCCCGCAAAGCGAAGTGCATTTGCTACAACAGGAGCACCGGAAGCACGAGAGACAATCATGACAAGCTTCTCATAATTCTCTCCGATACCGGGTCCATAACCAAAGCCCTGCGCCTCGAAGGAGCCTCCTGTTGTATAAGAGGAAAGCATCTTGGAAAGCACATTTCCGGTTAAAGAATCCGTAACCAAGATATCCGCTGTACCGCGAAGTACATCGTTTCCTCTCATCACGCATCCACCGTCGGAACGGGAAGACTCTGCAAAATGAATCGGATAACCGTTCGCCTGAAGCTTCTTTAAAGCCTTCTCCGTCTGTCTTGCACCGTCTACGTTTAAGATACCGATAGTCGGCTCTTCATAACCGCAAGCCTTCGCAGTGATGATGCCGTAAATGGCATTTTTTACCATGCCTTCAATACGATCTGTGCTGGATGTACCGGTAGTGTTTGCAATAAACATTTCCTTACCGATACCCGGTGTTACGGCACGTCCTACAGTAGATACACCGATAGGGAACGGATAATGCATGGTTACCGCACCGTCAATCTTTCTTTCGTTTAGAAGCTCGTCCATCTTATCATGGCCCGCTTCATCATCGGAAACTTCAACGGTTTCTACCAATTCATTTTTTAAGGAACCGATATAAACCACATCCACTCCGTCTCTTGCCGCAGCTACTGCAGCCTTCATGGAGTTTTCTTCCCCATGCTCGGAACCCATACCTGTTAAAGCAATACGCGGCTTCTTCCCGAAGGAACCGGTTTCTAAGCCCTCTGCCATGGCTAAAAAGGTATCGGCAATCAGTTCTTTAATTTCCTTAGCCATTCTACCCTTCCTTTCTTATTCCTGATTTTTCCAAAATGGAAGCGGCAAAATCCTTCATGGACTTCGCAATCATAGAACGAACTTCTTCCTCCGATACTGCTCCTGTTCCTTTTCCGGTATTCTTCTGGATAATGAAGGAAACTCCGTCAAAGAGGTTGGTCATTCTTCCAAGGAAAAGAGAACCCTTACCGATAATCATAGCCTTGTTCATCTTTCCCGCTTCAATGTCTTCCTTCGCAAAATCCTACGAAAAGGTACACCGGAAGGAATATGTCCCTGTGTCGGAGCATAACCTACGAGTCCCTTCTCCTCGGTGAAATTAGCAAGATCCGCCTTCTCCAGCCAGCCCTTCTTTACGGCAAGAGCGGCAATCATCTTATAGTTTGCCATCGGCACATCTCCTGCACCTGCAGGCTTGGTAATGTCGGCATTCTGCATCTCCGGAGAGAACTTATCAATATCCTTTACGGTAAGTCCTGCACGCTCAAGCGGATCGGCTACAAGAGAACCGATAACGTTCTGCGGAGCAGCTCCTGTAGCTACAGTATGACGACCGATGATATCCAGATTGATTTCAGCGGACTTTCCGTCATTCTCGGAAACGATAATACAGAAGGAAGCAAGGCAATCCTCAAGCATCGGAAGCTCTTCTTTACATGGTCTTTCCCGTTCATGGCAAGTTTCGGTACACAACCTCCACCGATTACGGCAACGGTATGGTATGCCCCGGCTTTAACCAAAGCGGCGGCCTCAATCATGGCATGAGACGGACCTGCACAGAAGCCTCTGGCATCGGAACCGGTTGCATTCATAAGTCCTGCAATTTCAGCAGCTGCCTTCGCAAAGTTTCCGCCGCCACGCTGGTTTACATCACCGCAGGCTTCCTCGGAACAGTCGATAACATACTCGATTTCATTGGCATTTACGCCGGAGTGCTTTAAGGAATGTAAAATAGCAAGAACAGAACTTGCCTTATTCATGATGTTCTCAAGCATTACCTCTGCGGATAAGTTTACATCAATATCATGTGCTCTCTTTACACAACCGATAAGCTTACCTTCATAGAACAAAGGCTCAGCCTCATGTCTGTCTACAAAGCCCTGAATCTCGGAAAGCTCAGCACCCTCTGTTACACGATTTAAGATTTCTTCGGTAATAACAGGATCCTTTGCAAGCTCCGGCTTATGCTGAGCCACAAAGCCCTTCTCCATATATCAACTTCAAAGCAGTCACAAGCCTGTGCAAGAAGCAGGAACTCCGCCTCCGGCATAATCTCACCGAACTTACCGTAACGGCTTGCACCCTCTACTTTTTTTATCATAATAAGGAAACTCCACTCCTTTTAACTCTTCCGGAGTCTTGTTTCCGATATAAACCTGATTTACTCAATATGTCACACAATCCTCAAAGGAACGAACATGCTTTTCCCATCTCCTTTAAGAAATCTCCGTCCGGATTTACCACTCTTTCCGTAGCAATGGTGGAACCATGCTGCAACATCAGTCCCGGTGTGTAATTTAAGCAATAACCTACGCCTTTAATAATACTATTCATATTGATTCCCTCTTTTAAAGAATTAAACTTGTCATATCGTGACTAAGATGAAAGAAACTAAGAGATTTTTTTGCTATTTTTTTCTCAATTTTTTCGTAATTTTTTTAGAAAAAAGGGGAGCCCGAAAAAGCTCCCCTATTTTTTTAAAGGTACTTACAATACTCGGAACGAATATTGTTCATTTCATTTACGATGTCATCAACATCTAAAACCATTTCCATCATGCTGACTCGGTCGTCATAAACAGTACTCGTCAAACTCTGCTTTAAGCTCCGGTTCGCAAACATGATAAACTGTGAGTCCAAGCTGGACCCCTGTCAATGGACCTGCGAAGGTAGGATCACCTGCTGTAACGGTCTCAGCTGCAAGCCCTGCAGCCTCTCCCTCAGCAGCGCCAAGAACTACAACCAGATTCTCCGGTCCGAACTTCTCAGCAAAATCCTTTACTCTCTTCTGATTTTCCAAATCCATTGCGCCTGCGCTCGTTCAAACGAAGCATTCAGTGGAAGCGAAAACTACTTCTCCGCCGGCAGTCTCAACACAAGCCTGAATAGCTGGTCCTGGAACGCCGTCACGGTCTCCGATGATGATTACTTTTTTACCCTTTAAAATAGCCATCTCTTCTCTCCTTTCTTGAAAAGTTTATATCGTAATGGCAAAACGCCAAATACGCGGTATAAATTTAGGCATTTAATGCAACGTACTTCTCCACCATTGTCTTAATGGATTCTTCTGTTGCAGCATCCTTAACTAATTCTTCGACCTTCTGTACCATCCTTATAAATCGCCATAACCGAAGTCCGAGAATCTTCTACTGATTGCCAGTCTTCTTGCCTTTGTTGTATTTAAGGAAGTGAACTTCAGCTTTCCTTCATACTGATCAGCTAAAGAATGAACGAAAGGCATCAGTGCAGCACAAGGTACACATCCGTCTCCAAAAAAGTCTACGAATACATAGCCTTCAGCCTTTAATACTTCCTCTTCAAAAATTGTCCTTATTAACTTCTAACATAATTCCTCCTTTTATATAAAATAATCTGTTTTAAAATGATGATGTACTCAAGAAAAACGTATCTTCGAGGAATGATTACTCCATCTCGTTCAGATATTTCTCTGCCTGCGTTGCGGCAATTGCACCGTCAGCGGCAGCGGTCACAACCTGTCTTAAACTCTTCACACGAACATCCCCCTACGGTAAATACACTGGGGATATTGGGTGCATATCTTCATCAGTAGGAATATATCCTCTTTCATCCATCTTAAGATTGGTTCCCTGGAAAAGCTCCGTAGTCGGAATTCTTCCGATGAAACCGAAGATACCGAACATACCGTCTTCTTCACTTGCTTCCAGAACCTGCTCCTCGCCTGTAACTACGTTCTTTACCTTAATCTTCTGTAGGATATCGTCTCCGGAAAGTTCCTCTACAACAGTATCCCACATAATATGAAGCTTCTCGTTCTTGAAAGCCTTCTCCTGAATGGATTTTTGCTGCTCTTAACTCATGTCTTCTGTGAATGAGCGTTACGGAGCTTGCAAACTTAGTCAGGTACATAGCCTCTTCTACAGCGGAATCTCCTCCACCGACTACAAATACGGGAAGGTCCTCAAAGAAGTTGGCATCGCAGGTTGCACAGTAGGAAACACCCTTTCCGAGGAACTCCTGCTCTCCCTTACATCCGATAGGACGAGGATTGGCTCCCTGTAGCAATAATCAAGGTTTTTTTCCTCATACGTTCCGTTAACACCCACAAGTCTCTTTACATCCCCTCCAGCTCTACAGACTTGATTGTATCGTGTACACGATCACAACCAAAATGCTCAGCCTGCTCTGTCATTCTCTTAATCAGAGAAGGTCCGGACTCTCCTTCTACAATCTGTCCCTGGATAGTTCTCAATAGAATCCGTGATTGCAATCTGTCCTCCATCCTGCCCCCTTTTCGATAATACAAGTGGAGAGCCTTGCTCTACCTGCATAAAGTACCCTGCTGCAAGTCCCCCGGACCGGCACCTAAAGATCAAAAACATCATACAGCTTTTGACATAGTCTTCTGAATCTCCTTCCCAATGCTTTATTATTTATTTTTCTGCAAAAGCAGTAGAAACCCGTTTCAAATCAGTATCTCTATTATACACTAAGCAAAGTTCTAGGAAAGAAAATTTCCAAGTTATTCCTTTGTGTATTTACACTCTAGAGGTACTATCCGTAAAATAGCCAAATATGAAAAAATCCTTTTTTGCAAATCTCTTTTACAAAATCTTTTGGGTTCTCACCCATTCTGTTAATTCAGAACGAGATGTCGCACGCTTTGCGAGTGATACTCGTTAAGAATTGTAAGGGGCAGGGTTCCTGCCCCCTCGAATTCTGTTTAGTTCAATACAGAGCTTAAACTCCTGTACTAAACTTGCGTTTTTAAAGTTGATTTAAACTTTATAAATCGCAGATATCTTACAAGAAATCATCCTTTACTTAAAGATGGTCTGCTTATCTACATCCACGGTGAGTGCATGTAAAGCTTTCTCTACGATCTTTCTTCTCAATGCCTTCTCTTCCTCAGGCTTTAAGGACGGATTACCAAGCGGGTGAGGAATAGCAATAGCCGGAACGATACGGTTTGCACCTACTGTCATGGAAATAGGTGTAACAGTACATACATGTACAACAGGAATTCCTGTAGCTTCGATACCTTTAACCATCGTTGCACCGCAACGTGTACAGGTTCCTCACGTACTGGTCAGAATGACCGCATCTACATGGTCTTTCTTCAGTTTTGCACCGATTTCCTCGGAGAACTTCTTAGCGGAAGCAACGGCTGTTCCGTTACCTACAGTAGTAAAGAAATAATCGTAAAGCTTTCCGATCTTTCCTTCCTTCTCAAGGTCTCTTAAAACATCCACCGGAAGAACTCTATCCGCATCCTGATTTGCGTAGCTCGGATCATATCCGCCGTGTGCAGTCTCATACGTCTCGGCGGTTAAATCATTTACTCCCTTGATGGAGTACTCGCCGTAACGAGTTGCGTTGGAAGACTCGATGTGGTCCGGATTTCCCTTCGGAACAATACCGCCGGAAGTAACTAAAGCGATAGTAGCCTTGGAAAGATCCTTAACAGCAGGCATCGGATCTACACGGTCGAAGGACGGCATCGGATACTCTGTAGTAAATTCCTTGCCTGCAATCTTAGCAAGAAGCATCTTAACCGCACGCTTGGAACCTCTCTCCTCTTCGAAGAAGTTTACACGAATTCCCTGCGGGATATATCCTTCTTCCTTGGAAGAACCGATATGCTCTCCGCGAGCAATCTTTAAGCCTAAAGGAGCCATCTTTTTAACGGCATCTCTCATGCCGGCAGCGCTGTTCTTTGTGGAAACAATGTAGACCTTGCTCTTTGCTTCATCAGCACCCGGGTTCTCTACATACATACCTGTAATAACAGGGATATGCAGCTCATCCTGAACGGCAACAGCGATGGTTGCGCAAGCAAATCCGTAACGACCGGCGTTAAATGCAGGTCCTGCGATGAATAAATCCGGCTTAAGCTCAGCAACCTTCTTTAAGATTTCCGGCTTTACCTTGTCTGTATTCTCACCAAAAAAACTGTCTCCGCAAACGATGGTTCCGATAATTTCAGCCTCATCGCCGAAAGCCTGCTGAAATGCAAGTCCCGGTCCCATTGGGCCCTCATGGTACTCCATTGGATAATCAGCCTTATCCTCTCCACCTACCTGAGCGAAGAACTGGTTAATATATTGTACAACTCTTAATTTTCCCATTTCTTTCTCCTTATCTTGCACTAAGCTTATTGAATCCTACCTCGGAAGTTGCACCGGTAATAACCTGTAATTCCACTTCCAACGATCCGTCAGGCTTCAGTGTTGTATCACTTGCTCCTGCAATCTTTGTTACATAGTCCAGTGTACCGATCAGCTTATCGAGCTTCGGAAGGGTGATCAACTGGTTCGCATTTCCAGCAGTTACCAATGCATTTGCGGCAACATCCGCATCGGCAAGAGACTGAGACTTTCCGTCTCTTCCTGCATACTCATCGGTAACGATAACGGTCTTGATTCCCTCAGCCTCAATCTTCTTGCAGTTCATGATAAGGTCAGTATCCGGGTTTCCGAATCCTTCCTCGGTGATGATTACCGCGTCTAAGTGAAGCATCTTGCAAAGCTTTGCAGTCTGGTTGGAGGAACGCTCCTTATCAGCAAGATAAACGTTCTCATTTGTAATGATATGTGCCACGAAATTGATGGTCTTTCCGTGCTCCTCGAAGAGATCCTCAATAACCGGGTTGTTCTCGTGAACATAGGTCGGGTTCTTATCACATGCAGAAACGCAGTTTCCGGAAATGATAGCTCCATCCATATCCTCTGTCGGATAGAGAATGGTTGGAAGAATCTTCTTTGCATCTACGCCGTATACATAGGTGTCATGAAGAAGTCCCTGAGACTGTAACATCTGCACATAACCAACTCTCGGAAGATTCGGATATGCATTTGCTCCCTCGATAAGATCCAAGGTCTCATATACCTTAGTCTCATCCGGAGTCAACTCCTTCGCCTTTTCAGCGATAAATGTAGCAGTCTTAAGACCTGCCATACGAACAGCCTGCTCGTACGCGTGAGACTCTGTTCCCTCTACCGGCTTACATACACAGGTTAAGTTAAGAGTCTTGGAGAACGGAGGTACTCTGCGCCAAGTCCTGTCATATCGATGATTCCCTCTTGAAACCAACAATCGGTCCTGCAGTAACCACCGCCATACCCTTTAAGCAGTAGGTCTTTCCTGAGCCGACTGTCTCTACGGAAGAAATCACTCCCGGGAAAACGCCGCCCTTTCCTTCTACCTTTACTCTGGGCTCAATAACATCCTTTACCGGAGTGATACGAACCGACTCGCCCGGTTTAGCGATATCGAATTCTACTTCTTTGATCTTTTCTTCCGTAAGGAAGACCTCCGTAAGTTCCTTCTTCGACACATAGAGAACATGATCCTTAATCTCGGTTGTGTCTGCGAACTGGATGTCCTTGATGAAAATCTTACCTAATTCCAGTTTCACTTTTGCTACCTCCTTTAAAAAACTTTATGTTAATTAATGCAACATAAGCGACTCTAATCCGCTATCCAGAAGCGTCCAATCCAAAGTCTGAAAATCCTTCTGCACTTCTTCTGCATGAATACGATCCTTTTCCTCGAATTTCTCACAGGTATTTAAAGCATATTCAATCAAATCCAGAGATTTCATATCAAAGCCTTCTTCCGGTGTCTTATCCAAAAGAACCGACTCATATGGAGTTTCATTGGGCTTAATGGAACCGTCAAGAGGATGGGTCAGAATCTTTCCTCCCATATGAACCATATCCCTTACTCCCTTTAAAATATCCATGAATGAGATTTCACGAAAATCAATTTCGACATCCGTATTCGGATACTTCTTAGGAAAATTCTCTTTCACAAGCGGGTTGTTTGTTACAATCACAAGGCTCTTCATCTCTTTTCTCCTTTCTTTACATAGAGAAACAAAAACAGGGTCGGAGAAATAGCATTCCCACAACCCTGTTTCAATCCGATTCAGAGTCCCCAATATATCCATCCTTTTACCTGAAAGATTCATTGCGATAAGCAACTTGCCTCTTCGGTGGTTTGCACTCTCTCTGATATATCTTGTTTTTTTATTTAGTATAAAAAAACAGTATTTAGGCGTCATACCTTTGTCTATATTTTTAACGTAATCCTTTGTTAAATCAACCAAAACAGGGTAATTATAGCCATCTTCTATGAGTATCGGCAAAGAAGGCTTGAAGAATTAATTTAAGAGCCGAAATACGGCATAAAATCTATAATTAATATTATTTATTTTTTTCTTAGCGAATGAAGGGAAAGCAAAAATCCCTTTATTTTTCACTTATAGAATTTATCTATCAGGCTTATGCAATATAGCTAAATACAATTTTACATTTTTTTAATTTATTAGATACTATATACATAACCCGAGACGAAAGTCAAAAAAATAGCCAAAAGATGGAAAAAGAGAGAAAAGGCATGAATGAACATGTCTTTTTTCTCTCTTTTGTATAGACATTTTTTTCGCTCACCGACTGTACAATCCTAATCCGATTCAAAAATTTCAGCTATTCTCAGCACTGCATAAATCATTTTTAAAAACTCATTACACAAAATCATAAATCAAAATCTGTAGGATTTGCCAAGTTGTATTTCATAGCGTTTTTAGCTAGTATTATTTAGTCAAAAATTATTTTGTTTCCATAAAATCATTTTTGGTCAGGAGGGGCTATATGAATGTAGAACAAAACAAAATGGACGAATTATTTAAATGGGACGGAAAGCCGGCTGTGGCTCCCACCATATCCTTGGCTTTACAGCACCTTGTAGCTATGATCATCGGCTGTGTAACTCCGGCGATTATCATTTCCAACGTTGCAGGCTTGGAAATCGGACAAAGAATCATCTTAATTCAGGCTTCTTTGACCATGTCCGCATTATGTACTTTTTTCCAACTCTTTCCTATTAAGAAAGGCGTATTCGGAGCCGGACTCCCGATGATTCTGGGAATCAGTTTCGCTTATCTTCCCAGCATGCAGGCCATTGCCGGAGAAGGTGGCGGAGTCGAAACCATTGTAGGCGCTATGATGGTCGGCGGTATCGTTGCCGTAGTAGTAGGTGTTTTCGTAAAGAAGATTAGAAAGTTTTTCCCACCGCTCATTACCGGTACCGTTGTATTTACTATCGGTCTTTCTCTCTATCCGACCGCAATTAACTATATGGCAGGCGGCGTTGCAAATAACGCTGAGTTAATTGCTAAAAAGGGACTTCCGGAATCCATGATTTACGGTTCCTGGCAAAACTGGCTGGTTGCTCTTATTACCTTGATTGCCGTAATGTGCTTCAGCACCTTCGGAAAAGGCATTTTTAAACTGGCTTCCATCTTACTCGGTATGGTAGTAGGCTATCTTGTTGCACTCTGCCTTCGGCATGGTATCTTTCAAAGAAATCGGAACTGCATCCTCGTTCTCCTTACCGCATTTCTTACCATTCGGTGTTAAGTTCAGCACACCTGCTTGCATTTCCATCGGCTTGCTTTTTGCAATTAACTCCATTCAGGCAATCGGTGACTTTACAGCAACTACCATGGGCGGTTTCAACAGAGAGCCGAGTGATGATGAACTTCGTGGCGGAATCATTGCCTACGGTGCAACGAACTTCCTGACTTCTTTCTTCGGAGGACTTCCCACAGCAACCTATTCTCAGAACGTGGGTATCGTTATCTCCAACAAGGTTGTTGCAAGAAGAGTATTTGCCACAACAGGACTGTTTATCTTAGCTTGCGGACTTTGTCCTAAATTCTCCGCACTGCTTACTACGATTCCGCAATGTGTACTCGGAGGAGCAACCATTACCGTATTCTCTACCATTGCCATGACAGGAATCAAATTAATCACACAGGAACCTTTAACAGCACGCTCCACCACAGTAGTAGGTCTTGCAGCTGCAATCGGTGTAGGAATTGCACAGGCACCGGCTTCCTTAGGACTCTTCCCGGTTTCCTTCACCATGATCTTCGGAAAGTCTCCTGTAGTGCTGGCTACCATCATTGCGGTATTCTTAAATATCGTTCTTCCAAAAGAGAAGAAAGCATAAAATATTGTTACTTAACGAGATGGCGCGTACTATGCAAGCAATACTCGTTATGAATCACTACCACCCGTCAAACGGGTGGTTTGCTCGGGGCTATAAGCCCCTGCTACTGACCAGCGTCTAAAGGCGCTGGCTTTCATTTTGGGCTATGGGAAGTTTGCTTTGCACCTTCCCACAGCTCCATTCAAGCCATATTGCGTTTGACTCGTCGCTACCCCATAAAGGGGTATTGGTACTACTGCACTTTAACCCTTAAAAGGGTCTTCATATTCTTTAACACTTAGTTTATCCAAAGCTATATCGTGTTTTTCTTGATCTTGGATATACTTTTTTTATTGTGGCTTCATTTTAAACCTACTGTACTGACATAATAGCCTTCGGCCCAAAAATGTCTGTTTCCAAATTTGTATTTAAGATTTGCGTGTTTATCAAATATCATTAAGGCACTTTTTCCCTTTAAATAGCCCATAAAAGAAGAAACGCTAATCTTAGGTGGAATACTAACCAGAATGTGTACATGGTCCGGCATTAAATGCCCTTCTATAATCTCCACTCCTTTAAAGGCGCAGAGCTGCTTGATAATATCCCGAATATCTGACTTATATTGATAATATATTATTTTTCGCCTATACTTCGGTGTGAAGACAATATGATATTTACACATCCATTTCGTATGTGCCAATGCATATTCTTTCTTTCGTTATAAAATCACCTTCCTTTTCTACAATATAGCTTGAACAACTTTATTGTATTAGGAAAGGTGATTTTTGTATAACAAGTGTTTCCCACCCGCATAGCGGGTGGTTTTTTGTATCAGAGCTAACATTTTTCAAATGTCAGCTCCGATACTGGCTAAAGTCCATTAATAAGAGAAAAAAGTGCTTAAGACCACGTCTTAAGCACTTTTTTGGGAACTTTTTACAGCTCCTTTTTTTCTTAACATTGCATATCCGGCAAGAGAAAGGAGAGATATTCCAAAAAGAGACGCCCACAGGCCGGAAAACGTTTCATCTCCCGTAGAAACAGTTGATCTTCCTTGAGTATTCTTTCCGTTCGCGTCACGATTCGCACCAAGCACGTTTCCGTTCTTTTTTTCGGGCAAAATTCCGTCAGTAGCAGATAAGGAACTGCTATCTTCGGAAGTCATCGGACGATCTGCACCAAGAACTCCTCCCGAACTTTGCGGAATAGAATTTCCCGGGATTGTAGATGTATCGGACGGATTAGGATTTACCGGAGTTCTATCCGTAATTCCGTTTCCGACGGGATTTCCGTTCTGTCCGGGATTTACCGGCTGATTCTTCTTCTCCAGACGAGTAAAGAAGGCAGCCCGGTTTTCACCGGACTGCCTTCCAAATATGGATTAAAACTCTCCCCTTCAATGCATTTCTGCAAGCTTTGAGTTTAATTCAATTTACTTTTTCTCTTTTTGTATTCTGCACTACATTAAAAAGAGCGCCAATAGGGCCAATACGTTCGGGATTACCATAAGTGCGTTGAAGAAGTCGGACATATCCCAAACCAAGTTTACCTTTAAAGTTGTACCGATAATGATACAAACCACAACGATTGCGGAATAAAGCTTTACTGCTTCCTTGCCAAACAGGTATTGAACATTCACTGCACCAAAGAAATGCCATCCTAGTACTGTCGAGAATGCAAAGAAGAAAAGACAAAAAGCTACAAAGAAATGACCAAAATTACCAAATCCGGCTACAAAAGCCTGCTGGGTCAAGCGAATACCGGTAAAAACCTCACCCGTTGACGGATCAATCGTTCCGAGGATTCCGCTTGTCAAGATAACAAACACGGTTAAGTTCAATACTACAAAAGTATCGATAAATACGGAAACCATAGCGCAAAGTCCCTGTGCATCCGGACACTCCGCCTTTGCTCTTGCATGAGCGTGGGGTGTAGAACCCATACCTGCTTCGTTAGAGAACAGTCCTCTTGCTACACCGAAACGAATTGCCTGACGAATAGTAATACCTGCTGCCGCTCCGACTACCGCCTGAGGATTGAAAGCACCGATAAAGATAGATGCAATTGCTCCCGGAAGTGCAGAAATATGCATTACGATAAAGATCAAAGCACCCACGATATAAATACCGGCCATAAGAGGTACAACTTTTTCCAACACAGCAGCAAGTCTCTTTGTACCGCCAAAGAAAATGAAAGCGGCAATGGCTGCCACAAACACTCCGATAGCCACACTGGGAATATTGACATTCATAACAGCAAATACTTCCTTGAACGCAGCACCAATGGAGTTGGACTGTACCATATTTCCCATGAAGCCGAGTGCAAGAGTAATGAAAATCGCAAAAGCTGCTGCCATTGCTTTTCCTAATCCACCCTTAAAAGCGGCTTTAATATAGTAAACCGGGCCTCCGGTTACCTGTCCGTTTTTCTCCTCTTTATAAGTCTGCGCAAGAACAGCCTCACCGTAGATGGTAGCCATTCCGAAAAATGCGGATACCCACATCCAGAAAATTGCCCCGGGTCCACCACTTACGATTGCTGTTGCCGCTCCGGCAAGATTTCCTGTACCAACCTGAGCTGCAATAGCGGTTGCAATCGCCTGGAACGGAGACATTTCTCCTGTATCATGCTTCTCACCGTTCAGATTGAAATGCCCGAAAACCAGTTTGAATCCCTCTCCAAATCGACGAAGCTGGATAAACTTCAGACGAAAAGTGTAATAAATACCTGTTCCACACAAAAGGATGATGAGCAAAAATCCCCACAAGAAATCATTCCCCTTGTTAATGATCGCATTTAATGCATCCATATCTTTCTTCTCCTCTTCTAGAGTCGCTTTTCTCCGAGATATTGTATTGTTTATCTCAAATCAGCTCCTCATCACTTAGACATTGTGATTGACCTTTCATCAATCGCTCCCCGCCATTGGATCATCTTTTTCTTTCCGGAAACATAAAAACAGCTGAAATAAGATAATGGTCTCCATGAAAGAAACTGTATCTTGCCTCCTCTTTATTTTTTTATCTTATTTCGAATTTGTTAAGATTTTATCTATATTTCTCGTCTTTTTCAACAATATTATTTTATTTATAGGGATAGTCTATAGTAATTTTTATAAGGAATGTAGTTCTCCTGTAATTTTTTTAATAAAATGACTTTCTTAGTCCAGTTTAAAGAAATCTTCTCTTCGAATAAATTCCGCAAGTTTCGCTCCAAGAATCTTTTGTGCATCTCCTGTAAGATGCACTTTATCCGGATATCTATCCAAAGTAATTTTAGCTGTATCAAAAGAGCGGATTTCTTCCGACTCGCAATACGCTGACAAAGCTTCACTCAGTTTTCCATCCACGGTACTAAAGGCGGCATAGGCTTTATCACCACTAAAATCCAGACTCGGCGGACAGATATAGAGAATATTTTCAGGAAGAAAGGGAATTTTTTCTTTTTCAAAGTCAGAAAAAAAGCCCTTAAGATGATTCAAAACTCTTGGAATATCCGGGCGACCATAGCTTAAAAAATCATTTACTCCCAACAAAAAGATAAGGAAATCCTTACTTGTCAAGTTCTTACAGGCAGCCTTAAAGTCTTCCCACTCAAAAGGAAGATAGGGAATACAACGCCCTACTTTGGCATGGATAGAAAAATGAACCTCCGGAAAAGCTTGCTCCAGCATCGTCGTGTAGCGCTCCTCCACCGGAAGCCTCAGATCCTGATGTTCCTCATTCGGAAGATAGCCGTAAGTTAAAGAATCCCTCGTAAATAAGACAAGAGCGTTTTCTTTCAGTTCCGTCCTTCATGACATTCCCCTCTTATTGATTTGATATTTATAGACGAGATACCGCACGCTATATAAGCGACACTCATTAAGACTATGAATTTCAAGTATCCGATTTCTATCGAACCTGAATTGTAATTAATTTCGATTGTTATTCTCCCCTATCCTTTTTGTAAAGCGTGCGAAGACATCGGCACTTAATGAGCACAAGCAAAGCGATGTGCGAATTTAGTACCGCTATGTCGTAGCCCGAGCGAGAGCGACTTTACAAAAAGGACAGAGAAGAAGAGATAAACGCTTATTTATGATTCAGCTCCGGTACCTACTCTCTCCGCCTCTCCCGCAACTCTCTTCGTCATCTTCACCTTATCAAAGTACTGAATCAGTGCTTTAGCGCACTTTCTGCTCGTTCCAAACTGTTCCTTCAAGCTTGCAATGCCGAGCACCTCATTTTCTGAAAAATAGCTCTTAAGATAGTCTTCCACCTTGTCAAGATTCTCTTTTAAGATCAGAAGCTCCGGATCCTCTCCGACCTTTACAAGCTGCCCTTCCACTACCAAGTTTTGCAGAATGTCGAGGAAGTCCTCTTCCTTCGCTTTCTTTCGATCGAGTTCTTCCACACGAGGAAGCATAAAGCCGGCTTCGGAAAGCGCATCTACAATATTTTTCTCAATTTTTTGATAGGTTTCGTCCTTAAAATCCGTTCTGTCATTGAGGAGCAGGTATTCGCCTTCCAAACGCACGCCGGAAATAAAGGGCATACAGGCATCAAAGAGGTTTTGCTTACTGTTCTTTAAGAGCTTTTCGCGCATCTCCGCCTTCGGAATGCCGATTCGATAGGGGTGTTTTTTTATAAAAAGCTTCCAATACATGTTCCATTTCCGTGCCGAGGATATACGCATTTTCCTTATGCAGAAAAATAGCGCTCCTTTTGCACGGTGACAGGGAAAACGCGCTCTTCCCGGATCAGGTTCTCCATGGCGGGCTCTATTTCTTCTTTTGAGTGGGAAATTCGCTTTGCAAGAGCCGGAATCGTATACAAGGTTTCCAGTTCTTCTCGAAGAAGGGTTTCCAGTACATCCTCTAAAGAGCCCTTGTCCTTACTTAAAAGCTCCTGAATGGCATCGTCCGAGAAGCGTTTCTTCTTTCTGGCATTGGGTTCAAGTACCACGCCGCCTCCAATAGTTTCCACCGGACTGTAAAAGCGGAGAATAAAACGATCACCCCTCTTAAATACCGTTTCCTCTTCTAAAATAAACTCACAAAGCCCCTCTTCTCCGGGACCGATTTCTTCCTTATCAAGAAGCACCACGCGGCAAAGCACTTCTTTCGTCCCGGACAGGAAATGCAGTCTTTCCCTGTTTTTCAGGCTTCTCTTCGTATCGGGAAGCATGGTCACTTTTCCGTCCATTAGGGTGGAATTCTCCATACTGTTTTCCGCAGAAATAACGGAGCCCTTATGAAGTTCTTCCTTCTTTACGCCGGTTAAATTTAGCGCCACACGCTGTCCGGCCTCCGCAATTTCGGAGTCCTGCTCATGCACCTGAATGTTTCGAATCCGCGCTTTTAGTCCTTCCGGATAGATCTCCAGTGCATCTCCCTTATGAAGCGTTCCGGAAATAAGCGTACCGGTAATAATGGTTCCAAAGCCCTGCAGGCTGAACACGCGGTCAATCGGAAGACGCGGAATTCCTTTGGTATCTCTTTCCGGAAGCGCCTTTACCATCGCAGAAATTGCTTTTTTGCAATCCTCGATTCCCTCTCCCGTAACGGAAGAAACACGAACAACCGGTGCGTCCTCCAGGATGGTATCCTTCAGTTCCTTCCGAATATCCTCTTCCATCATAGAAATCCATTCCGGATCCACAGTATCACACTTTGTCAGCACCAAAATACATTTTTCAATACCGAGGAGCTTCAGGATATCCAGATGCTCTCTTGTCTGCGGCATGATTCCTTCATCGGCGGCCACAACCACAAGTACCATGTCCATCCCCACTACACCGGAGACCATTTGCTGAATAAACTTCTCATGTCCGGGTACATCAATGATTCCGCAGCGTAAGCCTTCTTCCAAATCAAACCAGGTAAAACCCAGCTCAATGGTAATCCCTCTATCTTGCTCTTCCTTTAAGCGGTCTGTATTCCTACCGGTCAGCGCCCGTATCAGTGTCGTTTTTCCGTGATCGATGTGTCCCGCCGTACCGATGATAATGTGTTTCACTCTAAAGCCTCCTGAAAACTCTCTACTACTCTTTCTAATTCTTCTTCTCGAATCGTGCGAAGGTCAATCCAGAAATCATCCTCCATGACTCTTCCGATTAAGGGCTCCTTGGTAAAATGCAGTCGCTTCTCCAGCTCCGGCACGCTGATTTTATGCGGATGGAAGGATACGGCAAAACTGTCCATATAAGTATCCGGAAGAGAGCCGCCTCCCACCTGTGAGGTACAGGCACGAACTGTACAGTCTCCCGGTAAACGATTGTCCCGAAACAAGTTACATAAGCTCTCCGCTCTCTCCTTTATAGAAGAAAGCGGTTCGGAAAGCATTTTTCAAAAACCGGAATCCGCTCTTCAATCCCTCCATATGCAGATACTCTCGAAGGGTCATGGAAAGAGCCGCTACCGTAAACTTGTCAATGCGAAGAGCTCTCGTCAGCGGATTCTTCTTCATGGCATCGATATACTTTTTCTTTCCTATGATAATGCCGGCCTGCGGTCCGCCAAGGAGCTTATCTCCGCTAAAAGCAGACAACGTCCACCCCGGACTCGATTGCCTCCTGCACCATCGGCTCATGGCGAAGCCCGTACTTTTCCAGTGGCAAAAGTACACCGGAGCCCAGGTCCTCAATAATCGGAATATTGTGTTCTAGGGAAAGCGACTTTAAATCCTTTGCCTCTACCGACTCCGTAAATCCCATGATGCGGTAGTTACTGGTATGCACTTTTAAGAAGGCTTTCGTGTTTTCCGTAATTGCCTCTTCATAATCGGACAAATGGGTTTTATTCGTCGTTCCAATCTCCACCATCTCCGCATCGGACTGCGCGCAGACGTCGGGAATCCGGAACTTTCCCCCTATTTCAATTAACTCTCCACGGGAGACAATAACTTCCCCGCCCTTTGCCAGGGTGGAAAGAATGAGCAGCACGGAAGACGCATTGTTATTGACCACCATGGCATCCTCCGCCCCGGTGATTTTACAAAGCATCTCTTTCATATGAGAATAGCGCTCGCCTCGCTTTCCCTCTTCGAGGTTATACTCGAGGTTCGAATAGGAAGAAAGCAGCGTCGCAAGCTCGGTAGAAATCTTGTGGCTTAGCGGTGCTCTGCCGAGATTCGTATGTAATATTGTTCCGGTTCCGTTTAAAACCGGACGAAGTTTCAGCTCGATTCCCTGCTCCACGTGCTCCGCTATCGCATCCTCAATATGGTCAATTCTGCGCAGAATTTCGTCTTCTCTATTTTCTTCGGAGGGAGACAGTAGTTTGATTTCTTCCCGTATCTCCTCGACCGCTTCTCTTACCTTGTCAGTCACATAGGAGAGACCGTAGTCTTGAATTAAATCCAGTACTTTCCCCTCTTCCAGAAGGATGTCTACCTTCGGAATTCTTCGGAATAAATTGTTCTTGTCCATATACAGCTCTTTTCTGTTTTGATGATGGGAAAAACGAGATACTGTGCTTTTCTCGCATGAAACGCATTATAGACGAGATACCGCATACACCGCACGCGATAGCCGTCCATAAAGATAATAAAATGATATAATCAATATATTATAGCAAAAAAGAGGAGAGGGAAAAAGCAGGACTTTTCCCCTCTTTTTATTCCGCCTCCACATGATACAAGGCATAGAAATAGCCCTTTTTCTCTAGGAGTTCCGTAAAGTTCCCTTCTTCCTCGACTTTTCCGTTCTTTAATACGCATATTCTATCCACACGGCTTAAAATCCGACTGTCCAAGTCGTGTAGGACTAAAATTTCCGTTGTATTTTCAATGTTTAGCAAAGTATCCAAGACCAAATAAGTATTTTCCTTATCAAGAGAAGCGGTGATTTCGTCCGCAAGTAAAATGGGAGTTTTTCGCAGCAAGCTTCGCGCAATACTGATTCTCTGTCTCTCTCCGCCGGACAAGGCTGCCCCGTTTTCTCCACATAGATAGTCTAAGCCCTTTTCCTTTATGAGATTCCGAAGTCCTGCTCGCTCTATCACGGACTGTAACTCCTCTTCCCGGTAAGTCTGAAATAGACTGATATTCTCTCGAATCGTGCCGTCAAAGATAAAGACCTCCTGCTGGATGTAGGAAATCTCCCTGAAAATCCTGTCTTCTCCCAAATTCACGGTATCCTGCCCGCCAATGCGGATTGTCCCGGACTGTGCTCTTTCCATGCCCATAAGGATTTTTAAAATGGAGGACTTTCCGCTTCCGGAAGTCCCGAGAAGAACCACCTTCTCTCCTTCTTTTACCCGCAAATTTAAGCCTTTCAGAACTTCTTTTCCTTCCGAATAGGAGAAGCAAATCTGATTAAAGAGAATCTCTCCGCGAAGCGAAGATTTCCATTCATTCGGGCTTTGCTTTTGCACTCTTATCTCTTGTTTTTCTACTATTTTTTGATCTTCTATATCCGTTTGCATCTCTGCAATTTGTTCTTCTTTTACTCTATTGTTCTCCGGCGTATTTTGCGGCACTTCCTCCCTCTTTATCATATCCCAAAAACTTATCCGTAAGCCTGTACAGCCTTCGCTTCCGTAAGCATGGAAGGAAGCGAACTTAAAGGATCAATCAGATAATGAATCAGCTGTGAAAAAGGCAATGACTGTTCCGATGGAAATGCTATGTCTGGTAAAAGCGATATAGGCTGATAGAAAAAGGATGGAAAGCCTTGTGACATAGCCGGAAATGGCCGCAAAGTAATTTACCTTTTCGACGCACCTTTCCCGCTTCAACATCGTCTCTTCCGTTTTTCCGTTTACCACGCCATGTAATTTTGAAAAGATAGCTTCCACCTTATAACTTTTGATAATGGTAAAGCCGATGGAAAAAGTCTTTTAAAAAAAGCGAGATACTCCGCATTTTTTGTCGACAGCCGGTCCTCCAGCTCTCCCATATTTTTTCCGGAATACACAGCCGCAAAAAAAGGAATGAGAGAAAGAACGCAGGACATACAGGCCAAAAAGACATTGTAACGAAGCATCACGATAATCGCGCCGATACCGCAGAAAATAATCTGCGTGATAATCGGAATCTGATCCAGAAACTGCTCTTTTATCTTCATGAGGTCGGTACTTAAAGCGGAAAGATACACCGAACTGTTCGAAACATAAAAATCTGCAACCTTCTTTTTCAATAAATAATCGCAGGCAAAGTTCCGGTACTGTAAGACCGCCCTGGTACTGAATTTTGTTCTGAAAAAATACGTCGCCACGGCAGAAAAGAACTCCATCAAAAAAATACCGGCAGTAAGAAGAATAATCCCCTTTAAAGAATATTCCCTACTTCCCGATAAGTAATCAATCAGAATCTGAAAAAGCTGCGGTACCGAAAGAATCACCAAAGATAAAACACTGGTTCCAAGCACCGCCATAAACAAATTCAAGCTATTATTTCTAAAAAAATTCCGGCTCAGCGGATTGCATTTTAACATGATTCAAGTATGCCCTTCGTTGTTCTAACTCACGATAAATATTCTATATTAATTTATAATAGCATAAGTAAATCTATTACAAAAGAACCGAAAAGCTACATCCTTATAAGCTGTTCAACTATCCTTTTAACTAAGATGCTTATATAACTATTTACTTGCATGCTATACAGGACTTTTTTTAATTAATTATGGCGTGTTGTGATTATAATTAATATATTATTTCATTTTATTTAATCTATACTCCTTATACTATTTTTTTCATATAAAAAGATGATTATATTTCATATAGTAAGGATACAAATCAATGGCTAACAAAAATTTACTGAAATTAAGATTTCTCTTCTATCTTCTATTAGCAGTCTGTCTTTTTCTAATTGCACTAAAGCCTGCCGGCCGTTTTCTGCAAATAGAGGATGATTTAAAAGAGCTTAAAGGAAAGATAAGTAACAAAACTATTGAATATCGCAGTGAAAGAGGCTTTGGAAACGATCGTCTGGACATTTATTCCTTTACACTTCCTCCGGAGGCTGTGCAAACGCAATTCTTTTCTATCTTAGAAAGCCAAGATAGCTTTTTCAAAATAAAGTCAGACGAAGATGTAAAGGATAGAGTTTTGAACTTAATCGACATACTCCCAAAAAATGATCCTTTAAGAAACAAACTGGAAAACTTATGCAATGAGAAGCCACGATTTCGTTATCAAAGCACATTTGGAACTGAAAAAATATATATCATCAATGAAGGTCAAGAAAAAGGATATTGCCTGATTAGCGAGATTTAAAAAAGAACTGCGGAGTAGAAAGATTATTTTGCATCATTTTGCGAATAGTGAAATAAGGGGTAATCTGAGCCCGTCAGCACTTGCTGAAAGCCAGCGTAGCGAAGCTTGAAGCTTAGTGCTGCTACGAGGCGAGGTTAGCGCAAGCGTGCCCCTATTTCACTATTCACAAAATATGCAGTTCTCTCCTCCACAGTTCTTTTTTTATTTCTCTGCTGTTTGTAAACGAATCAAAGCTCTGTAAAGCTTAGCCTGTGCACGAACTCGCGCTTCTTCGGAGCTTTCCTCCTCGATGCGCTTTTCGGCCTTGGCTTTAGCGCGCTCTGCACGCTCCACGTCGATTTCATCACTCCACTCGAAGGTGGTCGGAATCAATCTGCAGTGGTTATCCATCATGGAAAGCATACCGCCGATGCAGGCGCCCTTACGTTCGGTACCGTCCGGAAGAATAACCTTGGCTGTTCCCATTCCCACTGCAGTGCAGTAGTTAATGTGGTGCGCCATAATGGCTAAATCTCCGGTGATACTGCGAAGGCTCAGTCTCTCCACTTCGCCGTTAAACTTTTCTCCGTCCATAGAAACAATCTCTAACGGGAACATTGCCATAAGCGTCCCTCCTTACTGTTTCTTTGCTTTTTCAAAGACTTCTTCAATCGTTCCTACCAAAAGGAATGCGGACTCGGGAAGTTCATCACATTCTCCGTCCAGAATCATCTTAAAGCCGCGAATGGTTTCCTTCAAAGGAACATACTTTCCTTCGAGTCCGGTAAACTGCTCCGCTACGGAGAAGCTCTGAGACAGGAAGTTCTGAATCTTTCTCGCACGGTAAACAGTAATCTTATCCTCTTCGGAAAGCTCATCCATACCCATGATGGCGATGATATCCTGTAATTCCTTATAACGCTGTAAAACCTGCTGTACGCCTCTTGCTACCTGGTAGTGCTCTTCTCCGACAACTTCCGGAGTAAGAATACGGCTGGTAGAATCCAAAGGATCCACTGCAGGGTAAATACCCTTACTTGCGATATCTCTGGAAAGTACGGTCGTCGCATCTAGGTGCGTAAAGGTTGTTGCGGGAGCTGGGTCTGTTAGGTCATCCGCAGGCACATAAACCGCCTGAACGGAAGTAATAGAACCCTGCTTTGTGGAAGTGATACGCTCCTGTAAAGCACCCATGTCGGTTGCCAGAGTCGGCTGATATCCTACGGCAGAAGGCATTCTTCCGAGAAGTGCGGAAACCTCTGATCCTGCCTGGGTAAAACGGAAGATATTGTCAATGAAAAGTAGTACGTCCTGATGCTTCACATCACGGAAATACTCCGCCATAGTGAGACCGGAAAGTCCGACTCTCATTCTTGCTCCGGGCGGCTCATTCATCTGTCCGTAAACTAGGGCTGTCTTATCCAAAACGCCGCTTTCCTTCATTTCCCCGTAAAGGTCGTTACCCTCACGGGTACGCTCTCCTACACCGGTAAATACGGAAATACCGCCGTGTGCTGTTGCGACATTGTGGATTAACTCCATAATCAACACGGTTTTTCCTACACCCGCACCGCCGAAGAGACCAATTTTACCCACCCTTTGCATAAGGGCAAATGAGGTCAACTACCTTAATACCTGTCTCCAAGATTTCTGTTGCGGGAGTCTGCTCTTCAAAGGAAGGAGCCGGACGATGAATCGCCCATCTTTCCTCTGTTTCGGGAGCCGGCTTCTCATCCACCGGTTCACCCAAAATGTTAAAAATTCGTCCTAAGCAGCCGTCTCCGACAGGCACCGTAATGGGGCTCCCCGTATCAACTGCTTCTGTTCCTCGTACAAGGCCATCCGTTGAGCTCATGGCAACGCAGCGAACCGTGTCATCCCCCAACTGTTGTGCCACCTCACAAATCAGCTCATGTCCGTTAAGCTGAATGGAAATGGCATTTAAGAGAGCTGGCAGTTCGCCTTCCTGGAATCGAATATCCAGAACGGCGCCCATGACCTGTATGACCTTTCCTACATGTTTCTCTGTCATGTATTTCTCCTCTAGCTATCCTATAACTCTTCCGCACCGGCAACAATTTCCGTAATTTCCTGGGTAATGCTTTGCCTGTCTGGCTCTGTTATAGAACAGACTCAATTTATCAATCATCTCTCCGGCATTGTCCGTAGCCGCTTCCATTGCAGTTCTTCTCGCCGCAAGTTCGCTGGCGACAGAAGTGCAAACACCGCTATAGACGAGTCCGGCAAGATACTCCGGCACTATCGCATTAAAAACATCCTCTCCACTCGGTTCATAAAGAATCAAGTTTCGGATTGCCTTCGCCTCTTCTTCACTCTCCTCTTTCAGGTCTGAAAGCGGCAGGAGGGAAAGGCTGTCTACCTTCTGGCTCATCATGGAAATAAAGTCTGTATACAAAAGAACAATATGTCCAAACTCCCCTTCTCGGTAGGCTTTACAGAGTTCTTTTCCTATGGCATAGGTATCGGAGACATTGAGTTCTCCCACCAAACTATAGTTTTCATTCACAATGCTGTAGTGTTTCTGTCTTCCATACTCGAGGGCTTTCTTTCCTAAGGAAATAAAGCGAAATCCTTTCCCTTCACTTCTTCCTCTAAGGCGCGGAAAAGGTTCGCATTGTAGCCTCCCGCCATGCCTCGGTCACCGGCAATCAGCACATAGCACCATTTTTCCGATGCGTTTCTCTTCACATAGGGAGAAGAAAAAGTCGGTGTTGCCGTTTGCGATTTCCGACAAGGTTTTTCTTCAGCGTTTGGAAGTACGGCTTCGTGTTCTCCGCCCTCTCCTTCGCTCTTCTTAACTTGGAAGAAGCTACGAGTTCCATTGCCTTGGTAATCTGCATTGTGTTTTGAATGCTTTTAATACGGAGTTTCACGGACTTCATATTTGCAGCCATGTTTTTCTCCTTTTATCTCTACTTCTACAGTCTCTTTAAAAATTCCTCTGTAAAAACGCTCCAAGGAAGAATTTAACTTCTTCTCCGTATCCTCTTCCAGCTTTCCGGTACTTACGATAGCCTGCATAGTATTGACAGCCTCTGCATCGGAATCGAGGAAGTGATACAGCTCTTCTTCGTACTTCTTGATATCCTTTACTTCCACCTTGCTCAAAATGCCGTGTACTACGGCGTAGAGGATAGCTACCTGCTTTTCTACAGGAACGGGCTCGCCCTTGCCCTGCTTCAGTACTTCCACGATACGTTCACCTTGTGCAAGTCTTTGCTTGGTATCCTGATCAAGGTCTGATCCGAACTGAGCGAAGGATTGCAACTCTCTAAACTGAGAGTAAACAAGCTTCAAGGTACCGGCAACCTTCTTCATAGCCTTAATCTGTGCGTTTCCGCCTACACGGGATACGGAGATACCGGGGTTAACCGCAGGCATGATTCCGCTATGGAAAAGCTCGGTCTCGAGGAAGATCTGTCCGTCTGTAATGGAGATTACGTTAGTCGGAATATAGGCCGATACATCTCCTGCCTGTGTCTCAATAATCGGAAGCGCCGTAAGGGATCCTCCTCCAAGCTCGTCGGAAAGCTTAGCCGCTCTCTCTAAGAGTCTGGAATGCAGATAGAAAACGTCTCCGGGATAAGCTTCTCTTCCTGGCGGTCTTCTGATCAGAAGGGAAATTGCACGATATGCTACAGCATGCTTACTCAAATCATCATAAATAATCAGGACGTGCTTTCCCTGATGCATGAAATACTCGCCCATCGCGCAGCCCGCATACGGTGCGATATACTGCAAGGGGCTCGGCTCGGAAGCGGTTGCCGCAACAACGATGGAATAATCCATAGCGCCGGCATCCTTCAATTCATTCACAAGAGCGGTAACCGTAGACCTCTTCTGTCCGATAGCGACATAGATACAGATTACATCCTTCCCCTTCTGGTTGATAATGGTATCGATAGCAATCGTTGTCTTACCGGTCTGTCTGTCACCGATAATCAACTCTCTTTGTCCCCTTCCGATAGGAATCATGGAGTCAATTGCTTTGATTCCAGTCTGCAAAGGTTCTTTAACCGGCTGTCTTTTGATAATGCCGGGTGCAGGACTTTCTACAGCACGGAACTCCGTGCTCTCAATGGGGCCTGCTCCATCAATAGGCTGTCCGATGGCATTCACTACTCTACCAATCAGAGACTCGCCAACCGGTACAGAAACAACTCTTCCTGTACGCTTTTACACTCTGTCCTTCCTTGATTCCCACATCGGAACCGAAAAGGACAGCGGAAACACTGGTTTCTTCCAAGTTCTGCGCCATACCGAAAGTACCGTCACTAAACTCCAGAAGCTCACCCGCCATACAGTTTGTAGGTCGGAAACTCTGCTAATACCGTCACCAACCGTAAGGACGGTGCCGGTTTCATTTTTAGTACGATAGCATTTTTGGTAATATTTAATCTGGCTTCGAATGACCTCGGATATTTTTTTCTGGTTTTTAATTCCATTCTATGCCCATCCTTTTTACAAGACTACTTCATTTACATTTTTTCCGTATCTCTTTTAATCTGCCGGAAACGGTACCGTCTAAGGTCTTTCCGTCGACTTCCACCTTGAGTCCCCCTAAAACCTCGGGGTCAATCTTCTCCGACAGGATAATCTTCTTCTGACAAAGCTTCTCCAGCTTTGTAATCAAAAGCCGCTTTCTGCTCTTCACTTAAAGCTACAGCACTGACCACAAGAGCATCGGTAATTCCCTCATCCTCTTGATATCGCTTTTTTTGTATGTTTTTGTAGCACTCGGAATAGCTCCTGAGCAGGTACTTTTTCCAATAAAAACCTTTAAAAAAGTTTAAAAGATAAGGCTGTAAGTCTTCCGAAAAAGCCTGATCTAAAAGAGATAGTCTTTCCTTCTTAGGAATAGACGGCTCCAGCAAAAGACGGATATAATCAGGATTTTTCCCGGAAAAGAGCCTTCACAAGCTCCATTTCCTCCAGAACTTCCTTCGTAATCTTCTCTTCCTTTGCTAAGTCATAAAAGCTCTTCCCATACAAAAGCGGACGACTGATTCATGATGCCTCCTCTACATTTTGTAAGAATTCATCAATTAAAAGCCTTATGATCATCTTCGTGGATTTCCTTCTCCACAACTTTACCGGCAATGTCCATAGCGAGACTTCCGATTTCGTCCTTCACTTCATTTAAAGCTTTCTTTCTTTCCAGACGAATATCCGCTTCCGCTTTTGCCTTGATAGAGCTTGCTTCAGCCTGTGCCTCTTTAATCATTTCCTCCGCACGGATGCCTGCATCCTTCTTTGCGTCTTCAATAATACGGCTGGCCTCACCTCTGGCATCGGACATGCTGCTCTCATATTCCGCCTTTACAGCTTCCGCATCTTCCTTTGCTTTCTTTGCCTCTTCTATATTCTGATTCGCAAGCTTCTGTCTCTTCTGTAAAACCTCATTGATTGGCTTAAAGAGGAAGCGCTTAATCAGATATGCTTGTATAAAAAGGTTCAAAATCTGGGCAATGAAGGTCCACGGTATGATGGTTACCAACTGTTGCGATTCCATACTTTTCTCCTTTCTTCGTTTACCGGAAATCTTTCCTTACTTCAGGAAGTTCATGAACATTCCGGGTGCAACGAAGATTAAAAGAAGACCGGTAACGAAACCGTAGATACCCGTGGTCTCTGCGATAGCACAACCAAGGAGCATGGTGGAAGTAACATCACTCTTGCATTCCGGCTGTCTTCCGATAGCTTCCAGAGCCTTTGCTACGGCGTTACCTTCTCCAATACCGGGTCCGATACCGGCGATCAGTGCTGCTCCTGCACCGATTCCACAACCTGCCAATGCAATACCTTTTTGCCAAAAATTGAAAATCACTCATTGTTTTCCTCCTAGAAATTCATTTCCTATACTAAACAGGCTCTCATTTGTCCTGTTTATTTTAAAATAAGCTTATTAGTTTTGCAGTATTTCTTCTCTTTGCAGTATTAACTCTTCTGCAGTATTTACTCTTCTGCAGTATTTATTCTTCTACAAATTTATCCTTCTGCAGTATTTATTCTTTTACAGTATTTATCTTTCTGCGGTATTCTCTTTCTGCCAACTTATCCTTCCGCCGCATTGGCGATATACATAATCGTGAGCATGGTGAAGATAAATGCCTGCATGGCTCCGGAGAACCAGTCAAAATAAAAAGATAAAATTGCCGGTAAACCTACACTCAAGATAGGAATATGGGATAAAAATGCTCCTACAGCACCCGGAATCAATCCCAGTAATGCGGATGACGCGAGCGCGAGTGCAGCGTAAATCAGTCCGTTAATAACGATACCGGATAAAATATTTCCAAAATGACGACATGCCATACTAATGGGGGTAGCAATCTCCGAAAGGATATTGAAGGGTGTCATGATGAAAATCGGGGTAGTAAAGCCCTTTAAGTAGCCTAAGAATCCGCCGGCCTTAATCTTATTTGCCGTAATCATCGTAAATACGACAACCGCCCAGGCCGCTTCCGTTGACAAATCCGCCGTGGGACTTCGTAAGCCCGTCAAGCTGATTAAGTTCGAAACAATACTCGTTCCAAAGAGAGCCGCCACAAAAGGAATCATCTTGTCAAAACGATTGCCTCCCGTATTGGTCCGAACAAGATTGTTCGCACTTTCCACAATCAACTCGGCAATTGCCTGCCTCTTACCGATATTTTCCACCTTCAGATTTCTTGTCAAAAAAATGCAGAGACCGGTAATAATGAGCATAACCACCCAGCTGACGACTAGGGTTTCCGAAAGCAAAAAGTCCCCTAAAACAGGAATCCCCGTAGGAATTTTTAAGAATATCTTTGCACCGGAAATATCAAAATTCATACTCTAGTTTTCACCTCCTTGTTTTTGATTTTTTCCCTTTTTCCACTCTACAATTCCTCTTATTCTGAGAAATGCTCCCGGAAAAAGTAAAGGAATAATACCCTGGTACGGCTTGAAAGCAAGGTGCCACAATAGCAAGAATAATCCAACCAAGCTGCAACATGGTACGTTTTCGGTAAGAGAGCCGCATCCTCTGGTAGGCCTCTTCCTGATTTTCTACGCTAAGAACACTCTGAACCGTAATCCCCATAAGCAAAAAATTCATTACAGCCACAACTGTTCCAAGCAGTCCGGACAAAATCACCCGATAATCAAAGCTCACTTTCTCCGGAATAAAATGGTGAAGAATGAAAAATGCAAATCCACATAATAAGCGTGGCTATGCCGCTTTGCACGGCAATCTGCAGACTTTCCTTCTTCACAGTTTCCTGAACCCTCATTTTTCTTCCTTTCCATAGGTAAGAGACTTTCGCAATAAACAGAACATCCTTCTTCGGACAGATTCTCTCCTTCTCAGGATTTATGTTCGTTAAAAGCCTTGTCCTTACTTTTCTTTTCTTCCTCTTCCTTTTTACAAACGGAAAGGTAGACTTTATATGCCGTCATACATGAACCACCTAAGCCAAAGAAAAAAGCGGGAATGTATATCCAATAGCCAAGAGAAAAAACTTCTCTTAAGCGATATACCAAAAATAGGCAAAGTAAAAGCGGCATCGCAAGGGATAGTCCTAACTGTGTCAGAATCGACAGATTCTTTAAGGCCTTTGACCATTCCTTCATGCCACCCTCCTTGATTAAGAGTCTATAGTTTTCCTATAGATTCTTCTCCTTCTTACTCTACACCTCACTCTCCATCTATTCGAAAGTGAATGTGACAAAACAATATCATTTTGATTCTACACTAGCCAAAATGATTATTCAAGAAGCTAAGCAGTAGATTACTATAGTAAAATGCAATATAAGGGCTCTAAGAAATCTGTACGCTCTATAATATCGTCATAATTTGAGATTTTAAAAGATATATATAAAATAAAATAGCTTGTGAAACAGTTTCTTTTCCGCTTCACAAGCTATTCTTATACTCCGGGTTTCCTAAGCTGCATTACGCTTTTTCCATTGCGACTTTTGTTTCTTCCTTCTTCGGTCTCTTTCCGGTAATTGCGGAGGTTGGGCACTTCTGTGCACAGATTCCGCAATCTTTACACTTCTCATTCATCACTGCAAGATCATCAATGACATGAATGGCATCGAAAGGACAGTTTTTCTCGCACATTCCACAGGCAATGCAGCCGATGGAGCAGGCATCCTTAACCTGTTTTCCCTTCAAATGATTTTTACAGGAAACGATGTGTTTTTTCTTATAAGGCACTAAGGCAATCAAGGACTTCGGACAAGCCTTTTACGCAGGCACCGCAGGCGGTACATTTTTCCTTATCCACTACCGCTACACCGTTAATCACATGAATGGCATCGAAGGCGCAAACCTTTACGCAGGAACCGTAGCCGCAGCAGGAATAAGGACAAGCCTTCTCCGTTCCGCCCGGAACTACAACAAGGTCATTACAATCGGCAATTCCGCTATAATGCGCCTGCTGCTTTGCCTTATCACAGTCGCCCTGACAATGCACATGCGCTACTTTTTTTACGTTATCCGTAGAAACAGAGTTTGTTCCCATAATGGCCGCAATCTTCTCCGCAACAGGAGCTCCGCCTACAGGACACTGATTGACCGGAGCTGTACCCTTTGCAATCGCCTTTGCACATCCGTCACAGCCGGGAAAACCGCAGGCTCCGCAGTTACTTCCCGGGAGAGCGGCGCGAACCTCCGACTCTCTCTCGTCTACTTCTACTTTAAATTTTTCCGAGGCAACGCCTAAGAATAAACCCAATATCAATCCGGTTGCTCCCACAAGGCCTGCGGCAACCAGAATCAGAGTAGTCATTAAACTCATAATCCCTCCTTAAATTAATCCGCCGAAGCCGAAGAAAGCAATCGCCATAAGACAAGCTGTAATCAAAACGATGGGTGATCCCTGGAAAGAATGAGGAATACGATCATTTCCTTCGATAATATTTTCTCGTATCCCCGCCATAAGAAGGAGTGCCAAAGCAAACCCCACAGAAATTCCCAGTCCATAGACAAAGCTCTCCGCCAAGTTATAACCATAAGAGACATTGTTTAAAGCTACACCAAGTACCGCACAGTTTGTCGTAATCAAGGGAAGATATACTCCCAAAGACTCGTAGAGAGAAGGAATATTTTTCTTTAAAAACATCTCTACAAACTGCACAAGAGCGGCAATCACCAAGATAAATACAATGGTGTTTAAATATTCCAGACCGTCCTTTAAGCCAAGGGCCTGACAAAGCGGACCGGAAGCCGCAAGGAAAGTCACATAAATCCCGTGGGTAATGACGGACGCGATTACAATAACGAAAATAACCGCTCCTCCCATACCTTTTGAAGACTCCGTCTTCTTGGAAACACCGAGGAAGGGACAGATTCCCAAGAATTGGGAAAGCACTACGTTGCTCACCAAGGAATACTTAATGGCAATTAAGAGTAAGTCTTTCATACCGTCTCCTCCTTCTCCTTATTTTCCGTCTTACAATCCGAGAAACATCCCATACAATTTCCGCTACATACAAACTCATTTTTTACAGCATCTCCGTTCGTTGCGGAGGGCAGACGAAGTTTGTTTTGGATTGCGGTCAGCATTGCCAAAACGAGGAACGCTCCCGGTGCCAAAACAAAGATACTGATATTGTACGCTTCCGGAATGATACGTAAGCCGAAAATGCTTCCGGATCCGATAAGCTCACGCACCGTACCGATAATCACTAATGCAAAGGTGAAGCCGAGTCCCATACCGAGTCCGTCGCAAAAAGAAAGTAAGGGTCCGTTAAAGAGTGCATAGGACTCTGCTCTTCCTAAAATAATGCAGTTTACCACAATAAGTGGAATATAAATACCCAGCGCCTCATATATAGATGGCACATAGGCCTGAATAAGGAGCTGCACAATGGTCACCAACGATGCCACTATAACAATTTCTCCGGGTAATCTCATTCTCTCCGGAATGACCTTTCTTAAGGCGGAGATGACCAAGTTCGAAAACATCAGAACTGCCAGCGTGGAAAGTCCCATTCCAAGTCCGTTCATCGAACTGGTCGTAGTTGCCAAAGTCGGACACATTCCCAGCATGATGATAAAGGTCGGGTTCTCTTTAAATATTCCGTTTGTAATTCTTTCTAAATATTTATTCATAGTCCCCTCCCTACTTTTCCGCATATTCTTCCACAAACTCTGTGGCAGCATTGACTACATTGGTGACAGCGGTACTCGTAATCGTCGCACCGGATATGGCATCAATTTCATTTTCACCGGCTCCGCCGCCCTTCTTTACGGAAAGCTTCGTGCCTTTTCCTTTGAACTGCTCATAGAACTCCGGAAGAGTCGCCTTCTGTCCAAGACCGGCAGTCTCAGGAAGTGTCTCCGGGAAGGAAATGCCCGTCACCTTTAAATCACTGCTTACCCCCACTACGACCACAACCGCTCCGCCGTAGCCGGCAGCTTGTCCCTTAAGTACATAGCCTACAGTATTTCCGGACTCATCCTTCGCAAGAATGGCTTCGGAAAGGCTCGCATTACCGTTATTTGCAGCAAGTTTTCCCTCCGTTGTTGCCTGTTCCAGCTTTTCCTTAAGACTGTCCGCATCATAATCATGTGCATCGAGAACTACTTTATAGGCAGCATTCGTCTTCTGCCTGATGGCTTCCGAAATAGTATCTTTTGTTGCTCCGTAAACCGCTCCGAGAAGCAAACCGGAAATGAGGGTAATTGCCGTTAAAACAAGTGCATCTTTGATAAAGGAATCTTTCTTCATCTTATTTACCCTCCCCTTCCAAATGCCTTCGGGACTGTCTTATTATTGATAATCGGAACTACAATGTTGGAGAGGATAATCGCGTAGGATACTCCCTCTGCCGATCCGCCATACAAACGGAAAAGCCCGGTTAAAAGACCGGCAAGAACAGCGAAAATCACTTGTCCCAGGGGTGTAATCGGAGAAGTTACATAATCCGTCAGCATAAAAAAGGCACCAAAGATCAAACCTCCGCCAAGAATTTCCGAAAAGAGATACTCGGGACTTGCCCCTCCCTTTCCGAAAAGTAAGGTAAAAAGGGCAACTGTTCCGATATAGATTAAAGGCATCTTTGGAGAAATCACCTTCCGAATAATTAAGTAGAGTGCACCGATAAGGAGACAGATCTTCGAAACTTCTCCGATTGTTCCCGGAATTCTGCCAAGGAACATATTCATTAAATCCGGTGTTGCTGTGGGACTCGCCTTTAAAACCGCAAGCGGTGTCGCGGTAGCTACTGCATCCGTTCCCACTCCGGTAAAGGTTGTCATCTTTCCCGCAAAGGAAATGAGAAGAAAACAACGTGCCGCAAGAGCCGGATTCATAAAGTTAGCCCCCAGCCCTCCGTAAAGCTGCTTCACCACAATAATGGCAAAAACAGATCCGACAATAGGAATCCAAAACGGAATGTTCGGCGGACAGTTTAAAGCAAGAATCATACCCGTTACCGCTGCAGACCAGTCATTCGTTGTCACGGGAAGCTTCATCGCTTTTTGGTAAATCAGTTCTGTTAAAACAGCTGCCAATGTAGTCAAAACCACAACAAAGAAAGCATGGAAACCCCATTGCAAACTACCGTAAATCGCTGTTGGAAGCATGGCAATCACAACATCCCGCATAAGTTCTGAAGAACGCACATCCTCTCTAATATGGGGACTGGATGAAATTTGTAACATTTTCATAATTTAAGCTTCCCCTTTCTTTTCTTCTGCGGCTTTCTTTTCTTCTGCAGCTTTCTTTTCCGCTGCGGCTTTTCTAGCCATTTCCGACTTGATTCTTCTCTTCATTTCTTTAAAGCCCTGTGTCAAAGGCCGTTTTTGCCGGACAAACATAGGCGCAACATCCGCATTCAATACACTCTGTTCCATAGAGAGCCGTGAAGCGATTGATATCCTTCTGTAAAACAGCCTTCATCATCATAACCGGCATCAAATTGGTCGGACAAGCAACAGCACAACGACCGCAGTTAATGCAAGGGGTAACAGGCTCTTTGGAAACCTGATCTTCTTTAAATGCCAAAATCGAGCTGGAATTCTTTGTCACGGGAACATCCAGCTTAAATAAAGACATCCCCATCATAGGTCCTCCGGAAATGATTTTTTCCGGCTCTTCGGTAAATCCGCCCGCAGCATCCACGAGTTGCTGATAATTGGTTCCGAGAGGTACACGGAAGTTTCCGGGATGCGCCACAGCGTCTCCCGTAACCGTAAGAATTCTTCTTACGAGAGGCTTTGATTCGCAAACTGCCTCATAGATCGCAATAAGCGTATCTGTATTGTTTACCAGTACGCCCTTATCTGCCGGAAGAATAGAGAAATTAATCTTTCTTCCTGTAACAGCATAAATCAGCTGACGCTCTCCTCCCTGTGGATAGCGAGTTTTTAAAGAAACGACTTCGATATTCGCTTCATCCTTCGTCATCTCAGTCAAAATGCGAATGGCTTCCGGCTTGTTGTCCTCAATACAAATCTTTCCCTTCGCATTCGGAAAAAGAGAAAGCACGACCTTTAAACCGCCGATAAGCTTCTCCGGTGTTTCCAGCATATCTCGGTAGTCGGAAGTAAGATAAGGCTCACACTCCACTGCATTAGCCAGAAAATAATCAATCTTATCCGGATTCTTCGGGCAAAGCTTCACGGAAGTGGGGAAGCCTGCTCCGCCTAATCCTACGATTCCTGCGTCTTTTACTATCTGCACGATTTCCTCTTTGGATAGCTTTGTATAATCTCTCCTCTCGCCAAAGCCCGGAATCGTCTCATATTCCTGGTCATTCTCTACCACGATAGACTCTACCATGCTGCCGCCTACGGTCAGTTTCTTTTCAATGTTCTTCACCGTACCGGAAACGGAAGAAATTACCGAGGCAGAAATAAAACCTGTTGCTTCTGCTATTTTCTGTCCCATCAGTACTCTGTCACCCTTCTGTACAAGAGGTGTTGCAGGAGCACCTATATGCTGAGACAGAGGGTATACCATCAGCCCCTCAGGACGCAAATCAACAATGGCTTTATCCATTGCCAATTCTTTTCCATCATAGGGGTGGACACCACCCTTAAAAGTGGAAACACCCATCTTTTTACCTCCCAAAATAATCAATAAATAAACCAAAGTAATTATACTATGAAGATATACAAAATACACTAATGCACAAAGTATGCACTGAAATTAAATGCAGTCTTTCTCATTTTTAAACAAAAATCCCTATTAAGAATCAGTAATTTCATTAAAAATCAGTAATTTCATTAAAAAAACTGACCTCGAAATCGCCGGCTTTTTCATACCGTCAATTAGGGGTCGGTTCCTTATCATCATAAAAATTATAGTTTTTTTACTGCTGCAATTTATTTTTTTCTTCTAAAAGCTGATAAGCCCTTACAAGATGCTGTGCCAAAACAGCTGTTGTCACAAGTCCCAAGCCTCCCGGAACCGGTGTAAGCTTATCCGCCACAGTCTTCATGGTATCAAAGTCTACGTCTCCGCAAAGGTTCCCTTCTTCATCCACGTTAATTCCCACGTCGATTACGGTAGTGCCTTCCTTACAGTAAGATGATCCGATAGCTTTAGCTCTGCCGATAGCCGCAACCAAAACATCGGCTCTCTTACAAACCTCTTTGATGTTTTCCGTCTTGGAATGGCAGACGGTAACCGTAGCATTTTGATTGAGCATCAAAATCGCCAAGGGCTTTCCTACCACGAGAGAACGTCCGATAATGCAGACCTCTTTTCCGGCAAGCGGGATTTCAAAATGCTTGCAAAGCTGCATAACCGCCTCGGCAGTACAGGGTGCAAAGGCATTTTCGTCCTGTAGGAGAAGACCTGCAAGATTCTCTCTCGTAATGCCGTCCAAATCCTTCTCTTTCCTCATGTAACGCAGCATTTCTTCTTCATTGATCTGCTTCGGAAGAGGACGGAATACCAAAATACCGTGAATCTCCGGATCGTCGTTTAAAAAACGAAAGACCTTCATGAATTCTTCATTACTGCAATTCGCATCCAAATGATAGTCCTTTACCTCCAAGCCAAAACCCTGAAAGCGCTTCTTAACGGACTGCTCATAAGCAATATCCGATTCTTTCTCTCCTACCCTCAAAACTGCCAGAGTCGGAATACAATGATGCTCTTGCACAAAGCCGAGACATTCCGCCTTGATTTTCTCTACTAACTCTTTTCCTCTTAATTCTTCCATAGTGCTTCCCTTTCTGCTATGTATAAAATAGGGGAAAGTCCCCGGCTAGATTGCTTTTTCTACTGTCTGAATTGCCTCTTCCAAAACCTTTAGCTTCTGTAAGGCTTCTTCAACCGCGTCTTCTCTATTCTTCTTCGTTTCCGCATTTTTCATAAGATTGGTATTAATGCGTACATTCAAAGCCGCTCCGCGCATAGCGGTGATGAGGAAGGATGCGCCTACGCCCACATCGGATATGGCAATACGAGATCCGTTCCTTGCAAGTTCCAAAAAGCTGTCTGCCTCTCCCGCACAGAGCTCCAAGAGATGCAAGGGAACAAGAGAGGCTTTCTTAAGACATTCTTCCATCTGCTCTTCATAATGCTTTTTTTCTTCTTCTGTCTCCTTCGGAAGAGAATAAGCCTGAGACAAGGGATAGAATACTTCTTCATCCGCCTTGGCAAATCGTAAAGCGGATTGCTTCGCTTCTTCCCATTCCTTCATCCTTCTCTGCAGACATTCTTCATAATCGGCATATTTCTTCTTACCCAGGGTGAGATTTCCCACCATGAGTGCAAGAGAAAATCCCAGGCTGCCGATAGCGCTACCGCACCGCCTCCGCCCGGAACCGGACTCTTAGAGGAAAGGGCCTCCAAAAAATCCTTAATCTTCTCTTCTCCTAAACGTTCCTGCATTTCCGTACTTCCATACTGCTTCTCCATTCAGTCTTCCTCCTTTATGTTTTTTGAGTTCACAGCATAAGTCTAGATACAGTCTCTTCTTTCCCTCCATTCTACTCTTTTACTTCCATTTTTTCCACTACTTGTGAGCGGCTTCTTCCTCTTGGAAGATTTCCTCGGTACGGGGCAAGTTCATTGCCTCTTTTTCGACTTCGTCCATTGGCTCCGACAGGCAGATTGCTGCTATTTTCTTTCCCCTCCAAAGATTCCTGATTCTTGCTTTCATCAGGATTATCTTCTTTTATTTCCACTCTTTTCTCTATTCGTTCCGGTCTTCTCTCTATTCGTTCCGGTCTTCTCTCTGTTCGTTCCGGTCTTATGTAGTACACCTCCTCGCTATCCCACCTTTTCTTCATAAAGAGAAGCAAAACAAAGAATAGGATTGCACCGATACTGAAAAGAATTCCTAAATAATATCCCTCCGGTACAAAACGCATCTCGATTTCGTGATCACCTGCAGTTAACGGAATTCCCAAAAATGCGGAAAAGCTTTTTTCCGTCTCGATGCGTTTACCGTCAACCTTGACCTTCCAGCCCGGATCATAGGGGATAGATGTGAAAAGAACCGCGTCGGATCCTGCAGTAATTTTTCCCTTCACATAGCCATCCCTCCACTTATCCAATTCCATTGCACGGCCGGAAAGCATGTCCGTAATTTCTCCAAGTACCTCATAGGAAAAGGAATATACCGTCGCGTCCATATTTTCACCCGTGGTCAGTGATTTCAGCTCCACTTCCGTACCGGCCTCCAAATATCCGAGGGAAAGAAAATATCCCCGGTCAACATGTTCAAAGTTCTTTTCATCGCCGGGAAGGATTGCCTTCACTTCCTTAACCTTATCATTATTGACATAAACATAAATTTCCGACGACTTTTCTACAGTAAAGTAATAAGAGGAAGAATCCATTTTCCCGAGTATGGTTGTGAATATATCCTCTGCACCGAGTGCTCCGGAAATAGAATTCTGTACCAATGCAGGGGTCCCTGCATGAAGATCAAAAGCGTCCAACTCCTTTTTACTAAGAAGATAGGCCAAGGGAAGCGCGAAGTGATTTTCATATAGACGATACTCTCCTACTCCGGACAGGTAGGAAAGACCCTTATCTTCCGCATGCTTCGGTTCTTTTTTCAAAATTTCATATTTTATGCCCAATAAGCTCTTCATCAGAGGACTGGCCCCATTGATTGAATATGCATTGGTAGAGGCCTCCATCCCTAGCTCCGTATACCAATCCGACATATCTCCATAAGCTGTCGATGAAAGACGGACGCACTGTGGTATTGCATCAATGCACCGTCATCCTTGGTCTTCGCATCTTCCCGAATAAATCTATAAAATCCGGTATCTTCTCTTCGAAGCTCCTTCAAAATCTTAGAACTTTCCTTCGATCCTTCTAGATACGCTGCTCGACTCGTCGTCGGAACGGAAGTCACCGCCATATTGATGCTTAGTTCCACAAAACAAAGTGCAATCAACAAAGTCTCCGTAATCCGTACTTCCATACCTCTCTTTTCAAGATAAAAAAGCAGGTAAAAGAGAAAAAGAAAAAGGAGCGTCAGGTAAAATACAGACCAGTGAAATGCCTCTTCCGTAATCAACTTCTGGCAAAGAATCACAAAGGAAAAGCTTAAAAACAAAGCAAATGAAAGATCTTTCTTAGCACTGGTCTTCCGCTTTAAAAACCATTCCGCCCCCTGCATAATCAAAAGAAAGATAAAAATAAAGCTTTGCCTTGCCGGAAGACTGTTCGGATAATGGAAGCCGTGCCAGATAAAATTCAAAGCATTTACGGAAAAACTCATGAAGAAAAAGAGCATAAAAGCAGCGTAAATGATTTTTTTCTTCTTCTGGATGGCGGGATTTTTGTAGTATAAGGGTAAAATAAACAAACTCAAGGTTCCTGCATAGATATTGGGCCAATGCTTTAAGCCCTGCTCTGTTTCCACAAAAGGAAAGAGTCTTGCCATCATATCGATAATGCTAAAATACTGAATCAGGGTCTTCGGAAAGGAAATACTTGCCGATGCAGTCAAACGCAAAGCAAAAAAAGCAGGTAAAAGCAGGATGCCGGCCATAATTCCGGAAAGGAGCGAGTACAAAGCAAAGCGTCCTGTTTGCCTTCCCAAGTCCCTTACGTCTGTTACTGCAGCATAAAAAAAGCCTGCTCACGAAATAGAGAATCAGAAAAAGGCAGATCATGATACTGATATAATAATTGGATAAAATTGCGAGTGCCAGGCTCACGGTATAGAGAATGGGCTTTCCCTCATCCATAAGCTCCTCCAGCCCTAAAAGAATCAGAGGAAAGAGAAAAATACAATCCAACCACATCACATTCCAAGAATAGGCGGCGACATAACCGGAAAGTGCATAGAGCATAGAAAATAAAACGGCAAAAAGACCATTTCTGAAAATGCTTTCTCAAATAAATGGAAGCGGTCATTCCGGAAAGTGCTATCTTTAAGATAATGAGATAGCTGATATATTCTACTACAAGCCCTTTTGGAAACAGAATTACAAAGAAGTTCAGAGGACTTGCCAAATAATAAGCAATAAGAGAAGTAAAGTTAACGCCCAAACCGATATTGAAGCTATACTTTAGAGAGGAAAAACTCTGCAATTTCGCTTGAAATTCTCTGAGAAACGGAGCGTATTGATGATAGAGATCCGTCCTTAGAAAGCTCTCCTGCCCGAAAGGGAAGATTCCTTTTACAATAAAAATAAGTAGCATGGTCACAAGGGGCAAAAGGAAAGATAGCATATCCTCTTTCCGAATCCACTTCTTTGTCATTTTCATTTTCACCTCAAAAACCTCATTTAAAAATAAAGAACTTACTTCCGATATAGTTTAATACCAGATTGATTCCGGAACTGAGAATCCAGCCCGGAGTATGCGTAAAATGCAGAAAATCCACAAAAAACATCAAAAGCAAAAAGCTGAGAATACCCGATCCGATACGGAGGCTAAAAAAAGAAAAAAGCTCTCTTCCTTTATTCCCGCCCGACTTTTGAAATACCAGATATTTATTCGCAAAATAAGCAAAAAACACCGCTATAACAAACGCAATCAGATACGCAATTTTATAAGAAAAAAAAAGGCGGAATTCCCATTCTTTCGAACAGAAAATCGCAGCCGGCATAAACAATATAATTTATCGCCGTGGTGAGTACTCCCACAATGATATAACGTACGCCTTCCTCCAGTATGTTTTTTTTCACGACCCCTCCAAATAAAACCGGAATAGACCGACTTTCTCTTAAGTCTTTTTAAAATCCAATGTCAAGTATACGAAAAAGCATCTTTAATGGCAATGCCCAGAATGGGAAAAGGGAATAAGGCATACACCTTATCCCCTCTGATACTCTGATTTATTCCTTACAAGTCAGCTTTTATCTCCCGATTCCTACTCTTGCCCTTATGACGCATAAGCTCGAATCTTCTCTTCTACCTCTACTCTGGAAATACTCAGAGAAATCGCCAGTTCTTCATACAGTATATCTTCCGCCTGTTCCATGAAATGCAGATCTAAAAGTGTAAGCTTCTTTCCCTGCCTGGCTCTTTCTTCCCTTCTCTCTTTCACCGTTTTAATCACTTGCAGCAATGCATTCGGAGAACAACTCTTTATTCCTTCCCGACAGTTCTCTTCTCTTTGCTTCGGTGTCTTACAACATAATGCGTGAATCTGCTCTGCGGTATGCAGAAAAATCTCTGCCTGCTCTCTGGTCATTACCGATCGCATATTCGTCTTGCCGGCTTCCACAGGAGCATATACTGCTCCGGCCGGTTTCTTTACTGCCTGCATCACATAGTACTCCCGGTCTTTCGGAATCCCTTCCAAGTTCAGATGAGTGGTTCCAAGAATCTTATGAACCCCCTTACAGCCATAAACCACATACGTGCCTGACTGAAACATTTTCCCCTCCTTTTCTTTAAATTTTCCTCACTTTTTTCACTTTTCGGACAGCTTATTTTTTAAATACAGAGTAAAAAAATAAAGCCTGTCACGAACAAATTTCTGTAACAAGTCTATCATTTTTTTCGGAAGAAGATTCCAGCCGAATTACACGAAAATAAAAATCTTTGTCTGTTATAAATAAATAAGATTTATAAAAACAATTATTCTTTTGGCATATTTTTTTGTTATTTATGATAGGGCTCTCCCGAATTAATACGAAAGCTTCTGTAAATCTGCTCCAATAAAATAACACGCATCAACTGATGCGGGAACGTCATTCGCGAAAAGCTGAGCAAAAGATCCGCTCTTTGATAGAGTTCTTCACTAAGCCCCAAGGAACCGCCTATAACAAAAGTAATATCACTTTTCCCTTCCAGAAAAAGTTTCTCCATATTCTTTGCCAATTCAGGAGAATCCATTTCTTTTCCTTTTATTGCAAGAGCAATGACAAAGGAGCGTTCCGGAATCTTTTCCATCAGCCTCTTCCCTTCTTTATCGAGGACCATTTGCTCTTCTAGAGAACTTGCTCCTTCCCTTGTCTTCTCGTCTGCTACTTCTATCATTTCTAATTTGCAATACTTAAAGAGGCGCTTTCCATATTCGGAAAGTGCCTCTTTAAAAAATTTCTCTTTGATTTTACCAACAGCACAGACTCTTAAAGTCATCTTACACTCTCTTTCCCGAGAACTTCTGCACATCGCCCGGAGCGGTCCGTGTATCCGCATAGCCCTGGTCATCAAAATAAACCTCTCTGCCGTCGATGGTGAACGCATCATAGCGTCCCGCATCCCCCTGCAGCATGCCGCTTGGTCTTCCATCCTTATCCGTTGCAAAGTAGAAGGTATGGTAGCGACCTCTGTCGTTGGAAATACTTGCCCAGCCTGTACGAACCACGCAGGCCGTTTCACTGTTTCTCATTGTGGAATCATATTCCGCAAAATACCACTTTCCTTCAAGCCGGAACCAGCCTTCTTCCGCATTGCCTTCTCCATCGAAATAGTAAAAGCGACTGCCAATCTGCACCCAACGATCCTTTGCATACTTCCAGGACTTTCCCTTCACATCCAAGTACAGCAGCTTCCAGTGATTTCCACTGTTTTCCCAGCTGTATGCCGTACTCTGTCCGCTCTTTACCGCAGCAATTTCTTCATTACTTGCAGCTCTCTCTTCCGCCATTACCGTAAAGGCAAGGCAAAACAATAAAGCTGCGGTAAGAAAACTTAATTTTATTAACCTCTTCATAGAACCTCCCGTTTTCTGAAGGAAGGTTGAAATTTTAGGAAAGCATTTTCTTTCTCTCTTTAACTTGCTCTAACATCTGTCTGTACTTATCTGCCTTTTCCTTTTCTTCCGCAACCTTTTCTTTAGGTGCCTTGGAAAGGAATCGCTCGTTTTTCAACATTCCTTCTGCACGTTGTATTTCATTCTTCAGCCTCTCTTCTTCCTTCTCCAGTCTCTCGCGCTCTTTTTCGATATCCACAAGATCACTGAAGGGAATGAACAGATTCGCCTTCGGAATGAGAACGGATACGGCATTCTCCGGAATGCCGTCCCGATTCTCCTGTATTATAACATCGGAAGCAAAAGCAAGGGTAGCAAAGAATACCTTACTATGTTGGAACGATTTTCTTAACGATTCATCCTCGGAAACGAGATAAATTGTAGCTTTTTTAGATGGGGGTACATTCATTTCCGTACGAATATTTCGGACAGCACGAACCGCCTCCTTAATCTCCTCTATTTCCTTCTCTTCGGCATCGAAATCCAGTGTTTCCGTATATTTCGGAAACTCGGAAATGATTAGAGGTTTCTCATCGTCTCTAAATAAAGACTTCTCCGTCTCATATATTTCTTCCGTAATGAAGGGGCAGAAGGGATGAAGCAAGCTTAAGGAAGTCTTAAGGACTTTCAATAAAGTCCATAAAGCAAGACGTTTACTCTCTCCCCCCTCGTTATAGAGACGCGGCTTCACCATCTCGATGTACCAGTCACAGAACTCCTCCCAGATAAAGCTCTGTGTCTTATCCAAAGCAATACCGAGGTCAAAGGACTCCAGATTTCTCGTCACTTCCGCTACAACGCTGTTTAACTTGGAAAGAATCCACTTATCCGCCATCTCCAAATTCTCCGGAACCTTGTCTAAAAGCTCGGCAAGGGTCGGATTTTCAAGAGAAGACAGCATCGAAAGAGCCTTGCACTCCTCTTCATTACAATTCATGAAAAGGAAGCGAGAAGCATTCCAAACCTTATTCATAAAGTTTCGACTGGCTTCGACTCTGCTATGGTAAAAGCGCATGTCATTTCCGGGCGCATTACCGGTAAGAAGCGTCATTCGAAGCGCATCTGCACCATATTCGGCAATGATTTCCAAAGGATCGATCCCGTTTCCGAGAGACTTACTCATCTTCCTTCCCTGATCATCTCGAACCAGTCCGTGAATGAGTACCTTTTTAAATGGTACCTTTCCGGTCTGCTCGATTCCGGAGAAAACCATGCGAACAACCCAGAAGAAGATGATGTCATATCCGGTAACCAGTACATCCGTGGGGTAAAAATAGCGATAATCTTCGGTATCTTCCGGCCAGCCCAGCGTTTCAAAAGGCCAAAGAGCACTGGAGAACCAGGTATCCAGGGTATCCTCGTCCTGTGTAAAATGTGTTCCGCCGCATTTCGGACAGCTTTTAGGCATTTCTTCACTCACCAGCATTTCCCCGCAAGAATCACAATAATAGGCAGGAATACGATGTCCCCACCAAATCTGTCTGGAAATACACCAGTCTTTGATATTTTCAAGCCAATGGAGATAGGTCTTTCCGTAGTTTTCCGGAACAAATTGTAGCTCTCCGTTCTTTAAGGCTTCAATAGCAGGCTTTGCCATCTCTTCCATTTTTACAAACCACTGGGGTTTCACCATTGGTTCAACGGTTGTCCCACAGCGATCATGAATTCCCACATTATGGATATGCGGTACCACTTTCTTTAAAAGCCCTTGCGCCTCAAGATCCGAAACCATGGCCTTTCTTGCCTCATAACGATCCATGCCGTGGTATTTGGAACCCGGTAAATCAATCTTTGCATCATCCGTTAAGATGTTCATCACTGCTAAATTATGGCGTTCTCCCACGATAGCGTCATTGGGATCATGAGCCGGTGTAATCTTTACACAGCCGGTTCCGAATTCTTTGTCTACATACTGATCGGCAATAACGGGAATTGTTCTATCTGTCAAAGGAAGCTGAAGCTCTTTCCCCACAAGATCCTTGTAGCGCTCATCCTCAGGATTTACGGCAACCGCCATATCACCAAGGAGAGTTTCAGGACGGGTCGTTGCGATTTCCACATACTTTCCCTCTTCTCCGACAATGGGATAAAGAATATGCCAGAAAGAACCTTCTTTCTCCTCATGCAACACCTCCGCATCGGAAATGGAAGTCTGACAAACAGGGCACCAGTTGATAATTTTGGCACCCTTATAGATATAGCCTTTTCATAGAGGTGGATAAAACTCTGCAGAACCGCATGAGAGCAGCCCTCATCCATGGTAAAACGAATTCTGTTCCAATCCGGAGAGGAACCCATCTTATGGAGCTGGTCTACGATTCGTTTCTCATACTTATCCTTCCACTTCCAAGCCTCCTTCAGAAATCCCTCTCTTCCGAGATCATGCTTATCTATCCCCTGTTCCTTCAGCATATTGATCACTTTAACTTCCGTAGAGATGGCTGCATGGTCCGTTCCCGGCTGCCAGAGCGTTTCATAACCCTGCATTCTCTTAAAACGAATTAGTGTATCCTGCAAAGCATTATCTAAAGCATGCCCCATATGAAGCTGTCCCGTAACATTAGGAGGCGGCATCATAATGGAAAAAGGCTTCTTGGCATGGTTGACCTTTGCTGAAAAATAATTCCCCTTCAGCCACTTTTCATATATTCTGTCCTCAACCTCTTCCGGATTATACTGTTTTGCGAGTTCTTTCATTCCCTCTTCCTCCTATCCTACGCTCTACCTCGAATCTCTTCTTTCCACGATTCGATTTTTTTTCTTGCAAAGGAAAGAAAGACTTCCTTTCCCTCTCTATACGCCCGGTCAATTTCTTTTCTTTCCGAGCTTACTCTTGCCGCTTTCAGACTATCTTCCCACTCCTTTTCCCAGGAATCGGTCACGCCCTCATCCAGCTCCGAAAAAACATCTTTGAATTTATCTTTCGGGAAGCACATTTTAGAAAGAAAATACAGTCTTCTTGCCGCCATCTTATCGTGATTTCTTTCATAAAGTTTTCTATAGCTTTCCGCTGCACGCTGGAATTCCTTTGTGTGAATATAGCTCTCTCCGATTTTTCGGATTCTGCGACCATTTTCCTCAAAATGCAAGGCGTCCTGATACGCATCCAGAGCCTTACCGTATTTCCCTAAAGAAAAGAGGCTGTCTCCCATCTTTTCTCTTCTTTCCGCTTCACTTAAAGCATGGATTCTTCTCCATTCCATACTGAGCTCATCCACTTCTTTTTCCGTGTAATATCCAGATTCCCGAATCAGGCGAAAGAGCAGTCGCTCTTCTTTTTCCCCCATTTCTATCAGCGAAAGAAGCTTCTCGCCGAAGGTCTGCTCGCCCAAACTGTCTATAATCCAGTGACAAAGCTCCTTTCCAACAAAATGTTCCGGCACCAGATAAAGATAATGCCCCAGAGCATAGGCAAGTTCTTCCAGGGAGTATATGTGCAAATCCAGTCTTTCATAATAATAGGGCGTTTGCCTCCGCTTTGCATAAAATCAGTGCCATCTTACTCCTTTCCCAGGGGAATACTTTCTTCAATGGATTGATAAGTCCCCTTCCAAAGCTCTCCAAAGCCCAAATCCGTAAGTTTAATGACGGCTGTTTCATTTCCCCAAAAACGGGTATGCAAGGAAACTTTAGTACAACGACGCTCTCTCTTCGGAAACTCCTTTAGGCTCATCCTGTATTGCTTAGCTCTGGCACTTCCACTTAACTTATGTACCTGAAAATCAATATAGTCCTGATTATCCAAAAGAAGATATACGTCCTTTCTCTCCTCAAGCCAAGAATCTCCGGCATGAGCAAGATAAAGAGGGAATTCTCTTTCCTTCTGGCTTACCTTAATACTGATTTCATGAGAAATCCGAGTATCGCAGAGAAGTAAGTATTCCTCTTCTTCTCCCTTTCCGATCAGCTTTCCGTATTCCAAAGCGCCAATAGAGAAAAGAAAGGATTCTACACAAACCCTTCTTCCCCGAAGCAGCTTCTTCATAAACTCCGGAAAGAGCTCCGTATTTTCAAAACCTTTGCCTGCCAGGAAGAATGCACTATAGACCTTAGCCTTGGTAATACGATCCGTGACACCGGAGAGCACCTGATCCGTCATCTTCCTTCCTATGGGGTTTTCCAGTATACCGGAGGATAAGGCATCCGGCTGTGCTTCCCCAACAGAGATAGCGTACTTTTTACTGCCTTTGGACACCTGCATCTCATAGTAGTACAGCACCTGAGAGGAAAATTCAAGCATTCCCACCAAACGATTGTAGAGCTTCTTTTCCTGCCTTAAAATATAGTGTGCAAAGCTTTCCGCATGGCTGACTAAACGGATTTCATATCTGTCGGAAAAGGTCTTGTTTAGAAGAGCCTTAAGCGAATGCATCACTTCCGGCTCTGCATCTCGAACACTGAGTACAAGAACATCTTTGCCATCTTCTTCAGGAATCTCCTTCCCCTTTATGCGATTCTCTCCTTCTATAAGAAGCTGCTCTAAAAATATAGCCAAAAGTTCTCCGGCATCATAGCATTTCTCTGCCAGAGTAGCACTTCCCTTTTTCTTAAAAAGAGAGAGCAGTTTATCAACCAGGATAACACCGCCATCCAGATTCTTCTTGTACGCTTCTTCTCCGATATAAAAGCGATTCTCCTGTCTTTCCCTGCTTAAAAGAGTAGGAAAGCGATAGGTATACTCTTCTTTTACCAAGGAAATATCCGTATATTCATCGCTTAGCGCGATTCCGATTATTTTCACAAAAACCTCTTTCCTTCGTTTACTCCATTAAAACTCTGCTTAACGCCAGTTCCTTTTCCTCATACTCTTCCATAAGAGGACGCAGCTCTTCCCTATTTCCTTCCATAAGAAGTGAAGACATCCTGCACAGAGCGGAATAGGCATCCTCTCCATCTGTTATATGTGTTCCATCCTTTTTCAAGACAGACTCATAGAGAAGCTTATCCTCTTTTCCGATGGTAAAGCGATATTCCATGCTCTCACCTGGGAATAAAGGAAGGATGCAGTGTAGATTCCATGATAACTGTGTTGCAATTCTTCTCTGTGGAACTCCTTCTCTCCTTGATTTCGCACGGAGAAATAAGGCTTTTCTTCTATTTTTCCATGGTATTCCACAACCGTTTTTTCCATAACTGCCTTAGGAAGCGGAACAAACTTAGCCAGATCTTTTGTGTAGGAGAAGACATAATTCTTATCCAAAAGAATCGGCAGGATATCATTTAAAACTTCCTTCTCATCTTCCGTCAAAGATTTCCTCTTGGAAAAAGAATAACTCAAAGCCAAAAGACTGATAAGCGGAACTCTTTCCTTGTAAGACTCCCCTCTTACTTCCTCATAAAGCAAACGGGTAAATTCAGGATTCTCTTTTTTCTGATACAAGAAAACGGAAACGGCATAACTGGTTAAAAAGGCTCGCATGAGCAATGGCTCATTCCCCGAAAAACTTCTGTAAAGAGAAAAGGCCTCTTCCGCTTCCCTTCTTTGCTCTGTAAACAGGCATTGCGCTAAAAGGCGTTCAGCCATGTTTAAAAGCTGAGCGGAGGCAATCTTCCCCTTCTCTTCTCTCCGCTTTTCAGCTCTTTTCAAAATGGAATACATCTCTACACTCGCGCCATTCCACTCTTCGAGAAGAAAAGCCAAGGCCTTGTCACTGATTTTGTGCTCCTGAAAAGCAATAAATGAAAGATACAGGGAAAGCGCATTCTCCCCACGGTCTATCGCTGCATCCACAAAATCCGCTAAAAGCTCCTTTTCAATATTTAGATACGGGTTTTCCTTATAGAAAGAAATCGCCCGTTCCATTTCTCCCCTGAATAAAAGAGCGGAAAGATAACTCTCTTTCTCCTTCCGATTCATTCCTTTTGTGGGAATTTTAAGTAAAAATTGCAGACTTTCCTCGTGGAAAAATACAGTGTTTTCTTTTCTGTGATAAGCGAGAATCTCCCCTAAAATCTCCATGCGAAAAGCAGCGGAAAAAGCCGGATTCTGGAATACTTTTTCCATGAGTTCCAAATCCTCTTCCGTCTTCATTCCCTCTTTTTGTAAAAGCAATGCTTTTTGCAGAAGGAAGACAGAGCCGGAGCCAAAAATCTTTTCTACCTTTCGTTCCAGTTCTGCACCTTCAAAAACCTTGGTTTTTCTATAATTTACACGACAATAACGATTGCCCCTATCATCTTGGAAGAGAAGAATCATATCCCTATACGGCATGGGAACATAGGCCTCTCCGTTTTCAAGGCTGTATATTTCTTCCCCTTCCAGGGCAGGATGGGAAAGCACGATCTTCTCAATCTCCGTATCCTCTACCACGACCTTATAGGAACGAAGAATCTTAGGAAGCACCTCCGCCATTTTTTCATCCACCATATCCGGAAAAATCAAATTCTGATAAAGGAAGCCCAACTCTTCATTCATTCTGCCTTCCAAAAGTGATTCTATCGCGAAATCCTGCATTTGCCTTGCAAACTTCTGGTAGATATCGGAGTTTTCCCGGAAATTATGTAGAATATTGTAGTACAAAGCCAGTCTTAAGCCTTCCTCTACACGATACTCATAAGAAAAATAGAGATAAACGCTTTTCGGTAATTCCTCCTTATAGCCCCTTTTCATGGAATAAAGGAGATTCTCATAGAGATTGGTCAGCTTTATATTTTCCTCAACACCCTGCTTGTAAAGGGAAAATGCTTCTTCTCCTCTTTCTCCGTTTCGAATGCATTGTGTAATCTTATCTTCCAGCGACATCCCTTCCGGAAATTCCAGATGCTTTTCTTCTTTCTCTCCGGATACAAACGCCCTACTGTTTCGGCTTTGCGCATTCCTCGGTCTTTCCGAAAAATAGGTTAAAAACTCTTCCAATGCAAGAGTACGATTCACACAGGGCTTCAAAAGAGAATAGAGCTTTGCCGCCTCTCCGTTTTGCATCAGGGGGGCAGACGAAAAGTCACGATAGTCAAAAAGGCGAACTGCTGCCGCTTTATCCTCTTCCGTCAGTTCTTTTAAGTCATGACAATGACGAATCTCTTTGATTTGTTGAGCAGAGGGAGATTTTTCCAAAACAAAATGATAGGGAATCCGCTTTTCCCCACCCAAATAAACGAAGTCCAACTCTCCATGGAGTTCCGTCTCCTCATCCATCCCCTCGGTATTCACCGAAAAGCTTACCTTGGTTCTTACACCTCCCAAACGCATTTTTGTGCAAAACAATAAAAGGCTCCTTACAATATACCAAGCCCCGCATAGGAATTCCGTTCAAGGATTGTATAAATATTTCAAATGTCTTCGTCTCCAAAAAAGGAATCTTACCTTCGATATACTCTTCCGAAAAATGAGTAGAAGGCTTTTCCTGGTCCACGATACCTCTGGCTAATTTGTTAATCTTTTCTCTCATAGCAAACACTCCATAGGGCTCTATTTTAGCATAGGAAAGCCGTTCTAAAAAGATAGAATTTTCCATACCTCAGTTTCCCTTCCCCTTTGCTTCATCCATCTCAATCATTCTTTGTTCTGCATCTATATTGCTGTATTTATATCTCTATATTTCTATCTTTATATTTACTATGCCTAAAACCTTCTTTTTTCCGCCTTTGTTCGAAATCTTTCCGAAATAGAAGGATAAAACTTTCAAAACCAATGTAGGATAGCCATGAAACAAGGTACCCGAGGAAAGAGTATACTTTAAAACATGCCCTTTAGTGCAAGGGAAAGCCTATTTCATTCCTTTTTCCCTTTCTTTTTTGAAATGCAATATTCCTTCTTAGAAAGCGGAATAGCTCTTCTTTGAAAACAGAATAGCTCTTCTTCCTATTGCCTATCTCCGTAATAATCTGCTAAACTAGGTACTTAAACTGCAACAAAATGCGAATTGAAGATGCTCTCCCCTCTTTCGGGAAAGTGATTTTATGAGATTTGCCTGTTTACTTATTTTAAATAAAGATTGATAAGCAATAAAAGGAATATCTATGAACACAGAAGCCCTAACGCAATATAAATTAATGATTCTTTACTTACTTCATTCTGTAAGTTATCCCCTTAGCAACAGTCAGTTAAGCGGATTTTTTTTTAGACAATGAATACACTACCTACTTTACCTTGCAACAGTGCATTTCCGACTTGGTCGAAGCGCATCTTATCAGCTCTCATCAGAGTCGCAGTACCACGCGTTACGAAATAAGCGACGAGGGAAAACAAACTTTACAATTTTTTGAAAATGAAATCCCTTCCATAGTGAAAGACGATATGGAACAATTCCTTTCCAAGAACAAATTACGACTGCAACATGAATCCTCCGTTTACACTGATTATTCACAAACGGACAAGCAGGATTTTTCGGTGCAACTTGAATTAAGGGAAAGCAGTAGTCTTCTCTGTCGACTGGATTTAGATGTACCGGATGAAGAAATCGCACAGACAATCTGCAAGGCATGGAAGAAAAAAAGCGGAAAGATCTATTCCTTTTTGCTTTCCGAGCTCGTAGAGGATGAAGAGAATAAATAAAGAGTATAGAGAGTATACGGAAGTATAAGAATACGGAATAGGGAGAATCCAAGACCAAGAAAGAGGAAGGAGTACCGAGAAACAATCACGGTACTCCTTTTTCTTTTCTATATTACGTGCTTAGCCAACTATCTAAATCGTGCAAGCCTCCAAACCGCTTGTCTTTTTCTTTAAAAGCTTCTCTACACTGATAAGCTTTACACAAAGACAGAAAAGCTCTGTCGCAATCCGTAGATCTTCCAATGGCGGATAGGTAGGCGCAATACGGATATTGCTGTCTTCCGGATCCTTTCCGTAGGGAAAAGTTGCTCCTGCAGAAGTCAGCTTCACACCTGCCTTTTTACACTTGTCCACAACCTCTTTCGCACAGCCCGGAAGCGTCTCAAAGCTGATAAAATATCCCCCTTTCGGATTGGTCCAAGAGCCGATATCCAAGCCGCTTAAATTCTTTTCAAAAACACTTTCCACCATTTCAAACTTCGGACGAATTATATCTGCATGCTTCATCATGTGCTTCACCATACCGTGGATATCCTCAAAAAAGCGTACATGGCGAAGCTGATTCACCTTATCATGTCCGATAGTCTGGTACTGCATCTGCTTCTTGATGTCTTCCAGGTTGTTTAAGCTGGTTGCCATGGAAGCAATACCGGAGCCCGGGAAGGAAATCTTGGAAGTGGAAGCGAACTTATATACCAAGTCAGGATTTCCCGCTCTTTTACATTCTGCCAAAATCTCAATCAGATAGTCCTGGTCATGGTCATAAAGGTGATGCATTCCATAAGCATTATCCCAATAAATACGGAAGTCCTTTGCAGCCGGCTTCAGTCTTGCAAAGCGGCGTACCGTTTCATCGGAGTAGCTGTATCCCTGCGGGTTACTGTATTTCGGAACACACCAGATTCCCTTGATACTCTCATCAGAGGCTACCAGTTCCTCTACGATGTCCATATCCGGTCCCTTATCCGTCATAGGCACATTAATCATTTCAATACCGAAATACTCGGTAATGGCAAAGTGACGGTCATAGCCCGGAACAGGACAAAGCCACTTGATTTTATCAAGCTTGCACCAAGGCGTGTTTCCCATTACACCATGGGAGTAAGAACGGGAAATGGAGTCATACATCACATTCAAGGAAGAGTTTCCGAAAATAATGATATTGTCCGGATTGTTCTCCATCATGTCGGAGAGCAACTCCTTCGCTTCTGCAATGCCGCCCAAAACACCATAATTTCTTACGTCAAAGCCGTCACTGGAATACATATCCGCCTCACTGTTTAGAGCGTCCATCATTCCATTACTTAAATCCAACTGGTCAAGACTGGGCTTACCTCTACTCATGTCCAGATTCAGATCCATATTCTGGTATTCTCTATAGCTTTGCTTTAATTCCTTTCGTAAGCTTTCCAGTTCTTCAACGGATAAATCCTCATACCTTCCCATGCGCATCTCCTTTTTTACTCTTCTATCCTTTTCTTTAGTATGCTTCTTGGTTTCAACTATTCCTTTTTCAAGTTTCTTAATACCGGCTCTTTTCCCATCCGCCTTCTGTTTTTGCATGTTACTCTTCTCCTATTAATCCCATGGAGATGGTGCAGGTTTCTTGACTCTGTTTTTTCGAACATACTTATGGTGTCGCTTTCCTGTTCTTTGCTCTGTAGCGGAAAGTAAAGGATTTGCACCAAGAGCCTTTACTCGGTTCTCCAAAAATGTCAACTCTCTGGCCGCCTCCGTATCCTCAGGATAACGATTGCAATACTGCGAAAAAGAATCATAGGCTTTCTGCCATTCCCCGTTTTTTTCCAGGTAAACCGCTTCATTATACTCCAATTCCCGATCTGCTGTCAGCCCCTTTTCTTTTGCTTCATCCAAAGCGCTTCTTGCCGATTCCAAGTCATTTTCATTTAAAGCATTTCCCGCAGATACAATCAGCTTCTTTGCGGAAATCAGATTCTGCAATTTCTCATAACTTTTTCCGGAAAGCGTCCCGAGATTTTTCAGATTCTCTTCGGCTTCATCCAGCTTCCCCAATTGAATCTCCGCTTCCACCTTGTAAGCCAAAATATCATACTGTAAAGTTCCTACTCTTCCCTTACTCTTTTCCAAAGCGAGGTCAAAATTCTCCAAGGCCTTTTCCGCTTCTCCCTTTTCCAATGCAGTAATGCCCTCCATTCGATAGGCCTTCACTTCATTTTTGCAGGCAAACAGGTTTAAGCTCAGCCCCATGGTCAGCAGCACTAAATAAATTTTTTTCTTCATTGTTCTTCCTTTCTACTCTTTGCAAAATCAGTTCAGAAGTTATGCCTTTCCCGTTGTACCAAAACCTCCACGATTGTCATTTCCCAAATGCTCTACCTCTACAAAATTCACCACCGGTTGGTGCTGCATAATACGAAATTGGCCGATACGATCGTTCACATGAATTTCCGTGTCGCGCATGGCAAGAATCGGCATATGGATAATATCATTGTCTCCACAAAACGACTCATCAACCACACCCATAGCATTCGTTTGGATAATTCCAAAATTCTTAAATGCGGAGCTTCTTGGTAAAATCCACATCTCATATCCCTTCGGAAGCTCTACGGAAATCCCCATGCTAATAAGACGGAATTCTCCGGCCTTCATGCTTACTTCCTCTGCAACACGTAGATCAATCCAATCACTTTTTCCGTCAATATAACGTAATTTCTCCAATTCTTTTACATGGTATTTAATCTTTATCTTTTCTTCCATTTCCATACTCCCCTTATCCAGGAATTTCTTTGTCTTCCAACTTCTTCCCTATATTGTCTTCTACGGCAGATTCTATTCCGATACGGATTCGTTTCAAGCGGTACGACTTCCCGCCACTCCGCTTCACTTCCAATTTGCTCCATTGCTTCCATTTCCGCTTCATATTCAGCTTGCTCCGCTGCGTCCGCTTCCGCTTCATCTTTCTCTATTGCTTCCGCTTGATCTATTGCTTCCGCTTCATATTCAGCTTCGGCTTGCTCTTTTGCTTCATCTTCAGCTTGCTCTTTTGCTTCGACCTTTTCCGATTCCAGTAGATAGGCCTCAATGAATGCATCGCTGTCCTCATCCTCGGAAATGAACCTGCCTAAGTTTCCGGGCTTTCTGCCTTCGCTTCCTCCTTTACTACCTCCTCGTCTTTTCTATCTTCACCATCAAAATAATCTTTTTTAAACGGCTCTTCCTTATCAATCCCTTCCCCCTCCGCTTCTTCGTTGTTTGCAACGGCTTCTTCGTTGTTTGCAATGGCTTCTTCGTTGTTTACAACAGCTTCTTCACTTTCCTCTTCCGCTTCCAAGCCGAAGCCATCCTTTATTTCCTCTGTTACCTCCTCTCTTAAGAGCTTTTCCACGCCTTCCGGCAGAGCCGGTAAGTCCTTAAGAGAATCCACGCCGAAACGATTTAAAAATTCTTCCGTTGTAGCAAAGAGCATCGGTCTCCCGGGAGCGTCCAGTCTTCCAACCTCTTCTATGAGTCCAAACTCAACCAAGCGATTTACCGCATGATCGGACTTCACGCCACGGATTCGTTCCACTTCCACTTTCGTCACAGGCTGACAATAGGCAATAATGGAAAGTGTCTCCAGAGCCACATCCGAAAGCACCGGTTTCCTTGGACTTTTCACGACTCGAATAAGACCGTCATAGGTTTTCGGATGACTCACCATCTGATAGCGGTCTTCCAATTTCTTAATTAAAAGTCCCCCCTGTCTTTCCTCATATCGTATTCTGAGTCGCTCTGCCGCAAGAAGAGCACCGTCCCTTCCCATATTTAGGCAAATAGCGATTTCCTCTGCAGAAACGGAACGTCCCAAGGAAAAAGAGAAGCGCTTCAACAAGGTCTTCCTCTTCCCGTAACCTAATTCTATCCTCTTCTTCAATCTCTTCTTCCAAATCCGGGAGTAAAGAAATCTGTCCTAAGTCTTCCAAATAAAGCCTCCTTCGATTTTATTTTCGAAAATACTCCATTCCCCTTTGTGATTCTTAAAATAAAAATATCCCTCTAGTCAAAATCTTCTATTCCTGCCAAATCCAAGTTGTCCGGATCTTCTCCCTCTCGAACCTCTATATCAAGATCCGAAAATGCCCTCTCCTGCGTAAGGCTGATTTTCCCCATTTTCATCAGTTCCAAAATTGCCAGGAAACTGACCACCGTTTCCGTTCGCCCCTTCGTATTCTTCAGCATCTGACGGAAAGAAAAACGTCCATGTTTCTTTGCATACGCAAGCACATCTTTAATTTTTCCTTCCAGGCTGATTTTTTCTCGTTTGATTCTCCCGAAATTGGAGCGCAACTTATCCTTTCTGTCTTCCCTTCGTCGCAAAACTTCCTTCATAGTTTCCCGAAGGCGCAGCAAATCGATACCCTTCAAAAGATACTCCACATCCAAAGGCGGGCTGTAGCGTTCCACCTCTTCCGGAATACTCGCCTCTTTCCTGATACATAAAGGAGCAAACTCTTCCTTCTTCTCTAAAAGCTTACTAATCCTCTTATATTTTTTTATATTCCAAAAGACGCTGTACCAGCTCTTCTCGGATATCCGGTTCTTCTTCATCTTCTTCATTCTTCGGAAGGAGCATCTTCGCCTTCATTTCGAGAAGTGTAACTGCCATAATCAAAAAATCGGAGACAATTTCTAAATCCTCTTCCTCCAATTGGTTGATATATTCCAGATACTGTTCCGTAATTTGGACAATGGGAATATCATAGATATCAATCTTATTTTTCTCTATTAAATGCAAGAGGAGGTCCAAAGGCCCCTCAAAAGCATCCAATTTATAAGAAATACTCTTTGCTTTTTCTTCCAGCATGGCTTCCCCCGAATTTTGAAGTCAGATAATTTGACCTGTATATTTTACTCTTTCACAGGACACAAGTCAAAGCAGGAAAGTTCCGGAAAATTATGAATTCGCACATTAATTGTATGCGTTCCAAGTCCCCTACTAATAAAGAAATACTTCTCTCCTCTTTTAAAGAGTCCTCTTGGTTTTCCAACAAAAAAACGAAATTGCGGAGTCATCAGTGCAATAAACGGAATTCCCACGGCACCTCCATGAAAATGCCCGGAAAGAAGCAGGTCCACCCCTAAAGATAAGGCTTCCTCTCTATAAAAAGGACTGTGCAGCATGGCAATACGAAAGACTCCCGTGTTCTTCTCTTCTTTCCCTTTTTTGGAGCTATCTCGGCGGTTTTCCTCTTCCGATATGTAAATTCCTTGTTTAGTCTTCGCTTCGAAATCGGACGATTCCTGCACAGCCTTTCCTTTAGAATCCGCTATAGCACTTTTCCATTTTTCTCTAATTTCTTCCTCCAGCGGCTTCTTCTCCTTAAAAATAAAGTGGACGGTAATAAGAAATATCCAGGGAAAACCGGAAAGGTAAATTCCCTCATCTATAAAAATACCCTTCCCATCGATCAGGGTTACCCCTTCCAAAGCATTTCGAAAAGCTGTTTTTCTGCCCTTTAGCTCTTTTTTTGTAAATAATTTCTCCTCATGGTTTCCGAAGGAATAATATACTTTATATTCCTCTTTCAGTTTTTGCAGTAATGCAATTCCCTTTTCCACCTCATCTCGAATATCCGTTTCTTCCGATGAGTGACTGATGGGAAAATCTCCTCCGATCAAAAATACAATTCGGCTTTAGAGAACGAATTTTTTTAGCAAGACAGCATTGTCTACCCCGAATTCTTTTTCATGGAGATCCGTCAAAAAAACAAAGCGAAACTTCTTTTTTTATTTTTCTTAGAAAATATCAAATATTGTTCCGTTTTAAGTTGATTTCTTTCCCAATGGGAATAGATAAGGCATAGGAAGCCTATAACACAAAAAGTTAATACTATTAACATTTTGCCCCTTTCTACGATTTTTAATTTCTCTATGATAAGCTAATGTCGAAACAGAATACTTCTTGTTATCCAAGGCACAAGGGAGGAAGGGTTATGATTAGTTATGCTCCTTTTTGGAAACTGATGAAGAAGAAAAAAATGAGCCAATACCGCCTTATACGAGAACAAAAACTGTCTGCCAGTCTTCTCAACAGACTGCGAAACAACCAACCGGTATCCACAGAAAGTATTCGACAAATCTGTCTGCTTTTCTCCTGTAATGTATCCGATATTATGGAGTGTGTACTGTGAAAAGGGAATAACAAAACAATTACTGCAGTATAAAGTAGTGGGACAGTTTTAAAGATAAAAGGTCTGATAGAGATTCCTCCATCGGACCTTTTATCTTTTTTATTTTTCTTCCCTTTTATTCTTCCGTGGATTCGGCTTCCGCAGTGCTTTCTTTTTTCTCTACTTCGTTTTTTTCTCTGCTTCGTTTTTCCTCTACAGTTGCCTTTTTCTCTACATCCGTTGTCTCTGCAGTTCCTTTTTCCATTACAGACGACCCTGCAAGTTCTTTCTTCCTCTTTTCCTTTACTTCGGAAAGAATCTTCATAAACTCCTTGCCGGTGATGGTCTCCTTTTCAATCAGAAACTCGGCAATCTCATCCAAGGCATAGCGGTTTTCGGAAAGAATCTTTTTGGATTCCTCATAACATTCTTTTTAAAATACGGGAAACTTCCTCATCCACTTCTGTCGCCGTATCATCTCCACATTCCAGAACCGCTCTTCCGCCAAGGTACATATTTTCCTGACGTGCCAAGCCCATAAGACCGAACTTCTTGGACATGCCGTACTGCGTCACCATGGCTCTTGCAATCTTTGTTGCCTTTTCGATGTCATTGCTTGCCCCTGTGGTGACAGTCTCAAAAACAAGCTCTTCCGCTGCTCTTCCTGCCAAAAATTCCACAATCATGGCATGCAGTTCCGACTTGGTATTTAAATACTTTTCTTCCTCCGGAACCTGCATTACATACCCCAGGGTACCCATGGTTCTCGGCACAATGGTAATCTTCTGCACCGGCTCGGAATCCTTCTGAATCGCCGCAACAAGAGCATGCCCTACCTCGTGGTAAGAAACGATTCTCCGCTCCTCCTTGGAAAGAATTCTGTCTTTCTTCTCCTTACCGACAAGAACCACTTCTACCGCCTCAAAAAGGTCCTTCTGGCTCACCTTTTCTCTTCCGTGCTTTACTGCGGTGATTGCGGACTCATTCATCATATTGGCAAGATCTGCACCTACAGCGCCGCTGGTAGCTAAGGCTATTTCATCAAAATTGACCGTTTCGTCGAGCTTTACATCCTTGGCATGGACCTTTAGGATATTCACTCTGCCCTTTAAATCTGGCTTTTCTACAATAATTCTACGGTCAAAACGTCCCGGGCGAAGAAGGGCAGGGTCTAAAATCTCAGGGCGGTTGGTTGCCCCCATAACCATAATTCCTTTTGCCGCATCAAAGCCGTCCATCTCGGAAAGGAGCTGATTCAAGGTCTGCTCTCTCTCATCATTTCCGCCATAGCGATTATCTCTGCTTTTTCCGATAGCATCAATCTCATCAATAAAGATGATACAGGGCGCAGTCTGGGTTGCCTGCCTGAAAAGGTCACGTACACGACTTGCTCCGACACCCACAAACATTTCTACAAAATCCGATCCGGAAATGGAATAAAACGGCACATGTGCCTCTCCCGCAACAGCCTTTGCAAGAAGTGTTTTTCCTGTTCCGGGAGGCCCTACAAGAAGCGCACCCTTTGGTAATTTTGCACCAATGGCGGTATACTTTGCCGGATTATGCAGGAAGTCCACTATCTCTACCAAGCTTTCCTTCGCCTCGTCCTCTCCCGCAACATCCTTAAAGCTGATTCCGGTTTCCTTTTGCATATACATCTTGGCGTTGGATTTTCCAACTCCCATAAGACCGCCGCCGGATCCCCCCACGCGCTTTGCCATCCAGTTCATAAACCAAAAGAGAAGCACAAAGGGCAAAACCACGCTCAGTACAATCTGTAAAATAAAGCCGGAATTGTTCGGTCTTTTCTTAACAATATCCACATTGTGCAGGTAGAGACGTTCTACCAGTTTTTCCGCATCTGCACCAACCGGAATAACAAAATAAATCCTTCCCTGTCTTTGTCCAAGCCCCGGAAAAAGATCCTCAGTCACAGAATCGTTCTTCGAAGCGGCATCGCTTTCGGCCGGACCGTCTGCATTTTTTGCATTGTACTTCGGATAGACCGTAATCTGTCCGTCACTCCACTCTACCTTTTCTACAAGGTTCCTATCCACCATGGATAAAAACTGAGTATAGGTCAGCTCTTGCGTTGCTCCGTTTCCTGTGAGTCGTTGCGACAAACTGTAAATAAAAAAAGTCACTGTTGCCGCTATTAAAATGATGAGAACCGTCTGCCCCATATTGGAGAAGCCGCCGTTATCCCCATCCTTTAAATCTTTATTGTCCATTTCTTTCTCCTTCAGAACTCGGTTTATCATTTCCCGATTTTCGGCACAAAGAAGACTTCCTTTTTCGCCGAAGAGAAAAAACTTAATTCTGTAAGGAAATCTCATCTGTAATCCATATCTATCATTATACGGAAGGGGCAGGAAACAGGCAAGCTGAATTTCCTCGGCATCCAGGGTCGGTATTTTGTATTCCTTTACTCTTTTACTTGTTTGTTTTAAGCTTTATCCTTTTTCCGTTATTATTTTATCTTTTTATTCACTCTACAATTCCGCACAAACCGCATCTCCCATTTCCGAGCAGGAAAGGAGTTTAAGACCTTCTACATCTCTTTTAGGGAAAATGTCTTTGGTTCTATAGCCTTTAGCAAGCACCATTTCTACCGCTCTCTCTATCTTCTTTGCGGCTTCTTTCTCCTTCAGAGAATAGCGAAGCAGCATCGCAGCGGATAAAATCGCGGCGATGGGATTCGCAATGTTCCGCCCCGCAATATCCGGCGCAGAGCCTCCACTCGGCTCATAGAGCCCGAAAGCATTTTCTCCCAAAGACGCAGAGGGTAGCATGCCTAGGGATCCCGTGATTTCCGCCATTTCATCGGAAAGAATATCTCCGAACATATTTTCCGTAGCAACTACGGAAAACTTTCCGGGATTACGAACGAGCTGCATCGCCATCGAATCCACAAGAACATGCTCGAGCTTTACCTCCTGCTCGTCTTCTCCATATTTTGTAAAAATCTTTCTCCAAAGGCGAGAGCTTTCCAAGACATTGGCCTTATCCACGGAAACCAGCTCTCCCCTTCCTTCCTTTGCAAGGGAAAAGGCAATTTCCGCAATTCGCTCAATTTCGTGTGCACGGTAAATTAATTCGTCACGAGCAACCTCTTCCCCCTTTTCCATGCGAAGAGACTTTTCTCCAAAATAAAGGCCTCCCGTAAGCTCTCGAATCATCATGATTTCAAAGCCTTCCCCAAGAACCGCTTCCTTTAATGGAGAGGCTGCTCTTAATTCCGAATAGAGCTTTGCGGGGCGAAGATTACAAAAAAGACCAAGTTCCTTTCTAAGTCGAAGCAGTCCTGCCTCAGGGCGTTTTTCTACCGGAAGTTTGTACCAGGGGGAAACGCCTACAATGCCGCCGATACTTCCCATTAACACGGCATCACCGGTTTTACAAGCCTCTAAAGTCTTTTCCGGAAGAGGCTCTCCCACGGCATCAATTGCCGCACCGCCAAAATGCTCCTCTCGAAACTCTAAAGAAAAGCCTTCCTGCTCCGCCACCCTCCTTAAGACTTTTCGGGCTTCTTTCGTAATCTCCGGTCCGATTCCGTCCCCGGCAAGAACTGTAATCTTGTACTGCATAGCTTATCCCCCCTTTTTCTCCGGTTTTTCACAGAATGCCTATATAAATGAAAATACAAATACACTTACAAATGCAACCCTTTAACAATCTGCGATTCTTGCAAACCATTGTACATGAGTTTTATTTTTTTTCGTATGCTTTTTTGCTATACTAGCCATGCAATACGCTGACGGAATTTTTTGAAAAAGATATAAGTCTGATAGGAATGGAAAAAATATATTGGCAGAAAATGTGAAATACAGAATGCATCGATGAAATTAGCCAAAAAAATCTTTGATGTAATACAAAAAGGAGAACCTATGGAATTTAAACTGCATTCGGATTACGCGGCAACCGGTGACCAGCCACAGGCTATTGAAAAACTGGTGCAAGGACTCAAGGAGGGAAATCAATTTGAAACCCTACTTGGCGTAACCGGCTCCGGAAACTTTCACCATGGCAAATGTCATCGAGAAAATCCAAAAGCCGACCTTAATAATTTCCCACAATAAGACTCTGGCTGCACAGCTCTACTCGGAAATGAAAGAATTTTTCCCGGAAAACGCAGTGGAATACTTTGTTTCTTACTATGACTACTATCAGCCGGAAGCCTATGTCCCCAGTACGGACACCTATATTGAGAAGGATTCCGATATCAATGAGGAGATTGACAAGCTCAGAAACTCCGCTATGGCAGCCCTTTCCGAAAGAAAAGACGTTGTAGTCGTGGCTTCGGTTTCCTGTATCTACGGCTTGGGTGCGCCTACGGAATATCTGAATATGGCAATCTCCCTTCGTCCGGGACAGCTTCGGGACAGAGATGCTTTACTGCGGAATCTCATTGAAATTCAATATAACAGAAATGACATGGATTTCCGCAGAGGAACCTTCCGCGTAAAGGGGGATACGGTGGATATTTTCCCCGCATCGGAAGGAGAACAGGCGATTCGTGTCATTTTCTTCGGGGACGAGATAGAAGAAATCCAGTTAATTGATGTTTTAACAGGGAAAGCCAAGGCAAAGCTTGAACACACGATGATTTTCCCGGCAAGCCCCTATGTCATTCCTATGGATAAACTCCGTATCGCCTGCAAGAATATCCTTTCGGAACTGGACGAGCGAGTACAGTATTTTAAAGAAGAAGATAAACTCTTGGAAGCACAGCGAATCTCCGAGCGAACCAACTTTGATGTGGAAATGATTCGAGAGACCGGAGTCTGCTCCGGCATAGAAAACTACACAAGACACTTGAATTTCGCACAGCCCGGAGAACCTCCCTACACCTTGATCGATTACTTTCCCGAGGATTTTCTTATCATCGTGGATGAAAGTCATATCAGCCTCCCTCAGATTCGCGGTATGTATAACGGAAACCTTTCCCGAAAAACCACCCTCGTGGATTACGGCTTCCGTCTTCCCTCCGCCTTGGATAATCGCCCCTTGAATTTCACGGAATTTGAGGGAAAAATCAATCAGATGCTCTTCGTTTCCGCAACTCCCGGAGAGTACGAGGCGGAGCATGAGCTTCTAAGGGCAGAGCAGATCATTCGCCCGACCGGACTTTTGGATCCGGAAATCGAAGTGCGCCCCACTAAAGGACAGATTGATGATCTTCTCATAGAAATTCATAAAGGAAACAGACAAAAAGCATAAGGTCCTGATTACGACTCTTACCAAAAAAATGGCAGAGGATCTCACGAAATATCTTCAGGAAAATCAGGTACGGGTAAAATACCTCCACTCCGATATAGACACCTTGGAACGTGCCGCAATCATTCGCGATATGCGACTGGATAAGTTTGATGTTTTGGTCGGTATCAATCTCTTACGAGAGGGACTGGATATTCCGGAAATCACGCTGGTTGCGATTTTAGACGCGGATAAGGAAGGCTTCCTTCGTTCCGAAACCTCTCTTATCCAGACTGTAGGACGTGCCGCAAGAAATGCGGAGGGACATGTCATTATGTATGCGGACACCATCACGGATTCCATGCAACGCACCATTTCCGAAACCACAAGAAGAAGAAAGCTGCAGATGGAATACAACGAAGCGCACGGTATCACGCCGACCACCATCAAAAAGGCGGTAAGAGACTTGATCGCCATCTCCAGAGTTTTAGAGGATGAAAATAAGGGCATCCAAATGGATATCGAATCCATGTCTAAGATGGAAATCGATAAAATGATTCGTGAGCTTTCCACAAAAATGCGCGCCTTCGCAGCTGAACTCAACTTCGAAGACGCGGCAAAATGTCGTGATAAAATTGCCGAACTAAGAGAAGCCTTGGAGAAAAACCATTGAGAAAGGCTTCTCTTTCTCTAATTCCTATCGGAAATGGCCTTGCTGGTCTTTTCCAAAATCTGACTGCATTTTTCGAAATGCCGGCGATAATACTCCGTATACATGATATCCACGAGGAATAGCTGGCTGATTTCCGCAGAAGTCGATCCCTTCTGCAGTGAGCCGACATTTGCACCGCATAGGAGCGAAATATCCGTATAATCGGTAAGAGCCGACTTCTGAAAACGAGTGATGGCAATGACGGTTGCACCGCTCTTTTTCGCAAGCCTTGCAATCTCTACAATATCCCTTGTCGCACCGGAATAAGAGAAAATCACAGCCACATCGCCTTTTTCCATGGTAGCTGCACTCATCAGCTGTTGACTGACCATCTCCGAACAGTAAACCTTCGGCTCAATCCGGTGAAACTTATTCATGGCTTTCATCGCCGTAAGCATCGATGCACCCACACCAAAGAAAAGAATGCGTCTTCCCTTAGACATAGCGTCCATCGCCAAGCTGACTTTGGAAAAATCCAAAAGAGAAAAACTTTCCTGAATCGAGGAAATCGTATCCTGTAAAACCTTGGCAGCCAAATCGGAAATACTGTCCCCCAGTGTAATCTCCCCATTATCCTCTAGCCCTTCCGCCTTTTCTTTTCCACGCATCGAAAGGGAAAGAGTCATCTTGAATTCTTGATAGCCTTTTCACATTCATCGTTTTGCAAAAACGGAAAACGGAAGTATCTCCCACGTCGCAGGTCTCTGCCAAGTCGGAGATAGACATAAACAAAACCTTGTTCGGATTTTGCAATATAAAATCAGCCACTCTTCGTTCAGCCTTTGTGAATTGATTGTAAGAAGAGCGTATTCTGGTCAAAAAAATCTTCTTGCATAAAGGTGCTTTCCTCCAATGCTTTTTTTCTTTTTACATTGTATTTTATTATAGCAATAGGAAATGATTTTTCAAAAGGGCATTTCTCTTTGAAAAATCTCATTTTTTTCTTTGATTTTTTTCACTTAAAAAGCTTTCCTTAAAAAGATGCAAAATTTTTCATGGATTAGAAAAAAATCTTTTTCTTTTCTTCTCCTTTTATTTCTTTTTCGAAGGTAGGAAAAGGCCTCCTTTTCTCCCTTGTCCCTTAAAAGGCGGAGCAGAAATTCGAGTTCCTCCCTTGTTTTCTCATGAATGAGAGGAGTTCCAATCATTTTTTCATAGTAGATATAGGGACTTGCATCCGTATACTTTTCCCCTTGATAATTCTTAGATGCCGCAATCCGGTCGCAAAACATCTCTGCCACATAGCGGTAAGGCATGCGACAACCAATCATCCTATGCACATTTTCCAAATCATAGTCACACCAATACTCAAAGTGATGTTTATTCCTTCCCTTGTGATGCAACCAGGCCTCCGATGTCCCGGTCTTGATTCTCTCTACACCGTTCGGACTCTTATAACCTCTATAGTAACGAATCCCCGTACGAAACTCCGTAAAGCTGTACTTTGACAAGTCATGCAAGAGCCCTTGCTTGTATAAGCCTATCGTAAAGCAATAGCGCATAACCAGAAGCTTTATGTTTTGTAATCGTCTTAAAATGCCCGACGGCGTTTTTCCAAAAATTTTCTTTCTCCATCTTTTTCGTATCTCTTTTTCTTTAGCAAATAAATCCGTTTCTTTCTCCAATTTCTCCCATTGAATAGGCTTCTTTATCTAATCCGACTGACTTCTTTATCCAATCCGACGTACTTCTTTATCCAATCCGATTCACTTCTTGTCCGGCTGACTTCTTTATCCGATTGAATTTGTCTCTTTCCTTTCGCTTTTCTTCTCCCAATACTCTCCTAGGGCAAAGCTCGGATAACCATAGACAAAGCCGTAAGTAATAAAGCAAAGAAGAATAGCTCCACCTACATCCAAAACGGAATGTTGCTTGAGAACCAAGGTTGCTATGCAGATAAAGATACAGAGAAAACAGGAAAAATAGCGAACAAACTTCCCATATCTTGCAGCACGAAGCTCCTTACTTTTTAATAACGCGATATGCATGCACAAAGAGTTGTAGGCATGAATACTGGGAAAGACATTGGTCGGAGTATCCACTCGATACAGATTCTTTACCATAATCATGAAAATGTTTTTCTCGCTTAAGTATGCCGGACGGAAATCTGTACCATTGGGATAAATCTCGCAAATAACAAGACTCGCTATCATCCCGATGAAAAGAAAGAGGCTGACCTTATAAAAAAATCCTCCTTATTCGTAAAACATAAAGTAGACCAGTCCCGCAAAAATATAAATAAACCAAAGAAAATACGGTACAATAAACCATTCGCAAAAAGGAATCAGGTCATCCATATGCGTATGCATGATGTGGTAGCCGGTACTGACCGTAATACGACTTTCCAATGACTTAAACCAAATAGGATAAATAATGCCTATCCACAGTACATTTCCATAGCGATAGCGATATAAAATCTCTAAAAAACTCTTCCATCGCGGATGTTTTTCTGCATAGCAATACAGCTTACTCCCTCGATATTTCTGATATAAACTATTCCAAAATTTTCCCATTCTTTCTTTATTCTTGTTTCCCCACACACCTACATATTGACAAAAAGGAGTTGAAACACATCTTCTAAAGAATGTTCCAACTCCTCGACTCTAGCGAGAGGGGGACTTGAACCCTCGACACCACGGGTATGAACCGTGTGCTCTAGCCAGCTGAGCTATCTCGCCTTAAACAGTTCACCTTGCAGGTACTGTTTAAAAAAATTCCGACCCAGGCTGCGTATAAAACGCAGACCGGACCGAATACTGGGGCCTACAGGGCTCGAACCTGTGACCCTCTGCTTGTAAGGCAGATGCTCTCCCAGCTGAGCTAAGACCCCGTAGTCACCTCTTAGGGCGACCAGTAAATGATACTAAAACGAATAGACTTTGTCAACAATTAATTTTGTCTTTATTTAGCTCTTTATATAGCTCTTTATTTTGTATCAAAAACTCATTTTTTCTTTTATCTGAAATCTCGTTTTTTGTTTTCATACTTTTTTCGCTATCCCCTAGCCCAAGATCTTTATCAGGATAAACTTGCCAGATAACCTTCCACAAAGGACTTATACTTTGATACCTGTGCTCCCACAATCGGCTTACCCACGATTTTTCCTTCTTTATTGATGAAGTAGGTTGTCGGAACTCCCACTACATTCGAAAGGAGATCTGAAAAATCCGAGTTCGGAATAATGTTTTGGAAGTCCGCACCGGTCTTTTCCAAAATGGTTTTCGCTGTATCAATCTGTTGCTCATCCGTCTCTCCGGCAATATCCGCTACCAAACCGATAATTTGCACATTATCCGGCATTTCCTTTGCCCATGCTCCAAGCTCCGGCATCTCATTAATGCAAGGGGCCGCAGAAGGTTCCCCAAACATTTAAAATCGTCAAATCCTTATCAGCAAAAATCGAATCATCGACATCTTCTTTGTTGAGGTTTTTTGTCTTAAAGCTGAGCTTCTCTTCCGAAACAGCATAAGCATTGTCCTCTGCCGCCTTTTCGGAAGCTGCCGCAGTACTTCCCTCTTCTTTCACTGAATCGCTCTGTGCCGTTGTTTCTACAGCACTTCCGCTATTTCCGGAATTTCCGCAGGCACTAAGAACAGTTACACCGGCAAGCACTACCGGAAGAATCCATTTTTTAAATTGCAACATAATTTTTCCTTTCTCTCTCTGTATTTCTACATTGATTCCTATTATTAATTCTTTCCAAGAACTCAGAATACACTATGACTGAGCTATTTCTTCAAGATTCAATTTTTAACTTTCTTTTACAAAAATACTCTGCTTCCTTCCATCTATTTCTATTTAATTTCTAAACTTGCGCCGGGAAAAAAAGGCATTTTTCCAGAAGTACAGACTGTAGTTCCGTAAGGCATTCGAAATACTTTTTTTCCGTCCCCCTCGAGAATGTAATCCGCTGTTTCCTCATAGAAAGCGCTACGTCTTTCCATCATTTCCGTAATATCTGTCAGATTCATTTTATCTTGTAAAAGCGGTCGCAGATTTTTTTAGCACCGGATAGACGTTGCAAAACCGTTTCGGACTTACCTTAAGATAAACACAGAAAAAATAGTTCTTTAAAAAGTTTCTGTTCTCCTCTTTCAAAACGATACCGCCGCCCGGTGACAGAATCATTTCTCTTCCGGACATCTTCTTAAGGACTCTGCTTTCTTCACGTCGAAAACTTTCCTCTCCAAATTTTTGAAAATATTCTTTTATAGACATGGAAAATTCCTGCTCCAGGACTGCATCCGTCTCAAAGTAGGGCAGGTCTCCCATTACAGCCAACTGTCCTGCAAGAGTCGATTTTCCGCTTCCCATAAAGCCCAGTAAGGCAATTCCTTTTCGTGCGGAGAGCGCTCGATGAAGCTTTAGATACTCTTCTATTTTCCACTGTCCCGGTGCAGACTCCCCGAAAATCTGCACAAAACTGTGTGAGGAGCCGGACAAGTCACCGCACAAGCGACTGAGTTTCCCCATTTCCCCCATGGAGATCGTGATAAGTTCTTTTTTCGGATATTTGTCTCTCCACCTTCTTCCCGCAAAAAGAAGATTTAAAACATCCTCCTGTTTATTAGGCATGAAAGCCATTTTCACTATATCCGGAGAATAAGAGGATAGCCTCTCCAGGATAGCCTCACACTCTTTTAAGTCCGGTGTTCTATGAAAGTCGTGGTAAGAGGCAATGACTTTTCCTCCAAGTCTCTTTACCATGGCAATACATTCTTTCCAGGATTCACGCCCGGAAATCCCACACTCTACTTCAAGGTCAATATAGTCCGGTATACCGCTTTCCATCGCCAGTATATTTTCCTGAAAATAGCTTTTTCCAAAGGGATAGAATCCCCCCTGACGATTGGTACGAATTGTGAAAATCAGCTTTTTCTCTCCTATCAGATTTCTTACTCCTTGTAAAAAATCAGCGAGTTTCTCGACTCTCTTTTCCAAAAAGTCATAGCGAAGCTCTACTGCGTAGAGATATGGAAAATATTGATCCTCTCTAAGCTTTTTCAGGATATCCAGGCACTCCTTCTCCGTCTTACCCTGTATTGGTACAATCATACCCATTTGTTTCCCTCTCCTTTAGGGTTCATTTTTCCAAAGCGCATTTTTTCTTTTATATAAGAACAAAAAGGGCTTTTCCAGCATTCTCTTTAAAACAATATGAAAATACTTCTCCCTTCCCATTGGGACGGACCAAAACTGTAGGAATTCCTGCTCGGTTTCCTCCAAGTATATCCGTAAAAATCTGGTCTCCGAAAAAGAGACATTTTTTCCTATCTGTATCCAGTGCTTCCGCCGCATCAAGATAAGCCTTGGCAGAAGGCTTCCCTGCATGTTCGCGGTAGTACATCGCCCCTACCTTGGAGGCAAACTGCTCCACTCTTTCTTTTCCGTTATTCGATAATATCGCTGTTTTAAATCCAATCTCCCTAAGCCTTTCGAAAAAAGCTTTAGTCTCTTCTTCTGCGGGAGCGTCATGCAAAACCAAAGTATTGTCAATGTCAAAAAAAAGCGCACGGTAGCCCTTCTCATATAGCTTTTTGAAAATCCAAGTCGTAGACTGATGCTATAGAGTAGCTTGGATAGAAGGAGGATCCGTTTCTTTTCTTCATCCCTTTCCTTCTCCCTTCCCATGCGTTTTTAGGAGTTTCCCGATTTCTTCCATGAAGGTATTGATATCTTTAAACTCTCTATAGACGGAAGCAAAACGAACATAAGCAACCTGATCCAGGCTCTTTAGGCGTTCCATAACCATTTCCCCGATTTCTTCCGTACTGACTTCCTTGCTGTCATGCTTAAAAATATGGTTTTCTATATCGTCCACAAGCTCTGCTATCTGCTGCGGTGAAATCGGCCGTTTATGACAGGATCGTAAAACACCGCCCTCCAGCTTAGCTCGATCATAGGGAACACGGCTTTGGTCTTTTTTTACCACCATAAAGGGAAGGGTTTCCGTCTTTTCGAAGGTTGTAAAGCGCTTTCCGCAGACCTCACATTGTCTGCGTCTTCGAATAGCGGTATTTTCATCTGCGGGTCTTGAGTCAATTACGCGGGTGTCTTCCGCATTACAAAATGGACACTTCATGATTCCTCCTTGTAGTCTGTATATCGCTTTCTGGCTTCTTCAAAGCTCAACTTTTCGTTTTTTTCTTCTTCTGCCGCATCCTCTAACGGAATTGGATTCCGTGACATCTTCCGCATCCTTAACGGAATTGGATTCCGTGACATCTTCCTTTTTCACAGTACGTTCCTCTACCGTTTGTACTGCAACTCCTTCTAGCTTTGATTCCGGATTTTTCTCTATCGCTTCTTTAGTCGTTTCAATATCGCTTTCCTCTATCTTTGATTCGGCATCTTCCTCTATCCTCTTCTCAGAGACTTCCGCTACGATGCTCTCATTTTTGTGTGTCATCTCCTCTCTCTCTTCGCTGCTAAACGATGCCACAAAAGGCCTTTTGCCGTTTCTGCCGCTTTCTTCTCCTTATTTACAATTTGCTGATAAAAGCCGGCTTGTACAAGAATAAAGCAGGGAGTCAGATAAAAAGTAGAGGAATATGCCCAGTAAAATTTCCGGAAGAATGCTGTCATCTAAACTAAAGCTCCACATGGAAGCCAAAATGTTCATTATTACTCTAATTCCCATAAAGTACAATAAATGTCGAATAAAGCGGTGCTTTTTCATGACGCATCATTTTGATACTTTTCTTCATAGCTGCACCAAGAGTTCTTGCTTTCTTTTCCAGAATAAGAAAAAGGGGTACATAAAAAAAGAACAGTAAGAAAAAGCGAGATAAAAAAATATTAAAAATGATTTCTTCCACAAAATTCAAAATCGGATCAGCTGATTTAAAAAAAGAAATAAAACAAAAAAACGTAAGCAGCCATGGGAAAAAAAGCATAGAAAATGCTGTATACCAAAAGCTGCACCTGCATCGGAAAAAAATCTTCGGCTGCAAAAGTATAAAAAAACGTCAAATGGAGATATCTTTTTCTCCCCGCACCAACTTTAATGCCATATAGATAAAGGAAAAAGAGCTCACAATCAGATAGATTACCAAAATAAAAACTAAAAGAGCAAGCATGATTCCCGAGACGGTAAGACCGATTCCTCTCCTTAATCCTTCCGTTTGCGATATCATAGTCGATGCCAAGAAAGGACTAAAGACAAAAGAAAAGCATATTACCACAGCAATATACACGGAGAATTGCAAAAGAATGGCTACCAGCATGGTTGGCCAGTTCTTTCTCCACTTTCCTATGGCAAATCTTCTCAAGTCTTTATCATTCATTTTGTAACTCCTTTAATTCAAAACGCAGTATCTGTTCTCGAAAATCACAATAATCAGTCTAAAAATGAATCAAACAAATAAAAAGGCCTTATAAACATTTTTATAAGAAGAGCCGCAGAAAGCAAAAGGCAGTTCTCTCCCCGTAAACGGGGATCTCTCTCCTTCTATTTCTGCAGCTCCCTGTAGGATTTATTCGATAGGTACTACTCCACCTTCATACTTCTTATTGATAAAATCCTGAATCTCCTTAGAGTGTAAAACTTCTACCAAAGTCTTTGCCCATTCCGCATCCTTATTCTTCTCCGATACGGCAATGATGTTGGCATAGGTCTGTGCCGCTTCGGACTTGGCATCCTCTGTGGCTAAGGCATCGCTCGGCTTATAATTTGCCTGAATAGCGAAGTTTCCGTTCATGCAGGCAAAGTCTACGGAATCTAAAGAACGAGGAATCTGTGCCGCTTCCACTTCGTAGATATCCACATTGTGCGGATTCTCTGCGATATCCTGCTTTGTTGCCGTAAGTCCTGCTCCATCCTTTAACTTAATGATGCCGTTCGCTTCCAAAAGAAGAAGCGCTCTTGCTTCATTTGTTGTATCATTCGGAACCGCAATCTTAGCACCGTCCTGGATAGCTTTCAAATCCTTGGACTTACCTGCATAAATCCCAAACGGCTCATAGTGAATCTTTCCTACGGAAACAACATGAGTATTGTTTTCCTTATTGAAATCCTCAAGGTAGGGAAGATGCTGGAAATAGTTTGCATCAATCTGTCCCTGATCTGTTGCGAGATTCGGCTGAACGTAATCGTTGTACGTTACGATCTCAATCTCCACGCCCTTTTTCCTTTAAAGCGTCCTTAGCCGCTTCCAAGATTTCCGCATGCGGGCTCGGAGTCGCACCGATCTTAATCTTCACTGCTTCCCCCTCAGCCTTAGCAGCTTCCGTTGCCTTCTCGGTCTCTGCAGCTTTTTTACTGCCTGCTTCTGTCTCTACCTGAGACTCCGCCTTTGTTTCCGCCTTCTGTCCTCCGCAAGCTGCTAAAGAAGCTACCGCTAAACCAAGGAGCAGCGCTGCTACTCTTTTTTTCATAATTTTCTCCTTTTCTACTTTGAAAACTCTCCTTACTCTATAACGAAAATTTTCTGAAATAATCTGCTGTAAGCCTAAACCACAACAAGTATCTATGCTAAAGAAGGTTTCCTTCGAATAGCCTTAAGCTATTTTTTTCCCTCTGCTTTATGCGTACAGTCCAGTATACAAAAATAGTACAGAATCAGAAATATTGCAAATTTTTTCCTGCACTCTTTTTCTTTTCCTAAACTCTTTTTCTCTTATCACTGTACTTTGCAAGCCTCATCCAGAATTCCTGAATAATCTGCACGATAATAATCAGTACTAAAACCGCAATGATCATGATATCCGTCTTGTAACGATAATAACCATAATTCAGCGCAATGGCTCCAAGTCCGCCTCCTCCTACGAATCCCGCCATAGCGGAGTAGGAAAGAATCGAAGTAATGCAGATTGCCGCACCGATAAAGAGACTGGGCTTCGCTTCAGGAAGATAAACCTTTAAGATGATTTGCAGTCTGTTTGCTCCCATCGAACGCGCTGCCTCAATCACACCGCTGTCCACTTCCTTTAAGGAAGACTCCACCATTCTGGCAATATAAGGGGCTGCCGCAATAACGAGTGGAGGAATAATGGCATTCGGTCCCAAAGTTGTTTTTACCAAAAATTTTGTTAGAGGTAAAACCATAACCAAAAGAATCAGGAAGGGAATGGTTCGAAAAATGTTGGTGATAAAACCAAGGACTCCATGAACCAGCTTTAAGGGATAAAGTCCTCCATCTTCCGTTACTACCAAAATTACTCCGAGAGGAATTCCGATTAAATAGGAAATCAAGGTAGAAATGCTCACCATATAAAGTGTCGCCACAGTTTCCGTTTGAAATAAGGGGATTAACTCTTTCATACTCATAGCTATGCATGCACCTCCTCAAAAGGAATTCCCCGCTCCTTCATAAATTGGGTAACACGAAGGATATCCTCCATATTTTCGGGAAGTTCAATAACCATCTGTCCAACCGCCATGCCGTCCACCTCCTTGGTATTGGCAAAGAGGATGTTTACCGGGGTATGCAGGGCAAGAATGAGTTCCGAAAGAATCGGATCATGCGCATTTTTACCATCAAAGGCAATGCGAAAACGTCTTCCCCCTCCGAAGAAAGCTTCTTTCTCTCCTTCACCTAGAATCAGTCTCTTTCCGATTTCCGTCTTAGGAGAACGGAAAATCTCCTTTACCGGGCCATGTTCCGCTATCTTACTGTGGTCAATAATCGCCACCTCATCACAAACAGACTCAATGACACTCATCTGATGGGTGATAATTATAATGGTAACACCCAATTTTTCATTAATCTCTTTCAGAAGAGCAAGAATCTGCTCCGTGGTTTTCGGATCCAGTGCTGAAGTCGCCTCATCACAGAGCAAGACCTCGGGACTCGTAGCCAGTGCTCTTGCAATCGCAACTCTCTGTTTCTGCCCCCCGGAAAGCTGAGAGGGATAACTTTTTTCTCTTCCCTCAAGACCGACGAGCTTTAAAAGCTCCTTCGCTCTCTCGATTCTTTTCTTTTTCCGCGCTTTTCCTTGAAGTACAGTTTTTATAATGACTCCTAACGGAGTGGAGCTCAACTTGGAATCGTTAACCTCGCTTTTTGCCCTCTTCTCTTTGTTTTCTTTCTTTTTTTCCTTCCACTCCTTCAATGCCCGGGAAATACAGCCGCTATCGGCAATTTCCAGAGGGAAACAAACATTCCGGAGCAGATTTCTCTGCTCCAGAAGATTAAATTGCTGAAAAATCATGCCCATGTTTTGACGCATGGCAAGAATCTCTTTCTCCTTCATGGTACTCAAACTTTTCCCACGAAAGAATATCTGACCGCTACTCGGTCTTTCCAAATAATTAATACAGCGGACCAGGGTGGACTTTCCGGCTCCGGAAAGTCCGATGATTCCCTGAATCTGCCCTTTTTTAATTTCCAAATGGATGTCTTCCAGAGCTGTAAAGTCCCCGGATCCGGTATGGAATACCTTTCCCAAACCTTGTATTGATATGATATTTTCTTCCATTCTGCTCCTTCAGACAAAAAAATATTTTGAGTGAAGCCTATTTCTTAAACAATCAAAAAAGTCTCGAATGCGCTTCTCGAAGAAGTTTCCCAAACTTCTATTAAGACATGGTTAACTGCAAAGGGCCAGGATTGACTCCGCATAAATCTCAGCTGCAAGAAGAAGATCCTTTACCTTAATCCATTCGTCTGCACCATGCATATGTGTATCTACATCCGGAAGAATTGCACCGAAGGCAACTCCGTTTTCTACCTCATGCACATAGGTACCTCCACCAATGGCAATACACTCTCCCTTTTCTCCGGTAACTTTCTCATAGCAGGAAAGTAAAGCCTTAATGAAATCGGAATCCTTTGGAACGTGGTGGGGCGGAATCATGCCGTTTGTTTCGAAACAAAGCCCTTGGCTTCACTGGACTTTCTTGCCACATCTTCACAATTTTCCTTATTGCCACAGATGGGGACACGGCTGTCAAAAGTAAAGCTCATTTCCTTATCATCCACTGCAAACAAATCCAAAGTGCAGGTTAAGTCTCCGCTTTCCTCGTCGTTCATCTTGATACCAAGGCCGGAGCCGTCCGTCACACCGTATGGGAAGAGCTTTAAAATGGCTTCAAAAGCTTCTTTATCTTCTGCACTGAGAGAAGGAAGCTTTACAGCAAAAGATAAAGCGGCAAGACCGGCATTCTTTCCAAGATGCGGAGTGGAAGCATGTGCACTTACACCGATTACAGTCACAGTATTGCCGGATTTTTCCAAACGAACACCGCATTCCTTTTCTACAGCATCCTTTGCATGCTTAAATTCTTCTTCGGATAAAGTACTAAATTCCATAACTGCCTTCTGCGGAACGGCATTGACAGCAACACCCGCCTTTAAGGAAAGAAGAGATCCCTTGGCAGTTCTATTCTTTTTCAAAGTACCCTTGATGGCACCCTTTTCAATATTGATAATCGGGAACTCGGCATCCGGAGTAAAGCTCATCTCTCCCGCCTTTTCCTTCTTATAATAGTAAGCAAGATCGGCAGAGCCTGTCTCTTCGTTCGTTCCAAGGATAAGACGAACTCCCTTTTTCAAGGAATATCCCAGTTCTTTTACGGCACGCATAGCGTAAAGCGCACAAAGAATCGGACCTTTATCGTCACTTACACCTCTTCCGTAAACATTTTCTCCCTTGACAAGCGGCTCAAACGGACCGGTTACTTCCCATCCCTCTCCCGCAGGAACCACATCCAGATGTCCTAAAATATCGAGTGTATGCGGGAGTTCCGGAGAATAATCCACCGTACCCACATAATTTTCCCAGTTCTTTGTATGGAAGCCATAGCCTTCACAAATCTTTAAACCCGCTTCCAAAGCTTCCTTCGGGCCATCCCCAAAGGGCACACCTTCTCTAGCCTCTCCCCGAACGGAATCAATCCGAATCAAGGTGAACAAGTCCTTTAAAAACTCATCCTCATGTTCCAACAGCCACTCTTTAATTGTTTTCTCCATCGCTTTTGTCCTTCCTTGTACTGTGAAAATGCTTATATTTGCTTTTCTTCTAACGAAATGATGCACGTTTTTTCGGCAACACCCGTTATAAAACTCTACATTGTAAGATAGGAAAAGATAGAATCTCCTACCACCGTTCCGCAAGAGACTTAATTTCTGGAAAATTCAGTCAAATGCAGGTCCTTATTACGGTCTAATACCATGCCGATGGACCAGGGATGAGCGAAAAGAAGCAGGGGTCTATCCTTTAAGTCCTTTACAAGCTTCATGTCGGAGGTACCGGAAATCTCGCTGACCGCAATCTCGGTATAATTTTCAATCCAGCGGATATGCTCATAGGGAAGCATATCCAAACGTACCTCTACATTGTATTCATTTTTCAGTCTGTAGGTCAAGACCTCAAACTGCAGGCTTCCGACTACACCGACGATGATTTCCTCCATACCGGTATTGTATTCCTGGAAAATCTGAATGGCACCCTCCTGTGCAATCTGGGATACTCCCTTTAAAAACTGCTTTCTTTTCATGGTGTCAATCTGTCTTACCCTTGCAAAATGCTCCGGCGCAAAGGTCGGAATGCCCTCATACGCAAATTTCTTTCCGGAAAGCTCCAGAGTATCTCCTATCGAGAAAAATCCCCGGATCAAAAAAATGCCGATGATATCTCCCGCGTAAGCCTTTTTTTCCACAATCTTTCTTTCATCCGCCATCATCTGGGTCGGCTGAGAAAGCTTTACCTTTCTGCCTCCCTGAATATGTGTCACTTCCATTCCCGCATCAAACTCACCGGAGCAGATGCGCATGAAAGCCACTCTGTCTCTGTGCTTCGGATCCATATTGGCCTGAATCTTAAAGACGAAGGCGGAAAACTCTTCCTCTACCGGGTCGATAAGTCCCTGGTCTGACATTCTCGGAAGCGGAGACTTTGTCATTTTCAGGAAATGTTGCAAGAAGGTTTCCACACCAAAGTTCGTCAGAGCAGAGCCAAAAAAAACAGGAGTAAGGAGACCGGCATCGACCTTCTCTTCATCAAAGACTTCCGCTGCCCCCTCTAAAAGCTCCAAGTCGTCCTGCAATTTGTCAAAATACTCTTTTCCGATAACCCCTTCTAATTTAGGATCGTCCTTCGAATAGACTTCCTTTTCTACTTCTTTTTTACCACCGCCTGCAGCATGGAAAAGATCCACTTCTTCCTTTTCTCTGTCAAATACCCCTTTAAAGTTGTGTCCTGCAGCCGATAGGCCAGTTAATCGGGCAGGTACGGATTCCAAGCACTTCTTCAATCTCATCCAAAAGCTCGTACGGATCTCTTGCCTCACGGTCAAACTTATTGATGAAAGTGAAAATGGGGATATGACGCATCACGCAAACCTTGAAGAGCTTAATCGTCTGCGGCTCCACACCCTTTGCTCCGTCAATAACCATGACCGCACTGTCGGCTGCCATAAGCGTCCTATAGGTATCCTCCGAGAAATCCTGGTGTCCCGGCGTGTCCAGGATATTGATACATCTTCCGTCATAATTAAACTGCAAAACGGAAGAAGTAACGGAAATCCCTCTCTCCTTCTCAATTTCCATCCAGTCCGAAACCGCATGCTTTGCCGACTTTCTTCCCTTTACGGTTCCCGCAAGGTTTATTGCCCCTCCATAGAGAAGAAATTTCTCCGTCAAGGTCGTTTTACCCGCATCAGGGTGAGAAATAATCGCAAAGGTTCTTCTCTTCTCTATTTCTTCTCTTAAGTTCGCCATCTGTCTCCCACTATCCTCTATTATTCTTAAACTGCATTTTATTTGAAATAATCTTACTTAAAAATAATTTCGACATTTTTCTCTTTCTACGGCATAAAGCACCCAAACACTTTAAAGCATATGCCTTTATAAGCAAGGAAACGAGGAAAAAAAATACGCCAAGCGAACTTTCCCCTGTCTTTAAAAAAAGGCTATGCCCCTGGGACATAGCCTGCACTTTAGTTTTATTTTTCTACGCAGGAAGTCAGGAATCTCAAGTCCGCCTTCTCTTCCGAGTCTTGCTTTGCTCTGTACATCACGATCTACAGTTTCGCCCGTTCTTAAAGCACCGGAACCCTGTGTTTCAAGAGGAACCTCAATCTCTCCGTAAGAACCGGGGAAGAAGGTCTCTGATTATTCAGAAAATTGGTTCCGCTCAAGCTCTGTGGCATAGTACCGAAGTTACTGTGTAATCCGAGCTGACTCTTTCGTCTCCTGTACAGCCGGCTTCTGCTCAGCAGGCTTTTTTTCTCTTTGATACCGGTTGCAATAACAGTGATGGAAACTTCATCCTGCGCATCTTCATTGTACATCGCACCGAAGATGATATTTGCATTCTCGCCAACAAGCTCTTCTACATAAGAAGCCGCATCATTCGCTTCAATCAGGCTGATATCTCCGGAAATGTTGATGATAACATCGGTAGCGCCTTCGATGGTGCTCTCCAAAAGCGGAGAAGAAATAGCTGTCTTAACAGCCTCGATTGCCTTATCATCCCCCTTAGCCTTACCGATACCGACATGGGCAACACCCTTGTCCTTCATAACGGCAGAAACATCCGCAAAGTCGAGGTTAATGAGTCCCGGAACATTAATCAAATCCGTGATTCCCTGAACGGACTGCTGCAATACTTCATCCGCCTTCTTCAAGGCCTCCGGAAGAGAAGTCTTCTTCTCTACAATCTCCAAGAGTCTGTCATTCGGAATCACAATCAAGGTATCTACAACACTCTTCAGTGAATCGATACCCGCTAAGGCATTCTTCATTCTCTGCTTTGCTTCAAAACGGAAGGGCTTAGTCACTACACCAACCGTGAGGATTCCCATATCCTTTGCAATCTTAGCAATAACAGGAGCCGCGCCCGTACCGGTACCGCCTCCCATACCGCAAGTAACGAAGACCATGTCCGCTCCTTGCAGAGCTGCGGTAATCTCCTCCGCACTCTCCTCAGCCGCCTTGGTTCCGATCTCCGGCTTACCGCCACAGCCCAGTCCCTTGGTCAGCTTCTCCCCAATGGGCATAGAAGTTGATGCCTTACTGGACTGCAAGGCCTGCTTATCTGTATTTACTCCAATAAACTCAACGCCGGCGATTCCCTCATCCACCATACGGTTTACTGCATTATTTCCTGCGCCACCAACACCAACAACTATAATCTTTGCCGCCGCTTCTGACTCGGGAAGCTGGATTTCTATCATGTCTTCCTCCTTCAATCTATCTCTTATTCCGTTTAGGAATTCTATTCACATCTATCCTAACTATACCATTATATGAACTTTAGGCATTTTGTAAAGGGGAAAGAAGGGACAAATTTGTAAAGAAGAAAAGAATTTTTACTTATTTTCCTTGAAAACATAAGCTTCCTTCTCTTTTCTTCCCTGATACCGGCTTAAATCCAATGTTCCTTTTTCTTCCCTTCAGAGCCGGAAGAATATCCTTGAGACTCATGAGCTTCTGCTCCATATCTTCATTATCTCCAATGAGAACCTTTATATCTCCTATGTAAAGCGTTGCCGTATAAGAGGAACTGTATTCAATATGATCGCAATCGATTTCTTCCAACCTGAGCGCTGCCCCCAGATTCAGAATATCCTGAAAAATCGCTTTGTTCTCTACCGGAAGCGCCTTATAGAGACTCACCTTGGAAAACTTAAGTCCGGTTATTCGCGGAATCCCAGGGAATCTTCTTTTTAGTCGATTCCACCACAATCCCGTCTCCGTCAAAATAAAGATTGCTGGACATATATTCCACATATCCCACCATATTTTTTTCGTAAACAATAATTTCCAAAGCAAAAGGATCCTTCCAGTGGAGCTCATATTTTTCCACAAAAGGAATGGTCTTATGAGGACGAATTTTGTCCTTGATAAAGGCATAGAAGCTGTTATAGTCCAGCTCCTTGGTTAAAATCATCTTCGTAAGTTCTTTCCGTATACTGTTTATTCCCCAGAACCGTAATCTTATTTACCCTGGTACTGAAGAGCAAAAGGATAAGTAATAAGAAGAAAAGCAAAATTCCGTAAATGGTAATTTCCTTTCTCCTTCTTCTGTCCGTCATACCCTACTCTCCTTTTTCCACATCCAAGGTGGTCTGCCAAGACACATTCAGACAAAGCCCGATCTCTGCAAGAAGAATCAAAAGAGAGGTTCCGCCATAGCTTACGAAAGGAAGCGTGATTCCAGTATTCGGAATGGAATTGCTCGCTACCGCAATATTCAAAATGGCCTGCAAGGCAATGTGCGCCATTACGCCGATAACAAGAAAGGATCCGAAAAGATCCTTTGCATTTTTGGCAATTTCATATAAGCGGGATAAAATCAGAGCATAGACCAGCATCAATCCTACAGCGCCAACGAGTCCAAGCTCTTCGCAAATAATGGTAAAAATCATATCATTCTGGGCCTCCGGCATCAGGAATTTCTGTATGCTTTCGCCAAGTCCTTTCCCGAAAATTCCTCCGGACGCAATAGCATAAAGTCCCTGTCTTGTCTGATAGGTATCATCCGGAAAAGAGGCCGGATCTCTCCATGCAAGGATTCTGGTAATCTGATATCCATGCAGTATTTTTACTTTTTGTAAAAATAGGGCTAGCGGATAGGCACCGATATATCCCACTACTGTGGCCAATAAAAGAACCAAATGATAACGATAGCTCTTTACCGCAACAAAAAGCATAAAAATCGCAATACTGACAATAATGATTCCGGTGGAAAGGTTGGTCAGTGCCACTACAGCTGCAGGGATCAAAGCATACAAAGCACATCGAAACATCGCTTTCAAAGAATTAATGCGATAGCCTTTATCCGTAAGCAAAGTAGCAAGCATAATAATCACAGCCGGCTTCATAAGCTCCGACGGCTGAAACTGTACACCCATGATTCTAATCCAACGACTGGACCCATGGGATGCCACTCCCATAACAAAGGTAGCAATAAGAGCGCCCCATGCCGCAACATAGATTAAAATGTTCAACTTGGAAAGCCAGTGGTAATCAAAAAAACGGGAAAGAAACAGCATGATAAGGAACCCCGCCAAAGCAAATATTCCCTGCCTTGTAAGATAATACATATCGCCAAGATCACTCTTTGCCGCCATGTATCCCGATGCGGAGTACAACATCAGTAAGCCAAAGAGAGTAATGGAAAAAACCATCACCACCAAGGAAAAATCATAAAAATGCTTCAGCTTTTTCTTTTTTGACACTTTCCTGCCCTTTCCTTTTCCTACCCGTTTACTACGTCTTTTTAATGACTTCACATCCTATCGCAGCTTACCGATCACAGACTCTTTACACAGTCTTTAAAAACTCTTCCGCGTTCCTCATAATCCTTGAACATCCCCCAAGAGGCACAGGCCGGACTCAGCAATACATAGTCTCCCGGGTCGGCATAAGCCGCACAGTCTTTTACCGCCTCATCCATATCTTCCGCAAACATAAGGTTATGGAAACCATGCTTCTTTGCGCAGGCTGCAATCTGATTTCTGGTTTCTCCGATCAGTACAAGGTATTTTACTCTACCCTTGAATTCTTTAACCCAAGCGTCAAAATCGACATGCTTATCATAACCTCCGCCTATCAGAAGCACCGGACCCGGCATAGCACGAAGAGCTTGAATTGCCGCATCCACATTGGTACCCTTGGAATCATTATAATAACGCACACCGGAACGCTCGCGCACAAACTCAATACGGTGTTCCACCGGCTTAAATTTCTTGCAAACCTTTATGATTTTATCCATTGGAACGCCCATTTTCAAGGCTACAGCCATAGAACACATAATATTTTCATAATTATGCTTACCCAAAAGCTGTACATCCTTGGTTTTAAAGAGCTTCTCTTCTTTGTCTTTGGACTTATAAATAAACTCGTCATCCCGTAAGAAAAAACCCTCTTTCGGCTCTTCTTCCGAAGAAAACCAGAGTACCTTCGGTTTTAAATTTCGTTTTTTTCCGAACTTTCTAAGCTCCGGATCCATATAGTTTAAGACGATGCTGTCCTCTTCCGTCTGGTTAATGGAGATGGATTCCTTTACCGCAATGTAGTTTTTCATTGTCTTGTGACGATCCAAATGATCCGGTGTAATATTGGTGATTGCCGAAACATGAGGACGAAAATCCACAATGGATTCCAGCTGGAAGGAACTGACTTCACAAACCGTAGCAGACTGCTCTTCCGTATCCAAGGCTTCCGCCGTAAAAGGATTTCCGATATTTCCAACGACATGAGTATCCGCATATTGGCTCTTTAATATTTCTCCGATAAGGCTGACTGTTGTTGTTTTTCCATTGGTTCCCGTCACAGCGCAAAGTTTTCCCTTAAGGGACTGGTATGCCAACTCTATCTCTCCGATTACCGGTATCTTCGCAGCATTGAGCAATAGAACATAAGGTTCATCTAAAGGGATTCCGGGACTGATTACCGCAGCATCGATTTTTAAGAGATCTCTTTCAAACAGTTTTCCTTTTAAAATCTTGCTTATTTTTCATTTCTTCTTTTTTTCTTAAATTGTGCCAGAATTTTTTTCTCATCCAACTTCGGGTTTGCGTCAAAAATATGACTTCCCTCCCATGGCAAGAATCTGCTTTGCCGATGCTATTCCACTTCTGCCTGTCCCCAATACCAAAACTTTCCGCCTGTTCATCCTAAAATCCCTCTGTTCCTTAAATCCTTATGTTAATGTTCTTTATACCCTTATGTTAATGTTCTTTATATCCCTATGTTCATGTTTCTTCTTTATATTTGCGCTTTTCTGTTTGCACTTTTATATTTGCGCTTTTCTGTTTGCACTTTTATGTTTGCACTTTTATGTTTGCACTTTTTTCGCATTTATATTTGCGCCTTTTTATTTGCACCTTTTTTTGCTTTTTTTGCGCCTTTTTGCAGTACTATGTCATTTCCAAAGCAAGTCCCGTGATGAAGCATGCCAAAATCGTAATAATCGTAAATATCGTCACTACCTGTGTTTCCGACCAACCCAATAATTCAAAATGATGATGAATGGGTGCCATTTTAAAGATACGCTTTCCGTGAGTCATTTTAAAATAAGTAACCTGCATAATTACCGAAAGCACTTCCATAAAATAGACAAAGGCAAAGAGCGGAATATAGAGTGCAGTTCCTGTTTGGATTGCCATAGCAACTACAAATCCTCCAAGCGCAAGAGATCCGGTATCGCCCATAAAAACCTTTGCCGGATGAGCATTGAAGCAGAGAAAGCCAAGCAAACCGCCCAGTACCGCTCCCGGTAATGCACCAAGCTCCGCCCCGCCAAGGATTATCCTGTCCACAAGAAAAGAGGAAAAAGACAATCACCGCTGTTACGCTACTGCACAAACCGTCAATTCCGTCTGTAAAATTCGCTCCCGTATCCGTAGCTGTAATGATAAATAACGATACAGGAAAAAATAATATTCCCAAGGACCAGCTTGTTTCTTTTTACAAAATGGCAGTAGAAATCATTTTGCCCTTTCCACTGTAAAAAAATACAAAGAAACGCAAATGTACAGAAGAGAAATCACAATCTGCGATGCCATTTTCTGTTTCGGGTTAAAGCCCTCGGACTGATGCTTTACCACCTTTAAATAATCATCCACAAATCCAACTATCCGAAAACCTAAACCAAGAAGATATGCAGGGAGTAATCCGCTTACCTCTCCTATAAAGGGAAGAATTCCGATACTGATTGCAATCAGGAAAAGAATCCCGCCCATCGTAGGGGTTCCTTGTTTTTTCAGGTGTGTCTGCGGTCCGTCATCTCGCACCTCCTGACCGAATTTCATACGGTGCAATATATTGATTCCCTTGGGGGAAATCAAAAGCATCACACAAAAGGCAATGCTGAGTGCAATGGTATTACTTAGCATAATGTTCTCTCCCCCTTAATTTCCATTTTCCGACTCATCTTCTTCTCTGTCATCATTGTTTATTGCTTTACTTTCCGTAGCACCGCTCTCCGGAAGTTCTCCCGGAACACTATCTTCATTGTCCTGCTTTTCATCACTTTCCAAACTTGCCTGTTCCGTGCTTTCTGCCGCACTTTCCGAAGCGCCTTCCACGATTCCGCTTTCATCCAAGGTTCGAATTCCTTCTTGCAAATCCTTATTTAAGGATGCCTCGGGATCCGTCTCTCCTTGTGCAGGAATATTCAAGAATTGCAGTGCATCATTCATGATTTTTTGCTCTATCTTCGTTGCAAAGGAAGCACTCGCCTGTTCTTCTCCGTCAAGATTCGGTGTATCCACAATGACATAAACCAGGATTTCCGGATCTTCCACCGGAGCAAAGCCGCAGAAGGAAACCAGATAATTTTTCTCATAACGCGGAAGCTTTTGTGCTGTTCCCGTTTTCCCGCCGACATGATAGCCCTTAATCTTTGCAGGTCTTCCTGTCCCCTGCTCTACTGTTTGATAAAGAGCTTCCTTTAAAAAATCGCTGATTGCCTGAGAGCAGGTAACACGTAAGAGTTCCGGTTCTATCTCTTTCATGACCGTACCATTTGCATTTAAAATCTGCTTTACAACGTGCGGCTTAAAATAAGAACCGCCGTTAATTGCACTGGAAAAGGCCGCTGCCATCTGAATCATGCTTACATTGTAGTTTTGCCCGAATGAGTTCGTTGCAAGGGAAGTCTTTCCTAAACTATCCGCCTTATATACCAAAGCAGAGGTATCCGCCTCTCCCGGTAAATCAATTCCCGTCTTCTCTCCAAAGCCGAAGATATGCTGATATTTTATAAAATTTTCCGCCCCCTCTTGAAAGGCGGTATTCATCAGATAGACGTTGCAGGATCGCATAAGAGCATGCTCTGCATCCAACGTTCCGTGCCCGTCTCTTTTGTTACAACGAATGGTCCAGGTATTTACCCCGTCACTCAAGGTAATGAATCCTTCACAGTTAAATTGCGTACTTTCCTTAATGGCACTTTCTTCCAGTGCCCCGGCAATCGTAAAAGGCTTAACCGTGGATCCGGGCTCATAGGTATCGGAAATCGGCACGTTTCTCCACATCTGATTCCAAGCAACCTGAGTCCCCAAGGAAAGAATATCCTCATTACTGTAATGAGAAGGAATCTCCTCTTCCGTAATACTCTGATTGTTATGCTCTCTCTTATATTCTGCAAGGGCTTCTTTCTTACCAAGTTCCTGAAGCAGAGAATCGGGATATACGTTTTTATCCAGATCTCTCGGGCGGTTTAAGTCAAACTGATTGGTGCTCGCCATAGCAAGAATTTCCCCGTTTTTCGGGTTCATCACAATTGCCGCAGCCATCTTGGAGCCGATATCATTTTTTTCTGCCAATCCTGTAAATACTTTTTCTACCGTTCTCTGAATATTGAAATTGATCGTTGTGACAATACTGTTGCCATCCGTTGCTTCCCGAATCACGGACTGCAGTTTTGTGTCGGAATCCAGATAGCCGTACTCTCTTCCGTTTACACCTACAAGAGACTGATTATAGTACTGCTCCACTCCGCCTGTTCCGTCTTCGTTGTCCGCGGAAGAAAAACCGATGATATTGCAGGCCAAATCCTTATACGGATAGCTCCTTTTATACTTATCCTCAAACCAAATGCCCTTGATTTCGTATTTATTTCCATTTTTTCTGTAAGCGGCATTTTTATCATCCATGAACTTCTGAAAGGCTTCCTTTTCTTCAAAACTTAAGCCTTCTTTGAATTTAAGGTAGGCACTCTTCTTATTTCCCGCCAACGATTTTTGTTGATTTAAAGTATTTTCCACAGTAGAAAGACGCTCATCTCCCGGAAAATACTCCTGCAGGGCATCCAGACTTGCTTTCAGATAGCGGTCATCCGCACGAGAGGTGATCACCTTCGGATCCACTATAATATTGTAGACTTTCTGACTCGTCGCAAGAACGGTTCCGTTTCGGTCAAGAATATCCCCTCTTCGCCTGAATCGCTCTTGAGCCGTAACCGGACTGCCTCTGTCCCAAAACGATACGGTTATACTCCTCCCCGTTTTTCTGCACCATCCGAAAAATCACAATGCTTAAAATAGCAAATAGCAGGATTAAAAAAACAAATCCTACCATCAGCTTTTCCTGCATATAAAACGGCATAATCTTAGTCTGCCGTCTTTTTTTCTTCTGCTCCTCATCAGTGCTTTGGGATGTTTTCATATTGCCGTACGTACTCGCTTTCTTGCTTTTTATACTCGATTACCTGATGGTCTCCCGGATAAACCATTCCCAGCTCCTCTGTAGCTATTGTGAAGATTTTTTCCGGATCCAAAGCAGCGCTGATTGCATTTTGTAAAGCATCATTTTTCTGCTTCAATACTTCAATTTCTTTCTTTTTCTGTTCAATGCGGTGCATCCTTGTATTGACCTTGGTCTGTAACTGGATGTAATGAAAGCAAAGTACACCCATGATTCCCATAAAAAGGGCAACGGAAAAGACCAGGAAAAAGTTCGCCGAAGTCTTGTTCTGCAGTCTTTCCTGCTGCAGTTCATGTCCTATCTCTCTTTCACGGAGAATTCTGGCTCTCTCTTCTCTGGTAAACGTTCCGCTCCTCTTTGGACTCGGTTTTCTCACCACAGTCTTCTTCGGAACGGCCGATTGTTTTATTCTCTTTACTCCTTTTCTTCTCGGCGCAAGCTCTTCTTTTGTCACAACTGACCCGGCAATATAACCTGCGTGCCTCTTTGCCAGCTTCCTTGCCATACTCTTCCCTCTTATTCCTTCGCTAAAACCACATTTCCTCTATAAAAATGTGACAGCATCCCTTCTTTCACATTTTCGTACTCATATACTCATTTTTACACTCTGTATTACCGAAACCTTGAAGCTCTGAACCTTCAAGGCTTCGACTCCGTTTTATTCTCCTCTTTCAAAAATACGGAGCTTTGCACTTTTTGAACGGGGATTCTCCTCCTGCTCCATCTCGCTTGGCAGGATAGCCTTCCTCGTTATAACTCTTCCTAAGCTTTTTCTTCCGCAGCTGCAAACCGGGAAGTCCTTCGGGCAAATGCAGGGATTCTCCGCTGTTCGAAAGCTCTGCTTTACAATTCGATCCTCCAGCGAGTGGAAGGTAATAATGCAAAGCCTTCCTCCCGGCTTTAAGGACTGAATCATGCCCTCCAAAGAATCCTTTAAAACATCCAGTTCTCTGTTTAAAGCAATGCGGATGGCCTGAAAAGTTCGTTTTGCCGGATGTCCGCCGGCCACTCTGATCTTCATCGGAATGGCATGGCTTATAATCTCCGCAAGTTCTCCCGTTGTCTCAATCGGTTTTTTCGTTCTTTCCAGCGCGATGTGTTTTGCAATATTTTTTGCAAACTTATCTTCTCCATAGTCCCGGATGATGTGATAAAGTTCCGTCTCACTGTAGTCATTAATCAGGTCCTTTGCCGTAAAATCCTGTCGATTATCCATCCTCATATCGAGTGGAGCATCAAAGCGATAGGAAAAGCCTCTGTCCGCTTCATCGAACTGGTAGCTGGAAACGCCCAAGTCTAAAAGAATCCCATCTACCTCCGGTATGGAAAGAGCAGAAAGGATTGCCTGAAAATGTTCATAGTTGTCACGTACTATCGTGACTTGCTTTTCAAATTGTGCCAGTCTCTTCGTTGCAGCCTCTATCGCATCCTCATCCTGATCAATCCCGATCAAACGTCCTTTTTCGTTCAGCCTTTCCAGTATATGAAAGGAATGTCCACCACCGCCCAGTGTGCCGTCTACATAGACACCGTCCGGCTTTATTGAAAGCCCTTCCATACATTCGTTAAGCAAAATGCTTTTGTGCGAAAATTCCATCAGATTCCCAAGCCTTCCATATCTGTAGCCAATTGCTCATAATCGGAGAAATCATTGTTCTCTTCCCACAAACTCTCTGACCAGATTTCCGCGTGATCTCCCACACCAAGCAAAAACCACATCCTTTTCCAAAGAGGCCTTTTCTCTGAGTGTCTGCGGAATCAAAATCCTCCCCTGCTTATCGCACTCGCAGGAAATGGCACTTCCCAGAAGAAATCTCTTTAAGGTTCTTGCCTGCTTGCTTGTCATGGGCAATGCCTGCAGTTTCTCTTCCAGCTCTTTCCATTCCGGAACAGCATAAAGAGAAAGGCAACCATCAAGGGAACGGGTAAGGGTAAATTCGTTATATCCATCCTCACGGAATTTAGCAGGAATCATCATCCTGCCCTTAGTATCTAAATTGTGATGATACTCTCCCGTAAACATAATCTACCACTTTCTCCCACTTTTTCCCACTTCTACATTATAATGCATGATTTTTAGGGAAGAGTCAAGACAATATACTAGAATTTATAGACCTAAAAAGTAGTTTTTTTAGTTGCATCAGATAGGAAAAATATACAAATAGTAAAATTTAAGCTATGCTTCCATTTCTTGTAGGATTTAGACCGAAAAAAGCATTGTTTTTATGCGCTGTTTTTATAAGCTGTTTTACGCATTGTTTTTAAACAACAAAAACGAGCTGTACAATTCAGCTCGTTCTCTTTATTTCGTCATTGTCAAAAACCTAAAAACATAGGTTTTTGAATAATGGTCCGATGTCTTAAAAACATAGGTTTTTGAATGATTGTCAGATATCTAAATGCATGGATTTTGAAGAATTGTCAGATGTCTAAATGCATGGGTTTTGAATCAATCAATATGAAGCAATACTCAAGGAAGGATTACACATTGAAGCGGAACAGCACCACATCTCCGTCCTGCATCACATATTCTTTTCCTTCCATGCGCACAAGCCCCTTTTCTCTTGCCGCAGAAAGAGAACCGTTATCCAGAAGATCTTTGTAGTTTACCACTTCCGCCTTGATAAAACCTCTTTCAAAGTCGGTGTGAATCTTTCCGGCTGCCTGCGGTGCCTTGGTGCCCTTCTTGATCGTCCAAGCTCTGGTTTCCTTCTCTCCGGCAGTGAGGTAGGACATTAAACCAAGAAGAGAATAGGAAGCACGCACAATCTTATCGAGACCCGACTCGGAAAGCCCCAAAGACTCCAGATACTCTCCCTTTTCTTCATCGGAAAGCTCGGATATCTCCTGCTCAATTTGTGCGGAAATCACAAAGCTTTCGGAATGGTTCTTCTTCGCGTACTCTCTTACCTTTTGTACATAAAGATTCGATGCACCGTCATCGGCAAGGCTCTCCTCCGCTACATTGCAGGCATAAATCACGGGCTTACGGGTAAGGAGACCGAGGCTATCTAAAAGCTCCGCGTCATCCTCTTCCGCTTCAAAGTTGATTGCCAACTTCCCTTCTTCCAGATGCGTATGAAGTTTTTCCAGAAGAGCGTATTCTTTCTTCGCATCCTTATCGTTGTTCGCGAGTTTCTTCGTTTTTGCCATCCTCCGGTCTAAGACTTCCAGGTCAGAGAAAATGAGTTCGAGCTCAATCGTCTCAATATCTCGAATCGGATCTACGGAGCCGTCCACATGGATCACATTGTCATCATCAAAGCAACGAACCACGTGCACGATGGCATCGGTTTCCCGAATATTTCCAAGGAACTGATTGCCTAAGCCCTCTCCCTTGGATGCCCCCTTAACGAGCCCCGCAATATCTACAAACTCGATTACCGCCGGGGTAATCTTCTCGGAATGATAAAGGTCGGAAAGGAGCTGCAAGCGCTCATCCGGGACAGCCACCACCCCCACATTCGGGTCAATTGTACAGAAGGGGTAGTTTGCCGACTCCGCACCTGCCTTCGTGATTGCATTAAATAGAGTGGACTTTCCCACATTCGGTAAACCGACAATTCCAAGCTTCATATCTTCGTATACTCCTTATTTTCTATTGTGTATTTTTTCGAATCTGATCAAAAAAATCAGGAAATCCTATTTATCATAAATCCGAGCTATTATAGCATTTTCAAGTTTTCAGCTCAATAGCACAATATAAGGAACCCTACAAAACTTCGCTAGAGCCTCGTTTCCACGATACACTTTGCTGTTTCGTCGATTTTCTTTTTTTTACCCCTCCCTCATAGCAGCGGAATCCTTTTCTTAATAGATATCGTGATATTAGAAAAAACAAGAAGCTGTAAAAATTAAAAATAATTTTTCTAAGCAATATAGGTCTGAACTTGGGGCACGCTCTCGCTAGCTTCGCCTGACTGAGCATGGGCTCGGTAGCCCATTGCTCACTTTGCTTCGCAAAGCAACTTCCTTCAGAAGTTGGTCTTGTACAGGACAACTTTTCTGATGAAAAGTTTGTCCTTTCGTAACGGATACTAAGCGAAAAACTGCGTTTCTCTTGTTTTTCGCAAGTATCGGGCTCAGACTACCCCGCATTCAGACCCTATATTGCAAAGAATCTCTTTATTATTTTAATTTTTTTACAGCCCTCTTTATAACAAGGATGTGAGAAATACGATTTATCTATTTGCCTTTAATGGAAATTATCTTTCATTAGCTGATTAATTTCTTCCACAGAATATTTCTTCCCTGTAAGAGCAGATTCATATCCTTCTTGTAACGCAGTATTTAATTCATTTTGACTCATCTTCCCTATAGCTGTTGGAGCTTGGTGAGACAAGTGTAAATCCAAAGGAAATCCATTTGTTCGTACTATCTGACTATATAGCATTTGAATGGCACTGGAAGGAGAAATTCCCAGTTGTTGTAGTATGCCTTCAGCGTTTTCTTTTAATTTTGTATCAATTCTTGCATAAACTGCTTTTTGTATTTGCCATATATATTGCCTTACAATCTTTAATATTATCAGCCCATTGCCCTGCTCGCATCCTGCTTGTAGCGAGTTTTGTGTTCATCTTGAATTCCTCCCTGAGATAGTGTGCAAAAGTGGAAAAAAAAGTTTGTAAAGTGGAAAAAAACTGCGTTCAACTTTTTCACGATTATCTCAATTTTTGTGGAGAGAAAAAGATGACGGGTTATTAACCATTTACGAATAAACAGCATGAATCAGATTTTTTTCTTCAAAATAGTAAGCTTGTTTTCGACATTAATCTTGTATTTATCTTCAAAGAGATTGAATCCATTCCTTATCTTCTTTTTGTATTTTTCCATGGAAACGTTCAGAGAACCGGTTAATCTTGGATTTTAGCGACCAGTTTAAAGAAGAACAATTATTGACAGTATCAAAGTCATCAATTGTCTGTTTTTCATCAGCTAGTTTAGTCAAGTAGCGGAGAATTAATACATCTGCAAAATTAAAGGGCATTACGTCGCAGTCAAATTGGAGAAAGGGACGTGTATGGACCTCCATTCTTGGTGTCATCCGTAAGAAGAAAATAGGCACCTAATGTTTGTGCTAATGAGATAGCATAAATCTCACCGAGATCTCCGCTTCCATATAGGTTTTTTGTTTTCATTTACATTAATTTCAAACATGGAATAAATTTTTTTATCCTTAAGTTCAGTATCCGTATAAACTTTTATCTTTTTCTGCTTGAATATCTTCATCAATTTTATCGAGAAGCTGTTTCCCGTGTTTTTTTCTAGTTCGACAGAACGAATCATTTCATAAATAAAAACTCCCTCATCAAAGATTTCAAAAAGGATGCTTTGCAGATTCGCATTATAAAGATGTATCAATATATTGGTATCTAAAGAGGCTCTCAATTTTCTTCCTCCCCTAACATGGAATCAACATCTGTTGATGGTGTGTTTAAGCTTTCACTCACATCATCCCATGTCAAGTTATAACATGCTAAAACCCGTTCTACCGTTTCTTTCGGTATAGCATTATGGTTATAGTTATAGATGGCATACTCGATAAACTCATAGGGCAAGTCTATGGTCTTGCTGGCTTCATTTAGCTTGGCATTTCCATTTACAGCACGCAATAAGTTGCCAACACGCATTTCATATTTTTGATTGTTTAATAGTGTACGCGTTCTAATATCTATCTTTCCCAAATTTTCCAATCTGTTCAGTGCCATATCAAAGCTGACGTTGAACTCAGACATCAAACGAGCGATATCCATAGCTGTTAAACCGTTCTTTTCAAACTCTTTAACTGATAAAATAAGAAACTTGTCAAGCTCTTCATTTGGCATGAGTAAGCAAGCTGCAAAAAAGTTTGCCTCTTCTTCAAGCTCGTCTGTTGTCATATTAGAAATAGTCTGTGCAGTGTCCATAAAAGAAGAGGAGTCATGAAAATGCAGAATAACATGACCGATTTCATGCGCAAGAGTAAATATCTCTCTTGATAATCTGGATGAAGTATTCGTGAAAATGACAATATCGTCCTCCTTTTTCAGAGCAAATCCTAAATTTTCTTCCTCATCAATAGGATATCGTAGAAGCTTATACCCCATGTTCTTGCATTCTTGAAATAGGTCTATAATTTTGTATCCGCTTATATTGCATTTTTTTCTAAATGCATCGGCTTTGATACGAATTTCAATTTTTCTATTATCCAGCATAAAAAAGCCTCCTACTCGGTATCTTGGTCTCTATATACCAATCTGGTATACATATGTTTGTTGGCATAAAATAAATCAAGCATATCCAATATCTCCTGAGAGGGAGTTTTAGAATCGGAGCGATAAGCAAGTTCAGGAGAATCATCCAGTACCCTTGTGATATCTCCTACTGTAACATCCAAGACAGATGCAATTTTAGATAATGAGTCAAGGCTGATGGTGTTAATGCCGTTTTTCAATTCGTGCATACTTTTGTCTACTAACACCGATTTGCTCTGCCATATATTCCTGCGTATAAGTACGTAGACTTCTTAATTCTTTTATGCGTTTGCCCAACAGTAAATTCATATCCAACCTCCTTTGTAGCTATAGTATAACATAGAATAAAAACATGTAAATATAAATGTTATAAAAATATAACATTTATTATTGGCTATTTCTTTATATATACCCTAATCCCTCATTTAGAAGCATTAGTCTCATGTCATCTGTTTAGAAGCATCATCATACTTGCTATTCACTACTCCAAACCCTATAATGCAATAAGGGATATTCATAAATTTTAACATAATGAATCAAGGAAGAGAGCGTATGAAAAGAACAATGATGAAGAAAAAAAGGAACCGAGTGGTTCTGCAGAAAGACTTGGCAATCGTCTTTCTGGGATTGCTTCTAAGCCTTTAGTCTGATTTCCTGTAAAGGAAATGGTCAGGCAAAGGGAAGTGAAGGCACTAAGGCGGAAGAAAGTACATCGGTAAAGGTGGAAGAGAAAGCTGCGGAAACAACTATAGCAGCAGAAGAAAGTACATCTGCCGGTTCAGAGGAACTTAGCTATGATAGCGGAGCAGTCAATAAATCCAATATCTTTTCTTCTTATCCGGGGGATGGCATGTGGAAGAGTACCGGCAATGAATATATGCTTATTCCTTACATTAAGGATGGAAAAAGAACTGATTGAGTTTCGACTTTTATGGAGAAGCAAAGTTTTTATTAGAGGGCTTTTCCTTTTTCCAAAACAGAGCAAAAACGGTTTAAAGGTATCCGGTAAAATGCGAAACTTAAAAGACAATAGCTGGAACGCTGACGCGGATGTGATATGGAATAGTCTCGAAACTATTGATTATCCTATAGTAACTTTAACCAATGGTACGGAATTTACTGATGTGGATATGTCCGGAGACTATAGCTATGCAGGTATGGTGAACAGTGCAGCTCAGTCTAATGCCGGAACAGCCACCAATGCCTCTGAATATATTTTTCCCATACGCTAACGAGCGACTGATTGCTCGAGGAGAGTATGAGAGCTTGGATGCGGCAAGCCTTCGTTTAGCCATTAATGAAATTTATGCTCGTCACGGAAGACAGTATGATACGAAAGACCTTAATGAGTATTTTTCTTCTAAATCCTGGTATAGACCGCAGTATAGTAAGTCGGAATTTGATAAGATTGAAAATCAGGTTTTGAATTCCTACGAGCGGGAGAATATAAAGATACTTACCGGGTATAGAGACAGCTTGCTTGGAAAAGTAGGAGATATCCGTGGGGTATACGAGGTAAAATGGGAGAAGGCGGAGCCCAGATGACGATTAGCGGCCAACCGGATGCCTATGTTGTAGATATCCTTGCAAACTATGTTATTGACGCTTCTAATGGAAACGTTCGTGCTTCAGAATTTGAAGGTGTTGCAGTCAAAGAAGGCGGAAGTCTCTATAGAGCGACAGGAGATTATGGTTGGATTACGTTTGTTGTCAACACGGATGGTAGCATTACTATTACTGACGAGGAGACCACAAGCTATGCCGGATTTAGAGATACCTACAGAAAAGTAGGATAATAGAATGAAGGGGCTATTATCAAAATTAAAAGAAGATTTTTTTGTAATATTGGTCTGAATGCGGGGCAGTATGAGCTTGATAATTGCGAAAGACCGGCGAAGTGAAGGACTGGAAAAATCAATAATGGAAGCGAATGATGCAGTGTGGGTCTATAATAGGGGCAATCTGAGCCCGTCAGTACTTACTGAAAGCGAGCAAAGCGAAGCTTGAAGTTAGTGCTGTAAGGACTGACTTTTCATTAGAATGGCGGTTTCCATCATACCGGAATCACCGGTTTCCATGACCGGACAGGCGGTGTAAAACCGTCCGGAATACTCAGTCAAGGCAAAAAAGAACAGCCTCCTTATAGTAGCTGCTCTATCAATTCAGCTATTCACCTTGGTATCCTCATCTTCCAACAAACTTTCGGGTTCTTCTTTTATCCGCCTCCAAGTTTTTTTAGTTCTGATTTCGACAAAGACTCTTCAAATACTATAGGTAATTTCTGAGTTGTTGTAATTCTCCACCACAAGGTCTTATCTATCCCGCAATCACCGCATTTTCGTTGGCCTAACATTCCAAATGAACCAGAGCTTGGCGGATAATCCCATCCGCTGCCATAAGCTTCCTGGGCTGTCAGATACTCTTTCTTCCCACAGACCTCGCAATAATGCCAAAATGGCCTCGTTTTCATACTTTCAAGAAGTTCTTTCCTCTTTTGTTTTTGCATTTTTCCTCTTGAAATACGCTCAGATTCTTCGACCAGTTCCTCTCTAGCCTTCTTCACGATGTCTATAAGCGGAGAATCCATCCTTAAAGCAATCTTATCGTCCCGAACGGTATATATAGCATCAAAGCCCTCTGCTGGATTAGGAAATTCGAAATCTTCCTCAATCTGTCTTTTATAATTTATGAATGCAGATCCAAGTTTCCTCTTTTCACAATTCGATTCCCAGAGATTATCATCCGGACTCATAACGTACACGACTATCTGAACATCGGGATATTGTTCTTTAACAGCATCAATGTAAGCAATTCTTCTTTTTGCTTTGAAAAAAGTTTGCTCTATGACAACATCGCCATCCTTCATTTTCTCTATCATATCCTGAAGAAGCTCGTTATTTGCCTTCATGAGACATCTAAAGCTTGCTCCAAATGGGATTGATTCTAAATAACCAGCTTCCTTGTATGCTCTATCCTGATAATCCCAAACATTCAAGCACGATACACCTTCATGATCCGCAAAGTGCTTTTTGATGAAGGTTGTCTTTCCGGAGGCTGTACCACCTATTACCATGATCAACTTCTTCATACCTCAATCCCCTTACCCTTTCATTTCATACATTTCTCTCGTCGCCTTCTCATACGTTCACTATATGATATTAAATGATCATTTACCCTGATATCATCCCTACATATGTTATCATTCAGTAACTCAGTCCCGTCAGAATCATAAGCATCGGTCTGTATGCATATCCCTTCAAATCCATACTGCAATCTCATACACAGTTCCTCTTTAGGAGATGCACCTGCCGAAGATTTTTTATATATCACATCCTTGCTCTCGTTCAGCTTTCTAATACTGTTAAGCGACGATATATGAGATTTTATGATACATAACTGACGTAGTTTAGTAAGATTTTCTACAAAAGAAATATCTTCAAGAGTCGTTCCATCATATATGTAAAGCTGAGTAAGGTTTTTCATCCCTCTAATGAAATTATAATCATTTAAATCGCACGCTATCACAAGTGTTTCAACATACGATGGTCGCTTGATTTTGCCTATCTCGTCCGGGTAGATTTGTCTATCCGGGCACCTGAAATTATAGCATGTTCCATCAGAGTGCCACGGAAGAAAATAAGCTCTGTTTTCCACATCCTTGTCATCAATGAGAATCTTCATCCCACTCACCCAGCCTTCAGAGTAATTGAAATCATCTTATGATCACTGAACTGCATATAGTAGTCATCGAGTAGTTCTGCATTCACAGATATCCCTTTCTCACTAAAACCCGCAGAAACATAACAGTGATCTAACTTTTGTTCTTCGTATGTGTTTCCTGATATTAAATCAGTGAAAACAAAATCATCAAATAGCTCCCTACAATAACATTCTTCTTCATCAGCATCCCCATTATAGTCGCCCGAGCATATCGCGCAGTCATTTTGATGTTCTTTTTGAAATTCAATATCTGCGTTCAACATTTTTTCCTTACGCTCTATCTGTTTTGACAAATGGGAGCGCGTATCATCTACACACGGGACATGGGATGTACGGAAGTATATATCATGTCCATTGAATTTAAAGGAGCCACAGACATATCTAAGTACGGTATCAAAAGAGTTACCAGCTATCTGAGAGAACTTAAGCGAATTTTTTACAAAAAGCACTGACAAGCAGGTATAACGCCATTTTTCTTTAACCGCCTTCCATGTTGGATCAATCACCATTCGGTATCACATAGCCCTAAGTTCAGGCTCAAGACGCTTTAATGAATGAAAAGGGATATCCCTGACCGAGATTAAGTCCCAAGATTTATGCTCTAACATTTTCTTAAGAGCAAATATGATTCTCAAATCATGATTTCCTCTAAACTTAAGTTTAAGTGCAGACTGCTTGTTTCCACAAGCACTGTATTCAAGAATACTCATCTCTTCCATAGGCTTAACCCTCCTTTATTCTTTAGCTCACCAATCAAGCCATTTTTAATGCTTTCAATGCATCGCTTAGAAGAGGCCTAATGGAGTAGCCCTGTAGCTGCAAAAGTAACTTATCAATTGTCTTATTGCTAAACTTGGTTTTAGTTATAACATTTTCTGTATCTTTCTGCATTCTTCGGGATTTTTAGCCAAACCTCTACAACAGTTAAGCTAATCCTTTTAGAAGGTATAAATACAACTTCCTCACAGGCCCTCGCCATTGAACAGGCGCCCCTCCTACAAGGGATAATGCTCCTGACTGCTTCAACAGATATATTGCAGTTCAGATTTAGTATCTGAAGCCCATTCTGAGATTTCTCAATTAACGATACCCAGGTTGCAAGTTCTGTAAGATCGTATAAATCCCCTTCTTGAGACCCAAAATCATAATAGGCCAATCTATGATACTTACCTTTCCCGCGCTTTTCAAACCATTGCAAGGCTGCCTCCGGAGTCTTTGCGAAACTCCAGACCTGCCGCTCTTCCTTAAATAAATTATGCGAGGGCAGGGAATTGGAATAAATCAAATCGATGAGTTCATGCTTTTATAACAACTGGTTCGATAATAATTGGATCTGTGTCCTTAAGCGCTCTGTAAAAAAATCATTACAGTTCCTCCTTTATAATACTAAAACATTTATGCGCTTCCAGTATATAATCCATCTTTTTATTCATCAAGTAAAAATGTCTTATGTTTTTTATTTTTCGCTTTTTAGTTGATTCTTTCTCGAGGTTATGTTATTATTAACTCAGCAATGAATTAGAAAGGAATTTATCTACATGTACAACTATTTGTTAAATGTTACTGCAGCCAATCGTAAAGCGAAGTTTGATTCTGACACAATCGATGCAGTCAAACGCGCTTGTGAAGAAGCAAATTCCTCAACAAATTCCATTCGCTATGGACGAACTTTTTCTTTTTGTAAAGCAGATTGATGATAATACCATACAATTAAGATTGATTTCCAAAAACAGCAATCGTTGCAACTAGAACCATATCAAGTATCACAAGAGCATTGATCAGAATCTACCAAGAAGAAAAACTACAACAGCTTAAATATAACGGCAGTCTACTTACTGCAACGGTAGTTGAAGAAAATGAGGAAGGCGCCGAAGTCTATGCAAATATTGATCCCTGTGAAATAGTCCAGTCAGTAGTTGAAATATTTTTTGGTCAAGCGACTATGGGGAATAATGATAAAAAGGCTGCAAAAAAAGCTGCTGAGCAGATAAAAGACATTGTTACTTTGTACAAAGCGACTGTTCATAACAACAACAATGAGCCAGGATCAAACTCCTGGCTCATATTGAATTAAGTTTCTGTTTACGAATTCTTTTTCTTCCACTCCTCCAAAAGAGAAAATAACACTTTTTCCATCTGTGACTTGGTATAAAAGTTGGAGAAGTACTCCTGGAGCTTTTTCTTTGTAATCGTGAGCTGCTGAAATCTATTGCTCTCCTTTAAAAATCAATAATGGAAGCGAATGATGCAGTGTGGGTCTATAATAGGGGCAATCTGAGCCCGTCAGTACTTACTGAAAGCGAGCAAAGCGAAGCTTGAAGTTAGTGCTGTAAGGACTGACTTTTCATTAGAAAAGTCGTCCTGATACAGACCAACTTCCGAAGGAAGTTGCTTTGCAAAGCAAAGTGAGCAGTGGTAAACAAAAACCACTGCTCAGTCAAGGCGAGGTTAGCTCTCGCGTGCCCCGATAATAGACCCACACTGCATTAGAGCGCTTTCTTATAAATAGTGCAGTCCTTCACTCTCTCTTCTTCGTTAGCGAATGCCGGAAAGACCATGGCGAATACCATAAAGAGGGTTAATAGAAACTTTTCCATACTTTTTACCTACCTTTCAATTTGGTTATTAAATTTGAATTGTTACAACCAAATTGACGTCCTTGTCAATATCATTAAGATTACATTATTCTTAGGGAAAAATAAGCACCCATCCCAAGGAACGGGTGCTTATCCTTAAAGCTTCTAAGCGATAATTAGTTATTAATTCTGTAGTAAATTACGTAAATATAGCCGAATGGTTCAATGTCAATTTCAAAGCTTTATGATTAGCCCAAGCTTCAGCATTTTTCGGCTATAATTTTCTTTTCTTCAGTAACTTCGCGTTGATTAGCTTCTTTTTGGGCTGGTTACACCTTCGGAAGATGTTGTTACGACAGTCCAGCCCTCGGCACGTTTTTTGTCGGCAAACGCCGGTGCTTTAGATTCTTTTAATTTTCTTTGCTCTGCTCGATTTGCTTCAATCTCCTCTAAGGCTTTACGCTTAGCTTCGGCTTCGTCGGCGGCAATCTCATCGAGCATCTTTCCTGTCAAAACCTTGGAAAGTGCATTTCGAAGCATTTCCGGGGTAATAGACTTTTTCTTTGTAAACGCAGAAATCGGAGGCTTTTGCAAATTCCGGGATATGGTAGCTCTGCGCCGGGTCAGTCATGTATTGTCTGATATAGTCTACAACGCTTGGGTTAATTAGTGAGTCGTGGATTACGTCGAGTGCACCCGTTGCACCGTCAGAACCGGTGGCTCTTAAGATGGCGTTCGTCGGGTCAACCATGTACCACTCACCGTCGATTTCCACACCGGCAACATCGTGGTCATAGGCCTTTTCACTCATGTAAACTGCCTTTAATCCTACAAGCTCACAAGTTCTTTGATACAAAATTGCATAGTGGTGACACTGGCCCGTACCCTATCGCTCATTATGCCGTCTGCCTTAGTGAAATACCACTGTCCATTATGAATAAAACATTCATTTACAGACATCTTTCCGGCATCATTAATCCAGAACCATGAATGTCCATCGGAGGCTTTAACCCATGTGTTAGCAGTTCTTCTTCCGTTATCATGGTACTCCCAAGTGTTGCCTGTCTGCACCCAATTCCCTGCAAAAGCATTTGTAGATACAAGCACAGTTGCAGCAAACAAAGCAGTTCCGAGTTTTACATTTTTCATATTTTTCTTCCTACCTCCTACGTTTCTCATCACCATAAAAACGTAGCACAGAACAGCCTTACATACTCTAGAACGAACGCGCTAAACAAGATGTCTCAGGCTTCGCCTTAGCCACTTGTTAAGAATAAAACAATACACTAAATAAAACGTCCCATTCATTACTCCGTATCTAGGCTTCAACAAAGTGTTACCTTCTGTGTTACATGGCAGATGAATCGGTAAAAGTCTTAAAATATATATGGTTCTCACCAATATACGCCTGAATTTTTATATCGGCATAATATAAGTTTTAATAAAAAAATAAGGAGCATAAAATGAAGCTCCCTGCTAAACCTTGATCATTCATTTACTTTCTGTGAAATTGTTCTATCTCTTGCATAAAACAATCCGCTTTTTTCTATCTAGGATGATGCTTACCGTCTCAGGCTTATTTTCGTTTCTTCTCATGCAAACCACAAAAAAATGGGATTCCTAACTTTTATGGTCATCTTCAGACAATGAAACGGACGATTCTTCGTTTTTTTATTTGTTCTATGTCTTCAAGTTTAAATTTAAAATGTAATACACTACGTCCTCTACTTCCATAAGTATAGTATTGAACAACTTCGTTTTCATAAATTTCTAATTTCACTCCATTTATGAAGAGATAATAACCCATAAACCATACAAGGAGCGGAACGACAATCAACACAATTGCCACAATCATTTTATCTGAAAAATCAGTATGATAACGCATAAGATGATTCAGTACCCGGATAACAATAAAAGATAGTATTACCATGGATAAGCAACCTACCCTATTAAAGTTAGACTTATGAGGATAGGTCAAGACAAGTTTTGGTTCCTCTTGTAAAAATTCTAATTTCATATTTCCCGCTGTCTTTCGTATCCCTTCCTTTTTGAAAATGAGCATTTTCATACTCTCTGTTGGGTATTGGTCGGCAACTAAAATTACATTAGAGGTCGAACTTCTTGACTCCTGCAAATATGCTACCGGATTAAGGTATGCATGCATTATATTACTCAATCATTATTCTTAATTTTCTTGCACTCCCTATCACTTCTTCCCATTCTAATGCACCTACATAATAGTTCGTTTTACGGTAGTTATTCCATAGCTGCCTCATTGTTTCATCATCAGTAATTTTATTGATAACATCATCTATTGTCCCAATCAGCTCAATAGACCCCCTTTTATTGCATGTAGCATAAAATGCAGCTTTCATTGTATCTCTATCAATAGTCACTGCATCTTGCTCAAGTAATACATGTATATCATAAAAATCTCTCATTCTGGTATTCGCTTCTGCCCTTACCATGATAGTTTCAAGCTTTCCGCAAGAAGCGTTTCCAAATTGTACGCCCACAGCTCAATGGTTCTATCTTCAATGATAAGTGGTAACTTATATTCAATCGCTCCCGGTGTAATCTCATCACCGGTTGAAATATCAATTTTTATAGTCTGTTTTAATCTATCCATCGAACATTCTATCATGAAACGAAGACCTTCATATTCGTGTCCTTCCATAATATCCTGTACTTTGCTTATACGAAAAGAGACTCCATCCTCCACCTCGATTGCCATTATTTCTTCAAGAATCTTTTGCACTGATTTTTTATTCATAGGAAGTGATTTTACGGTAGTATCTACATCCATAGTTGAACGCATATCAACGCCCACCAAAGAAGACACCAGAAGTCCTCCCTTTAGTACAAAGTTATCTCTATACTTTGATAAAGAAACTCTCTCCAGAAGTCTTTCCATCAGATATATTCTTAGCATTATCTGGGATTTGTCACTACTTCCCCCTGCTTTATTTTTTATCTTTGCCTTTACAGCTGTAGCACTTTTCATCATAGTAATACCTCTGTATATTGTCTCACCTTATCCGAAATTCCCATGATGCGAGCATATTCCATGAGCTTATGGATATTTTTGTCACTACCTGAAAAATAAGACCTCAAAGCCATCTGGAATACTTGAATATCCATTCTATTTTTATTCTTGATAATATCACAGATACAGCGCTCTCTATCATAGATTCGTACTGTATTACCGGTAAAGGTCTTCTCCTCTGTCAAGCCAAGTTCTATCCATTCCAATCTTACCGTATGGACTATAATGCCTTTATCTTTTAAATGTTTCGCATTATATCCTCGTCCAACAGTAATCACCGGTGCAAAAGGTTCTCTATCGGAAAGATTATGAATATACAAAGCTGTCTCATGCGAAAAAATAATTTTTCTATTTCTAAGTTGAATCAAATATAGTCTATCTTCCCATACATCAGGCGAAATATATATACCGGGAGCCACCTTTTTCCATTTCCTTCTTACGTACATAATCCAGAACTGCACACTTTGATACTCCTTCATTTTGAGCATCAATTAATCGAATATATCCATTCTGTTCTTCAAGTAATTGATCAAAGATATTTACTTCGTTCATATGAGCACCCCCTGTTCGCTATAATTTTAAAAATTTAGTAGCGAAAAGGTCAATACTTTCTCGCTACAATATCTTGTTTTTGTAGCGAGAAAGTATATATCTATTCAGACCATCTATATTCTCTTATCCTTCAATCTTTGCCGAGATCATTCCTTTCTTAAGACTGCCGCTAACTGCGATGCTATGCCCGAAGTAAAGCTCATCATCGTCAAGTTTTCCTCCATTTATTACCAAATGATTTCAAAGCATCGATACCTTACGGATAAATGTTCTCCCTATCGGATAAAATTGGTAGCTACCCCCTCTTCTTGCTCCGGTAAACCGTATTTTTCTTTTCCAAGGGCAATGCTCTTCATCAAAAAAGCCGTATTTCTTGCCAGGGTTCTCATGGTTTGCAGGCCTTCTAGGTCTTCCTTCGCCTCCCCTTTTTCGCATCCGTGAACGCTGTTCCAGTATTGACTGGAGGCTACCGGCATTCCGCAGATTGTAAAATACTTATTCAATTCATCAAAGGTAGCAGATAAACCGCCTCGTCTTGCCACAACCACACTGGCTCCCACCTTCATAGTCTTATCAAAATGCGTGCTGTAAAAATAGTCTGTCCAGGCAGGCAATCAGGGTGGCATTTGCGGAAGCGTAATAAACCGGGGATGCCACTACTAAAGCATCAGCGGCTTCAAACCTCTCTGCCAGCTCATTTACAGGGTCATTGAAGACACATTTTCCATTTTTATAACAATATCCACAGGAAATACAGCCTCGTATATCTTTGTTGCCAATCTGCACTACTTCAACTTCTATCTCTTCCTGCTCAAATACCTTAATCATCTCCGAGAGGGCAATACTTGTATTGCCTCCGATGCGAGGACTTCCGTTAATAATCAATGTCTTCATAGTTGGTCTCCTGACTTTTTTTGTGTATCTCCTGTATATACACTTCTGTTATGCATTTCCTGTTATGTACTACTTGTTATGTATTTCTATTATTCCCTTATAGTGAAGCCCTGAAAATCTCCGCAATATCCTTCTCTAAAAGGGGAGCCCAAGCCTCTTCCAGCCCCTCATTTTCCGCAACGTGCTTCGCCATTTCATCGATTCTCTTCTCATCGATTCCCACATCTCTAAGATGCATGGGAATGTTAATGGACTCGAAGAACTTGTAGGTTGCATCAATAGCCTGCTCCGCAATCGCAAACTTATCTTGCTTTGCATCAATTCCGAATACATTTACCCCATATTTCATAAAGCGATCTACTGTCTTTTCATTTAAGATATGCTTCATCCATCTCGGGGTAATAATGGCCAAGCCCTCACCATGGGTAATGTCATAGTAGGCCGAAAGCGCATGTTCCATCCCGTGGCAAGGCCAGCCGGACTCACTGTTACCAAGGGAGTAGATGCCGTTACAGCCATAGGTGCAGCAAAGCATCATCTCCGCTCTTGCCGTGTAGTCTTCCGGATTCTCCAAACACTTTCTTGTATTTATCATAAGACTCTTTAATGCCGCCTCCATAAAACCGTCATTTAAAAGGGTGGAGTCCTCACAGAAATACTGCTCCATAATGTGATTCATGGCATCCGCACACCCTGCTGCCGTCTGCTTCTTGGAAACAGAGAAGGTATAGGTCGGGTCTAGGAAAGAAACCGCAGGATAAAGAAGCGGATCGCTGTACCCCGTTTTATCATTGGTTTCCGTTCTGGAAATTACTCCCCCCGCATCATACTCACTTCCCGTTGCGGAAAGGGTAATGATATCCACAATCGGAAGTGCGGCCTTCGCCTTCACTTTATAAGTAATCAAATCCCAAGGATCTCCGTCATACTTTGCTCCTGCGGCAATGGCCTTCGTGCAATCCAAAACACTTCCGCCTCCGACAGCAAGGATGACATCAATGTCCTTGTCTTTACAGATTTTCACGCCATCCAATACGCTCGGGTCATACTTTCGATTCGGTTGAATGTCGGGAAGCTCATAAACTTCATAATCCTTTAACAGCTCTTTTACCTTGTCATAAAGTCCAATCCTTTTGATACTTCCGCTTCCATAGCTTAGGAGAATTCTTTTTCCGAACTGCTTCATTACTTCCGGAAGCTCTTCAATCACGCCTTTTTCCAAAAAAATAAGTCTTGTCGGTGTCTGATAATCAAAGTTTTGCATTGCTAACCTCCTGTATTCTTAAGCTCCTTACTATTAGCATAGAAAGGAATCAAACTATTCTTTATATTCTATCTTAACAAAATGCAGAGTGAACGTATAGAAGATTCGTAAGCCCTGTTTTTTACAATTCGTAAGTCCTATTTTTTACAATGAATTCCCATCTTCAACACAGATGTATCTTACAAAAAAGCAGAGGTCTTCCCTCTGCTCTTCCTAGTCCATATTCAAGTTTTTCTTGGCAAAGCCAAGATGCAATCTTTCTCCATGTAACGGATTTTCGAAATCTTAGTTCTTTCTTGCTGCTGCCGGTCCAAGCTCTCTGATTCTCTTCTGCAGTAAAGTCTCTTTCTTTTGCCTTCTCTTGGAAGTCTTTGAAGATATCTTCTTCTACAATGCCGAAATATATTTCATCGTAGTTTTCCGTTCCCTCATTGTAGATTCGAAGTACATAGCAACGATCTGCCGTGTTGTACAAACTGCCGTTATTCTTAGCACTTTCATATTCTTCTTCCGGAAGGAGCGTGAACTTCTCTCCATCCAGTAAGGTTTTTCCCATCAGACGGTTGCGAATCCCCCTGTCTTCCCCCTCCAAGTATTCATTGCAATAGCTCATAACCTCGACTTTTTCCATTTTTCCAGGAAAAGGACAAGGTAGATTCTCTGTAACGATATAAGCAGTTCTTGCAGACTTACTAACAGGATCATTTACTTTTCCTTCTACATAAGGAACATCAATCTCTATTGCTTTCTTTTCTCCTGCATAGGCGATAAGGCCGCAAGAAAACACCATCAGTGCAAGAACGGATAAAACTATTTTTCTAAACATATCTACTCCCGAAACATAGATTATATGAATGATACTCTTTTTCAACAAAGATAAAAATCGTACTTCTTGTTATTTCTATTCAGTATAGAATCATTTTTCATAAAAAAACCGGAGTAGCCTTCTCGACAACTCCGGTAAAATTATAACTAGATTTTTAGTATGCAAGTAAGTAAAAAGTCTTATAAGGTATATTGTAAATATATCGTAAGAAGATGTTATATATTTTTTTCTTTTTCAAATATTACTTTTTAATAATTATTACTCGGGAAAGGCAAGTATTCCATTTGGAATAGAACCTTCATTCTTTTAGAATCCTATCTTCACTCGTTTTGAATACTATCTTCACCCGCTTAGAATACTATCTTCACAAAACTCTTCTTTCCCTTTTGTAAGAGCGGCTCTTTGGACAGCTCTTCCGGGCTGAAGACTCTTCCTATATCCGTCACCTTTTCTCCGGCAAAGCTTACCCCGCCCTGCTGCACATTTCTTCTTGCCTCTCCCTTGGAAGGCGCAAGACCCGTGAGAACCAATAGGTTTAAAACATCCACGCCGTCCGCATATTCTTCCTTCGAAAGGGTATAGCTTGGCACATTCGCAGAAGCACCCGCTCCGGCAAAGAGGGACTTCGCCGCCTCTTCCGCCTTCTTTGCTTCCTCCGTGCCGTGTACAAGCTCCGTTAAATGGAAGGCAAGAATTGCCTTCGCCTTATTGAGCTCCGCCCCTTCCCACTTGTCCATTTCCCGGATTTCCTCCATCGGAATAAAGGTGAGAAGGCGAAGGCACTTTCCTACATCGGCATCATCCACATTTCTCCAATACTGGTAGAAATCGTAGGGAGAGGTCTTCTTCGGATCCAGCCAAACCGCACCGCTTGCGGTCTTACCCATCTTCTTTCCTTCCTTATTGGTAAGGAGTGTAATGGTCATCGCATGGGCATCTTTTCCGAGCTTCTTTCGAATAAGTTCCGTTCCGGCAAGCATATTGCTCCACTGGTCGTCCCCACCGAACTCCATATTGCAGCCGTAGTCCTCATAGAGGCGGTAGAAGTCATATCCCTGCATGAGCATATAGGAAAATTCCAGGAAGGAAAGTCCGTTTGCGAGACGATTCACATAGCAACGGGCTCTCAGCATCTCATTTACGGAAAAATGCGGTCCTGCCTCCCGTAAGAACTCCATGAGATTTAAGTTTCTAAGCCAGTCCCCGTTGTTTACCATAATGGCTTTTCCTTCGGAAAAGTCGATAAAACGGCTCATCTGCTCCTTAAAGCAGGCAATGTTACTGTCTCATTTCCTCTACGGTAAGCACCTTTCGAAGATCCGTTCTTCCGGAAGGGTCTCCAATCATTCCCTGTTCCGCCGCCCATTAAGGCAATCGGTCTGTTTCCCGCCATCTGCAGTCTTTTCATAAGGCAAAGCGCCATGAAATGCCCCTACATGAAGGGAATCCGCAGTCGGATCGAAGCCGATATAAAAGATCGCCTTTCCGCTGTTTACCATCTCGCGGACTTCTTTCTCGTCCGTAACCTGCGCAATCAAGCCTCTTTCCTGCAGTTCCTCGTATACACCCATATTTTCCTCCAAAAATTTCCTATTATCGAATCTGCGCCTGATACTCATAGACCGTCGAAATGAGACGCAGCGTATCTTCCCAACCAATGCAAGGATCCGTAATACTTTTCCTAAAAATATGCTCTTCCACCTTTGCAGAACCTTCTTCTAAATAGGATTCCACCATAAGCCCCTTCACAAAATAGGCCAACTCTTCGGAATACTCGAAAAATGCATAATTTCCTGGGCAATTCGAAGCTGCTCCTTATACTTCTTTCCGGAATTGCAATGATTCGTATCCACAACCACGACCGGATTTAGTAGCTCTTTCTTTTCATATAAAGAATGAAGCAGTTTCAAGTCCTCATAGTGATAGTTCGGTATCATCTGCCCATGCTTACTCTGAGAACCTCGCATAATGGCATGCGTATAGGGATTTCCTGCCGTTTCCACTTCCCATCCCCGGTAAATAAAAATTGTGTCCATGCTGTCCTGCATAAATGGAATTCAGCATAACGCCGAGATCACCTGAAGTCGGGTTCTTCATACCTACCGGGATATCCACTCCGGAAGCCACCATCCTGTGTTGCTGATTTTCCACAGAGCGCGCCCCAACTGCAACATAGGAAAGTACATCATCGAGATAGTTATGATTATCGGGTAAAGCATCTCATCCGCTGTAGAAAAAGCCGCATTCCTCGAGTACCCGGATATGCATACGACGAATCGCCAGAATCCCTTCCGTAAGGTTGGAGCGCTTTTTCCGGATCAGGCTGATGAAGCATACCCTTATAGCCCTCTCCCGTGGTTCTGGGTTTGTTCGTATAAATCCTTGGCACTATAAAAATCCGGTCTTCCACATCCTTCGCCACTTCCTTTAGGCGATGGCAGTACTCCAGCACCGGATCCTCATGGTCTGCGGAACAAGGTCCTATGACAAGGAGAAACTTCTTACTTTCTCCCCTGAATATGGACTTCATCTCCGCATCTCTCTTCGCCTTTCTCTCTATCAGCTCCTTCGATAAGGGATACTGCTTCTTTACCTCTTCCGTTGTCGGCAATTGATTTAAGAACGAAAAACCCATAACGCCCCCTTCCTTTTAGCTCCTAGAAGTATAAAGGAAGAGAAATAAAAGTGCAAGAAAACGGAAAGACCGAAATAGCCATCATTCCAATCCACGTCTCATCACTCCGTTTTATTTTACAAGAAACATAATCAATACTTTGTCTGACTTTGGTAGTCGTAAATATTGGAGATTAAACGCAGCGTATCGTCCCAACCGATACAGGGGTCGGTAATCGATTTTCCCAAAATATGCTCTTCCACCTTTGCGGAGCCCTCCAAAAGATAAGACTCTACCATAAGCCCCTTTACAAAATGGGCCAGTTCCGTTGAATATTTTCTGGAATGCATGACCTCATGCGCAATACGAAGCTGCTCCTTGTACTTCTTTCCGGAATTACAATGGTTTGTATCCACTATCACCGCGGGATGTAAGAGTTCCTTCTTCTCGTAGAGAGAATGTAAAAGCTTTAAGTCCTCATAGTGGTAGTTCGCAAGCATTTGCCCGTGCTTATTCTGCGAGCCTCGCATAATCGCATGGGTATAAGGATTTCCGTCCGTCTTCACTTCCCATTCCCGGAAAATAAATTCATAGCCGTGCTGCCCCGCATAGATGGAATTCAGCATGACGCCGAGATCTCCCGAGGTCGGATTCTTCATCCCCACCGGCACATCGATACCGGACGCCACGAGTCTGTGCTGTTGGTTCTCCACCGAACGGGCACCGACTGCAACATAGCTCATCATGTCTGAAAGATAGGTGAGGTTATCCGGATAGAGCATTTCATCTGCAGTAGAAAATCCCGTCTCTTCCAAAACCTTCATATGAAGCTTTCGAATTGCATAAATTCCCTCGGTTAAGTTGGGGCGTTTCTCCGGATCCGGCTGATGGAGCATGCCCTTATAGCCCTCACCCGTGGTTCTGGGTTTATTCGTATAAATTCGCGGCACGATAAAAATTCGATCTTCCACATCCTTTGCCACTTCCTTTAATCTGTGGCAATACTCGAGGACAGGATCCTCATGATCCGCGGAGCAGGGACCGATAACGAGGAGAAACTTCTTGCTTTCCCCTTTAAAAATCGCCTTAATTTCAGCGTCCCTTTTCGCCTTTATCTCCGTAAGCTCTTCTGACAGGGGATACTCTTTTCTAACCTCTTCAGCAGACGGTAATTGATGTAATAATGTAAATCCCATAGCTCCTTACTCCTCTCTTTTTATTTTTGTAGAGTATATAGAAAGTTCGGAAAATGTGCAGAAAAAGGATTTGTATTTCCTTATTTTCACAGCATAAAGAAATACATCGAATTCAGTTTTTGGTGAAAATGGTTTTTGGTGAAATTGATTTTCGGTGAAATTGATTTTGGTGAAAATTGATTTCGGTAAAATTGATTTTTGTGAAATTGATTTTTCCTATCCTCACAGAAATAACCGATTTTTCAGGACACGGTAAAAATGAAGAAAAAAAGCTAGTCCCTATAGAAATAGATCTTCTAGGAAAATGCGGAAAGAATATTTTTGCTCCTTGGAGAATGCAAGTTTAAGAACTCGCCCTTTGATAAGACCGAATATGAAAAGCTGATGGATAAAATAAAGTTCATTCCCTGCCAATCAGCCATTACTTTTGCATTTTCTCCCTCCACGGCTTTAGCGATTATGTAAAAGAAAACGCCAAAAAAACTGTAAACTGATTTCTATAGAAGAAATGTACTGTTAGAGGTAAACTTAAAAATACCACAAAGCCTTGTTTTTCATCGCTTTGTGGTATTTTTTCACTACATATATGTTTTATTCTAGGTCAAAAATTCTCATTGAATTCAAATACACGAGGCTTATTTCGGAAGCTTTCCTCCACCTTGAAAACAACCACAGTAAAAGCAAAAAGTTTTTCCATTAACTCTCGTTTTGTAATGACCTTTTTGATTATTTTTATATTTCATTTTTTTCTCCTTTCTACCCATATGAAAAATGTGGCCAACATCATCATATGAATTATTTTATAAAATTGTTAAGAGCTCTAATACAATTAATTCTTGTTGAATCTCAATATTTTTTTACAAAGGAATATATACCAAAAAGAAGAAAAACGATTCCCAGGGAAGAGATTGCTCTCACGCAGCCTACCAGCTGATTCAACACCCCACCAAAAGGTTTTGACGCTAACGAAGAGGCATCCGCGATATTTTGAAAGATGGCATACTGTCCCCGAATTTCTCCCTCCACACTCCTGTTAAACAATTCTACCGAATAATAAAGCATAACAAGCGCACTGAGTATACCGCTGAACAGCAGAATAACGAGTAACATCCCAAAAACAGGCTTTAGAACAACAGCCAAAAGGAGCCCTCCCATCATCATTGTACAAATAAAAGATACTTTCCTAAGATGAATCTGTGTAAAGGGCATCCCTCCTATGATACTTCCTACTAGCCCTCCGAATGCCATAGCGGACATGAGCATGGAATATTGCATAGCATCGGCATGCAGCACTTTATAGATATATTCCAAGGTCAAAATGGAAACTGCACCGCCTACAAAGCATAAAATGAGGCAGCCTGTAAAAGAGTTCTTTGTTCTTTCGGATACTTCCTATGATATCTGTCCCTCCGGTACGAGTCATTTCCGGAGGCGACGGCTTTTTCCATCCCCTTTAAGAAGAGGATGATCAGGGCTGCCAGAATATAGCTTACAATGTCCAAAAATATAAATACTCTTTACCCCAAAACTCGTAAGAATCGCGGCTCCACGAGGGGACTCACAACGGTCACGAGGATATTTACCGTTCTTGATGCACTCTGTCGCTTCTGCATGTCTTCATCCTTCGTAATCCGCTTTTTTAAATATTCCGCTCTTAAGCACTCCAAAAATAAAAGAAAAATCGCGGAATATAGGAAGAATACAAGATAGACTAACAGTATATTATCGATAAAAAGCAAAATACACATGGGAATGACACATAAGAATTCCCCCAGAGCAAAAATAAAGCGAAAGCTGCCATGGAATTTCATTTTACCAAGAAAAGGAGCAAGCAGAAGCTCAGGCAATAGTGTAACAACCGCAAAAAGCGCCGAGCTCATCAGGTTTTTCGTATTTCCATAGATAAATAAGGTCAGAGCAACATTGCTCATGCCGGAGCCAAAAGGAGGAGATGAAGTCCGCTAGCAAGAGAAGAATAAAGTTATGAATCGATTGTGTTGTATGTGTATGCTCCATCGCCGCTTTCCTTTTATTCCTGTCGTATGTGATCAAAGTTTTACATTCTTTTTTCTCTTTATCTTACTATTTAAATCAACTATGCTTTTTTCCTAATCTGTAGAGTATTATACTGTATGTATTCTTCAAGAAGAAGTGCCGCAATTTGAAGTAGTGAAAAGGAGTTTTTAATCCTATTGCTCTTTTACATATTGTTGGACGGCATCGCATACATATTGTGCTGTTCCATCTCCAAACTGATCCAAGTTGTTTTTGAATTCTTTATTCTGAACATATCCATAAGCGATGCTTGAAAATACATCCATTGGGCAGTCAAATGCATATCTGCATAAATGTTTATAAAGTTCTTCCGCTAATTGTATATTTTCTTGCGCCGTGGCACTCAATCCATTTGACTTATTTTCAGAAAAAGCAAAGAATATTCTATTAAATCCATCGGTTATTTCTTGTTCTTTTTCCTTTTTGCTTTTGAATTGTCTCTTCAATCACTTCTCGGCCATAGAGGTCTATAGCAGCTTGCTTATATTTTTGATTATCTTGATAGCTAAACCCTTTAAATTTCTCTTTTGTAGGCATGGAAACCTTCCTTTCTTCTGATTCTATTGTCTTTTTCCAATGTTTCTATCAAAGTTAGGAGCTTTTTGTTTTTCTTTTTGCATTAATTTGAGCTGAGCCTTTTAGATGATTTAGTACTTCCCATCCTCATTTTTTTAATAATTCTTTTATCTTCTTTAAGGAAAATCCCAAGTACTTATAGAACAGTATCATTTGCAGGAATGATATATCCTCCTCGGAATAATACCTATAACCATTTTTCTGAGGAGACAGCAACCCAATCTCATCATAATGATGTAAAGTGCGCACCGATACACCACTAATTTCACTAACATATTTGATCAAATACATCTAGGCACCTCCTAACAAGGAAGACTATAAACTATTACATTACGTTATAGTCAATAGCTTTTTTTCTAACTTAGAAAAAAATCATGCACCACAAGCTAAAGAGGAATAGATAAAAAGTCAAAACTATAGAATTTATGCAATCGGTTTTTAACGAGAGATCGCACGCTTTACAAGCGATAGTCGTTATGAATAAAAAAAGACTGTAAAATTAAAGCAATGCTATTTATTGCTATGCAGGCTCGCTGCGGGACAATCTGAGCCCGTGGGTACTTGCGAAAAACAAATGAAATGCAGTTTTTCGCTTAGTATCCCCTACGAAAGGACAAACATTTCTTCAGAAAAGTTGTCCTGTACAAGACCAACTTCTTTAAGAAGTTGCTTTGCAAAGCAAAGTGAGCAGTAGTCAACAAGACTACTGCTCAGTCAGGCGAGGTTAGCGAGAGCGTGTCTCGCAGTGAACCTGCATAGCATAAAGTGCTTTTAATATTTTACAGTCTCTTTATTCGAAGCTCTATACTTACCGTTCGAGCTTCATTCCTATAATTCTCTTCTTACTTTCTGATTCCGTACTTCTCGATGATATAGTCCATATCCTTATCTCCTCTTCCAGAGAGATTAATGAGAATGGAGCCCTTGTTCATCGTTTTTGCGATCTTCATACCGTACGCCACGGCATGAGAGCTTTCTATCGCCGGAATGATGCCTTCCATTCTGGAAAGGGTAAAGAATGCATCAATGGTCTCGTCATCATTTACCACATCATACTTTACTCTGCCAAGGTCATGTAGGAAAGCATGTTCCGGGCCGGAGGACGGATAATCGAGACCGCTCGCTACGGAATAGACCGGTGCCGGCTCTCCCTTTTCATCCTTTAACATAATGCTGTTAAAAGCCGTGCATAATCCCTTCCTCTCCATAGGTAAGGCTTGCCGCGTGATCTCCGAGTGCGGTTCCTCTTCCCAAGGGTTCTACACCGTAAATGGTCACCGGATCATTTAGGAAGCCCGAGAAAAGTCCCATGGCATTCGATCCGCCTCCTACGCAGGCTACGATAGCGTCCGGAAGCTCTCCGGTCATATCAAGGAACTGCTCTCTTGCCTCGATTCCCACTACGCTCTGGAAATCTCGCACCATCATGGGGAAGGGGTGCGGTCCCACTACGGAGCCGATACAGTAAATGGCATCCTTGTATTCCTTCATGTACGCGAGGAATGCGGCATCCACTGCCTCTTTCAGCGTGGCGAGACCCTCATTTACTTCTACTACTCTTGCGCCGAGAATCTTCATTCTGGCTACATTCGGTGCCTGCTTCTTGATGTCTACCGCACCCATATAAATGTCGCACTCCATGCCGAAGTATGCTGCTGCGTAGCCAAAAGCTACACCGTGCTGTCCGGCACCGGTCTCTGCAATAACCTTCTTCTTTCCCATGTATTTCGCGAGAAGTACCTCACCCATGCAGTGGTTTAACTTGTGGGCACCGGTATGATTTAAGTCCTCCCGCTTTACATAAAGCTGTACACCGGTATTGATTTTCTCGGAGAGTCTCTCCAAGTGAGAAATAGGAGTCGGTCTACCTTGAACTCCTTACGGATTCTTCTTAACTCCGCAATAAACTTTCTGGACTTGGAAATGGTGCGGTAGGCGTGGTCGATTTCCTCCATCGCCTTCTTTAATTCCTCGGGGATATACGCTCCGCCGTACCTTTCCAAAAATAGCCGTTTGCATCCGGATAGTTCTTTAAATAAGTCTCAAAATCCACATTGTTAAGCTGCATAATTCTTTCCTCCTTTTTCTTCCCCGCCTTTTTCCGGGGTCGGTAAATGTGATGTTCTTTACAGGGGACTTAGCAAGCTTTACAGAACATCTTAGACTTTTATGTCTCGGTAATACAAAAAGTCCCCGGCAAAGAAAGTTTCTTTTGCCAAGGACGAATAAACAAATAATCTATCCGCGGTGCCACCTTGATTCACAGCATACGCTGCGCCGCTTAGCAGGATACCAACATATCCCCTGGAACTCACGTATCCCTACATCGTTGCAGAATACTCCGGAAAAATCCGTTTCCTGCACCCTCAGTGGTCCATTTGACAATTTGTTTCTTACCCGATTCTCAGCATCGCGGGTTCTCTGTAAAGGCATCGTTGCCGTTATCTCCACCTCAACGGTTTACAATATTCAGTTGTTGAGAACGGATTTTACACGGAAGTACAAGAGCTGTCAAGCAAAAAAATCTTACGGAATAATAATCATATGTATATTTCTCTCAGATAGGCTAGTGCTTCCTCCATTTCAAACGGTAAGAACAACTGTGCAAATGGAATATTCTCCATTCTAATTTCTTCCATAAATCTGATTATGTCTTCATACACAATACCATTTGTTTTGATTTTATTATTTCTACGAGCTATCTGTAGAAGCCGAAAAACATCATATTTATGTTTTTTCAAATCTCGTTCATTCACATGTTCACCTCTTGCTTTCCTATCCTTTTTAAATCCAGCCAAGCATACATTTTAAACGGAATCAGATGCTCCGTATCAAGGACGCTTATACCCTGAAACAATCCTTCTCCCGGCGAGCATGAATTTATAGTAGTCATCATTGAGTAAAATTGCAGATAAACTTGAAGTATTCTCATCAATATGTATCGGAATAATTCCCCTCCGGAATATAGTTGATATAATCAGGCTCTCTTGAAAAACAGTTCTATCATAGAAGGGTATCCGGAACGTGGTTCAGTAAATCTGTAGAAATGTGCCTTTTTCACTGTTTTTTTCCAGCCGAAGCGATATTCACCCTCCATGATAAACTCCCAGAATATATGAGCAAACTCCTTGTACCTTGCCTCCATAATCAGAATCATATCAATATCTTTTTGTCGCCCTAAAATCAGTCCCCGCCTCCGTCATAAGTATATCGCAGGCAGTCCCGCCAATTACCGTATAGCAATCCGTGTAATCCTTGAATTTTTTCTATGAAACTGTTTATTTCTGTCCCCATATCCACCCCTCCAAATATTCCTCGACTGCTCTTCAAGTCTTTTCATCTGCAATTCCGTCAAAGCAAATTGACAGAGAAACAGGATCCACAATTCCATCATTTGCAAACATTGCCGGATTATATTTCCACAGCTCAAGACAGAGCGGCTTCTCTTCTGTTATCCATTTTAGATCAATCTCTTTTATATTTTCTGCTTTAAAATCCGCTTTATATACAGCCCGAACCGGAATCTTTGGTTCATTTAACATCGTTACCTTGGAAAGAGCAGATTCCCCTGGAATATACATATTCGCTATATCTATAATCAGCTTCCATTATCAGTATGCGCTGAATAGGGTTGATTAAATATGGCTTCGCTTTTTTGTAAAGTGCAAAATCTGACATTTCAGTTCTCATATAGTATTCTTTACCTTGTATTTCCTGAGATATAAGCCCCATTGCTACCAACTGCTCACTTGCCCTTGTAATAGAAGTCCTAGTGACCCCAATAGCAGCCGCAGCATCTTTTTTCATTACAGCCTGCCCTTTGCTTTTATAAAGCATATAGAGAAACAGCAGTTGTGTTACCGGCATCATTTTATCCCGTCTCGTCTCTTTCTTTTTCTTAAATGTATTATTCAGCATCATACCTAGAAACGGTAAATATAGTTGACCATTATCCGTAATAAATGGAATGTTCCTTTCAAGTAGCTTATCACGCTGCAATTTAGTCACTGCAGAAAATCCGAACACAACCGGGATGCCATATTTATTAGATAAAAATGACAACTGCTTCTCCAGAGCAACAATCCCAAACCTCTCTTCTTTCGAAAGCTGCACACAAAGAAAGGCTATCTCGTTATACGACATTCTAAAGAAGCTTCTCGTGCTGTCATAAACACAGGAAGCCCTTTTAGTATTTATTTCAGCTTGAAAGTTCAAACCAAAAAAATATTCTTATTTAGGATTTTCCATGAATTTGACCTCAATAACAATTTTTTATTAAATAATAACATAATCTATGTTATTATTCAATAAAATATATTATTATTGAAAAATCCTCTATGCCTTTTCCAATATTCTCTTCCAGCAATGTTCTATATGGGAAAATGTACTTTCAGCTTTCTTCATCATATAATTTCTGAAGTTCACATCCTTCGTATTATCCGTCACAAAACTTAGATATAAGTCTTTTACAGACTTTAAAATAGCATCGTCCTGACTCTCATTAAATCGTCTAAATTCCTCTGAAATGGCTTTTCCAATAGTCCTTATACGCCTTGTCTGTTTTTGTGATTTTTGGCTTTCATACTTTGGTATTTCGCTTCTTCTACCGGCTTTAAAGAAGATCCAAAGTAATCTTTCCTTTTTTTCTATGCTAAGCTCAATCGCTCTTTCAATTCCTTCAAATGGATTTTTGTAATCCTCAATTATCTTTTCATTGTGACTTTTTATATAAGTCTATCAGTTTACTAAATCCTTCTTTTTGATCATCAGGAAGCAATTTTTTTCCGCAAAGATAAGACAAGGCATTTGTAGAACTTTTCTAAAGAAGCAATCGCCTCCGCCTTTAGACATATTTTTGTACACTTAGCTAAACGCATCCTCTATAACCTTCTTTAGAGTATCGGCAGAAGCTTGAAGAGCCTCTTCTCTTCTTCGCTTAATTCAATCGGAACCACTCTCTCCACTCCCTGTCTTCCGACAATGGCAGGCACACTTAAGGAGACATCGGAAATCCCGTACTCTCCATGTTGCATACTGGAAACGGGAAGGATGGATTTCTCATCACGGATAATCGCCTCACAGATTCTTCGAACGGACATCGCGATTCCGTAATAAGTTGCCTTTTTCTTCGCAATAATCTCGTAGGCACTGTTTTTTACATCCTCCGCAATGCGTTTCATGGAGGCGTCATGCTCCAAGTGACCGCGAAGCTCGCAGAAATCATTTAGAGGAATACCGGAAACATTTGCACTGCTCCAAGCGGCAATCTCACTGTCTCCATGCTCTCCGATAATAAAAGCATGGACGGAACGGTTATCAATGGATAAATGCTCTCCCAAAAGATACTTCAGTCTTGCTGTATCGAGTACCGTTCCGGAACCGAAGACTCTGTTCTCCGGAAAACCGCTGAGTTTTTACTGCAGCATAGGTTAAAATGTCCACGGATTTGCTACAATGAGCAATATTCCTCATACTTCTCTTGGCAATCTCCGGAATAATGCTCTTAAAAATCCCCTACATTTTTTTCTTTTACCAGGTCGAGTCTTGTTTCTCCCGGCTTCTGTCCCGCACCGGCAGTGATTACAATTATGGAGCAGTCCATGAGATCATCATAGTCTCCTGCATAAATCTTCATGGGCTTAGCAAAGGGAGTCCGTGGCTGATATCGAGTGCCTCTCCTCCGCTCTTTCCCCTATCTACATCATTTAAAACGATTTCTGAAAAAGACCGCTTTGCATAAGGGCAAATGCGGAACTGGATCCCTACAAAACCGCAGCCGATAACTCCCCACTTTTTCTCTCTTGAATATTCATCTCTTCTCCTTCCCTTTTCATCCCTTTTTCTCTATTTTCCTTAATTTGCCCTATCCAAAGTCCGGAAACGGATATCACACGATTCACGCACGACACTCGTTAAACGTATATGCTTTGGTAAGGTCTTTCATCATATAGTAAATACAGGAAATTCCGAAGAATAACTTTTTCGAAAGAATATCCTGCCCGAAGTTAGTATAGGCTAAACACCCTATGAATTGCTAGTTATTTTTTATCAATCTTGTTTTTTTCTTTGTATACACGGAGTTCTTCCAGCACCCTCCGCTTCTTCTCCTGATATTCCGCAAAATGCTCCATGTAAGAGCGGAAGTCTTTTCCGTTGTCCACCCTTTCCAGTCTTCCGTTTCCAAAGAGAATTTTCGAAGAGCTTCCCGCCCCGACTCCAAAAACCGTATGCTTTTTCTTCCATCATGAAAAATATTATAGAGGCACTCCTTCCTTCCTTACTGAAACCGATATTTTTCCAGATTTCCCGCCATGTTTTTGACGGTAAAGATAATAAGGGTATAAAGATAATTCTTCCGCTGTCTGCATGGCGGAAAGCATCATCCACTCCATTTCGCTCCGGCTCTCTCGTTTCTTCCAAGAAGGGATATAAGAGAGGGTAAACTCTCTTTCCAGCGGAAATTCCTCGGAAGAGGCCCCTGCCTGATAAGCACCCCTGTACTTGTTTTCCTCCGTTTTCAACTTTGCGGCACGCTTTACTGCAAGGGAGTGTACGGTGAGATTGTCCGGGGCAAGTTCCCGAATCCTTCGAAGGCTCTCCTCCACATCGGAAAGCCTTTCTGAAGGCAGTCCCAAGATGAGGTCCATGTTAATGTTGTCAAAGCCCAGCCCTCTTGCTTCATACAAAACGCTCCACCACCGACTCGACACTGTGCTTTCTTCCGATTAAATCCAAAGTTTCCTGTCGGAAAGTCTGCGGGTTAATGGAAATGCGGTCCACGCTGTGTGCTTTTAAGAGAGCCAGTTTATTTCCCGATAAAGAATCCGGCCTTCCCGCCTCTACCGTGTATTCCAATATTTTTGCGTGCGGAGAAGATAGAAGCTTTTTCTCACCAAAATGAGCAGATTCTCCAAGTCCTTCTCCGAAGGGCTGTCGGTGTTCCTCCGCCGATATAGATGCTTTGCAGACTTTTTCCGCGCTTTTTCTCCCATTTCATAGAGTGCAAAAATCCAGCTCTTCGGAAATCTTTTTCAAGATACTCCGAATACAGTCGGAAAAAGGCCCAATCGGGGAAGAAAGAAAGGAGCAGTATGCACATTTACTCGGGCAAAAGGGAATATGAATGTAAATGCTGAAGCTGTCTTTTACCTTCACTCCACTCCTTTCCTCCGCCCTCCGTAAAATCTCTCTCTCCCGTAAAGCAAGAAAAATGCAACAACTCCGCCTTTTTCTCCCTCGAGGCAATATTCCGCCTTTTAGGGCTCTAAAGAACTGCGGATCCAATTTCTTTTTCCTGCATGCAAAATGCATTCTCAGCTTTTTGGAGTATTGGGAATATTGGGAGTATTGGGAAGATTTGGACCATCTTGCACCTTTGGTTCTTTTTGCACTTTTTGACTCTTCCAATTCGTCCAAGAGTTTCCCCGCAAGGGAGACCGGACGAATCCCTCGTCAAATCTCCCCAAGGAAGACTTTCGTCCGCATTTTTCCTCTAAAATCCGATAAAGATACGCTTTCACAATCGACTTATCTTTTGTTCTGTTTTTCCGCTAAAAAGATAGCTCTGCTCCCCGTAACCAGGGACAGACGGAAAAGAGAAGGGTCGAAAATCCCTCCTCTGTCAGAATTCGATTTTGCTTTTTCCGCATCCTTCCGCTTTTAAGCTCTTCTTGTTCACGGGCACGGCAGACTTTTGTTCCTTTGCACGCTTTTAAGGCATTCTTCTCCTCCTGCGTGGTCTCCATAAGCCGCACCCCTCCGGCGTATGGAGCTGAAAATCCTCCCGGGGTAGAAAGCCTTACAAAGCTCCTGAATATCACTCTCAAACGGAAACAAAGACTCATCTAAGAAAAATCTGAATCAAAGCATTTTTCCTTTCCATATTTAAAGATACAAGTCTATTCAAGCTATAACAAAAGATAACGGACATTTTCTACATGAATTTAAATATAATAATTCACTCTCACACTTTTACCGGTATTGAAATAAGGGTAATCTGAGCCCGCTAGTACTTGCTGAAAGCGAGCGACAGCGATGCTTGAAGCTTAGTACTACTGCTGGGCGAGGTTAGCGAGAGCGTGCCCCTATTTCAATACCGGCAAAATGTGAGTTTAAGCATTATTCTGATTCACTAAATAGTTCTTTTATCTTTTGTTCTGCTTAGAACATCGACTTCCTCACATTGCTCTCCAAGAGCTTATTGTATCCGATCCAACCATTCCCTTCCTTCGCCTTTCCGGACTTCTCTCCCTGCTCGATAAACTCCCGCATGGTTTGCAGTTTGGCATCCGTATTGTCTGCAAAGGCAAGGGCCAAAGCTTCCATAGTAGCCGGCTTCTTCGGAGAGCCGAATTCCAGTTCCCCGTGATGAGAAAGAATGCAATGCAGAAATTCCGAGCGAAGCGCATTCGGAAAATCGGGAATCAAGGCAATTTTCTCGGAAAGCATGGTATAACCGATCATGATATGGCCAAGAAGCTGTCCCTCATCCGAGTAATCATTTCTCGGAAATTCACTGAGCTCCCTCATTTTCCCGATATCATGGCAAAGTGCTGCGGAAACCAATATATCCTTGTTTAAATCAGGATAGTGCTCTGCATAAAATTGACATAGTTTGGCCACGGATAAGGTGTGCTCCAAAAGGCCGCCCACATAGCTGTGATGCACGGTTTTTGCCGCAGAATGAAAAGAAAACTCCTGCATAAAAGCCTTATCTTCCACAAAGATACTCTCAAAAAGCTTCCTTAAGAATGGATTCTCCAAAGCGGAAATCATAGCATAGAATTCCCTCTTCATTTCCTCCCTGTCCCGCTTGGAAACCGGCAAGAAATCTTCCGGATAGAAACTCCCTTCCGTTGCAACGGAAAGTCTTTGAATACTTAGCTGATTCACACCGTTATACAATGCAACGTTTCCCTCCACATAGACATAGTCCAGCGTAGAGAACTCCGCTATTCCGGGTGAAAAGGGATCCCAGATCTTCGCATCGATTGTTCCGGTCCTATCCTGCAAGGTTACATTCAGGTATTCCTTTCCGTTTTTTGTGAGTGCCGTGTTCTTCATTTTCACCAGATACACATTGTTCACTCTTGTGCCATCCCTAAAATTCTCGATAAAACGATTAGGGTTAGGGATATTTTCACTCATATACATTCCTTCCTACCTTGTCCCAAGCGGACAGGAAAACTCCAGTTCCACATATTCCTTCCCATTATAGCGGAGAACTGCGATTCGGTAAATCTCCCCCGGATTCTGCTTAAGCAAGGCTTCCTGAAAGGTCTTTACACTGCTTAATTCTTCTCCGTTTCCCTTCTTTTAACACATCTCCGGGTTGGATGCCGGCATTATAGGCAGGGCTCCCCTCTTCCACCTCCGAGATATAGATTCCCTCCGGAATCCCAAGCTCCGCCATTTTTTTAGTCGTGTTTTGCACGCGAATCCCCAGATACGGCAAAGCATTTCCGTTACTTAAACGTGCCAAATACTCCAAGCAATCGGATAAACCGGTAATTCGCGGATAGCTTTCCTCACTTCCCCTTGCAAAACCGACCAATTGTCCGGCAGTGTTCAGAAAAAAGATATTTCCTTCTCCCTTTTCTGCTAACTGCAGCTCGATTTCCTCAAGGACTCCGTCTATAGCCGGCTCCTCATAAGAAAGATACGATACATAGGAAAAGACGGTCGAATAGAGCTTCCCGCTCGGAGCTCCGATACCGATTAAGGTCTCGCCCTTTGCAAAAAGACGGAATTTCTCTGGGAATGAGACTGAGCTTTTTCCATCTCCTTCTCATTAAACGCACTAAGAGGCACGGATAAAATCAGAATTCCGTCCTTTTTACTCTCTGAAACCTTTTGTTCCTTCCACTCTTTTTCCCGGAAAAGCGAATCCGATATTCTCTCCTTCTTCGCTATTCCAAGGAAATAAGACAAATAGGGAATCTCCGGTTTTTCCAGAATAATGCCGTTTCCCTGCTTCTTTTCCTTCGTGAGCAGATCCGCTCCTCCACTGGAAACCTCTACATCCACAAGGGACTTTTCTCCCTCCTGAATGATATTCTTCAGGTTTCCCATCATGCTGTCATAGGCAGAAATAGGGAAGTCGAATTTCTGAATTTCGGATTGAACCACATCTTCAATGGCTTCCGTTTCTTCCGTACTGCTTTCTAGTTCCGTGCTTTCCGATTCCGAGAAGGCCACTGTTTCCTTCTCTTTCTTTTTTTCCGTCTTCGGAAGAAGAGGAAAGAGAAATGCTGCCGTCAAAAATGCGCCAAGGGAGAAAATCATGCCGGAAAGAAAAAGTAAAATCACTTTTTTCCCTCTCTTTTTCCAGCTTCCCTTTTGTCCCACTATTTTCTCTTTTATAAAGTCTTTCTCTTCCAAGGATTATGCCTCCTCCTTTAAAGACATGGGGAGTGCAAAGCTGAATTCCGTGCCCACTCCCTCCGTGGATATGCAATCTATATGTTCGTTATGGGCTGTGATAATACTCTTCACAATGCTGAGCCCCAGACCGGTTCCCCGCTTATCTCTTCCTCTAGAGAGGTCCGTCTTGTAGAAGCGCTCCCATATTTTTTGTAAGTCCTTCTTCGGAATTCCGATTCCCTGGTCCTTTACCGAAATAAAGACCTTCGTCCTCTTCTTTCCGTCCTCACGATGACTTCCGTTCCTTCTTTTGGAAAAATTTCACCGCATTGTCCAAGAGATTGTAAAGAACCTGTTGAATCTTAGGATAATCTCCGTAAACCATTTCCTTTTTCTCCGCAAAAACCAGAGAAAACTGCAGTTTCTTCTTGGCACACTGCATCTCAAAGCTGCTACAGACCTCTCGAATCATTCTATTGATGTCGAAATTACTGCGATTCAGATTCCCTCCCTCATCCAGCTTATTCAAGCTCAGCATCGACTGCGTAAGCTTTACTGAGTCGGTCCGTCTCCATAATCAGGCGTTCCAGATACTTTTCTTCCTTGTCTCTCGAATTGTACCGTCCAGCATCGCTTTCCAAGTAGCCCTTTATGGACGTTAAGGGTGATCGGAAATCATGGGAAACATTCGCAATAAACTGTCTTTGGTAGTCATCCGACTTTTGAATCTCTTCCGCCATATAGTTTAGCGTATCTGCAAGATAGCCCATTTCATCTTCAGAAGAAACTTGGATATGATAAAGGTATTCTCCGGCAGCATAACGTACGGCTCCTGCCGTGATTTTTCCGAAGCGGTCGGTAGACAAAAATAGAATACGGCGAAAACGGAAAAAAAGATAGGATAAAAGTGAGCGCAAAGACTTCAAACAAAATCTCCATCGCTCCTTCTTTTTTAGCTTCAATTTCCAAAAGCGGAATGTGGAGGTAGAGATAGGCAAGATTTTGAAAATTCCTGCGTATCGGAGCCTTACTGATGAGTTGTTCTTGCGTAAGCATCCCCTGCAAAATCTCCGCTGTAATAGGTTTTATCTCCCTTTTCCGCGACATGAAAGTCGGCTATTTTTTTCTCCTTGATCTTTTTCCGATCCATAATGAAGAAGGATTTCTCCTCCGGACTGATGAGCGTCCAGCCCCATGCCTTATTATGGATATTTCCTTCCATTTCACTGCTCAGTCCGCTGATGGAAAGCTTTCCATTCTCTTCCTGCGAGTAATAATTGGCGATTTCGTCACTTCCTTATAAAAAGCGCATTTCCTCCGTATTATAGAAATAATGTTGAAGTGCAGTTCCTCCGTAGAAGGAGACAAAGGATAAGGCAAGTAGAAAAGAAGACCAGGTAGACCAGTAAAAATTTAATAAACAAATGCTTTTCTCAAGCTCTTCACCCCTACTCCTGAACTTATATCCAATGCCCCAAACCGTGGAAATCTCCCAATCCGCTCCTTCCGGAAGCTTTTCTCTAAGGCGCTTGATATGCACATCCACGGTTCGGGAATCTCCCGCAAACTCATAGCCCCAGATATTGTCCAAAAGCTGTTCCCTAGTAAAAACCTGATTCGGAGAACTGGCCAAAAAGTACAGAAGCTCCAGCTCCTTCGGCGGCATATCAATGGATTTTCCTTGATAGTGCACCGCATAGTTGCTTAGATTGACAACCAGATCCGGATAGGCAATGTATTTTCCTTTTTGCAACTGCTCTTCGCTATCTGCTGACTCCGTAAGCTCATAGCTTCCCTGCTTTCTTCCCGGCTGGAAACGACGAAGCACGGCCTTTACTCTGGCAACGAGCTCCTTGGTGTCAAAGGGCTTTAAAATATAGTCATCCGCCCCCAGCTCCAAGCCGAGTACCTTATCAAAGGTTTCTCCTTTTGCGGAAAGCATGATAATCGGTACATCCGAGCTCGCCCGAATCCGTCTGCAAACCTCATATCCGTCAATTCCGGGAAGCATCAGATCCAAAATCAAAAGGTCTGCCCCTTCCTTTTCATAGAGACTTAATGCCTCTTCTCCATCCTCCGCAATTGTTGTGGAAAAAGCACTCCTTTTCCAGATACAAAGATATAAGTTCCGCAATGGAGCTGTCATCATCTACTATTAGAATTCTTTGTTTTTTTCTGCCACAATTCCTCCGTTTTCCAAACTGTTTCTCTGTCACAGTTAAGCCAAAGCCAATTCCTGCATGAATGACTTTTTTCCGTCGTGTTCTTCTTTTTTGTTCTACTTTTTGTTCTGCTTTTTTTCTAATTTTTGAAACAACTCTGATGAAATACTGCCTGTTTAACGATAGCCACTATCTTACTTCTTAAAATACACAATCGTCACACCGTCAGAGCCTTCTCCGTATTCTCCCAGGCGGAAGGACTCGATGTGCTTATTCTTTTTGGCACATTCATGCACCATTTTCCGAAGTGCACCGGTTCCTCTACCGTGTACAATACGCACCTGAGGGAGTTTCGCCAAAAATGCATCATCCAAATATTTGTTCAGCTCCGGCAGGGCATCGGCAGTCATTTTCCCGATAAGATTGATTTCCGAGAAATCCCATAGCCTTCGCTCTTCCAAGTCCCGCGGTCTTCCCTTGATTTCGAGTAGGAGCTCCTTTTTCCTTATGCTGAATAAATTCCACCTCTTTGCAGATACCTTCGTGCGGAGAATTCCTGCGCTGACTGTAAACATCCCGCTCTTATCGGGAAGCTCCGTAACAGTTCCCACTACGCCGTGCATATTGAGGAGTCTTACCTTATCTCCCAAGGCGAGATTCTTCAGGGAAATAGTCTGAGAAGGCCCTTTACCGTCTGCGCTCCTAAGGCAGATTGATTCTCTTCCAGTTTCTTTCTAAGCTTGGTTCTAGTTGCTCCGCCTCTAAAGAGCCGAAACCGCCATTTTCCTTCTTCTTTATTTCTTTAATGATTTCATCTGCGGTTTCCTTTGCCTCGGCAAGAATCCTTGCCGCCTCTTCTCGCGCCTCGATTTAAAATCTTATCCTTGCCTTTTTTTCGATTCCCCTTAGTGGATTCTCTGGCCTCGCTTTCAGCCTTTCCACCTCTTCCTTATACTGCTCAATCTCGAGCTTTTCCCTGTTCCGCAAGTCGCCTTGTATCCTCCAAGTCGGCAATCAGGTCCTCGAAGTGCAGATCCTCCTCTCCGATTCTGCCTCTCGCATCCTCTATAATCGCATCACTGAGTCCCAGCTTCTTTGCAATCGCAAAGGCATTGGACTTTCCCGGCACACCGATAAGCAGACGGTAGGTCGGGCGAAGACTTTCTACATCGAATTCGCAGGCAGCATTTTCCACTCCTTCCTCAGAAAGAGCGTAGAGTTTGATTTCCGCATAATGGGTAGTCGCAACAGTTGTGACTCTTCTTTGGAAGAGGTCATGCAAAATCCCCAGTGCCAAAGCGGCTCCCTCCGTCGGATCCGTTCCTGCACCAAGCTCATCAAAAAGACAAAGACTGTCCGCATCCGCCTCTGCCAGTATTTTCACGGTATTGGTCATGTGGGAAGAAAACGTGGAAAGGCTCTGCTCTATACTTTGCTCGTCTCCGATATCCGCAAAGATTTCCCTAAACACGGTAATGGAGGAGCCCTGAAAAGCAGGAATCAAAAGGCCTGCCTGCCCCATTAACTGTAAGAGTCCCAGCGTTTTTAGACAGACCGTTTTTCCGCCTGTATTCGGGCCGGTAATCACAAGAAGACGAAATCCCTCTCCGATATGAATGGAAATCGGAACCACTTTATCTCTTGGAATCAATGGATGTCTTGCATCAAGGAGACTCACCTTTTTCTCTTCCAAAACAGTCGGGCGGATTCTTCCATTTTCTTTTCCGAGCTTCGCCTTGGCAAATACAAAATCAAGATGTGCAATGCACTCCACATTTTTCTTGTAAAGCAGAGATTTCCGGCTGCAAAAGAAGGGATAAGGCAAGAAGAATCTTCTCCACCTCCCTCTTCTCCAAAGAAAGCAGCTCTGTCAGGCTGTTCTCCAGCTGGACTATGCTTAAAGGTTCCATAAAGAGGGTAGCCCCGGTACTGCTTTCATCATGGACAATTCCGTGAAAGGCATTCTTATACTCCGCCTTAACCGGAAAAACATGACGGCCGTTTCGCAAGGTAATGACGCCTTCCTGCAGCATGGACCGCTTATCATTTAAAGTTCGGTTCAGCTCATCGCTGATTTTTCCTTCGATTCCCTTCTCCTTACGGCGAATCTCCGAAAGTTCCTTACTGGCGTCATCACTAAGCCGTTCCTCCGACTCGATGGCGCGCTGAAACTCTCTCCTTACTTCTTCCAAGGGAGAGAGAGCCCGAAAATAGACGGAAAGCGAATCTTCCGTCTCTCCCGCAAAATCCCTGGCCTTTTCCGCAAATTCCAAAATCTTTTCCACATGTAAAAGCTCTGCAATGGAGAGGGCTGCGCCAAGCCGGATTCTTGGAAAATAAAGGCGAATATCCGTCATTCCCCTAAAAGAAAGAGGCCCTTTTAGCGAATCCGATTCTCCGCATCCTCCGTTTCCAAAAGACTTTTCCTTACCTCTTCCGGCTCGGAAGAAGGAAGGAGCGCTTCCGCAATCTCCTTTCCGAGAGAAGAGTCGGCCTCCTCCTTCAGCATGGCAATAATCTTCGTATATTCAATTGTTTTCAGAACCTTTTGATTCATCTTCCCGACTTTCTAATCCTTTTCCAGCATGAGTCTTGCACAGCCATAGATTCCGGCATCATTTCCCAGTGTTGCCAGAACAAGCTCCGCCTTTTTCTCTAAAATCGGAGTGTACTCTTCATAGTGCTTCCGAATAAGATCAAGAAGGAAACTTCCCGCTCTGGATACACCGCCGCCGATAACAAAGATTTCCGGATCGGCCACCATGGAAACTTGCGCCAAGACGATGCCTAAAGAACGCATACTTAAGTCAAGGCTTAAATAAGCAAGCTGATCGCCTTCCTTCGCCGCATCACAAACAATTTTAGCGGTTAGCGCCTTTCCGTAGATACGAAGAGAAGACGGCTCCTTAAACATTCTTAAAAAGCGCTCCGCTTCTTTTTACGATTCCTGTTGCGGAAGCCACCTGTTCAAGGCACCCCATACCGCCACAGGCACAACGCTCTCCTCTACTCTCTAACATGGATATGCCCGATTTCCGCTCCGGCACCATGAGCACCGGCCACAATTTTCCCGTTTAAAATAAGACCGCCGCCTACTCCCGTTCCGAGTGTTACCATCATCATATTTTGAAAGCCTCTGCCGCCTCCCTGCCACATCTCTCCAAGGGCTGCCACATTGGCATCATTTCCTACAGCACAGGGAATTCTGCCCCCCATAAGCTCCCGCATAATTCGTGCAGGGTAAATGTCTTTCCAGCCAAGATTGACCGCTACTCTTACATGTCCATCCGGCTCAACAGGGCCCGGCACACCGATTCCGATTCCCGCAATATCTTCATAGGAAATCGTCTTCTCATCGAGGTGCTTTTTCAGTTCCTCTGCCACATCAGGCAGAATATACTTTCCATTTTCCGCCTTTCTGGTCATAACCTCCCACTTATCGAGGAGCACTCCGTTATAAGTGAAAATACCGCATTTTACACTGGTACCGCCAACATCAATTCCTACACAATATTGATTCATCTTGTTCTCCCTCTATTGCAAAACTACCCTTTCCACCTTATTGGGAAAGCAGAGCATAAGCTCAGTGCCGTTCATTTTAAAATCCGTCATGGAGCGAAGGTAGAGAAGCCCCTCCTTCGTTTCTCCATTATAGCGTAGACGACCGCTAAAGTCATAGACCTTATAGTTTTTCTCCTGATATAGCAGAATTTTTATCCCCGCTTAATTCCCATCTTAGTGCCCAAAAAGTTTAACGCTTTATCAAAGAGCTTTTCTCCATTCTTCCTGAAAAGCAGAAGACGATAGTTCTCTTCCTCCTTCTCCTTCGTATTGTCCGTGAGTAAGGCGAGGTATTGACTGTTATAGCTCATCATCCGGATCGTTCCTGGGATTTCGATATTCTTCTTTTCCTCGGGACTGGTCTTTACTCTCGTCGAGAAAAACTGAGCCCCCGTTATAAGCCGCAAAACTTTCGTCATTGTTGAAGAAGTGAACTCTCCCTACCATTTTTTCCCGGAAAAATGATCGGTAAAACCGCCTGACCACTCGATTCGCTCCCTGCATTTTTTTCCCAAGGGCGGAAAAAAATTATAAAAAAACCACACGACTCTTTTAAAACAGTCTTGTCCAAGTAGGAAAATGCCACCAAAAGCTCTTTCTCCGTCCTTTTGATGTAGAAAAAAATCTACGGGGAAACCGTCTCGCCAAGAACCGATTTGATACTGATATCCAGATTCTTTCCCTCTTTGGAAAATACGGTAATATAGCTGCTTTCTCCGTCAGCAAGAAGGGCATAAACCACTCCTTTTTCCGAAATGGATAGCTTCAAAATGGGAAGAGAACTTTCGCCCTGCCCCTTCAAGCCTTCCGTGGAAAGAATGAAGAGCTTTGAGCCGTTTTTCCTCCCTATCACCATATAGTCCCCATTGATGGAAACAAGCGGTGCAGCCATTTCGTAGGCCTGATTCCAAAGCACCTTTCCGGAAGAGGAAAGATAAGAGGCGCCATCCTTCGATACCTTTACTATCCCCTCTGAAAAACTGTAATACTCTCCGGAGGATTCTCCTTTTCCGAAAAAAATCCACAGACCACTTACTCGTTAAACGGCTATATCTTCTCCTGTTATAAAAAAAGAAAAAGAAGTCCCAAAGTTAAGAGTAAAAAGAAATAACAGGGAAGCAAAAAAAGTGACGGGGAAGGGCAATCCTCTCCCTGCCTTTTCCGGCTGCTCCTCCCTCTCCTTTTTTTCCAGTTCTCCCGGAATCACTCTTTCTTTCAGCTTTCTTTTTCGAGATTCTCTTTCTTGATCCGACACCTAAGTAACCTCACTATCTCTAAGCATTTTCAAGTCTGTTCCACAGACCTTGCAAGCAACTATGGTTTGTATCTATTCTTTGAATACGCAAAATACTCGTTCAGAATAAAAAAATAGAGGGAAATGAATTTCCTCTATTTTTAAAACAGAATGCTATATTTTACTATCCCTTAATCATAGAGTTTCTCAGGGTAAAGCCCTGCAGCAATACATTCTCTCAAGGCCTCTTCCGCAAGTGCCTTATCTTCATGATAGGTTACGCCAAACCACTTGTCATGATCCGGAAGCACCCTTACTCTTCCTCTTCCTTCTCTCATTAAATTGTTAATTTCTCTCGGAAGAAGATACTCCGACTTCATTTCTTTCCCGTATTGGTCAAGCCATGCCGGGAAGTTCTCCGTAACAATATCCAGAAACTCTTCCGGAAGACCGAACATATTCATAGAAGCAATGGCATCTTCTGCCAAGACAATCGTATCTTTCCCCTGATTTAAGCCTCTAAGAATCCCGTCCTCTTCTCTCTTAATCTCGAAGATTTCTTCAATAGACTCAAGGTAGCCTTCCTTGGAAACCTTACAAATTCCACGATTAACGGAACCGTGCTTAGAGAGCGTATTGATCAAATGATAACCTGCCATGCACATTTCAAGCATCTTACTCTCTGCCCCTATCCTCTGTTAAAAAAACCGTGAATTAATTGATATCCTTCTTTTTCCGTAGAAATCATCGGCATTGATTACCGCAAAAGGACAGTCCACATATTTTCTTGCCTGCATAAGAGCATGAGCCGTTCCCCACGGCTTTGTCCTTCCGTCCGGAAGAGTATAGCCGCTTGGTAAAGCGTTAAGCTCTTGGAAAGCATACTCCACATCGGCAATCTTTTCGATTCTCTTTCCGATGATATCACGAAACTCCGCTTCGATATCCTTTCGAATTACGAAAACCAGCTTATCAAATCCTGCCGCCAAAGCATCGTGCACGGAATAGTCCATGATAATCTCCCCTGAAGGGCCTATCTTAGCCAGCTGCTTAATCCCTGCGCCGTAGCGTGATCCGATTCCTGCCGCCATAACAATTAATGCTGTCTTTTTCATCTTTTCACTCTCCTCCAAAAAGCCCTTTTAGCTAAAAATTCTCCACGCAGTAATAAAGTTTCTGGACCACCAACCGGAAAAGCTTCTATGTACCACTCTACCGTTAGAAGAAGAAGCATCGATAACGGTTCCGCCGCCGGCATAGATTCCCACATGACCGCTTACAACCACAATGTCACCGGCCTGCAATTCGGAGGGACCGACCTTTTTAAATCTTCCCGGATTTCTCCAACCGGAAGAGGTCATATAAGAGGTTCCTACACCTGCCTGATTCAGACACCAGTACACGAATCCCTGAGCAGTCAAAAAGCATTCGGTCCCTTCGATCCCCATACATAAGGAGACCCTATCTTAGATGAGGCAATGGAAATCAGTGCTGAAGCCGAGCCCGAAACGGTAGCTCCGCCTGATCCGGAAGGAATATTGGCCTGTGCGGGTGCATTCCCTCCTCCACCTGCATTTGCCGCTCCGGCATTTCCGTTATTTCTATGTCTGTTTGTACTCTGTTTCGGCTTGGACTTAGCGGAACCGGACTGAAGAACCTGCAAGGTCTTTGCTCCGGCCATACCGTCAGCAGTAAGTCCGTTCGTTCTCTGGAAGGAAAGCACGGCCTCCTTTGTAAGTTCTCCAAAATAGCCGGAAGCTTTGTCACCGGACAAATAGCCGTATTTCACCAAAAGTTTCTGCATGTTCTGTACATCTCCGCTCTGCTCTCCAAGACGCATACCGAAGGGCTTCGCAGAATCGGAATCCAGGATTACTCTCGTGTCCGGTCCGAGATAGCCGTCTACAACCTGGTCATTTCTGGACTGGAAAGCACGAAGTGCGTTCTGCGTGCTTAAACCGAAATTCCCGTCGGCATCACCGGAAAGATATCCGAGAGCAATAAGCCTTGTCTGATACTTCTTTACAATCTCGCTTTGCTCCCCGAGCGCAATGATATTGGCCTTTACCTCATCGGAATACAACAAGTCGTTCGTAGCAGTTCCCACTGTACCGTCTATTGTCAGATGATTTACCTCCTGGAGCTTTTTTACCGCCGTTTCGGTCGTTGCATCAAAGTTTCCGTTAATCTGCCCGCTTTCAGTAAGATAACCGAGGTTATATAAACGATACTGAATTTTTGTAATATCATCTCCTTGAAAGCCCAACTTTGCCGCATAATGCGGTGCATTTTCCGACATAAGGGCATCCCAGGTGCTTACTCCCGTGATACCGTCCATAGGCATCCCGCTCTGTCTTTGGAAATACTGTACCGCCTTGGAAGTCGCATCCCCATAATAGGTCGTCGGTTCATCGTCCTCCATGTAGCCAAGTTGCATGAGACGCTGCTGTAAGTCCTTCACAACGGAATTGATGACACCTACAGTAAGATTAACCGGTGCAAGCTCTTCCGCCTGCCCGTCAATGGTAACGCCTTCAATGGAAGGAAGAACATTGGCATTGAGTCCCAGTGCTGCAATCGCAACGGATTCTTCCCCTGTTGTCTTCCGTAGTCAGGACAATATCCGAGCCGGAAACGGCAGCCGCCTCCTGCTCCGCTCCCAACTTTTTTTCACAGGCAGATAAGCCCAGGATAGAGGAAAGAAGCACAAGAGAAATTCCTCTTTTTATCAGTCTGTTTTTATTCATGATCAGTCTATTTTTTTATTCATCTAATTCTCCGGTAATGCATAAGACAAAAACAACTTGCCCTTTTTTAATATATTTCTAGTTAAAATAGCTGTTCTATGATAACATAAGAGCGTTTCTCATCCTATAAAGAAAAATCTTAAAATTAAAGAGGCTTTATGCAGATTGCTTCTAACATGGGCAAAAAGTGAAACAGGAATTATTTTTTTCCATGTTTCATTAATTAATTTTATTTTTTTGTTTTTAACAAAGGAGAATTATGCGTCTACGACATATTACCGGTTCGGAGGAATTCGTATCCGATTCTATCTATGTAATACAAAATAAAGAGGAGTTAAAAAGGAGAGTATTCCGAAAAAGCTCTTTTTCCAATAAGAATCCGCTTTGCCTCGAAATCGGCATGGGAAAGGGCAAGTTCATCTACGAAATGGCAAAGCAAAATCCTGATATTAACTTCATCGGCATTGAACGCTATGACAGCGTGCTTTTTAAGGCCATTAAACGGCGTGAAAAGGAGGAGGAATCCGGATTGGTCCTAAAGAATCTCTACTACATGAGTATGGACGCAAGGCTTCTTACAGAAGTTTTTTCTGCAGAAGAAATCGATGCCATTTACCTGAACTTTTCCGACCCCTGGCCAAAGAAAAGGCAGGCAAACCGCAGACTCACAAGCCCTGTCTTCCTAAAGCTCTATGAGAAGGTTCTTTCTACGGACGGTCATATCGAGTTTAAAACGGATAATCGGGATTTGTTTGATTATTCCTTGGAGAGCTTTCAGGAAAATAACTGGGATATTCTTGCAAAAAGCTTTGACCTCCACCATGATGAACTGCTTTTCCAAAGGAAATATCCTGACGGAATATGAAGAAAAATTCTCTGCAAAGGGTAATCCGATTTGTAAGTGTATTGCAAGGAAAAAGAAAATATAGGAAAAAAAGAGAGGGAATAAAGAGGAAAACAGATGAAAAGCAATATAAGGGAAAGGAATGACAGTGCAGAACAGTGGAAGGGCGGCATTTCCTTTCACAGCATTTATTATCGCTACTTTAGCTTTATCTTCGCCCTTCTCATTCTCTTTTTTTATGTCGTCGGAAGAAGGCAGGGCTTAGAAACTCTGGATGTTGATCTCTCCTTAGTTCAACTTCAATTAAGCCCGAGAGAGTTTGCCCTCTACGGAAACGGCATCTTGCTCCTCTTCTCTATCCCTTTTTATTTTTATAAAAAACTGAAGATCGGAAGGGAAGGGATTTACCTTCCCGGCATAAAACTGTTTGTGCCTTGGGAAGAAATCATTGCAGTAAGCCATGTTTGGATTTCCGAGGCATGCCTCACTAAAAAAGGAGGCAGCTTTCTTTACAACCGAAAATCCGTTGTCTTCTACCGAAAAGAAAAGAAGCCGATCTGCGTTTATAACATCTCGCTTCTTTCTCTCTTTGCCGTAAAATTATATCGGCCGTCCATGCCCACGAATCTTTCCTTTGCCGTCCCGGCTACCCTAATGAATATTGGCTTAAATGCAAGCCTTCTTTTGGAAGGCTACCTCTTTAATTTCCAAGGCCTCAGATCGGAAGTTTTTATAATATGGATACTGTGCTACTTTTTTAAAGCATTCCTTCTTCCAATATTTATGCTTCAAAGAGAAAACCGCATCCATGGAAGTCAGCTCCGGCATGACAGCTTCCTCCATATGAACCGTTCGGATGTGATTCATATCTAGGTTTATGAACTGTTTGCATTTACGTAGATATGGAAATAAGGGGCAATCATCCTAGAGTAAACTTTCATCATACACCGCTCTGCTTCCCCCTACAAACTTCGGTCGTACTCTCGCCGCAGTAATGTGGGCGGAGCCGAGCGTTTTTGCTTTAAGCGAAGCGGCACCGCAACTTCTTTTTAAATGCATACCGATGAAGGTATCTCCAATATCGATTCCCCCGTCAGCACGGACTTTTTCCAAGGCAACAGGCTCTCGGAAGCTTTCATACGCTACTGTAGAAAAGGATCCTCCCGCCTTCTCTTTCGGGATGACATTGACCCTATAAGGCATAAGACCGTGTGCCAAAGCAGCCTCTCGTTCCGTTATAATGGCACGATTTAAGTGCTCACAGCACTGGGTACAGAGATAGAGTTCCGCCTCCTTCGCAGCACGGGAAATTCCCCGAAAAAGAGCTTCTGCCGTGGAATAGCTGGAAGCCGTTCCGATTTTTTCTCCCAAAACCTCCGAAGTGGAGCAGCCCACAACAAAGAGCTGCCCCTTCTTCAGCTTCGCCTTTTCTATAAATTCCTTACAAAGCAAATAGCTTTCTTCCTCTAAAGAGGCTAAGTCCAAGTGCTCTGCCAAACTGTTCTCTATGTGTAAGCTCTGCTTCTCTTCCAAACGTTTTTCCTCCTTATCTTAACTTTCTTATCCTTGCTTTATTATCCTCTACATGATTTTATCCGTTTTCCAGCTGCTTTTCCAGCTCCGCACAAACAGCCAGATAATCCGCATGACCAAGAAGGAGCATTTTATCTCCTAATATCTTGAATGCCTCTTCCAAACGTTCCGCATCCTCTTTTTACCTTACAAAACACAATGCGGTAGAGAGAATCCGCCCTTTCCATTTCCCGGATAAACTTGACTTCGATGTTCTTCTCCAAAAAGATTTCATCTGCAAAATAGTTGTTCAAGTCAATATAGGCATAGCTGAAGTGTTTTCCAAAACTTTCCTCCATTTTTCCAGAAATTTTTCATGCTACCCTCCTTTATTTTTACAAGCTAAAAAAACAGGAAAAACAAGTCCATAAGCTTTTTATTTAACCTTCGCAAAAGTCTTTTTCAGCTTATCGACTTTTCTCCACCTACTCTCCAGGCCGCTTTTTGGTAAAATAGTCCAAAATCACATCCATTATTCCATTTTTAAGATGATTTCGATAGAAGGAGTATAACACAGTTTCAATATATTTATCCATGAGAGAAATTATTAATATTTTTTTCAGAATAAAAACAGAGAGAATTTCATATTATAAACAAGGAAAAATGTGCCGACTAATGATGTAGGTATGTTCTCTTATGATTTGATATTCATCTCAAATCTGAAAAAAATATTCGAGGAAGAAGGGTTATCCGTTTTTCAATCACAAGGAAGGATTTCTGTATGAAAGCGAAGGATGCGAAGCAATTATCAAAGAAATTAAAAACACAAAGTCTAAGTACTCGTATATCCATTATTCTCGGTATTCTGTCTTTTTATCATGCTCAGGGCTAAGCTACTTTATAGTAGACTTGGGAAGCCAATCCACGAAAAATCTGGATAGAAATATGGATGATTTACTGGATTTAACCGGAGAAAAACCAGTGATATTTTTAAAACAAGTGACTACCCTCACGGGGAGTATGAAGCAATCCATCAACTTCGTCTGGTCACAAGAAGATGCTGTAGAGGCGTCCCTCGCCAACCCTTGGACTGTTCATTTTAATCGTGATGGTCAAATGGTTGAACAGCATATTACACAAATGTCAGGAACCACCTTCCGCTCCCGTATTCTGGACCGAGCCGTTCCCGCAAGCCGCTATAATATGGAAGTGGTTATGATGGATTCCATGTATGCAACCATTACAAACAACCCGTATATAACCGGAGCAGGATATTTCTTTGAAGACAGAAAAAGTCATTGAAGGAGAGAGAAACTACGGTCCGTATCTAACTGCTCAAGGTGCCGAAACGCGAAACATCGTCAACTATCCCTATGATTATTATAAGGACAAAGATTATTATCTTTAAAGCCAAGGAGACACTACAACCCACTATTACGGATACCTATACCCTGGATGACGATGGTAAAAACCGTCATTTCCGTTTGTGATCCCATCATAGCGGATAATGACTTCAAAGGTGTCGTAACTATTGAACTTGACCTGAAGCTTTTTAATGTTTTTAAATCATGAGGACGTTCGTTTCCCACTCTCTTCACTTCAGTCATCAATAACGAAGGCAAATTCATGTATGCATCCGATGAAGCTTTGAAGGGCAAGACTCTCAATGATGCATTTAGAGAAGAAGATTTAAAAACCATAAATGAGAAGATGAAGGACGGAAAAATCTTTCCATGTCGTGATAAAAAAACAATGCCGGTGTAAGGAGAAGAGTTTATCTCGCCCCTAATCAATTCGGAAATACAACTTGGTGGAGTCTTATGAGTATCGCTAGACAGGACTACCAAAAAGGTAACGGATCGTTTGGTTTTCTTAGCGTGGACCATCGGCCTTTCCGGAGACTTCCTTCTCATTCTCTGTACCTATTTGCTCATTAAAAAGATGCTGGCTCCACTAAAGATGATGACACGCGTAAGTGACAAGGTGGTAAATGGAGATCTTGATGTGGTTATCCACTACAAGAAAACAGGACGAGGTCGGTCATCTTGCATTGGCTCTAAAAAATGTAACCACCCAGATTAAAGAAATCATCGAGGGACTTAAGCAATAAACTAAATTCCATCGCTCAAGGCGATTTTTCGTGTAGATCTGTCCGACGAAAGACTCTATGCAGGGGATTACAGGCCTCTGATTCTTAGCTTACGGAAATTACCAAGGACTTATCGCACACCATGAAAGAAATTAAGAATCTCGCGGAAGAAGTCAATTCCGAAGCGGAACAGGTTTCCGGCGGTGCACAGATTCTTTCACAGGGGGCTTCGGAACAAGCCTCTTCTATCGAAGAACTCGGCGCTACTATGAATGATATTTCCGAACAGATTAAAGGAACGGCAGAACAATCCGTAGCAGCCAACCAGCTCACAATCGATGCCGGAAAGGCTGTCGAACAGAGTAATAAGAAAATGGAAGAAATGTCTCTTGCCATGCAGGAAATCACCGATAAGTCCAACGAAATCAGTAAAATCATTAAGACCATCGATGACATTGCCTTCCAGACCAATATTCTCTCCTTAAATGCCGCTATTGAGGCAGCCCGTGCCGGGGAAGCCGGAAAGGGCTTCGCGGTTGTAGCGGATGAGGTAGGAAATTTAGCACAAAAATCCGCAAAGGCAGCGCAAAACACCGGTAATTTAATAGAGGAGACAATAGACGCCGTAGAAAGAGGTGCCAAAATCAGTCAGGAAACGGTTGATTCCATGGCATTGGTAAAAGCGAAGGCAAAAAGCATTTCCGAAATAATCGAAAAAATTACTAGGGCTTCCGAAGAAGAAGCAGAGGGAATCCACCAGTTAACCATCGGTGCGGAGCAGATTTCCGCTGTGGTGCAAAACAACTCCGCTACTGCACAGGAATCCGCCGCTGCATCAAAAAGAGCTGTCCGAACAGGCTAATATTATGAATGAGTTGGTAGCCAAGTTTCAGGTAATAGAAAACGAGGACTAAGAAGATATTGAGCCACCGCTCGCCACCATAGATATTTAAGGGCTGTGAAAAATCAAAATAATAAAGAATTTTCGGCAATACAGGTCTGAATGCCGGGTAGTCTGAGCCTGTCGGTACTTTGCGAAAAAAACAAGAGAAACGCAGTTTTTCGCTTAGTATCCGCTACGTGGCGAAGTTAGGAGAGCGTGCCCCAAGTTCAGACCTTTATTGCTTTGAAAAATCTTTTGATTTTTCACACCCCTTTTTTTCTTCTATCGACGATTTTTTATTACTTCTTTTCCTCGCTCTTCTCTCTTTTCAAGAAAAGATACTGCAAGACAATACTCACAATAACAAGGACAAGAGAAAGTGCCTGTGAAACCGCTATTCCCGTACCGAAAAGCATCAAAGAATCTGCACGGAGCCCTTCGATAAAGAAACGTCCCAGTCCATAAAGCCCAAGGTACAGGAGAAATATCTGTCCCTTAAACTTCTTTCTTTTGGAAAACCAAAGGAGAAAAAAGAATACGCAGAGGTTCCATACACTCTCATACAGAAAGGTGGGATGCACCTGCACATAGCTGATTCCGTCTATAATTTGCAGATGAGCCGCCACATTGTCATTGATCATCGAAGGATTCACAATGGATTCCTTTATGCGCATGGCGAAGAGAGAATTCGTATAGCCTCCGAAGGCCTCCGCATTAAAGAAGTTTCCCCAGCGTCCCATAGCCTGTCCGAGAATAAGCCCAAGTACACCGGCATCCGCCATGGGAAAGAAATCCAGCCTCTTTTTCTTACAAAAAACGATACAGGTCGCAATTGCAGTAAGAACCCCTCCGTAAATCGCAAGTCCCCCCTGCCGGATATTTGGAATCTCCATAAGATGCTGAGAATAATAGTCCCATTCAAAGATGACATAATAAATTCTTGCCCCAATCACCCCTAAAATGATAACAAATAGCGCAAAGTCCTGAATATCATCCGCCTTATAGCCGCATCTCACATACTCTTTACTCGCAACAAGCATCCCAAGCAGCATGCCGCAACCGATAATGATGCCGTAAAAGGCAATCGTAAAGCCGAAGGGGCTGATATGATTTACGAGATGCTTGATTCCGATCTGCAGGTGCGGAAAATAGATATCGTAGTCTTGAAAGTTCATTCGTTCTCCTTAGTTTCTTCTAGATATATCGCCATCAAGCTTCCTATCCTTATTTGAATATATGCCTTGCATAGCTTTATCTCCTCTACTCGCCTCGTAGAAGCCTTAAGAAATCTTCCTCCGAAAGAATCGGAATTCCCAGCTCCTGAGCCTTCTTATTCTTACTGCTGGTAGAATTCTTGTCATTGTTGATAAGATAAGAAGTATTCTTCGAAATGGAAGAAGCGGTACTTGCCCCCTGCCTTTCGAATCTCCTCCTCCAGCTCCTTTTCGATTTTGAAAATGGTTTAAAGAGCCCGTAATTACAAAGACCTTGCCGGAAAGGAAGGCATTTTCCGCTCTCTCCTCCTTATGGAGGTGCAGTATGGATAAGAGTTTCCGGAAAAGCCTGCAATTTTCTTCTTCTTTAAAATAACGGACAATGCTTTCGCCGAGTATCGGTCCTATTCCTTTAATGGACACAACCTCGCTGAGCTCCGCCCGGGAAAGCTCCTCCGCATTCTCATGAAAGGCTTCTGAAAGGACTCTCGCATTACTTGCTCCGATTCCCCCGATTCCTAAGCCGTAAAGAAGTCTCGCAAGGCTCGTTTCCCTTGATTTCTCCGCATTTTCAATAAGCTTATCATAGGACTTCTGTCCGAAGCCCTCCATAGCGATAATCTCCTCCTTATGCTCTTTTAAGGAAAATAAATCCGGAAGTTCCTGAATAAATCCCTTTCCGATAAATTTCTCCAAAGTCATTTCGGAAAGCCCCTCAATATTCAAAGCGTCCCGGCTCACAAAAAGAGCAAACTGCTTAATTCGCTTTGCCGGACAATGGGGATTTTCACAGTAAAGCATCTTCGCTTCCTTATCCTGTACAATCTTCGTTTCCTCGTGACAGGCAGGACAATGCTCCGGAATCGGGAGCTGCCCCGACTTCGTGAGATTCTCCCCAATCTGCGGGATAATCATATTGGCCTTATAAACCGTAATTTCATCTCCGATTCCGAGCTTCAAGTCTTCCAGGTAGCTGATATTGTGAAGACTCGCTCTGCTCACTACGGTTCCCTCCAGCTCGACCGGGTCAAATATCGCCACGGGATTGATAAGACCGGTTCTGCTCGGAGACCATTCCACCTCGCGAAGAATGGTCTTTCTTCCTCATCCTCCCATTTAAAAAGCAAGGGCATTTCGAGGGAACTTGGCCGTAGTCCCGAGACTCTTTCCATAGCTTATATCGTCCATAAGAAGTACCAGACCGTCGGAGGGAAAATCATTTTTCTTGACCTGTTCGGAAAAGTCCGAAACAGCCCCGGGAAGCTCCTCTTTATTTACCGCCCTGCGTCCCACGACCTGAAAGCCCTGTTGCTCTAAAAAAATTCGAATTCCGCTTCATGGCTGTTATGAAAGTCGGGAAGTCCTCCACCTCACGGGAGGCCCCGTCCTCTCCCTCCTCTACCGATACAAGCGTAAAGGGGAAAAATAGACTCTTCTTTCCCAAGTGATTTTTCGGATCCAGTTGCCGAACGGAACCGGAACATAGATTCCTCGGATTCTTGTATTTCGCCCCTCCTCCGGAATTTCTTCATTGATCTTTGCGAAATCGGAATAGCGAATCAGCGCTTCTCCGCGTAGAACCAGTCTTCCTTTAAAGGGAATCCGTAAAGGAAGATTCCGAAAACGCTTTGCATTTTTCCGTAACAATTTCTCCGATTCTGCCGTTTCCGCGGGTAACCGCTTTGACAAACTCTCCCTTCTCATACGTCATCACTACTGTAAGACCGTCGAGTTTCCAGGAGAGAATCCCCTTCTGCTCCCCCGAGAAAGCTTTGTAAAGTCTCCACGGACTTTGTTTTATCAAGAAAGCATCGGGCCTGCATGCTCCTCCTTCGGAAGGGCTGTAGCCACGCTGTATCCGACATTTTTGTGGGACTGGCTGACAGGACAATCCCTGTCTCTTCCTCAAGACGCACCAGTTCATCATAGGCTTTTGTCATATTCCAGGTTGGAAATAATTTCTTGCCCCTGCCTCATAATAGGCTTTTCCCAGCCTGATTTAAAAAGCTCTACAAGCTCCTCTATCCGTTTTCTCTTATCCATAGTTTCTCTTTCTGTTTTTAAAGTTATAGGATGAATACCTTACTCTTACTTACTCTTCCTTATCCTTTTTCACATGTCCTTTTCATCATTCTTTCTTTATAAAAAGCAGGGTGGCATTTACTTAAGCCCCAGCTCTTCTTTCCGAATCTCCCTGATATTCTCCGGGCTTTAACCCGTCCACAGTCAGATTCATGATTCGAACTCTCTTAAGACGCTTCACTGTATAGCCGAGCGTTGCACACATTCTCCGAATCTGCCTGTTTAGTCCTTCCGTTAAGATAATGTGAAACTGTCTCTTTCTTTGTGTGACCGGAATATTCTCCTCCTGAAAAACAATGCAGGGCTTCGTTGTTCTCTCTAGTTCCTTAAGATAGACACCCTCGCTCATTTCCCGTAAAAAAATGCTTTTGTGATATCCTCTTCCACCGTCACGATATATTCCTTCTCTTTCTCGCTCCGGGACTTGTTGATCTGATTGACGAGTTCACCCTGATTGGTAAGAAGAAGGAGGCCTTCAGAGTCCTTATCGAGACGCCCAATCGGATAAATACGCTCGGGATACTGTATATCCTCAATGACATTTTTCCCTCTATCCTTCTCTCCTGTCGTGCAAATCACTCCGCGCGGCTTGTAATAGGCAAGAAGAACCTCTTTCGGCTTTTCCCGCTTCTCTCCTTCTCCGGAAATGTGCTTCCGTCCAGTTCTATCTCTTCCTCACCGCTGATTTCCTGACCAAGGCTCGCGAGCTTTCCGTTTATTTTTATTTTCCCTCCGCAATCAAGCGGTCAGCCTCTCTTCTAGAGCAAATGCCCATTGCCGAGAGCCATTTATTGATTCGCATAGTATTCTCCGATTATATCTGTATGTTCTCTGTATGTTTTCTGTATGTTATCTGTATGCTCTCTGTATCTTCTCTTATAACGCTCCTAATGATAGCATAGAGGAAAGGCAGTTTTCAATCGCGCGTAGAGGGAAGACTCATTTCAATCATCCATGTCGAAAAGGGGAGAAAAAGAAATGAAAAAAATTTTAAGAAATGAACTGAATCTGCGTCTTATTCCTTTGCTCCAAAAAGCAAAAAGAGGGGCCCCTCTCGATTCTATCCACTACATTTTATTTGTTCGGAACTATGGCAAGTGTCTTTCCTAACGGCACAAGCAACTTAATCAAAGTATTTACTTGCGGAAGAGTTTTTCCACTTTCAATTCTTGCTATCATGGGTTGCTTCACTCCACTTAGCTCTTCCAGTCTCTTTTTGACTGATGCCTTTTTCGTTTCTGGCTTTGATAAGTTCCCCAATCAGAGCGACTCTTAAATCGCTCTCGGCAATTTCTTCCGCTGTATACAACTCTTTTTGCACATCTCTCCATGTAAAATCAGAAAACAGCACTATTTTTTTCATTATAAACCTCTTTTCTTTCAAATCTTCTATCTCTCAAGAGCTTGCTCAATTTCTCTCCTAGGTGTCCTCTGCGTTTTTCTTCTGAAAATGATGTAGACTCTAGCACCTCGTAAACACCTTTTCGATTCTTATAAAAATATATTTCGTACATGAAAAATTCTCCTTTGTTATTACTATATAGCATCATAACCACCCGTCAAACGGGTGAGTTTGCTCGAGGGCTATAAGCCCCTGTTACTAGGCCAGCGTCTAAAGGCGCTGGCTTTCATTTTGGGCTATGGGAAGTTTTGACTTCCCACAGCTCCATTCAAGCCATATTGCTTTTGACTCGTCACTACCCCATAAAGGGGTATTGGTACCACTTCACATCAACCCTTAAAAAGGGTCTTCATACTCCTTAACACTAAGTTTATCCAGAGCGATATCATGTTTCTCTTGCTCTTGAATATACTTTTTTATTGTGGCTTCATTTAGTCCAACCGTACTGACATAATAGCCTTCGGCCCAAAAGTGTCTATTCCCGAATTTATATTTTAAATTTGCGTGTTTATCAAATATCATTAACGCGCTCTTTCCTTTTAAATATCCCATAAATGAAGAGACACTTATCTTTGGAGGAATACTAACTAAAATATGTACATGATCAGGCATTAAATGTCCTTCTATTATCTCCACTCCTTTGTATCTGCACAGCTGGGCTATTATGTCCCGTATATCTGTCTTGTATTGATAATATATTATTTTTTCGCCTATACTTCGGTGTGAAGACAATATGATATTTACACATCCATTTCGTATGTGCTAATGCATATTCTTTTCTTCATATAAATCACCTTCCTTTTCTGCAATATAGCTTGAACAACTTTATTGTATAAGGAAAGGTGATTTTTGTATAACTATCGTTCCCCACCCGCATAGCGGGTGGTTTTGTATCAGAGCTAACATTTTTCAAATGTCAGCTCTGATACTGGCTAAAGTCCATGAAAATAGGAAAAAGAATCAATAACTTATTGGTTATTGATTCTTTTCTTTGAAACACGAATTTTTGTGTCAAATCAGAAACATGGCATCCCCAAAGCTGAAGAATCTGTATCTTTCTCTTACCGCCTCTTCGTAAGCATGCAAGACATTTTCCCGATTGGAAAAGGCGGACACCAACATAATGAGTGTCGACTCCGGCAAATGAAAGTTCGTAATAAGCCCGTCCATGACTTTAAAACGATAGCTCGGATAGATAAAAATATCCGTCCATGCACTTCCGGGATGAAGAACGCCGTTCTCATCGGCATTGGATTCGATTGTTCGGCAGGAAGTGGTTCCCGTGCAGATAATTCTTCCACCGGCTTCCTTTGTGCTGTTGATTAAGTCTGCGGTTTCTTTATCGATGATATAGAGTTCCGAGTGCATGTGGTGTTTTTTTCCACGTCTTCCACCTTCACCGGGCGAAAGGTCCCGAGTCCCACATGGAGCGTTACATAGGCAATTTTTACGCCCTTCTCCTGCACCTTCTCAAGAAGCTCCTTCGTCCAATGGAGTCCTGCAGTCGGTGCCGCCGCAGAGCCTTCTTCCTTTGCATAGACGGTATTGTATCTTGTCTTATCTGCTAATTGTTTTGTGATATATGAGGAAGCGGCATTTTCCAAGCTTATCCAAGATTTCCTCAAATATGCCTTCAAAATGAAACTCTATAATCCGGTTGCCGTCTTCCTTACACTCGATCACTGTTCCCGAAAGTAAAATTTTTCTGCAAAAACTATTTCTGCACCGACACGGAGCTTCTTTCCCGGTCGAACTATACATTCCCAGCTTTTTATCCGTGAGCCTTGTGAGAAGCAGAACTTCACATGCGCCCCTGTTCCCGCCTTTTACACCATGTAAACGCGCAGGGATAACTTTCGTATTGTTTTAAAACCAGACAATCGCCCTCTCTAAGATAGGAAAGGACATCTTCAAAGTGCTTATGCTCTATCTCTCCGCTTTTTCCTGTCCATCACAAGAAGCCGGGAAGCCGAACGTTTTAACAAGGGATCCTGTGCAATCAGCTCCTCCGGTAAATCATAATAAAAAAATCCTTGGTATTCATCTTATCTCTTTCCGCTCCCTGCAATATTTTTTTCAGGGAGGCATAAAACTCTGAACAGTTATGCTCTTCGTTTGTCTCCGACGGAGCCGTTTTCCCTGCCCTGCCCGCCGGATGCTTCAGTAGCAGGGCTCTCCGTACTCTCCCCGGTACTTCCTCCATCGGTTGTTTCGGAACACTTGCACTTGTCTCTTCCGTCGGACCGTTATCATCCATCTCAATGAGAGATACCTCGGAATCAATGGAAGCCTGATCTTCCGTATATATTCTTCCGGTTTGAAATGCATCATAAAGTACGGCAAGGCGAGAGTCGGAAGAAAAGTGCCTCTAAAAGCTGAGAATCTACAGCTTGATTAAATCTTTTACCTCATCATGAGTCTGAATATATTCATGGACAAATTTTTGTCTGCTCCGGGGTTTTATTTTCCACAAGTTCAAAAAGCATTCGCCTCATTTACCCGCATATAGCAGTACATAATTGCGGGAGCTGGAGTTTTTGCTCTACGAAAAACGCACCTTGTATTGCAGGAAAACCAGTTTCTCATTCTCCCCTATACTGGAACAGCGTAAGTCTTGATGTCCTCATAAGACTCAATATAACCGGACTGTGTTTTTAGCTGACTCTGCAATTTATTTCTTTGTTCTGTACTTTGGTTTGTAACACCACTTAAACGATACAGGGTATCTACATCGGCAGAAAGCTTAGCCTGAAAATACTCCTGGAAAAACTTCTCCAGAACGTCGTCGTTGTATTCCTTTAAAACAGGCTCTGTTGCCTCCTCGGGAATATTGGACGCTGAGCTGAGTTCCGAGGCGGAAACCGGAACTTTTCGTTTATCCGGGAAAGTTCCGCCCATACCCAGAGCTTCCAAAAACTTAATGATTAAAATCAGTACCACAATAAGGATAGGAATCAGCATAATCTTTCTATCCTCATTGACTTCTCTTTTTTTTCTTTTATTTCTCAAAATGCGTTGGCTTTGGTTTCTCTTCTTCAATATAATTTTCTGTTCGGATTTTTTGGAAAGAAGATTTGCCACATCATCTAAATTATCTACGTTTTTTTCCCATAAAACTATCCTTTACTGTTTTATTTAACCGATATATCTTACCTTATTTTTTTCTAAAAAAATATAGATGTATGACCATAGCTTAAAAAAAGATGTTATTACTTCTTTATTCTCTGTATGACAGTTCCCTAAAGGTATGGCATACTTCGTAAGCAATATTCATTAAAAACAAGGCCAAGGAATATTTTTCCTTCGCCTTGTTCAAAAATTTATTTATTTAATAATATCAAATTATGATTTCTCGACTTTATATTTAAAAAAATAAAAAGAGCAACAGCAAAAAAATAAAAAAAGTCGGCTGTATTTTTTTGCATTGACAATGATAGAATGCTCCTATAGAATAATGATAATAATTATTATTTTAAAAAAACTTCTGTTACTCAATAGTAGTAACAGCTTATAGAAAAAGGAGGTAGTATGTCATTATTAAACAAGGAAGTGGAGGATTTTTTTCCGTTAACGCTACCACAAGGACAGCTTTTGCACTGTGGAGAAGAAGGACATTTTAGGAAAGTGGTCTGTATTCTTTTTCTATCCCGCGGATTTTAGCTTTGTTTGTCCTACAGAGCTGGAAGATTTGCAGAACAAGTATGCGGAGTTTCAGAAGATTGGTTGCGAAATCTATTCCGTATCTACCGATACCCATTTCGTGCATAAGGCTTTGGCACGATGCATCTTCCAAGATTGGAAAATTAAGCTTTCGATGCTCTCCGATCCCAGCCATAGCCTTTCCAAGGCTTTTTGAAGTATTTCCGGAGAACGGAAGCCTTGCAGAAAGAGGAAGTTTCATTGTGAATCCGGAAGGAAAGATTGTAACCTATGAAGTAAGTGCCGGAAATATTGGAAGAAATGCGGATGAGCTTCTTCGTAAGGTTCAGGCCTGCCAGTTTGTAGCAGAGCATGGCAATGAAGTATGCCCTGCAAGATGGACACCGGGAGAAAAGACCTTAAAGCCCGGAATTGACTTAGTTGGAAAGATTTAATAAAGAATTGAATCAAGAGATTTTCCCATTCGCAATTCTGTGTTAGAATTCTGCGAATGGGATTTTTATTCTTAAAATGAATTCTTACTTCCAGATTTTAAATCAGCAATAAATGATCCTAAAAACCTATAGCAATACTGTTTTTGCAGGATGTCCGATATGCTCCAAAAACGGATATAAATCCACTGTCTTGATAAAGACGGTTTTCTCGTTTGTATTCGGATGAAAACTCATTCTTTCTTCATCCGCAATGTCTTTATCAATATACACTTCCACATCCCCGTCCTTGTCATTCAAAAGGCCGAATGGAGATACTCCGCCGGGCTGCAAACCCTAATTTCTTATAGAGCATCTCCTCAGAAGCCATCTTAAGCTGCCGGTCATCAACAAGCTCTTTTAAAAGCAGCCATATCTAAACGCTTATCTTCATCCATAATCAAAAAGGTAGAACTTTGTTTTCTTTTTATTCATCAGGAACAAAGTCTTGGTTCTTACTCCCGGAATTCCTCTATAAATCTGTCGGCATCCTCCATAGTAATTGCCGCTTCATGTTCTACAAGCTGAACCTCGATATTCTGTTCCTGTAATGTTTCCATAACTTCCTTAAATCCATTCATACAGTTCTCCTTCTTGCGTAATTCCTTATCCAGGCTACAAATGAAAGCCAGAGAGTCCAATAGCAAATCACTGATTTTATTGAATATTTTTACTTCCGTACAGCATATTTGTTTTTATTGTAGCACAAATAGATTTATAATCCCATATTTCCCTTGCAGACAAAAAGCTGCTTGCAAAGCAAGCAGCTTTTTAAAAGTCTATATAGGATTACTCAAGAATCTTAACAACTCTTCCGGAACCTACTGTTCTACCACCCTCACGGATAGCGAAACGAAGACCCTCTTCCATAGCGATCGGGTGGATAAGATCAACTTCCATCTCTGTATTATCGCCAGGCATAACCATCTCTACCCCGTTCGGAAGCATGCAGACACCGGTTACGTCAGTAGTTCTGAAATAGAACTGAGGACGATAGTTTGTGAAGAAAGGAGTATGACGTCCACCTTCATCCTTGGTTAACACGTAAACCTGAGCGGTAAACTTCTTGTGGCACTTTACAGAACCCGGCTTACAGATAACCTGTCCTCTTTCAATCTGATCACGGTTGATACCACGAAGAAGAAGACCAACGTTATCACCTGCCATAGCCTCATCAAGCTGCTTACGGAACATCTCGATTCCTGTAATAACAGACTTCTGAGTCTCTTCATTGATACCAACGATTTCAACTTCGTCAGATACATGAAGAACACCACGCTCTACTCTACCGGTTGCAACAGTTCCACGACCTGTGATAGTGAAGATATCCTCAACAGGCATAAGGAACGGCTTATCTGTCTCACGAGCAGGCTCAGGAATGTAAGAATCAACAGCATCCATAAGATCCATGATTCTGTCTCCCCACTCGGACTTCGGATCCTCAAGAGCCTTCAAAGCGGAGCCCTTGATTACAGGAATTTCATCTCCCGGGAACTCATACTCGGTAAGAAGCTCTCTAACTTCCATCTCAACGAGTTCAAGAAGCTCAGGATCGTCAACCATATCGCACTTATTCAAATACAACGATAGCAGGAACACCTACCTGACGAGCAAGAAGGATATGCTCTCTAGTCTGTGCCATAACACCATCGGTAGCAGCTACTACAAGGATAGCACCATCCATCTGAGCAGCACCGGTGATCATGTTCTTAACATAGTCAGCGTGGCCCGGGCAGTCAACGTGAGCATAGTGTCTCTTCTCTGTCTCATACTCAACGTGGGAAGTGTTGATGGTAATTCCTCTTTCTCTCTCTTCCGGAGCTTTATCGATATTAGCAAAATCAGTTGCCGTGTTTCCGGCTACACGATCAGCAAGAACCTTGGTAATAGCAGCTGTAAGAGTTGTCTTACCGTGGTCAACGTGTCCGATAGTTCCGATGTTACAGTGTGGTTTGGTTCGCTCAAAATGCGCTTTTGCCATTTCAATACCCTCCTAATAAATGTAATACAACAAAAATCATGCCAAGCACCAACGCATGCATAGCATGCGAATTGCAGTACATCCCAAGTTCCTGAAAACGAACCCAGTATTCATGATTTTATCATCAGTTTATGCATTAAGCAAGCGGTTTTGCTTTATTTCTTTGCCTCGGATAATACCTTCTCTTGGATGTTCTTCGGGCACTTCTCGTATCTTTCGAAGAACATGGAATAGTTCGCTCTACCCTGTGTCTTGGAACGAAGATCGGTAGCATATCCGAACATCTCTGCAAGAGGTACGAAAGCATTAATCTGCTTTCCGGACGGGATATCCTCCATGCTCTCAATCTTACCTCTACGGGAGTTAACGTCTCCGATAACATTTCCCATATACTCTTCCGGAGTAGTAATCTCTACCTTCATAATCGGCTCAAGAAGAATCGGATCTGCTTTCTGCATTGCGTTCTTAAAAGCAATAGATCCTGCGAACTCGAAGGCACGCTCGTTGGAGTCGACCTCGTGGTAAGATCCGTCGTAAACATTGGCGCTTACACCAGTACGGGATAGCCTGCCAGAACTCCGGAGTTGGCAGCCTCACGAATACCCTTCTCAATAGCCGTGATATATTCCTTCGGAATCGAACCGCCGACAACCGTAGACTGGAACTTGAAGGTCTCTTCCGCGTTCGCATCCATCGGCTCGAACTTCACCTTACAGTGTCCATACATACCGGATCCACCGGACTGATGAATATACTTTCCTTCCACATCAACGGGCTTAGTAAAGGTCTCTTTTGTAAGCAACCTCAGGAGCACCTACGTTTGCCTCAACCTTAAACTCACGCAGAAGACGGTCAACAATGATTTCCAAGTGTAACTCACCCATTCCGGAAATAATGGTCTGTCCGGTCTCTTCATTTGTTCTTACACGGAAGGTGGGATCCTCTTCAGCAAGCTTTGCCAAAGCATCACTCATCTTACCCTGAGAAACCTTGGTCTTCGGCTCGATAGCAACGGAGATAACGGGCTCCGGGAATTCCATGGACTCGAGAATGATGGGGTGCTGCTCATCACAGATGGTATCACCGGTAGAAGTAAGCTTAAAACCTACTGCTGCGGCAATATCGCCGGAGAATACCTCATCCAGTTCCTGACGCTTGTTTGCGTGCATCTGTAAGAGACGTCCTACTCTTTCCTTCTTGTTCTTTGTTGAATTCAGAACATAAGAACCGGTCTTTAATGTTCCGGAATATACACGGAAATAAGCAAGCTTTCCTACGAAAGGATCCGTCATAATCTTAAATGCAAGTGCCGAGAAAGGTGCGCTGTCGGAAGACGGTCTGCTGTCCTCTTCTCCGTCCATATCGGTACCCTGAATATCCGGAATATCGGTCGGAGCCGGTAAGAAGTCAATAACCGCATCCAGAAGCTTCTGAACACCTTTGTTACGATATGCGGTACCGCAAAGGCAGGGAATCGCGTTTCCTTCGATGGTTCCCTTACGAAGCGCCTTCTTCAGTTCCTCCTCAGTCGGTGTCTCTCCTTCGAGATACTTCTCCATAAGGTCGTCATCGAGTTCAGAGATGCCTTCTACAAGCTTCTCTCTGTACTCTTCTGCAAGATCCTTGTACTCATCCGGTACATCGGTAATCTCAATCACTTCGCCCTTATCATCCTTATAGAAATAAGCTCTCATCTCGAAGAGATCGATTACTCCTACAAAGGAATCTTCTCTTCCCATCGGAACCTGGGTAATGATACAGTTCTTACCCAAACGGTCCACGATAGTCTGTACGGAGTGGAAGAAATCCGCTCCCACTACATCCATCTTATTGATAAAAGCGATACGCGGCACATGATAGGTGTCCGCCTGACGCCATACGTTCTCAGACTGTGGCTCAACTCCGCTCTTCGCATCGAAGACACTACTGCGCCGTCCAGTACACGGAGAGAACGCTCCACTTCCACTGTGAAGTCTACGTGTCCCGGGGTATCAATGATGTTAATTCTATACTCCGGTGCCCCCGGAATCTTCTTGTGTTCTTTCTCCGGTGTCCAGTGGCAGGTCGTTGCGGCAGAGGTAATCGTGATACCTCTTTCCTGCTCCTGTGCCATCCAGTCCATGGTAGCACTACCTTCGTGTGTCTCACCGATCTTATGATTTACACCGGTGTAAAAGAGGATACGCTCTGTAAGAGTAGTCTTTCCAGCGTCGATATGCGCCATAATACCAATATTTCTTGTATGCTCAAGGGAATACTGTCTTTCAGCCAATGTCTTTCCTCCTATTAGAATCTGTAATGAGCAAACGCCTTATTAGCCTCAGCCATTCTATGCATTTCCTCTTTACGCTTTACTGCAGCACCCGTATTGTTTGCCGCATCCATAATTTCATTTGCAAGTCTCTCCGCCTGTGTCTTCTCAGAACGCTTTCTGGAGAACTCTGTCAGCCAACGAAGAGCCAAAGTCTGGCGTCTTTCCGGCTTTACTTCCATAGGTACCTGATAAGTTGCTCCTCCAACTCTCTTTGCCTTTACCTCAAGTACAGGCATGATGTTGTTCATCGCCTCATCAAATACTTCCAGTGCATCTTTCTCTGCCTTCGCAGTTACTCGCTCAAATGCACCATAAACGATTTTCTGTGCTACGCCCTTCTTTCCATCCAACATGATGGAGTTTACAAGCTTTGTTACAAGCTTGGAATTGTAAATCGGGTCCGCCAGCACGTCTCTGTGTAGAGTATGTCCTTTACGTGGCACGTTACTTCCCTCCTTAAATATTGCATTTAGATCTACGGTACTCTCTTTCGGTTTAATCCGTTTGAGTTCATGCGGAATTGGACACATCTACTTTATTGAAAAGAAATTGTGACCAAATGCTTCCGTCATAACCATGTCTAAACCATGTTTTACGCTGTCGTTTATACGACGCGCTCCTTCAACTACTTAAGCCTTCTTAGCCTTAGGCTTCTTTGCACCGTACTTGGAACGAGCCTGCATACGGTTTGCTACGCCTGCGGTATCCAGTGTTCCACGGATGATATGGTATCTTGTACCGGGTAAATCCTTAACACGGCCACCACGAATCATAACAACAGAGTGCTCCTGAAGATTGTGTCCTTCTCCGGGAATGTAAGAGGTAACTTCAATTCCGTTGGAAAGACGAACTCTGGCGATCTTACGAAGAGCTGAGTTCGGCTTCTTCGGTGTAGCAGTCTTAACTGCTGTACATACACCTCGCTTCTGTGGAGCGCTGTTCGTAGTTGCTCTCTTCTTTAAGGAGTTGAATCCTTTTCTGAAGAGCAGGGCAGTAGACTTCTTCTTGAAGTTTCTCTGCCCTTTCTAACGAGCTGGTTAAATGTTGGCATTTTTGGTCTCCTTTCCTATAATTTTTCTCTTCTTTATGTGACCACCCTGCTTATAGGAATACATAAAGAAAGACGCGAGAAAAACTCACGCCAAAACAAATATAAGCTTGGGACAAAGAAAAAGTCAAGAAAAACACGGCTTTTTGAGGAAAAATCCCAGTTCCATACATAGCAAACCCGGTATCTCTTTCCCTTCCGTTTTCTCCTCCTCTTTCTCCTTCGCTTCCGCTTCCTTGTTCTCCCTATTTTTTTGTATCCTATCCCCCTTCACATCTTCCACAATCCTTTTTGTATTTTTGTTGCTTTTTGTGCATTATTTCTCTTCTATCTTCTTGCATATTTCATAAATTCGGTTTCTTATCTTTTTGGACATTGTATACTTCTTATAATTATTCAAAAATTATCAATTAATTATTTTTAAATATCATTGATATTGACTATCCTTTTTCACTATGCTAATTTAGTCTAGTTTCTTATTGGTTAGGAATGACTAACTCCATTATCGTATATATGGACTTTTGGAAGATTATGGTTAGTCAAACATTTCAGACAATCATTTTCTTTATTTCTAACTATATCATCACACAAACTATATCTTAAGAGATAGAAAGGAGATCCTTATGAAAAGGAAGGCATTTTCATGCGCTGTCCTTTCCATGGCTACCGCGCTGCTGATTCCCGGTATCAGCTTGGCCAGCCCGGCAAACACTATCGGACAATGGTTTAACCGTTCCGGAAAATGGTATTATGGAAAAGACGAAGACAGCTTACGAAAGGAATGGATTGTTTCTGATGGTGACTGGTATTACCTCCACAAGGACTCAGGAGAGCTCCAGTCCGGATGGCTGAGTTTGAACGGAAAGAAATATTTTCTTAATACTCTGCACAATGGACAATTCGGAAAATTACTTACCGGATGGCAATGGATTGACGGTTACTGCTATTTCTTTGAAGCGGAAGATTCTAAGACTCTGGGAGAGTTAAAGGTCTCCGGCAGCAAGGATGGATATCAGCTGGACAAAAACGGACGCTACCTTTTAAATGGCACCGTAGTTTACGAGGCCGGAAAAAGGGCTTCCCGGCACAGAAAGCGGCCAAAGCGTTGCCGGTGTTAGTAGAAGTCTACCCTCCGCTTCTACCGATTCCTCTTATAGAAGCCGTTCCCGCAGAAGCAGTTCCGACAGCCAGATTCAAACCCCCAAGGAGGAGACAAAGCCCGAACAGCCTAAGGAAGAGACTAAACCCGAACAACCTAAGACAGAAGAAAAAAAGAACAGCCTTGTAGACGGCATTTATTTCGGAACTTCCAAGGAGGGAATCCACTTCCAAGAAAAAGGTCCAAATATTGTTAAGGTTCGAATTGAAAATGGAAAAATCGTCTCCGCAGAAAGCGTGGTTTTTACCGATGACACACAACCGGACTTTTTCGCGAAGTTCAGAGACCAGCTTCTGGAAAGAGTCAAAGGCTTGGACTCTGTTGATGAGGTGAAAAAATCCGTTAACAGTAAGAGCGGAAAGTATTATGACGGGTTGGCAGGAGCCACCAGAACTCTCCGTTCCCATACCTCCGCAGTGGAAAATGCCTTAAGCCAGGCAAAAAAGAAGGAAGGCAACAAGGCTTTCCCCTTTAGCTATATGGAGTTTGAAAGCCGTCCCAACCCTAGTCAGAGCGGTAAGACTTTGGATTTAAGCGATACCCGCCTAAAGCTACATTTTCCAAGCGGAGAAACGAAAGTCGTAAGCCCGGAGGAATTTGCGCAGTACGGTATCAGCACCAGTCCTGCACAGGGTTCTCCCATTAAAGAAGGAACCAAGGAGATTTGGTACATTTTCTGCAGAAGGATATGGATATCGACTTAGTCAGCGCCATCGTACCGAGAGCAGAGATTCGCAAGAAATATCCTACAGAAATCAACGTACATTACGCAAATGGAGACAGCTCTACCATTACGCTTGATAAAGAGAACTTCCGGTATACCATTCCCGCTAAGGGAAAGATTGACCATATGCACCTAATGGACGGAAATAAGGAAGTGGCTAGATCCGTGTATGATGCTGCTGCCAACCAGTGGAGCTTCTCCTTAAAGGATGTTCCCCATGAGGGCTTCAGTTCCTGGGGCTATGAGCTTTATACCGTAAAGGTAGATACCAGTCAGGATACTTCCCCCATCGCTTCCTTTACGCTGGATAGCCATTTGGCAAAGAAGGAATACCATGTGGGAGATGCTCTAAAGATTGATGATTTAATCGTGGAAGCTGTAACCGAGCAGGATAACAATAAACTGTATCAAAACTGGGAGCTGGCAAAGGTCGCTGGCTTTAGCTCTACTCCGGAAAATAACACAAGCTTAAATACCGTAGGCGATAATACTGTTACCATTCGTTACCACAAGGGCGACACAGATTTGTCCCAAAGCTTTACCGTAAACGTAAAGGATCTGGCAAATCAGGTTCCTGCCAAGGTGGAGATTCGTACCAAGGCAGGAGAACTGGTAAAGCGCTATAGCTTTACCGAAGCTCAATGGGAAGAAAAACAGGGTATGCTTTCCTATGTGCAGGTTTCTATTCCCAAGAAGTTTGAAACAGCTTGGAACAACAAGGAATTTACCGCAAAAGCCTTCAATAAGGATGGCGACGAACTAAAGGTGGAAGTCAACAGACGAGGCCCTCTTTTCCGTATTCAGTTCCCGGACTACACCCATGACATCGCTTATCAAAATGCTATGTTAAGCCTTAGCTTTAAGTTCGAGGAAAATGCTCCTGTAGAAAAGGAAGAAAACGAGAAAGTAAATCCGGAAACACCAAATCCCGAAAAACCCAAGGAGGAGAATCAGCTGACCGATGGGATTTACTATGGAACCGCCAAGGAAGGCATCCATTTTCAGGAAAAGGGAGCGAATATCGTAAAAGTTCGAATTGAAAACGGCAAGATTGCTTCCGCAGAAAGCGTGGTTTTTACCGATGACACACAACCGGACTTTTTTGCCAAGTTCAGAGACCTGCTTCTGGAAAGAGTCAAAGGCCTGGACTCTGTTGATGAGGTGAAAAAATCCGTTAACAGTAAGAGCGGAAAGTATTATGACGGATTGGCAGGAGCCACCAGAACTCTTCGTTCCCATACCTCCGCAGTGGAAAATGCCTTAAGCCAGGCAAAAAAGAAGGAAGGCAACAAGGGATTCCCCTTTAGCTATATGGAGTTTGAAAGCCGTCCAAATCCCAGTCAAAGTGGTAAGAGCTTAGACCTTAGTGCAACTCGCTTAAAGCTTCATTTCCAAAATGGAGAAAGTAAAGTTGTTGGTCCGGAAGACTTTGCACAGTATGGTATTACAAGCAGTCCTGCTCAGGGCTCTCCTATTAAGGAAGGAACCAAGGAAATTCTGGTGCATTTCCTGCAAAAAGATATGGATATCGACTTGGTCAGCGCCATCGTACCGAGAGCAGAGATTCGCAAGAAATATCCTACAGAAATCAACGTACATTACGCAAATGGAGACAGCTCTACCATTACGCTTGATAAAGAGAACTTCCGGTATACCATTCCCGCTAAGGGAAAGATTGACCATATGCGCCTAATGGACGGGGATAAGGAAGTTGCAAGATCTCAGTATGATGCTGCTGCCAACCAGTGGAGCTTCTCCTTAAAGGATATTCCCCATGAGGGCTTCAGTTCCTGGGGCTATGAGCTTTATACCGTAAAGGTAGATACCAGTCAGGATACTTCCCCTATCGCTTCCTTTACACTGGATACCCATTTGGCAAAGAAGGAATACCATGTGGGAGATGCTCTAAAGATTGATGATTTAATCGTGGAAGCTGTAACCGAGCAGGGAAACAATAAGATTTACCAGAACTGGGATTTGGCAAAGGCCGCAGGCTTTAGCATTAGCCCGGAGAATAACACAGCATTAAATACTGTGGGAGAAAATACCATTACCGTTCGCTACCAAAAAGACAGCGTGGACTTATCCCAGACTTTTACCGTAAATGTAAAAGATCTGGCTAACCAGGTTCCAGCGAAGGTGGAGATTCGTACCAAGGCAGGAGAGCTGGTAAAGCGCTATAGCTTTACACAGGAAGAATGGGAACAAAGTAGCGGAGGAATTAAGCGTTTTAATCAGCCTATTCCAAAGAAGTTCCAAGAAGCATGGAATGCCAAGGAGTTTATGGCAAAGGCCTATAATAAGGACGGTGAAGAGTTAACAGCAGTGAGTACTAGCAGGGGAATTATGTTCCGTGTAGAATTCCCGAACTACAGCTCCGGTAACTTTGTAGGAACAGGAACCTTCTCTTTAAACTTTAAGTTCGAGGAAAATGCGCCGGTTGAAAAGGAAGAAAATGAGACACCAAAGCCTGAAACACCAAAGCCGGACACTCCAAAACCCGATACAAAGCCGGAGAATCCTAAAGAGGAGGCACCGAAAAAGGACGATAAAACTTCCTCTTCCACCATTGAGAAGCCAGAGGAAAACAATACTACAGATGAATCTCTGGAAGCAGTTGTCCCAAGACACGTAGAAGTTTATTGGCGTGGAGAAAAGATTGTAGATAAAGACTACAGCTTGGAAGAAGTAAAGAAGCGCAAAGGACAACTTATCTTCAAAGGTGTGAAGGTTCCTGCAAAAATGAAAGGACATAACAAAAGGGAAGACTTTACCGTTGTAATAAAAAACAGCAAAGGAGAAGACCTTCCTTATACAAAACTGGATGCTCCTTATTCTAATAGTCATGCCAGAATTCACATCGAATTGAAAAAGAGATATCCTGAATGGACTCCCATGCGGATAGACTATGTCTGGAGCTATAAAGAGGATCCGACGGAAAATAAACCCTCCACAGGAGATGAAAGCTCAGTAGATGATCTTCTCCCCAGCCATGCAGAAGTTTTTTGGCATGGAGAAAAGCTTGTGGAAAAAGACATTTCCAAAGAGCAGATTCAAGCTACAAAGGGACGTTTAACATATGATGTTTCTGTTCCGGGCAAGAAGAAGAGAAATTTCATCAGCGATTACAGCGTAGTTGTTAAAAACCAAAAGGGCAATGAACTTCCTCAAAACCATACTGTTTTTGAACACAGGAAAAATATCCAGCCTTATGGTGAACCTGAAGAATCCCCCATCCTCAGTGGGGAAAAATGAATTTGACCTTCATTTTGGAAATATGAGGAGGATACGGAAAATACCACTCCCGAAGATCCAAATAAGAAGGAGGAAAGCAATCCGGCAGAAAAGCCTAAGGAAGACACAGAACCCAGCTATATCAAAAACCTTCTATGGAGAAAGCGAAGTTGTCCCCTATGACTACACCGTAAAGGTGAAAGTTACCTGGGATAGCAAGGCAAAGAAGATCCTTAAAGTAGAAGACAATGAAACCTTTTCCGGAAGCAATTCCGGCTTCTGGGACAACGTAAGAAGGCGTTCTGTGCCGGCTTTTAACAGGAAAGAACAGAGATACCATAGATGATATCGATGCTGTTGCAGGATGTACTTTCAGTAGAAATGCTTTTTAGTAGAAGCTGTTCGAAACGCTATTCCGGAGGAATATTGTAATAGAAAAATGGAGGTAGAACCCAGTCTTCTACCTCCATTTTTTTCTAAACAATTTCAAAAATTTTTATGATCAAAATTCTAAAAATTCTATTGACAAAATATTCACTTTTAGGGTAATATAACAAGGTTCCTTTCCTCTACGGAAGGAACTCCGAGGTGTGGCTCAGTTTGGTAGAGCACCTGGTTTGGGACCAGGGGTCGCAAGTTCGAATCTTGTCACCTCGATTTTTATGCAAAAATTTAAAGCACGTTTTTTTAAACCTAAACCACTCGGAAATGGCTTAAAACCGTGCTTTTTTTGATACTCTTTTCTCCTCTTGTTTTTTTCTTATAATTGTTTTTACAAACCTATAGTTTTTTTCTAAAAAAATCGAATAATTTTTGTCATGAATTTTTTTCACGGAATTTCACTCGTACAGGCTGATATTTCCTAGCATTATTCGACTATTTCAATTCTATTTTTTGTCATGAAATGGAAAGGATGATCGTAATGCGTCATATACGCCGTCTTCTCCTAGGTAGTTCCACCCCTCATCGGTCTTGAACCACCCTTAATCATAAGCCCCGCTAGTCTCTCATGGTCGCCCTTGTCAGTAAATCCCTTCCGCTTCCGGCAGTGCCGCTAGGTGCGTCACGTATTTGGGGTTATTATCCAGTAATTTCTTGTTATCAAAGACAGAAGCGGGGATATATACACGGGATTGTGCTTTGTACTCTATGCCCCTTTCCGTCTTTACCTTGTAAACCTCAACTTTGGTCTCTCCTGCTTTGCAGGAAGTAACCCTTCTTTCATAGCAAAAAGAGAGGATTTATACCCACGCAATAAAAAAAGAAGGCGCTAAGCCCTCTTTTAAAGACAAACCTATGTTCATATTATTCTATTTTTTTATTTTTCCCATTCTTCACAACATCCATCAAATAGAAATTTGCAAGCGTTCGCCAGTCTGTGCCCGTCTCTGCCGCTTGCTTTATGAAGTACTCTACCGCCCTATCAGGTACTATAAAGGAATCTTTCTCTCTAAAATACTGCACATACGGGTTTCTAACCGCTTTTTTGAAATCATCGCTTGTCAATTCAGGCATTTCGTCATCTTCTAAAACTTTTTCAGTCAAAAAGACAATTTTTGCGTGCTCTAGTGGCTGATTATTTAATTTTAAGAGGTCGGGGACAGCCATGCACCCTTTCTATAAGTACATCAAGCGAGCCACTTTCAAGCACAAGCCCTTTTATATCTTCGCTCGTGGCTACCCATACGCTCGCTTTGCTATCCCATGACAAAACCACTGTATAACTCATGCTTTTTCTCCTTCCTACTCCTTAAATATTTCTTGGTCCGTGTAGGAGTTTACGGTTTTCTTGCTATGCTACCTCTCCGCCTATTCTTTTAAGCAAACATAAGTTTGCCTTTTGCTTTCGGGATAGCTATGCCATCCTCTTTCGCTACCTCTAGCCACTCAGCTATAACAAGTTCCGCGTTGCTTATGGCTTCAGCTCTAGTTTTTCCGTCCGCAAAGCACCCCTTTAACTCCGGGACTTCCGCTATATATAGCTTATCTTCTTCCGACCAGTATAAAATAATTTCGTAATTTCCCATATTTACACCCGAAACAGCAATTTTTTTCAAATAGATTAAGCGACTTTTTCAAAATCAATAATCGCAATTTCCTGCAAGCTCTTTTTTACATCATTGACAATAGATTCAAGTTTTTTAATTGTTTCAGCTGTATAAAATTCCTCGTTGCACTCTTTGCATTTAAAGCAAGGAACATTTCTAATAATGATTACAATATTGCCTAAATCCGTTACATCCGTTGTAAGACTCTCGAACATCTCTTTTTACATGATACGCATTTCATTTTTATTGCCTCCTAGTTTTTGAAATCGGATTCCCAAATATCTAAATCAGGATAGTAAGCAGTTATTAAATATAAATACTCTCCGTCCCTACTTACTACCATATGCATGGCATCGCCTTTTTTTACTTTTTTCCAAGGATTAGACTGCTCGGAAAAGGTTTATCATCGTCATAGTCTGTTATGATTTTCGCAATCGGCAAGGCAGAAATAACATCATTTATATAGATATTTCGTTCTGTCATTCTGCTTTTTGCGTGCTTGGAAATTATAATCTTTTCTAAGTCTGAAAATCCTATAATATCTTTAATATCCATACTCGCCCCCCTACACCTTAAATATCTCTTGCCCCGTGTAGGAGTTTAAGGCTCTCTTAATGAAGGTATTCATAGGCATACTTTCCGCTTGCTCCTTCAACGCGTCATACTCTTCTTTTCTTAAGTCAAATGGTACACGCTTGTAATTCTTTGCCTTGTACTTTGCTGTAGCTCTCGCCTGCGCTTCCGTTATCGCCATTTAATCACCTCTTTCTGCTTAAAAATCAGTATAGCACAAACGATATATTTGTACAGCTATATATTATATATTTTCACACCACTCAATAATTTCATTTTTTTATTGCAATTATAAAATTTCCATTGTCATCTTGTTCAAAAGGAATCTATGGTAAATCTATTCAACCAGTACTTTAATTTTTTTATTTTTTAATTATAATAATGGAGGAATACAGGTTTGAAAGCAAAAAGAAGAATTATAGCCTTTTCTTTTTTTCTATACTTATGATTTGGCAGGGCTACTCCTTTGCAAAGGCGGAAGGGGAAGTGGAAATGCCCTTGTTTGATTGCAGAAAAATGCAGAAACAGTAGAAATAGAAGAAAGTGCAAGGAAAACTTGAACAGCTCTGAAGAGTTATCCGAAAGGGAGACTTCGGATAGTAGAGTGGCTTCCGATGAATTTTCCGAGTTTACAGAAAATGGAGTCAACGTCACTGATGCGGAGCTACTTTCCGATACCAATACGGATGTCTCCCTTCTCTCTGATGATAGGCAAGAGGAAGATACCACTTATACTTATACCGTTCCGCAAGGTTTTTCCAAAAAGTGTTCGCGGAGAGTGCAGGAAATCCAAGATTATAACGGAAACTTTCATTATATTATGGAATATGTGGTTCGCTTCGATGCAAAAAGCTTCGAAGGAACGCATAAGGAGAACGGTTATGATTCCGTTCAGTTTGTGGACCGTTTAGGCGCAAGCAACTTCGGATACTTTATGCCGTACAGCCTCAATCCGGGATATTCCACTGAATATGACTCCCTATACCAGCCCGTTCTACGAAGAGGAGTATGGAGAAGCGGTGAATGGAAAGTGGCTCAAAATGGAAAAAAATATTTCGTGCCTGCCGCAGATGATGCCAATCCCGGACCCATCTATTCTTTACGATCCGATGCAGAAGGCTTGAAGCCTGCTGAAGAAGAAACCATCTATCCGGATTTTTGTACATGACGAAAAAGATAACCCTGTCGGTTTTACATGCAATTTGGATCATATTGCTCCGAATGAAGGCTTTGAATTACGCTACTTTGTGGAGCTCCACGAATTCCCGGAGAACGGTTCCTCCTACAACAACAGTGCCAAACTCGTAGGAATCGATACCAAAGAAATTAATAGCACTTACACTGTAAAGCAAAATTTGAACACATTCCAAAGGAAAAAGCATAGTATCAAAATTAGAAAGATCGATAAAGCGAGCGGAGACGCTTTTACACGGTGCGGAATTCATGCTCACAAAGAAATACTCCAATTACAATAAGATGGTCACCACCTGGTATAACGGAGAAATTATTATCGACAATCTGACAGACGGTGAGTATGAGATTGTAGAGGTAGATCCGCCCTTCGGTTATAAGTTAGATAAGACAGTACACAGTGTATTGATAAAAGAGGAAGATAATAAAGCGGTATATCCCTTAGATCTTACAAACAAAAATAAATCCGAATACTCGAGATATTATTGTAGAAAAGAAATGGGCTCTAACCGTAAAAACCCGGTACTCCTCCCGCTTCTCTACTTGATGATTATTTAAGCGGAAGACTTTCTTTATTCGATGATTCCTTGCATGGCAGTCTTTTAAGCGATACGGCGGATTTCGATTCTCATGATGATTTATCCGATGATCGTGAAAATAACAGCCTTGCTGCAGGTGCTCTTGATGTCCTGATGGATCATTTCACTTCAGACACCAGTAGGGTTAAGGTTTATCTTCTGGTGAACGGAGAAAAGAAAGAGGATCTTTCCGCAATACTTTCCGATGATAACGATTGGCAACATATCTTTGAAGAAATGCCAAGAAAGGGCGAAGACGGAAAGGACATTGATTATAGTGTTAAGGAAGAGCCGGTAAAGGGATATAAAGCTGCTATATCCGGTACGCAAGACACAAAATTCACTATTACCAATTACTATGATGAAGATGACAGCTTCGTTATCCCGGTGACCAAGATTTGGGAAGGGAAAGGAAAGCGTCCGAAAGAAATCGTTGTTGAACTTTGGGGAAATAGTTCATACCTTGACTCAGCCACTTTAAATGCCTTAAACGATTGGCAGCACAATTTCTTTGTACTGAAAGAAAAGAACGGCGAAAAAATAGAGTACACAGTAAAAGAAGTGGAAGTGGAAGGCTATACAAGTACGATAGAGAATCGTTTGGATTCAGGGCGTGGCTTCATCATAACAAACACTCGTAATACCCCGGAGGAAGAGGAAAATACTCCGGACCCGCCAAAGGGAAATGACAATCCTCCCACTCCCGGCACCAATGAGAATACTCCTCCTAAGCCCAATGACAACGGAGGCAATCCTCCTACCCCGGGTAGAGGCGGTAATACTCCCGGAAATCCCGGCGGTGGCGGAGGTACTCCTCCAAGAGTAGTAGAAACACCTCCTGCTGACGGAACAACACCTCCTCCCGCTCCTATGAATCCTCCAGAGAACGTCTTAGGAGTAGATAGACCCACACCTAATCCCGCAGAAAATAGTCCAAAAGTACATGATACAAACAGAACTCCGAAAGTACTCGCTCAGGGAAGGGGATGGACAAAAACCTTTGACCGTAGTGCTATCTATCTTTACCTTAGCTTTTTCCTCCTCTCCCTTACAGGTCTTGCCTTTGTTGTGATACAGAGAAAGAGGAATGCCGAGAATAAAATGTAACGGAAGAGACCGGAGATCTTCACGCTTTGAACGCGATACACATTAAAAAAATCGTCATTTCGTGCTTTTCGAAATGGCGATTTTTGATACCTTTTCTATATTTTACTGTTACTTCTATATTTTCTTGGAGGACAATATCGATTCCACTATTCCTCCTTAAAAGACGGCAGATTCCAATGATAGTAAATCGCAAGAAAGCGGATAAGGGCGGTAATACTGACCCCGGAGAATATAGCAACTTCCTCTTCATAATGCCACTCCATAAGAAGGGAAAAGCTCAGCGCTCCAAAAATAGCAGCAAGTCCATAAACTCGTTTTCTCATGATGATAGGAAGCTCCGCAGAAAGCATATCTCGAAGCAGCCCGCCGCCAATTCCGGTAAGAACTCCTACGAACGTACAAAGAAAGAGACTACTTCCATATCCGGCACGGAAGGCCGCAAGACTTCCCACAACAACAAAGACCCCAAGTCCAACGCTGTCCGCAATATACAGTAAGTTCGTAACATGTTCTCCGCTTTGTCTTTGGGCTCTTTTTTCAAATACAAAGTAGAGGATGCTTGTCACAAATGCCACTTCCGTATAAATCGGTTGTAAAAACATAATAGGCGGCGTTTGTCCCAGAATTAAATCCCGGACCATCCCACCACCAACTGCCGTGGTACACCCAAAGCGTCACCGCGCCAAAAAGATCCATTTTCTTTTCCTTTGCCGCAAGAACTCCGGAAATAGCAAAGGCCACTGTTCCAATCATTTCCATTATAAAAATTATGCTGTTCATTCTCTTCTGTTACTCCGCCTTCACTAAGCTCCAATACTTAATTCCTGATTCCCAATACTTAATCCCTGATCCCCAATACTTAATCCCTGATCCCCAATACTTAATCCCTGATCCCCAATACTTAATCCCTAATCCCCAATACTTAATCCCTAATCCCCAATACTTAATCCCTGATCCCCAATACTTAATCCCTAATCCCCAATACTTAATCCCTGATCCCCAATACTTAATCCCTAATCCTTCTTCCCTATACTTCTATTGCAATGCATGGCTTTTCCTTATTTTCCATTGTTGTCCATTTGCTTGATTCAGCTTTCCATCTTAGCTCCTCAAAAGCCTCTTTCACCTCTTCCTGCAGGGCCTTCTGCTTGTCTTTAAGAAGCAAATACTGATTGTAGCGCGAGTAAGTCTCATTTCCCACATCGGAAAGGAAACTGAGTGCATATGGACTCTTCGTAAGCTCCGAAAGGAAAAGGAGCAGCTCTTGTCCCTCTCCGAAGGTATTTCCGAGGAAATTCAAGGCATTACTGAGCATTTTTCCGGTCTTTTCCACCTCCTGCTGCCGTTCTTCCTCTTTTACTCTAAAGCAATCTTTGATAAAGCTAAAATCCGCTTCATTTTCTTTCCTATCCTCTCTATTCCTGTATCCTCAGTGGAATTTCTCTCCTTTAGAGCAGAGTAAAAAGTCTCCGAGCATTTGGATAAGTTGCAAACGAATACTCTCCTCCTTTTTGGAAAGCATCCTTGCTTCCTTTAAGGTCGCCATTCTCTTTCTCTGACGCTTTATTTCCTCTTCCAAAGCCTGTGAAACCGGAACTTCCGAAAGTCTTTCCTTCATCTTTTTCAAGAAATGGAAAATACGGGACAGCAATTCCTTCTTTTTCACATAATCCGTAAAAGCAATTTGCAAAGCATCCGTAAGAAGAGATAAGAGGCTTAATTTCTCATCAAAAAGGTGCTTCCCAGGAAGACCCTTGTCTCTTTTATTTCCGCTCCTGCCAAAAATATCCGGCACATGATAAATCTCTCTATATTTCTGATAAAGACTGTAGTAGAGCGCAAAGTCCTCCGCCACCTCCGGGTCGGCAAGATATTCCTGACAAAGCTCCTTTTCCAAGGGATACTGCAATTCCTCATAGACCTGCAAAAGCTTTGAAAGGTCTTCCCAGGAACGCGCAGTCACATAGCGTTTCCCCTCGATGTCCTGCTTCACAAAATAAAAGCGGTCTTTCTTAATCTCCAGATAAGAGGTGATGGCGCCATGAACCCCTGCCTGATAGGCATAGCTCTTAAAGCTTTGAAAATCCTCTTCAATATCGATTTTACGAAGTCTGTCTAAGGTTGCAATATCAAAGTCCCGAACAGACTTATTAAATTCGGAAGGATTCCCCTGCCGTCACAATAATAAAGCCTTCCGGCACACGGTGCATACCGAAGGTTTTATACTGTAAAAACTGCAGCATGGTCGGGGAAAGTGTTTCGGAAACTGCATTGATTTCGTCAAGGAACAGAATCCCCTCTTCAATACCGGTCCGCTCAATCTGCTCATAGACCGAAGCCACAATTTCGGACATGGTATACTCCGTAACCGAATACTCCTTTTCCCCATAGATTTTCTTGGAAATAAAGGGAAGACCGATGGCAGACTGCCTTGTGTGGTGGGTGATTGTATAGGAAATCAGATTGATGCCGAGCTCCTCCGCCACCTGCTCCACAATCGCCGTCTTTCCGATTCCGGGAGGCCCCATAAGAAAGAGCGGTCTTTGCTTCTCGACCGGAATCTTATAGCTTCCGTCCTCGTCTCTCTTATGATAGGCTTCCACCGTTCTTTTTATTTCTTCCTTTGCTTCTTGTATATTCATCTTCTTCTACTCCATAATAATTGATATAGTGGCTTTTGACAGCCTAGTCTATCAGTAATTCCGATTCTTCTTTTCTTATTCCGGAATAGATAAACCAAACTCATTGCATGGCAATTTTTATCTTTTCGTTCAGAATGCTCAGTCTAAAGATAAAGATTAACCGCTTAAATATACAATTTCAATGCCCAGAACGGGGCATTTTCATCGTCAATATCTTCTCCTCTCGGGAAAATAAATGCCGCGGTATAGCTTGGGGCATATTTCGGATACCTTCCTCTTCCGTCCGTAAAATACAGAAGAGCCTTAAGCTCCTTCAGTTCCCCCTTTTTCTGCAAATCTTCAATATAGTAAAAAACCGGTCGAAAATCTGTGCCGTAACCGCCGCTCACCTCGAATCTTTCCTGTAGCGTTCCATCTCTTCCGCGTCTTCCACCAAAAGATCCTTCCGAATTCTATCATCACACTCTATGATGTGCACCCGGCATTTTAGTGAAAAAGGCTTCTTTATCCGCTAAAATTGCCAGAGCTTCTTCCAAAAAGCGCTTTACCATTTCTCCCTTGGTGGAATACGAAGTATCAATCGCGATAACAAGCTCCGGAATCTTTCTTTTCTCTCGATATTCATTTTCCTCAATAAGCGGCATATTGCCATACTGAGAGAGTCCAAAATAATAATATCCGAAGTCAAAGGACTCGGGTCGGTCTTCAACTCCTCCCGGTCTACAGAGAATTTTCTAAGGAAATCTTGAAATGGTGTATAGCACTTGTGCTCCAAATGCAGGAACCAGAGAGTTTTTCACTCTTTTTCCCCTTCTTTCTCGTCCTTCATTTCCTCTTCCATGCGCTTTCCGATATCCTCCCAGTCTTTATCCAGCGCTTTCCGTCTTTTCTCGCGACTCTCTGCATCTTCCCCGGCACTTTTCTTTCCCTTATTCGACTGCCCTTCCTTTTCCGGATCTTTAGATTCTCCGGAGCCTTGCGCTCCGTTTTTCTCCTTTTCGCGCCCTTCTCCGTCTTTTTACCGTATCGGACTGACTGTCTCCATCTTTTGCTGATTGAGATGGCGAGTTCCGGTCTTCTGTCAGGTCATTTGGACTGCTTTCCTCTTTTTCTTCCTCTTTTTCCTCTTGATTTCCTTGCTTCTTTGGATTGGATGGGCTCTTTGGACTGTTTGGCTCATTCTCTACTTCAGGGCTTCCCGTATCTTCAGCCGCTTCTGCATTTTTTTTGCTTTTCGTGTCTTCCGTATCTTTCGTATCTTTCGTATCTTCCGTTCCTTCCGCCTCTTCCATTCCTTCCGTATATTCCGAATCTACGGGTCTTTCTTCCTCGCCGAGCTTTGCCCAAAAGGAGTGGTCATCCTTTACAAACTCCGACTCCAAACGCTCTTTTTCTTCATAACTTAAATTCTGCTCCAAAAGATAGGCATAGATACGCTCAGCACTTAGACTTTTTCACTTCTTTTTTTCGAGTTTTTGAAAATAATTTTCCCGGAAAGGGTAGGCCGGACGATAGAGGAGCGGATTATCCATAGAATCCAGAACATATTCCACATGAATGTCCGTTGCCAGATTCCACAGTTCCTCTTCCTTATCCTCTGTCTTAAACATGTGGCGGAAAAGACAGTGCAGGAGGCTATGCATATAGAGACGATACAGCTTCTGCGGACTTTCCACATAAAGCTGAAAAATAAACTCAGGGTGAAAATGAATTTTCTCCCCCTCCGTACCGATTCGCCTCGTATTAAAATCCATCTGAAATGAGAGCTTATCCAAAGCACGACTGAGGTATCGCATGGATAGGCTAGCTCTATTTTCGCCTGATTTAAAATTCTAAGCCCAAGGCTATTTAATGCCCCTTGTGCCGTCCCTTTTCTTTCTCCCATTCTTCTCCAATTCGTTCGTTGACAAGAAGCAATTACCCTAATCCCCGAAAAAAATATTTCTACAACTTTTTGCTATACTTTACAGTTTTTCTATAAACTATATTTTTTCTATTCTCTACAGTTCATCCAAGTCGAAAAGCGGCTTCTTTTTTCCCTTCGCAAAATGTTTTTCCTGATAGGCCAAAAATCTTGCCGCAAGCTCTGCATTTTCATACTTTGACAAAAGCTTCAATGCCAGTTTTACCGCCTCTTCCGAAAAAAGCTGTAAATCCATATAAAACTCTATCCATTCCCATTCTTCATCAGAAATGAGAAGACTTATGGAAAAGCTATCCTCCTCGCTAAGAAACGCAAGATAGTCTTCCCTCGCTTTATCAAGGAGTTCTGCAGGGTAGCGCAGGCGTCCAAGAGCAATATAGACCGCGGCTCCTTTCGTATCGTGAATCGCTCTTGAAAAAAGCTTATCATAAAGCCGAAGATCTATTCTCCTTCTTCCGACCGTCTGCCGATAGCTATAACCACAGCCGTCAATCGTGTCATGAATCTGCCTCGCCATGGTATCTTCCCCTAACCTTGTCCACATAACCGGGGAAAAAGAAGCGAAAGTTCCTTAGTCGAAGAACTTGCAGTACCATTCCGCTCATACAAGTCAGTCTGTTCTCCTATAGAAGCAGAAACGGAAGCCGTATTCATGTTCAGCGAGCTTTCCGAGAAATACAAATGAAACTGCAGCCTTCTGTCACTGTCTCCCAGAATATCCCGCACAATCTGATAGTTTTCTTCCTTTTCAAAATGAACGTTTATATGAGAAAGGACCAAGCATTGCCGTAGAGAGCCGTCATAGTAATCTTCCACACTGTCCCAAAGCGTAAATACCCGAAGTGCCTTGCAGTTAAAGAAGGAAAATGCCCGTAAAGCACGAATGCTTTTCGGAAGCTCCACTTTTTCCAAGTCCTCTCTCCCGTCAAAGGCATGCGTTGCAATTTCCAATACCGGAAGCTTTTCTCCGCATTCATTTTCCAGACATTCCGGAACGGATAATACTCTTGTTTTTCCGAGTACCCTGTAATTGCCAGCCCTCTTTCTCCCTTCCTCTCTACTTCTTCAAATAAAAACATTTTTCTTAGTGCGGCTTCTTCTCGCCGAAATCCCTTTCTCTATCGCTTCCGCTTTGCCACTCTACCCAATCACAAAATGATTGCATTATATTTATTTCTATCCCTTCCTCTTCATGAAAAACCGCCAATAAACTACTCTTCTGTCAGTTCATCCAATGTTTTCCCGTATTCCGGAAGAAAATCCGCCATAAAGCATCTCAATTCCGGAAGCTCCTCCGCCATTTCCTCCACCTTCTTTCTGGTGGACATAGCCGCCGTGGAAAACTCCTGATTGCCCGCCCGAAGCTCTTCTTCACACTTAATTAAAGCAGAAAGTTTATCCGCCGCTTTAATCAATTTTATTTTTCATAGGTTAAAGTTGCATAGTCTTCCGGGAAAAACACCTTTCCGAACTCTTCCGTAAGATACTGAGGAAGCGTGAAAAGCAGGCGTTCCTCCGCTTCCTTCTCCACTTTTTTATAGGCAGTTTTTAATTCTTCTTTTCGGTACTTTACCGGAGTCGGCATATCTCCGGTCAGAATTTCCGCTGCATCATGATACAGTGCACGAAGCACCGCCTTCTCCACGGATAAGTTTTTATTCCATTTTTTATTCCCGATTACACAGAGCGCATGCGTTAAAATCGCAACCTCCAGGCAATGCTCGGAAAGATTTTCCTCCCTGGCGTTGCGCATCAGCGCCCAACGGTTGATGTACTTCATTCTGGATAAAAGTGCAAAGTATGAGTAGGACACTAGTATTCCTCCTTATGATGTATGGCGTAGTGAAAAAGATACTGCTGGATGATTCCTCCGTCAGGATCTTCCCTATAGGGATTTCCTCCCTGATAATGGTTCTCCCAAATGCGCTTCATCCAAACATCCTCCGGGATAATATCCATTCGGGAATAGGCAAAAAGAGCCACACAGGAAGCCACCTTAATCCCTACGCCATGCACTTCCATCAGTGCTTCTAAAAGTTCCTCCGTAGGCAATTTTTCCAAAGTTGATAAGTCGAGTCTTCCTTCCACAACTCTCTCTACCGCATCCTGCACAAAGGGGACTCTGTAACCCAGGGAGCAGTTCGATAAATCGGCATGATAAAGCGCCTTCGCACTGGGAAACAAATATACTTCCTTCTCCTCCACTTTGCTATAGCGCCTTTCTCCAAACTGTTCACAGAGCTTCTCTACGGAAGAACGAATAGCGGGAATGGATTTTCTTTGCGAAAGGATAAAGGTAATCAAAGTTTCAAAGGGATCCTGTTTTAAGATCCTTAAGCCTTTTCCGAAGTCTATGCATTTTTGTAAATGAAGATCCCCCTGATTATCCTGCTCGATTTTTCTTATATTTTTCTTCTTCCGTCAAAGTAGGGAAGCCAGATTTTCTCCACTCTTCTTCCATGTCCTCCGGAGCACTTTCTTCCGAGTTTTTCCTTCAAAAATCTTACTCATCCCTCCCTGTTTTACCACAGAAGCGTTTTCATTGACATAAAAAGCAAGCCTCTTTTCAGAAACTTGCTTAAGATACAAAACCGAATCCTTCGTAATAAAACGATAAATTCCTTCCCATTCCAGCGGTCGGAAGCACTGCCCGCTGAAAATGATCTTATCCAGAGCAATCGCCTCCGGAAATTCTATTTCTTTCCAATTTACCATATTCTTCACTTTTACAGACAAAATTACAGATAAAAGCAGATTACCACTAAAAACAGGTGTAAAACGTAAAAAAACAACAAGGAGCTGTCTGTTTTCTTTCTTCCTTTTAAAAGAAAATATACGGTATATAGCGGGCAAAAGATAGAAAAGGCAACGTCTCGGGTCGGATAGCTTTCTTCCCTTTTTCCTCTTCCCAAGCCAGTGTCAAAAGCGGATCCAAAAAGTAACTGATCAACATCGCACTTGCAAAATAAACAATAACGGAACTGATGTATTCCGGCAGAAATCCGGTCTTGGCAAAAAGAATCTGAAAGAATATAACAAGAAGCGGCGGGAAGATGCTAACATCAAAAGCTTAAAATCCACTGTATCCCGACTAGGCATTTCCCTATTTTTCACTGTCCGGGTAGAACAATCCGTCCTGTTCCTCTTCTCTTTTCAGCATCTCCTGAACCTTTTCCGGCACCTTTCTTCCGCAACCGGGACAAGTCTTATCTCCCTTTTTAATCTCCGTCTTACAATAGGCACATATTCTCTTTACTTTTATGCGAATAACCGGCGTGTTACAGTAGGGACATCTCTTTTCATTGTCTTGTATCTCTCTCCCGCAATGTTTACAAATCATCTTTTTCTTCCTTCTCGGAGGCTTTTTCCGGCTCCTCCATCGTGTTCATGCAGTAATAAGAAAGAAGTTTTTCTCTTCGTTTCCGTTCCTCCATCTCTTCCAAGCGTCCCTGCAGTGCAAAATATCGTTTTTCGTTTCCTTCGTCAATCCACCAATGCTGAAACTCTTCCTCGGAAGACAGATTCTTCTTCAAAAGCATTTCCTGCATGATTTCTCGTATTTCAGCCCTTAATTTTTCCATCTCTTTTCCTCATAAAAGAGGATGGGAAAATCATCTTTTCCGCATCCTCTTCTAAAGAATCAGGTTCCATAAGCTGTCTAATTCCCATTGCGGAACTCCCTTCCCCCACCATAGGGTTCAGAATCTCCTCCGCAAAAGCCAAGCTGTATCCCCGTATTTATCTTCTTCTGCTTCTTGCGAGAAGTCTTAAGATTCTTAGGAACAGGTTAATGATATCCATGTAGAGCTGTAATGCCGTAAAGCAGGCATAACTTGCCGTACTCGGATACTGCTGCCCTCTGGCCCAATCATAGCCGACATAGAGAGAGAAGATAAAAATACCGATAATCGCGAAAATATTCGGGTAGAAAACTCCAAGAATCAAGCTCACAAATTCAGCAACAACAAGGCCGATTAAAGCAAGAAAAAGTGTTTTTCCCATGGACAGAAAAGCATTCGGGAAAATCACAGCTGCTACGGTCATCGTTAATACTACTACAGTAGTTAAGAGCGCTGCCAAAACGATATACTGCACCGGATATAAAACCGTAACCAGGGACAGTAAAGTTCCGAAGGCCAGAACGTTCATACCATATCCAACCAAAGATAAAATATAATTTCCTTTTGCGGCAATGCGTCCACCGATAAGTCCCACCGCCAAAAAGCCGATAGAGAAAACAATCGGATGCACGGAATAAATCTGCGGAAAAACATAAGGCATCCTTAAGGCCAGGAAATAGGTAATAACCAGTCCCACCAAAAGGTGTGCCCCGATAGCCACATTATAGGCTCTTTCGGAAAGCGTTCCTTGCGTAAAGGCAGAGATAGACCCGCCATTGTTTTCTGTATTATTCATTTCATTCCATTCATTCATATTGTACGCTCCTTTCTAAATCCATAAAAGCATTCAAAGTATTTTTATCATAGATTTGCTTTTTTTACATTAAAAATAATTTTATCTCTTTTTCCCGCATTCTCTTTTTCCTGCATTCTCTTCTCCCTAATTCCGAAATCATTTCGAATTACAATGCATAAGGATAACAAATCTATGAAAATTTTTCTCTCTTCTCTAAAGTAAACCAAAAGTCCACACCGGTTAGCGTGTTTTTCACACCGCATTCCTGGTGGTGGCTGTCCATGATTGCCTTAACAATACTGAGTCCGAGACCGGATCCGCCGTAAGCTCTGGTATGTGCCTTATCCACCTTGTAAAACTTTTCAAAAACATGGGATAAGTCTTCCTTCGGAATAGGATTTCCCGTATTCCGGACGTGTACTTCCACCAGATTCTTCCCGCGATTTTCAGTATAAATGCTGATTTGCTTGGGTTCCGTCACATGATGAATCGCATTCTGCAAATAGTTCATAAGAACTTCTTCTATCTTAAACTCGTCTCCGTATAGGTAAAGTTCCTTCGAATCTCCACTTCGAGCTGTATTTCCTCCTGCTTTAACAGGATATCCATGCTGGAGATAACGCCCTGCAAAAGCTTCAGGAAGTCCAGAAGAGCAAAATCCGGAAGATCCTTTTCCCTGTTCTATGGCGGAAAGATTCATCAAATCCTTCACCATGTGATTCATCCTCTTTGCTTCGTCGAGAATGACATTACTGTAATAAGTCCGGCTTTCGCTGTCCTCACAAAGCCCCTCGAAAGCCCTCGGCATAGCCGATAATGAGTGCAATCAGGGGTCTTTAGTTCATGAGATACATTCGCCACAAACTCCTGTCTTCTTTTTATCAATCAGGGTCTTGTTTTCAATATCGCTTAAGAGCTCATTGTTTGCTTTTTTTAAATCACAGATGGTCTCCTCCAACCGTTCCGAAAGGACATTCATGGAATTACCGAGTGTGGCAATTTCATCCGAGGAATCCCCTTCAAAGCGAGCGGAGAAGTCGAGCTTACTCATCTTAAGAAAGCTGTGCAAGCTGTTGTATAGGCTTTGTCACTTCATAACTTGCAATGTAGACGATAATTATGCCAAGCACCATGGTGATGAATCCCAAGAAAAGGAGAAAGCTGTTAAAAACGGAAACCGCTTCACTTAAGCTGGAAAGCGCATGGACATAATAAAGGAAGTACTGTTGTCTGAAAAAAATAGCCCTCAAGACTCCATGTAACCGCCCTCATCCCCTCTCCTTCCGTCTTCACTATTGTATAGTTTTTCTCCCTCATAAAGAGACTTACGTTTGTCTCCGCTCTTTCCCAGAATATAAGAGGAGAGTCGCTGTAAAAGGGCGTTCGGATTCGCAGAAGAGGTATAAGAGCGAGAGCTTGTGTTATCCGTGATAATCACGGAAATATTCTCTTTTTCCGTAAGATTGGAGATATAGCGTGTAACAGCGGTGTCCGTCCCGCTCCCTGATTTCTCTTCCGGAAAAACGGAGGAGAAACCTCCTCCCTCCTGCAAGTATCGATCAATCTCGAGGTAGGCATTTTGCAAAACATGTTCTTTCCTGTACTCATAGAAGCGCTCCAGGAAGAAATTATCTCCTATCAGCATAATCACGATTAAAGCAAAGAAGACTCCCGCAAAAATCATGGAGAACTTCTTCCTCAAATAGTGCTTTTTCATCTTTACTCTACCTCAAACTTATAGCCCATACCCCATACGGTTTTTATATAATCTCCCCGACTTTCGAGTTTTGCCCTCAGCTTTTTTACATGCGTGTCAATGGTTCTTGCATCCCCGAAATAATCATAGTTCCAGACATTGTTCAGGATTTTCTCTCTGGAAAGGGCGATGCCTCTATTTTCAATAAAATACTGTAAAAGTTCGTATTCCTTAAAACTAAGCTCAATTTCCTTTCCATCCACTGTAACGCTGTGTGCCGACTCGTCCATGCGGATTCCGCCCACCTCCAGAACCTCCTCTTTCTGCACGCCGGTGCGACGAAGTAAAGCCTCTACTCTTGCAACCAGAATCTTCGGAGAAAATGGTTTGGAGATGTACTCATCCGCACCATAATCAAAGCCTTTTAACTCATCACTTTCTTCGGAGCGTGCTGTGAGCATAATCACAGGTACCTTGGAATGCTCCCGAATTGTTTTCAGGACTTCCCAGCCGTCCATCTTCGGCATCATGACATCCAAAATCACGAGGGCAATGTCTTTCTTTTGGAAAAATATATCAATTGCCTCTTCTCCATCTCCTGCCGTAAGAACCTCATAGTCCTTCATTTTTAAAAAATCCTGCAAGAGCTTCCGCATCCTCTCCTCATCATCCACCACTAAAATCTTCAATTTTTCCATCTTTTACTCCCTTTTTTTCTCTTCTTTAACTGCCCTCCAACAATTCCGGAATAAATCTGGACGGCGATGTTTTTTTACTGTACCTCGTCTTTGTGACATAGATGTGAATTCCTTTTCTTGCCCGGGTAAGTGCAACATAGAAACTTCTCCGTTCCTCTTCAAGCTCTGTGACCTTCTTGGCTCTTCCATCCGGTATAATTCCCTCTATGCAGTCCGGGAGAAAGACTTCGTCAAACTCAAGCCCTTCGCACTGTGATAAGTCATAAAGCGAATTCCCTTTTCTTCCTCCGGTTTCCGCCTTTCCAGCGCTCTTCGATTAAATTCCGTAACAAAACGGAAAAAAAGGCATCGAGATCCGGATAACTTTCACTCATTGCCGTTATTTCTTCCAAACTCTCCCACCACTCCGTAAAGTCCTTATTTTTCTTTTTTTGCAAAATCCTCCAGATATTTCTCATAGCCGATTTCCTTTCGGATAAAAAAAGTATGGCATCTCTTGGGGCAAGTCCTGAAAGTGCCTCCAACTGCTTTTTCAGTTTTTCCCGTCTCCGCACGTTCTCTCGGTGTTTTTTTGCAGCTTTCTTTAAGTCACTAAGTCCCGAATCTTATGTAAAATCTTCTCTTCGAAGTCCCCCATATGGCTTGGAAAGAATCTGTACAAGCTCCGGACTGCTCTCCTTATTCTGAGTGAGCCTAAGGTAAGCTAGGATATCCTTTCCGATAAAAATGCTGAAAAAAACATTGTTAAGCTCTTCCATGACAACAATCGGAATGCCCCTCTCCATAAATTCCGGAAGTAAGGGTGTAATCTGCATTTTGCTCCTGCAAAGCACCGCGATTTCTTCAGGAGGACATCCTTCCCGTAAAAGACCGGTCACATGCTCTACAAGGAGCAGGGCTTCTTCCACTCCCGTTTCCACAACGAAATACTTTGCTTTTCCGCCTCTTCCCCGTCTTCCTGCTAAAGGTTTCTGAAAGCGCTCTTTATTCTTTCCGATAAGACGCTTCGAAAGCTCTACGATTTCTTCTTTGGAACGGAAGTTATCGGTTAGGAATATCCTCTCGCAATTCGGAAAGTCTCTTGCAAAGCGAAAGAGAATATCGGGGCTTGCTCCGCGAAATCCGTAAATACTTTGGTCCTCATCCCCCACCACAAAAAGAGAGGCTCCTTTTTCAGAAAGAGACTTCAAAATAGCATATTGTATCAAAGATAAGTCCTGGAACTCATCTACCAAGATGTGCTTATAACGGCTTTTCCAGCTGTCTGCCAGCGCTGTATTTTTCTGTAATTCCAAGAGAACCTCAATCAAAAGATCCTCAAAATCAAGCTTTCCCCTCGACTTTCTTACTTTCTCATAATATTGAAAGAGAGGAAGAAACTCATCATTTTTCTCCTCATGAAGGAAGCGGAGCCTTTCCTCTTCCGTAATAGACTTAAAATAGGAAATCTGATTGCAGTATGTAAGAAGCAGTTCCTCCACTTCCTCCCTCGCAATTCCCTTTTCCAAAAAATAAGCACTTAGCCAATCCATTTTCTCATAAAGGTTGACAAGCCCTTCCTTCTGCACACTCTTTCCCTCGCGAAGGAGTGAGAGACGAGAGCGTGAATCGTGAAAAATGGGGAATGCTTTCCCGGAATCTTTCGTTTAGTAAATCGGACTGCCATTTCTTTACTGGATGCTCTTGTAAAAGAAAGAAGAAGACAGGACTTTGCTTCCGCTCCATTTTTCAGAAGATAAACTAAGCGTTCCGTAAGTACGGTGGTCTTTCCCGAGCCGGGCCCTGCTACAACAAGGACGGCTCTCGCTTTGGACTCTATCGCTCTTTTTGCGCCTCCGTAAATCCCATTCAATCTCCCCTTTACTCCATTTATAATAAAAAGCTTAAACTAATATAGCATAAATTTCTCTTGCTAAAACAGAAAAAGAAATCGCTCCAGGAATAAAAGAGCCCGTGAAAAGAATTTGATCTTCCATTCAAAAACTTCTTTTCACAAGCTCTTTTTTTAAGTTTCTTAGAGGATTATCATGAGGAACGAAGCTTAAATCTGGATACCAGATTGTCCAAGATATTTGCCTGTCCGGACATCTCTTCGGATGCCGCTGCAGACTCTTGTGCCGTGGCGGAGTTATTCTGTACCACAGAGGAGATTTGATCCATTCCGATGGTAAGCTGCCGCATATTATCCGCTTCTTTTACCGTCTCCTTGGTTATCTCGAATATCATGTCGTTAATCTTTCCGGTTCTCTCATATACTATCGAAAGCGCTTCACCGGTTTCCTTGGAAATCTTCGCTCCCTGCTCTACCGCATTTTTGCTTTCTTCAATAAGGCTGCCGGTATTTTTTGCTGCCTTTGCCGACTTTTGCGCAAGGTTCCCGACCTCGTCAGCCACTACTGCAAAGCCCTTTCCCGCCTCTCCCGCTCTTGCAGCCTCAATCGCCGCATTCAAAGAGAGAATATTGGTTTGGAACGCAATATCGTCAATGGTCTTAATGATCTTACTGATTTCATTGGATTTTATCGTGATTTCTTCCATTGCACGAGACATTTCTTCCATCTTTTCGTTACTGAGTTTTACCGCCTCTCCTGCTTTTTGAGAGAGATGCTTTGCCTCTTCGGCTTTATCCGTAGTACTCTTTATGGAATCGGCAATTTCATTCATACTTGCAGAAAGCTCTTCTATAGCAGAGGCTTGCTCCGTTGCTCCTTGCGATAAGGACTGTGCTCCTCCGGAAACCAAATCGGAAGAACTGCTCACCTGTTCGGAAGCCTCCTTAATCTCCTGCATGGTATCGCTCAAGGTGTAGCTGATATGCTTCATCGATTCCAGCATCGGATGAAAGTCTCCTTGATAAAGCTCCTCATTGAGAAGTCTACCTGAAAATCTCCATTTGCCATTTTATCCAGCTTCTCACTCAAGTCAGCGGTAATTTCCCGAATCATTTCCATGATAGACTGTAAGCCCTTCCCGATTTTACCGATTTCATCATTCTTAAGATAATTCACATTTCCGCTGAAATCTCCCTTTCTTACCATACTGCTCAGCTTTGCCATCCGTTCAATAGGCTTAAGAAACTTCGTAACCAGCAAGTACATGATGATTGCCATACCAAGAATCATCACCGTTGTAAGACTTGTTGCAAAAATAACAAGAAAGGCAATCGGTGCATAGTATTCTTTCTTATCAAGGGACAGCGTAATCCACCAAGTATTTCCGAGGACATTGGTCGGTGCGAAATAATAATTTTTCACATCTCTGTTTGCAAGCTTCACTTCTTTGGAAAATGCATCCCCCTTCTCCATTAAGCTTTCTATATCACCATATTGCTTTTCCGAAAGAAATTCAGAAATGGATTTTCCTATTTGACTGCTGTCTGCGGAATAAATGATATCTCCGTGTTCGTCCAAAATATGTGTGCTAAGACTGGGGAAGCGACTGTCTTCCTGTTGAACGGATGAGAAAAGCTTGGTATCAATATCCAATAAAACCACACCTAAAAACTTGGAATTAAAAATCAAGGGGTGAGAAACACTGACTACTTTTTCTCCGGTCAATATATCCTCATAAACATCGGTAATAACAGTATGCTGCTTTTCTTTTGCCTCGGTATAATATTCCTTTTCGCTATAATGTTCATAAGTAGAGTTGGTCAGTGTTTTATTCTTTTGTCCATCGCGATTTAGATAGGGAGCATAGCTTTTTACCCCGTCAACAAATCCGTTCGGCTCAAAAAGTACACCCGCACCAAGTACATTTTCATCTGTCTCAATTAAAGCATTTAAAGAATCCAGAAGGACGGATTCACTGTTATACTGCGCTCTGCTTAAGCTTGCACTTAAGACACGAGAACGAAATTCTATCCCCTCTTCCATGGGGCTTACAAAGATTTTTTTATTATCCAGGTCCACCACATTCCATGAATCCGCTGCATCATCTCCTAGAGAATCCATCCCCTTATATATGATAGTGGAAATGGCATCCATCCTGGAAATCAAGGCGGTTAACTCTTCAGAAGATGCTATGGCCTTATCATACATATTTTTATCTATCGCACCGAAATAATATTTCTTTGTTGTTTTTATGGCTACAGTATTTAAAAAGACAATACAATCGTAGCCATCAGCCCCAAGATAATGGACAACTTAATAGAAATTTTTTACCGATTTATGATGTTTTTTTCTTTTTTTCTTGTGATATGGGTACTTCTTTCTTGATATTATCCTTTTTGATATCGGATTCACTCTGCTTTTTCTTCTATAGTTCGACTCTTATCTGTACTATCTACCTTCTCCATTCTTGATCCTCCCGATAAAAACGCGATATATACACTATGAAGTTCTTCGGTCGGTTCATTTTAAATTATAATAAAATTCTGTGTTTTTTTATATTTTTTTGCATAATATGATTTTATCGAAACTATATTTGTATTTATTGTGTTCTTCTTTTCCACAACTTGTATAAGCATCCACTAAACTAATGAACGATTCTTCCGAAATAATCCGACTCTGTCTTTGCTTTTTCCAAAAAAACAGAATGCAATTCTTTAGGATACAAAAATCCGGAGCAAAAGCCCCTGATTTCTGTAAATGTCCCTTATTGGTAAAGATAGTTTATCCTATACGATATACTTCCGCATAGCGATATACAGATTGTGCCTGTCGATGTGTGTCAAAGTAAATGTCGATATGGTTGTGCTTCACTGCGCCGCCGATATCTTCTGCAATATACTCTTTACCCTCGATGAGTAGTTTTGTCCCTAACGGAATCACTCTTGTATCCACTGCAACAGTTCTACCTGCAGTAGCAAGCTTTCCCGATGCCGTTCTTCTTCCGTAGCCCTCAGAGCAACTCAGGCAGGAGCAGTATCCTGTAAGCTTAAATGTGCCAAGAGGTGTGAGTCCTCCCTGCACAGCCGCAACCTCTGCAGGCTTTTCCGCATCCAAAACCGCTTTTTCCGCCTGCCTTTCTACTTCTGTCTTTTCTTTTCCTTCTGTAGAAAAATATAAAACGTCTCCAAGGCTGTCACTAATGTAACTACCTACAATACTTTCCGCCTTTGCCGGTGTTCCTAAGGAAAACAGGCAAAGAGCGAGTGCTAAAAAACCACCCATAACAATCTTTCTTTTTTCAATGTACACTATACAAATCCTTCTTTCTTGCAAAAAAATAGCTTTCTTGCAAAATTCACCCTATACTTTTATTACTTCGCAGGTACAGCAACAAAAACCTCTCTGTACACCCTTCCGGCATGAGTCAATGCTCTTGCCTCATCCATAGTGGAAAAATAAATATCAATCATCTTTCCTTTAACAGCCGACCCGATATCCTCTACCGTATAAACCGTATCTCCCACAAAAACCTTTGTTCCTAACGGAAGCACGGTAAGATCCGCCGCAATCGTATGATTTGCCTGTGTAGGCGCTCCGGAGTAAGTTAAGCCTCCTCCGCTGTATCCAACAATCTGAAATGTTCCAAGTGATGCTCCCTTGGTATATCCTTGACTCACGGTCTTTGTTTCTTCCGCTTTTGCGCTCTCCGGATCCAAAGAATACTCCAGGATTTCTCCTTTTCCAATCGGTGCCGCTGCTTCTTCAGCCATGGCTGTCAAAGGAAAAGAACAGATTACCAAAGCTAAAGCAAAAACTACACTTAGCTTTTCTTTCCATGTTTTCAGCATAGATAACCTCCTTATTTTTCGGATTCTAGCACAATTTTTAAGAAAATGTCTTTCATTTCTCTTACGTTCCTCTAAATATATTAGAGTTTTTCAAAACAAACGTTTAGTTGAAATAGGCCTTTTCCTCTCCTAAAAGAAGGAGTTCCAAAGCAAGCTGCTCCTTGATTTTTCCCTTTCGAATCTCCTCTTCCAAACGAAGCAAGGCATGAAAAAGATCTCGTAAGGCCTGCAAAGTATACGTTCTGGCTTCTACCGTATATTTCTTCACTCTCCACGGTTCCATGGAAAGCGCTCTTGCAATATCCCGTTCGGATAGCCCTTCCGTCAACTTTTCCCGAACAAGAAGTAGCTTTTCCACATTGTTTTTAATCAGGCTCCGAATCTTCGTCGGGCTTTCTTCTAACTGCAATAAATCCCCATAATAATGGAAAAGTTCTTCACGATTTCCCCTTCCCATCGCTTCTATTAAGTCAAATATCCGGTCTTCCGGTAACTTCTTTAGGCAAGTGTCTATACTCTCTAACGTAACCACAGTTTCTTCTCCAAGAAAAGCCGCAAGCTTTTGGCATTCCGTCTGAATCCTAAACATATTGCTGCCGGTGCGTTGCAAAAAGCTCCTGCATCTCCGGTCGCGCAATCTCTTTTCCTTCTTTTTCAAGATTCCCAGAGCAAATTTCTGTAAAAAAATACGGAATCCTGTTCCACGCAAGGCAGAATCAAGCCTCTTTCCTTCACTATTTTTATAGAAGCTGCTGCGTTTATCCATCTTTTCTTCTAAAAAGACCATCACAGTAGATTCCGGGCTTGTTTTTAAATATTGAATAAAATCCTCCCCCAGCTTCTTCTTTCCGAAGACTTTTCCATCAAAGAGCATAAGACGGTATGGGGAAAAAAAAGGCAAGGTTTCCGCAAGATCCTTCAAGTTCTTCGTTTCCAGATCCTCTCCCACTCTATGAATATTGATTCCTTCATTCTCGGAAAAGGCCCTCACAAAGATATTTTTGTAATAGGAAAGCAAATAGGCTTCCTCTCCATAGAAAAGATAGAGAGGACGAAACTCCCCTCTTTTCATTTCCTCTGTAAGAATCTTTTGTGCTTTGAAAACTCTTCTCTTTCCTCCTGTTTTGTTGCCATTTCGCTCTCCTTGCCGAAAAAAAATCTCTGTGGTAAAGTGTGGGAAAAACGAAAGGATTTCTCCCATGGAACAATATAAAATCTATATGGATTCTCTCGCAGCACGGGAGAAAAAACCACTTGCATTATATATACATCCCCTTTTGCGCAAGAAAATGTGCCTACTGTGATTTTCTATCCTTTCCCTTAGAGGAGACAAAAATACGCGCCTACATGGAACAGCTTAGAAAAGAGCTGCTTTTTCGCTCCGTAAAGCCCTCGGGGATAGAGTCGGATAGTCAGCCTCTCCTTAAATCTCCCTATGAAATTGTTTCTATTTTTTTTGGCGGAGGGACCCCCAGCTTTGTCCCGTTTTCGGAAATAGCGAAAACCATAGAGCTCATTCATACTCATTTTCCTGTCGCAAAGGATGCGGAAATCACCATCGAATGCAATCCCTCCTCCACCATGAAGCTGGCACTCCTCTCCTATAAAAGAGCCGGATTTAATCGCATTTCCTTTGGACTGCAATCCGCAAATGATGAAGAGCTCGCCTTTTTAGGAAGAACGCACCGCTACATCGACTTTTTGAAGGCCTACGAGGATGCAAGACTTTCCGGGTTTAACAATATCAATGTGGATTTAATGAATGGAATTCCTTTACAGACTGCTAAGTCCTTTCAGCGGACTTTAAAGAATATCAGTATGCTTCGACCGGAACATCTTTCTATCTATAACTTGATTGTAGAAAAAGGGACCCGCTTTTTCCGTATGCAGGAGGAAGGAAATCTCCCCATCCCCGGTGAAGAGGAACTTCTGGAAATGGACTCTCTCAGTCTTGAATGGACGAAGAAAATGGGCATGGAACGCTACGAAATCAGTAATTACGCAAAAGAAGGCTTTGCCTCCATTCACAATTACAATTATTGGTCTGATGTTCCCTACCTCGGATTCGGACTCGGAGCATCCTCCTATTTTCAAAAAACACGCTGGAAGAACCTGAACTCTTTAGTGAAATATATGAAAATACCGCTCGATGATGAAAAGAATGATTCCAAATTCGAAGCTTCCTCTTCTGAAAATGCGCAGAATGCTCCGGAATTTCTCTTTACAGAACGTGAGAATATAGAAAAGCTCCTTACCGAAGACAAACATGTCTTAAGTAAGGAGGAGCAAATGGAAGAATTCTTCTTTTTAGGACTTCGTCGCACCGAAGGCATCAGCGAAATGGACTTTGTCGCACGCTTTTCCGTGGACATGCATCAGCTTTACGGAGAAACCCTTTCCAAGCTCGTCGAAGAGGGCTATCTGATTCACAAGAACGCAAGGTATTTCTTCACACCGGAGGGCTTGGATCTCTCAAATCAGCTATTGCTTTCGATTTTTATAAAGGAAAAGACAGTATAAAAATATACCTATTGATTCTTTGCGTTTTTGTAGATACGGAAATAAGGGGCAATCTGAGCCCGTCGGTACTTGCTGCGAGCTAGAGTAGCGACGCTCGAAGCTTAGTATCCGCTACTGAAGGACAAACTTTTCATCAGAAAAGTTGTCCTGTACAAGACCAGATTCTTTTTAGAATCTGCTTTTGCACAGCAAAGTGAGCAATGGGCTTCAAGCCCATGCTCAGTCAGAGCGAGGTTAACGAGCGTGCCCTATTTTCACATCTACAAAATGAATAAAGAAATATGTTATACTATTTTTCTAATCCAACCCTCCGGTGCGGAATCTCTCCGTTCTGCATTCCGGAGAGCGTTTCGTAGAGCTTTGTCATAATCTTTCCCGGCTTTTTCCATACCGCTCGGGAAGAGGATTTCTCTGTCATGATCCTGTATTTTTCCTACCGGAGAGATGACCGCTGCCGTTCCGCAGAGTCCGCACTCCTTAAAGTCAGGAATCTCCGAGAAGCGAACCGGTCTTTCCTCTACCGGAATATGTAAGATTTCTTCCGCAACATAAAGAAGCGAACGTCTTGTTATGGAAGGGAGTATTGAGTCCGACTTCGGTACAATGAGGCGGTCTTCCCGATCTACAAAAAGGATGTTTGCTCCTCCTGTCTCTTCTACAAATTCCCGTTTTGCAGCGTCTAAGTATACGTTTTCCGCAAAGCCTTTATTCTTTGCAATCTCATGGGAATGAAGACTCATTGCATAGTTTAGGCCTGCCTTAATTGCCCCTGTCCCATGTGGCGCTGCACGGTCAAAGTCGGAAACCATCAGTGCTATCGGTGTAGCCCCTCCTTTAAAATAGGGACCAACCGGAGTTGTAAAAATTCGGAACTGGTACTCCTCCGCAGGCTGTACTCCGATTACGATTCCCGATGCAAAAAGGTAGGGTCGAATATAAAGGCTTCCCCCTGTACCGTAGGGAGGAACGGAATCGGCATTTGCCTTTACCACCTCATCCAAGGCAGAGAGAAAGCGCTCTACCGGAAAACTCGGCATCTCCAAGAAAGCAGCTGACCGAAACATTCTCTCCGCATTTAAGTCCGGACGGAAGCAGACTATAGAGCCATCCTTCCAACGGTAGGCCTTCAGTCCCTCAAAAACCTGCTGGCAGTATTGTAAAACTCCGGCAGACTCATTCAGCACGACGTTGCTGTCACCGCTTAGTCCTCCCTCATCCCATGCGCCGTTCTTAAAGTTTGCAACATAGCGTTTTTCCGGTGTATGGTAAGCAAAGCCCAGATTGCTGTAGTCTAATTTCTCTGCCATTTGATTTTCCTCCCGCTTCTATCCTCTTCTATACAAAAATCAAAAACCCTTTTTCCCTTTGAATGTTATTCATGTCATGAACAAGATTTTTATGCATTCAGATGAATCCCATCCGCACACTCTACACAAAAAAATTCATAGACCGGTTAGAGCAAAACATAGATGAATTAATGCCGGAATCTATAAACCATGTACGTGTTTTCAACAGTATACCTGTCTTCCGAAGAGAATTCCATACTTCCAATCAAAGTGATTAACGATGCCGAATCTATTCAGGCCTCTTCTGAACAAATAGTATCTCAAAATAAATTATATTGTGCAAAAATTTATTTTTGCTTGTTTTTCTTTTCAAAAAAAGAGTATACTGCATATAACGATAATAATTATCGTTTTTTAAGGTATAAATGGTATTTATATCTGCTAGATAAAAATTAGAATTAAAAGAAACAAATATTTTATTGCCGAAAGAAAAGGAGAAAGTAATGGAATTTAAAAATGTAACGGTAGCCGGTGGCGGCGTTTTTGGGAAATCAGATTGCTTTTTCAGACAGCATACTGCGGTTTTAATGTAAAAATTTGGTTAAGAAGCGAGGAATCCATTGCCCGTTGTCAGCCGAAGCTTGACCGTTTAAAGGCGATTTATCTTGGAATTTTAGAAGCCATGAAGACGGACCCTTCCGCCTATGCAAGGGGCTTTCCAAGAAATATCCGCTTTCCGCCGAGGAAATCGAGGAATGCAAGAACAAGGTAGAGGAAGCTTACAAAAATATTGTTCTGACTTCCTCCTATGAGGAAGCCGCTAAGGATGCGGATCTTGTGATTGAGGCTATTGCCGAAAGCATTGAAGAAAAGAAGGAATTTTATACGGAGCTAGCAAAATATTTGCCGGAGAAGACGGTTCTGGTGACGAATTCTTCCACGCTGCTTCCCAGTACTTTCGCAAGCTTCACGGGACGCCCGGAGAAATTCCTTGCTCTACATTTTGCAAACAATATCTATAAGAGTAATACTGCGGAGGTCATGGGGCACGCCGGTACGGAGCAGAAATATTATGACGCAGTCGTTTCTTTTTGCAGAAGAAATCAACATGGTTCCGCTCAAGGTTTTAAAAAGAACAGCCCGGCTATATCTTAAATTCCATGCTGGTTCCCTTCTTAACCGCTGCGGAATCTTTACTGGCACTCGGCGTTGCGGACTTTGAGACCATCGATAAAACCTGGAAGCTTGGAACAGGCGCTCCCTACGGTCCCTTCCAGATTCTGGATATCGTAGGCTTAACGACCGCTTACAACATTGTTATCTTAAACCCTGCCGCAAAAGATCCGAACAGTGTACAGGGAAAGATTGCGGCAACACTGAAAGAAAAAATCGATCAGGGGAAGACCGGAGTGAACGCCGGAGAGGGCTTCTACAAGTACAAGTAGGATAAAAAAAGATGATAAACAAAGAAAAGTAGACAAAGTGTAGCATTTTTATGGGCATTGGAATTCGGGGGAATCTGAGCCCGCCGGCACTTGCTGAGAGCTAGTGATAACGCCGCTCGAAGCTTAGTGCTGCTGCTGAAGGACAAACTTTTCATCAGAAAAGTTGTCCTGTACAAGACCAGATTCTTTTAGAATCTGCTTTGCACAGCAAAGTGAGCAATGGGCTTCCAAGCCCATGCTCAGTCAGGCGAGGTTAGCGAGAGCGTCCCCCGAATCCAATGCCCATAAAATGTATGCTTGGTCCTGTCTTTATTCTACAATCTCTTTTTTAGTCCTCATCCAGTTTCAACACGGACATGAAGGCGCTTTGCGGAATCTCTACATTTCCAAACTGACGCATTCGTTTCTTTCCTTCTTTCTGTTTTTCAAGAAGCTTCTTTTTACGGGATACGTCTCCGCCATAGCACTTCGCAAGTACATCCTTCCGAAGTGCTTTAATTGTTTCTCTCGCCACAATATGACCGCCGATGGCTGCCTGAATCGGAATCTCAAAGAGCTGTCTCGGAATCTCATTCTTCAGCTTTTCTCACATCTTCTTTCCGCGCTCGTAAGCCGAATCCGCATGAACGATAAAGGACAGCGCATCAATCTGCTGCTTATTCACCAGAATATCCAGCTTCACCATTTTCCCTTCCTGATAGCCTTTCAGCGTATAGTCAAAGCTTGCGTAACCTTTACTCCTGGACTTTAAGGCGTCAAAGAAGTCATAGATGATTTCATTTAAGGGTAAATCGTATTTCAGAAGCGCCCTTGTCTTATCAATATACTCCGTGCTCTTATATACCCCGCGTCTTTCCTGACAAAGGGTCATAATCGCGCCCACAAACTCGGAGGTTACCATCACTTCCGCTTCTACAATCGGCTCTTCCATGCGAAGAATCTCCGCGGGATCGGGAAGATTTGACGGGTTTGTGAGCTCAATCATCGAGCCGTCCGTCTTATAGACATGGTAAATAACGGAGGGCGCTGTGGTCACCAGGTCTAAGTCATACTCTCTCTCGAGTCTTTCCTGCACCACATCGAGATGAAGCAGTCCAAGGAAGCCGCAACGGAATCCGAAGCCGAGCGCCGCGGAAGTTTCCGGCTCATATTGGAGTGCCGCGTCATTTAACTGCAACTTTTCCAAGGCGTCCCGTAAATCCGGGTACTTCTGACTGTCGGAGGGATAAATTCCGCAGTACACCATGGAAAGCACCTTCTTATAGCCGGGAAGGGCTTCCTTTGCAGGGTTCTCCACTGTGGTTACCGTGTCCCCCACTCGAGCATCACGGATATTTTTAATGGAGGCGGTAAGATAGCCTACCATGCCGGCGGAGAGCTCCTCTCCCGGAATAAACTGTCCCGGAGCAAAGGTTCCCACCTCGGTTACGGTAAACTCCGCACCTGTCGCCATAAAGCGAATCGGCGTTCCCTTCTTGATTCTTCCCTCTTTGACCCTCATGAAAATAATAACGCCGCGGTAGCTGTCATAGAGTGAATCAAAAACCAGCGCCTGCAGGAGGATTCTCAGGATTACCTTTCGGCGCGGGAAGACGATGCACCACCGCTTCCAGAACCTCTTCCACATTTAAACCGGTTTTCGCAGAAATCTGCGGTGCATCCATAGCCTCAAGACCGATTACATCCTCAATTTCATGCGCAACGAGCTCCGGATCGGCCGAAGGGAGATCCACCTTATTGATAACGGGAATGATTTCGAGGTCGTGATCCAGTGCAAGATAGGTATTGGCCAAAGTCTGCGCCTGAATTCCCTGTGTCGCATCCACGACAAGAATCGCCCCGTCACAGGCTGCGAGGGCTCGGCTTACCTCATAGTTAAAGTCCACATGGCCCGGCGTATCAATCAGGTTGAAAATATACTCCTCTCCGTCCTCCGCCTTATAGACGATTCGTACGGTCTGGGACTTAATCGTAATGTCCCTTTCCCGCTCGATATCCATGTTATCGAGAACCTGAGACTGCATTTCCCTCTCTGTCAATGTTCCGGTCTTCTCGATGATGCGATCCGCGAGAGTGGACTTTCCGTGATCAATATGCGCAATAATACAAAAATTTCGAATTCTGTCCTGATTAAATTTTTCCATTGTATCTCCTATAAGGAAAAATGATTTGCTCTCTACACAAAAATTTATCTACGGAACTATACCATAAGAATGAATATTTTTCCATACAAAGCCCTTTTCCTTGACATAGAAATGGCTTTTCGCTATTATTGATGCGTATGTTTTCAAACTGTCCGTGTCCAGATATTTGAAAGCAAGCTTTTGAAAATGACTAAACACATATAAAATAAGGGTTTCATAAAGTCGGAATTCCGCGGCTGGAAGATTTTATGAGAAGAAAGGTGTAAAAAATGGCAAATATCAAATCTGCAAAGAAGAGAATCCAGGTTGCAGCACAGAGAAACGAGAGAAACAAGGCTATCCGTTCCGAGGTTAAGACCTATATGAAGAAGGTTTTCGTAGCTTGTGAAGCAGGAGACAAGGAAACTGCAAACACTATGCTTGTAAAGGCTCAGAAGAAGATTGCTATGGCTCGCAGCAAGGGTGTTTACAAGGCAAACAACGCTTCTCGTAAGACTGCTCAGCTTTACAACGCTGTAAATAAGATGGCGTAAGCTTTTTAAAAAAATCAACCGGAGTGCTGTAGATTTTCTATGGCACTCTTTTTTTGCCATAAAATTTTCTTTATGAAATTTTTCTGCATCGATTTCAATTCATTTTCACTTGTGCTAGACTTAGAAAGTAACGATAGGAATGTTATATCAAAAAACACTTTTCAACATATTCATTTTTACGCCTATGGACATTTTTTTATATCTGCTTATCTTATGCACTGTTTGTTTTTATGATATTCTTTACAATCTTCACAAAGACAAGCATGTCCGCCCCTATGGAGTATGATTTTGTGAAAAAGCACAAGCTCCTTACCATAGGATTAGTCATTCTGGGTCTATTCCTTGTACTTTTTCCTGTACGGAATTCTTTCCTACTTTCATATCCCTGTTATAAGCTTAAGCTAATTGTTTCATTTTTACTTGATCTAATCTAATTGCTTGATATGAACTAAGTTCTACAGGATTCGCTTTTCTGTTTTTTTCTATGTTTTCTATTTTTTTCTATTTCTGTTTTTTTCTATTTCTGTTTTTCTATTTCTGTTTTTCTATTTCTGTTTTTCTATTTCTGTTTTTCTATTTCTGTTTTTCTATTTTTCTATTTCCATTTTAAGGAGTTTTTCCATGTTTATTTCTCGCCCCTATTTTTCTTTGGCACTTTTCCGTGCTTTTCGGGGAAATGCTCCTCTGCCCTCGAGCTTCCGCTCTCCCTCCGCTTCGTCCTTCTTCTATTTTACCTTTTCTACCTGAGCCTTCTCTTCCGAAAGAAAAAAACAAAAAAATTCTGCTTCTTTCCCTCTTTCTCTTTTTCTTTCTTCTCTTCATTTTCAAAACGCTCTTGGCCATTTTCAAAAGCAACAGGAATGTATTGAAAGAGTCATCCCTTAAACTGTACCGTAGAGGGCACGATTTCCTACATTTCGGAAAAATGAAACAGCCTATAGAATCTTTCTGAAAAAAATTGTATAGTCAATAGTTCCTTAGAAAAAAAGCCGAAGGAACTCAGTAAAGAGCAGGAAGAGAAGTGGGAGGCGCGAAACAATTTACCCTTTCAAAAAAATACAGGTTCTTTTTTTAAAAAAACCGCACAGGAAGACTCCGAAATTCCGCAATATACAGAATTTTATCCCGGAGATAGGATGGTTTTCCATGGAAAATTCATGGAGCTTAGCCCTGCTATGAATGAAGGAGAATTCTCCTTTTTACAATATTGTAAGGGTGAGGGTATAGAAGCTTTTTTTCTGGCAAACAAGACATCTCCGGCTTCGCCTTCGCCACTTGTTCAGAACGAGATATTGCACGCTATGCGAGCAACACTTATTAAGAATAAAGGAGAAGTTCGAGAGAACAACTCCTCCCCTTCTTAAAGCTTCTCTACAAATTAAAAAGACAAGCCTCCTGTGACTTAGAGAAACTGTATCCCGAACAGCAAAGTGCTTTTCTAAAAAGCCTTTTCCTCGGAGAAAAATCAGCCCTTTCCAAAGAAGAGAAAGGTCTTTATCAAGAAGCGGGAATCGCCCATATCCTTGCAGTTTCCGGCTTACATCTATCTCTCGTCGGAGGGACTTGTTTTGTACTCCTCCGCCTTCTTGGAATGGAACTTAATTATGCCTCCATCCTTTCCTCCTTCTTCGTTCTTTCCTTTGCTCTTTTTACCGGTTCTTCCGGCTCCACCCTCCGTGCTATGCTTATGTTTTTTGTCTACTTCTTCGGGAAAAATCTGGGAAGAGGGCAAGACAGGATTTCTTCGCTTTCACTTTCTTTGCTCCTTCTGCTTTTTCCTGCAACCGCTCTTTCTTTACTCTGTCGGCTTTCAATGCTCCTTTTTACAGTCTTTTTTCTCCTCCTGCTCTTATCTTTACGAGACGGTAAGGAGAGACGGAAAGCCCTCTCTAAAAAATGGGAAAGAGCTAAGAGAAAGAAAAGATTCACAGAACTTTTAAGGCTTCTACCAAAAAAAATAAAGGAAGGGGGAAAAGAGCTCTTTCTATTTTATCTCGGCTTATTTCCGCTTTTTCCTTTTTACAATCCTCTCTTCCCCTTTATGCACCTCTTTTAAATCTGCTCCTTCTTCCCTTACTTCCTTTTTATCTTTCTTCTCGGGATTCTTTCTATTCTTTTCTCTCATCTTCCCCCTCTTTTCTTCCCTCTTGTAAAGCTACTTTCTCAAAGCCTGTCTTTCCTTTTAAGCCTTTTCCATAGCCTCATTTACTTCAGCCTGCAGCTCCCCTATTCTTCCCTTCTTTTTAGGAAAACTTTCCCTCCCCGCTCTCTTTCTCTATCTTTTTCTTTTTTACATACTCTTCCTCTTCCCTCTGCAATCTGCAGTAAAAAGAAGGAAAAATGCAAAAGAAAGAGAAGGAAAAAGCAAATCAACTTATCCTCCCCATTTATTTCTCTCTTTGCGATAAAAAAATATATGCTATCTCAAAAATATTCTTTCTCTTCTATTTCTCTGTACTATACCGCTCTTTCTTCCCTCTCCACCTAAAGACTTGGAAATCACCGCCCTCTACGTGGGACAAGGCGACGGCTTCCCTTATTCGAAAAAGGAAATTTTGTCATGACCATTGATAACGGCTCTTCCTCCGACAAAAATTTTTCCGGAAAATACCCTGCTGCCCTACTGCAAAGCGAAGCGAATCCATAAAATCCGGTACGCCTTAATCACCCATTCCGATATCGATCACACGAGCGGAATCCAAGCCATTTTGGAAGAGGAAAGTACGGAAAGCACACACTCAGACATACGTAAACTGCAGATTGAAAATCTGATTCTTCCGGTACAAGCCAAAGACGATCACCGCTATGACCTCTTAAAGCGCCTTGCCGGAAGGCATGGAGCAAGGCTTCTGTACTGGAAAAACGGAAACAGTATACAATATGATAATAAAACTCACTCTTTCTCTGACTTACTTCTTCCCTCCGGCACAGCTCCTCCCTCTGACACACTTCCTTCCTCCGGCACAGCTCCTCCCTCTGACACACTTCCTTCCTCCGGCACAGCTCCTTCCTCTGACTTATTTCCTCCCTCCGATACGGCGCCTTCCGAAAAATCGGCTTTTCTATCCCTGCGCTGTTACTACCCGCTCACAAATGCCCCCATGGAGGAAGCAAATGCACATTCCTTAGGCTGTATCCTTCGATACGGAGATTTTTCCATGGTTTTTACCGGTGATATGCCGAAAGAAGCCGAGGAAGCAATGCTTTCCGCTATAAAAAAAGAGGGGCAAAGCCCCTCTGTGGATATTGTAAAGCTAGCGCACCACGGATCGAAAACTTCCTCTTCTCCCATTTTTCTTTCAGAAACAAAAGGAAAGTTCGCACTCTTTTCCTACGGAAAGAACAATCGTTATGGCCATCCGCATCAAATCACCTTGGAAAAAAATGTTCCTACTTCCGGCTCATTCCCTTGAAACAGCGAAAGTCGGAGAAATTCAAATAAAAACGGACGGAAAAAAATATGAAATCGTAGCCCCCTGCCGGGTAACTTCATCGCTCCCTGCAGAAATGCCTGACAGCTAATACGCAAAGGAAGCCATCAAGCGAGATACCTCCTGCTTTATCCGTAAGTAAAAGAAAAGGGGCTGTAAAAAAATCAAAAATAATAAAGTGATTTTTTTGCAATATAGGGTCTGAATGCGGGGTAGTCTGAGCCCGTCGGTACTTGCGAAAAAAACAAGAGAAACGCAGTTTTTTTCGCTTAGTATCCGTTACGTAAGGACAAACTTTTCATCAGAAAAGTTGTTCTGTATGAGACCAACTTCCGAAGGAAGTTGCTTTGCAACAAAGTGAGCAGTGGTTAACAAAACCACTGCTCAGTCGAGCGAAGCTAACGAGCGTGCCCAAGTTCAGACCTATATTGCTTAGAAAATTATTTTGATTTTTTTACAGCACCTGGTAGACTAGTTCAGCTCCTTAGGTCTTTTTAATAACTGCTGCTCCGAGACCATTTTTCCCCGATATGGCAAGAAATAAGGAGGGACAGCGGGCGAACCACAATTTCCTCTTCAAAACGATTCGGAAACTCCGCCTTAAGCTGCTCTCTAAAGTTCTCTGCCTGCTCTTTGTTATCCGTATAAGCAACCGCAATATGACAGTCCCTCGCCTCCGGGTCTCCCAATCGCTCAAGTGTCTGATGTAAGCCCTCGATAATTGCTTCCCTGACCTGCTTTTCCGTTCTTACCTTCTTGTAGGAATCCAGCTTTCCTCCCTCATTGATGGCAAGAACCGGCTTGATTTGTAACAAGGTACCGATTGCAGCCGCCATAGGAGTAATCCTTCCCCCTCTTTTCAAGTAGCTTAAGTTTTGTACCCCGATATAGATCCCGTTTTCTCCGGTAGAATGATTTAAAAGGTCCTGAATCACTTTTCCGTTATAGCCCTTTTCTCCAAGCAGCTTCGCAAAAATACAGTGCATGCGCTGTGTCACGGAAACTCCACGGCTGTCCGGCACAAAAACTCTTCCAAGATACGGCTCATCCTGCGAGAGCATGATGGCAGTTTGTGTAGATCCGGAAAGTCCGGAGCTTAAAGGAATATGCACAACTTCATCGTATTCCGTAAGCAACTCATCCCAAGCCTCCATAACACTTTCCATGGAAGGCTGAGAGGTAGAAACCAGTTCTCCCGAAAGAAGCCTTTGAAAGAACTCTTCCCGGCTCATGTTAATATCTTCAAAATATTCCTCTTCCCCCATTCTGAAGGGCATAGGAACCACTTTGATTCCCAGCTCTCTTCCCTCCTCCGGGGTGATTCCCGAACCCGAGTCGGTGCAGATTCCGATTTTCATGCCTACTCCTCTCTACTGCAAAGGGAGAAGACTCCTCCCCTCCTTGGTTTTTTCCTCTATTGTAAAAATCCGACTTTATTTTTCCAAAAGACTCTTTCCTGTCATTTCCTTTGGCTGCGGGATACCCATCAGCTCCAAAAGAGTCGGTGCAACATCTGCAAGACATCCGCCTTCTCTTAACTTATGTTTCTCTTCACTTACCAGAATAAAAGGCACGGGATTTGTCGTATGTGCCGTATAAGGTTCTCCCGTCTTTTCATCAATCATAATGTCCGCATTGCCATGATCCGCTAAAATGAAGAGATTCCCATGCATGGACTCTACCGCATCAACAACCTTTCCCATGCACTCATCTACTACCTCAATCGCCTTGATTGCTGCGGGGAGAACACCGGTGTGTCCCACCATGTCGGGATTAGCAAAGTTAGCTACCACCAAATCATACTTTCCGGACCTGATTGCTTCAGTCAGCTTTTCCGTAACCGTATAGCAACTCATTTCAGGCTTTAAATCATAGGGTTGGAACCTCCTTCGGAGAAGGAACAAGGATTCTGTCCTCATTTTCATAAGGTTCCTCTTTCCCTCCGTTAAAGAAGAAAGTAACATGCGCATACTTCTCGGTCTCCGCAATGCAAAGCTGATTCTTTCCCAGGTTGAAACCACTTCTCCCAAAGTATTATGAATTTCTTCCTTTTCGAAAGCCACATGCTTATTCGGAATCGTAGGATCATAGTCCGTAAAAGCAGACAAAGAATATATTCTTCCTTGCCCCTCTCTCAAAAGAAACTGAAATCATCATCACAGAAAGCATGGCAGATTTCTCTTGCTCTATCCGGGCGGAAGTTAAAGAAAATCATTGCATCACCGTCAGAAACGGTATGCACAGCTCCATCTTTTTCAATCACCGTCGGAAGTACAAATTCATCATATACCTTCTTCGCATAAGAAGCATCAATCGCTTCTTCTACGGAAGAAGCCTTTTCTCCCGTGCCGTCCACCATAGCGCGATACGCCTTTTCCACTCTGTCATAATTCTTGTCTCTATCCATGGCATAATATCTTCCGGAAATCGTCGCAATCTCTCCTACACCAAGCTCCTGCATCTTCTTTTCTACAGCGAGAAGGAAAGATTTTCCGGAATCGGGAGGCGTATCCCTACCGTCTAAAAAGGCATGAAGATAAACCTTCTTTAAGCCTGCTCTCTTGGCAAGCTCCAAAAGTCCGTAGATGTGCTCAATATGAGAGTGTACTCCGCCGCTGGAAACCAAGCCCATAAAGTGCAGGGCGGAATCCTCTTTCTTACAATGCTCTACCGCAGCCTTTAAAGCTTTATTTTCAAAAAAATCACCATCCTGAATAGACTTTGTGATTCGGGTTAATTCCTGATAAACGATTCTTCCGGCACCCATATTCATGTGCCCTACTTCAGAGTTCCCCATTTGTCCGTCAGGGAGCCCTACGAATAGACCGGAGGCCTGTCCCTCCACATAGGGAAATTCCTTCTTCAGTCTGTCCATGACGGGAGTCTTGGCAAGGGCAATCGCATTGCCCTCTTTCTCTTTCTCTCCATAGCCGTCAAGAATCAATAAAACTGTCGGTTTCTTCATCTATATCCTCTCTTTCCATTCCGGGAAATAAAAGCAACTAAAGCATTCCTTTAAAACACTTAAAAAGTCTATCCCAAACTGTGCTTTCCGTCAATTCTTAGAAGTATAAAAAGCTTTCCTATTTTTTTCCGAAGGAAGTCGTATTATGGAAATAAAACAAATTCTATAAACACAGTCTTTCTTTGAAAAATTAGAAAAAGTAAAAGGAGCTGTAAAAATTATAATAATTTTTACAGCCCCCTTCTTTCAATACTGCAATCCTGCACGCTTTGTGCATCCTGATCGTTATGAAACTCCACGCAGTTCAAAAGCGGAAGGCCCGTGCTCTTTAGTAGTTATCAGCCTTTCTCTCGAAATAAGCTTTCGGGTGATTACAACAAGGGCAAGACTCCGGTGCTTCCTCTCCCTCATAGATAAAACCGCAGTTTCTACAGTGCCAAAGTGTCGGCTTATCCTCTTTGAAGGTGGTATTATCTAAAATTCCCTGTAAAAGCTCCTGAAAACGAGCATCATGCTCTTTCTCTACCGCTCCTACCAGACGGAACTTTGCAGCAAGCTCCTTAAAGCCCTCTTTCTCCGCTACTTCTGCAAAGTTCTTATACATCTCGGTCCATTCATAGTGCTCGCCTTCAGAAGCAGCCTTTAAGTTTGCTGCTGTATCTCCGATTCCGCCGCCAAGTCCGGCAAGCTCTTTAAACCACATCTTTCCATGATACTCTTCGTTTGCCGCTGTCTCTTCCAAGATAGCCGCAATCTGCTGATATCCGTCCTTCTTTGCCTGAGAAGCATAATAAGTATACTTATTTCTTGCCTGAGACTCTCCGGCAAATGCCGCCCATAAGTTTTTCTCTGTTTCCGTACCCTTGTAGTTTGCCATAAAACAATCCTCCTCTACAAACTGTGCTGCCATGTTTTTTCATAGCAGAAGTGAAAAATGAAATGTTGCAAAAAGCAAACAACACTCATCGAGAAACAGAAATGAGAAGCCTTCTTCCTCTATTTCTTTCAGCTCAACCACGATGTTGACTGTATTATTCTAATTGACAGTAAATATAAAATCAATCTATAGATATATTGATTTTTATATTAGTTAATATCTCTTTAAAAGACCGTAGAAAGCCTTACCGTGTCTAGCCTCATCTCTAGCCATCTCGTGAACAGTGTCATGGATAGCGTCTAAGTCAAGTGCCTTCGCTCTCTTAGCAAGGTCAACCTTACCTGCAGTTGCACCGTTCTCAGCCTTAACACGAGCCTCTAAGTTCTCCTTAGTAGATGCGAAACAACCTCTCCTAAAAAGCTCTGCGAAACGAGATGCATGATCTGCCTCTTCAAATGCAGCCTGTCTGTAATAGTCACCAACCTCAGGATATCCCTCTCTGTAAGCTGCTCTACTCATAGCAAGGTACATACCAACCTCACAGCACTCTCCTTCGAAGTTCGCTCTTAAGTCCTTCTTGATATCTTCCGGAACGTCCTTAGCTACACCGATTACGTGCTCAGCAGCCCATGTAAGCTCCCCGCTCTGCTCAACGAACTTGTCGGAGCTTGCCTTACATACCGGACACTGCTCAGGGAGCCTGTGCACCCTCATAAACATAACCACAAACTGAACAAACCCATGTCTTCATAACCTTTTTCTCCTTTTTCCGCCTTACCGGCTCACTCAACTTAACATCACTGCCCTGTGCAGTAATATTTGCTCAACTCGAAGCGTGCATTCCTGACAATGACACTTCCTTATACCTTTGCTCCGAGCGCCGAACCCTCCACAGCTCCACACTCATCACATATTCCATGGAAAACCAAGTCATGACTTGTAATTACTCCCGGAATGTACATCTCCACTTCGGAGTCCAGAACATCCGTATCCAAGACTTCCGCAGCCTTCATCGGTACATCGTAAACCTTGCCGCACTTCTCACATATAAAATGATAATGTGCTTTTACAGTGGGGTCAAAACGATCCGCTCCGGAAACAAAGCTGAGTCTTCGGTTTCTCCTAAATCCGAAAAGAAGCTTTAAGTTCCGGTATACCGTTGCCAAGCTGATGCTGGGATCCTTCGTTCTTAGTTCTGCAAAAATCGTATCAGCCGTGGGATGATCCTTATGTCCACGAATCTGATCCAAGACTTCTGCTCGCTGTCTGGAATAGTTCATTGGCTTTCCCTTTCTTCTTTCCTTTGCTTTATTCTTAGTTAGTTGAATAAAACAAAATTGATAATCACTATCAACATTGAATAATATAATAAAGACTTTTATTTTTTTGTCAAGCAATTTTCGAAAAAAATTCTCATTCTTTTTTTCTTTATGGTATGCTATGAGCTGGTTAAAAAAAGAAAGCTTCAGAAAAGGGTCAGTTATGGGACAGATTCATGTTGAAAAAACCGATATCGAAGGTTTATGCATCATTACCCCTACCGTACATAAGGACAGCAGAGGGTATTTTATGGAAAGCTATAACGAAAGAGATTTCAAAGAAGCAGGGCTTGATCTCACTTTTGTACAGGACAATCAAAGTATGTCTCAAAAAGGAGTTTTGCGAGGACTGCATTTTCAAAAAGAATTCCCTCAGGGAAAACTGGTTCGTGTGCTGAAAGGACGAGTTTATGATGTTGCAGTAGATTTGCGAAAGTCCAGCCCCAGCTATGGAAAGCACTTCGGCATCATCCTGACCGAAGAGAATAAAAAAATGTTCTATATTCCGGAGGGCTTTGCACACGGCTTCCTTGTACTTTCCGATTTTGCGGAGTTCGCGTATAAGGTAACGGATTTTTATCATCCCGGTGACGAGGGCGGTCTTGCCTGGAATGATCCCTCTATTGGAATCGAGTGGCCGGAGTTAAATGGTGAGTATCGGGGAAATGCACATAAGGACGGCTACCACATGGAAGACGGAAGCCCTCTGATTCTTTCCGAGAAGGATGAGCTTTGGCTTCCTTTAAAGGATACCTTCGCGTTCTAATGAAGCAGAATATCCGAAAACTAAACTACAAGATTACCAAAAGCTTCCATGGCCTAACCATAGAAGCTTTTTTACATAGAAACGCTATACCCGAGGAATGATTTCCGGCTTAAAAAAAGTGAAGTATGTAGAAAATGGGGTAACGCACTACGGGATAGAGAAAAATGGGCAATGGGCTTTTAGCATCGATTCCCTTGCAGAAGGAGATCTTTTAAGTATTTCCTTTTTGGAAATGGAAGCGGAGGACTCCGCTGCACCCTATTCTCTTCCTTTAGATATCGTTTACGAGGATGAAGATATTCTGCTTTTGAACAAGCCTGCAGGAATTCCTTCGCACCCCTCTCCCGGACACTATGAAGGAACACTGGCAGGAGCCGCTTCCTACTATTATAAAGAAATAAAAGGAATTCAGCCTTTTGTTTGCCGCATGATTCACCGCCTGGATCTGGACACGAGCGGCCTCCTCCTTTTAGGAAAGAATAAATTTTCCGGCTCCCTCTTAAATCAGGATATGCGTGCAGGAAGAATCGAGAGATGCTATACCGCATTTTGTCACGGAAATCCAGCCTTAGCTTTTGAAAACACCACTTCCCCATCTTCTGTTTCCAAAGAGAATGCAAAGAATTCCGGAAATCTCGGAATCCCCGACTCTCTCCCCACGTCCCTCAAAACACTTCCCGGACTGGAAAAAACAGGGGGTATTCTTCGTATTTCCGCGCCGATTCAAAGGGTGGAAAATGAATACATGCTTAGGGAGGTACATTTTCCAAACGGACAGGAAGCGGTAACCAATATTCTATCCGTAGAATATTTTCCTAAAAAGGACTTCTCCCGTATAAAGCTCCGCTTAGAGACCGGAAGGACACATCAGATTCGGGTGCACCTTTCCTATATCGGCTGCCCTTTACTGGGAGACCGTTTATATGGCGGGAACGCTTACACGCCTTACATGAAAAGACAGGCGCTCCATTCGAGCTCCATCGAGTTCCTTCATCCGGAAAGCGGTGAAAAGATGCAATTTGAAATTCCTCTTCCGAGAGATATGGAGGAACTTCTTTAAGATTATCTTCTGCAGGGAATCATTTCTTCTTCTGTAAGAACATAATCCATAAATATGTCTTGCTTCTCCATCGGAATCTTTTCGGAAAGCAAAGAAGCGTAGCATAGGCAGAGTTTGCTTCCTGCATTTTTCTCTAAAAAACGATCATAGTAGCCCGCACCGTGTCCCAGCCTCCCTCCTCTTCTATCCGCAGAAACGCAAGGGATAATCATTAAGGAAAACACTTGTACCTTCGCTCCCTCTATCTCTTTTCTCGGTTCCAATATCCCCAAAGTTCCGGGCTGAAGGTCGTCCCAAGAGAAGATTTCCACAGCCTCCATAATCTTCTCTTTTCCGGGTAGGCAGCGCGGTACATATACTTTTTCCCCCATAGCAAAGGCGGTATCTATGATTTCTTTTTGTGCAGGGTTCTCTTTCCATACTGACATAAGTAAAAAAATACTTTCTGCAGAAAGAAAGTACGGTAACTGCAAAAGTCTAAGCTGAATCTCTTCGTCCGACTTCGCAATCCTATCCTTGCTCAATTTCCCTCGGAGGCTTTGGACTTTTTCCCGCAATCTTTTCTTCGCCTCTGCTCTATCTTCAAAAAGTGAAACCATCTGCAAATCCTTTCTCTTATCCTGTACTCTCTTTTTCAAACAGTACCAAGTTCTTATGATGAGCTATATTCTTATGTTATCTATAGTTTTTATAATGTCTATCATTTTATAATGTCTATCGTTTTAGGGATTTTTCTTTCGAATAGCATCATTGTAGCAGAAGCCATTTCCCCGATACAATCCCTTTGGATTATTTAAAATACTTTCATGTAAACTTTTTATTTCTAAATTGCATTATGGCTAATTCATCTCCAAATCACTCTATAGAAATCTACCGATTTCTTATCTACTATTTCCCTAAATAATTATTATAAATAAAAAAATAATATTTTTTTCCCAAAAATCTATTTACAAAAAGAAATTTTTCTATGTTAGACTTTAGCCAAGAAACGAAAAAAACAAATGCAAAAAGCTTTCTCTCTGAAGAGAAAGGAGAGCAGCTAGCAAAGTGCAAGCAGAAAAGAACTTGCGAACTATAATACGAAAGAGAGTACAGTCCCATGGACCCAGAAATGTGCTTCTTTTTGGTAACGAACCTAAGATAAAAGAAAAACGAATATTTGCGTAGCTAAAAGGGCTATCGGTTTGTAGAAGACTTTCTTCTTATTTTTCAACAGTCGAAGGCGTTCCCAAAAAGAGAATAAGAGATACCCCATCAACCATTTGTATTTTTAGAAAATCTATGGTGCGAGTCCATTTTAAAAATATAAACAGGCTGAAATAAAAAAAGGTGGTATAGACCAATGGCTACTTTATAAAATTGAATATTGAATGAGTAAGAATCAAAGAATTAAACTCATATAGATTATTAGATAAAAGCTGTAGCGGGAAAACGCTACAGCTTTTCTTTGTCGTTTCCGGCTTATGGGACAAAACGGGGCTTATAGGGCAAAACGTGTTGATGATATTTCCCCCATTGTTCCTTCTATCCCTTTTTGCCTCTTCCTTATTTCAGGTCCTTTTAGGATTCTCTACGGCTTTTTTCCAATCATCTCCTGCGTAATTCTTATAAGTACGTCAATCATTTTTCTAAAGGAGCTTAGATTCAAATACTCATAGATTCCGTGAAAATTGTCGCCGCCGGTGGAAAGATTCGGGCAAGGAAGTCCCTTGTAGGAAAGACTTGCGCCGTCCGTACCTCCACGGATGGGCGTAACAATCGGCTTTACTCCTTCTTTTTCAAAGGCAGTCTTGGCCACTTCGACAATATACATGTGGTCTTTCAGCTTTTCCTTCATATTGAAATAGCTGTCTTTGATTACCGCCTCAAAGGATGCGCCCTTAGCACCGTATTTCTGATTCAGCTTTTCCGCGGCATCGGCAAAGATCTTCTTTTTTTCCTCAAACTTTGTCTTATCGTGATCACGGATAATGTAATTCATCTCCGCATGGCTTTCCTCGCCGGACATATCGCAAAGGTGGAAAAATCCTTCATAACCTTCCGTATTTGCAGGGATGCAGGGTGGAAGCAGGCTGTTAAATTCCATGGCAAGAAGCAGGGCATTGAGCATCTTGTCCTTAGCGGAACCGGGATGCACATTCACACCGTGGATCTTCAGCTTTCCGGAAGCGGCATTGAAATTTTCATACTCCACTTCGCCAAGCATCCCTCCATCCACAGTATAGGCAATCTCTGCTCCGAAACCCGGAATATCAAAGATATCGGCACCGCATCCAACTTCCTCATCCGGTGTAAAGCCGATACAAATATCGCCGTGCGGCACTTCCTTATGGCTTAAAAGGTATTCCGCCATTGCCATGATTTCTCCGACACCGGCCTTATCATCCGCTCCAAGGAGAGTGGTTCCATCGGTAACCATCAGATCATCCCCAACAGCATCCAAGAGCCTTGGAAAAATCTTAGGGGAAAGCGTCTCTGTTTCATTTAAAATGATATCTTTTCCGTCATAGTTCTCAATAATTCGAGGCTTTACATTCTTTCCTCTTGCAGAAGGAGCGGTATCCATGTGGGCAATAAAGCCAAGGGCGGGGGTCTTGGCATCTTCCTCTCCGGAAAGATTGGAAGGAATCTTACCATATACATAGCAATGCTCTGTCAAACGAACATCGGACACCCCAAGCTCCTTCAGATCCTTTTCCAAAACTCTTGCCAGGTCAAACTGTTTCTCACTGGAAGGAATATGGTCCTGATCCGGCACCGATTCCGTGTCAATCTTCAAATACGAAATTAAGCGTTCTACTGCGTCCATAGTTTTTTTCCTTTCTTTGATTATATCATTGTATTGTTTCTATTATATTCCGTTTCCGATTCTTCTACTACTGTTTATAGCACTTACCCAGCTTTTTTGACACTCCTTATCGCTCCTTATACTACTCCTTTTGACGCTCCTTATCACTCCTTATACTACTCGTTTTGATGCTTTTATATCCTTATATGATGCCTCATTTTCATACTGTTACTTAATTTCTCCTGTTACTTAATTTCTCCTGCTGCTGATTGTACTGTCACGCTCGCTGCTGTGATCTTCTCTAAGATAGCTGTCCTCTCCCACCGGACGCATCTCCTCCAAGACGAAAGGCGTCTCTTGGTATACAAAGTTTAGCCAGTTACTGTAAATGCAGTTTGAGCCCGAACGCCAAGAAAGAATCGGCGTCTTCTCCGGATCATTGTCAGGATAGTAATTCACCGGAATATCCGGGTTTAAGCCCTTTCCCAAATCCCTCTTATACTCTTTATCCAGGTCATAGCGGTCATACTCCGAGTGTCCGGTAACAAAAATCTGTCTGGAAGAGCAAGCCAAAATCAGATAGCTTCCGCACTCCTCGCTGTCCGCCACCACATAAAGCTCTTTATTGCTCCTTAAAGCTTCTTCATCCACACCGGTATAGCGGGACTGAGGGACAAAAAACTCGTCATCCATCCCCCTCATCAGCATTTTTTTACGATGCAAAATGCGGTGCTTATATACTCCGCTCAATTTCTTCTCTAAGCGAACCTTCTGTATCCCATAGTGGTGATACAGTCCCGCCTGTGCTCCCCAACAGATATGAAAGGTAGAAAAAACATGGGTTTTAGACCAGTCCATAATTTGACAAAGTTCCTCCCAGTAGTCCACCTCCGAAAACTCCATTTTCTCTACCGGAGCACCGGTAATAATCAAGCCATCAAAGTAGTCTGCCTCAATATCTTTAAATTCCACATAAAATTCATTCAAATGACTCGAACTGGTATGGGTCGATTTATAGGTGGAAACCTTCATAAAACTGATTTCCGTTTGAATCGGGAAGTTCGAGAGTACACGAAGTAAATCCAGCTCTGTATCTTCCTTTAAAGGCATCAGATTCAAGATGACTATCTTTAGCGGACGAATATTTTGGGAAATAGCCCTATTTTCGTCCATTACGAAAATATTTTCCGACTCCAGAATGTATTTTGCGGGTAAATTGTTTTGTACCTTAATTGGCATATTACTCTCCTACTTCTCTATTCCGCCGCCTCTACGCCCCAAAAAGCTTGTAGAGTGTAGCCTGATCTTTGATTGCCTGCCATGTGCTCGAGCTCTGACCGCTTACAACAAGAAGATTCTTTCCATTTCTTCCCTTTCCGGCTGTTACCACGCAGAACTTGGACTGACTCACATAGCCGGTTTTTGCCATCTGTACCGTTGCGCCGCCGCTGTCCTGGGTTTTAATCCTTTGTAAAAAGAGGTTCGTAAACTTTACGCCCTCTGCATGCTTATTGGTCGGGGCGGTCTGATAATTCTCCGTCATCAGAACCTCTCTGGCCCTCGGGTTTTGCATGGCAAGCGCCATAATCTGCGCCATGTCTTTCACTGTCATACGATGCGCGCTGTGAAAGAGTCCTGTTGCATTCTGAAAATTACACCGTGAGGACAGCCCCATTTCTCGCGCCCTTTTGTTCATGCGTTCCACAAAGGCCGCCTCCGACCCGGAGACCTCCTTACAAAGCGCAAGAACCGCATCTGCTCCGGAAGGGAGAATCACTCCATAGAGCAGGTCTTTCACCGAAACCTCTTCACCCACTATAAAACCGCAGTTACTCGCTCCCCTGGCCTGCACAAAGCTTACAATATCCTGGGTGATTGTCAGTTTTTTATTCATATCCGGAAGACTTTCCGCAAAAATAAGGAGACTCATGACCTTCGTCATAGAAGCCGGATACATGGCCTGAGAAGCATTTTTTTCAGCCAAAATACTACCGTTATCCAAATCATAGACCACCGCATAGTTTGCATCAATTTCTGAAGATAAGGTTCTTGTCGAAGAGTTTCCGGACAGCTGCGCAAGATTTTGCAGACTTCCGGTCTTTGCAGTTACAGCGGTTCCCGGATTCGCAGGGGTGTACCGGATGCATTTGCCGATGGATTTCCCGCTGTATTATTGTTTGTGGCCGGAGTGTTCACTCCATTTCCGTACAATAAATCTTCTATGTATTGATAGGTCGGGTCATTTCCTCTTCCGACTCCATTTCCGTTTACAGAAACAGGACCGTAATCGCTAATACCATATACCCGTTCTTCAGCGATTGCAGAGAAAGGAAGGCAGAGAGAAAGGCTTAAAAGTACTGCAAGTCCGGCACGATAAAACTTTCTATTGAAAGCAAAACCAAGCTTTCGCTTTTCCGATTCCTTTGTTTGATTCAATTCTATATCCCTAAATTTCATTTCTCCCTCAACTTCTCTTAACGCGGGATTGTCCTATAGAAAGCCAAAAACACCGGCTAAAACAATCCTCACAATTCGACATTTCCTATAATTTTACAGATAATAAGAATGATAAAGGGCGAATGCAAAAAGCACAAGGGATAAAGCTTACAATATTCTATACATTTCCGGACAGAACCGATAATTCACGAATCTTTTTTCTAAAGTAAACATTGAAAAGCAGAGTAACTTTCGCTCCTCCATTTTATTCCACTGTAATCCAATCCTGAATCTTCGCAAAAGTCTTCTCTCCAATCCGTTTTACATTCATAATTTCCTCTATCGTGGAAAATCCCCCATATTCTTCTCTATAAGAAATAATATTTTTCGCCGTCGCAGGTCCAATCCCCTTTAGACTTTCCAATTCCTTTGCGCTTGCCGTATTGATATTGATTTTAGTCGAAGTATTTCTTTTGTCGGATTTTCTTTCGGATTCAGTCGCCTCTATTCCTCCTTTAATTTCTTTTTCCTCTTCAACCGTTTCTTCTTTGTTCACTTTTTTCCCATCTGCTATTTCCTTTTCATCAGCCATATTCGCTTCTTCTGTTACCCTTTCGATTTCTTGCTGACTTTCTCTTTCTTTTTTTCTACGCTCCATTTCTTCCATACTCCGACTTTCTTTTCCTTCAGAAAATTCTTCTTTTTGCGTATATGTCTGCTCTTCTCCTGCTCTACCTTCATATAGCACTTCGGACTCTCTGTCTTTTACGGCAAGAAAAAAGAATGCGGAGACGGAAAGAAGAATAAGAAGAAGGAGAATCTTCCCCCTTTCTAAATATCTTTTCCAAAAACAACTTAACTCTTCCTCCTCTCTAAACTCCTTTGAATAATCGGAAAAATATTTCCCATCAAATTCTTTTTCTTCTTGATAACTCTCCTGCTTTTTCGGATGTTCAGAATAATACGGATACATAAATGCTCCTTTCATTAATAAATGAGATTTAGATACTTTCATGTTTAGAAGTCGGATAAAATATGAGACAGTCTCACGCAGCGTGGAAAAAGAGTGTTCTAAGGGGCCGAGTGAAAAAGGAGTAAAAGTGAATATTAGGAATAAACCAGCGGAAATCAACGCGGAAAGTGAATATTTATTCGCAAGAAAGTGAATATTCATTTGCAAGAAAGTGAATATTTGCAGCAAAGAAGTGAACATTCGAGACTTAAAATTTGTTTGAACGTGAAAATGCTCTTTGAGAAAAAAACTGTCGTTTGAGTGTAAAAAAAGAAAGTCCGGAAACAAAGAAAGAATATCCGGGATTTCAAGACTCGGAAAACCCAAAAGAAACGCAAAGACAAAGAATAAAAAAAGAATAAAAACAGACAAATAAATCTTGCCTTTACCATGGCAACATATTAGCATCTTTCAAGATTATTGTATAGCAGTTTTCACTTTTTCGACTTCCCTTTTCAAAGAAGCTTTTCTTCGATACAATGGAGCCGAAAACAAGAGTGATTCATATAAGAAAGGACCACCATGATTCAATTAGAACGAAGCAGTGTAATGAACTTTGAAAATGCCGTTCGCGGGGCGAGAAATCCCATGAACTCCTGGGACAGAGGAGACTCCTACTACGACAAAAATGGGCAGTATATTTTAGGACCGAATGACTTATCTCTTGCTAAAAGATTACGTCTTGCCGGTCCGGATCATAGAAAATATATCCGACAGATTTTTGTTTCTGTCGATATCACCGCTCCACTTTACTGGTGGAAGGAATACGACACCTATAAAGTGCATACTGTTGCAAACTCCACTTCCACAATGCACAAAATCCACTCCAAGGCCTTTTCTTTGGATGATTTTTCCCATGATCATTTGACAGAAGAAGGAACGGCGATTTTGGAAAGAACCATCTCGGACTTAGAGCGTATCCGCCTTAAATTTGTGGAAGAGAAAAAGAGAGAGGACTGGTATACCTTGATTCAGCTTCTCCCTTCCTCCTACAACCAGATGCGCACCTGCACCATGAACTACGAGAATCTCATCAATATGTATTTCTCAAGAAAAGGACATAAATTGCAGGAATGGCATAGCTTCTGTGACTGGATAAAAACGCTTCCCTATGCAAAGGAATTAATCCTTGCAGAAAAGGACAAGGAAGAAGTTTAAGCAATTTTCTACAAACTAAGCCTGTTTATTTTGATTTATCTATCTATTTTACGGAAAGTCTTTCCGTAAAATCGTTTTTGCGGTACAATGAAAAAGGTTGAAAATTGCTGACCGAGCAGGGTTTATACAGTTGATTTTTCCAAATGAAAATAAATGGAGGAAGAAGGGTTTTTGAAACCGATTGATTCTGTATTTCTCTGTCTTTACGGCTTGTTCATTCAAGGAGGATCTTATGACAGTACCAGAGAGATTAGCCGCATTACGTAAGCTTATGCGGGAGAAAAACATTGATGTGTATGTAGTACCAACTGCAGATTTTCATCAGAGTGAGTATGTTGGGGAACATTTCAAGGCAAGAAAGTTTATCACCAACTTCTCCGGATCTGCAGGAACGGCAGTGATTACGTTAAACGATGCAAAGCTTTGGACTGACGGTCGTTACTTTATCCAAGCTGCCAAGCAGCTGGAAGGTACAACCGTTACCCTTATGAAGATGTTTGAGCCGGGTGTTCCCAGCGTAAACGAATATTTGGAAGAGATTTTGCAGGCCGGACAAACTCTTTCTTTCGACGGACGTGTTGTTTCCGTTGGAGAAGGAGATGAGTATGCCGAAATAGCAAAGAAAAAAGGTGCCAAAGTCGATTATCAGGAAGACTTAATCGACGAAATCTGGACTGATCGTCCTCCTCTTTCCGAGGAGCCCGCATTTTTCTTAGAGGAAAAATACACCGGAGAAAGTACCGCTTCCAAGTTGGCTCGTATTCGTAAGGAAATGGAAGAAGCCGGCTGCGATGCTCATATCGTATCCACTCTGGATGATACCTGTTGGACTCTGAACATTCGTGGAAATGATATTGAGTTCTTCCCCCTTGTTCTCTCCTATGCCATCATCAAGAAAGACAGCTTCGAACTCTACATTGACGAAAGAAAGCTCGATGACAATCTGAAGGCTCTTCTAAAGAAGGAAGGTGTAAATCTCCATCCTTATAATGCCATCTACGAGGATGTGAAGCAGCTTCCGGCAGGCACCACTGTTATGGTAGATAAGTCCAAGCTGAACTATGCTATCTTTAACAATATCCCTGCTTCCGTACATGTTGTAAACAAGCGAAATCCTGCTATTCTGATGAAAGCCTTGAAAAATCCGGTAGAGATTGAAAATATCCGCAAGGCGCAGATAAAGGATAGCATTGCGCACCTGCGTTTCATGAAGTGGTTAAAGGAAAATGTCGGCAAGATCAGAATCACGGAGCTTAGTGCTTCCGAGAAGCTCGATGAGTTCCGTAAGGAGATGGGCAACTTTATCCGTGACAGCTTTGAGCCGATTTCCTCTTTTGGTCCTCACTCCGCCATCGTGCACTACTGTTCTTCTCCGGAAACGGATGTGGAGTTTAAGGAAGGAACCTTGTACTTAAGCGACACCGGTGCAGGTTTCTACGAGGGATCAACCGATATTACCAGAACCTTCGCTTTAGGAGAGGTTCCTCAGAATATGAAGGATGACTTTACCCTGGTAGCCATCAGTAACCTCCAGCTTGGCAGTGCAAAGTTCCTCCAGGGTTGCAGCGGATTAACTCTGGATATTCTGGCAAGAAAGCCGTTCTGGGATAGAGATATGAACTTTAACCATGGAACCGGTCACGGTGTAGGCTACCTTTTAAATATCCATGAAGGTCCTGCAGGCTTCCGTTATAAGTACAGAGCCGGAGAAGTGGAAGAAATCCAGGAAGGTATGATTATTACCGATGAACCGGGTCTCTATATTGAAGGTTCTCACGGTATCCGTCTTGAGAATGAGCTTTTGGCAAGAAAGGGTGTAAAGAACGAGTATGGTCAGTTCCTTTACTTCGAAGCAATCACCTTAGTTCCGTTTGACCTTGATGCCATTAACCCGGATATGATGAGCGAAGAGAATAAGAAACTCTTAAATGACTATCATGCAAAAGTTTATGAGGTTATCGCTCCGCACTTAAATGACGACGAGAAGGCTTTCTTAAAGAAGTACACAAGAGCTATCTAAGTCAAATAAAACTAAAGAAATACAACTAAAGAAATACAAAAAATAGAGGCGCATGTGCCAAGTGCACTGCAAAAAGAAAACTTCCGACGAAAAACGTCGGAAGTTTTTTTATTCTTTCATTACGAGAGTTATAGGGACAAAAGCTGTTGATATCGAATTCCAATCAACTACTTATTGGAAAGATATTCGTGAATCCCCTTTGCTGCTGCCTTTCCTGCGCCCATAGCAAGGATAACGGTTGCTGCACCGGTTACGGCATCTCCACCTGCGTATACGGCAGTCTTTGTGGTTTCTCCGTTTTCCTCTTTGGCAATGATGCAACCTCTACGATCGGTGTCGAGCCCCTTCGTTGTAGAACTGATCAGCGGATTCGGAGAGGTTCCAAGAGACATGATTACCGTATCACATTCCATCACATACTCGGAATTCGGAATCTCAATCGGTCGTCTTCTTCCGGAAGAATCCGGCTCTCCCAATTCCATCTTTACAATCTTCACACCGGTTACCCAGTCGTTCTCATCTACCAGAATCTCTACCGGATTCTGTAAGAGATCGAAGATAATCCCCTCTTCCTTAGCATGGTGCACTTCTTCTTTTCTTGCAGGAAGTTCTTCCTCGGAACGGCGATACACAACGTGTACCTCTGCCCCGAGACGAAGTGCGGTTCTTGCAGCGTCCATGGCAACGTTACCGCCACCTACGACTACCACTTTCTTTCCGGCACGCATCGGTGTATCGGATTCCGGAAGATAAGCCTTCATCAGGTTATTTCTGGTCAGGAACTCATTAGCGGAGAAAACGCCATTTGCACTTTCACCCGGAATATTCATAAACTTAGGAAGACCTGCTCCGGTTCCAAGGAACACGGCATCAAAGCCTTCTTCATTTAAAAGCTCATCCACGGTAATGGAACGACCTACGAAAACATTGGTCAATATCTTTACTCCGAGCTTCCTTACATTTTCAATTTCCGGTCCCACAACCTTCGTCTTCGGAAGACGGAACTCCGGAATACCGTACTGCAGTACGCCGCCCGGTTCATGGAAAGCTTCAAAAATCGTTACATCATAACCAAGTTTGGCAAGGTCTCCCGCACAGGTAAGCCCGGCTGGGCCTGCACCGATTACGGCTACCTTCTTTCCGTTCGGCTCACCTGCCTTAGCCGCCTGGAAGCCATGTTCTCTTGCCCAGTCCGCTACAAAACGCTCCAGCTTTCCGATGGCAACAGGCTCTCCCTTGATACCGCGGATACAAACGCCTTCACACTGTGTCTCCTGCGGACATACTCTTCCGCAAACAGCCGGTAAAGCAGAGGATCGAGCAATGATTTCTGCCGCCTTCTCGAAGTTTCCTTCCTTTACCTCGTGAATAAATTCATTAATCTGAATGGATACGGGGCAACCTACCACACACTTCGGGTTTCTGCAATTCAAGCAGCGTACCGCCTCTTCCATCGCTTCTTTTTCCGTATATCCTAAACATACTTCCTCAAAGTTTTTTGCACGAACTTTCGGCTCCTGCTCAGCAACAGGAACTCTTTTCATCATATCAGCCATAATTTTTCCTCCCTTAGTTGCAATTTCCGCATCCACCATGGGACTTTTCAGCTTCCAACAGTTCCAGAAGCGCCTTGCCCTCTTCTGTCTTATAGGTCTGCTGTCTCTTCATGGCCAGATTAAAGTCAACCAAATGTCCGTCAAACTCCGGTCCGTCTACGCAGGCAAACTTCACCTGGTCTCCCACAACCAGACGGCAAGCACCGCACATTCCCGTTCCGTCAATCATAATCGGGTTCATGGAAACGATGGTCGGAATACCCAGCTCTTTCGTTGTAAGTGCCGCGAACTTCATCATGATAACAGGACCGATAGCAATACAACGAGTGTATTTCTTTCCTTCTTCGTTAACCAGACGCTTTAAAACGTCGGTTACCACACCCTTATCACCGTAAGAACCGTCATCTGTTGTCACATATACATTCTTCGCTACTTTACGAAGATCCTCTTCCATAATAAGAAGATCCTTATTTCTTGCCCCTAAGATAACATCCGCTTCGATTCCTCTTTCATGAAGCCACTTCACCTGCGGATAAACGGGAGCTGCCCCTACACCGCCGGCAATAAAGATGATACTCTCCTTTTCCAGTTCTTCCTTCGTCATCTCGACAAGTTCGGATGGACGGCCCAAGGGACCTACGATATCAGTAAAATAATCGCCCGCCTTCAGATGACTGAATTTCTCCGTAGATGCACCGATTACCTGGAACACAATGGTAATGGTCCCCTTCTCCCTATCATAGTCTGCGATGGTTAAGGGAATTCTTTCTCCAAGCTCCCCTAGCTTTGCAATCATAAACTGTCCCGGCTCCGCTTTTCGAGCCACATAAGGTGCTTCCACATCCATGAGCCAGTCTTTATCAACGAGATGCTCAACTCTAGTGATTTTGTACATGCTCTCCTCCATGTTTCATGCCTAGATTAGCTAGGTATAATCGTGTGTTAATAATTTCTCTAACTAATCTATTGTAGCAAAAAAATCAATAAAAACATGTTTTTTTTAAGTGCAGATAGAAAAAATCAATAATATCAAGAATAAAAAAGAGACTGCAAAAAACTTTTGATTTTTACAGACCCTTTTTTTCACACTGCTATTTCTTTCTTAAAATGCAAGCTTCTCATCAAAGTACTTTTTCAAATCCGCAATCGGAATACGAACCTGCTCCATGCTGTCTCTTTCTCTTACCGTTACGGCATGATCATTTTCCGAATCGAAGTCATAGGTAATACAATACGGTGTTCCGATTTCATCCTGTCTTCTGTAACGCTTTCCGATGTTTCCTCTATCATCATACTCACACATATAGTATTTGGAAAGCTCCTCATGAATCTTCTCGGCGCCTTCTCCAAGCTTCTTGGATAAGGGAAGGATACCAATCTTAATCGGAGCCAGTGCCGGATGGAAACGAAGAACCGTTCTCTCATCTCCTCCCTCCAGTTCCTCTACATCATAGGCTGCGCAAAGGAATGCCAAGGTTACTCTGTCTGCACCGAGGGAAGGCTCTACTACATACGGAATATAGTGTTCGTTGGTCTCATCATCGAAATAGCTCATATCCTGACCGGAAACCTTCTCGTGCTGAGAAAGATCATAGTTCGTTCTGTCTGCAATCCCCCAAAGCTCGCCCCAGCCGAAGGGGAAGAGGAATTCCAGATCTGTCGTTGCCTTGGAATAGAAGGACAACTCCTCCTTCTCGTGATCTCTTGCACGAAGCATTTCCTTCTTCATCCCAAGACTGTATAACCAGTTTTGGCAGTAGTCCTTCCAATATTGGAACCATTCCAAATCGGTATCAGGCTTACAGAAAAACTCCAGCTCCATTTGCTCAAACTCTCTGGTACGGAAGGTGAAGTTACCCGGTGTAATCTCATTACGGAAAGATTTTCCAATCTGCGCAATACCGAAGGGGAGTTTCTTTCTGGAAGTTCTCTGCACATTTTTAAAGTTAACGAAAATACCCTGTGCTGTCTCCGGGCGAAGATACACCGTATTCTTTGCATCCTCCGTTACACCCTGGAAGGTTTTAAACATCAGGTTAAACTGGCGAATAGGGGTAAAATTATGCTTTCCGCAACTGGGGCAGGGAACCTGCTTCTCTACCACGAATTTCTCCATCTCTTCCTTGGACCAAGCATCTACGGAGCCTTCCAGCGCAATGCCGTTTTGCTCGCAGAAATCCTCGATAACCTTATCAGCACGGAAACGCTCCTTACACTCCTTACAATCCATAAGAGGGTCGGAGAAGCCTGCCAAGTGACCGGAGGCAATCCAAGTCTCTGGATTCATCAAAATGGCACAGTCGATACCGACATTATACTTGGACTCCTGTACGAATTTCTTCCACCAGGCCTTTTTAATGTTGTTTTTCAGCTCTACACCCAGGTTTCCGTAATCCCATGTATTGGCAAGACCGCCATAAATCTCCGAACCCGGATACACAAATCCTCTGGATTTTGCCAAGGAAACAATCGTGTCCATCGTATAATTCTTTGCCATAAGTTTTATCCTCTTCCCTTTCTTCCTAAATAGCTGTATTGCACTTCCCGCCCTGCAAGATTTCCCTATTGCAATTCTCTTCCTGTATCGACTTGCAACCATTGCGCAGAAACATAGAATCTATTGGAACTCGTTATGAATTAAACAATCTATAGTCTATCCCTTTTTTTAGAAAAAATCTATACCCTCCAACTTTAAACTCTTTCAGCTCCACTTTGAACTCTTTCACTTCCACTTTGAACTCTTTCACTTCCACTTTGAACTCTTTCACTTCTACTTTGATATATTCAACTTCTACTTCAAACTATTCCATATCCATTTCAAACTATTCAATATCCACTTTAAACCGTTCAATATCTACTTCAAGCTGTTCAATATCTACTTCAAGCTGTTCAATATCTTAATGCTGCGAAATTCTTTATAGAAGCTTTCTTGTGTAAGAAGCTCCACATTTTCACAAAAATCCCGCAGACTCCCTTCTTCCAAAGTAAAGGTATAAAGCTTTTGCAGGGGGCTTCCAATTACGTGTTCCCCAAGCATCATGCACTGCCTTCCTTTGGGAACGGGGAGGAAGCTCACTGTACTCTCCTTCCAAAAGCAGGACTCTCAGCTCATAAACGGCCCGCACCAGTTCATTGGGAATATCCTTATGAAGCAAGGCCTTTAGGGACAGATAGAGGAGATTGACCATTTCTTCCGCAGGAAGATTTTCCTGCGAAACAAAATCTGCCAACTCCAAAAAATAAGCCGCATAGCAGGCCATTTCCAAGTCCAGTGCAATTTCTTCAAAATAGGCATCGACTTTGACAGACTGTAGATTATATCCGCTCTTCCCTTTCTTTAAGGAAAATGTGCCAAAGACAAAGCTCCTGCTCCCTGCCATAAGAGAAGAAGATGGACGCTTTGCTCCACTTGCCCAAACCGTCATTTTTCCCTGTTCCATGGTAAGAATACTCAGTCTTTTATCGAATTCTCTCTGACTGTGCTCGGAAAGCACCACTCCATGCACAACGAAGTCTTCCTTCACTACCCTTCCTCTCTGTCCTTACACTTTACTTGTATCTTACTTCTGCATTTATTCATGTTCACTTTTTCTTCGAACATTTTCCGTCTGCTACGCTTTTATACTTCTGCATCTCTTTTACGCTTCCGTACTTTACTTCTGCTCTCTATAACCGTACTCCTGCAAATACGCCGGATTCTCCCTCCAGTCCTTTCTGACCTTTACAAAAAGCTGAAGATTCACCTTCGCTTCCAGAAGCTTTTCTATCTGAATGCGGGCACCGCTACCGATGCTTTTCAGCATACTGCCGGCTTTTCCGATAATGATTCCCTTATGGCTTTCCTTTTCGCATACCAAAGTTGCCTTCACATCCCAGATTCCGTTTTTCCGCTCCTGCATGCTGTCGATGAGTACCGCAATCCCGTGCGGAATCTCCTTATCAAGCTTGTAGAGAGCCTGTTCCCGGATAAGTTCCTTTGCAATTTCTCGTACGGGAAGGTCTGTTACCGTATCTTCATCATAGTAACGGGGGCCATAGGGAAGGAAGGAGAAAATTGTCTCCAGAAGTTCCTCTAAGCCTTGGTTCTTATAGGCGGAAACGCCGACAATCCCGACAAAGGGGAGGCAGTCCGTGTATTCCGCTTTTTTCCTTTCCAAGGCTTCCTCTCCGCCCAGTAAATCTATCTTATTTAAGACAAGAAGAATCTTTCTCTTACTATGGGAAAGCAGGGACAAAATCTGCTCCTCCTTCTTCCCTTTTTGCTCTGTGCTATCCACAATCCATAGAATGAGGTCCCCGTTTCCGAGTGCCTTTCCGCCACACTTTCCATATAGACGGAGAGCTTATTCTGCGCCTTGTGAATTCCCGGCGTATCGTGAAAGACAATCTGCCCTCTCTCATCATCATAGACTGCCATAATCTGATTTCTTGTGGTCTGGGCCTTTTTGGAAGTAATCGCAATCTTCTGCCCCACAAGCGCGTTTAAAAGGGTGGATTTTCCGGCATTCGGAAGGCCTACAATAGAGACAAAACCGGATTTAATCAAGTCCTCTCCGCTTTCTCCATTTCCATTTTCCTTTGCAAAAAAATCCTCAATAATCTGATTCATGCCATTCTCCCTCTCATTTGACCGCTCTAGCTTTGCTAAGCCTTGATCCACTTTCGCTTATAAAGCTTAATCCACTTTCATTTCTAAATCTTAATCCACTTTCGTTTCTAAAGCTTAATCCACTTTCGTTTCTAAATCTTAATCCACTTTCGTTTCTAAAGCTTGATTTGTCTACTTCTCCGAAGTAATTTAAATTTCCCGGATTACATCAAAGTAGCTCTTGTTTTTCTCTATCTTCTCTCCATTACCGATGGTGCAGAGAATTTCCTCGGAAAAGGCTTTCTCTATATAGCCGGAAAGCTTCCGGATGGCTTCCGGACTTGCAGAAAGCACCTCATCTCTCTCTCTTTGTAAGTCTTCATCCGTTAAATGAGAAAGGGAGCAGCTTAAGCCGAGAAGGAACTTCGTGTAAGCGGTCTTTGGCGTATCCATCTCCGAAATCGCACCGATAATGTACTTTGTCATCTCCAGCTCCGTAGCTTCGAAATCCCGTAAGTATGCCGCAATCTTCTTATACTCTTCATAGCTCCGCCCTACATGCGGATCCCGATAAGAAACAACATAGCTTTCTCCGTTTCTTCCAAAGCCGCTCATTGCACCGTAGGCATTGCCCTTTTCACGAATATTTTTCCAAAGGAAATCAAAGGAAAGTGCATTCTTCATGACTTTCAAGGCTCCTGTATAAGGAAGTGAAGCGTCATGGAAGGAGCCCACTCTTGCCACATAGTTTACTTGAGAAGGGGTAATCCAAGCCTTCTTTTCTCCCTTGCTTGCAATAAATGTACTCTCTTCCCATTCTTCCTTCTCCGGGAAACACTTTGTAAGAAATGCGGAAAGACTCTCTTTCTCCTTACGGTAAATCTCCAAATCGCCTCCTACTGCGATACGCAGGTTTCTTCCCCGTAAGAGCTTCTCCGAAAGAGCCTTCAGTTTTTCGCCCAATGCCTTCGGATTCTTCCGAAATTCTTCTTCCAGCTTTTCAATAAAATGGTAGTAGCGAATGCCCTTTACTCTCTCTTGGTAAGAGGAGGTCGGGGAAAAACTCTCCATAGCGGAATTGACCGCATAGCTATGTCCTGCGCCTTCCAGTCTCATTCTCTCTCTGGACTTGATTTCCAGGAGAATCTCGGAAAGACGCTTTTCATCCTGCAAATGCGTATGGAAGCAGATTTCCTCCAGATACTCCAGACCCTGCTTCATCTCGCCTTCCAAGAATTTAAAGCCGAAGCTGAATACGCCTGTATATTTATTCTTATCTTGAAAATCAGGATAAGAAGTAATATCTGTTGAAAAACCTCCGCTGTGAAGATAAATCTCCGAGTTTAAATCCTGAAAACTGTACTTGTCCGTATCCATATAGGCAAAGGCGGTACTCAGAACGGAAAGATACGAAAGCTCTTCCTCCGAGAAATCCTTTGTATTAAAGAGAAGACGAAGGTAAAGTACCCCCTTGGAATCCACCGGATAAAGCATTACTTTCTTCCCGGAAAGGTTCTCTTCTTCTCTTAGATAGCTCTCCGCTTTCTTTCCGAGGTCTTCTCTTGAAAGCACCGGCAAAGTTTCCAGCGCTTCCTTGCTATTTTCCTTATTCTGATAAAGAAGGAGCGCCTCCTCTTCCTTTTTAATGGCCTCTATCTCTTCTTTAGACAGAGTTTCTTTTATCTCCTTCAGCTTCTTCGCAAGCTTCTCCGCATTTCCTCGGTAAGCCCCGGCTTCGGGAGAAGTGCCACAAAAGAAGCATGCTTTACATCCAGGAAGTACTCTTTTAAAAGTTCCTCAAAATAGCCTTCATCCAGTGCCTTTTCCAGCTCCTTAAAATAACGATCCTGCTCAAGATAAAGCCAAGGCTCTCCGTCATAAAGCCAGGAGTCCAGTGCCTTTAAGCTGTATATCAAGCCCTTAGGGGTATTGCCGTAGTCCGCTTCCTTATACTGGAAGGCATCATGGTGAATGGCTGCACGAATGGTCTTGTGATCGAGGCCCTTCTCTGAAGCCTCTCGAATACAATCCTGAATAACCTTTAAGAAACGCGCCTTATCCTCTTCCTTCGCGTTCTTCGCGGTAATGGTGAAGTAGTGCTGCAATACGCCGTCCGCATAGCCTCCGAAGATGTCTTCTCCTAAGCCTTCCTCTAAAAGCCGCTGCTTCAACACCGCTCCGGGGCCGGAAATGAGGGCATGGCCGATATAGGAGAAAGCCAAACTTTTCTTAGCATCTTGTCCTGCATCCAGAACGAAATTATAGGAAAAATAAGCCTTTCCCTTAGGGTCCTCCTCCTTGGAAATCGGATAATACTCGGTTTCCTCCACCATAGCGGAAAAGCTCTTCTGCCTTGCAATCTCGGAATCCGGATTGATTCTTTCAAACTTCGCTAAATACTGCTTGTCCAGCCAGTTCAGCTTCTCCTCCATATCCATATCTCCGTAAAGGATGATATAGGAATTGGAAGGGTGATAGTAACGTGCATGGAAGGCCTGAAAAGCTTCATACGTTAAGCTCGGGATATCTTCCGGGTCTCCTCCGGACTCATTTCCGTAAGTAGTATCCGGGAAAAGAGAGTGGAAAATATACCGCTCCAGCACCGATTCCGGCTCGGAAAAAGCACCGCGCATCTCGTTATACACTACACCGCTGTAGCCTAAATCTCCCTTTTCATCCAAGGTATAGTGCCAGCCCTCCTGCGAAAAGGTATGCGGATTCTTTATACAATTCGGGTGAAAAACGGCATCGCAATAGACATCCATAAGGTTTTGGAAATCCTTGTCATTGGTAGAGGCCACTGGATAAACCGTCTTATCCGGATAAGTCATGGCATTCAAGAAGGTATTGAGAGAACCCTTGATGAGCTCCACAAAGGGATCCTTTAAGAGGGAAACTTCTCCGAGCCGCAAAGCACGGAGTGCTCCGTGATATGGGCGACTCCCGTAGAATCCGCGGCAGGCGTTCTAAAGGCAATGCTAAAGACTTTATTTTCATCCTGATTCTTTAAGCAAAGCACTCTTGCCCCGGACTTTTCATGCTCGTAAACCTTCGCCTCCGTGGAAAGCTCCGCGATATGTTTCTCCTGTACTAAATTATATTTTTTCATATTTTCTTTTATCTCCTCGATAGTCTTTTCAAATGCGTCTTTTCAGGTACCTCTTTTCAGATGCGTTCCATTACTGCATCCATATCCGCTCTTCCATTCCGTTCTTCCATTCCATTTTACAATTCTGTTCCGGAATTCTGTTCCGGAATTCTGTTCCGGAATTCCATTTTACAATTGATTGAATATACTTCTTATTACAATAGTGATTGCTTCTCTTACATAGTAATGAGGAATCAGATAAGGCGGCTCCTTTGCAGACAAGGTCTTGTAATGATAGTAGGAGTTTTCTTTCTCGGCAAATCGCACGCATTGAAAAAGCTGATATTGTGAGCTAATAATGCCGACGTCGGGAGGCCGATCTTCCCACTCCAAGGACTCTTCCTTTAGGTAAGTATAATTACTGTCTTCGGGATAGTACCCTTTCTCACTCTGCACTAACTCCTCTTCCAAGTAACGCTCCTCTATCCATTTTTCAATACTGTTTAAGCCGAAACGAATTTTATCCTCCGCATTTTTAGAGTAAAACTCCATTAAAAGCCTATCGCTGGGTATTCCCTCCCAAAGAAGCCTCTGAAACATTACGCTGGATTCCGCGCTGGCGCTGTGGCGCCCTCTTCCTCCTACCAAAACAAACAGGGTTGCCGGGTTTTCCTCAGCATATTTTACCGCAAGCTTTAAGCGATGCAACATTGTGGGAGAAGGAGCATTGTTTTCCAGCTCACAGCCAATCAAAAGAACATAATCCAGATTCTTCTCCTCCTCGCCTTTTTTATACCGGCTTAAGAGAATAGATACGGTAAAAATCAAGAGGACAAAAAGACAATAGGAAGTCAGGCAAAATACCTTAAAGCGGAAGAATAGCGATTTTCTCTTCCAGCGAGACGGTCTTTTATAAAGGAATGCCAAAAACAGGTGCAAAATTCCAAAAAGGAACCAAATCCAAAGAGTAGAAAGATAGGACGCACTGCTTAATAGAAAGGCAAAGTATAAAAACGAGGCAATTCCCATGAGTAAAAAAAGAACGAACATGGCTTACTCCATTCTTCGTAAAACATCCTGTTTTCCCGGTAAGACCGAAAAACGAACCTTCAAAGACTGCTTCGAGTGCGGGCAGGACTCCAGACTTTCTCCGCTTTCCGCATCCTCCATACTGAGGACTTTTGTGAAGATATCCCGCTCTCCGGGACGCATAATGGCAATCTCTTCTCCGACGGAAAATTTATTTTTCTGGGTAAGGAAGGCATATTCCCCTTCTACATTTTCCACAGTGCCAAGGTAGGTTGCCCCTGCACTGTAGCTGTTATTGCCATATATCTGGTCCTCTTCTATCGGCTTTCTGTAATAAAAGCCGGTACTGTATTCTCTATAAGTACACTTTCGGATTTCCTCCTCGTAAAAGGGGATATTCGCCTCATACTTCTTAGGATCCTCCAGATAATCCCGAATCGCCATCTTGTAGGTTCGGGTTACCGTCGCCACATAGAGCTCCGTCTTCATTCTTCCCTCAATCTTTAGGGAATCTACTCCCGCTTCAATAAGGTCCGGAATATGCGAAATCATATTTAAATCTTTGGAATTAAATATATAGGTTCCTCTGTCATTTTCAAAAACAGGATAATACTCTCCGGGACGCTTCTCCTCCATAAGAGAATACTTCCAGCGACAGGGGTGTGTACAAGCTCCCTGGTTTGCATCTCTCCCCGTAAAAAAACTGGAAAGCAGACAGCGACCGGAATAAGACATACACATCGCGCCGTGTACGAAGGCCTCGATTTCCATCTCCTCCGGAATATGCTCTCGGATTTCCCGGATTTCCTGCAGACTGAGTTCTCTGGCACAAACTACACGTTTTGCTCCAAGCTTCCACCAGAAAAGGAAGGTCTCATAGTTCGTATTGTTGGCCTGGGTGGAAATATGCAGCTCCACCTCCGGCATAATTTCCTGTGCAAGCATAAAGGCACCCGGGTCGGCAACCAGTACCGCATCCATCCCCACATCCTTTAATTCCATAAAATAGTCTCGCATCGGAAGTAAATCTTCATTATGCGCAAGAATATTGGCAGTCACATAAACCTTTACTCCTCTTTCATGGGCATAGATAACCGCCTCCTTCATGCTCTCGATTGTAAAGTTCTTGGCATTCGCACGAAGCCCGAAGGCCTCTCCTCCCATATATACCGCATCCGCTCCATAATGAATGGCTGTTTTTAGCCCCTCCATGGAACCTGCAGGAATCAATAGTTCTATTTTTCTTTTCATTCTTTCTACTTTCTATCTCTTTCGATTTTGCTTTCACTTATTGATTTTGCTTTTCCTAATTGATTTGCTTTTTACTTATCGATTTGCTTTTTCTATTGTTTTTTTGTCTTTCTTTTACTCGTCGATGTCCTATTTCGCATTTACTTTTTCTCTAACTTTTCTTGATGCTGATGCTCACTCCGTCCCCTATGGGAATAATGCTGTTCTCCAGCTTCGGGTTTTCCTTCAACATCCAAAGGAACTCCCGCATCCTCTTATGGATGGTTCTCTGCCGTCTTTCTACAAAAAAGCGACTCTCTAAAAGAAGATTCTCCTGCAATATATTATCACAAAATAAAACACCTTCGGGATTTAATAGCTCTAATATCTTCGGAAGCCATAATGGATACTGTGCCTTTGCCGCATCCAAGAAGACAAAGTCAAAGTGCTCCTTTTCTTTCACGAGTCTCTCCAGAATTTCTCCTCCGTCTCCTTCCAAAAGACGGATAGCACTATTATACGGGCTTTTCGCGAAATTCTCCTTGGATTTTATAATTCTTTCAGGAAAATTTTCTACGGTACATAACTTTGTCTTTCCCTTAAGGCTATCCAGCATCAAAAGCCCGGAATACCCGACCGCCGTTCCGAGCTCCAGGATAGACTTCGGTTTTTTCATTTCCAAACATACGCGAAGAAGCGCGGCGGTCTCGTCCCGAATAATCGGAACTGCTTCCTTCTGCGCTTCCTCTCGGATCCCTTCCAAAAAGTCTATATTGTCTCTTTGGAAAGCCTGAATAAATTGGCTGATTCTATCTCGTTCTTCCAAGCTACTCCCCTTCAGCTCCCGCATCAACAACCTGCGGTTTTTTTCTTCCTTGGCAGTAGCATTTCCGTCCTTGCCCGTCGTCTCGGAATCGAGTGCATTTTCATTACCTGCACCGATTACATCTTCCTCCGAAGACTCTGCCTCCGTTTCTTCGTCTTTTAGGAGATTCTTATCACTTAACTCCTGATTCTTCTTTCCTTCTTCACTGATGAAATCCAGCATCTGCACCTGCGTCATAGAGGTACTCAAGCTGTAGATTCCCGGAAGCAAGGAAGAATGATAAGCTTTGCCTTTAAAACGAAAGCCTCCTCATTGTCAATTAATCCCAGCTTTTTCAGCTTTTTTGCAATATCGGAACTGCTGTCTCCCTGCTTGATTTCCAGTTCAATCTCTCTCCCCGGTTCCTTCTCCATGGCATGCTCATAAAGCAAGCCGTGGCCATAGCTATAGGCAAGTTTAACCCCCTGCAGAAGCAGAAAAAGCAAGAAAATCAGGAAAAGGATTCTAAGCGAAAAGCTTAACAAAATCTGTGTAAAAGAGCGGAAGGAATTCCGTGCTCTGCTGCCCCCCAAATTAAACCTCCATAATGACCGGAAGAATCACCGGATTTCTCTTGATCTTCTTCCATAAAAAGTCTGATAAGCCGTCTTTAATCAAGTTCTTAATCTTGCCCCAGTCATTCATTCTGCTCTGTAAGCAGTTGTCTACAATATTCTGTACGGCAAGTCTTGCCTCTTCCATTAAGTCCTCGGACTCCCTTACATAGACAAAGCCTCTGGAAATGAGATCCGGACCCGCCATCAGATTTCCGGAATAGCGCTCCAAGGTGAGCACAACTACTATGATTCCGTTTTGAGAAAGATTTTGTCTGTCACGTAAAACGATATTTCCAACATCTCCGATACCCAGACCGTCAACATAGACTCCGCCTGCCTGCACCTTTTCCTTGATGGAGTAACTGCTTTCCTCTCCGTCTGTAGTAAACTCCAGTACATCTCCATTTTCTATTAAAAGACAGTTATCCTTTTCTACACCGACAGATTCCGCAATCAGCGCTGCAGCCCTTCTGTGATGAAACTCTCCGTGGAAAGGAATTGCAAACTTCGGCTTAACCAAAGAATAGAGTAATTTCAGATCCTCTGCGCAGGCGTGACCGGAAACATGCGTATCCTGCATGATTACCTTTGCATGAAGCTTGTATAGTTCATTCACAACATGGTCTACCGCAAGTTCATTTCCGGGAATCGGATGAGAGGACATAACCACCACGTCATTCGGTCCGATATGCACCTTTCTATGCATACCGCTTGCCATACGAGAAAGTGCCGCCATGGACTCTCCCTGCGAACCGGTCGTAATGAGTACGGTCTGCTCATCAGGATAGTCTTTCAGGTTTTCAATATCAATTAAAGTTCCATCCGGAATGTGAATATATTCCAGCTCGGAAGCCACGGAAATGACGTTCACCATGGAACGTCCTTCCACAACAACCTTTCGATTGTACTTTACGGCGGAATTAATAATCTGCTGTACTCGGTCTACGTTCGAAGCAAAGGTTGCCACAATAATACGGCTATTCTGATGCTCTGCAAAAATCACATCAAAGGTTCTTCCTACAGTTCGCTCCGACATGGTAAAGCCCGGCTTCTCCGCATTGGTGGAATCGGACATCATAGCCAAGACACCATTCTTTCCAAGCTCCGCAAAACGCTGTAAATCAATCTGGTCGCCAAACACAGGCGTATAATCCACCTTAAAGTCTCCGGTGTGAATGAGTACACCTGCCGGAGTCGTAATAGCCAGTGCAGATGCATCCTGAATCGAGTGGTTGGTCTTTACGAACTCCACTTTCAGGTCGCCGAAGTTTACATTCTGCCCAAACTTCATGGTCTTCATCTTAACCAGCTTATCCATACCGTTTTCCACAAGCTTTTTTTCTGGATAAGCGCCATGGTCAGCTTCGTCGCATAAATCGGCACGTTAATCTGTTGCAAAACATATGGCAGTGCTCCGATATGGTCTTCGTGTCCGTGTGTGATGACAAACCCCTTCATCTTATGAATCTGTGACTTAATATAAGTAATATCCGGAATAACGAGATCAATTCCCAGCATATTAAAGGAGGGAAATGCAAGTCCGCAGTCCACAATAATCATGCTGTCCTCGGTTTCAATGGCAGTAATGTTCATGCCGATCTGGTCCAGTCCTCCAAGAGGAATGACTTTAACCGAGCCTTGGAAAGTATGCTTCGGTTTCTTTCCCTTATTCTTACTTTCCTGAATCTCCATCGGCTTCGCAAGAAGCGGGAAGTCCTCGGAGCTGTATTCTCTCTTTTCCGTATTGCTTCCTCTTCTTGAAGTAAACTGTACCGTGGGCAATACAGAGGATCGCTCTGCATCTCTTGTATTTCTTGACTCCGTAGCCATAGTCCGTTTCTCCACAGTTCTTCCTTCCCCGGTTTTGGAAGTCGCTTTTCCGGCAGGAGCCTTTCCGGCGGTATTTTTAGCGCCTTCACTTCTTCCTGTTCCCGTTCTTCCCGCTGCAGTTCTTCCTGCTGCAGTTCTACCGGCCGCAGCTCTTCCCGTAATACTGATTTTACCGCTACGAGCAGTCTTGGGGGATGCGGCTTCTCCCTGCACATCCTTCCCTGCCCCGCTCCTTCTATTGCTTAATTTATTGATCCCTCTGCCCGCTCTATGCAGGCTGCTTTCCTCTAAGGCTTCTTTCGATGTCAAATTTTTTCGATTAAAATTCACAATTCTATGTGGCGAATCCCCGCTTACTCTCTTTTGTTCTTCTTTCATATAACCCTTTCTTACCTCTCTATCGTAATATCATTCCCCTCTAACATTTTTGCAAAGACATCCATTACGCTCTCCGCCTCATCTCCTTCTGCAAAAACATAGTCCGCTTCTTCATCCTCCGGTGCAGAAACATCTTTCATCACATAACAGGTTCCGTCCTCTCCCTCCGGAGCATCCGTTACGAGAATATAACTCACTCCCTGTACCACTGTCTCTTCCAAAATCTCAAGTTCTAAACTGCCGTCCTCGGACTGCAAACGTATTCTTCCGCCTTCCATCTATACCGCCTTTCTTTTACTCTTTTTTCGTCCTAAGATAGTCCTCCAAAATAACCTGGGCCGCAACCTGGTCCAGGACTTCCTTTTGTTTTGCTCTCGGGACTCCATTTTCATCCAGAATTTCCCGGGCTTCTATCGTACTGAGCCTCTCATCAAAAAACACAATGGGACAGCACAGCTTCTTTTTTAATAAATCATAAAAAACAGCAGCCTTTTCCGCCCGTTCTCCACGGCTGCCATCCATGTTTAAGGGTAGCCCTAAAACCACCTCTTCTACATCTTCCCGTAAAACAATATCACAAATCTCCTGCACTGTTTTCCTAAGTTTTCCTTCCCGCTCCCTCCAAAGAGTGGAATAAGGCAGCACAGTATAGCCTAAAGCATCGGTAATCGCCAGTCCCACTGTCTTGGAACCGTAATCAAGTGCTAAAATGCGCATACTACTCCCGTAAAGAAGAAAAGGCCTTTCCGGTTCTCCCGGACAGACCTTACGCTTTCTTTAACTTGCTCTCCACATAATTCCGCATAAGTTCTTCCAGTATTTCGTCTCGCTCTACCTTCATAACCAAGCTTCTTGCACCCTTATAGCTTGTAATATAGGTAGGATCTCCGGACATAACATAACCCACAATCTGACTGATCGGATTGTACCCCTTTTCGCTCAGAGCTTCGTAAACTCGCTCTAAGACTTCTGTGACTGCCAAACTGCTGTCTTGTAATGGTCTGATAATTTGCGTATGACTCAAATCGTTATTCATAATGCCACGTCCTTCTCAAAACTTATAGTATATTATCGCATTTTCAAGCATACTGCAAGTATAGTCGAAAAATATTTTTCATATTTTTGTATTAAGATTCCTAAAATATTCTTACATCAAAAAAAGACTTCCGGATGCTTCGATACAATTCTCTGTGTTCCTCAAGTAATTTGTATATCGCCCGAAAGTCTTTCCTTTATAAGATGTTCAATTATAAAATCCCTTAAACGGTCGAATGATAATTTTCTATCTTTCGTGAGCAATTTCTATGTGAGCAATTTCTTCGAAAACTGTTTCGCTCATGAACTATCATTCTGAAAACCGGCATTCTGTTTTCCAAATCTTACTTTGCATAGCTTGCTGCGGATTCTCCCGCAATCTTACCGAATACGGTAAAGTCGCAAACGGCATTTCCGCCAAGACGGTTAGCACCGTGTACTCCGCCGGTAACCTCTCCGGCTGCAAAGAGCCCCGGAATCGCCTTTCCTTCCTTATTCAGTACCTCTGTGACGGTATTAATCTTCAAGCCTCCCATGGTGTGATGTACACCGGGAGTAACCTTGATGGCATAGAAAGGTGCGGTGTCTAAAGCGGCCGCAAAGCTTGTTCTTCCAAACTCCGCATCTTCCTTCTTCTCTACCGCCTCATTCCAGTTCTTTAAAGTATTTTCAAAGGCCTCTGCCGGAACGCCCATAGCCTCGGCAAGGCTCTTCGCATCATTTCCCGTTACAGTGTAGCCGGACTTGATATAGCCCTGAATAACAGCGGATTTCTCCACCATCTTGTTGTCAATCACAAGATAAACCTGAGAGCCGGTCTGCGCAATCTCCGCCTTGGAAACGGCATCTCTGGTTCCTACCTCATCGGTGAAACGATTGCCTTCCATATTCACAAGAATGGCTCCGTCTCCACGTAAGCCCTCTGTAATAAGGTGTGCATCCGTTGTGGTCACTGTCGGGTGAATCTGAATCTGGTCCATATCCACGGTGTCCGCGCCGATGGCTTCCGCCATCGTAATTCCCTGTCCAAGTGCCCCGGAGGCATTGGTGGACATATAGCCCTTTAAGGACGGTTGATACTTCTCCACCATTTCCTTATTTGCCGCAAAGCCGCCCGTTGCAATGATGACTGCCTTGGCCTTTACATTGACCTGACTGCCATCTGCAGAAAGAGCGTGCACGCCGGTCACATTTCCGGCATCATCCTGCTCAATCTTATCCGCCGTTACGGAAGTAAGAAGAGTGATATTCTTTCTGTCGTTTACATTCTTCTCTAAAATCGGAATCATATAGGAGCCTACGGCAATTACCTTATTGTTCTCATCCACCGGGCGATGAATTCTCTTTACGGAAGCACCGCCGAAAGCACCGACATTATGGATTGTCATACCGAGAGTTTCCAGATAATCAATCGCAGGGCCCGAATTCTCCGCAAGAACCTTTACAAGGTCGGGATTGTTGATTCCCTTACCGCCGACCAGGGTATCGAGCTCCATTAATTCCACGGAATCAAAATAGCCTTCCGGATTCGCCTGATAGGCTGCATACTGCTCTTTCACCTTTTCCGCCAAAGCGGTAATCGCTGCATTGTCGGCATATTTTTCCGCCGCAGTAGCCAAGGTCTTCTCCACACCGGATCCTTCTTCAAAGGGATTCTCCGCCTGCCACTTGGTCGCAGCCGCATTCATACCGCCGGTTGCTCGAACGGAATTTCCTCCCACAATACCCTGACTCTCCAGAAGTACAACCTTCTTTCCACTGTCTGCTGCGGTGATAGCGGAAATCATTCCCGCACCGCCTGCACCGATTACGCAAACATCGGCTTCCAGATTCTGATCTTCTTTCTTCACAGAATCGGCAGTGGCCTGCGCCTTAGCAAACTTTTCGCTGTCCAGTCCCATCTCCTTTAAAGCTTGCTCCACACCGGTACGAAGTGCCGTGGAAGAAATCGTAGCACCGCTGATTCCGTCTACGTTAAAAGTCTGCTCCTCCACCATTTTCTCCGGTAAAGCCGCTACAGCCTTACTTCCGATTCCCTCGGTTTCCTGATTACTCAGCACATTTACCGCATAAATCTTGTTCTCATCCGCGCTGACTTCAATCTGCATGTCTCCGCCAAAGCCCGGAACGGTAACGGTCGTTTTCTTTGCCGAAGCGGGTGCGTCCGTCTTTTTTACAGAAGGACCGCTCCAGGAACGGATTCCCAAAATTACGGCAACCAAAATTCCGGCAAGAATGACTAAGTACGATAAAAATTTCTCCTTTTTCATAATCTCCCCTACATTCTGATTTTGCCAAGTCTATGTCATTGTCTTCGCAATGCTCTTTTATGTATTTTGCTCTTCCGTCTTAAGTCTTCCCGCATAAGATTTGCCAAAATCCGGTATGCAGACAACTCCTATAGTCTTGGCGCTCTTCATGGCAAGAAAAAAACTTTTTCTCACCGAGCTACTAAAAAGTACCTTAATATTTATACCATAGATGAAAATATTCTACCATTGACAAAACCGGCGGAATAATCCAATTCTTCCACCGGTTTTTGGCAATTTTGACAAAATATTCACTAACTTACTTTTCTACTTTAGTAAGCGAAAGGAGAATCTTCTCCGAGCGGGCAATAAAGTTCTTCATTGCCTCTCCATTGAGCGGTGCATTCTGGATGCGCGCCAAGTCATAGAGCTGCTCTTCAATGAGCTTTCCATCTTCTTTTTCCAAGCTATCTTCATGCTGAAGAAGATGCTGCACAAGCGGATGCCTTTCATTTAAAACGAGGGTTTCCTCGAGCGGAAGCTCTCCCATCGGCATGCCGGACACCGCGTACATCTTCATCATATCCTGCATTCTTCGGGATTCCTCGGAAATAGAGAGGAGACTTGCCGGCGTTTCGGAAAGAAGTCTGTCCACCTTCACATGAAGCTTATCCTTGGAAAGTACAGTTCGGAAAGCCTTCTCCAGTTTTTCGCCCTCCGCCTTTAATTTCTCCTCATCATCGGAAGAAAGTTCTTCCTTCATGGCTTCCTGCACATCGGCATCGATTCTTTGGAAACGAAGCCCGCTGTTTTTCGCCTCAAGTTCCGTGATAAAGGGCTGGTCGATTCGCTCCGTAAGGTAAACTGCTTCTTTCTTGTGCTCCTTAAAGAGAGAAATATACTGACTCTGCGCTACGCTGTCGGAAACATAGTAGACCTTTTGGATCTTCTCTTCTTCCTTATTATCAGACTGCGCCGCATCGTCTGCTCCCGCAGACTCTTTTTCATCCGCCTCGTTATTTTTATCGGATGCAGCAGAGTTTTCCGTTTCCGAAGCATTCTTCTCTTTAGCTTCATTTTCTTCAATATACTTTTCTTCCTTGGCAACAGCATTAACGGCATCGGAATCCATCTCTGCTTCGGCTCCATTCACAGCCTTACCCTTCTCCTTAAGTTCCGGAAGGGTACAGTATTTTTCCTCCAAATCCTTAAAGAGAATGAAGTCCGTCATCTTCTCTGCAAACTTGCTGTCCCGAAGTACGCCATACTTAATGAAGGGGGAAATGTCATCCCAGTACTTTTCATAGGACTCTCTTTCGGTCTTACACATACCGGATAGCTTCTCCGCCACCTTCTTCGTGATATAGTCGGAAATCTTCTTTACAAAACCGTCATTTTGGAGCTGAGAACGGGAAACGTTCAGAGGAAGGTCCGGGCAGTCAATCACACCCTTTAAAAGAAGCAAGTATTCCGGAATGACTTCCTTGATATTATCCGCAATAAAGACCTGGTTGTTATAAAGCTTAATCGTACCCTCAATCGACTCATACTCCGAATTGATCTTCGGAAAATAAAGAATTCCTTTCAGGTGATACGGATAATCCATATTCAAATGAATCCAGAAAAGCGGCTCCTTATAGTCATGGAAGGTCTTTCTGTAAAAGTCGAGATACTGCTCTTTTTTCACCGAAGAGGGAGACTCTCCCCAGAGCGGATGCGTATCATTTAAAAGAACGGGGCGCTTCTCAATCTTAAGCTTAGCCTCCGTCTTTCTTTCTTCGCCCTTTTCATCCTTTTCCACCTTCTCGGGAATTTCCTCGAGTACGATATCGGAATCCCGTTTTTCATCCTTGGAAATGATTTCACTGTCTCGCGGATATTTATCAAGATAAATCTCTACCGGCATAAAGGAACAGTACTTCTCAATCACGGAGCGAAGTTCCCATTCATTGGCATACTTCACACAGTCTTCATTTAAATGAAGCGTAATATCCGTACCGTGCTCTTTCTTCTCACCGTCCGTCATACTGTACTCGGTACCGCCGTCACAGACCCAATGCACCGGTGTAGACCCTTCTTTATAGGATAAGGTCTCAATCTCTACTTTATCAGCCACCATGAATGCAGAGTAGAAGCCCAAACCGAAATGACCGATAATCTGGTCGCTGTTTGCCTTGTCCTTATACTTCTCAATAAACTCGGTCGCACCCGAAAAAGCAATCTGCGTAATGTACTTTTCCACCTCTTCCGCGGTCATGCCGATTCCATTATCGCTAAAGCGAATCGTCTTCTTTTCCGGCTCAACCGTAACCGTTACTCTCCCCTTAAAGTCAGACGGCTTCGTCCACTCTCCGATGAGAGAAAGCTTCTCCAGCTTCGTTACCGCATCCGTTGCATTGGAAATCTGCTCACGAACGAAGATATCCTGGTCGCTGTACATCCACTTCTTAATGATGGGGAAAATATTTTCACTATGAATAGATAAAGAACCGTTTTTTTTCATAAACACTACCTCTTTTCCACTAATTTTTGTAGGCTTTACAGGAAAGACCTGAACACTAACAAGAAAGAAGTATAACACAAAATTAGCACTCATCAATAGTTAGTGCTAATTTTTGTATCATTAATATCTAACTAATTCATTTTTCGCATCATAATCAATGCTGGTGGCAAAAAGATCCAGTACTTGACGGTAGAATACCTTCTCACTGGAACGAATGTCTCTAATCCGTTCTAACAGCTCCTTGAAGTAATTTCCACCTCCAAGATTCTTCAGCCTTTCGTCATCCATGGCAAAGCCTTTGATAAGGTATTCTTTCAATACATTACTGGCATAATTTCGAAATTGTACGCCACGGATGGAGCGGACTCTATAGCCGATGGCCAGAATCATATCCAAGTTGTAGTATGCCAACTGTCTACTAATCTTTCTGTTTCCCTCTTTTTGAACTGTCAACTTATAGTTGACAGTTGCACTTTCCTCTAATTCTCCTTCTAAAAAAATAGCTTTAACATGCTTACTGACATTCTGCTTTGTAGTCTGAAATAACTCTGCTATCTCCAATTGACTAAGCCATACCGTACCATCGTCATACTGTAAATTTATCTTAGCCTTACCATCTTCTGTATTGTAAATGATGATATCATTCCCCATCATCCAGCTCCTCCTTTACGATTTCATTTATGGAAGCTCTCAAAGCATCGATTTTCCTCACCGTCTCTGCTGTTTCTAGATTTAATACCTTTATGTCAATTACTTCTCTGGTATCTTCTTTCTCTACATAAGTTGATGCAGAAAGGGTATAGTCATTCTTTTCTATCTCTTCTTTGCCTACATATCTTGAAAAATACTCTATATCGCCTTCTCACGAAAGGCTTTCACGATTGCTTCGAAATTAATTTCATCTAATATATTGTTATTGGTTTCTTTCTTAAATTCTTTACTTGCATCGATAAATAGAATCTTATTTTCTGCTTTATTTTTTTAGCTAATACAAGTATACAAGTAGCAATAGAGGTTCCAAAAAAATAGATTTTCCGGAAGCTGTATAACCGAATCAATAAAGTTTTATCCACTTAATAGAATAAGGGAGATTGGATACTATTGCGTCAAATGATTTTTTTCCTCTATGATTTTTAAATTAGCTATATTTTTCGATTTTTCTTTAAATTTTTTTGAATATTATCTTTCAATAAAAAGTACTTCTCATCCTTATAAATTTGAGGTACTTCATCTACTAAGTATTCCTCCGACCATTGATTTGAATCCCATAAATTTTTAGGAGTATTAATAGAAATACTATAATTCTCGATTCCATTTTTCTATCCTACACATTACAGGAGTATAACCACCATTTTTTTGTATACTCGATGTAAGTACTATATATTTGGAAACTTTTAGGTTTTTTTCTAAAGTTAGTAAATAAAAAAACTACCTCTAACAATTCTTCACTTTCAAAGATAGTATCTTGATGTATCCAAGGGGCAAATAATAATCCTGCATATCTATGGTCTCCAAATTCATCTGCTTGTTTTTAGATATTTTTCTTTCTAATTCTTTATTCCATTTTAAGAATTCTTCAGGAGTTTTTTTATCTCGTATTCTTGGTGTTGACAATCAAATCCACAAAACTTTCGATAAGGATTTGTTGGATCAATTAATTTCAAACACTATTTTTCTTGAACTGTAAGACAAATATGTTCTTGAGGATTTTTATAGCAATCAGTTTTGAGTAATACATATTGAACTTTAAAAACCTAAAGTAATGAATACTGAAGCTAAAAAAAGTTTGAATAATCTCCACATGTTCCAGTTCTGAATTCTAAAAGATCTAAGTCACTTCGTTGTAATGGAAAAATAAGGTGAGCTTAAACGACTATACGCTATGTTCTTGTCTAGCCATTCAAATATCTTTAAAGTCGTATCCTTTAAACTTAAGTTTCTTAATTCTAATTCTTCGATAAATTGAGTTATCTCTTCATTGTTTGGATGAATATATTGCTCCATAAATCTCCTTTATAAAAAAATAATTTTTTTAAAAAAACTTATTACTAGTAGTGGAGCTTAACCCAGTATTCATCGTTACTATCTGCCGTTGTCATTATTAGGACACGAGCCCCGGGTGTTAAATCATATAAAAATATCCATGCTTGCAGATTTAAAAAGTAATAGCTTTTAGCTTCATGTATTCGTCTACTGAAAAAGGCAATTCTTTCCGTATCAAAAAGTACATCACTATCCGCACCCCCACTTTAAATTTAGTTTCGCTTTATTAATTAATGCAATTATTTTTTTCTCATTCCAATTTTTTTAATATCACTGTCACCAAGTTTTTTTCAAGTGACATCAATTGTGTTCTAGCAAGCTTTCTCAGTTCAATCATTCTTTCTTTTTGATCCATACCTTTACCGATAAGAATTGCATTATAGCTTTCCATATTTGCAAGAACCAGTAGCTCATTCAGACTTGCATAGTCTCTCATATTTCCCTTTAAGTCAGGATTTTCTTCACGCCACTGTTTAGCTCTTTTGTTAAACAAGGCAACATTGAGCATATCTGCTTCACTTGCGTATTGATAGGATAACTGCTCGTTGGTAAGATCCTTTAAGAGATATTCTTTGATTGCATCTGTATGAATTTTTATAGTTGATCTTGGAGATTTCTCTATTTAAGTTCCAACCTAATGATAATCTTGAATTCTCATCATCTTTTAATCTTTGATAATCTTTGATGATATATAGCTCAAACTCTGCTGAAATCCACGAGGCAAATTTAAATGCAATATCCTTGTGCGCAAAGTACCGCCACCTCTTCCAAGCTTCACATATATTCCTTTTGCTTTTGTCATATTAACCCATTTCTGAGGAGATAAGGTAAATGCGTTACTACCTGCTTCTTTCAAAAACCCCTCGAATTCGAGGGGGTTAAACTCAAGATTATTTAACTGCTCCCATATTCCTAAATATTCTATCGTGTTATAGTTTCTCATCCAATTTGCAACAACCACATTAGGTTCTTCACTATTTTTATATCGTGCAATATCTGTAAGACTGATATAGTCATTCTTAAAGTCTTCTGTGTACACTTGAATAGCAATACCTTTTGCTTCGATCGTGTCTTTTTTTACCTTAGACATGTGAGTTCCTCCTTTATGCTGATGTACTGTTTACAACACTTATTTTCCTAAAACTCTCCTAAACAACACACCAACCATTCATTTATTGATATAAATCTCAAGTCAATATTTTGTCGCTAAAAAACACCATAACAGGAATAGATATTACCGTAAGAAGCGTCGTGAAGAGACCTATCATCTTCCCTAAATCAGAAATAGCAAGTGCAAAGTTGCCACAGTTTGTATACTCCAAAGACATTTCTTCCACAACATTTAAATTAAGAACTTTTCTAAGTAAAGTTCCTAATAAAAGAAATAAAAAATTGGCCAAAATGGCATATAAGAAACATAAAAAGAGGTTCTTACCGACCGTAGCGTTCATTTCAACAGAAAAAGAACTGATTATGACACAGGGGGAAAGAAGGTAAACCGCTATTTTAGAAAGAGGAAGACTATCCTCTTTTTTTAATAAACCGGTCCTTACCAATACAAAACCAGCCATAACTACAATTATTAGGGATGCTATTTTTTTACAATTAAAGGAAAAATAAGATTCTCCATAGTTTTATTGCCCTTCTATCCAATCTTTTATTTTATATTTTTAGCATAAAACACATGGTTTAGATTTGGTCTTTTTAAAAATTGATTATTACGATGCTTCTTATAAATATAAAAAAACAGTGCAGAGCACTGTCTTTCATGGAACCGCAGGGACTCGAACCCTGGACCGATCGGTTATGAGCCGAGTGCTCTAACCAACTGAGCTACGGTTCCGCAAAATATTATAAATGAAAATGCCATGCTTTAGCAAGTACTATAGCAAAAGCAAAAGCTTTTTTACATATAGTAAAAGCAAAAGCTTTTTTTACATACAAAAAGCCTAAGCTATGCTTAGGCTTAAGCCGATATTCGGACTCGAACCGAAGACCTACTGATTACAAATCAGTTGCTCTACCAACTGAGCTATATCGGCATACCTTATCTAAACTACATATCGAAATAATCTCCAGAAGTAAAACAAATCAATCAGACGCATTGGATAAGCCCTCGACCTATTAGTAACTGTCAGCTGAATGTATTACTACACTTACACCTCAGTCCTATCTACCTCGTTCTCTTCAAGGGGTCTTACTCCTAACGATGGGATATCTCATCTTGAGGTTGGCTTCACGCTTAGATGCCTTCAGCGTTTATCCATTCCCAACTTGCCTACCCTGCGATGGGATTGATTCCCAACAGGTTCAGCAGAGGTCAGTCCATCCCGGTCCTCTCGTACTAAGGACAGATCCTCTCAAATATCCTACGCCCGCGCCGGATAGGGACCGAACTGTCTCACGACGTTCTGAACCCAGCTCGCGTACCGCTTTAATGGGCGAACAGCCCAACCCTTGGGACCGACTTCAGCCCCAGGATGCGATGAGCCGACATCGAGGTGCCAAACCTCCCCGTCGATGTGAACTCTTGGGGGAGATCAGCCTGTTATCCCCAGGGTAGCTTTTATCCGTTGAGCGATGGCAATCCCACTTTCATACCACCGGATCACTAAGTCCGTATTTCTACTCTGCTTGGTCCGTCAACCTCGCAGTCAGGCTCCCTTATGCCTTTACACTCTTTGGATGGTTTCCAACCATCCTGAGGGAACCTTTGAGCGCCTCCGATACTCTTTCGGAGGCGACCGCCCCAGTCAAACTCCCCACCTGACATTGTCCCTTGACCGGCTTACGGCCTAAGGTTAGAAATCCAATAACATAAGGGTGGTATCCCAACAGCGACTCTGATAAAACCGAAGTCCCTATCTTCTCAGTCTCCCACCCTATCCTGTGCATACATTACCGAATCCCAGTATCAAGCTGGAGTAAAAGCTCCATGGGGTCTTTCCGTCCTGGCGCGGGTAACCAGCATCTTCACTGGCACTTCAATTTCACCGGGTGCATTGTTGAGACAGCGCTCAAATCATTACGCCTTTCGTGCGGGTCGGAACTTACCCGACAAGGAATTTCGCTACCTTAGGACCGTTATAGTTACGGCCGCCGTTTACTGGGGCTTCAATTCAAAGCTTCGATTGCTCTAACCTCTCCTCTTAACCTTCCAGCACTGGGCAGGCGTCAGCCCATATACTTTACCTTACGGTTTCGCATAGACCTGTGTTTTTTTGCTAAACAGTTGCTTGAGCCTTTTTCTCTGCGGCCCAGTTGCCTGGGCACCCCTTCTCCCGAAGTTACGGGGTCATTTTGCCGAGTTCCCTAACAATGCTTCTCCCGCCGGCCTTAGGATTCTCTCCTCATCTACCTGTGTCGGTTTGCGGTACGGGCTTACTAAACACTATAGCGGCTTTTCTCGCCACAGAGTCAAAGAGCTTCTCTACTTGATTTCGATCCGCATCAGGTCTTCAGATTGTATAGCGGTTTTTCCTACTACACTCCTACCTCCCTTGCACCGGTCTTCTCATTCCCGGCTCTCTCTTTCTCCATGTGTCCCCACATTTCTGATTTAGTAAGGTACTGGAATCTACACCAGTTGTCCATCGACTACGCGTCTCCGCCTCGCCTTAGGCCCCGACTTACCCAGGGCAGATCAGCTTTACCCTGGAAACCTTAGATATTCGGCCTGGAGGATTCTCACCTCCATCTCGCTACTCATTCCGGCATTCTCTCTTCAAAACAATCCACGGATCCTTTCGGTACCGCTTCATCTCGTTTTCAATGCTCCTCTACCGATGTATAAATACATCCCTAAGCTTCGGTGTCATGTTTTTAGCCCTCGTTAATTTTCGGCGCAGGACCTCTCGACTAGTGAGCTATTACGCACTCTTTGAATGTGTGGCTGCTTCTAAGCCAACATCCTAGTTGTCTATGAAATCCCACATCCTTTACCACTTAACATGTACTTTGGGACCTTAGCTGTAGATCTGGGCTGTTTCCCTTTTGACTACGGAATTTATATCCCGCAGTCTGACTCCCGCTTATATCTTACCGCCATTCGGAGTTTGATATCTCTTGGTAGACTTTGACGCCCCCTCAAGAATTCAGTGCTCTACCTGCGAAAGACTTATCAGCGAGGCTAGCCCTAAAGCTATTTCGAGGAGAACCAGCTATCTCCGGGTTCGATTGGAATTTCTCCGCTATCCACACCTCATCGCCACCCTTTTTCAACGGATGTGCGTTCGGACCTCCACCAAATTTTACTTTAGCTTCATCCTGGACATGGATAGGTCACCCGGTTTCGGGTCTATATTTACTGACTTGACGCCCTATTAAGACTTGCTCTCGCTTCGGCTCCGAACCTAAAGTTCTTAACCTTGCCAGTAACTATAACTCGCCGGACCGTTCTACAAAAAGTACGCGGTTCAGCTTGCGCTGTTCCACAGTTTGTAAACACAGGGTTTCAGGTTCTCTTTCACTCCCTCCCGGGGTCCTTTTTCACCTTTCCTTCACAGTACTAATCGCTATCGGTCACTGAGTAGTATTTAGCCTTGGGGGGTGGTCCCCCCGTCTTCCTGCCAGGTTCCACGTGTCTGACAGTACTCTGGATACTGCTTAATCCTTTACGCTTCGTGTAAGGGGCTTTCACCCTCTATGGCGCCTATTTCCATCGGCTTCCACTCACTTACAGATCTTTATGCAGTCCGAACCCCGAGGTGCACGCACCTCGGTTTGGGCTCTTCCGATTTCGCTCGCCACTACTTTCGGAATCACGGTTGTTTTCTCTTCCTCCGCCTACTTAGATGTTTCAGTTCAGCGGGTTCCCTCCGTACAGTTATGTATTGGCTGTACAGTACTAGAGGTCTTCTCTAGTGGGTTTCCCCATTCAGATATCTGCGGATCAACTCGTATTTGCCAATCCCCGCAGCTTTTCGCAGCTTATCACGTCTTTCTTCGGCTCTCAGTGCCTAGGCATTCACCCTATGCTCTTATTGCTTAACCAATTCTCCACTTGATCGCTCAAGTGTTTGAGATACTAGCGTGTATCTCTTTTTCTGATTGTGAAGAAGATTTCTCTTCTTACTCTCGATTGTTTGTACAAGTTTTACCTTGTACCCTCGGATGTCTTACTCTATTTACTAGAATAATTATTTCTTTCTTGATATGTAGTTTTCAAGGTACGATGCTTACTTTCGTAAGCAGTACAATGGGAAGTCATGAACCTCCTGTGCTCCTCGCAGCATTGTATTTCATTCTTTTTTATTTTCAAAAAATGTTTGGCACCCACCTATCTTCCCGTGCCGTTACCAGCAAAGTATTTTCGGCCGCTTAAGTCTTAACCGTCGTGTTCGGGATGGGAACGGGTGTTTCCCCTAAACGCATCAGCACCAAACAAGAATGAACTATTTATTGTTTTTATCAAAGATACTTTTTCGAATTGTTCCTCTATAAGGGTTTTCTCCGGCATCGGATTGCCGTCGAAAACTTTTCTTCGAAAAGTAAACTCTTCGATCTTACCTCTATAATCAAAAATCGAATAACACACAAACCCCTACTTTATCCTTAGAAAGGAGGTGATCCAGCCGCACCTTCCGATACGGCTACCTTGTTACGACTTCACCCCAGTCATCAGTCCTGCCTTCGGCAGCTTCCTCTTTTGGAACACTGACTTCGGGCATTACCAACTCCCATGGTGTGACGGGCGGTGTGTACAAGACCCGGGAACGTATTCACCGCAGCATGCTGATCTGCGATTACTAGCGATTCCAGCTTCGTGTAGTCGGGTTGCAGACTACAGTCCGAACTGAGACGTTATTTTTGAGATTTGCTTAAGGTCACCCTCTTGCTTCCCTTTGTTTACGCCATTGTAGCACGTGTGTAGCCCAAGTCATAAGGGGCATGATGATTTGACGTCATCCCCGCCTTCCTCCAGGTTATCCCTGGCAGTCTAGTTAGAGTGCCCATCTTACTGCTGGCTACTAACTATAGGGGTTGCGCTCGTTGCGGGACTTAACCCAACATCTCACGACACGAGCTGACGACAACCATGCACCACCTGTCTCCATTGCCCCGAAGGGAAAATGCATTACACACTCTGTCAATGGGATCTCAAGACTTGGTAAGGTTCTTCGCGTTGCTTCGAATTAAACCACATGCTCCACCGCTTGTGCGGGTCCCCGTCAATTCCTTTGAGTTTCATTCTTGCGAACGTACTCCCCAGGTGGAATACTTATTGCGTTAGCGACGGCACCGAGAAGCTTTGCTCCCCGACACCTAGTATTCATCGTTTACAGCGTGGACTACCAGGGTATCTAATCCTGTTTGATCCCCACGCTTTCGAGCCTCAACGTCAGTTATTGTCCAGTAAGCCGCCTTCGCCTCCGGTGTTCTTCCTGATATCTACGCATTTCACCGCTACACCAGGAATTCCACTTACCTCTCCAACACTCTAGAACAACAGTTTCCAAAGCAGTCCCCAGGTTGAGCCCGGGGTTTTCACTTCAGACTTGCCATTCCGTCTACGCTCCCTTTACACCCAGTAAATCCGGATAACGCTTGCCCCCTACGTATTACCGCGGCTGCTGGCACGTAGTTAGCCGGGGCTTCTTAGTCAGGTACTGTCATTATCTTCCCTGCTGATAGAGCTTTACATACCGAAATACTTCTTCACTCACGCGGCGTCGCTGCATCAGGGTTTCCCCCATTGTGCAATATTCCCCACTGCTGCCTCCCGTAGGAGTTTGGGCCGTGTCTCAGTCCCAATGTGGCCGGTCATCCTCTCAGATCGGCTACTGATCGTTGCTTTGGTAGGCTTTTACCCTGCCAACTGGCTAATCAGACGCGGGTCCATCTTATGGCGATAAATCTTTTCACACTCTGCCATGCGGCAATGTGTGCTTATGCGGTATTAGCAGTGATTTCTCTCTGTTATCCCCCTCCATAAGGCAGGTTACCCACGTGTTACTCACCCGTCCGCCACTAGATAACGCATCTTCCGGCCGAAGCTTTCCGATACGCATCTCGTTCGACTTGCATGTGTTAGGCACGCCGCCAGCGTTCATCCTGAGCCAGGATCGAACTCTCATAATAAGGTAATGTTTTTTATGAATAAAAAACATCATTATCCGTTCTTCAAAACGGTTTAAGTTCAGTCCAAGTCAAAACGCGCTTAGCTTGTTTTTCCTTAATTACTGTAATTAGGTTTTTCGCTGTCTTGAATTTCTTCAAGACTTTCTGAATTTTCTCTGCCGGAATTCCGGCTTTTTGTTTCTCTTACTCGAGAAACTTTTTCAAGAATCTTCAGGGTCTGTGTATTATTCGATCTTTGATTTTCAAGGTTCTGTTGGACTTTGTTTCAGTTTTGGATGACTGAAACAAACTTTGCTTCGCAAAGCACATCCCTTCGGGCTGTGGTCGGTACGGGACGACTTTTCTGATGAAAAGTCTTTCCCTCTGTAGCTCGTTTGGAGCGACAGCCTGTGTATCTTAGCATCGGTGAGATTTGCTGTCAAGCAATTTTTTATTTTTTTCGGAATTTTTTATCGGATGTTTTTTTGTCGGAAATTTTACAGTTTTATTCCTCAGGAGAATTTATCTATTTCATTCTTCCACAATTTCCGCTTTAAACACCAAGACAACGTCCGCATCTGAACAGCAAAACTCCGCCACGCCTTCAGGCTGTCCCGGGAGCTTGCCGCCATACCGCAAGATATCTACATACGGAAAAGCGCAGTGCATAGCCATCGGACAGATTTTCCCTCTTTCCGTATCATAGTCGAAACTGTCCCCCACCTTATGACCGCGGTGACAGCCCATTTTCCCTCTACGGTCTGTTATGGTAAGCTTTATCTTCGGTCTTTTCCCACGACTCATTTTTATCTCCTCTACGAATCTTTTTCCTGTTTTCTCGGTATAAGATATTTTGCATCTACTTACGAATAATTTATGCAGTATTTCACAGTTTTTATTCCCATTCATCTTATCACATTGAACAAACCTAGCTCAAGCATAGAAGGAGGAGTCAAGAAACACTTCAAGAAAAAGTGCTCAGACATAATGTATCGACCCCCAAAAGTTAGACCAAAATCTAACGATTTGGAGGGCGGTACAGTAAATATTCCGAGCACTTTTTGAGTATAATTTTGAAAAAGCAAAACAGAGTTACTAAGCAAACTATTTTTCGCACACCAGCTCATACGGAAACACTGCTCCGAAAAATATAGCATCTCTATTTGTCGTAATCCTTGGCATGAAGAATCCACTTTCTCTTCTTCATTATAAATATTGTACCTATAAAGAGAGAGAAGAGAATCAGGTTTCTTCTCCATATTTCGCCAAGGCCGACAAGCCCCATCGGCGGAATCGGATCTCTATGGTTTGTAAAGACGAGGACTTCTTTTGAGCCGTCCAATTTCTTCTCCACATCTTTTTCATAGGTATAGCGATACAGTACCGCATCCAGATTTTGCAAAGCATAGCCGGTGCTGACTTCCGGGGCGTAATCTAACTGCTTCTCTCCGACCATATACTTGTAGTTCTTCGGGAGAACAAATTCTATAGCTTGCCCATGCTTTAGGCTAAAGGCAATAAAGGAATCGCCTGCATTGAGATTAAACTGAATCAACCCCTGTGTATCGGTCGAAAAACCGGCTTTCAAGGTATTGAACTCTGTTTGATTAATCGCCACGCCGTCCGGTTTAAAGAGCTTCAAACGGAAAGAGAATATCTGGTTCTTATCCGCCAAATCTCCACTGACCTTTTTTTCAATCCTAAGAATCTGCTTGTCGTCTTCTTCATAGACGTTCTTCACACCCAGCTCTTTGGTTTCATTTTCCGCCAAGGTAAGCGTTCCGACTTCATAGGTTCTGCTTGCGTTTTTCGCTTTGGTAGTTGCAGCGATTTCCAAGTTTTTAAAGCGCAGGATGCGTCCTGAAATCGTCGCTTCCTCACCGGCAGCTGCCATGATTTCAGAAATTCTGTACTTTCTTCCCGGCACCAAGCCTGTGATAGTTAAAACATATTGTTTTTTACCGTCATGTACTGTCGCAGGAGGAACAACCGGAGTTAGATTCTTTCCCACTCCTGTTACTTTTGTACCTCTATACTCCTCCGTCACAAGCGGTCCATAGTCCGTTTCCGTCTCCGACTTCGTCATAGTGAATTTTGCTATGCCGTTCACCGGCCGGAAATTCGTTGTGCCCGGAATTTCCTCTTCCAATTTAAAGGAGCAAGATTTTAATAATTCAAGCTCTTCTTCGTCTGTCTCTGTCCCCTTAAAACTTTTCACTATACGAATGGTTCCCGGGTCAACTTGTATAACCGGTTTTTGGTATGTCTTTTCCGGCGGTTCATCTTTGGTATTTTTATCTTTAAATCGAACATACTTTAAGTAAGCCCCTTCATTCGAATAGAATCCTTCTTTTTCCGAGGAAGTGTGAAACTCTTCCTCCGGGACTTTCTTATAAAGGTACCACTGGTCCGTTCTGATATCTCCTTCTTTTAAGCTGGAGGTAAGATCCGGCGTTCTGGTTCCGCTAGTATTATCTCCTTTTACATTATCAAGATATCCTATATCCTTTGTTCCGGCTATAGTCCAGCGTTCACTATCTTTATCAAAATAATCCAGAACGTTTTTCTGATACTTTTCGTAGGCTTTCTGTGTAGGTTTCACATTCACCGTAAGACGGATTTCATAGCCCTTTGGAAAACTGAAATTTCCTGGTTTCGTCTTTAACTCGATTATTTTTCCGACGGGGTCATAAGTCGCTTCTACTCCCTTAAAGCCCGAAAATCCCAGACTTCTACTGGTTGAATCGCTATCGTCAGGATTCTCCAGTTTCGATATTGGTTTCCCTTTATCGTCTACTTTCCAGACCTCCGCTCTTAGCTTTGCAGCTTTATCTATCGGATTCGAATTGTCGAAGTTTACCTCCACATTCTCACTAAGCTGGTCCCAAATGTTTACTTCACTGATACGAATCGGCGCAATCTTGGAACGAAGACCATTTTTTATGTCTATTAAATCCGTGAAACTGTCACTGGTTATTTTGATAACCGACTGTTCTATATCGCTACTTAGCGGTTGCTCATAGGGATGCCCGTTTTTAGCCCAGTATCGTTTTGCCCCAATCAAGTCTTCCAGATGGCTGTAGTTTGCATCCGGTCCCAATCCAATGGCATAAAAAGCATCTATCTCGTTCAATCCGGTAAGTGCTCCACGAGCCTGTGTTAATGCCGCTTCCTCAAAGCCTCGTCCGCTTCCATAAGAATAACCTGCATAACTGCCAAAATTAACTTCTCCTGCAGGCGGTTTTATAAAGTAACTATAGTAGTTTAAAGATTTGTTTCTGCTTGGTCCCAGTTGTAAGCGATCCACCACTTTTCCGGGGAACTGACCAACTTTATTTCCGTAAGCATCTTCCGCCTTTCGCAAGAAATAGTTGGTATTCCCTCCGCCTTCGTATTTCGGAAAATAGGAAAAGTTCGGATCATAAGCTGTAACAAAAAGCACTACTCTTCTTGCGTCCGACCTTATTGCTTCACAGCCCGTTGTTGCATCGCCATTCTGAAAATCTTCCGCCGCCTTAATTCCCGCAGCGTAGTTCAAGCCATGGTGCTCATAGGCATTTTCCTGGTACTGCGCCTTTTTCTTCTCCTTTTCTATACTGATAGAATCCAGCTTTTGCTTAAAAACCGAGATATCCTTCGTAAAGCCGAAAACTTTCTCCGCATCATTGTCTGCCTCATCCGTTACGGAGAACTCCCCGCCATTGATGTTAAGATTTCTCTTTCCTCCCATCGTAACCAATGCAAATTGTGCATCGTAAGCCGGATTTTTCGCAATATCGTCCAGCAGGCTATCCAATATCAATTTCCCATATCTGTGCTTCGAGCCCGCATCATTATCTGCCCGAGCATCATCGTAGGGGAATTCCTCCGAATCCGATACCGTGCGCATAAAATCCAAAGCCATATAGATCGACTTGTCATAAACCACGATGATATCCAGTTTGTTTTTCTCTCCGCCTGCCACGCTCGGTCTTGCGGTTAATGTCAGAGTCATAGGAACCGTCCGACTTTCTTTCGTGATGTACTTTTTCTTGTTTGCATCTCCATATCATACTTGGGTATAGCTGTGAGTATGGGGTTTTTGCGTTTAATTTGTAAAAAAAGGTAATAATTTTCACTACATGCAGCTCCATATATCCGTCCCAAATACGTTGCAGGGATTATCGCTATATTGATTAGTATCATAAAGCCACTGCCGAATTACTCTCTTCGTTGTCAGGTAAACAACCGGATCCGGCCAAGTTACTCCCGTATTCCTATTGCTCTCTGTATTCATACTGGAAAGCGGTAAAGAACCCGAATAGACTACCGGACCAGCTCACAGGGTGAGTATCCGTCTGCCTGTCTCATATGGATGCTGTAGCCGTCAAAGGGGCACACAAATACAATATATCATACTGGTTTTTGTAGTATTTATTCTGAAAGAGGGGGCGCTCCGCCAAAAATTCTGACATATCTATATCAATTTTCGGTCCCATCTGTCTGAAGTCACCGTCTACAAAAAAGAATTTATAATTTTTATTGTTTGCTTTTCCGCTAGACCAAGTCAAAGAATAGGTAGAAAAACTTTTTACTTCAAATTCCCGGACAATAAATTCGCTGTTTTCCTTCTCTGTATTTCCACTTTCCGTCTGGGAGATATTTTCTTTCTCCGTCTCTGTTTTTTCAGCACTTTCCTCTCCTGATTCCGCTATTTCTTTTTCATTTTCCGGCTCTTCCGCAGAACTTTTCGCAGCCGAAAGAAGCTCCACATGGTCAATCTCTCCGTTTTCCTTCTCGACCAAGTGGTGTATCGAGATATTCTCCTCGTTTACCTCTTCCGGAAGTGCCGTCTTTGCGATATAAAAGCGCATGGATACGGAAGAGGACGGTTCCACTTCCTGTCCTTTCTTATCTTCAAAATGGATATCCAAAGAGATGGACTGATCGTAGATGCCGTTTTCCTTTAAGGCTTCTACTTCCTTTTCTTGCAAAACATCAGAAGTTCTTGCCTTTTCTCCTTTTGCTGTTCCTGTCTCGCTTCCATCTTCCGAAAGCGCTTCCTCTACCGTCGCTCCCTCTTCTGTAGATGCTTCTTCTACAATAGTTTTTTTGCTTCAGTTTCTTTTGCTACAGTTTCTTCTGACAGTTTCTTCTGCTTCAGTTTCTTCTCGACAGTTTCTTCTTTTTTTCTTCTGTGGTCGCTTCACCCTCTTGTTCTTCTTTTACTTCCTCCGGTTTTTTAAGAAGGCTTGCCTTTAAGTCCACTTTCTCCGTAAAGTCATCTTTATCATAGAAGACCTCTACCGTGCCAAAGCCTTCCACCTCTATGTTTTGACTGATTCTTCCCAGCTCATTTAAGCTGTATTCCTGGAGCTTCGCCGCCCGAAGTTCGGAAAAATACTCGTCAGGGGCCGTCTTTCATCTCCTTATACAGCGCTTTTATTCCGTCTTTGATCCAAGCTTAAGCCGGATCCGGATACTCGATTTTCAGCGTCTGCTTCTTTCTCTTCTTCCCCGGCGGAATCCGCAGCATTTTCCGCTTTTCCGGGATTTCCATCCTGTAGAAGCTGTCTACCGACTTTATTTCTGCCCGGTACACGAATCTTCGGATAGCTGTTCTCACTCACAAAAAGGTGGAAGGATAAATCATCATCGCCTTCATTTTCATATAGGAAATAAATCAGCTCCGTTCCTTCCAGCTGATACTCCGTTCTGTCTTGCTTCTCCTTCTCTTCTCCCGCACTTGATTCCGCTGTTTCGCTTGATTCCTCCGTTGTTCCTTTTTCCGTTTCGCTTTCCGCTGTAGTTTCTTCCTTTCCTATTCTTGTTTCTTCCTGCGCTACAGTCTCTACAATCGTTTCCGGAATTTCCGCTCTGCTTTCCGTAAGTCCCGCTTCTCCGGAATTTCCCGCATCTTCTGCATTTCCCTTCTTCGATAGAGCTTTTTCCGGATGCGGCTGAATCAGCTGCCGGATTCGACGAAGTCCCCTCTCCGGAAAGTGCTTCCGTATCCGTACCGTAAGTAGAAAGCTCTTGGCTTTCTCCCTCTCTTAAGCCTTCTCCGGCAGATCTCATGTCCGCTGCAGGACCGACTTCCCCGGTCTCTGCGCTTTCCTTGGAAGCACCTACTTCCGATCCCGGCCCTTCTATCCCCTCTCCATGAGGAATATTTTCTTCGTTTTCTTGCACTTGATTTTCCGTTTCTCCTCCGGGATGCAACTCCTGCTTCGGAGCATTTTCTTCTCTGGACTCTGTGTTTTCCGGATAAATCCACTGTCCCGGACGCACTACCTCTGTCTGTTCTGTCTCTATCTCAGCTTGCAAGCCTTGACCCGGACCGGTAATACCGGCAGATTCCTTTTTTTCTTTTACTTCCTGTCCGGGACCGCCTTCTCCTCCGGGAGCAGCTTCCTCTCCGCTTACCGAAGACACATCTCGTCCTCTTACGCTTGCGAAATAAGACTCTCCTTTCACGGCAAGTAAGAGTCTTCCGAAGGCGGAGTCTCCGGAAAATAAGGCCACCGCATCCATACTGTCTTTTTCCGTATTTCCTCTTTGCTTCTTCGGATCCACTTCCACAAAGGCACGAACCTTTCCGCCAACAGCGGAAAGCTCATCCAATCCCTCCACTACCTGATCAAGCGGAAGCTCATATACTTCTCTCTCTTCGGAAAACAATTCTCTATATCGCTCTAAGAGCTCTTCGTTTCTACTATAGCTGAGCTCTCCATTTTCCGCACAAATTAACTTGCCCTCCCGGACTGCTTTTTCCGCGAGTTCTCGTACCGTTTCCCCCTCCAGATGGAGTTTTATTCGGTCTCCTCTGATTTCTACCGTATTTCCCTCAGGCGCATCATTTTCCCTTCCTATTCCCAGTAAGGAAATGCCTTTCACGCCCGAAAGGATCAATGATAAGGCAAGAAAGATAGACAGCTTCTTCTTCCAGCCATCTCCTTTCCCCAATAGATTCTTCAGCTTCGCAAATTTTTCGTTTTTCATAATCAAATCCCTCTCCCCTACTCATAGGAAAAGCATTTTTATCTCTACCCTTAAACCCCCTCCATGCTTAAAATTTCTCCCCTTCCTTGGCGCATGGGTTCTATAAAAACTTCGTAAAAAAACAATCCTTGCCTTTCTACTCCTATCATCCCTACAGGAATATCGTCTAAAGGATAAATTATTATAAGGTTGTGATAAATTGTTTTTCTCCTGTTTTTTTTAACAAAAAGGGGCTGTAAAAAATCAAAATAATTTTCTAAGCAATATAGGTCTGAACTTAGGGCACTCTCTCGCTAGCTTCGCCTGACTGAGCTGTGGTTTTGTTAACCACTGCTCACTTTGCTTTCGCAAAGCAACTTCCTTCAGAAGTTGGTCTTGTACAGGACAACTTTTCTGATGAAAAGTTTGTCCTCACGTAACGGATACTAAGCGAAAAACTGCGTTTCTCTTGTTTTTCGCAAGTACCGACGGGCTCAGACTACCCCGCATTCAGACCTATATTGCAAAGAATCTTTTTATTATTTTGATTTTTTACAGCATCCTCAACTTCTCATTATGCTGTTTTTAACCTGTACATCACGAGGATATCCCCTACCTCTATGCCGGTATCTCCCCGAGGAATGAGAATCTCCTATCCTCTTTCGATGAGCATCACTTACTATTAATTTACCCAGTGTACATGAATCAGTCCGGTGCCGTCATCCGAATAACTCCAAGCTCCTGCTTCTTTAAGGAACCAATCCAGCATTGTGGATTCCAGAAAGGCTTTATCCGTATAAGAAGCACCTTGTGGGATGCGGTAAGAAAAATCAGTCTGTTCCGGGCCTATCGCATGGGAAAGAGCGTTAAAAAATCCCGTTTTGTAGTCAGGTGATGCATATTCCCAACCTTTCACAACCTGCCCATCTACCGCGTATCCATAGTCATACAGAGGATTCTTGAATTTGGCTCCCTCTACCGGAGGAGCCGGAACTTTCTCCAGATTCGTGTCCCCTCTATAATACATTCCCTCCAAAAACATATCATCATGGAGTAAGCCCGTGTCATCCGTATAGCCGCCGATATAATTTTGATTTTTCAGCAATTTTCCGGAAGCATCGAGATAATACCATTGAGGTATGCTATTCTTCCAAGCAAGTTCTCCCTCTCCATCCGAAAACGCTATCGGAAGATTAATCCAGCCTGTATCAATGTAGCCGTTATCCTTAAAATGATACCACTCGCCGTCAATTTGCTTCCATCCGTTTGTAACACGGTTTCCGTTATCTTCCTTGTACCACCACTTCCAGCTTTCCGGCCCTGTCAAAGACCCACTCTCCCGCAAAGGCAGGCAAAGCCATAGACAGGCAGAGTACTGTCGCAAAAAATAGGGCAGCCAACTTCTTTGTAAACTTCATTCCTTCTCCTCCTTCAAAGAGTCAATTTGGTAGGGTTCTGTTAGCTATATCGACCTTTAAGCGAATAAATATTAAATTTTTTATAATCCTTTTTCAAAGTATTTTATGTAATTTAATCTTTTGGCTCGTAATTGTCTTTCAAAAAAACATCGAAATGAATACTATCTTTTTTTATTACCAAAAGTTTATTACGAAAAAGGAAAGCGTATGGGTAAAGGAATGATTGTCACTTTCAATTCTTCCGTTATAATTTTTCCACGCAGAAAAATGTCGAAGGATTTTTATTCTTTTTGCATTGTTATTTGCTATTTTAAAAAAATAGATTGGAGAAAAATTGGAAACAAATAGTTTTGAAAAGAAAAAAAGGCTTAAACGTAAGAGCGATGTTTTTTTATTTCTTCCCTTATTGATTCTCTTTCTTTATGATCGAATCGGAGATATCCTCATCAACTTGCTTGATCTGTTCCTTAATATAACTCATATAGAGATTGATTTGTGGGGGACCTACTCCGCTTTCTTGGATGCCTTTTTGGCTACAGTGCTCTCAATTCTCTGCTATATCTTCTACCGAAAGGCATTTCCAAAGAAAAAGGCGGAGATTTCCATCCCGATATGGCAGGGGATTCTCTTCGCCATCGTAATCGGTCTCGGTGTTGGCGGTTTATCCGGCATCTGGCTAAGTATCGTGGATTTCCTTGCATCTCACTCCTCTTCTTTAGGGAATCAGCTCGAAAGCTTTTCGGGAATGTATGATGATTTGGAATCCGGCCCGTATATCTGGACTTTCCTTGCTATCGTGGCAATCGGCCCCTTAGTAGAGGAGATCTTGTTCCGCGGCATCATCTTCCGCAGCTTTGAAGAGGCCTCGGATGTTCCCTGGTTTGCTCTTCTCTTTTCAGGACTTATGTTCGGTATATGGCACGGCAGTTTTATTCAGGGTGTTTACACTGCAATGATGGGCATTATATTAGGTTATTTTATGAAAAAATGCCGTTCTCTCCTCTTTGTTGTTCTTGCCCATGCCGTGAACAACATCGGCGGAACCTTTCCTCCTGCTCTGGATACGGATTTTAACAATATTCTATATAGCAATCTTACCTATATCTGCATCATCCCGATGTTCTGCATCCTATTTTATCTTCATTGTAAGGGAAAGAAAGAGTCGGAAAAAGCTTGCAGTAGAAAGCAAAATAACAGAAGATACAGAGAAACTTGCAATAGCAAGCATAAAAACAGAAGATCCAAAGAAACTTGCAACGGAAGATGAAAGTGTAAAAGATACGACAAGTTCAAGAACAGAATAAGCAATATTTATAATAAACGAGATATCGCAGACTTTTGCACACGATACTCGTTATGAATTTCAAACACGCAGGACTGGCTCCTGCGTGTGCTTTTTATTTTTTTCTATTTTCCACAAGCAAAATTTTTTTATTTTTTTATTTTTTTAGTTTTTATTATTTTACTTAAATCATTCTTAATTTTAATTATTTTCTACGGTTTATATATATTATGTACAGTTTTATATATTTTTTTATGGTATTTATATTGTTTGTTTTCTCTATTTAATATTGAATATTTAAATTTATAGTAACATAATTCACATATATATTTATATTTTTTTAGATAGTTTATGTCGATAATATACAAAACAGTTAAACATAAATTAAAAATTATGATTTACCTTATCAAGAGCCACGCAAAGAAGGAAAAACTTTTCGAAAGGAGAAATGGTATGAAAAAACACAGAACAAACCGTCACAACATTGGAGCAAACAGTAGTAAAGTATTTCTAGTAAAGAAATGCAAGACAGCATATAAAACATTCATTCTCCTCTCCGCTTTTCTTTTTCTATCCGCCTTTCCGGCACTTGCTCGGGGCTGGGTAAGAGACACGGCAAGCTATCTTTGGCGCTATGACCTTGGAAATGGAAACTACTGTAAATCGACCTGGCAATGGATTGATGACAATCAAAGCGGTGTTGCAAAGTGTTACCGCTTTGATCAGAACGGTTTCCTGCTTACGAACACGGTAACCGCTGACGGCTGCTCGGTAAATGAGAACGGGGAATGGACAGTCAACAACGTCGTACAAACAAAACCCATGAATGCCACAAGCAAAATCGCTTCATCTCCGTCTGTAAGTCAAAGTCTACCTATTAAAAAAGAAGTTCTCGATAAGATCAATCAGTATCGCGTAGGATCCTCTTTAAGTTCCTTGGACGAAAAAGAGAGTTTGGACGCCATTGCAGAGGTCAGAGCGCAGGAATGCGCAGTCAGCTTCTCTCACACAAGGCCGCAGGGCGGATCCGTTTTAAACGAGAATGATGTATATGGGGAAATTCTTGCCTGCAATATGCACACTCCGGAGAAAACGGTTCAAGCCTGGGAAGACAGCCCAACACACAACCACGTCATGCTGGTCAAGGATTTTGAAAGCTTTGGTTCCGGATATTATGTAGACGGTGACGGAAACGATTATTGTGTAGTACTGTTTAGCTACTATAATTAAGTAGAAGATTTACAAACGAGATACCGCACGCTTTGCGAGCGATACTCGTTATGAATTATAAGAGCTGTCTATTTATAAGCCTTTCTATTGTTAGCTTTTCATTTATAAGCTTTTTAATAAAGGCTTCCTAAATACTGCCACTTCTAAAAAGACAGCTCATAGTGGAATCACTCTTTTTAATAGAGTAATCGAAAATGAAATGAATGAGTAGACAATAAAAAAATAGATTGTTTTTGTATAAATATTACTAAAACAATCTATTTTTTTAATATTATACTTATTTTTAATAATATACAATTTCCGAATATTTTTTTAAGCATTTTTACCATTTTTTTGTAATGGTTACAACGAAATACTTACTTTTTTTATTATATTTTTTGTATAATAACTTTCTTTTTATTTTTTTACGATTTTGTGAGTATTGCCTTTTTTACTTGATTTGATTCGATAATTTGAAGTATGATGCCGCAAAGGAGGGCATCTATGTATTACATCACAAAAAACAGTCACAAAACAAAAGAATATCAGAATCAAAAAAATATAGCTTTCGGGTTAGAAAGAGAGAAAAAACAGCTAAGCATTCTAAAAACAACATTCCTTATCTTTATTCTATCTCTTATCTCCGCCATTCCGGCGTTTGCCCTTGGATGGTCAAGGGGAATCTCCAGAAATGCATGGTGGTATGACCTTGGAAACGGCAACTACCATAAAGCTTCCTGGCAATGGCTGGACGGGAACAACGACGGCATCTCCGAGTGTTATCATTTTGATGACTACGGATGGATGGCGGAAAACACGATTACACCGGATGGCTATACCGTAAATCAAAGTGGAGCATGGACTGTAAACAATGTTGTACAGACCAAGTCCAACAATACAAGTAATACTTCTGTTAATGAGCAATACGAAAAAGAGCTTCTTTTTTGTATAAATCAGTATAGAGCAGCCCATGGATTAAGAACTCTACAGGAAAGTGCAGGACTGGATCATCTTGCGAAAACACGAGCCGGAGAATGTTCCGTTTTATTTTTCTCACACACGTCCCCAGGGCGGTTCTTTTCACAAACGAAGCCGATGTATGCGGTGAAATCATTGCTTCAGGTCCAGCGCAGTCCGATGAAAACTGTTCAGGCATGGCAAAATAGCACAAGCCATAATCAGCTTATGCTACGTCCTGACTTTGTTCGATTCGGTGCAGGGTATTACCTTGACGCACGAGGCAATGACTATTGGGTAGTCTTGTTTAGTTTTTATAATTAAGTGGATATAGACTTTAAAGAAAAGTGGACTGTAGAAAATCAAAATAATAAAGAAATTCTTTGCAATATAGGTCTGAATGCGGGGGTAGTCTGAGCCCGTCGGTACTTGCGAAAAACAAGAGAAACGCAGTTTTTCGCTTAGTATCCGTTACGAGGCGAAGCTAGCGAGAGCGTGCCCCAAGTTCAGACCTATATTGCTTAGAAAATTATTTTGATTTTTTACAGCCCCTTATTCTATCCAATATTCAGGTGGTAAATCCTTAAAATCCAATTCTCTACTCCGCCGTTATACCGATCTGCTCTTTTTCTTTTTTCGTAAGGGTTCTTCCTGCGAGGATCTTGTTTATTTCTTCCTCCACCTGTTCTTTGCTCAGAATCTTATATACTGCGGAGCTCATATAATCCGCTTCCTGCGCATCCGGATTGTATTGCTTCGCATAATAACTTTGGTCGATGACAATGGTTTTTCCGTCCGGAGAAATATGACCGTTCACGTTATACTTTTTTATGGAGGGCGTGAAACTCATTTTCAGACGTCCCGCTTGCAAAGTCCACCACATAGGCTTTTCTTTCCGTGTCATTATTTCGAATCATAAGAAGAAGTCCGGCGTTCTCGTTATACAAGTTGACGTCGTCAAAGCCTACCGGTGTCTGCGCACAGGCTTCATCCATTTCTATACTTGTAAGTCCACTTTTGCTACTCCAGTTAAATGCCGTATTGTTCTGTATGCCTTTGATGCGAATTTCCTCTCCGTTGCGCTCCAGATAGAGCGCCTCTCCGGGAATCTCCTCCACCGGCTTTCCTGTTTCCAGATTAAAGAGGGAGATAATACCGGAGAAACGGTTCAGCGCCAGTATTTTGTTATCTTCCGACAGGAACATACTTTCCGCCGATTCATTGATCTCCGGATAGCTTTGCAGTTCACTTAAGTCCTCTGTATTGTAAACCTTCAGCCCCTCTTTCTCATCTAAAAGAAGGATTTCCTTTCCGTCGTCCGAGAAATGGATGGCAGGAGAAATACTTTCCAATTCCACTTCTCTGTTCTCTTTCTTTTCCAGATCATAGAGCGCCAAAAACGGAACTCCGCTACTTCCTTTCTGCCAAATAGAGGCAAAGTACCGTCCGTCATTGGAAACAATATAGCTCTTCGTATTTTTCATAAGGCCAAAAGGAATAGTATTATCCAGTATGATTTTTTTCACTCGTTTTTTTCCATTGTCCGCAGAAATCAAAAAAATCTCTTCCGTCAAAGAGAATCATCTTTGATGAATCGTTGGAGTTCGCTATGACTCTTGCATAAACCGGCTCTGCAGAGATTCTGGACTTTGTATCGATAATCTTGATTGTTCGGCTTTCATGCGAGTTGGCAATCAACTTACTTCCATCCTTCAGATACTTCAGCTCCGATGGGGCAACTCCCCCATAATTCAAACCATCCTCAACAACAACCTTATCCTTCCAAATAGAGTATTTTTCCATTTTTCTCCGAAGGCAATGATGGTATTCGTCTCATAATTATAATTAAAATACTTCATATCCAGATTCTCAAAATAGACTTCATCCTGTATTTCACCGCTCTTTCCATCCAAGATAAATAATTTCGAGTAGGACTGCACCACCAGTTTCTCCCCATTCGGACTCTCTATAAAGGGCCTTACAGCAGTAGAACTGAAGTTTATATCCTTCTTAAAAAGAAGGCTTTTTATCCGAAAGAGAGATTTTCCGTACATCCCAGTCGGTAAAAAGGAGCATGCTTTCTCCGTCTGCAGAATAGCTTGCCGTTTTGTAAGGCACACTATATTCAGCCTGCATGGCATCCACTTTCACCTCTCTTTCTATTACTTCCAAAATACTGCCGTCCTTCATGCTTCTTCTGGTAAGCTGATGATCATTGTTTTCACTTAAGGCAATCAGTACCTCACTTCCGTCTTTCTTGATGTCTGCAAAACGGACCGATTCTGCAACCGTAAATTTACTTATCTCCTTCCAGTTCGTCGTATCAAAAAAACATAGAAATCCGCCGTATTGCTGGTAAAGGAGACATAGAAAAACTGTGTTCCGTCCTCAGAAAAACGAGTCAGCATCGGCACACCGGGGATTTCCAGTCGTGCTTTTTCCTCTCCCGTTTCCACATCATGGATGATAACGCTACCGTCAAAAGATGCACTCACAAGGAGTTTGTCATCGTTGGAAAATACGAGCAACTTCACCTGTTGGCTATGCCCCGAATATTCATGTAAAACTTCTCCATTTTCCACACCGGCTATTGCCGCCATATTGTTGTCCAAGCCATAGGCAATGTACTTGTCGTTATTGCTTAGCGCTATATAGGTCAGCTTGTTTCCGGTGGAAATCGAAGTCAGGGTTGATGCTCCGCCGTGATAAATTGCATCATTTAAGATAGAGCTCTCCTCTCCCGCAAGACTCTCATAGGACTTCATGTTTTTACCTATAGACTTCATTGCTTCCTGCGCTACAAGAACCGACTTCAGATAATCCCCTCTTTGGCAATGTCCTTCGAGGTCTTCATCAAGATGCGGGCATTGGACTGCACCGCTTCCTGTCTTGCCTGCTCCGCCTTTTTGTAGGCATTTGCCATAAATATACCGAAAAGCAGGAAAATGGCACCGGAAAGGGAGGAAATGGTCAGAATCAATCTTCCTCTTCTTTCCTTATCTCTTTGCTTCAGGTCACCGAAACTGCAAGAAAGCATCGCCGCAAGGATGCGATACTTTTCCGTTTTTTTAAGAGCTTAAGTGCCTGTTTCGTAAGCTCATGCAATTTTCCTTTGTTTTCATTTTGTAAGGTCTCATAGCCCGGAAAGTCCTTTTTCAGCACCTCTTCCGGTCGAATATCCGCCGCAAGCACATCTTGCAGGCTCTCATCTGCGCCTCTTTTCAGATCCTTTAATGGTGCAGAGAAGGATTCTTCCGCTCTCCTTCAATAAGCACAGGAATAATCCTCTCATCTCCGTGGAGTGCTCTGAAGGTCCGCACCTCTTTCTCACACCACTCCGATAAAGGTGTCCTCTTGGAGCACAGCACGATAAGATAGTGACTTTCCTGCAAAGCCTCCTCGATAGAGGTACTCAAATCCTTAGCTACCAGCTCTTCCCTGTCTCGAAAGACACGAAAAGCCGGTCTTTTTTTCCGGTTTTTATAGAGTTCCTTTGGCGGTTTAAAGCTTTTCTATCATGCGGTGCAGCTCTTTTGCAATACTCTGGTCCGGCTCCACATGGCGATAACTGATAAAGGCATCATACTTATATTCTTTTTCCATCCTTAATACCTCTGCATCTTCCTCTTTATAACTGCTCTTTTAGTAGCTCTCTTACTATTCCTCTTAATCCTGCTTGGATAGCCCTCTTACTATTCCTCCTAATACTGCTTTTGGGATAGTCCCTCTTCCTATTCCTCCTAAAATTCTGCTTTTTGCATATCTCTCTTAGCGTTCCTCTTGAAACAGAGTGAATACGGAAAGCAGATCATATTCCGGGTGACAAATGTCGAATTTCTCCCCGATTACCATTTCCCAATCCTCAATCAGACAAGGGTGGGTCTTCCTGCTTTCATCCTTCTTTTCCCCGTAGCGAAAGCCCATAGCATAGTAACTGTTACACCATCTCTTGTGCTCCAGTCGGGAAAAGGAAGTCCAGTACAGGATTGTCTTTTAGAAATGCTCGAAATTCCTTCTGAAAGACTTCCTTGCTCTTTTTGCAAGTCTTGAAGACGAGCGAATTCTTCAAATTTTTTTCCTTTAGGTAAGTCCTCATCTCTTGACTGCTTTTTCCTTTAAAAACCGTTTTCAGGATTTCTTCTTTTATCGCAGCGTGAGATGCAGACTGTCTCGACGAATTCTTCTTCACATAGGAAAGCTCGTTCCAGCTTGTGCCCTCTCCCATTCCCGCTATAGAGGACGCCTGATTATAGGACTCGTTAAAGGCTTTCGCTCGCTTGTCCAGTTCTTCCCGGATAATGACCTCTCCCGTCATAATCTCCGATAGGTCTCCAAAACTTCGAATCTTCCCCTGATTTTGGGGCAGAAGCTTCGTTAAGTCCACGTTGGAGACATTGCGGATTATCTTGGGAAGCTTTTCAAAGTAACGATTGATGAGGTTTAAGGCCTTTAAGTTCTGAATCACATCCTGATGCATCAGGAAAATGAGCATGGGCGCGGATTCTTCACGGATGCTCTTTAGATATTGCCGCAGCTTCTCTTGCTGTTTCCATTCCTCTGTAGAGCTGCCAAGATCAAAGCAGTCTATTTCCAGAGCTCTTTTCAAACTTGTCATGGGAGCCATGCTCTGCATATCCACTTTTTGTATATCCACTTTTTGCATATCCACTTCTTGGTTTGGATTTTGTATGTCCGGATTCCGACTTGCCACATCACCAATCAGTGTAAGTCTTGTATTTTTTCGCAGAGAAAGGGTCGCATCGTTAGCAAGCTGCTTTATAAGAGGGAGACTTAAGTCATTGATTCCGAAAAGCAAAATATGCGGAGGGCGAATCGCTTCGTCCATATTTTCCACAGATATATCCTTGGCTTCCAACGTAACGGAAGGCATGGAAGAAGGTATGGTATAGCTTGTCGCAAGGCATGTAGCAGAGCTTGTAGCAGGGCTTGTAGCAGAGCTTGTAGCAGAGCTTGTAGTAGAGCTTGTAGTAGAGCTTGTAGCAGAGCTTATAGCAGAGCTTGTAGCAGGGCTTATATCCGAAAGCTCGGAAAGACTACGAAAAAGACTCTTCCTTACAAGCTCATCCTCCATAATTAGACGCACCGTCAGGTCTTTCTGATTAAAATGCAAACTATCCAGTTTCTTTAGACTTTCTTCTTTCTTTCTCTCTTCCTTAAGCAGTTCTTCCATATAGCCGGCCACCGTACCGGACTCACAGTGGACATAGGTGGAAATGGACTTTTTGGGTTTAATGCGCTGAATGACATTGGCATAGAGAGAGAAGTTCTCCAAGTCGGACTCTCCGCAGAAGAAAATGTACTTTGCTTTAGAAATATTCAGTGCAGAAAAAAGTTCCTTAATTTCATTCTTATCGCTTTTCTCAAAATCAAGCTGATAACACGCAATTCCCTTTTTTTCTCGTACTTGTTCTTTACCCGTTCATCCAGAAAATCCCTTTGTAACAAGAGATATCTTATAGTTTTTTTCTTTTTGTAAATTGCCGATTAGAAGCTCCCCCATCTCGCTGTTTTCAAAAAAAGAGAACATGCTTTGCACTCAGGCGATTTACAAGAACATTTTTTACATGCAGTAAGACATTGGAAATCTGCGTAAAGATAAAGGCGGAGGTCAGGATCGGCGCCGCCCACTTTGCGAATTCATAAATGAAGGGAGTCTTCTCTTCCGGAGAAATCGGAGACACGAATAAGAAGAGCTTAATCGTACCGTACAATACGGCAGAAAGAAGCTGCAAGGGGTCTTGAATTTTTGCGCTATAATAGCCGAAAAAGGCTCAATAATCCGAAAAATAGTTGTTATGATGAACAAGAAAAGAATGAGTTTCTTCTTATAATAATTTTTGTTTTCCGTCATTTTCCGCTCCTGTTGTGTTTTAGTAAGGAATTTCCATCAAAGAAGAAGGTTCTGCCATAATAAAAGCTTCCTATCGAACTGGTAAGCCATCTAAAATAATGAATTTCCATCGCTTCTCTCCTACTTTTTAAGAAAAAGCCTTATCGATTATATATGATTTACTTCAAGTAATGCAACTTGAAGAATGGAAAGAACCCGGAAGTATATGCGCGAAAAAAACCTTAATAATGAATGGCGCAAAAGATATGATATAGTATTTTGATAAAAAGAGACTGCAGAATCTGCAGTCTCTTTTCAAAAATCAAACTACGGTTTAGGCACCTTCATCATAACCCACTACGGTAAAAGTAGGCTGTACTATCATCCGTCTTATAATCATAATTCCACTTATCTGCAATCAAGTTATTCTGCAGGAACACTTCATTAATGCCCTCCCAAAGAATTGCGCATCATCTCTTCTGCTATTCAGCCTGTTAAGAGTTACAGTGAAGCTTGTTTCTCTTTTTGCAATGTGCTTGATACCTCGGCATAAAAATGCAGTTTTATAATCCGTTTATACTGTATCGATAATAATCATGTTCTCCATAGTCAGTGATACTCCAAGATGCCGGAGTCTTCAACAGGCGGTTTAGGATAGTTTTTTTGTCTTATATCTACTGTACACCCCTGATCCCAGATCCAAACCATCACAATGCAAAAGCCCCTGTTTCATCCGTATATCCGCCAATATAGTTTTGGTTTTTAACATTTTTTTCCGGATTCATCCAGATAATAATAACGATTGAATTTTTTTCTACCCAGCTCCATCTTCATCTCTCATGAACTGTTTGAATAGGATCGTTAATCCAGCCAACATTCAAATATCCATTTTCATCAAAAATTATACCACTCCCCATTAATTTGCTTCCATTCGCTATGGGGTAGCTTCCATTATCCTCTTTATACCACCATTTCCAAGACTCGGTCCGTCGAAAATCCACTGTCCTGCAAAAGCAGGAAGTGCCATAGAAAGACTGAGCGCTGCCGCCAGCACCATTGCTCGATTTTTTGTCATTCTCATCTTTTTTTCTCCTTAAGATTTTTCTCACGATAAAAAAAGCTTTTGGTAGGAAAAGCCAACTTATCGTGTTACACACTTAAAACCATATTGCTAACATCGGCTGATTAAAGATTTTTCATAACTCCCATGCCTTAGGGAGTCTCTCGCCTCTTGCCCTCTCTTCCGTATCCTCCCTCTCGTCATAGCCGTCATATGGCGCTGTAGGGTCATGCGGCTTCTGTTTTTTTCATCGAATTACAAATCTTATCTCTGTGCCGAAAAAGCAAATTCCAAGTCGTCTGTCCAGCCTGTATGTCCACTTATAATCTTCGGCGAAAGTCCTCTTTCTTTGTAAAAGCTTTTTCCAGTCTTTCAAGCGAACGAATAGAAAGTGCATTGTCTTCTGCAAGAGAATTCAAGAAGCTGTAGCCTCCGTCCGACCCGAACCAAATCGTATCTCCGGTAAAAAGATAGGCATCATCTATCAAATAAACCAGATGCCCCAAGGTATGTCCCGGCACCAAAATCGCCTCTACCTTAATATCTCCAATATAGAAAATATCCCCGTCTTGCAGGAGCTCGATTTCATTTTCAATATCCACTTTCGGAAGTTTATAGAGCTTAAAAAGTACTCTGCGGCGAAGTTCCCCGGTCAGATATTTACTTTCCGTTTCTCCAATATACAGTTTTGCGCTCTTAAAAATTCCTTCACTGTCCTTCTCTACAGCACCGACATGATCGGTATCGAGGTGCGTAAGAAGAATCTCATCTATGGACGAGGGGGAAATGTCGAGCCAGCCCATTTTTTCTTTCAGACGCTCATAATTATAGCCGGCATCAATCATGATGGTTTTTCCATTTTTCTTATAAAAGTAAACATTGGCAACCCACTCCCGAACAGTCGCCACTCTTTCATCAATCCATCCTGTATTTAAGGGCTTAAATATCTCTTTTCCCCGATACATAAACGACATAAAAGATCTTTGTGAATCGGAATCCTTTTTTGACATTGTTTCCACCTCCAATGATTCTTATTTTCCCGGTTTATAGCATTCGTTTCCTTGCTTAGTTCAATCACTAAAACCCTAGCCTTCCATCAGCCATTTCGTCAAATCCAATATCCTTATCCCATCTACATCAAACTCGTCCTTTCCCGTATTTGCAATAAGTAGCTTAGGATAGAAATCTTTAATCGCACGCAAGGGAGATAGAGCTTTTGCAAGCTTATCTTCCTCTTCTATTTCATCCGTAACCTGTATGTAAAGTTTTTCCTTTTCTCTCATCGCCACAAAGTTGATTTCCTTCTGATAGAGCTTCCCTACGTAAATTTCATAACCCCTTCTTCGAATTTCAATGGCAACGAGGTTTTCATATATCCCCTTCCAGTCCGGTTTTTCTTTTTCCAGTAAGGCAAAGCGGAAGCCAAGATCTGTCAGGTAATACTTATCGGCAGTTTCTAAATAGACTTTCTTTCGAATATCATAGCGTTTTACTTTAAAGAGCAGAAACGTAGCACAAAGATACTGTAAATATTTTCCTATCGTAATATGGTTTGTTTCCAAATGATTTTTTTTAAACAGACTCGAAATTTTACTTGCCGAGGTAGAGATAGAAAGATGAAGCATCAAATAAGCCAGCAGAGAGTCCAAAAGAGCCTGAATCTTGATGCCGTATGTCTTTCGTAAATCCTTCTTTATCTTTTTATTGTATAGTTCCTTGATGTATTCCGTCTTATCTTCTTTGAATTTAAAGCGAAATGTTGCAGATAAACCGCCAAATGTAAGGTAAGTCGGTAAAAGCTGAGGGGAAGGAGCTTTTGATTTCATAGTACCGCAGATATTCAGAAAGGCTAAAGGGAAAAATCGGCAGTTCAATGGAATTTTCATCCCAAAAAGCAGTTTTATCCTCATATAAAAAAAGAGGCATTGGAGCTGGAGAGGTAAATGTTAAACATTTTTCTCTCATATACACTTTGCATCGCTTTCTCAAAGTTCTTACAGTGCTGAACCTCCTCGACAATAAGAAAGTTAGTGCTCTTTTCCTCATATTTCATTTCAATATAGCTAAGCAAAGATGGACCGTCTTTTTAACTCTGCATTTTTGAGCGTCTTCCATATCCAGATAAAGGATATTTGCCCCCTCCACATGCTCTTCTATCCATTTCTGATAACTGTGCAGTAATTCCGACTTTTCCTGCTCCCCTGATTCCGGAAATAATCTTTTATTTTTCTCCGTTTCCTGCAAACGAATCAGTCTGTTTTTATATTCTTTTTCTATCCAGTATTTTCATCTTTATTTCACTTTCAAAAACTTGTATATTTTATATTTTTTGTAATTTTAATTTTGTAATTCTTTTCAAAACTTATTATTTTTATGTCTTATAGTATTTAAATAATTTTAAAATTTTCATTTCTGAGTCAGTCTCAAAATGTATCATTTTATATCTTAGTCTTATTTCAAAAATTTATACTATTCTAGTTCAGCTACTTTCAAAACTTAATATTTATATTTAATTTAGAAAATCTATTATGGCAAAAGATTGTACGATTCTTCCCTTAGAGATAAGCATTATTCCCTGTTTTGAGAAAAAAATCCGCAATAGAATATTTTTATTTATTTTTTTAAATTTATATTTTTCCCTTGCCATAGCCGGATACATTTTCAATAATACCGGCCTGCAACAGATTGAGCAGGAATTTCGAAGCACCGGAGTTCTTTAAATGCAAAAATTTCAATAACGGTACGTTCTTCCAAATATCTTTTGGAAAGTAAATTCTTCAAATAGCCTCTCAATATGACTTATCGTTTTACTTGAAAAACTCGGCGGACTTAAGAGAAAGAAGCGCTATGAAATGCTCTTTTTCACTTTCCTTATTCTCGTTATCGTTTTGCATTTTTACATCACAACATTCTATAACCGCTTTATGGGTCGCCAACTTTACTTTTTTTCTGCAATTCTGTTTTTCTCGCTCTGCCCTCTCCTTTCGATACAATTCTTCTGCAAAAAAACAGTTTTTCTCTGTATTCACATTGTCCCCTATAATATGGGCTTCGGTGATCCTTTTCTTCTACTTGCTCTACTTCCCTTTCTCTGGCAATGATTTCTTCCAACTTTTTTTGACTTCCAGCTCTTTGATAATTCTTTCTACCTCTTTTTCTTATTTCGAGCTCTCTGATAATTCTCTCTTCTTCCTTCTTCGCCTCCAACTCTTTTCGCGAGTCTTTCCTTCTCTTTCTTTGCTTCCCTGTTCTCTCGTAAGCCTTTGCCTCTTCTGCTTTCTTTATCTCCACGCTAATATGCAGGCTTTCATTATCCAAGAGATTCTGTTCATTTAAGAGCAGGTTCCGAAGAAAAAGTTCAAGATATTCCGTTGTTCCAAAAATCCCTTTCTGCAGATTGGTATAGTTTGCACGGACAAGCGCATTCCTAAAATACAAGGGATTTTCCGCAAAAGTATTGTTCTGAATAGAAAAGCCGAGTGATTCCAAATATTTGATAAAGAAAATGGCTGAGACTCTTGTACTTCCTTTAGAAAAGGCATGAATCTGCCAAAGTTCCGCTATAAACTCTGCAAGATGCCGAATGATTTCTTCCATGGAAAGCCCTTTATAAGAAAAGTCTTTTTCCTCCATAAATAAGCATGCCAGCATTTCCTGCAGTTCCGCTTCACCGGCATATAGCACACTTTCTTCATCCAGCACCCATTCTTTTCTTTTGATATTAAAATCTCGCAGACTTCCGGCTGAATCCTCCATTCCCTCGAAAAGCTTCCGATGAATGGCGATATAGGTATTTACGGAAAAGGAAAATGCTCCCTCTGTTAAAAGAGCAAAGGTCCCGGCAGCCAGCCTATCCGCTTCTTCCGCCTTTCTATCCACTGCTCCCCCTGCATCTTCTCCGTAATAATCCTCAATGGTTTTACGGGCAACTTTAATGGATATACCACCGCGATATTTTTGAATCGCCGTATCAATCAGGAACTTTGAAATCTGCAGTCCCCCCATAGCCTGTAACCCTATTGCCGTGCTCCAGGCATAACTTTTTGTTTCTCCATCCGGCTCTACTTCTCTGCAATACTCTTTCAATGCTACTTCTTCCATGAACGCTACCTCATCAATTCATTCTCAAAGCTTCTGCAATCGATTTACTCACGCAAAGATAAATAAGATCTTTTTTTAATATTATTCTTATTATATAACGAATAGAACTATTTTTTTCTTCGAAAAAAAGAATCCCCCACCTCAAAAAGGGAGATTCTTTTTATTGTATTGATAAATAAAATTCTACATTCTTCCGAAAATCAAAAATCCAACTATCGTTAAAATCATCAGGCTTTCCTGAATATAGGTGTATCTTTCCACTTTGGACACAATGCGATAACGCCCCGGACTTTTTGCATAGTCATAGAAGCAGTAGGAACACCATAAAGCGTTTTAAGAAAAAGGAGCAAAACGGACAATCTGCTCAGCCTCCATACCAGGATGAAGTTCGTGCAAATGTCTACCCATGTCAAAATAAAGACAAAGCGGATACATTTTTTATATCCGAAAAGCTTGGAATAGGTCACATACTCCGTTTCCTCCTCCGGCGCCCGAATCTTCCGGGAAATCTCCCAGATGAGAGCCGGAAAATACAGGGTAAGCACGGCCATGAAATTGGTAATATCGAAAACCGGCAATTTGTATTTCATAATGGCATAGGAAATCACATAGAGATTTAGAAGAATCTGCACCGGATTATGGGTAACGAGAGCCAGCGGCAGGGACTTTGCAATCTTATGCTTTTGGAAAAACCACACCGCCATTAAGCTTCCGTAGGTGTAAAGAATAAAGCAGAAGATAAAGTTCTTCATAAAAAGGAAGTTAAGGAGCAAGGTAAAGGAAATGAGAATGGTCGCAAATATCCGTAAGTCAGTCTTCGTGACTCTTCCTGAGGGAAGAGGGCGAAAGGCAAAAAGCCGTTTGTCCAGCTCATAATCCTTAAAATCATCCGCTATTCTTAGCCAAAGCAGGAAGCTAAAAACCGTGAAGCTGCAAATCAGCATGCCCAAAATATCATGCTGCACAAAAAAACTATAAAATGCCGACTGTCCCTCCACCGAGTGATACGAAAGAAGCGCATCCTTTCCCACTCCATGGTTTAAGAGCACAATAAAGTAGATTTCCAGAAAAATCATCACGCCCAGTCCCAGTCTCGGCACTATGGGATACATTTCCTTAAAGTAGATATTTAAGCGTTTAAGCCTTTCCATAGCCTATCCTTTTCCCCGATTTCCAGCTTCGTTTCCAAGCCCTTTGTTTGTGTTTTCAAAAAGGTCCCTCATCAATCACAATTTTATTGTTGAGAATCTCTACTATAGTAGAGCCTCCCAGAGAAAAAAATAGCCCTTTTTCCTCTCCTGCGGCAAAAGCAATGAGCCAAATGATTTTTTTCCCGCTAATTTGAATATTTCCCTTTTCTCTACAACACTCTGTCCCTTTTTTTCTTTATGGCACTCTACGACTTTATCGAAAAGACGGTTTACATCCCACATGGTTATGAATATGCCCCACGAGCATTGCCCCCACTTCCACATGGAGAATCTTTCCCCATGCCGCTAAGTTCCAAAAGACTGATTTCTCTTTTATTTTTCGGAAAATGCCTTTAAAATGGGCTGCCTCTTTTCGCACGCTGTCCAGTCTTCCCTTGATTTTTCTTTGTTCTTAAAAGTTTTCCTCTAGCCGGGAAAAATATAGCGATGATAGTCCGGCAAGCTCAGGCGAAAAAAATCAATAGCGTTCCCCCTTTCAAGAATTCCGGACAGGGAGCCTTCAGAATTTTTTTCTATGGAATAGAGATTCCTTTGATTTCCAAAAGAGAGCGGATTGGATGCCTTTCTTTCATTCTGTCTTTCTTTCCGAGTAGCATCTTCCTGTAACCCGGTCAACCCTTTAGCACAGTTTTTCGTACTACCTTTCGTACCGCTCTCTTTTTTCGAATCAGATTTCTCCGGAAGCACAATCACTCCTTCTTGATCTATTTTATACGCCAGAAGCTTTCCGGAAGCTGTGGCATAAAAAGGCAACTTTCCCCCTGTCCTTTTTTCCTGTCCTTTTTTCCTGTCCGTTTTTCTCGTATCTTTTCCTTCCATCCTCTCCATTGTCCTTCGTATTTTCTTTTCCCGGCATCCCTTAAGTACACCGCTTCTTTTCTGGAAAAGAAAGCCCCAAAAGCTATTATAATTTCTTTCTTTAAATACTCCTTGGGAAGTCCATATTTTTCCACAAAAGGCACAATCTCTTTTTTAGAAAGAAAGCTGTTGTAATACAAGCCTCGAAGAAAGGAAAAATAGGGGCGGGCAAAAATCATTTTGAGAAGAACTCTTCCAATAAAATGATGATATAGAAAAAGTAGATTGCTTTTTGCCCATACTCTTCTTCCCGAATCCATCTTCCTGTTTTTCGCTCAATAATGGAAGGGGCGTTTTGCTCCTTTTTTATCGTTTTTTCCCTAATAACTTCTGTCTGCTTCTTCTGCATAAAACTTTTCAACGTCTTCAACATGCGGCTTTTATGTTCTCTTTGCATAAATTGTTTCTCCCCCGGCAGAATTTGCTTTTCCGCCTACAGCTTTCTCACGAGTAAAATCACAAAGAGAACAGCCAAAAGCAGTAGGCCGATGCGTGCTTTCAAACTCGGCTTCTTCATCTTGCAGTTAAAGACAAAGAAAAAAGCCAGTAAAGCATACAAAAGCTCCCCGGGAAGGATTTTCTCTATGGAAAAATACAAACTTAAAAGACCATAGCAGGGAATAAAGAAAGAGGCATAGGTCACGGCAAGGCCAATGAAATAATCCCTCTTCTCCCCGGCGCTTACGTTAAAGTAAGCAAGTCTGGTCACCACCATAAGGAGATATACTACAGAAAGCGCAAAAGAAAAGATGCCAAGCTTTGCAAAGTACTGTAGATAAATCTGCACCGGAAACACGCCGAAGGAAACCATATCTGCCAAAGAATCAATCTGCACTCCCGAAGGCTTTTTTTCCAGATCATTTCTTTTGAAAAAGAGTTTGCCACCATGCCGTCAAAGGTATCACAAAGCCCGGCAAGAAGAAGCAAAATAAGGGAAAATGCCAAGCTTTTCCCAAAGAAGATTCCATATAAAGAAAGGGAAAGTCCAAGATAGGTTAAAAGCACACTGGGGTGATAGACCCCTAAAAAAATTTTCTTCATCAATATTTCCTCAACTAATTCACCAAAATATTCTTAGCATTTGTATTTCTATTTCCTCTGCTATTTGCCAATATATTCTCTTTATTTAATGACTATTTTTTTCAGTTTTTTTATAGATATTTCCGCACCCTAAAGAGAATCAGCAAGCAGTTCACAAGAACATGAGTAAGCCCTCCCAGAAAAATCGCAAATACAATTTGTGCAGGTGTCAGATGCACCAGTATGCCAAGGCAAAGCATAATCCCAAGCATGGAATCAATCTGATCCAAAATAAAGAAAATGAGCTTTAGCCCTCGCCTTCTGTCTCCCTGCTCCGATGCAGAAACCGAAAGTCTCCTTTTGATAAAGCTATTGGGCAGTTCGAAGAGCATATACAAAAAGCCGAAAAAGCATGCCAATCAGAAAAATTAAATCGGGGGCATTTTTCAAAGTACAAATACAAAAGGCTTCGCTTAGTTTCTCCTATGCCCTGCAAAAGAAGTCCCCAAAAGAGTTCCATAAATCCGCCAAGAAGAGTCATGAGCCAAAATCCCAAAACACTTTTACTGTCCCCAAATATCCGCTTTCCGTCTATCCAGTTTTTCCCTCCGTCAATCGGTTTGCAACGACTCTTCAAGAAAGGAATTTTTAAAAGCAGCATATTGAAAACGCCTGCCAAAATCACCGGGAACATGGTGATGTATAAAGACAATATCCACTGCAATCTAGTCTATCCTCCCTACAAGAAAAAAATAATCTTCACTTTCTCCGTTTTTTTAGCTTGCTTCTTCCGAAACGCTTTCCTCTTGCTTAAATATGTTTAAGTATAGCAAAGAGGGCTTAAGTATAATGAAAGATACGTAAAGATACACAAAGAGCTTTTTCTGCTAGCCAAAAAGAACTTTTTCTGTTAGCCCCAAAAATACTTTCCGATGGCAATCCCCTGAATCAGAAAGAAAGCAATGCCGAAGCAAAAGCACTCCTGCTGCCGCTAAATCCTTCGTTACCTTAATTTCGGATGCTCCTCCTTTCGTCGCAAAAATCCGAAAGATGTTCTATTGCCGTGTTCATATACTCCATTGCGTACACCCCGGCAGAGCTTAAAAATCACCGCATACCAAGTGGCTAAATCTACTTTTTAAAAAGAAATCCAATAGAACAAAAAGAATATTCAGACACAAGTAATATTTATAATTTTTTTCTCTGTTTTTTAGGCTGAAAATACAGCCCTTTTTAGAGCACAGACTACGCTTTGTCGAAACGTGATGTTTTTCATCTAAGTTTACAAAAACTCCTTTGCTAACAATACATACTCTCTACTTCCCACGCATTTATCCTGAAAATAGCCTTCACTGGCCTTCCCTTTTTGGATCAGTGCCGCAATAGACCTTGCCTTTTTTTCTTTTTTTAAGCTTTCCGCGATCAGCTGAGAAAAGGCCAGTCCCAGTCCCTCTGAACCTTTCTTCACCGCCAAATACAAAAAGAATATAGCAGCTTGGACTTCTTCTTTTGAAAAAGGATTTGCAAAAGGCGAATCGGATTGAGAGGCTTTTCAAGTAGATTTCCATAGTCCGGAAGACAGAGGAAGAAACCTTTCAGCTCCTCCTTATCATAAGCCAAAAAGACCATTTCTTCATCTACAATATACTTTAAGGAGCTGTAAAGGATTAGAAAAGACTCTTTGTCAATATGGCGAAAGCCTTGAAAGTCCTTATAGCGCTCCATTAAAAGCGGATAAATTTCAGAAAGGTATCGGTCAAAGTTCTCATTTGTAGGGTGCAAAAAGCGGTATCCCTTTTCCTGAAAATGTTCCAAGCGCTTCTTTGCCTTTGCATTCTCATACGATGGCTCCAAAGCATCATAAAAATGAGAAACATAGCGGTTACAAATCTGAAAGCCTGCTTTTTCAAAAAGATAAGGATAGTAAGCTTTGTTTGCCGGTTCCCCGGTATAGGGTGCTTTCTCTTCCAAAGCAAAGCGATACCTTCCGAAAAAGGAAATGTCAATCGGGCCTTTCAGTCCTTTTTTCCCTGCTTTTTTGGCTTCCCTTTCGCAGGCTCCCAAGAGTAAAAGGGCAACTTTCTCTTCCTCTATACTTTCATAGAAGCCCTGCAAAGCCGTAGTCCTCATCTTCATACAGCGTTAAAGCAATCCGCCCTGCTACGCTTTCTTTTTCCTCAGAAACGCTTATGCAAAGAAAGGGCAGAAAACGAAGATTTCCTTGCACTAAAATGTGCTTTCCCGAAAGTACCGCTTCCTCCATTTTCCTGTCCTGCATAAGGCAGGACTTTTTATACAGCATAGCAGGAAGATTTAAAAACTGCTCTTTCTCCCCTTGATCCTTTACCGCTTTGATTCGATAGTTCTTCATTTTCCCTTTCTATTTTGACAACAAGTGCATGAATAAAAGTTTCCCGGATTTCCCTCTCACTTGTCTTGCAATCCTATTTTTCCTTTTTGCTTTTATGACACTGCAAATACCTAAATCCCCGTCTATCTCCACAATGTCTCCGCTGTGCAGCTCCTCCATAATATTCGGAATATTGACCACCGCAGGTTTTTCCAACTCTCTTGCAAGAATGGCGCTGTGGGATAGAGAGAGCCTCTTTCTGTAATGAGTCCTTCCGCCATATTGAGATACGGGAACCAGCCCGGATCCGTAGAATAGCTTAAGAGGATTTTCCCCTTAGCATCTGCTACACTGACCTCCTGTAAGCTTTTAATCTTTAAAACCTCTCCTCGGAAAATGCCCTTGGAAACGCCTCTCCCAAGGAAAACTCTTGGAGTGGATTCGCCATCCTCTTTTCCGGCTTTTTCCATTTGCCTGATTTTTCCGGCTTTCCTATGCTCTTCATCTTTTCCGGGCTCTCCGATTTGACCTTCTATATTTCGTTTTCCCTTGAAAGATTCATAGTTTAAAACAGCAATCTCCCCTGCAAGTGGATCTCTATCCACCTTTCCGAGGAGTTTTACCCGGGACAAAACAGGAAGTCTTTCATAGGCCTTTCGAAGTTCCTTTTCTCTTGCAATTTTCAAGGAAAAATCCTTGCCGGAAAAGAGCATTTCCTCTAATTCCTCTAAGCTAAGATAGTATACATCAAAACCTATCGTTTTCTCTCCAATCTTATCTACAATGCTTCGCATAAGACCGAAGCATCTCGTGCGATGAAGACGGGAAATCTCCCGATTATTGCAGGAGGATTCGGCTAGACGATAAAGGAAAGACTTTCGCGGTTTCGCCTCAGAAGACTTCTCTGAACGGCTTGGCTCTTCGCAATCTTTTTCCGCCTTTTCCGTCTCTAAAGCATCCAAAATCCACCGGTCCAGCAGCTCTTCATTGGTTCTAAAGGTTCTGGTTTCCAGCTTCAGCTCCCCCTCTATTCGATCCCCGTAGGCAGAAATATAGCTTTTCTTTTCCCTGCGGTATTCCTCGCTGTCTAAGCCATACTTTCCGGCTACCGTCTTTAAGGTGGAAAGTGCTCGCACAGGCTTCATGGTTTCTAAGGAAAATGCCGTTTTCTTCCCATACATATGCGTACTGATAAAGGACACCATGTCATTCATCAAAGTAATATCCCACTCTCTTAAGAGGTCTTCCTTCATCTTCAAAAAGAGCGAAAACAGAGCCTTGACATCCTCTTCGTCTTCTACCTGTTTTGTATAAGAGGCATAGCACTCTTGGAAAAACCGGTCCAGCTCCTTCATTTTTCTCTGAGAAACGAAAAAATAATAGCAAAATAAAAAGGCTATTCTGCACTTTAAAAAGAAGCTCGGCTTCTTCTTGGAAAAGGATATTTCTTCGTTGGATACCCCAAGCATTCCCTGCCAAATCGGAATGATTTTCTTAGAGAATGGAAGGAGCCGCAGGATATCATACCAAGAGGAGATTTCATAATACATTCTTCCGGAAAATGCCCCCACCATGCGTTGAAAAAGTTCCTTATAGGAAGAAACTTTTTTCCCCAGAAAGCGTCTTCCGAGAGAAGTGAAAATCCCGGAGTACATTTCCTTTGCAAAGCTCACACTAAGAGGAAGGCAGATTCCCGGAAAGCTTTCGGAGATATTGCTGTTGTCTAAAATTCGAATGGGAAGATGTGTGTCTAAAGTAGTGATTTCTCTGGCCTGTAAAATGTAAATCTTCCCCCCTTCTATGGCAAATTCTATATCCATGGGTTTTTGAAATAACTGCTCGATTCTTTCGCCAAGGGTAAATAATGTTTTTAAGCTCTTTCTCTGTAAGAACAAGTGTTCCGGCACGATGGTCTTTCTTTGAATCAGCAAAGTTTTTCGTTCTCTAAGCGAATCCGACTTGCTTTCTCTAAGTCTGCATCCTTTTTCATCTCCCATATAGTTATCCCGCAGTTTTCCCTCTTGATACAAACATTCCCCCGGAAAATAGTGGTAGGTCAGTACATTTTCCTGATCCTCCACTACCTTATCTCCGAGACCCTGTCCGAGAACCGCCACCATTTCGCTGAGAAGTCCTTTTGGGATTTTTGTAAACAGGACACCGGATTTTTCCGGAAACAGCATTTCCTGAATGATGACGGTTTCTACTGATGATTCTACTTTTTTTCTGTTCCGCTTTTTTTCTGTTCTGCTTTTCTCCTGTTCTGCTTTCTCCCTGTTCTGCTTTCCCCTGCTTTTTGGGAACAGTATTCTTCCTTCCCCCTATTCGCCTTTTCTTTATAATCCAGGCTTCCGGCGTAGGACGCAAAAACCTCCTGAACCGCTTCCTCTACCTTCTCTCTTTTTACATTTAAACGCGTCAAAAACTGCCCTGCAAAGGAATGCTCCCCGCCGTCTTCTGCGGAAAAAAATTGGAGCGAACGGCAAAGAAGTCCTTTTCGGAAAAAGAAAGATTCACTTCCTCCTTTTCCGAAAGCACGATGAATTTTGGCACAGGAAAGCCCTCCGCCGCTAAGATTCTCAAGTTCTTTGCCTTCATTTTATACTCTCTATTCTCTCTGCCTATTCGGCTTATTTACTAAAAATACAACAACCTATCTTACCGTGATTCCCCAAAAGAAATACCATAGCTACCTGTGTAGAAGTTTAGACGATAATCTTTCCTTTTTACTGCATCTAATTCATACGCTTGAAAAAGCTTTCCATTTCACCTTGCATGAGATTATAGTAAGTTTTTTTCTATTTTACACTTTAAATATTACAAAATATTTTGTTATTATTAATGAAATATAAACTGCAATTCACCATTCTACTTATGTAAATTTGCATAAGTTCTCATGACAGAAAAGGAGTTTGTATGAGAAAATCGTTCGTGAAACTCGCTCTTGCACTTGGTTGTGCCCTATTCGGAATACTTTCTCTCACTGCCTTTACCGGCTTTTGCCAAAAATTATGATGACGAAGTGCAGACCTGGCAGATGTTATCCCGTCGCTGGGACGAAACTCTTTTGCAGGCGCGTGAAGAAGAGTTTATCAAGGCCATTAAAGAGCAGAAAGGCATCGAAGACTTTATTGTTCCGGATATTGCAGAAGAAGAAAAGGAAGGAATCCGTAATTTCTTCCGAAGCTTTGAAGGAAAAAGACATCCGCTATATCTACAGTAAGATGCCGATACTCCACCGTGTAAGCGGGACCGATGAATACAATGATCTTCGTGGCATCATGGAATTAAAGTTTCAGGTTACGGAACGATCAAACAAAGTGACTGAGCATACCATTCTTATGAAAATGGCACAGCTTGGGGATGCACAAGCGCAGAAGTGGAAAATCATCGGGATTCTCTGGCAGGATAAAGGAATCGACGTATCCGATGTAAGCCTATATCAGTTGGAAAAGCCAAGACGAGGAGAAGAAGTTTGTATCATGACTACCGATGCGGGTGTAATTAAATTGCGTCTCTTCCCTAAGAAGGCTCCCATTGCCGTACAAAACTGGATTACGCTCTCCAAGCAGGGCTTCTATAACGGAACCCCCTTTGCCAGAGTCATCAAGGACTATGTTATCCAAGGAGGAGCCTTGGACGGTTCCGGAGACGAATCGAAATCCAGCTACAACGGTTTCTTCCAAGATGAGGTCAATATGGAACTCCACAACTTTAATGGCGCCCTCTGCTTGGGAAACAACGGTCCCCATACAAACGGAAATCAGTTCTATATCGTGCAGTGTAGCAAAGTGCGAAACGAAACCTCCCTTCCCATTATTTCCTTCCCGGAAAATGTAAAGGCAAAGTACAGGGAAGTGGGCGGGATCCCCGAATTAGACGGCCGCTATACCGTACTCGGGCAGGTTTATGAAGGAATGGATGTTGTTGAAAAAATCGCCTCACAGGAAACCAACGAGGACGATGCACCGGTGTCGAATCCCATCAATATTCAAAGCATAAGATTTCAAAAATATTGATTCAGTAAAGAGACAGCGCAAGCTACTTGAGCAATGGTCTTTAAGAATTGCAAATACACCGGCGGCAATCCTCCGGTGTATTTCTATATACAAGCTAAATTTTTTTTTGAAAACGCCGCTATTCATGCATCATAAAAAACCATAACATTTTTCATGATATTCGCAACATTTTGCCATGCCAAAAGTGCTTTCTCCACCTATAATACAAGGCATAGGGAAGATTTTTAGAGATTTTCCAAGTCAGTATAGAGAATATAAAACACTTTCTAAGAGTGGAATAAAGGGTCGATTTTTCAGCAGGATCGAAGTCGGATTGCTATCATCAAGAGGATTTCAGACAAAAAGCTAACTTCTCTTGTAATAAAAATGAAGATACAGAGTGGACCTTTATCCATTCTTTTTCTTGTACAAAAATTTATAGAAGATACAAAAGGAGGCATTTTATGAAAAAGTACGCGTTAACCCTTGGGCTTTCCATCTTGGCCCTCACAGCATGCGGAAAGCAGGCTGAGCAGGCAGACAGCAAGCCTGATAGCCAGCCGGCTGAGGAGACCACTATGGCTGCTGAGGATTCCCAGACATCCGATTCCGGAACCACTCTTTCCGTGCAGATTTGGGATCCAAACCAGGAACCCGGCATCCAGGAAATCATGGACGATTTCACAAAGGAGACCGGTATCAAAACAAAAATTTCCGTTGTTCGTTGGGCAGATTATTGGACCGCAATGGAAGCCGCTGCACAGGGTGGACAGCTGCCGGATGTATTCTGGATGCACTCCAATGAATCCGAGCGTTATATGAGTAATGATATGCTTCTTGATTTGACCGATCAAATCAAAAATTCAGAAGTCATTCAGACCGAGAACTATCCTGAGGATATCTGGGGACTTTATAGCTATGAAGGTAAGAATTATGCTGTACCGAAGGATATCGACACCATAGCGCTTTGGTATAACAAGAAGATGTTTGATGAAGCAGGACTGGACTATCCTACCGCAGACTGGACTTGGGATGATTTAACCGATGCCGCTCGTAAGCTGAAGAAAGAGGACGGATCACAGTACGGTCTTTGCTTAAAGCCGGACAATGACCAAGCCGGATACTACAATATGATTCTAGACAGAGGCGGATATATCTTAAACGATGATAAAACAAAATCCGGATTCGACGATCCAAGAGTATCGAAGCCATGAAGTACGTGGAAACATGGATTAAAGAAGGGCTGATTCCGTCTGCAGAAACCATGGCTGAGAATTCGGAGGATGTACTTTTCCAGTCCGGCAAGTCTGCAATGTGCTTCCAGGGATCTTGGATGATTGCCGCACACAAGAATAATGAATACAGTTTGGCCAATGCAGACTGCGTCGAACTTCCGAAGGACAAGGTTACCGGAAGAAGAGTTTCCATCTACAACGGCTTAGGTTGGGCTGCTGCAAAGAATACCGAGCATCCGGAAGAAGCATGGAAGCTGATTGAATATCTGGGCTCCGAGAAAGCACAAAGAAAACAGGCAAGTCTTGGTGTAACCATGTCCGCTTACAAGGGCACATCCGATGAATGGGCAAAGAGCGCTCCTTTCAATTTACAAGCTTACCTCAATATGATGGACGATATGGAAATTCTTCCCTATTCCAGAAGTACAATTGCATGGGAAGACGTCAATACACAGCTGGTAACCAAAGTGTATACCGGAGAGCTGACCATGGAAGAAGCTTGCAAGCAGATGGCAGCGCAGATGAATGAGAAACTCGCTGAAGAGCACAAGTAATAGGTCATTTTTGAGAGAGCTGTGAATACAAGTTTCGAAAAGACTGTGTTTCACAGCTCTCTTTAAAGGAGTAGTCATGGCTGGACAGAAAAAAGGATTATTTTCCTTTACAAGCAGAGAAAAAAACGAGTTCCTTTGGGGATGGCTTTTTATCCTTCCAACCGTACTCGGCTTAGTCATTTTAAATATTATTCCCATCATCAACACGATTATCCAAAGCTTTTATAAAGCAGGAGATTTCGGAAAGGGAAATATTTTTGTAGGATTTAAAAACTATCAGAATGTCTTTTCCGATGCAGAGATTTGGCAGGCACTATGGAATACGGTACGCTACGCCTTGGTGGAGGTTCCATTTTCCATTGTTATTTCTCTGCTCCTAGCTGTCTTATTAAATAAAAAAATAGCAGGAAGATCCTTTATACAGAACAATCATTTTTCCTTCCCTATGGTTGCTGCTCCCGCAGCGATCGCCATGGTTTGGAGATGGCTGTATAATTCGGACTTCGGTTTAATCAACCATATATTACACCTAAGAATCAGCTGGATCAGCAATCCCAAGTTCTCTCTTTACAGTATTGCCATCATCGGAATCTGGTCCATCCTCGGATACAACATGGTTCTCTTTCTTGCAGGATTTACAAGAGATTCCCGGGGAGACTACTATGAAGCAGCGGAGATTGACGGCGCTACTGCCGTGACAAGCTTTTTCCATATCACTTTACCGCTTCTTTTCTCCAACCATTTTTCTTTTGTACTGGTTACGCGTGTCATTGCTTCATTGCAGGTCTTTGATTTGATTTACATGATTATGGATAAAACCAACCCGGCTCTAGATAAAACCCAGTCTTTGGTTTATCTTTTTTACAAATATTCCTTTGTAAATAAAAATATCGGATACGGCTCTACTATTGTTGTCGTCCTCATGTTCCTGACTCTGCTGGTCACAGTATTACAGATGATCGCGCAGAAAAAAATGGGTCATTTATAATTAGGAGGGAAGATGGAAAGTTTAGAAAGAAAAAGAAAAAAATCTCAAAAATCATCGTCCATTCGGCTTTGATACTCGTCTCCATCACGATGCTGGTTCCCTTCTTCTGGATGGTTTTAACTTCTTTTAAAACAGCCACGGAAGCTACCTCCGTAAACCCTTTTATCATTTTCCCAAAGCAATGGAGAACAGATGCCTTCAAAACCGTTTTTCCGCAATATGAATTTTTTCTATTGTACAGAAATACACTCCTCTTGATTCTCTTTAGGGTGATCTGTGCAATAGTAACTGCAACACTTGCCGGCTATGCCTTTGCAAGATTGCATTTTCCCGGAAGAGATCTGGCATTTTCTCTGGTTCTTTTTCAAATGATGGTGCCGAATCAGGTTTTTTTGATCCCTCAATATCTGATGGTTTCCAAACTGGGAATGTTAAATACTATGTTTGCTCTGGTCTTTCCCGGTATGGTTACCGCCTTTGGAACCTTCCTTCTGCGTCAGGGCTTTATGACTCTGCCGACCGACTTGGAGGAAGCCGCAAGACTGGACGGTTGCAATATAGGACAATGCTTCTTATTTGTCATGATGCCTCTTATGCGTTCCAGCATGGTGGCTCTGGGTATCTTTACCGCACTTTTTGCTTATAAAGATCTGATGTGGCCGTTAATTGTAAACACGGATAAGGATATGCTCGTCCTCTCCTCTGCCTTGGCCAAGATGCAGGGACAGTATGTGACAAAATTCCCGGAACTCATGGCAGCCTCATTGATTGCCTGTCTTCCCATGATTGTCTTATACATCTTTTTCCAAAAGCAATTTATCGAAGGAATTGCAACCAGTGGAGGAAAGCTGTAGTAAAGCTACTATTAGGCTTCCTATCCATTCCGACAAGAGAATACATACATTTTATAAAAGATTACATAGGCATTTTATAAAAGGAGCACACAATGAATTTTGCAATTGTATTTCATAAAGAAGAACGTGTTTTTCACCTCTATAACGAAGAAATATCCTATATTATGCGGATTATGGAAAATGAGCAGTTGGAGCACCTTTATTATGGAAAGAGAATCCCTGACAGAGAGGGATTTTCCTATTTACACGAAGAAGCCAGACGTTCACAGATGAGCGTATGCATTCCCGAGCCGGGGCTTCTTTCCATGCATTACAGTGCGCAAGAATACCCTTCCTACGGCACAGGAGACTACCGGAGCCCGGCCTTTAGCATTTTACAGGAAAATGGTTCTCGTGTATCCGATTTTAAGTACCGTTGTCATGAGGTAAAAAGCGGAAAGCCCTCCTATCTTCCACTCCCCATGTCCTATGTGGAAAAGGAAGAGGAAGCATTGACGCTCGACATTACTTTATTTGATAATCTGTCCCAAACCGAAATGGTTTTGGAGTATACACTGTATCGTGATTTCCCTATACTCTGCCGAAACGTTCGTTTTACCCAGAAGGGAAAAGAGAAAATCTTCCTGGAAAGGGCCATGAGCATGAGTGTAGAGTTCATGGATAAGGATTTCTCTCTTTTGCACCTTTCCGGTGCCTGGGGAAGAGAACGCTATCTTAAGAAAAGAAAGCTGGAAATGGGAATCCAAAGCATACAAAGTTTGAACGGAACCTGTTCAGGAGCAGAGCATAATCCTTTCATTGCACTTTTAAGAAAGGGAGCGGATGAAGATCAGGGAAAAGTATATGGATTCAATCTGGTCTACAGCGGTAAACTTTCTCTCTCAGGTAGAAGTTTCCACCTTTGAAATGAGCAGGGTTATGCTCGGCATAAATCCGGAGCATTTTTCCTACTGCTTAAAAGAAGGAGAATCTTTCCAAAGCCCGGAAGTCATTCTGGCATTCAGCGACAAGGGCTTAAACGGGCTCAGTCAAGCGTACCATCGTTTTATGAAGAATCGCTTAATGAGCAGCAAATGGAAAAATCTAGAGCGTCCCATACTCCTCAATAACTGGGAGGCAACCTTCTTCGATTTTAATGAAGAAAAAATTCTGCAGATTGCTAAAAAAGCTAAAGAAGTCGGAGCAGAGCTTTTTGTTTTGGATGATGGCTGGTTCGGAAAACGAAATGATGATTACCGGGGACTTGGCGATTGGGATGCTAACCTAGAAAAGCTTCCGGGCGGAATAAAGGGATTATCGGAAAAAGTTGTGGCCATGGGCTTAGATTTCGGTCTTTGGTTTGAGTTGGAAATGATCAATATGGATTCCGATTTATACCGTGCGCATCCCGACTGGATAATCAATGCACCGGGGCGTTTCCCCTCTCACGCAAGACACCAGCATGTTCTGGACTATTCCAGAACAGAAGTCGTGGACTATATCTATGAAAAAGTAGCTAAAATCCTTCGCGAATCGAAAATTTCCTATATCAAGTGGGATATGAACCGTTATATGTCGGAGCCTTACTCTGCTGCTCTTCCGCCGGAAAGACAGGGAGAAATGATGCATCGTTATATCCTTGGTGTATACGATCTATACCATCGCTTGACTACGGAATTTCCGGATATCCTCTTTGAATCCTGCGCCAGTGGCGGTGCACGCTTTGATGCCGCCTTACTCTACTATGCGCCTCAGGCCTGGTGTTCCGACGACAGTGACGCGGCAGAAAGGGCAAAGATTCAGTATGGCAGCTCCATCGCTTATCCCATTGTCAGTATAGGAGCCCATGTATCCGCTGTAGCCGAATCAGCAGCTTTATCGAAATACGCCGCTGGAAACGCGTGCCAATATGGCTTATTTCGGAACCTTTGGTTATGAACTTGATTTAAACCTCCTTTCCTCCTCAGAAATTGAAGAGGTAAAGCGAGAAATTGCCTTCATGAAAGAGCACAGAAAGCTCCTGCAAATTGATGGAGATTTTTATAGACTGCTTTCTCCTTTTGAAGGAAACGAATGCGGATTCTCCGTTGTATCCCCGGATAAGGCGGAAGCCATTGCCATGTATTTTCAAAAAGCTGAACTTTGTAAATGCCTCCTGGATTCGCTTTTAAGCTAAAGGGGCTAAGAGAAAATACGCTTTACCGCATTACAGCCGATTTAAAGTCCCTCCTTAGAAAGAAAAGAAAATACCGTACTCCATGCCGGTTACAATCTAAAAAGATAAGCAACTTTCTTATGAAGCCTACGGTGCAGAGCTTATGGAAATCGGTATCCCCATCGCCAGAGAAGATTTAAGCAGGAAGGGTGGAGATTTTGCATCTTTACTTTTTCCTCATTAAAGCAATATAAGTAAACAAGAAGTTGAATTTGTTTTCTATCTTGGATAAAAAAACAAGCGTATTCAACGAGTGGTGCCGAAAGTATTGGTTCCACTCGTATTTTAAAAAGCAATATGCACAATGTCGAAACACATCATGGAGCAGTCTAAAGAAAATGAGAAAAAAACAAGAGAAAAATTTTCTCTCCGGAGATGTTCCTTCTTAGAGGGTGAAAAACAATATATTAACTTTTCAGGATGCAGAATGCAAGGCTTCGGACTTGCAGCTTATGTATTGCGGAAAAGAACGCTGCCATCCCGGGCATAAGTATGGCCCGAACAAAAGGGATGTGTACCTAATTCATATTGTCTATTCCGGATCGGGAACACTTTGTGTGAACGGTGAACTCTACCAACTTTCTGCCGGAAATGCATTTCTTCTCTACCCTCATACCCTTGCTTGGTATGAAGCCGATCTAAAGGATCCCTGGTCTTACTTCTGGCTGGCATGTAGAGGAATCGATGCAGATTCCTTCTTGTCCGATGCCGGCTTTAGTCCCGCAAAGCCCGTTCGCATCGTGCACAATGTGCAAGATCTTCTCCAATACATTAATAAGATTTTAGATAAAAAGAATTCAGCTTAGAGCATCAGATCTCGCGTGTAGCTTATCTTCATCTTTTTCTTTTGCCAATCTTATCCGAGATAAAGAAAGTGATGAGGTAAAGGGTCTAAAAGCAAACAAAGAAATTACGAAGTCTGAGTCATGATGTGCGTGAATACATCGACGAGCACTACGGTGAGGACCTCAGCATTCAGTTTCTTGCAGAAAAAATGGGAGTACACCGTGCCCATCTTTTTAACAGCTTTAAGATGGATACGGGGTATTCTCCCAAAGAATATCTACTTTATGTCCGTATGCAAAATGCCAAATCGATACTTCGGAGAACGAAAGCGTTCCGTAGCCGAAGTCGCTTTTTCAGGTCGGCTACCATGATCCTCTGAGTTTCTCCAAGATTTTTCCGAAAGAAAATAGGTATGAGTCCACTCCAGTACCGCAGTATGAAGGAAGAGCTTCTCTACAACCGGGAAACCGGAGAATATTTGAAGCACCTTTATTCTTAGGACATGGACTTATTGTGCAAGTTCTATTGCTTTAAGCATCTGTTTATGAATTATTGAACTTAATTCTTCTTCCCTCTTAAAGCAAACGCAATTATCGGGAAGAGGATGTATCCGAAAATCATGGCAACGATAGCATAGATGTTCGGCTCTACCACACCGTCCTTTGCAATACTGAACTGTCCGACCCAGTTAAATTGGCTGAGAAGGAAAAATCGTAAGAGCAATGGCAAGTACGGAAACCGGAACATCCAGAATAAAATTCTTAATCGGCTTTTCGATGATTTCTCCCTTTTGTTTTCCATAGAAGAAGTACATCACGGCAAGGGGAACCAAAAGGAACTGTACGAAACGGGCAATAGAGCTGATAATCATGATGCCCTTCATATCGTAGCGAAAAGCCATTGGAATCATAATCGCAAAGACCGTACTGAAGATAAAGGACGGATAAGGGAAGCCTCCCTTCGTTCTCTTTGCAAACAATTCATTTACCTGTCCGTCCTTCGCCATAGCTTCCAAGAGTCTCGGCGTATGGAAGGAAGCCGCAATATTGATTCCGAACATGGAAACAAAAGCACCCAGAACGATAGTATTCTGTAAAATCGGACTATTAAAAAAACATCGGCTAAAACCACGACATTCTTGGACTCAAGAAGTGCAATCGGATTCAATCTCATCGAGACAAAAACAATGCCGAGATAGATTACCGCAATCAGGAAAATGGATAAAGGAAGCGCCTTCGGAAGATTCTTCTCCGGGCTTTCCATATCGGAAGAACCACTCGCTACTCCTTCAAAACCTGTAAACGCATAGAATGCTGCAATAATCGCAGTAACAAAAGACTTTGTGGTCAAGGCCGGAACCGTTCCGCTGCTGTTACCGGGAACAATAAGAGAAAGATCTGCCGCAGACTTTTGCTGTAAGAGGAAGAAAAGTCCCGCAAGGATGGTCAGAGCCAATGCCAGAACCTTTCCCAAAGTGGAGATATTGGATACCCATGCAAGTACCTTTAAACCGAAGAGGTTGATAATAAACAAAATAAACATTAGGCAAAGAAAGCCCGCAGTTACCAAAGAAAAGTTTCCGGTATCCATTCCCAAAATTTGCAAAACCGTCTTCACCACACCGGTCGCCATAACGCCCCAAGCAATACTTGCGGAAACGAAACGGGTAATTCCGATATAAAGGCCGGCATTTTCCCCGAAAGCAGCACCCACATAGGCGTATGCCGCACCGCTCTTTACCACATAACGGGATGCAGAAGCAAAACTCAAAGCAAGAACTGCCGCAAAGGCGGCTGCACAAAGATAAGCTACAGGTGCGAAAGATCCCACCTGCTTCACTACCGAACCCGGAGAAAGGAATATTCCGGTTCCGATGATAGAGTTAATTGTTAAGAGTACGATAGACCAAAAATCCCAACTTTTTCTGTTTTACTCATTGATTCCCCTTTACTTCTTCCCCTGATACTCCTTTGCAGCACTTAGCAAAGCCGCAAAAATCTTCTTCATATCCTCTTCCTTCGCCTGTAACATTTCCGGATGGAACTGAACACCAAGCCCAAAAGGATAATTCTTTAGTTCAATTGCCTCAACCACACCATCCAAAGCTCTTCCCGATATCGCTACATTTTCCGATACCGATTTTACCGCCTGATGGTGGAAGCTGTTTACGCGAATCTCCTCTTTCTGAAGAATCTGATGGAAACTTACTTCCTTCCTCTACTTTCACAGTATGGGTTGGAAGATTCGGACCATGTCCCCTGAGAATGCTTAAAAGCTTTCTGTGTCTTTTCAGAGAAAGATCCTGATAAAAGCTTCCCTCCTCGGAAACATTCATGAGCTGAAAATCCACGACAAATTCCTAAAATCGGAAGCTTCCGCTCCTTTGCGAGGCGATAGAGCAAAAAGTCAAACTCATCTCTCTCCGGACAGATATCCTGTAATTTCTGATGAGGCTCCTCCTGATAACGAATCAGGGCGATATCATGTCCGCCGGAGAAAAATGATTCCGTCCACTAAGTTCAAAGTCTGTCTCAAAGTTTCTCTTCCGAAGCATCCATCGGAATCATAATCGGAACTCCTCCTGCTGCAAATCACTGAAGAAACATAATCTTTGTTAACATAAATCCTCTCATATCCGGGGAATCCGCCCCCTGATCCACAATTACACTTGTGGAAATACCGATTACAGGTTTTTTTCATAAAATCTCCCTTTCTCTTAATACTCTGACACAACGACCATAATTTAACTTTGCTAAGATATTATGCCATAAAAGGGGGTTTTGAAAAAGGAAATATTCACTTTTTGTTTAATA
>BNJU01000550.1_pt1 | contig 281551 bp, 337 predicted proteins | sample 8539281 | NCBI WGS metagenome assembly BNJU01 (sample SAMD00202456, study PRJDB9452) | human saliva metagenome | isolation source: human saliva | place: Japan
CAGGATATTTTTGCCAAGGTTTATTAGGGATAAACTGGGGAACGAGGACAGTGACTGTATAGTTCTTTTTCTGGGCATCCTCGGAAATACGTTTGACATACTTGACAGTAGGCGTGATGATGTCACGGTAGCTGGCCTTAATGTTTTTCAGAGTAATGGTTGGGAAGTAATCGGCAAATTCTTGGAGAATTTCTTGGTCTTTCTCTGCTGTATCCTTGGTAGAAATATGCATGGCTAGGACTTCGTCACCGATACTTTGGGCGTAGTTAATGGCTCCGACGCTGACGCGGGTGACATTTCCTACTAGGACCAGTACAAGATTGCCATCGTAGGTACGTTTTTCGATTCCTTCATAGAGACGCAGTTGTTGAGCTACTTTTTGGTAATGACTGTGAATGGCCAAGAAGAGTAGGGTGAGTACGAGAATAATCGGGAAGAAAGGCCAGATATCACTGAGGCGGAAAAAGAGCAGGATTAGCACGATAGCGTAGCAAATGATAGCCCCAAGGATATTGGCAAGAGCAGGTTTTAAGAAATTTGTCCCTTTTTCTTTTTTCCAATGACGAATCATCCCAGTCTGAGAAAGGGCAAAGGGCACGAAGACACCGATAGTATAGAGAGGAATCAAACGTTCGGTATTGCCATTAAAAATGAGAAGAAGAATCATAGCCCCAAATGCCAGAGTTAAGATTCCGTTGGAGTAGCCTAGGCGGTCTCCTTTTTCCATAAAGAGATGGGGCATGTATTTGTTTTTAGCCATATTGTAAGCCAGCATAGGGAAAGCTGAAAAACCAGTGTTTGCTGCTACGGCTAAAATCAAGGCTGTGGAGAATTGGAAGGTATAATAGCCAAGGTGACCTAAGAAAGAATCGCCAAGGATTCCTTGAGCCATCTGTGAGAGGATGGTTTCTCCGTGTTGAGGCATAATCCCCATCCAGTAGTTTAGGAAGGTAATACCAGCAAAAAGAAATCCTAAAATCAGTGACATAATGGTCAAGGTTTGAGCGGCATTTTTTTCTTTTGGAGCCTTGAAAAAGGGAACGGCATTTGAAATAGCTTCAACCCCTGTCAGAGAGGCAGAACCACTGGTAAAGGCTCTTAGAATGAGAACGATAGACAGACTCGGTACAGCATGTCCGATAGGAGAAGTTGCCTGATAGCTGAGAGAACCAGTTACTAGTTGAAAGATTCCATAGAGCAAGAGAAAGACAGTACTAATGATAAAGAGATAGACAGGAATCATCAGTGAGCTGGCAGATTCTTTCAACCCCCGTAAGTTTAAGAGCATGAGCAAGCAAACTAGAAAAATGGAGATGTGGAGGTTGTAAGGGTGGAGGGCAGGGAGAGCTGCTGTGATAGCATCAGCTCCAGATGATACCGATACTGCCACAGTCAGCATGTAGTCAACCAGCAGACTACCTCCAGCAATCAAGCCTAGCTCGGGCGATAGATTTTCTCGAGTAACCATATAGGCCCCTCCTCCTTGAGGGTAGGCATGGATGATTTGACGGTAGGAAACGGTCAGGCTAGCTAGAAGCAGGAGGACAAAAAGGCCGATAGGAAGGCTCCACCATATAGCAAGTGGAGAGAGACTAGCCAAGACGAGGACTACTTGCTCAGGTCCATAGGCAATGGAAGATAGAGCGTCGCTTGACAACATGGCCAAGGCCTGCATTTTTCCCAGCAGCCCTCCCTCGCCTTCGGTTAAGGACTTAAGAGGACGACCGATAAAGGTCTGTTTTAATTTTGTAAACATGGTCATTTCCTTTTCTGAAAATTTCAATAAGTGCTATTATACTGCTTTGGGAAAATAGCGTCAAGAGACGACGATGGATTTTAGAATATTTTTTGCAGATGAGGAGAGAGGGCAGTTTTTTGGTATAATAGAAGATAGAAAACGAGGTTAGAAGAGATGATTTTTGATACACATACACACTTGAATGTAGAAGAATTTGCAGGTCGTGAGGCAGAAGAAATTGCCTTGGCTGCGGAGATGGGTGTGACACAGATGAATATTGTTGGTTTTGATGAACCAACGATTGAACGTGCTTTGGAGTTGGTGGATGAATATGATCAACTTTATGCGACAATAGGTTGGCATCCGACAGAGGCAGGGACTTATACGGAGGAAGTCGAGGCTTACTTGTTGGATAAGTTAAAACATCCCAAGATTGTTGCCTTGGGTGAGATTGGTTTGGACTACCATTGGATGACAGCGCCCAAAGAAGTGCAGGAGCAGGTTTTTCGCCGTCAGATTCAGTTATCTAAGGACTTGGATTTACCTTTTGTGGTCCATACCCGTGATGCGCTGGAAGATACCTATGAGATTATCAAGAGCGAGGGAGTTGGTCCTCGTGGTGGCATCATGCATTCTTTCTCAGGAACTCTTGAATGGGCAGAGAAGCTTGTCGAGCTTGGTATGACTATTTCCTTTTCAGGAGTGGTGACTTTTAAGAAGGTAACCGATATCCAAGAGGCGGCTAGAGAACTTCCTTTGGACAAGATTTTGGTGGAAACGGATGCGCCTTATTTGGCTCCTGTTCCTAAACGTGGTCGCGAAAACAAAACAGCCTATACTCGCTATGTAGTAGATTTTATCGCGGATCTGCGTGGCATGACGACAGAAGAGCTGGCGGCAGCAACGACTGCAAATGCAGAGCGCATTTTTGGATTGGACAACAAGTAATGAAAGAAAAAATTTCCCAAGTCATCGTGGTTGAAGGTCGCGACGATACGGCCAATCTTAAACGTTATTTCGAGGTAGAGACTTATGAGACTCGAGGTTCTGCCATCAATGACCAGGATATAGAGCGGATTCAGCGTATACACCAACGCCATGGAGTCATTGTCTTTACAGACCCAGATTTTAATGGGGAGCGGATTCGGCGCATGATTATGACGGCTATTCCAACAGTTCAACATGCCTTCCTCAAACGAGATGAAGCTGTTCCTAAATCCAAGACCAAGGGGCGGTCTCTAGGGATTGAGCATGCCAGCTATGAAGACCTGAAAACGGCTCTAGCTCAGGTGACAGAACAATTTGAACATGAGAGCCAGTTTGACATCAGTCGTAGCGACTTGATTCGCCTTGGTTTTCTAGCAGGGGCAGATAGCCGTAAGCGACGAGAATATCTAGGAGAGGCTCTCCGAATTGGCTATTCCAACGGCAAGCAACTCCTCAAACGCCTAGAGTTGTTCGGGGTCACCTTGGCAGAAGTGGAGGAAGCTATGAAATCTTATGAGAACAGCTAAGCAGACCCCAAAATACAAGGGGAATGTGTTACAATAGTAGTAACAGATAATAGAAAAGAGAATAGATGAGAATTGCAGATTATAGCGTGACCAAGGCAGTGCTGGAGCGTCACGGTTTTACCTTTAAAAAGTCCTTCGGGCAAAATTTCCTGACGGATACCAATATCCTTCAAAAAATCGTGGATACGGCTGAAATTGATGACCAGGTCAATGTTATCGAAATCGGGCCAGGTATTGGTGCCTTGACAGAATTTTTGGCTGAGCGTGCAGCTCAAGTCATGGCCTTTGAGATTGATCATCGTTTGGTGCCAATTTTGGCAGATACCCTGCGTGATTTTGATAATGTAACAGTGGTCAATGAGGACATTCTCAAGGTTGATTTGGCACAACATATCCAGAATTTCAAAAATCCTGACCTGCCAATCAAGGTAGTAGCTAACTTGCCTTACTATATCACGACGCCTATTCTCATGCACTTGATAGAGAGTGGCATTCCTTTTAGTGAGTTTGTGGTCATGATGCAAAAAGAAGTGGCGGATCGTATCTCAGCCCAACCTAACACCAAGGCTTACGGTAGCTTGTCGATTGCGGTTCAGTATTACATGACAGCCAAGGTTGCCTTTATCGTGCCGCGTACGGTCTTTGTACCAGCGCCAAATGTGGACTCAGCCATTTTGAAAAATGGTGCGTCGTCCAGAGCCAGCCGTAGCAGTGGAAGACGAGAATTTCTTCTTTAAGGTTTCCAAGGCTAGTTTCACCCATCGTCGCAAGACCTTGTGGAACAACTTTGACAGGTTACTTTGGCAAGACTGAAGAAGTCAAGGATAAATTGACCAAGGCCTTTGGACCAAGCAGGTTTGTCACCGAGTGTTCGTGGGGAAGCTCTTAGCTTGGCAGAATTTGCCAGTCTAGCAGACGCACTTAAAGGGCAAGGACTCTAAGATGCAGGGACAAATCATTAAAAGCCTTGGCAGGGTTCTACTATGTGAGAGTGATGGGTCAGGTATATCAAACACGGGCGCGTGGGAAATTTCCGTAAAAAGGCCATACCCCCTACGTTGGGGATTGGGTAGATTTTTTTCTGCGGAGGAAAAATTCAGAAGGCTATATTCTCAAGATTCACGAACGGAAAAAAACAGTCTGGTCCGTCCGCCTATTGTCAATATTGACCAAGCTGTGGTAATCATGTCCATCAAGGAACCTGATTTTAACAGCAACTTGCTGGATCGGTTCTTGGTTCTTTTGGAGCACAAGGGCATTCATCCCATCGTTTATATTTCCAAAATGGATTTGTTGGAAGATAGAGGAGAATTAGATTTTTATCAGCAGACCTATGGTGACATTGGCTATGACTTTGTGACCAGTAAAGAGGAACTCCTGCCCTTGTTGACAGGAAAGGTTACGGTCTTTATGGGCCAGACGGGTGTTGGGAAATCAACTCTTCTCAATAAAATCGCACCAGACCTCAATCTTGAAACAGGAGAAATCTCAGACAGTCTAGGTCGCGGGCGCCATACTACTCGAGCTGTTAGTTTTTACAACCTCAATGGGGGTAAAATTGCAGACACGCCAGGATTTTCATCTCTGGACTATGAGGTATCAACGGCTGAAGACCTTAATCAGGCCTTTCCAGAGCTTGCCACTGTCAGTCGAGACTGCAAATTCCGCACTTGTACCCATGCCCATGAGCCTTCTTGTGCGGTCAAGCCAGCTGTTGAAGAGGGAACCATTGCGTCCTTCCGTTTTGATAATTACCTGCAATTCCTCAGTGAAATTGAAAATCGCAGAGAAACCTATAAAAAAGTCAGCAAAAAAATTCCAAAATAAGGAGAAACCTATGTCTCAATACAAGATTGCTCCGTCAATTCTGGCAGCAGATTATGCCAACTTTGAACGTGAAATCAAACGCCTAGAAGCAACTGGGGCAGAATATGCCCATATCGATATCATGGATGGTCACTTTGTACCGCAAATCAGTTTTGGTGCAGGTGTAGTCGAAGCTCTTCGACCACATAGTAAGATGGTCTTTGACTGCCACTTGATGGTGGCGAATCCTGAACACCATCTGGAAGACTTTGCGCGTGCAGGGGCAGATATTATTAGCATCCATGTAGAAGCAACGCATCATATCCATGGAGCACTCCAAAAGATTCGTTCACTTGGTGTTAAACCTTCAGTTGTTATCAATCCTGGTACGCCTGTTGAAGCTATTAAGCACGCCCTTCATCTAGTTGACCAAGTCTTGGTGATGACAGTGAACCCTGGCTTCGGTGGGCAAGTTTTTCTACCTGAAACCATGGATAAGGTTCGTGAGTTGGTTGCCCTTCGTGAGGAAAAAGGCTTGAACTTTGAAATCGAAGTCGATGGCGGGATTGATGATCAGACCATTGCTCAGGCTAAAGAAGCTGGTGCGACCGTTTTTGTAGCAGGTTCCTATGTCTTTAAGGGAGATGTCAATGAGCGAGTACAAACTCTCAGAAAACAACTGGACTAGGGTTGCCGTTTTTGCAGGCGGAGACCGCGGTCATTATCGGACGGATTTTGATTGCTTTGTCGGTGTGGATCGGGGCTCGCTCTGGATCTTGGAGGAAAAACTTCCTCTCGCCCTAGCAGTTGGGGATTTTGATTCTGTAACGGAAGAAGAGCGACAGTTGATTCAAAAACGTGCCCAGCATTTTGTTCAAGCGCGACCAGAAAAAGATGATACTGATTTGGAATTGGCTCTCTTAACCATCTTCGAGCAAAATCCTCAGGCCCAGGTTACTATTTTCGGTGCGTTGGGTGGCCGTATTGACCATATGTTGGCCAATGTCTTTCTGCCTAGCAATCCCAAGTTAGCACCTTATATGCGTCAGATAGCGATTGAGGACGGGCAAAATTTGATTGCCTATTGTCCGGAAGGGACCAGTCAGCTAGAACCACGTTTGGACTATGACTACCTAGCCTTTATGCCAGTTCGGGATAGCCAGCTGACCATTCTTGGTGCCAAGTATGAGTTGACAGAGGAAAATTTTTTCTTTAAAAAAGTGTACGCTTCTAACGAATATATAGATAGGAAAGTTTCGGTGACTTGCCCAGATGGCTATGTGGTTGTCTTGCATAGCAAGGATAGGAGGTAGGATGGAGACTGTATTACTACTATTATTAATTGCCAACCTAGCTGGACTCTTTCTGATTTGGCAAAGGCAGGATAAGCAGGAAAAACATTTAAGCAAGAGCTTGGAGGATCAGGCAGATCATCTGTCAGACCAGTTGGATTACCGTTTTGAACAAGCCAGACAAGCCAACCAGTTAGATCAAAAAGATTTGGAAGTGGCTGTCAGTGACCGCTTGCAAGAAGTGCGAATGGAATTGCACCAAGGCCTGACTCAGGTCCGTCAAGAAATGACAGATAGTCTCCTCCAAACCAGAGACAAGACCGATCAACGCCTGCAAGCCTTGCAGGAATCAAACGAGCAACGTTTGGAACAAATGCGCCAAACGGTCGAGGAAAAGCTAGAAAAGACCTTGCAGACACGCTTGCAAGCTTCCTTTGAGACAGTTTCCAAACAACTGGAGTCGGTCAATCGAGGTTTGGGAGAAATGCAGACAGTTGCGCGTGATGTCGGGGCCCTCAACAAGGTTCTCTCTGGAACCAAGACGCGAGGGATTTTGGGAGAATTGCAACTGGGGCAAATCATCGAAGACATCATGACTCCTGCCCAGTATGAACGAGAATATGCAACGGTTGAAAACTCCAGTGAACGAGTGGAGTATGCTATCAAGTTACCTGGACAAGGCGACCAGGAATATGTCTACCTACCAATCGACTCTAAGTTTCCACTGGCAGATTATTACCGCTTAGAAGAAGCCTATGAAGCAGGCGATAAGGACGAAATCGAACGCTGTCGCAAGTCACTTCTAGCAAGTGTCAAGCGCTTTGCCAAGGATATCAAGAGCAAGTACATAGCACCGCCTCGGACGACCAATTTTGGAGTTTTGTTTGTTCCGACAGAAGGTCTCTACTCAGAAATTGTCCGAAATCCGGTCTTCTTTGATGATTTGAGACGGGAGGAGCAGATTATTGTTGCTGGCCCAAGTACCCTATCAGCCCTCCTCAATTCCCTATCAGTTGGCTTCAAGACCCTCAATATCCAAAAGAGTGCTGACCATATCAGTAAGACTCTTGCTAGCGTCAAGACCGAGTTTGGCAAGTTTGGTGGCATTCTGGTCAAGGCACAAAAACATCTCCAACATGCCTCTGGCAATATTGATGAATTATTAAATCGTCGCACTACAGCTATCGAGCGGACGCTCCGTCACATTGAGTTATCAGAAGGTGAGCCTGCGCTTGATCTACTCCATTTCCAAGAAGATGAGGAAGAATATGAAGATTAGTCACATGAAAAAAGATGAGCTGTTTGAAGGCTTTTACCTAATCAAGTCAGCTGACCTGAGACAAACTCGCGCTGGGAAAAATTACCTAGCTTTTACCTTCCAAGATGATAGTGGCGAGATTGAAGGGAAACTCTGGGATGCTCAACCTCATAACGTTGAGGCCTTTACCGCAGGTAAGGTTGTCCACATGAAAGGGCGCCGAGAAGTTTATAACAATACCCCTCAAGTCAATCAAATCACCCTACGCTTGCCTCAACCTGGTGAACCAAATGACCCAGCTGATTTCAAGGTCAAGTCACCAGTTGATGTCAAGGAAATTCGTGACTACATGTCGCAAATGATTTTCAAAATTGAAAATCCTGTTTGGCAACGAATTGTTCGAAATCTCTACGCCAAGTATGATAAGGAATTTTACTCTTATCCAGCAGCCAAGACCAACCACCATGCCTTTGAAACAGGCTTGGCCTATCATACGGCGACCATGGTGCGCTTGGCAGATGCTATTAGCGAAATCTATCCTCAGCTCAATAAGAGCCTGCTCTATGCAGGAATTATGCTACATGACTTGGCCAAAGTTATCGAGTTGACGGGACCAGACCAGACTGAGTATACAGTCAGAGGCAATCTCCTTGGACATATCGCTCTGATTGATAGTGAAATTACTAAGACAGTGATGGAACTCGGCATCGATGACACCAAGGAAGAAGTCGTTCTGCTTCGCCACGTTATCCTCAGCCACCACGGCTTACTAGAGTATGGAAGTCCAGTCCGTCCACGCATTATGGAAGCAGAGATTATCCATATGATTGACAATCTGGATGCTAGCATGATGATGATGTCAACAGCTCTGGCTTTGGTGGATAAAGGAGAGATGACCAATAAAATCTTCGCTATGGACAATCGTTCCTTCTATAAACCAGATTTAGATTAATAATTTAAGAAAATGAGCATTTTTTAGGATAAGAATGTTCGTTTTTTTATGTGAATATGGTATAATGGATAAAATATCAAAATTAAATGAAATGGGAAATAGAAATGAAATTAAGAAGAAGTGATCGGATGGTTGTCATTTCCAACTATTTGATTAATAATCCTTATAAACTAACTAGTCTCAATACTTTTGCTGAAAAGTATGAATCTGCTAAATCATCCATCTCAGAGGATATCGTGATTATCAAACGAGCCTTTGAGGAAATCGAAATTGGTCACATCCAGACTGTAACTGGGGCTGGCGGAGGTGTTATCTTTACACCATCAATCTCAAGTCATGATGCTAAGGAAATGGTTGAGGACTTGCGTGCCAAGTTGTCAGAAAGTGACCGTATCTTGCCAGGTGGTTATATCTACCTGTCTGATTTGCTTAGCACACCAGCTATCTTGAAAAAAATATTGGTCGCATTATTGCCAAGAGCTTTTATGGATCAAAAAAATTGATGCGGTTATGACCGTAGCGACTAAAGGGTGTTCCACTTGCAAATGCAGTTGCCAATGTCCTCAATGTTCCCTTTGTCATTGTGCGCCGTGACCTGAAAAATTACCGAAGGTTCAACTGTCAGCGTCAACTATGTATCAGGTTCAAGTGGTGACCGCATTGAGAAAATGTTTCCTTTCAAAACGTAGTCTCAAGGCAGGCAGTCGTGTCTTGATTGTGGATGACTTCTTGAAAGGTGGCGGAACTGTCAACGGGATGATCAGCCTATTGCGCGAGTTCGATTCAGAATTGGCAGGGGTAGCGGTCTTTGCGGACAATGCCCAAGAAGAACGTGAAAAGCAATTTGACTACAAGTCACTCTTGAAGGTAACCAATATTGATGTCAAGAACCAAGCCATCGATGTTGAGGTTGGCAATATTTTTGATGAAGATAAATAAGAGATAGAACTAAAGGTTGGAACGATTGTCCCAGCCTTTCTTTGCAAATAGAATAGAAGGAAACTTATGAAAACACCATTTATCAATAAAGAAGACTTAGAAGAGATTGTTGCCGAGTTCCCGACTCCCTTTCACTTGTATGATGAGAAAGGAATTCGTGAGAAGGCAAGAGCCGTCAACCAAGCCTTTTCGTGGAACAAGGGCTTTAAGGAATATTTTGCAGTTAAGGCTACTCCAACACCAGCTATTTTGAAAATTCTCCAAGAGGAAGGTTGTGGTGTGGACTGCTCTAGTTATGTGGAGCTTTTGATGAGCCATAAACTGAATTTCCCTGGTTCTGAGATTATGTTCTCTTCAAACAACACGCCAGACAAGGAATATGCCTATGCGCGTGAATTGGGTGCGACCATTAACTTGGATGCCTTTGAAGATATTGAACATCTGGAGCGAGCAGCAGGCATTCCAGAAATCATCTCTTGTCGTTATAATCCTGGAGGTGTTTTTGAGCTAGGGACAGACATTATGGACAATCCTGGGGAGGCCAAATTTGGTATGACCAAGGACCAGCTCTTTGAAGCTTTTGCTATCTTGAAGCAAAAAGGAGCTAAGACCTTTGGGATTCACTCCTTCCTAGCATCTAATACTGTTACTCATCTCTATTATCCAGAGTTGGCCCGTCAACTCTTTGAATTGGCTGTTGAAATCAAGGAAAAGTTGGGCATTTCTCTAGACTTTATCAATCTTTCTGGCGGTATTGGTGTCAATTATCGTCCAGACCAGGAACCAAATGATATCGCCTTGATTGGTGAGGGAGTTCGTAAGGTGTATGAAGAGGTCCTTACGCCAGCAGGTCTTGGTCAGGTTAAGATTTTCACCGAATTGGGTCGTTTTATGTTGGCACCTCACGGTGCTTTGGTCTACAAGAGTCACTCATAAGAAGAAAACCTACCGTACCTATCTAGGTGTGGATGCATCAGCAGTCAACCTCATGCGTCCAGCCATGTACGGAGCCTACCACCATATCACCAATCTGACTCACCCAGATGGACCAGCTGAAGTGGTAGATGTGGTTGGTTCACTCTGTGAAAACAATGATAAATTTGCAGTGAATCGTGAACTACCTCATACAGAAATCGGTGATTTGCTGGTAATTCATGATACAGGTGCTCACGGTTTTTCAATGGGCTACCAGTACAATGCCAAACTTCGTTCTGCGGAAATCCTCTATACCGAAGAAGGCAAAGCCCGTCAAATCCGCCGTGCAGAGCGCCCTGAGGACTATTTTGCAACCTTGTATGGCTTTGATTTTGAAGAATAAAATGATAAGTAATTGAAAATGAAATTGAAAAACAGATTGCTTTCTAAAAAAAATAGGCAAAAAAATCTTGTTTTTTTCCTTCAAGTCGTGATATAATAAAACTATAAAAACGTTTTTCAAGGAAGGTAACGATATGTCTGAAGAAACAATTGATTATGGACAAGTGACAGGAATGGTGCATTCGACAGAAAGCTTTTGGGGTCGGTAGATGGGCCCTGGTATTCGCTTTATTGTCTTTTTGCAGGGCTGTCACATGCGTTGCCAGTATTGCCATAACCCGGACACTTGGGCTATGGAGTCCAATAAATCACGTGAACGGACGGTAGATGATGTCTTGACAGAGGCCTTGCGCTACCGCGGTTTCTGGGGAAATAAGGGTGGTATTACAGTCAGTGGAGGAGAAGCCCTCTTGCAGATTGATTTCCTGATTGCCCTCTTCACCAAAGGCTAAGGAACAAAGGAATCCACTGTACCTTTGGACACCTGTGCCCTTCCTTTCCGTAATAAACCACGTTACCTTGAAAAGTTTGACAAACTCATGGCTGTCACTGACTTGGTTCTCTTGGATATCAAGGAAATCAACGAAGAACAGCACAAGATTGTCACTAGCCAAACCAATAAAAATATCTTGGCCTGTGCCCAGTATCTATCAGATATTGGAAAACCTGTCTGGATTCGTCACGTGCTAGTTCCAGGTTTGACAGATAGAGATGATGATTTGATTGAACTTGGTAAGTTCGTCAAGACCCTCAAAAATGTTGATAAGTTTGAAATTCTACCTTATCACACCATGGGTGAGTTCAAATGGCGTGAATTGGGGATCCCATATTCACTTGAAGGAGTCAAACCACCAACAGCAGATCGCGTGAAAAACGCTAAAAAGCTCATGGATACCGAAAGTTATCAAGACTATATGAAACGTGTACATGGATAATAAAGAAGCCTGATGGAAACATCGGGCTTTTGATATTACAAAAAGACTTAGCAAACAAGCTAAGCCTTTTTCTTCTTATCTCGAACGTTGTTTTCCAGCGTTGCGATTTTTGTGTTTTTTCTTGCTTGTGATAGCAGTTGGTTGTTCAGGGGTAACGTCTTTTCGTCCACTTGGTGTAGAGAAAGTACGTGCTTTTGGTGGGTTCTTGGCTAGTTCTTCACGGACTTTTTTGCGAAGTTTTGGACGAACGATATAGTTTACGATAAACTGTTGGAGAATCATCATGAAACCACCGACAACCCAGTAAAGTGTGACACTAGCTGGTGAGAAGAGGGAGAAGACGACGATCATGAGTGGGCTCATGTAAATCATTTTCTTGATTTGTTCTCTTTGCATTTCATCTTCTACTCCGTGAAGTGAAAGGAGCGATTGAAGATAGTAAAGGACACCAGCACAGGCAACTAAAATCATACTTGGAGAACCTAGAGGAATTCCTAGGTAGCTTGCTTGAGCAACCCCTTCAGTATGTTGGGCAGCAAAGTAGATAGCAGAGAAGAAAGGCATTTGAAGGAGGATAGGGAAACATCCTACACCACCAAACATGCTGATGCCGTGCTCTTTTTGAGCGGCAAAGAGAGCTTGTTGAGCTTCGAGTTTTTCTTCTTGAGTCGTTGCTTCTTTGAGACGTGTTTGGTGTGGCTCAAGGACGTGCTTGAGGGCGTTCATCTTTTCAGAGTGAAGCGTTGCCTTCCATGATTGGTAGATACCAAGTGGCAAGATAATCAAGCGCACGATAATGGTTACGATGATGATAGCGACACCGAAGCCTAGACCTTTATCAGTAGCGAAGTACTTGATAGCTTCAGCCATAGGCGCTCCGATAGTATTCCAAATAAATCCTGTTGGCTGGCCTGTGGCTTTATCGACATTGACACAGCCAGTTAAGACTAGCAACATAGCTATTCCCATAGCTGAGAGTGCAAAACGTTTAATAGCTTTCACTGTTTTTTCATTCCTTCTTTTAAAAATAATACCTTTCTATTCTACTGTTTTTTTACAAAATATACAATAGTTCTAGAGACCTAATTTGCGATTTTAAAGTCAGGGTAAGGAGGAAAGTTGCTCAGTTTGACATCTAAGTAGCTGACTTTTGAAAAAGGTGTGGGTCCTTTTCGGATTTCTTGGATAAATTTTGCCATGATAGTAGATGAGTCTGCTTGGGCTAAAATTTCCACTGTGCCATCGTCGTTATTCCATACTCGACCTGTGATGCCACCAATTTCAAGTGCCAAGCTGTAAACACCCCAACGAAAGCCGACTCCCTGCACCCTACCTTGGGCAATCATTCTAACCTTTTGCATACCAAACCCCTTTGATTGTGTTATAATATTTCTATGACTATTATAACCTCAAAAGCCAATTCTGTGGTAAAAAATGCCAAGAAATTACACAAAAAAAAATACCGCAAGTCTGCTTATTTGATTGAAGGTTGGCACTTGTTTGAAGAAGCTGTTCAAGCTGGAGTGACGATTGAGAAAATCTTTGCCCTAGAAAATTACCGAGATCAGTTAGCCTCGTTTCCGCAAACTGTCTGGGTTTCAGAGGATATTTTACTAGATTTGGCGGATTCTCAGACTCCACAGGGAATTGTTGCGGTGGTTCAAAAAGAAGAAGTAGGACAAGTTGATTTGAGTCAGGGCAAGTTCTTGTTTTTGGAAGATGTGCAAGATCCTGGTAATGTGGGAACTATCATTCGGACTGCGGATGCAGCAGGTTTTACTGGAGTGATTGTTTCAGATAAGTCGGCAGATATCTACAGTCTCAAGACCTTACGTTCCATGCAAGGCAGTCATTTCCATTTACCTATTTATCGGATGACTAGTCAAGCACTGCTTGAGGAAGCTAAAGAAGCAGGTATCCCAGTGCTGGCAACAACCCTATCTAAAGATTCTGTTGATTACAGAGAACTGCCTCCTATAGAAAATTTTGTACTAGTCATGGGAAATGAGGGGCAAGGAATTAGTCCCATCATGGCTGAAAGTGCAGATCAGTTGGTCCATATTAGTATGAAGGGGCAGGCGGAGAGTCTCAATGTTGCCGTTGCAGCCGGTATTTTAATTTTCCATTTAAGCTAATTTTAACTTTCTTTGTTATAATCAAGGAAAGAGGTTCATAGAAAAGGAGAAAAGATGAATCATACTATTATTCAAGACCGTGCAGGTCTCAATCAATTTTACGCTAAGGTTTATGCCTTTGTTGGGATCTGGGGAATTGGACTATCAGCTCTGGTATCAGGCCTTTGATGTTGACAGTCTTTCAGTCTCAGTTGGTTTACTTTTTTTAATGCAGGGGACGTCTCTGGTTGACCATTGCTACTTTTGCAGAGCTTGCTCTGGTATTTTCGTTGCCAGTAGCATGGCTGCAAAAGAATAGTCCCAGCTGCTCTTCCAGTATTTTCTACTTTACTCCCTATTAAACGGCTTCACCCTTAGTTTTGTGGTGGCCTTCTATACTCCGGGTACAGTTTTATCTGCCTTTGTATCGAGCGCCCTTCTCTTCTTTGTCATGGCGGCAGTTGGTATCTTCACCAAGAAAGACTTGAGTGGGATTGGTCGAGCAATGATGGCGGCTCTTATCGGTTTGATTATTGCTATGGTAGTCAATATTTTCTTGGCTAGTGGCTTCTTTGATTATATGATTAGCGTAGCCATGGTTTTGGTTTTCTCAGGGTTGATTGCTTGGGATAACCAAAAGATTCGCCTTGCTTATGAGCAATCACAAGGTCGTGTAGCGACAGGTTGGGTTGTGTCAATGGCTCTCAGTATCTATCTTGATTTTATCAATCTCTTCCTAAGTATTTTACGTATCTTCGGTCGTAATGACTAAAGGGTCTCTAACATCAGTGTTTTCGAAGGACACTGATTTTTTTATATTTGCTCTTTTCTTTTCTTGGAAATAGGTGTATAATGCTTTTAATTAATTTTTTGAGGAGTAGTTTATGAAGAAAAGTTTTATCCATCAACAAGAAGAAATTTCCTTTGTCAAAAACACTTTTACCCAGTATTTGAAAGATAAGTTAGAAGTTGTCGAAGTTCAAGGTCCTATCTTGAGTAGGGTCGGCGACGGGATGCAGGACAACTTATCAGGTGTGGAGAATGCCGTATCGGTCAAGGTTCTCCAAATCCCTGATGCTACTTATGAAGTGGTGCACTCCCTTGCTAAATGGAAACGCCATACTTTGGCTCGTTTTGGTTTCGGTGAGGGTGAAGGTCTTTTTCGTCCACATGAAGGCCCTTCGTCCAGACGAAGATTCGCTGGATGCGACCCACTCTGTTTATGTTGACCAGTGGGACTGGGAGAAAGGTTATCCCAAATGGTAAGCGTAACATCGCTTATCTAAAAGAAACAGTTGAGAAGATTTACAAGGCTATTCGCCTGACTGAGCTAGCTGTTGAAGCCCGCTATGACATCGAATCAATCTTGCCAAAACAAATCACCTTTATCCATACAGAGGAGTTGGTAGAACGCTACCCAGACTTGACACCAAAAGAGCGTGAAAATGCTATCTGTAAAGAATTTGGAGCCGTCTTTTTGATTGGTATCGGTGGCGAGTTGCCAGATGGTAAACCGCACGATGGACGTGCACCAGACTATGATGACTGGACAAGCGAGTCTGAGAATGGCTACAAGGGTCTGAATGGCGATATTCTTGTTTGGAATGAGTCTCTGGGTGGAGCCTTTGAGTTGTCTTCTATGGGAATCCGTGTCGATGAAGAAACTCTTAGACGTCAGGTAGAAATCACCGGTGATGAAGACCGTTTAGAATTGGAATGGCACAAGGCTTTGTTGAATGGCCTATTCCCATTGACAATCGGTGGAGGAATTGGACAATCTCGGATGGCTATGTTCTTACTTCGTAAAAAACATATCGGAGAAGTGCAAACAAGTGTTTGGCCTCAAGAAGTCCGCGATACTTACGAAAATATTTTGTAGAGAATCGAACCGCAAGGTTCGGTTTTCTTTCTCTTTTCGCCTATAATTTGGTATAATAAACGGTATGAAAATCGTATCAGGAATCTATGGGGGACGTCCCCTCAAGACACTAGAAGGCAAGACGACAAGACCAACTTCGGATAAGGTTAGGGGAGCTATTTTTAACATGATTGGTCCCTACTTTGAAGGGGGACGAGTCTTGGACCTGTATGCAGGTAGTGGTGGTTTATCTATCGAGGCAGTATCGCGTGGCATGTCCAGCGCTGTTTTGGTGGAGCGAGACCGTAAGGCTCAGGCTATCGTGGCTGAAAATATTCAGATGACCAAGGAAGTTGGAAAATTTCAACTCCTCAAGATGGATGCAGAAAGGGCATTGGAACAGGTATCTGGGGAATTTGACCTCATTTTCTTAGACCCTCCTTATGCCAAGGAACAAATCGTAGCAGATATTGAAAAATGGCTGAGAGAGCGCTTTTTTCTGAAGATGTCATGGTCGTGTGTGAGACGGATAAGGCCGTTGAACTTCCAGAAGAAATTGCCTGTCTTGGCATCTGGAAGGAAAAGATTTATGGAATTAGTAAGGTGACAGTCTATGTCAGATAAGATTGGCTTATTCACAGGCTCGTTTGATCCGATGACAAATGGGCATCTGGATATGATTGAACGGGCGAGCAAACTTTTTGATAAGCTCTATGTCGGTATTTTTTTTAATCCCCACAAACAAGGATTTCTCCCTCTTGAAAATCGTAAACGGGGACTAGAAAAGGCTTTGAAGCATTTGGAAAATGTTGAAGTCGTGTCTTCTCATGATGAATTGGTGGTTGATGTAGCAAAAAGACAGGGGGCTACTTGTCTAGTGCGTGGTTTGAGAAATGCGTCGGATTTGCAATATGAAGCCAGTTTTGATTACTACAACCATCAACTGTCTCCTGATATAGAGACCATTTATTTACATAGCCGACCTGAACATCTCTATATCAGTTCATCAGGCGTTAGAGAGCTTTTGAAGTTTGGTCAGGATATTGCCTGCTATGTTCCCGAGAGTATTTTGGAGGAAATAAGAAATGAAAAAAAAAAAGATTAGATGGCCCTTATACGTCATTGCGGCCTTGATTGTGACTTTCTTGGCATTTGTAGTGCCCTTGCCCTACTATATAGAGGTTCCAGGTGGTTCAGAAGATATTCGCCAAGTCCTTAAAGTAAATGACACAGAAGATAAGGAAGCTGGTGCCTATCAATTCGTTACAGTTGGTGTCCAACACGCAACTTTAGCTCATATGGTTTATGCTTGGTTGACGCCTTTTACAGATATTCGTAGTGCCCAGGAGACTACAGGTGGTTCTTCCGATGTTGAATTTATGCGGATTAATCAATTCTACATGCAGACATCGCAAAATATGGCCAAGTATCAAGGACTAAAAACAGCTGGTAAAGATATTGAACTCAAATACCTTGGGGTTTATGTCTTAACTGTGACAGATAATTCGACTTTTAAAGGGATTCTTAACATCTCTGATACAGTCACAGCAGTCAATGATCAGACCTTCGACAGTTCCAAAGACTTGATTGATTACGTCAATTCTCAAAAATTAGGGGACTCCGTCAAGGTTACCTATGAAGAGGATGGGCAAACCAAGTCTGCAGAAGGTAAGATTATCACCTTGGAAAATGGCAAAAATGGGATTGGAATCGGTTTGATTGACCGTACGGAAGTAACCAGTGATGTCCCAATTCGCTTTTCAACAGCTGGTATTGGCGGTCCAAGTGCAGGTCTCATGTTTAGTCTGGCCATCTATACCCAAATAGCTGACCCAGGTCTTCGTAATGGTCGTATTGTTGCCGGTACAGGTACCATTGACCGTGATGGTAATGTGGGGGATATTGGAGGTATTGATAAAAAAGTTGTAGCTTCGGCTAGAGAAGGTGCTGCGATTTTCTTTGCCCCTGATAACCCTGTTAGCGAAGAAGAACAAAAAGCGCATCCGGATGCGAAAAACAACTACCAAACAGCCCTGGAAGCAGCTAAAACAATCAAGACAGATATGAAAATCGTGCCAGTTAAAACCCTACAAGATGCAATTGATTACTTGAAAAACAATCCTTAGATTTTAAGTGAAGTTTCCAAACTAGCGCACAAACAGAGAAGATGGTATAATAGTCAAATGGTTCAATTATTATTCACTCTAAGCAGTCACATGCTCTTTATTTATGTGAGTTTTTACCTTTTAAAGGATCTTGTTAGATGGGAAAAGGTTTTAAAAAGTAACAGCTGAGAATACAGGAAAAGTTCGTTTATTAGTAGCTTTTTTCAGCATTGTAATGGGCTATATCATGAGTTCTTTCTTTATCAGCCTATATCAGTTGTGGCAAGAAGCGCTTAGAGGATTATTATAAAATCAAGAGTAAAGGAAATAAGTATGGAAAAAAATTGTGGTTCAAGGTGGCGATAATCGTCTGGTAGGAAGTGTTACGATCGAAGGAGCAAAGAATGCAGTCTTGCCTTTGTTGGCAGCGACTATTCTAGCAAGTGAAGGAAAGACCGTCTTGCAGAATGTTCCTATCTTGTCAGATGTTTTCACTATGAATCAGGTGGTTCGCGGTTTAAATGCCAAGGTGGATTTTAATGAAGAAGCTCATCTTGTTGAGGTGGACGCGACTGGCGATATCACTGAGGAAGCTCCTTACAAGTATGTCAGCAAGATGCGCGCCTCCATCGTTGTCTTGGGGCCAATTCTTGCCCGTGTGGGTCATGCTAAGGTATCTATGCCAGGTGGTTGTACGATTGGTAGCCGCCCTATTGATCTTCATTTGAAAGGTCTAGAAGCTATGGGGGCTAAAATCAGCCAGACAGCTGGTTATATCGAAGCCAAGGCAGATCGCTTACATGGAGCTCATATCTACATGGACTTCCCAAGTGTTGGTGCAACGCAGAACTTGATGATGGCTGCGACTCTGGCTGATGGTGTGACAGTGATTGAGAATGCTGCGCGTGAGCCTGAGATTGTTGACTTAGCCATTCTCCTCAATGAAATGGGAGCCAAGGTTAAAGGTGCTGGTACAGAGACCATTACCATTACCGGTGTTGAGAAACTTCATGGTACGACTCACAATGTAGTCCAAGACCGTATCGAAGCAGGAACCTTTATGGTAGCTGCTGCCATGACTGGTGGTGATGTCTTGATTCGAGACGCTGTCTGGGAGCACAACCGTCCCTTGATTGCCAAATTGCTTGAAATGGAAGTGGAAGTGACAGAGGAGACTGAAGGAATTCGAGTTCGCTCTCAACTAGAAAATCTAAAAGCTGTTCATGTGAAAACCTTGCCCCACCCAGGATTTCCCAACAGATATGCAGGCTCAATTTACAGCCTTGATGACCGTCGCAAAAGGCGAATCAACTATGGTGGAGACAGTTTTTGAAAATCGTTTCCAACACCTAGAAGAAATGCGTCGTATGGGCCTGCACTCTGAGATTATCCGTGATACAGCTCGTATTGTTGGTGGACAAGCTTTGCAGGGAGCAGAAGTTCTTTCAACTGACCTTCGTGCCAGCGCAGCCTTGATTTTGACAGGTTTGGTAGCACAAGGAGAAACTGTAGTTGGTAAATTGGTTCACTTGGATAGAGGTTACTACCGTTTCCATGAGAAGTTAGCGCAGCTAGGTGCTAAGATTCAGCGGATTGAGGCAAGTGATGAAGATGAATAAGAAATCAAGCTACGTAATCAAGCGTTTACTTTTAGTCATCATAGTACTGTTTTTAGGTGCTCTTTAGCCCTAGGAATCGGTCTAATGGTAGGCTATGGAATCTTGGGCAAAGGGTCAAGATCCATGGGCCATCCTGTCTCCAGCAAAAATGGCAGGAATTGATTCATAAATTTACAGGAAATTAGGCTGGAGAACCAGTCTTTTTCTAGAGATAAGGAGAAAAATGGATAAAAAAACAAGACAGACACTAATCGGACTGCTAGTGTTATTGCTTTTGTCTGCGGGAAGCTATTATATCAAGCAGATGCAGTTGACACCTAATAGTCCCAAAACCAAGGTTAGTCAGAAAAAACAAGCATCTGAAGCTCCTAGTCAAGCATTGGCAGAGAGTGTCTTAACAGACGCAGTCAAAAGCCAAATAAAAGGGAGTATTGAGTGGAATGGCTCAGGTGCTTTTATCGTCAATGGTAATAAAACAAACCTAGATGCCAAGGTTTCAAGTAAGCCCTACGCTGACAATAAAACAAAGACAGTGGGCAAGGAAACAGTGCCAACTGTAGCAAATGCCCTCTTGTCTAAGGCTACTCGCCAGTACAAAAATCGTGAGGAAACGGGGAATGGTTCGACTTCATGGACTCCTCCAGGATGGCATCAGGTCAAGAATCTAAAGGGTACTTATACCCATGCGGTCGATAGAGGTCACTTATTAGGCTATGCCTTAATTGGTGGTTTGGATGGTTTTGATGCTTCAACAAGTAATCCTAAAAATATTGCTGTTCAAACAGCCTGGGCAAATCAGGCGCAAGCCGAGGATTCGACTGGTCAAAACTACTATGAAAGCATGGTACGTAAGGCCTTGGATAAAAACAAGCGTGTCCGTTACCGTGTAACCCTTTACTACGCTTCGAACGAGGATTTAGTTCCTTCAGCTTCACAGATTGAAGCCAAGTCTTCAGACGGAGAATTGGAATTCAATGTTCTAGTTCCCAATGTTCAAAAAGGGCTTCAATTGGATTACCGAACTGGAGAAGTAACGGTTACTCAGTAAAATACAAAATAAACTCCTATGTCACTTGAAGATGTAGGAGTTCTTTTTTGGACAATTTAAGTAGAACTAGAATAGACACTGAGAAAAAATAATATGTACTGAGCTAATTTTTGTGATATAATAGAGGGTAAGATACTATTTTAGGAGAAGAACTATGGAAGACCCAAGTAGTCAGAATTTGTTGCTACAATTTGTTTTATTGTTTATCTTGACGGTGTTAAATGCCTTTTTCTCAGCCACAGAAATGGCCATGGTGTCACTTAACCGTGCGCGGGTTGAACAAAAGGCAGAAGAAGGAGATAGACGCTATATTCGTCTGCTGAAGGTATTAGAAAATCCTAACCACTTTTTATCAACCATTCAAGTAGGGATTACCCTAATTACGATCTTATCAGGGGCGAGTTTGGCAGACACTCTGGGACGAGAAATTGCATCTTGGCTTGGAAATGGTGAAACAGCTTATGCCGTTGCAAGTTTTCTGTCTTTAGCATTTTTGACTTATATTTCCATCGTTTTTGGGGAATTGTATCCTAAGAGAATCGCTCTTAATCTAAAGGATGCCTTGGCGATTCGTACAGCGCCAGTTATCATTGGGCTTGGGAAACTAGTTAGTCCCTTTGTTTGGCTCTTGTCTGCATCTACCAATCTCTTGAGTCGCTTGACTCCTATGACCTTTGACGATGCTGATGAAAAAATGACCCGTGATGAAATTGAGTACATGCTGACAAATAGTGAAGAAACACTAGATGCTGACGAAATTGAAATGTTACAAGGGATTTTTTCACTGGATGAATTAATGGCCAGAGAAGTCATGGTTCCTCGGACGGATGCCTTTATGGTGGATATTCAGGATGAGAGTCAAGCCATTATTCAAAGTATTTTAAAACAAAATTATTCTCGTATCCCTGTCTATGATGGGGATAAGGATAACGTGATTGGGATCATTCACACCAAGAGTCTCCTTAGGGCGGGCTTTGTGGACGGTTTTGACAATATTGTTTGGAAGAAAATCTTACAAGATCCACTTTTTGTTCCTGAAACTATTTTTGTGGATGACTTGTTAAAAGAATTGCGCAATACCCAAAGACAAATGGCAATCTTGCTGGATGAATACGGTGGGATGGCTGGTTTGGTGACACTGGAAGACCTCTTAGAGGAAATCGTTGGGGAAATCGATGACGAAACAGATAAGGCTGAAATCGAAGTTCATCAAATCGGAGAAGATACTTATATCGTTCAAGGTACCATGAATCTCAATGCTTTTAATGACTACTTTGATGTTGAACTGGAAAGTGATGACGTTGATACCATCGCTGGTTACTATTTGACAGGAGTTGGAACCATTCCAACGACTGAGAAACTCAGCTATGAATTAGTTAGCCAAAACAAACAGCTTATCTTAACCAATGATAAAGTGAAAAATGGACGTGTTACCAAGGTAAAAGTCCAAATCACAGAAGTCGAAATAGAAGAAGAAACAGAGTAAACTAGAGGCTTTTGTCACCAGGCGTGACAAAGCTTTTTTCAGTTGATTTCAAAAGGGAATTGTGTCCTCGAAAAACTCAGCCTTAAACTTGCCCCAAAAGTTTTTTAAAGTTATACGTATTTATTTGAGGGGAAAAGAAAAAAGCCCTTTGAATTGGACTTTCTGTTTAAATGAAACCTGAAAAATCAAGTTATAGAAGGCGGTAGACGGATTTGAACCGACGATCAAGCTTTTGCAGAGCCGTGCCTTACCACTTGGCTATACCGCCTTAACGTTTATTATTATACCTTGAAAATGATTTTTCAGTCAATAGCTTTTTCAGATTTTTTTGTGTCAATAAGCCTAAATATTCTGAAAAATTCGTTTACTTTTTCTTGAAATCTATGATATAATTGATGATAACCTATACTTTATTTATAAGAGGAGTAAATAAATGAAAAAAAGTCAAGTGCTTGCTGTAGCGGGAGCTACCTTATTAGCGTCAGGAGTTCTAGCTGCGTGTTCAAACACTAGTTCAAATAATGCTAAACTAGCAAAAGATTACCAATATGTTTATCAAACAGATCCAGAAACTTTGGATTATATCGTCAGCAATATCGATTCAACATCATTCGTTACAACAAATGCTGTAGATGGTTTGTTGGCTAATGATAAATATGGTAATCTAGTTCCTTCTATTGCTGAATCATGGACAGTTTCAAAAGATGGTTTGACTTATACCTATAAAATCCGTAAGGATGCTAAATGGGTAACTGCAGAGGGAGAAGAATACGCTCCTGTAACTGCCAAAGACTTCGTTACTGGTTTGAAACACGCCGTAGATGGAAAATCAAAAGGACTTTCAATCGTTAGCTCTTCTATTAAGGGATTAGAAGCCTATATCAAGGGTGAAACAAGCGATTTTTCAACCGTTGGAGTAAAAGCGCTTGATGATCAAACACTAGAATATACCTTGAACCAGCCAGAAACTTTCTGGAATGATAAGACAACTAGTGGTGTTTTGATGCCGGTTAATGAAGAATTCTTAACTTCAAAAGGGGAAGGTTTTGGTGCCCCAACAGATGCTAACTCTATTCTTTATAACGGTCCATTTGTCTTAAAATCTGTAACTCCAAAATCATCTATCGAGATGGCTAAAAATGATGCTTACTGGGACAAAGAAAATGTAAAAATTGAGAACGTTAAGTTCACTTTCTGGGATGGTAAGGACCAAGATGTGATTGCTAAAGGTTTTGCTGATGGTCAATATAGCAAGGCTCGTATCTTCCCTACAAGTTCTACATATGAAAAATATGCAGCTGACTTTAAAGATAACATTTACTTTAATGAACCAGGAGCGGGTGTTGCAACTGTCAGCTTGAATTATGGCCGTACAACCTATAACCACACTGCCAAAACAAGTGATGCCCAAAAGACATCTACTCAGAAAAGCATTACTAAATAAAGAATTCCGTCAAGCCTTGAACTTTGCAGTCGATCGTGCTTCTTATTCAGCTCAAACAAATGGTACTGATGGAGCTGCAGTAGCCATCCGTAATACGTTTGCACCTTATAATCTTCAAGTTGGTAAGAAAACATTTGGTGAATTGGTACAAGATAGCTTGGCTAAGACAAATTCTTCTACTTGGTCAAACGTGTCTCTAGCAGATTCTCAAAATGGACTTTATAATGAAGAAAAAGCTAAAGAAGTCTTTGCTAAAGCCAAATCAAGTCTACAAGCTGAAGGTGTTGAATTCCCAATCCACTTGGATGCCCTGGTTATCCAAGAATCAACAGCGGTTGTAAACCGTGTTCAATCATTGAAACAATCAATTGAAAAAGTATTGGGTTCAGATAATGTTGTTGTAGACTTACAACAAATGACTCAAGCAGAAGCTTTACCAATTTCATTTAGCGCTCCAACAGCTAAAGAGCAAGACTGGGATATCCATACCTTGCTAGGATGGAACCCTGACTATCAAGATCCTTCTACTTTCTTGGATCAATTCGTCCTTAAGGGAGGAAGCACTCGTCTTTACCTTGGTATTGACCAAAACACAGATGCATCAGTAGTAAGCAAACTTGGTTTAGCTGACTATGGAAAAATTACTTGATGACGCAAACAGCGAAAAACCAAGATGTTCAAAAACGTTATGAAAAATACGCGGTGGCACAAGCTTGGTTGACTGATAATGCTTTGACAATTCCAGTAATGGCTTCTCCTAAAGAAACAGCCGTTTCATATGTTTCAAAAGTTCTACCATTTAGCTCTTCATATTCTGTAGCCGGCCTTAAAGGTGAAAATTCAGGATACTTGAAGTACACTGAAGTTGGTGAAAAAGCAATCACCAAAGAAGAGTATGAAAAAGCTCGTGAAAAATGGTTGAAAGAAAAGACTGAGTCAAACGAGAAAGCTCAAAAAGAATTGGCAAGTCATGTGAAGTAAATAATTTTCAATAGAACTTTCTCTCCATGAGGAGAAGGTTCTTTTGGGATTTTTAAAGGAAATGATATGAAAAAATATATTTTTATGCGTGTTTTGCGGTCATTGGTTTCTATCTTCTTAGTAACAACCTTGACTTACACGATTATCTATACAATGGTTCCTCGAAAATTGATTTTCAAACAGGATACCAACTATAACAAGATTGCGACAACTGCTGATAAACGTGATAACTATGAGAATACCGTTTATGAGCGTATGGGCTATATCGAGTACTACGATACCAAAGAGTTGCAAGAAAAAGCTAGCCAGATGGATGCTTCTGTAACAGTTGAAGCCAATGATACCAACAAGGCTATCTATGAAAAATACATCAAACAAATCGGTCATGGTTGGACCCTGGGAGAATTTACTGAAAGTGGCCAATTCTACGCTACGCGTGAAATCCCGATTTTTGAACGTGTTTTTCAAATTCTATGCTAACTTGATTGACATTGATCATACAAATAAAATTCAAGACCCTGAGAATCCAGATTTGAAACGCTACCTTCGTTTTGAAAATGATCCAGCGATTGGATGGTCATTGGTCGGTTCAGGAACGAAACATAAATATCTCTTGTACTTCAACGGTCAGTTCCCATTTGTGCATCAAAACTTTGTGAACATCAATTTAGGTGACTCTTATCCAACCTATGCTAATAGCCCTGTTTTACAGGTTATTACTCAAGGACAAGGACAAACAAAAACATCTCAAGTTCAGTTCCCAACAGGTAAGAAAACTTCTTCTGTAAATATTTACTCAAGAACCTACAAATCGCCTAGTCAGGCTGACTCTCGTGAAGTAGCCAACTACGGAAAAGATGACCCTTATACAGCTACGGAAAGCAATTACCAATATCCTTCTATGATTGCTAGCTCTGCAGTCGTTGGATTGATTGGTTTGGTGATTTCTTATGCGATTGCCGTGCCACTTGGTTCAGCTATGGCTCGCTTCAAGAATACTTGGATTGATAGCTTCTCAACAGGGTTTTTGACCTTCTTGATGGCCCTTCCAACCATTGCCTTGGTTTACATTGTTCGTTTGATTGGATCATCAATTGGTCTTCCAGATTCATTCCCTATTTTGGGTGCTGGAGATTGGCGTTCGTATGTTTTACCAGCAGTGATTCTTGGTTTGTTGGGTGCTCCTGGTACAGCTATTTGGATTCGTCGTTACATGATTGACTTGCAATCACAGGACTTTGTTCGTTTTGCTCGTGCCAAAGGTTTGTCTGAAAAAGAAATTTCAAACAAACACATCTTTAAAAATGCCATGGTTCCGCTGGTTTCAGGAATTCCTGGTGCCGTTATCGGGGTTATTGGTGGTGCAACCCTTACTGAAACAGTCTTCGCCTTCCCAGGTATGGGTAAAATGTTGATTGACTCTGTAAAAGCATCTAATAACTCTATGGTCGTTGGTCTTGTCTTCATCTTTACATGTATTTCTATCTTCTCACTTCTTTTGGGAGATATTTGGATGACTATTATTGACCCACGTATTAAATTGACTGAGAAAGGAGGCAAATAATGTCTACAATCGATAAAGAAAAATTTCAGTTTGTAAAACGTGACGATTTTGCCTCTGAAGCTATTGATGCGCCAGCTTATTCATACTGGGGTTCAGTGTTTAGACAATTTATGAAGAAGAAATCAACTGTAGTCATGTTGGGAATCTTGGTAGCTATCATTTTGATGAGTTTCATCTACCCAATGTTTTCTAAGTTTGATTTCAATGATGTCAGCAAGGTAAACGACTTTAGTGCTCGTTATATCAAGCCAAATGCTGAGCATTGGTTCGGTACAGACAGTAACGGTAAATCTCTTTTTGACGGTGTCTGGTTCGGAGCTCGTAACTCTATCCTCATTTCTGTGATTGCGACAGTAATTAACTTGGTTATCGGTGTTTTTGTCGGTGGTATTTGGGGAATTTCAAAATCAGTTGACCGCGTGATGATGGAAGTTTATAACGTCATCTCAAACATCCCATCTCTTTTGATTGTCATTGTCTTGACTTACTCAATCGGAGCTGGATTCTGGAATCTGATTTTTGCCATGAGTGTGACGACATGGATTGGGATTGCCTTCATGATCCGTGTGCAAATCTTGCGTTATCGTGACTTGGAATACAACTTGGCGTCACGTACTCTGGGAACACCAACCTTGAAGATTGTTGCCAAAAATATCATGCCTCAATTGGTATCTGTTATTGTGACAACCATGACTCAAATGCTTCCAAGCTTTATCTCATACGAAGCCTTCTTGTCATTCTTCGGTCTTGGATTACCAATTACCGTGCCAAGTTTGGGTCGTTTGATTTCGGATTATTCACAAAACGTAACAACCAATGCTTACTTGTTCTGGATTCCATTGACAACTCTTGTCTTGGTATCCTTATCCCTTTTCGTAGTTGGTCAAAACTTAGCGGATGCTAGTGATCCACGTACACATAGATAGGAGTAGAAATGACAAAAGAAAAAAATGTAATTTTGACTGCTCGCGATATTGTCGTGGAATTTGACGTTCGTGACAAAGTATTGACAGCCATTCGCGGCGTTTCCCTTGAACTAGTTGAAGGAGAAGTATTAGCCTTGGTAGGTGAGTCAGGATCAGGAAAATCTGTTTTGACAAAGACTTTCACAGGTATGCTTGAAGAAAATGGTCGCATTGCCCAAGGTAGTATTGACTACCGTGGTCAGGATTTGACAGCCTTGTCTTCTCACAAGGATTGGGAACAAATTCGTGGTGCTAAGATTGCGACGATCTTCCAAGATCCAATGACTAGTTTGGACCCAATTAAAACAATTGGTAGTCAGATTACAGAAGTTATTGTAAAACACCAAGGAAAAACAGCTAAAGAAGCGAAAGAATTGGCCATTGACTACATGAATAAGGTTGGGATTCCAGATGCAGATAGACGTTTTGATGAATACCCGTTCCAATATTCTGGAGGAATGCGTCAACGTATCGTTATTGCGATTGCCCTTGCCTGCCGACCTGATGTCTTGATCTGTGATGAGCCAACGACTGCCTTGGATGTGACTATCCAAGCACAGATCATTGATTTGCTAAAATCTTTACAAAACGAGTATCATTTCACAACAATCTTTATCACCCACGACCTTGGTGTGGTAGCAAGTATTGCGGATAAGGTAGCGGTTATGTATGCAGGAGAAATCGTTGAGTATGGAACTGTTGAGGAAGTCTTCTATGACCCTCGCCATCCATATACATGGAGTCTCTTGTCTAGCTTGCCTCAGCTTGCTGATGATAAAGGGGATCTTTACTCAATCCCAGGAACACCTCCGTCACTTTATACTGACCTGAAAGGGGATGCCTTTGCCTTGCGTTCAGACTATGCAATGCAGATTGACTTCGAACAAAAAGCTCCTCAATTCTCAGTATCAGAGACACATTGGGCTAAAACTTGGCTACTTCATGAGGATGCTCCAAAAGTAGAAAAACCAGCTGTGATTGCAAATCTCCATGATAAGATTCGTGAAAAAATGGGATTTGCCCATCTGGCTGACTAGGAGGAAGGAAATGTCTGAAAAATTAGTAGAAATCAAAGATTTAGAAATTTCCTTCGGTGAAGGAAGTAAGAAGTTTGTCGCGGTTAAAAATGCTAACTTCTTTATCAACAAGGGAGAAACGTTCTCTCTTGTAGGTGAGTCAGGTAGTGGGAAAACAACTATTGGTCGTGCTATCATTGGTCTAAATGACACAAGTAATGGTGATATTATTTTTGATGGTCAAAAGATTAATGGTAAGAAATCGCGTGAACAAGCTGCGGAATTGATTCGTCGAATCCAGATGATTTTCCAAGACCCTGCAGCAAGTTTGAATGAACGTGCTACTGTTGATTATATTATTTCTGAAGGTCTTTACAATCATCATCTGTTCAAAGATGAAGAAGAACGTAAAGAGAAAGTTAAAAATATTATCCGTGAAGTGGGGCTTCTTGCTGAGCATTTGACTCGTTATCCTCATGAGTTTTCAGGTGGTCAACGTCAACGTATCGGTATTGCCCGTGCCTTGGTCATGCAACCAGACTTTGTTATTGCGGATGAGCCCATTTCAGCCTTGGACGTTTCTGTTCGTGCCCAAGTCTTGAACTTGCTCAAAAAATTCCAAAAAGAACTTGGTTTGACCTATCTCTTTATCGCCCATGACTTGTCGGTTGTGCGCTTTATTTCAGATCGTATCGCAGTTATTTACAAGGGTGTTATTGTAGAGGTTGCAGAAACAGAAGAACTGTTTAACAATCCAATTCACCCATATACTCAAGCCTTGCTTTCAGCGGTACCAATCCCAGATCCAATCTTGGAACGTAAGAAGGTCTTGAAGGTATACGACCCGAGTCAACACGACTATGAGACTGATAACCATCCATGGTAGAAATCCGTCCAGGTCACTATGTTTGGGCTAACCAAGCAGAACTGGTACGTTACCAACAAGGATTAAACTAATAATGGTTTTATAATTTCCATAAAAAATTGATGTGAAATTATAAACCTTTTTGTTGGACTGATTTGAAAAGCTTTGAAAGTATCTTGAAAGAATTTTTCGAAAAAAATTTTAAAAAATTCTGAAATATTCTTGACAGCTGATAAAAAGGTGGTAAGATAGGAAACATCAAAAAAGAAAGCAGAAAAGAAATGAATAAAAGACAAGCTGTAACAATGAATCAAAACTTTTACTTTAGCTACTTTAGATAGTGTTTGTAGACATGTCACCATGGATGCAAACAGTTCAAGCAATTTGTTTGTATCTATGTGGCTAAGATTTTTGATTGTGGTCCATATAGATGAATATCTAAATGGACTAGCAAAGTTATAACTTGTTAGATTATTTCAAGCATCCGTTTAGGTATTATCTAGGCGGTTTTTTGTTTTATACTCTTCGAAAATCAAAATTCAAACCACGTCAACGTCGCCTTGCCGTACTCAAGTACAGCCTGCGGCTAGTTTCCTAGTTTGCTCTTTGATTTTTCATTGAGTATTATCTTTTCTGAGAAGGAGTTTCATTATGAAAGTTGTTCGAAAAATTACTAGCACCCCTCTTGGTAGTGGGGATCCTCTTAACCTCTCTGATTAGTTTGCATCAGTTGAAGGCAGATAAGAAAAAAAGATGTTTTTCGTATCGGTATTTCGCAGTTTATTACCCACCAGTCTCTAGACGCTACTAGAGAAGGGTTTGTGGATGAGCTGGCCAAGCAAGGCTATGTTGAGGGGAAAAATATTGAGATTGATTTGCAAAATGCACAGGGAGAACAAAGAAATCTTAAAACGATTTCCCAGCAACTAGCAGAATCTAGTGATGTCGTTCTAGCCATCGCAACACCTTCTGCCCAGAGCTTGGCCAATACAACACAAACGACACCTGTTATCTTTTCAGCTGTAACAGACCCTGTTAGTGCTAAATTGGTTGAGTCAAGAGAGCATCCTGGGGGCAATGTAACTGGGACAAGCGATCAGTCATCAGATGCCATTTCAACCCAAATCAATTTGATAAAGAAAGTGTTGCCAAAAGCTAAAACGATTGGAATCCTCTATACTCAGAGCGAGCCAAATTCAGTTGTCCAAAATGATGAAGCTAAGCGACTTCTGGAAGAAAAAGGCTTTACCGTTGTTGAAAAAACAATCTTGGACAGTAACAACGTCAAGGCGGCAGCAGAGAGCTTGATGGCAGAAGTGGATATGGTTTTTGTACCAACGGATAATATCATTTCGTCAACCATGGAAACAGTTAAGCAGGTTTCTATTAAACACAAGGTTCCAGTATTCGGTGGCTCAACAGAAATGATTGCGGTTGGTGGTTTGTATAACTACGGAACCAATTATGAAGAATTGGGCCGTCAGACAGCCCGCATGTTGATTCGTGTTTTAAAAGGTGAGAAGCCAGAAAATATAGCAGTTGAGTTGCCTGAAAAATTGGAATTGCATACTAATAAAGAAATAGCAGATGCACTAGGAATTGATATTAGTAAATTAGAGGGCAAGGAATAGGAGGTTTAAGATGAGTTTTGTATTATCTAGTTTATCAGAAGGTTTGTTGTGGTCGATTATGGCTATTGGGGTCTACTTGACTTTTCGTATTTTGGATATTGCGGATATGACTGCTGAAGGAGCCTTTCCTTTGGGGGCAGCTGTCGTCGTATCGCAAATACAGGCAGGGACAAATCCTTGGATTGCGACCTTACTTGCTTTGCTGGCAGGTATGGTAGCAGGTCTGGTATCAGGAATGCTCCACACCAAGATGAAAATCCCAGCTCTCTTGACAGGGATTGTAACCTTGACAGGGCTTTATTCAATCAATATTAAAATCATGGGAAGTGTGCCTAATCTTTCCTTGGGAGATTCTTCAACTGTCTTTAAGCAATTAGCGAGCTTAGGGCTAACAAATGAAGAAGCTGTTTTCTCATTCAGCTTGGCCTGTCTCTTACTTGTTTGTTTGGTATTGACTATTTTGATGAAAACGGAGATTGGCTTGGTCTTGCGTTCGACTGGGGACAATATTCCTATGAGTGAGGCTAATGGGGTCAATGTAGACACCATGAAGATTGTTGGTTACATGATTTCAAACGGTTTGATTGCCCTATGTGGTTCCTTATTTGCTCAGAATGATGGATTTTCAGATGTAACTTCTGGGACAGGAACCATCGTTGTTGGTTTGAGTGCAGTCATTATTGCGGAGGTCTTGATTCACGATTTGACCATAGGAGGTCGCTTGTTATCCATCGGAATCGGTGCCATTGTTTACCGTTTGATTATTTTAAATATCTATGAAATTCCAAATTTAGATCAAATCTGGTTCGTCTCTTTAATGCGATCTTGTTAGCTTTGGTTCTATTTGCACCAGAGTTGCAAAAGAGATTAAGGATTCGTGGTTTGAAATTGAGAAATGAATAGGAGGAGAAAGTTATGGCAAGTTTGTTAACACTTGAAAATATTCACAAGACATTTGAAGCAGGGACGGTCAATGAAAACCATGTCCTCAAAGGATTAGATTTAGAGGTTGAAGAGGGAGATTTTATCTCTGTGATTGGTGGAAATGGAGCAGGGAAATCCACTTTGATGAATATCTTGGCTGGCAATCTATCGGTGGACGAAGGGGACCTTTTGTTGGAAGGGAAATCCATTAAAAATCTGAGTGTACGAAAGAGAGCCAAGGATATTGCTCGTGTTTTTCAAGATCCGAAGATGGGAACAGCTTCTCGTTTGACGATTGAGGAGAATATGGCTATTGCCTTGAGACGTGGGCAAAAGAGAGGACTTGGTTGGGGTGTGAAGGAGAAGGACAGAATCCAGTTCCAAGAGGCCTTGAAAGAGTTGAATATTGGTCTTGAAAATCGCTTGAAAGTGGATACTCAATACCTTTCAGGAGGACAAAGACAGGCCTTGACTCTAGTCATGGCAGCCTTGGTGAAACCTAAGCTCTTGTTGTTGGATGAACATACTGCGGCACTTGACCCGAAAACTAGTCAAATGGTGATGGACTTGACGCAAAAGATTGTGGAACACCATCAGTTGACCACTCTGATGATTACCCATGATATGAATCATGCGATTGAGTACGGCAATCGTCTCATTATGCTTTATCAAGGCAAGATAGTGGTGGATGTCAAGGGAGAGGAGAAAAAGCATCTGACAGTTGAAGACCTCATGCATCTCTTCCAGAAAAATAGTGGCCAAAGTCTAGTCAGTGATGAATTAGTGTTGGGATAAAGAAAAAGGCTGAGATAGGGTGTCTCAGTCTTTTATTAGTATGAATGGATAGGTAGAAATATGAAATTGATACTTTTCTAAAATCTCTTCAAACCACGTCAGCTCTATCTGCAACCTCAAAACAGTGTTTTGAGCAGCCTGCGGCTAGCTTCCTAGTTTGCTCTTTGATTTTTATTGAGTATAATCTATCAGATGGGAACTAGATATACGATATTAAAACCAGTCCTCAAGACAAAAAGGACTGGTTTGTAGTTTAGAATATTATCTTAAAAGATATCAGTTGAATGGTAAATGAAATGCTACATACCAAACTTGTGTTACTCTCGGATGAGATAGCTCTCTAATTCACTCTTATAAGTTTGTAGTTTTAATCCATCTTATTTTTTAGTAGGAAGATGGATGTTAAGACTAAACTAAGTCCTGATAAGAAGAGCAGTGGATTTGAGGATTCACCAGTTTCTGGAAGTTGTTCTTTGAGATGAGTATTTTCCAGCTGGGAAGGACTATCGGTAGTTGAAGCCTGCTCAAAGTTTAGTGAGGTTGTTGCAACTGTTTTGTTTATTGATGTTTCCGGAGTATTGACATTTTGATAGACTACCGCATATGTACTAAAGAGACTAGTAGTAAATTCTGCCATACCATCACGAATAGTGAAAGAAAGTGATTTCAATTCTTTTGTCGGAGTTAGGTAATAAATATTTTCTACATCAGCTGTAATTGGTAGTCTAACTAAAACAGCCCCCCGTGGTTGTATATTATGGTTGTTTGAATTTTTAAATTGAATATCATAAGCATCGTATATCTTGCCAAAGAGTTCTTGAGCCAACACGTGTTTGCTAGAGAGATACGAAACTCCTTCTAAGTCAGTTGCTCTGCCAATAATCTCAACACCAGTCTTTTCATCCTTCAAGACACGAAGTTTATACTCAGCAATACTGCTAGTAGATGTTTTTTCTTGCCTAGCTCCTTTACCAGATTCACTATAATTAGGACCGTCTATGGTAGGAGCTTTCTGTTCTCTTCCTGTCTCTATAGATTTGGTGTATTCAGGTTTTTCCACAGAAGGTGCCTCCTGATCCCCAACTGTTCCGATGGAACCAGTGTATTCAGGTCTTTCCACAGTAGGCGTTTCCTGTTCCCCAGCAGTTCCGATAGGACCAGTGTATTCAGGTCTTTCCACGGTAGGTGCTTCTTGCTCCCCAGCAGTTCCGATAGGACCGGTGTATTCAGGAATTTCCCCAGAAGGTGCCCCTTGCTCCCCAGCAGTACCAATAGGATCTGTGTACTCAGGTATGGTTACTACTGGAGCAGGCTCATCCCCTTTACTTGTTTGGATTTTTTCTTCCACTGGAATGGTTTCATCCTTAGGAAATACTGTTACAACAGAGCTGCTTATTGTTTTTCCTTGGATAGCATAAGCTTCTATCGGATTGCCAGCTTTACGATCTGTAGTTTCAGGAATGTCTAGTTGGACCTTGTTATCCTTAATGGTTAGAACAGTTTGTTCACTTGATGTGACAAGATGGTCATCATCGACTTTTCTGAGTAGAAGAGGATCTTTGATACCAGGGAAGGTGACAGCGACTCCATCCCAATTACCAGTTGGTAGAGTTAAGGTAACAGTCTTATCTTTGGACTTAATAGGATCAAGGCTTGGACTATCGAGAGACACAGATGGTGCCTTTAAGATATCAAAGGAATCAAGAGAGATTTTCTTTCGCCCTTCTGGAGAATCTGGATCTACTTTCAAAGTTAGGACGTGATCACCATCAGCTAGATTGGTGAATTCGCCAATTAAAGCTCCTTTTTCAGTCGCTCCTGGAGTGTAGAAGTCAAGGGCTGGCATTTCTTTTCCATCCAGTGTGACAAGTGCCTTGCCAAGTGATGCCGTTTTTAATCCATAGATTCGGATACCTGTTCCAGAGAATGGGATGGTTGCAGTGGCTTCAGAAGCAAGGCTATCATCAGCGTTGATGTCAGCGTATTTTTCTGTAGAAGCATAGAGTTCTGCATCGCTCCAATCCTTAAACATGGAACCATACTGGATACGAGGGTCACGGTCGTCGATTTTCTCAACAGTTGCTCCTTGGCCTGGGAAGACTTTGAAGTAGTCGAGAGAAATTTTTGCACGCTCGTTTGTACGTCCTTTGTGCTCGCGCTTAACAGTGATGGTCATGAGGTGAGAACCTGAAGATAGATTTGTGTAACGTCCTATTAATACACCTTTTTCAGTGGCTCCTGCTGTATAGAAGTCAAGTTCTCCAACAGATTTACCATCGATTGTAACCTCAGCTAGTCCTAATTGAGAAGACTTGAGACCGTAAATTTCAATACCAGGTCCATTGAAAGGAATAGTTGCAGTCGCATCCTTATCGGAGTAATTTCCATTTGAGATATCGGCGTATTTCTCTGTTCCACCAAAGAGTTCTGAGTCAGCCCAGTTTCCATAAGCAGAGCCGTACTGGATGCGCTTGTCACGGTCATCCATCAACTCACTGAAGGCATCGATGGAGGCAACGTCTGAAACTTGTGTTGTACGGTCCCCTAGCATAGCCTTAACGCTATAAGTATAGGCATGACTAGAATCAATTGAGCGATCGATAAAGTGAGTTTGGTTGGTGATGAACTCACGAACGCTAGGAGTTTGGCTGTTTTCATCCTTGCTTTCTCGTCGGATGACATAATGAGTTGCTCCCTCAACTGTGTTAAAGTCGAGTTCAGCTGTGACGGAATCTTTCGAAGGGCTGATAAGCGAGTCACTCGTCCAGGGAAGTTTTCAAATGTAATGACATCACCCTTTTGAGTCGCAAGTTGGATACGGTTATCTTTGAGGCGACTAGCTTGAACTTCCTTGCCATTAATCTTGATAATACTAGATTCGATATTTGGATAGTCTACGACTAAGTCTCCACCAACATTAGAAAGGAAAGATAGTGTTTCAAGATTTTTCTCTTTCCATTTCATGTTGACTTCAAAATTGCCACGAGCTACAAGACCTGAAACTTGTCCATCCTTCCATGCATCTGGAAGGGCTGGTAATGGGGCAATGTAGCCTGTATGAGACTGAAGGAGCATTTCTGCCATACCGCTGGTTGCACCAAAGTTCCCATCGATTTGGAAAGGCGCGTGGGTATCCCATAGGTTTTCTAGAGTTGAGGATCTGAGCTGTTCTGCCAACAAACGGTGGGCACGATTTCCATCTAGGAGACGGGCCCAGAGGTTGATTTTATTGGCCTTAGACCAACCAGTTCCACCATCTCCACGGTGGTTTAAGGTTGCGCGTGCAGCTTCCAAATATTCAGGCTGATCCTTGCCAAATAGAGTACCTGGGAAGAGTCCAACTAGATGAGAAACGTGGCGGTGGTGGTTTTCGATGCCTTCGTTGGTGAATTGCGGGCTGTCTTCTTCGTACCATTCCTTGATACGGCCGTCTTGGTTGATATGAAGTGGTTTGAGCTTATCAAATTTAGCTTTCACTTCTGTCACCAAATCTTGGTCGACCTTCAGATGATTGGCTGCTTCCATATAGTCGTGGAAGAGCTGCCAAACTAGAGATTGGTCAAAGGTATTCCCAATCGTGATAGTTCCATGTTCTGGCGAGTAAGATGGAGAAGAAACCCAACGGTCACTAGCCTTGTCGTAGTGCAAGAAGGAATTCCAGAACTTAGCAGTTTCCTTGAGCATTGGATAAATCTTTTCTTTGAGATAAGTTTCATCCTTGGTGAATTTGTAGTAGTCATAGACGTTTTGCATCATCCAAGCATTGGCAGCTGGAGACCAACCCCAATAATAGTTCCAGCCAGGAGTAGTCCAGCCAAATGGTGTCGCCTGAGTATGAACCAACCAACCGTTTTCTTGACCTTCTTTGGATTCGATACCTGCATATTCTTTAGCAGCGATACGACCATAATAGCGCATGTCATCGATATAATTGATCATTGGCTTAGCTGTTTCTGCGAGATTGCTCATGTAGGCTGGCCAGTAGTTCATCTGTAGGTTGACATTGAGGTGGTAGTCTGAGTTCCAAGGTGGATTGTCTACAGCATTCCAAACTCCTTGTAGGTTGGCAGGGAGGGCATCTGTCCGGTTACGGGAAGAACTGATCAGTAGATAACGTCCATATTGGAAGAAGAGTTCTTCTAGTTTTTGCCCTTTGGTAGGCGTGTAAGTTCGAAGTGCCTCTTTTGTAGTCAGATTAGAGTTATTTCCGCCTAGATTTAATTTAACGCGGTTGAAGAGGCTTTGATAGTCTTTGATATGGTCTTGCTTAATGCTTCGTAGTCCTTTGCTTTAGCAACCTCTACGATATTTTTAACAGTTTTTTCTAAATCAATTTCTTTTCGATAGTTGGTTTTTGGATTTTGAGCAAAATTGGTCTTGGCACTGAGATACAAGGTGGCGTAATTTGCCCCTGTGACCGTTAAACTATCATCATGGACAGTAACTTTTCCGTCCGTTTTAATTCCTAGATAGGATGCAAACCGGAGCCCGTTATCTTTGACTGTGCCTTTTAGTAGGATACCATTTGGGTCTGTCGTAACATGGCCACTCTTGTAGTTAGAATATTCCGCTGAGTAGTCTCCGTTAGCAATCAAATCTTCTGTTAAGCTATTCCAAACTGTAAAATCAAGTTTTTTTGTCCCCTTTTTGAGTCAAGTGGGTAACTGTAACATCATCAGGGTAGCTTGAGAAGGTTTCTCTTTTAAAGATAGTCCCATCTTGGGTGTAAGAAGTTGTAGTAGTAGCTTCTGTTATATCTAAACTACGATGATAGTCTGCGACGTTCTCTAATCCTTTCTTTTGGTTGGTGAATACCATAGAGATATCACCGAAGGCTAGGTAGCGACCGTATTGGGCATTGTTTGGCCCAACCAAATTTCTCTCTGCTAGTTGTTTGGCTTTTTGACGGTCACCGTCTTCTAAGGCCTTACGAATTTCGGCTAAGACTTTGTAGCGGTCCTTGTAGTTTCCTCCGTTGTAGTCTTGACTATCTGGCTGTGGACCTCCAGACCAAAGTGTTTTTTCATTGTACTGTATTCTTTCTTCACCGATGAGTCCGAAAACCTTGGCACCCATTTCCCCATTTCCGACTGGGAGAGCTTGTTTTTCCCATCCATCATAGGAAGGAGCTGTTGGCTGATCGTAGTTGAGTTGATAGTTGTTTTGTTTTGTCACAGGTAGTTCTTGTTTTTCGTCTTCCTTATTTTCGTTAGGTTTGACAATAGCTTCGGTGTTTGCTTGGTTAGTTGTAGCAGAAGTAAGATCAGCCTCAGCGGGTTTGCTTTCAGAAGCACTATTATCGGCTAGAACTGGTTTTGTATGATCAATTGGTTCGTTTGGCTGTGTGTGCTCAGTTGATTCACTTGCTTTCGTTACAGTGTCTGTCTTAACTGTAGTTTTTTCTAATGCAGGCTCGTTTTGCTTTACTTCGATAGTATTAGCAGAGACGGTATGACTAGCTAGAAAAACCGCTCCAAGCAAAACAGAGGCTGTGCCGACCGTTAGCTTCCGAATACTGTAGCGACAGGATTTCTCCCTCCAAATTTTTTCCATAGAAACCTCCTTAATTAATTAAAAGCGTTTTCATTTTTTTAAAAAGCGAACTTTCTTATTTATATATTGTGTTGTTAATCTAATTTTACGAGCTAACGAGGTATTGTCAAGGGGATTTAAGAAGAATATATATTTGATATTGTTTTGTATTAAAAAAGTGGAGGAAATGAATGGTAAGGGAGTGTATTTTTTATATTATTTCTAGTTTTAACTAGAAAGATAAGCCAACTTTAATTACAGCCTACCCATATCTGAAAGCGTAAAACAAACTAGTCAGGGTGGCTAGATTGTGGTATAATGAAAGGGACTCAAAAAGAAACAGGAGAAAAATGATGGATTTACTTTTAGCAATTGTATTGATTGTGTTAGCTTTTCTAGGAGGAGCTCTTGGAGGAATGTACTTGGTTCGTAAGCAAATCGAAAAAGAATTTGCTGACAACCCACGTTTGAATGCTGAAGCAGTTCGTACTCTTTTGAGTGCAAATGGTCAAAAACCAAGCGAAGCCAAGGTACAACAAGTTTACCACCAAATCATCCGCCAACAAAAAGCAGCCCTTGCTAACAATAAAAAGAAAAAATAAATAAGGAAAAGTCTGGGATGAAAGTTCCAGACTTCTCACTATGTCGGCTATGGTTTAGGGATGAGACTTTTTCCTTGCATTCTATTGATATTTGATTATGATTAAGAGAGATAGTAGTTGTTGAAGCTGTCCTTCAGTTCTTGAAGACAAGTAATCATAATCAACTATCAATCAGAAAAAAGACTAGAAAGAAGACTGTATGGATAATCGACCAATTGGTTTTTTGGATTCGGGTGTCGGGGGCTTGACTGTTGTGCGTGAGCTTATGCGCCAGCTTCCCCATGAAGAAATCGTCTATATTGGAGATTCGGCGCGGGCGCCTTATGGTCCCCGTCCTGCTGAGCAAATTCGTGAATATACTTGGCAGTTGGTCAACTTTCTTTTGACCAAGGATGTTAAAATGATTGTCATTGCTTGTAATACTGCAACTGCGGTCGTCTGGGAAGAAATCAAGGCTCAACTAGATATTCCTGTCTTGGGTGTAATTTTGCCAGGAGCTTCGGCAGCCATCAAGTCCAGTCAAGGTGGGAAAATCGGGGTAATTGGAACGCCTATGACGGTACAATCAGACATTTACCGTCAGAAAATTCATGATTTGGATCCGGACTTACAGGTGGAGAGTTTGGCCTGTCCCAAGTTTGCCCCCTTGGTCGAGTCTGGTGCCCTGTCAACCAGTGTCACCAAGAAAGTGGTCTATGAAACCCTGCGTCCCTTGGTTGGAAAGGTGGATAGCCTGATTTTGGGTTGTACTCATTATCCGCTTCTCAGACCCATTATTCAAAATGTTATGGGACCGGATGTCAAACTTATCGACAGTGGGGCGGAATGTGTGCGAGATATTTCCGTCTTACTCAACTATTTTGAAATCAATCGTGGTCGCGATGCTGGACCACTCCATCACCGTTTTTACACAACAGCCAGCAGCCAAAGTTTTGCCCAAATAGGTGAAGAATGGCTGGAAAAAGAAATTCATGTGGAGCATGTAGAATTATGACAAATAAAATTTATGAATACAAGGATGACCAGGACTGGTATGTCGGGTCCTATAGTATTTTTGGTGGCGTCCGGACGTTGACTGATGAAGACTTGGATTTCCCTCTGGTTGGATTGGCCAAAATCTTTCGAGACGAGGAACGAGGTTTCCCGATTTCAGTTACTGTTTTACGCTATGGTTCTCGCTACCGTTTATTGTCTTTTGTGGTAGATATACTAAACCAAGAAGCAGGTCGCAATCTAGAACTCATCCAACGTCAGGGAGCTTTGCTTTTGGTTGAAAATGGCCAACTCTTGTATGTGGAATTGCCCAAAGAAGGGGTCAATGTTCATGATTTCTTTGAAACAAATAAGGTCAGAGAAATCTTGTTGATTGCGACTCGTAACGAGGGCAAGACCAAGGAATTTCGAGCTATCTTTGACAAGCTAGGCTACGATGTGGAAAATCTCAATGACTATCCTGACCTACCTGAAGTAGCAGAAACAGGCATGACCTTCGAAGAAAATGCCCGCCTTAAGGCAGAAACTATTTCTCAATTAACGGGCAAGATGGTTTTGGCAGATGATTCTGGACTGAAAGTCGATGTCCTTGGTGGCTTGCCAGGCGTCTGGTCAGCTCGTTTCGCAGGTGTGGGAGCAACTGACCGTGAAAATAATGCTAAACTCTTGCATGAATTGGCCATGGTCTTTGAACTCAAGGACCGCTCGGCTCAATTCCATACAACCCTAGTCGTAGCCAGTCCAAACAAGGAAAGTTTGGTTGTTGAAGCAGACTGGCCTGGCTACATTAACTTTGAACCTAAGGGTGAAAATGGCTTTGGCTATGATCCCCTCTTCCTTGTGGGAGAGACAGGCAAATCATCAGCTGAATTAACCCTTGAAGAAAAAAATAGTCAATCTCACCGTGCCTTAGCCGTTAAGAAACTTTTGGAGGTATTTCCATCATGGCAAAGCAAACCATCATTGTAATGAGCGATTCTCATGGCGATAGCTTGATTGTGGAAGAAATCCGTGATCGCTATGTGGGCAAAGTTGACGCCGTTTTTCATAACGGAGATTCTGAACTGCGTCCTGATTCTCCACTTTGGGAGGGAATCCGTGTTGTTAAAGGGAATATGGACTTCTATGCAGGTTACCCAGAACGTTTGGTGACTGAGCTTGGTTCGACCAAGATTATCCAAACCCATGGACACCTGTTTGACATCAATTTCAACTTTCAAAAGTTGGACTACTGGGCTCAGGAAGAAGAAGCCGATATCTGCCTCTATGGTCACTTACATGTGCCAAGCGCTTGGATGGAAGGCAAGACCCTCTTTCTAAATCCAGGATCCATCAGCCAACCACGTGGGACTATCAGAGAATGTCTCTATGCTCGAGTGGAGATTGATGACAGTTACTTCAAAGTGGACTTTTTGACACGAAACCACGAGGTGTATCCAGGCTTGTCCAAGGAGTTTAGCAGATGATTGCCAAGGAGTTTGAAACTTTCTTGTTGGGTCAAGAGGAAACTTTTTTGACCCCTGCTGAAAATCTAGCTGTGTTGATTGATACCCACAATGCGGATCATGCGACCCTCTTGCTCAGTCAGATGACCTATACCCGTGTTCCCGTTGTGACAGATGAAAAGCAGTTTGTTGGGACTATTGGGCTCAGAGATATTATGGCTTATCAGATGGAGCATGACTTGAGCCCAGAAATCATGGCGGATACGGATATCGTTCATATGACGAAAAGGGATGTAGCGGTTGTTTCGCCTGATTTTACTATTACGGAGGTCTTGCACAAGCTGGTAGATGAGTCTTCTTACCGGTTGTGAACGCAGAGGGTATTTTCCAAGGGATTATTACGCGCAAGTCTATCCTCAAGGCTGTCAATGCTCTCTTGCATGATTTTAGTAAGGACTATGAGATTCGATGCAGATGAGAGATAGGATTTCAGCCTTTTTAGAGGAAAAGCAGGGCTTGTCTGCCAATTCCAAGCAATCTTATAAGTATGATTTGGAGCAATTTTTAGACATTATAGGAGAGCGGATTTCTGAGACCAGTCTCAAGATTTACCAAGCACAACTAGCCAATCTAAAAATCAGCGCCCAGAAACGAAAGATTTCGGCTTGTAATCAATTTCTCTATTTTCTCTACCAAAAAGAAGAGGTGGACAGCTTTTACCGCTTGGAATTAGCCAAACAGGCTGAAAAGAAGACCGAAAAACCAGAACTGTTAGACCTAGACTCTTTTTGGCAGGAAAGTAATTATCCAGAAGGACGCTTGCTGGCGCTTCTTATCTTAGAAATAGGGCTCTTGCCAAGTGAGATTTTAGCCCTCAAGCTTGCGGATATCAATCTGGATTTTCAGGTGTTGAGAATAAAGAAGGCTTCCCAACAGAGGATTGTCACCATTCCCACGGCCTTGCTTTCAGAATTGGAACCCTTGATGGGCCAGACCTATCTCTTTGAAAGGGCAGGGAAAGCCTATTCTCGTCAGTGGGCCTTCCGTCAGTTGGAGTCCTTTGTCAAGGAGAAAGGTTTTCCAAGCCTATCAGCCCAAGCCTTACGGGAACAGTTCATTCTCAGACAAATAGAAAAGAAGGTCGATTTGTACGAAATTGCAAAAAAATTAGGATTAAAAACAGTCCTGACCTTAGAAAAATATAGATAATGGATATTAAATTAAAAGATTTTGAAGGGCCCCTGGACTTGCTCTTGCATCTGGTTTCTAAGTATCAGATGGATATCTATGATGTGCCCATTACGGAAGTCATCGAACAGTATCTAGCCTATGTCTCAACCCTGCAGGCCATGCGTCTGGAAGTGACGGGAGAGTACATGGTCATGGCCAGTCAGCTCATGCTGATCAAGAGTCGCAAACTACTTCCAAAGGTAGCAGAAGTGACAGACTTGGAGGATGACCTAGAGCAGGATCTTCTGTCTCAAATCGAAGAATACCGCAAGTTCAAGCTCTTGGGTGAGCACTTGGAAGCCAAGCACCAAGAACGGGCTCAGTATTATTCCAAAGCGCCGACAGAGTTGATTTACGAAGATGCGGAGCTTGTGCATGACAAGACGACCATTGACCTCTTTTTGGCTTTTTCAAATATCCTAGCCAAGAAAAAAGAGGAGTTTGCACAAAATCACACGACTATCTTGCGGGATGAGTATAAGATTGAGGATATGATGGTTATCGTAAAAGAGTCCTTGGTTGGACGAGATCAATTGCGCTTGCAGGATTTGTTTAAGGAAGCCCAGAATGTCCAAAGAGGTCATCACCCTCTTTTTGGCGACCTTAGAGTTAATCAAAACCCAGGAGCTGATTCTCGTTCAAGAGGAGAGTTTCGGAGATATCTATCTCATGGAAAAGAAGGAAGAAAGTCAAGTGGCACAAAGCTAGACTTGATAGAGAGGAAAGATGAGTACTTTAGCAAAAATAGAAGCGCTCTTGTTTATAGCGGGTGAAGATGGGATTAGGGTCCGCCAGTTAGCTGAACTCCTCTCTCTGCCACCGACAGGCATCCAACAGAGTTTAGAAAAATTATCCCAGAAGTATGAAAAGGACCCAGATTCCAGTTTGGCTCTGATTGAGACAGGTGGGGCTTATAGATTAGTGACCAAGCCTCAGTTTTCAGAGGTTTTGAAGGAATATTCTAAGGCGCCTATCAACCAGAGCTTGTCACGAGCTGCACTTGAGACCTTGTCTATCGTTGCCTACAAGCAGCCCATCACACGGATAGAAATTGATGCCATTCGTGGGGTTAACTCGAGTGGGGCTTTGGCAAAGTTGCAAGCCTTTGACTTAGTTAAAGAAGACGGGAAAAAAGAAGTGTTGGGTCGCCCCAACCTCTATGTGACTACGGATTATTTCCTAGATTACATGGGAATAAACCATTTGGAAGAATTACCAGTGATTGATGAGCTTGAGATGCAAGCCCAAGAAAGCCAATTATTTGGTGAAAGGATAGAAGAAGATGAGAATCAATAAGTATATTGCCCACGCAGGTGTGGCCAGTAGGAGAAAAGCAGAAGAGTTGATTAAGCAAGGCTTGGTGACGGTTAACGGCCAAGTGGTACGTGAACTAGCAACCACCATCAAGTCAGGCGACAAGGTCGAAGTTGAAGGTCAGCCTATCTACAATGAAGAAAAGGTCTACTATCTGCTTAACAAACCACGCGGTATCATTTCCAGTGTGACAGATGACAAGGGCCGCAAGACGGTTGTCGACCTCTTGCCCAACGTGAAGAGCGCATCTACCCTGTAGGACGTTTGGACTGGGATACATCAGGTCTCTTGATTTTGACTAATGATGGGGATTTTACGGATGAGATGATTCACCCTCGTAATGAGATTGACAAGGTTTATGTCGCGCGTGTTAAAGGTGTGGCCAATAAGGATAAACTCCGCCCCTTGACCCGTGGACTTGAGATTGATGGCAAGAAAACCAAGCCGGCTGTCTATGAGATTCTCAAGTGGACCCAGTTAAAAACCGCTCTGTGGTGCAGTTGACTATCCATGAAGGGCGTAACCACCAGGTTAAAAAGATGTTTGAAGCTGTCGGTCTTCAAGTGGACAAGTTGTCACGGACCCGTTTTGGACATCTAGACTTGACAGGACTCCGTCCAGGTGAATCCCGTCGTCTTAATAAAAAAGAAATCAGCCAACTACACACCATGGCTGTAACCAAGAAATAATGAAACGAATCTTAATAGCGCCTGTGCGCTTTTACCAACGGTTTATCTCCCCAGCCTTTCCACCCTCTTGTCGTTTTGAGCCTACCTGTTCAAACTATATGATTCAGGCTATTGAAAAACATGGCTTCAAGGGTGTCTTGATGGGCTTGGCTCGGATTTTACGTTGCCATCCCTGGTCGAAAACAGGCAAGGACCCCGTCCCAAACCATTTTTCTCTCAAACGAAATCAAGAAGAAAAATGAGGCTGGGCAAAAATATTTTAGTGAAATGATAAAAACGCATCCTATCAGGTTTGAGTGATTCTGATAGGATGCGTTTTATCATGTAAAGATGTTAGTTGATACTCAATGAAAATCAAAGAGCAAACTAGGAAACTAGCCGCAGGCTGTACTTGAGTACGGCAAGGCGACGTTGACGTGGTTTGAAGAGATTTTCGAAGAGTATGAGTTTGAAGTTGCTTATTTCAAGCCTTTTTGTGCGTCTTCAATCATGAGTTTTGTTGATTCAAGACCGCCTCCGCTTAGATACCAGAGGTCTGGTGTTAGTTGGATAATCTTACCATTTTTAGCGGCAGGTGTTTCAGCGATAAGGGCATTTTCTAGGACACCGTCGTTGCTAGAGTTGTCCCCACCGATGGCAAGGGTACGGTTGATGACAAAGAGGATGTCAGGATTGATTTCTTTGACACTTTCAAAGCTGACTTCTTGTCCGTGGCGTGAGTCTTCAAATTTTGTGTCAGTTGGTTTGAATTTCAAGGTTTGGTACAAGAAAGAGAAACGAGATTGGGCACCAAAGGCTGCCATTTCCTTCATTAAGGAGGATGGCAAGGGCTTTTTTGTCAGAACTTTCATTTTTAGTAGCGACTTCTTGGATGCTCTTGTCTAGCTTAGCCAATTCTTCCTTGGCTTTCTGTGTGCCAGTTTCACCAAAGGCGCTTGCTAAAGATTCGATATTAGCCTTGGTAGAAGTCCAGTAGTCGTCCTTGCTTGCTTGGAAGAGAACGGTTGGGGCGATTTCTTTGAATTTATCAACAAATTTTTGGGTACGTGGTGAAGCGATAATCAAATCTGGTTCAAGAGCAGCAAGGGCTTCTAGGTCTGGCTCAACCATAGAACCAACATTGTTAACTTTTCCAGCTAGGTCTTTTAGGTAAGTCGGAACAGTTTTTGTAGGCATTCCCACGATATTCTTTTCAAAACCTAAAGCGCGAATAGTATCCGCAGCACCGAGGTCAAAGGTCACAATTTTTTCAGGTACTTTTGAAAGTTTGACCTCGTCCAGTGAGTTTTTAATGGTCACTTCTGTTGGTGCAGAAGTGCTGGTCTCCGTCTGGCTGGTACTTGAGTTTGAGTTTGTACTACATGCACCAAGTAGGAGCAAGAAACTGGCCACTAGAGCAGTGAGGTAAAGTTTAAGGGATGTTTTCATGATTTCTCCTTTTTAAAATGTGATAACGATTTAGGAAGTCTCTTGGTCTTATTGACTAAGAGACTGAAGGTTCTCTAACTTGAGCTTCTATGTTACTAGCTATAGATACAGATCTTTTTGCCATTGATATCAGCCAGCGTGATGGGAATCTCATAGAGTTGACTGAGTAGGTCAGCCTGCATGATTTGATTGGTTCTTCCCTTGCTAAAGACTTGACCGTCCTTTAAGGCGACAATTTCATCTGCATACTGACTGGCCATGTTGATATCGTGGAGGACGATGATAATGGTCTTGCCGAGTTCCTCCACCAGTCGTCGAAGAATCTGCATCATGCTGACGCTTTGTTTGATATCGAGATTGTTGAGTGGTTCGTCCAGCAAGATAAAGTCTGTATCCTGGGCCAGTACCATAGCGATAAAGACCCGCTGGAGTTGTCCTCCAGACAGGCTATCGATGTAGCGGTTTTTTAAGTTGGTCAGTTCCAGATAGTCCAGAGTTTCTCGGATTTTTTCCCAATCTTCTGGTCTCAGTCGACCTCGACTATAGGGAAATCGTCCAAAACTGACCAGTTCTTCAACCGTCAATTTGGCTTGGTAATTGATTTTCTGCTTTAGGATAGTGAGTTCTTGAGCTAGTTCTTGTGAATTCCAACTCTCGATTTCACGGCCTTTGATACTGAGAATTCCCTGATCCTTCTTGGTCAGTCTGCTCATGATGGAGAGGAGAGTTGATTTTCCAGCACCATTTGGACCAATAAAGGCTGTCAGTTTCTGAGGACTGACTTCAAGGGTAATGTCTTGCAAAATATCCTGTTTTTGAATGGATTTGTCAATGTTTTCTAGTTTCACTGACGCGCCCTCCTGTATAGTAAGATAAAGAATAAGAGACCACCCACGCTCTCGATGATCATGCTGATGCGAATTTCTAGTGCAAAGACTCTTTCAATCAGGGCTTGCCCCAAGGTCAAACTGATAAATCCAATCAGAATGGCTACGATAAAGAGCAACTTGTGCCGATAATCTTTGACAATCAGGTAGGTGAGGTTAGTCAGCATAAAGCCGAAGAAGGCCATAGGCCCTACCAAGGCAGTGGCCGTTGAGGTCAAAAGCACGATGCCCCAGAGGAGTTCTTTCTGTTCTTTTTCAACATCGAGTCCCAATATCTGAGCCGTTTCTCTTTGTAGGTGCAAGACATCCAGAATGACTGCTTTTCGAAAGAAAAAGATGGTCAAAGCAAGGATAATCAGAGAACCGATGGCTAGGATGGAAGTGTTGAGATGTTGAAAGGAGGCAAAGAGACTGTTCTGCAATTTATCGTATTCATTTGGATCCATCAAGACCTGAAGGAAGGTACTGATATTTCGAAAGAGACTTCCGAGGGCTAGACAGATTAGCAGGATGAAGACCAGATTTTGTTTCATCAGTGTCTTCAAGTAGCCTTCTAAGGCGAGAAAGAAGAGGGATTGAAGCAGAAGCAAGATTAGGAATTCTAAGATAGGAGACTTCCCAAGTTGAAGAAACTTGCTTTCAAAAACCAGTAGCAGAGTTTGTAGTAGGACGTAGAAGGATTCGATTCCCAAAATACTTGGCGTCAGAAAACGATTTTCCGTCAGGGTTTGAAAACTAATAGTCGAAATCCCTGTCGCGATGGCTACCAAGAGATAAACAACTATCTTTTGGGAACGCAACTTCCAAGCAAAGGCAGACAGCTGGGTGATAGGCCAAAAGTAGAGGAGGCAAGCTCCGATGGCGAGGATAATGAGAAGGCAGAAGAGTTTGGTATGTTTGCTTTTAAACTGCATCTTTTCGTCCCCCTCTCCAGAGAAGTAGGATAAAGACGAGGCTACCAATGATTCCTAGTAGAAGACTGACAGACAACTCATAGGGTCGAATCAAGACTCGAGAGAGGATATCGCAGGCCAGAACTAGATTGGCCCCAACCAGTGCGACCATGAGTTTGGTTTGACTCAAATTATCTCCATAGTGCTTACGAACAAGATTGGGAACAATAACTCCGAGAAATGGTAAGCCACCCACGGTAATCATGGTGACACTTGTCGTTAGCGCCACCAGAAAGAGGGCCAGTTTTTCAAGTAGGGAGTAGGAAATCCCCAAACTTTCGCTAGTTTCTTTTCCTAGATTCATGATGGTGAAGGTTTGGGATAATTTCCAAACGGCTATCAGGATGATGAGGCCTAAGAAGAGCCACTCATACTGATGGGTCTGAATCATGGAGAAGGAGCCCTGGGTCCAAGCTGTCATACTCTGAACCAGATTGAAACGGTAGGCGATAACTTCTGTCACAGAACCGATAATTCCACTATAGATGATCCCAATCAGAGGCAACATCCACCTTTCCTTTATAGTAAAAATGGTCATAAAGGCTAGGAAGAAGAGGGTGAATACGATGGATGAAACAAAAGCGAAGAGCATCTTTTGGGTCAGGCTAGCCGACGGAAAGACAAAGAGGCTCAATACCATTCCTAGTTTGGCAGCTTCAGTGGTTCCAACTGTACTCGGAGCAGCAAACTGATTTTGAGTGATAGTCTGCATGAGAAGTCCTGCCATACTCATACTAGAGGCCGTCAGGAGAATACTGATGGTTCTTGGGAGACGGGACTCTTGAAAGAGAAGCCAAGTTTCATGATCCAGAGAAAAGAGTTTTCCCCATGAAAAATCACTGGTTCCAATGCTAATAGAGAGAAAGACTAGGAGTAGAAGTAAGCCAATTAAATAATGAGAAAGTTTCATACCCCGTCCTTTCAAATAGATTTGGTATCGAAAGATACCCGCGGATATTTACTGTAACACGATTTCTTTAATCTGTCAATAAATTTTCTGACAATTTAATAAATAAAACAAGGAGAGAGTACCGGGACCTTCTCCTCTGTTTTCCTATTCCAAAATGTTTTTACCTTCTTTAACACGCCAATGATAATCCGATAAAATAATATCTTCAAGAGAGTAGCTAGCCTTCCAATCAAGATATTTTTTAGCTTTTGATGCGTCTGCTAGGACGCTGGCTGGGTCACCAGCACGGCGAGCAACAATTTCGTGTGGTATTTTTTGATTCAGTAATTCTTCAGCAGTTTTAAAGATTTCTTTGACGGTATAGCCTTTTTCAGTTCCTAAGTTAAAGATTTGAGAAGAACTGTCTTCTTGAAAGAGGTAGTTCATTCCTTTAACATGAGCCTGTGCAAGATCCAAGACATGAATGTAATCTCGAATACATGAACCATCACGTGTATCGTAGTCATCTCCAAATATTTTCAGGCTATCATTTTGTCCCAATGCGGCCTTGTTGATATTGGGAATGATGTGAGTTGGATTTTTCACACGCAGGCCGTTTGAAGCATCCATTTCAGCCCCAGCTACATTAAAGTAACGGAAAATGACATATTTCCAATCGTAGCGATTGGACATCCAGTAAATCATTCGTTCACCCATCAGTTTTGTTTCTGCATAAGGGTTGACAGGGTCGAGCAGGGTATCTTCAGTTGCTGGCTTGTCAATACAGTTATTACCATAGAGGGAAGCAGTCGAAGAGAACATGATTTTTTGAATGCCAACTTCAGATAAGACTTTGAGAACTTGGTTCATACCAGCAACATTGGCAGTGAAGTATTTGCTTGGATTTTCAATACTTTCGCTCACAACAATCTCACCCGCACAATGAAGAACAGCATCAATCTGATTTTCTTCTAAGTAAGCCTTTAAGGCGCTAGCATCATAAACATCCAGTTGTTTAAAGCTAGCACGACTATCTACAGCTGAACGATTTCCTGTAGAGAGATTATCTAGAACATGTACCTGATAGCCAGCATTTAAAAGAGCTAACGGTATGGGAGCCAATGTAGCCAGCCCCCCCTGTGACAAGAATTGTTTTGGTCATGATTTTTTCCTTTTCCTAGTTTTGTACTATTTTAAAGAAAGAAGAAGGCAAAGTCAACTATTTTCTGGAAATTTCATGAAAAAATATAGCATTGGATTGTTTTTTGTTTGTGAATTAATGGTTTGGTTGGTCTTGGAATGGTTCTTAGATTTCACATCACATGCAAGAAAATACAATCTTTTTCTAAGATAGAGCAGGACTAAGATACTAATTTAGAAATCCACCTTCCCGCTATCCTTCTCCTATAAAAAGTGGTAAAATGGATGAAAGAAAGAAGGAACTGAAATGACAACATTATTTTCAAAAATCAAAGAAGTAACAGAACTTGCTGCGATCTCAGGTCATGAAGCACCTGTCCGTGCTTATCTTCGTGAAAAGTTGACACCGCACGTGGATGAAGTGGTGACAGATGGCTTGGGTGGTATTTTCGGGATCAAACATTCAGAAGTTGCGGATGCACCACGCGTCTTGGTCGCTTCTCATATGGATGAAGTTGGTTTTATGGTTAGTGAGATTAAGCCAGACGGTACCTTCCGTGTCGTAGAAATCGGTGGTTGGAATCCTATGGTGGTTAGTAGCCAACGTTTCAAACTCCTGACTCGTGACGGTCGTGAAATTCCTGTGATTTCAGGCTCTGTTCCGCCACATTTGACTCGTGGTAAGGGCGGACCAACCATGCCTGCCATTGCAGATATCGTCTTTGATGGCGGTTTTGCGGATAAGGTTGAGGCAGAAAGCTTTGGAATCCGTCCTGGTGACACCATTGTCCCAGATAGTTCCGCTATCTTAACAGCCAATGAAAAAAATATCATTTCAAAAGCTTGGGACAATCGCTATGGAGTTCTTATGGTGAGCGAGTTGGCAGAAGCTCTGTCAGGTCAAAAACTCGGAAATGAACTCTATCTTGGCTCTAACGTCCAAGAAGAAGTTGGTCTCCGCGGTGCTCATACATCTACAACCAAGTTTGACCCAGAAGTTTTCCTAGCAGTTGATTGCTCACCTGCTGGTGATGTTTATGGCGGTCAAGGCAAGATTGGGGATGGAACCTTGATTCGTTTCTATGATCCAGGTCACTTGCTTCTCCCAGGAATGAAAGATTTCCTTTTGACAACGGCTGAAGAAGCTGGTATCAAGTACCAATACTACTGTGGAAAAGGCGGAACAGACGCTGGCGCAGCTCATCTGAAAAATGGTGGTGTCCCATCTACAACAATCGGTGTTTGCGCTCGTTATATCCATTCTCATCAAACCCTCTACGCTATGGATGACTTCATAGAAGCGCAAGCTTTCTTGCAAGCCTTGGTGAAAAAATTGGATCGTTCAACGGTTGATTTGATTAAAAATTATTAAACCATAAGGGAGGTGGTAGGGATGGTAGAACCAAACCTAGAAAGCCTTGTAAAAGATCTTTACAATCATGCTCGACATGATTTGAGTGAAGATTTAGTTGCTGCTCTCCTAGAGACTGCTAAAAAACTGCCTACTACAAATGAGCAATTGCTGGCAGTTCGTCTCTCAGGCCTGGTCAATCGTGAATTGCTCCTAAATCCCAAACATCCGGCACCTGAGTTGCTCAACTTGGCTCGCTTATCAAAAGAGAAGAAGCTAAGTACAGAGGAACTGCAGCTTCTGCGATTATGTATGGGGAGCTCTTTAAAATGCTTTGATTCCATTGTGGATCAAAGCATTTTTTATATGGTAGAAAGGCAATTCTTGGTTAGGAAAAGAAAAAAGCCATCCTATTTAGGATAGCTTCTTGGTTCTTAGATTTGTTCAGCGATGACCTTTTCAGCTAGATTCATAGCATGGTCAGATACACGAGTATAGTGGGAAATGATGTCGATAAAGTTGACCCCAGCTTGCGTTGAACACTCGCCCTTGTTGAGACGCTTGATGTGGGTCTTTCTGAGAACACGTTCCATATTGTTGATTTCTTTATGTCGTTCAATCAGACTTTGAGCTTTTTCGATATCATTGTTTTCCACGCTATCAAGGGCATCCTTGATAAAGTCAGTGGTTTTTTGATAGATATCAGCTAATTCCTGTAAAGCAGCTTCAGAGAACTCAACATTTTTACGTTGAAGGTAGTCAGTCAGATTGATTAGGGCCTCAGCGTGATCCCCAATCCGTTCCAAATCACGGGATGAATCAAGGATGTTGGTCAGCACTTCACTTTCTTTCTGGCTAAGGGCCTCACTTGAAAGAGTAATGAGGTAGCGAGTCAATTTTTCATCAATGGTATTGATGGCTTCCTCTGTCTTGTGTCCTTTTTCAGCAACCTTTTCATTGAGGTCAATGATGTAGTTGTATGAAAGGTCAAAGGCTTTAGAAGCATAATTTCCCAAGTGAAGGAGTTCTTTCTTCGCATTTCCGAGAGCGATTGATGGAGCTTGTTTAATCAAATGCTCATCAAGATAAAGTGGCTCGTACTTGACAACTTCATCTTCACCAGGGATGAGCTTGGTTACAAAGTAGGCCAAGGCTCCGATGAATGGAAATTGTACAATGGTGTTACTTACGTTAAAGGCACCGTGAGAGAAGGCGATAGTCATCTCAGGTGAGAGGTGAAGGAGTGCTTGGAAGTACTCAATCATAGACGTAAATGGGCCTAATAAGATTAAGCAAAGAATAGTCCCTAAAACGTTAAAGGTAACGTGGGTTGCAGCAACGCGTTTCGCAGAGACATTGGCTCCAGCTGCCGCGATGATAACTGTTAGGGTTGTCCCGATATTATCCCCGAAGAGAACCGGTAGAGAACCTTTAAGATCAAGGAATCCACCTGCATAGAGACCTTGCAAAATCCCGATTGTCGCAGAAGAAGCTTGTATGAGGACGGTAATCACTGCACCGGCAAAAACTCCCAACACAGGATTTTGTCCCAAGGTTACCATGTATTCCTTAAATTGTGGTAAATCTTTAAGAGGGCTCATACCGGCACTGATGAGGTTTAGAGCATAGAAGATTCCCCCTACACCAAACAGGATGCGCCCGATATTGTTTGCGGTTCTGTTTTTTGTAAAAAATAGGAACATGGTTCCAAGGAAAATCAGGGGTAAAGCATACTCACCAAGCTTGAAACCGATGATAAAGGAAGTAACTGTGGTTCCGATGTTGGCTCCCATGATAATTCCGATAGCCTGTCTAAGAGTGAGAAGGCTAGCGCTGACAAGTCCAACCGTGATGACTGTAACCCCTGTACTTGACTGAATCAGGGCAGTCACGACAATTCCGACTAGAACACCTAAAAAGGGATTGCTGGTGTACTTGTCAATGTAAAAACGAAGGCGATCTCCAGCAGCTTGTTGCAAACCGTCTCCCATGGTCTTGATACTATATAAGAATAGTCCCAGACCACCTAAAAAGTGAAATAAAATTTCCTGCCAATTAATGGACATTTCTTTTTCCTCCGAAAAATAATAACGGAATTTCTCCTATTCTATTTTAAAGGATAAAAGTAAATCTAACAAGTGTTAAGCTAAGATTTTTAGAAAGAAAATTCGTGAGAAAAAGTAAAAATAATACACTCTAGGATGTCACAAAGATTAAATATCGAAAAATCTTGTGAAATCTTTCCTTATATTTCCAAAGTGTGATATAATAGTTTCGAATAAAAATAAATAAAAGGGGTTTTTTTGTAACATGGCAAAACTTACTGTTAAAGACGTTGACTTGAAAGGTAAAAAAGTCCTCGTTCGTGTTGACTTCAACGTACCATTGAAAGATGGCGTAATCACTAACGACAACCGTATCACAGCAGCTCTTCCAACTATTAAGTACATTATCGAACAAGGTGGACGTGCTATCCTCTTCTCTCACCTTGGACGTGTGAAAGAAGAAGCTGATAAAGCTGGTAAATCACTTGCTCCTGTAGCTGCTGACTTAGCTGCTAAATTGGGCCAAGACGTTGTTTTCCCAGGTGTAACTCGTGGTGCTGAATTGGAAGCAGCTATCAACGCTCTTGAAGATGGACAAGTTCTTTTGGTTGAAAACACTCGTTACGAAGATGTTGACGGCAAAAAAGAATCTAAAAACGATCCTGAACTTGGTAAATACTGGGCATCACTTGGAGATGGTATCTTCGTAAACGATGCATTCGGTACAGCTCACCGTGCACACGCATCTAACGTTGGTATCTCAGCAAACGTTGAAAAAGCAGTTGCTGGATTCCTTCTTGAAAACGAAATTGCCTACATCCAAGAAGCAGTTGAAACTCCAGAACGTCCATTTGTGGCTATCCTTGGTGGTTCAAAAGTTTCAGACAAGATCGGTGTTATCGAAAACTTGCTTGAAAAAGCTGATAAAGTCCTTATCGGTGGTGGTATGACTTACACATTCTACAAAGCACAAGGTATCGAAATCGGTAACTCACTTGTAGAAGAAGACAAATTGGATGTTGCGAAAGCTCTTCTTGAAAAAGCAAACGGTAAATTGATCTTGCCAGTTGACTCAAAAGAAGCTAACGCATTTGCTGGCTACACTGAAGTGCGTGACACTGAAGGTGAAGCAGTTTCTGAAGGCTTCCTTGGTCTTGACATCGGTCCAAAATCTATCGCTAAATTTGACGAAGCTTTGACTGGTGCGAAAACAGTTGTATGGAACGGACCTATGGGTGTATTTGAAAACCCAGACTTCCAAGCAGGTACAATCGGTGTGATGGACGCTATCGTGAAACAACCAGGCGTTAAATCAATCATCGGTGGTGGTGACTCAGCTGCTGCAGCGATTAACCTTGGCCGTGCAGATAAATTCTCATGGATTAGTACGGGCGGAGGTGCTTCAATGGAACTTCTCGAAGGTAAAGTATTGCCAGGTTTGGCTGCACTTACAGAAAAATAATTTCAGCCCGTTAGTCTCTACAAAATCCTGATTTTGTAGAAAAAGGAACAAAACTGAAACGTTAACAAAAAGGTGACTATGTCACCTTTTTGTGTTAGTGTAGGTATTTGTGACGCGGTGGTGGAGCATCAATGGAACTTCTTGAAGGTAAAGTTCTTCCAGGACTTGCAGCCTTGACAGAAAAATAAGATTTTCTAAATGAATTAAAGAAGAGAGGGATGACAGTTCCTCTTTTCTTTTTGCTTAAAAAAATAAAAACGCTTCCTCTTAACTATTGCTCATAAAATCAGCCAATTTATGATAAAATGGAAATAGAAAGTTGAGATTATGAGTTATTTTAAAAAATATAAATTCGATAAATCCCAGTTCAAACTTGGTATGCGAACCTTTAAAACAGGTATTGCTGTTTTTCTAGTTCTCTTGATTTTTGGCTTTTTTGGCTGGAAAGGTCTTCAAATCGGTGCTTTGACAGCCGTTTTTAGCTTGAGGGAGAGTTTTGATAAGAGTGTTCATTTTGGGGCTTCGCGTATTCTAGGAAATAGTATCGGTGGCCTCTATGCCCTGGTTTTCTTCTTATTAAATACCTTTTTCCACGAAGCCTTTTGGGTGACCTTGGTTGTTGTTCCAATTTGCACCATGTTAACCATTATGACAAATGTAGCCATGAATAATAAAGCAGGTGTAATTGGTGGTGTAGCGGCTATGTTAATCATTACCCTATCGATTCCGAGTGGAGAAACGATTTTGTACGTATTTGCGCGTGTATCAGAAACGTTCATGGGAGTTTTTGTCGCAATTATCGTAAATTACGATATCGACCGCATTCGACTCTTTTTAGAGAAAAAGAAAAATAATGTTACATTTTATAACATTATCAATTGACGTTTGTCTTTTTTTAGACTATAATAGACAGAAAGAAGGAAATTGTAAATGAAGGAAAAAGAATTTCGCCGAAACATGGCTGTTTTTCCTATTGGCAGTGTTATGAAGTTGACCGATCTATCGGCGCGTCAGATTCGTTATTATGAAGATCAAGAGTTGATTAAACCTGATCGAAACGAAGGGAATCGTCGCATGTATTCCTTGAATGACATGGATCGTCTGCTTGAAATCAAAGATTATATCTCAGAAGGTTATAATATCGCTGCTATTAAGAAAAAATATGCTGAACGTGAAGCGAAGTCCAAGAAAGTGGTGAGTCAGACTGAGGTGCGTCGTGCACTTCACAATGAACTTCTCCAACAGGGGCGTTTTGCTTCAGTACGATCACCTTTTGGTCGCGGTTAGGCAACCGCAAGTAGTCATAGATTAAGGAGAAAACTCATGCCAATCACAGCTGCAGATATTCGTCGTGAAGTCAAGGAAAAAAATGTTACCTTTATCCGTCTCATGTTCTCAGATATTTTGGGAACCATGAAAAACGTCGAAATTCCTGCTACAGATGAACAGTTAGATAAGGTCTTGTCAAATAAGGCCATGTTTGATGGATCTTCTATTGAAGGTTTTGTACGTATCAATGAGTCAGATATGTACTTGTACCCAGACTTGGATACATGGACAGTCTTCCCGTGGGGAGATGAAAATGGAAGTGTTGCAGGTTTGATCTGTGATGTCTACACAACAGAAGGTGAACCATTTGCAGGTGACCCTCGTGGCAATTTGAAACGTGCTCTTCGTCATATGGAAGAAGTAGGATTCAAATCCTTCAACCTTGGTCCAGAGCCAGAATTCTTCCTATTTAAACTAGATGAAAATGGTGACCCAACACTTGAAGTAAATGACAAGGGTGGCTACTTTGATTTGGCGCCTACTGACCTTGCGGACAATACACGTCGTGAGATTGTGAATGTCTTGACCAAAATGGGATTTGAAGTAGAAGCGAGTCACCACGAGGTTGCGGTTGGACAACACGAGATTGATTTCAAGTACGATGAAGTGCTCCGTGCCTGTGATAAGATTCAAATCTTTAAACTTGTTGTTAAAACTATTGCTCGCAAACATGGTCTTTATGCAACCTTTATGGCCAAACCAAAATTTGGTATTGCTGGATCAGGTATGCACTGTAATATGTCCTTGTTTGATGCAGAAGGAAACAATGCCTTCTTTGATCCAAATGATCCAAAAGGAATGCAGTTGTCAGAAACGGCCTACCATTTCCTTGGCGGTTTGATTAAGCATGCCTACAACTACACTGCCATCATGAACCCAACAGTTAACTCATACAAACGTTTGGTTCCTGGTTATGAAGCACCTGTTTACATTGCTTGGGCTGGTCGTAACCGTTCGCCACTTGTGCGCGTTCCTGCTTCACGTGGTATGGGAACTCGTCTTGAGTTGCGTTCAGTGGATCCAATGGCGAACCCTTACATCGCTATGGCTGTTCTTTTGGAAGTTGGTTTGCATGGTATTGAAAATAAAATCGAAGCACCAGCTCCTATCGAAGAAAATATCTACATCATGACAGCAGAAGAGCGTAAGGAAGCTGGTATTACAGACCTTCCATCAACTCTTCACAATGCTTTGAAAGCTTTGACAGAAGATGAAGTTGTCAGAGCAGCTCTTGGAGAACATATCTATACTAGTTTCCTTGAAGCCAAACGAATCGAATGGGCAAGTTATGCAACCTTCGTTTCACAATGGGAAATTGATAATTATTTAGATTTATACTAATTTTATAGAAAAGGTTGTCCGTTTGGGCAGCCTTTTCATTATGTGAAAATTGCTCTATATCGTTTTTGGTTAACTAGACAAAGTCTTGTTTTTGATGTATCATATATAGATATAACGAGCGTTTATCGTAAATTTATTTACAGAATTTGATGTTTTATACTAATTTTTTTCCAAAATTAACTTTGATAATTTTTTTCATAAAGGTAATCTCTATTTTTTTGCAAAAAAATAATATACTAATATTTTTTTGTATCGGAGATAAGATTAGTAAATATACAGATTTATAGATATGAGTCAGCTTTTATTTGCTTTTATATAGTTGGATACAACTTGTTTTTATAGAGAAAAAAATTGATATTTTAAAGCTTTTTTCACCATATAGCAATTGTTATTTTTTTCAAGTAAAAACTTATTAAAAATACTATATAGTTGTTAAAAATTCATTACATAAACCACTTTACTATATTAATTTATTGTGGCAAACTATAGGTAATTATATTGCTTTTAAAATAGAAAGGAAAAATTTATGTTTGGACATAAAAGTAATAGGAATGGTGAAAAAGTTTTTCGTTATTCCATTAGAAAGTACCATTTTGGTGCTGCCAGTGTAGCTATTGCTGCGCTCTTGTTTTTTGCAAATGGAGTAGCTAGGGCGGATAGCCTATCTGTATCTCCTGATACAGCAGCGACTGAGAAGACGCTCGATGATCAGGGTAGGAGTAGGGATAAGGAAGAACCCTTGCTAGATAGTCAAGAGATTGCTGGAAAGGATTTGAAAGAAAAAGCTGCAAAAGTAATTGATAAATCAGCTCTTATTCAAGTGATGGATGAGCTTAAAGATACTATAGTTAAGGTAAAAGAAAGCAGCCTTGCTCTATTTTCTAATCAGCTTCTTCAGCTTACGGACGAAAGCAAACGTTTGCTTTCTGATGAGAATGCTAGAGCAGAGAATATTGATCAGCATGCTCTAAAGATTAGAAAGTTGATAGAGGCATTAAAAGATCAAGAAGCCAGTACTAGTCAGCCTGAGCGGAAAGAAGAGAATAAGGAAACTTCAGATGAAGCGATAGACGAGACTGCTAATCATGCCAAAAGTAGTAATGCTAAGAATGCCTTACTAGAAGGTAAGAGTAAGGATGAGGATGCTACTGAAGCTCGTAAAGAAGAAGTTTCTAAAGATGGTTCAAAACCTACTGTGACAGCTCAAGATAGAAGCCTAAACAAGGTGGATAAAGAAGCTAATAGTCTGGAACTGCCAAAAGAGGATAATAAACTTTTGCCTATAGATACGAAAAGCAATCTTGTAGATGAGCAACAGAGGATGTTCTTGATAAGAAGAAAAAAGGTCATTCTGGGTTTAGAATAGCTCATTATGCAGCTCGATCTATTGATCGTTCTGTAGATGGAACTTTATCTCAGGGGGAGATTACAGGGGTAGGTGTCAAGCAGTTTAGAAATTTGACATACAGTATCGATGGAGATAAAACGGTTTGGCGAGCTACTGTAGAACCGGCTCACACTCAACACCAAACCGCGGGTATAGTAGCCGCTTCAAGTGATAGTATAGAGAGTATCTCAGTTGTTCATCGAGGTGCAAATGGTGGAGGTGTAACTGAATCTGGATATGTTAATAAATCTAGACGCGCAGATCTTCCATCAAATATGCAAAACTCTAGAATATTTGCTGAATCTTATCAAACTGGTAGTGCTGTACCGGATACATTAGTGTATGAGATTGTCACTAGAGGTAAAAACCATAATCTATTTTTACGGTTTGGTACAGCTATCGTAAGAACTACCTTAGAAGATAGAGTTTTAAATGGTGTTAATCATACTTTAGTTGATGATAGGACTTCAGATTTCCCGGCGGTGGGGATAAAAGTTAATGCTGCAGAACCACCTAAGATTTATAATCCATATAACCAAACTAACAGTACGATTCGTATGCAGACTGTACCATCTACAGATGATCAATTATCAGGAACAGGTAAACCAGGAGCTGTTATTACTGTTAAGAAAAATGGAAATACTATAAAAACAACAACGGTTAATTCAAGTGGTGGTTGGCTTGTAAAACTAGATGCAGGTTTAAATAGTAATATTGCTGATACTGGAGCTCAATTAGTAGCGAAAGATAGAATAACAGTTACTCAAACGGTTGGAGGGAATGAAAGTGAACCGACTAACGTCGATGTTTCATTGGGACGTTCATGGATTTCTTCTTCACCAGGACATGATAATGAATTAGTTTCAAACCAACGCGATCTTAAACTATTTGTACCACATGATGCAGGGATGGCGTATTTGAAATATAGAGATACGAATAATCAAGAGCATCAAGTTGCGATTAGACGTACTGCGATTAATCAGCAATGGCAATCTCTTCAAAGTAATCTAGCAACTGTTACTTCAGTAGATAATACAAGTAATAAGTTCTATTCTATCATCAATTTACGATTGAATAGTGATATGAGAGTAGGATCACAAACGTCTGTTATTTCAAACATGAAAGAAGGCGGTTATGGAAGTCTTGAAGGATGGAAATCTGTAAATGTAGTAGAGGCTCCATTAACATCTGGAGCACGTATTGAAAGTAATTTGACAGGGCAAGCGAGTATACCGGCAGACGTAAGAGTAAAAGCGCCCGTAGGCTCAACAGTAAAACTGTATGATAATAATGATGTGCTAATAGGTGAGGCAGTAGCAGGAAATGATGGCTATGCAACGGTACATCCTCGAAATAGTTTACCTGAAGGGCAAATTAGAGCGACTTCAACACCTGTTGGAGGAAAAGAATCAGCCAAAAGTGATCCTGTAAATGTGACAAGAACGCAAGTAGGTCATGGAGGACCGAAACAAGTTTCTTCCGAAGGTAAAGCAAGAGCTACTATCGGAGTGGATAAAGAATGGGTTACAGCATATCGTGGGGATCATGTCGAAATTAATGTTTCTACTTATGCAAAATATCTAGAAAAATTTTTGCCAAATCCAAGTACTAGAGGTCATGTCAAAGGATTAGAAGAATCAGGCGGTTTCTTAGTAACAGCTCAATCCACCCCTGAAACGGCTCGTACGGGAAAAACTAGTGGAACGATTGCAATGGATCAGCCCCTAGGATCAACGGTTCTTAATTATTATGTTGTAAGCAAGACAACAACGGCTAATTATGGACGCCATAATGCTGGTTCAAGTACAAATGTTAGCACAACCATTAACGTCCTTGAAGTAGCGAAAAAATATGATATTTCTATTGATAAAAAGATTACTGTAGAAAATCCAAATGTTGTGAGTGGTCCAGAAAAAGAGAAAATCATTGCAGCGATTAAAGAGAAAAATAATAGAACATATACAGATGCAGCATATAGAGCATTATTAGATCAGGCTAGATATTCAGTAGATGAAAAAGGGAATGTTACCATCACTTATCCTGATAATTCAGTAGATAAAGTAGCTTCATCATATACAATTCAAAAACGTCCAGTAATAGAAACGTCATTAATAGATAAGGCGGATACTCAAACCCCTATAACTGTAGCAGCAGATCCAGGATCTAAGGTGAAACTTTATGATCACTCAAATCACGAACTAGGAGAAGGTACGGCAAATGAAAGTGGTAGGGTCACTATTAATCCTACAAGACCGATTCCAAATGGAAATGTAACAGCAAAAGCAACTGATAATCGTAATCATACAACAGATGCAAGTGCTCCAAAACAAGCGACAGTGCCTGCACCGCAAGCTTTGACTATTCAGCAACCTAGTCATGGGTCAACAAGAGTAACTATTATTCCACAAGGCAGAACAGATATTATCTCTGCGGTTATTCAAGGGAAAAAAGTTAAAATTGAAAAAGAAGGTGTAGGACGCTATAAGACTTTAGAAAATACTGCGAATGTGCGAGTTTTACCAAATACCAATGGAAGTGTAACGTTTGAATTGCCTTCAGGGACTAGATTTGAAACCCTAGATAGAATCCAAGCTACTGCAGAAAATAAAGACATTACTGTAACTTCAGGAATAAGATCATCTGGTGAAGTTAGTCAATATGTACTGGCAAATAGAGTAGAAAAAGTACCTGTAAAAAATATTAATCACTTAACTCCGACAGATAAAGAAAGAGTTAAAACAGCCTTTGAAAAAGCCAATCCAGGTATCAATAAGTCAGAAGTAACTGTTGAAAATAACGGAAATATTACTTACAATCACCAAGGAAGAGGTTCTATTCAAAAAGGTAATGCAAACTTAACTGGTAATGTTGTTTTAGATAATACAGCACCGGAAAAACCAACGATTCCAACTAACTTGACGGATAAAGCTGGAACTCGAACTCAAATTGAAGTAGATACAGAACCAGGTGCTTCAGTTGTTGTTTATGATCACGGAGGTCAAGAACTAGGACGCGGTGTAGCTAACGCAAGCGGTAAAGCGTTTATCGATCCGACTAAGGAAATTCCGAAAGGTAATGTTACAGCAAAAGCAACAGATGAAGCAGGAAATATCTCAAAATCAAGTGATGCTAAAGTTGCTACTTTCCAAGATTTCACGCCAAAAGTTCCTGCTAAGACACCTGTTACAAAAGTAACTTCTTTAACACCGAATGAGGTTAATCAGGTTAAGAAAAAAGTTTCAGATGCTAACCCTGGTAAAGAAGTGCAAGTATCAACTAATGGTACTGCCACTGTAACTGATCCTAAATCAAGAATATCTCATGAAATATCTGGAGATAAGCTAGTTGAATCAAATGATAAGATTAAACCAACTGTAGAAATTCCTTATGACAATGCAGACAAACAAGAAGTATATGTATATTCCGGGGAAACAAATAACATTACAATCAAAGTAAAAGACAACTCTGGAAAAATATCTAAATCATATCTTGCGTTTGCGGCTAATGATAGAAGAGGTTTAGGAACAGAGGATAACAGTTACTTGGGTGGTGGAAGTAGTAACGGACTGTATCTAACAGCGACTAAAATACATTCAGATACACCAACTTCAGAAAAGCAACCAGCAACAATTACAGTAAGTGGAAATCTTAATAATCAGCCATTTACAGGTGAAAAATCAATTACTCGTTATGTATTTGCTGAAGATCCAAGTGGAAATACAAACTATGATCACGTAGGTCACGCGGATGATACAGGAGCATTAGGACGCGTTAAATTTGTGTGGAAATCACAGACATCGAAATATGATGCACAAGCTCCAGGAACACCATTATTATTAGATAGTGCAGATGCGACTCAAATTGAGAATGCTGTAAAACAAGCTAATCCAACCTTTAGCGATAAAATTAAGTCTGTGACAGTTGATGGTAATAATGTGATTGTGACCTATAAAGACGATAGTACAGATAGATTAGATGCTTCTAAAGTCTTCAAAGTACGTGATTCTAAGCCAACACCACCAACAGCAACTGCACCAAAAGATGGAACAGTAACAGTGACACCAACAGGGGATGATGATAAAGTTACGGTTAACTATATAGACGAGAATAATGCTCAAAAAACAGTAACCGTAGTTAAGGCTAAAAATGGAACATGGTCATCATCAGATAAGCCAGCAGGTGTAACAGTAGATTCAGGTACTGGAACATTATTAATTCCAGCTGAGGGTGTTAAAGATAGAAGTCGGGTAGCAGCAACAGCAACAAAAGGTGATAGTAGACCATCAGAACCAACAATAGTTACAGCGCAACCGAAAGACTTCGAACCAGTGAAACCGACTGAGAAAGTCCCAGCGAAAAACGCTCACGGATTAACGCCAGACGAAAAAGAAAAAGTCAAAGCGAAAGTCCAAGATAAAAACCCAGATAAGGAAGTCACTGTAGGCGAAGACGGCACAGCAACGTTGAAAGATCCAACGACCGGAATTACGCACACCATTCCAGGAAGCGATTTAGTGAACCAAGACTTCGGTGTAAACGGTATTCCAGAAGTAACTCCAAGTCAACCAGCCTACACAGATCCAGTAGGAACAAGCAGTACGGATGGAGAAGGTAATCTAATTACACCGCCAACAGCAGAGGCCCCAGCCTACACAGATCCAGTAGGAACAAGCAGTACGGATGGAGAAGGTAATCTAATTACACCGCCAACAGCAGAGGCCCCAGCCTACACAGATCCAGTAGGAACAAGCAGTACGGATGGAGAAGGTAATCTAATTACACCGCCAACAGCAGAGGTCCCAGCCTACACAGATCCAGTAGGAACAAGCAGTACGGATGGAGAAGGTAACCTAATTACACCGCCAACAGCAGAGATTCCAGCCTACACAGATCCAGTAGGAACAAGCAGTACGGATGGAGAAGGTAACCTAATTACCCCACCAAGTGTCGAAGTGCCAGAGTATACAGATCCAGTGGGCACAAGTAGTACGGATGGCGACGGCAATGTCATTACGCCACCAACTGTAGATATTCCAGCCTATACCGATCCAGTGGGCACAAGTAGTACGGATGGTGAAGGTAACTTGATTACACCACCAACAGCAGAGGTGCCAGCGTACACCGATCCAGTAGGTACAAGTAGTACAGATGGCGAAGGCAACGTAATCACACCACCGACTGTCGAAGTGCCAGCGTATACAGATCCAGTAGGCACAAGTAGTACGGATGGTGAAGGTAACTTGATTACACCACCGACTGTAGAAGTCCCAGCCTATACCGATCCAGTGGGTACAAGTAGTACGGATGGCGAAGGCAACTTGATTACACCACCAACTGTAGAAATTCCAGCCTACACAGGCAGTGTTAACGGCATTCCAGAAGTTACCCCAGCTCAACCAGACTATGAAGGTAGTGTAAATAGTATTCCAGAAGAAATGCCAGCTCAGCCAGATTACGACGGTAGTGCTAATGAAATGTCAGAGGGAACGCCAACATCTGAAACTACAATAAATAAAGATCGACAACTTCCAAATACAGGAACAGAGAAATCAAATACATCACTTGTTGTAGCTCTCTTAGCAGCTATGACTGGTGGGCTTCTCATTTCACGAAAACGGAAGGAAGAAGAGTGACGATTTATAGATTGTACAGTCAATAACAAGTGATTTGTATAAAATCAGTAAAATGAGTTGATATACAAATAACTGTGTTTAAATCAGAAAGCAACGTGTTTAGCGTTGCTTTTTGATTCTTTGTCATGAAGCTAGAATAGTGCAATGCTAATTCTAAAGCATTGCTAGAAATTGATCTACAGTAAATTGAAACAAGAATAAGACAAAAGAGTCTCAAAAAAGTATTGCAACTTTGTAATATCTTTTTGAGGTGCTTTTTGATATGGGCTCATGTTTTCTCAATAGGATTGTACTCAGGTGAGTAGGGAGGAAGTGGTAAAAGTTTATGCCCAAATTCTTCACATAAGAGCTCTAGCTTATCCATTTTTTCTTGCGTTTTATATCGAACTGTGATATATTTTATATAACGAAGTGCGATATATCGAACTAAATAGGAGGTGGCTGTAAATGGAATTAACGGATAAGATTCGTCGAGTTTATCTTCCGATGACGGAAACGGGTTTTTATATCTTGTTCTGTCTGCAAAGGAAGGTCATGGTTATAGTATTACGCAAAAGGTCAAGGAGATGACAGATTCTCAAGTTTCGATTAGTCCTGGGACTATGTATGGAACCTTGTCAAAAATGGAAAAGGATGGTTTGATTTCCTTTGTCCGCGAAGAGGAAAAACGGAAAATCTATCAGATTACAGACTTGGGACGCAAAGTCTTAGATATTGAATTAAAACGTATTGAACGACTCTATAGAAACAGTCTGGAGGAAAGATGATGGAAAAGAAGGTTGTTTATAGAATTGCTACCATTGCGGATTATGATAGAGAGGCTTTATATCTTAGAAAAATGCATGCTGAGGGCTGGAAACTTAGGAAAGTAAGTTATTCTATCTTATTGTTTGCAGTTAAGTATACCTTTGAAAAGTGTCGCCCTGAGCAAGTGTCTTATCAGTTGGACTTTTATCCCATGAAAAAATCAGAGAGAGCCTCCTATTTACAACTATTTAAAGACTGTGGTTGGGAGCATATTACAGACTTTAATGGTTTTTCCTACTTTAGAAAAGCACATTCTGAAATTGAGTCGGATGCGGAGTTTGAAATTTATAATGATGTGGCTGGCAAGTTAGATATGGTTAAACGTATTTTAATAATGCGGATGCTTCCTATTTTGCTTCTCTTTTTAGCTCTACTACCGGTTTTCTCAAAGTTTGTCAGTGGAGCTAGTTCTTTCAGTTGGGAAGTATTTTTGATTTTCATAATAGATTGGGTTTTATTGATAGTCCATGCGATTCAGATTTCTTATATTTTTTGGAGATTGAGTCAAAAGTGGAAAGAATTATCTAATAAATAACACCAGGTATGTTTTTCTAATTTTGGGGTAAGACAATGAATAGCAGACTAGAATTTCGGATTTTCACCATTGTTGATTTGGACAAGGAAGAAGAATATTTGCATGAGATGCACTTGAAAGGTTGGAGATATAGAACGAGTCGTTTTGGTTTGTTCTATTTTGACCAATGTCAACCAGACGATGTCATCTACTGTATCTATGATTCTAGATTTCTTAAAAAATATAAGCATGAACTGCAAGATTTTAGAAATAGAGGTTGGGAATTGATGGGAGCAGGTTCTTGTTCGATTCTTCGTAAATCGTCTTCTGATTTACTTCCGGAGGATCAAGTCTATATGAGTAAGGGGCTCAGATGGGAAGTTATGCGAAATAGACTTCGTTCATGTGCAGCTACTTTCTTAGGAGGTTTTGTTGTTTGTATGAGTTTGTTTCGAGAAGAACTGTCGCAATCTTTCTTTGTCATTTTTGCTCTATATGCCTTTATGATTTCTTATCTAATCCATGGTTTTTTCAGACTTAAAAGGAAATACCAAGTAGATGGAAGGTAGGGTTCTAGGTCTTTAGACTGATTTTTAGCACTCTTGATAAAAGAGTGCTAATTTTTTGAGTTTTTGTCTTGACATTCTCTTTTAAGGGTGTATAATAGAATCATAAGTTAGCACTTGAGTGTATCGAGTGCTAATCGATCAGACAGAGAGGGGTGATGAGATGGTTACAGAGCGTCAGCAGGATATTTAAATCTGATTATTGACATCTTTACCAAAACGCACGAACCTGTCGGATCCAAAGCCTTGCAAGAGTCTATTAACTCTAGCAGTGCAACCATTCGTAATGACATGGCGGCTCTAGAAAAGCAAGGCTTGCTTGAAAAGGCTCATACTTCAAGTGGTCGGATGCCAAGTGTTGCTGGTTTTCAGTACTATGTGAAACACTCACTGGATTTTGACCGACTGGCTGAAAATGAGGTTTATGAGATTGTCAAAGCCTTTGATCAGGAATTTTTCAAATTGGAGGATATTCTGCAAGAGGCTGCTAATCTACTAACAGACTTGAGTGGCTGTACGGTAGTAGCACTGGATGTTGAGCCGAGCAGGCAACGTTTGACAGCCTTTGATATCGTTGTTTTGGGGCAACATACAGCCTTGGCAGTATTTACTCTAGACGAGTCTCGAACGGTTACTAGTCAGTTTCTGATTCCAAGGAACTTCTTGCAGGAGGATTTGCTGAAACTGAAGAGCATCATTCAGGAACGTTTCCTCGGTCACACCGTTCTAGATATTCACTACAAGATTCGGACGGAGATTCCGCAGATTATCCAGCGTTACTTTACAACGACGGATAATGTTATCGATCTCTTTGAACATATCTTTAAGGAAATGTTCAACGAAAACATTGTGGTGGCGGGCAAGGTTAATCTCTTGAATTTTGCCAATCTGGCAGCTTATCAGTTCTTTGACCAACCGCAAAAGGTGGCCTTGGAGATTCGTGAGGGGTTGCGTGAAGATCAGATACAAAACGTCCGTGTTGCAGACAGTCAAGAGTCCTGTCTAGCTGACCTAGCGGTGATTAGTAGTAAGTTCCTCATTCCTTATCGGGGAGTTGGAATTCTAGCGATTATCGGTCCAGTCAATCTGGATTATCAGCAACTAATCAACCAAGTCAATGTGGTCAACCGTGTTTTGACCATGAAGTTGACAGATTTTTACCGCTACCTCAGCAGTAATCATTACGAAGTACATTAAGATTGAAATCATTAAAGGAGGCGAAAATGGCCCAAGATATAAAAAATGAAGAAGTAGAAGAAGTAGAAGAAGTTCAAGAAGAGGAAGTTGTGGAAACAGCTGAAGAAACAACTCCTGAAAAATCTGAGTTGGACTTGGCAAATGAACGTGTAGATGAGTTCGAAAACAAATACCTTCGCGCTCATGCAGAAATGCAAAATATCCAACGCCGTGCCAATGAAGAGCGTCAAAACTTGCAACGTTATCGTAGCCAGGACTTGGCAAAAGCAATTCTCCCTTCTTTGGATAACCTAGAGCGTGCACTCGCAGTTGAAGGTTTGACAGACGATGTCAAAAAAGGATTGGAGATGGTGCAAGAGAGCTTGATTCACGCTTTGAAAGAAGAAGGAATCGAAGAAATCGCAGCTGAAGGTGAATTTGACCATAACTACCATATGGCCATCCAAACTCTCCCAGCAGACGATGAACACCCAGCAGATACCATCGCCCAAGTTTTCCAAAAAGGCTACAAACTCCATGACCGAATCTTACGCCCAGCCATGGTAGTAGTTTATAGCTAAGCTAGAAATCTTAAAAACTTGTCCGAAACGACAATAAACTATGAAAGAAAGATAAAAAAAAGCAAGCCGGAGGCTTTGCAAGGAAGATATTGCCCGCAGTGGTGAAAGTTTCAGTAGCTTTTGCTACTGAAACAGGGGATTTTGAGACAATAGGCTCAAAAATAAGTGATGAAAATCCCGTAGGGAGTTGCTCACGTCCCCACCACTTAAGGGAATATCAAAAAAATCAAAAATTCGAATTAAAAATTTAAGGAGAAAAACACATGTCTAAAATTATCGGTATTGACTTAGGGTACAACAAACTCAGCAGTTGCAGTTCTTGAAGGAACTGAATCAAAAATCATCGCAAACCCAGAAGGAAACCGCACAACTCCATCTGTAGTATCATTTAAAAAAACGGCGAAATCATCGTTGGTGATGCTGCAAAAACGTCAAGCAGTTACAAATCCAGATACAGTTATCTCTATCAAATCTAAGATGGGAACTTCTGAAAAAGTTTCTGCAAACGGAAAAGAATACACTCCACAAGAAATCTCAGCTATGATTCTTCAATACTTGAAAGGTTATGCTGAAGACTACCTTGGTGAAAAAGTAACTAAAGCAGTTATCACAGTTCCAGCTTACTTCAACGACGCTCAACGTCAAGCTACAAAAGACGCTGGTAAAATCGCTGGTCTTGAAGTAGAACGTATTGTCAACGAACCAACTGCAGCAGCCCTTGCTTACGGTTTGGACAAGACTGATAAAGAAGAAAAAATCTTGGTATTTGACCTTGGTGGTGGTACATTCGACGTTTCTATCCTTGAATTGGGTGACGGTGTCTTCGACGTATTGTCAACTGCAGGGGACAACAAACTTGGTGGTGACGACTTTGACCAAAAAATCATTGACCACTTGGTAGCAGAATTCAAGAAAGAAAACGGTATTGACTTGTCTACTGACAAGATGGCAATGCAACGTTTGAAAGATGCAGCTGAAAAAGCGAAGAAAGACCTTTCTGGTGTGACTTCAACTCAAATCAGCTTGCCATTTATCACTGCAGGTGAAGCTGGACCTCTTCACTTGGAAATGACCTTGACTCGTGCGAAATTTGACGATTTGACTCGTGATCTTGTAGAACGTACAAAAGTTCCAGTTCGCCAAGCCCTTTCAGATGCTGGTTTAAGCTTGTCAGAAATCGACGAAGTTATCCTTGTTGGTGGTTCAACTCGTATCCCTGCCGTTGTTGAAGCTGTTAAAGCTGAAACTGGTAAAGAACCAAACAAATCAGTAAACCCTGATGAAGTAGTTGCTATGGGTGCGGCTATCCAAGGTGGTGTGATTACTGGTGATGTCAAAGACGTTGTCCTTCTTGATGTAACACCATTGTCACTTGGTATCGAAACAATGGGTGGTGTCTTCACAAAACTCATCGACCGCAACACTACTATTCCAACATCTAAATCACAAGTCTTCTCAACTGCAGCAGACAACCAACCAGCCGTTGATATCCATGTTCTTCAAGGTGAACGCCCAATGGCAGCAGATAACAAGACTCTTGGACGTTTCCAATTGACAGATATCCCAGCTGCACCTCGTGGAATTCCTCAAATCGAAGTAACATTTGATATCGACAAGAACGGTATCGTGTCTGTTAAGGCCAAAGACCTTGGAACTCAAAAAGAACAAACAATTGTTATCCAATCTAACTCAGGTTTGACTGACGAAGAAATCGACCGCATGATGAAAGATGCAGAAGCTAACGCTGAAGCAGATAAGAAACGTAAAGAAGAAGTAGACCTTCGTAACGAAGTTGACCAAGCAATCTTTGCGACTGAAAAGACAATCAAGGAAACTGAAGGCAAAGGCTTTGACGCAGAACGTGACGCTGCCCAAGCTGCCCTTGATGATCTTAAGAAAGCTCAAGAAGACAACAACTTGGACGAAATGAAAGCAAAACTTGAAGCATTGAACGAAAAAGCTCAAGGACTTGCTGTTAAACTCTACGAACAAGCCGCAGCAACCCAACAAGCTCAAGCAGGAGCAGAAGGCGCACAAGCAACGGGAAACGCAGGCGATGACGTCGTAGACGGAGAATTTACTGAAAAATAAGATGCAAAGCCCGTTAAAACCTCACAGTGAAAATAGGAAATCTGACGCAGAAACTTTAGTTTCTAGGAAGATTTGTCTTTTTCACCAAGAGGTTAGGGAGTGCTCGATTCGGTAAGATGTTGAGGAATTAATATGAATGATAGAGTTGAATTGGAACTCATCTCTGATGAAACACATGAAAATGGTACATATGATGAGAGAGTGAGGACTTATAAATGCCCTTGTGGTCAAGGAACTGTCGTCTGGTCTAAAGAACGTCCGAATGGTAGTGGTTACGGCTATCAAGCAACTTTTTCAGATGCATTTTGCTATTGTGACAATTGTAAAGATAAATATGATGTTAGCGAATGGAAAGGCTATGCGATTCCACTATAAATCATAAAGTATGGAAATCCAGAGGTTGCAACCCAGCCTCTGTTTTTCGATAAAAAGGGACTAAACCTGATTTATTTGGGTTTTGTCTCAAATATAACAGAAAGGAATTGAACCCGACCTAAATTCGCGGAAAAAAGATAAATCTGCCTGGGAGCATCGCTCCAGCGTCAGATTTCCTATTTTTCAGTCGAATTTTACGGTCTTGGTATCTTGTATGAACAATACTGAATTTTATGATCGTCTGGGGGTGTCCAAAAACGCTTCGGCAGACGAAATCAAAAAGGCTTATCGTAAGCTTTCCAAAAAATATCACCCAGATATCAACAAGGAGCCTGGTGCTGAGGAAAAGTACAAGGAAGTTCAGGAAGCCTATGAGACTTTGAGTGACGACCAAAAACGTGCTGCCTATGACCAATACGGTGCTGCTGGAGCCAACGGTGGTTTTGGTGGAGCTGGTGGTTTCGGCGGTTTCGATGGGGCAGGAGGCTTCGGTGGTTTTGAAGATATCTTCTCAAGTTCTTCGGCGGAGGCGGTGCTTCGCGCAATCCAAATGCTCCTCGTCAAGGGGATGATCTCCAGTATCGTGTGAATTTGACCTTTGAAGAAGCTATTTTTGGAGCTGAAAAAGAGGTTAAGTACAATCGTGAAGCAAGCTGTAGTACATGTAATGGCTCAGGTGCTAAGCCAGGAACAAGTCCAGTCACTTGTGGACGCTGTCATGGCGCTGGTGTCATTAACGTCGATACACAGACTCCGCTTGGTATGATGCGTCGCCAAGTAACCTGTGATGTCTGTCATGGTCGCGGAAAAGAAATCAAAGATCCATGTACAACTTGTCACGGAACAGGTCATGAAAAACAAGCGCATAGCGTACATGTAAAAATCCCTGCTGGTGTGGAAACTGGTCAACAAATTCGCCTAGCTGGTCAAGGTGAAGCAGGATTTAACGGTGGACCATACGGTGACTTGTATGTAGTAGTTTCTGTGGAAGCCAGCGACAAGTTTGAACGTGAAGGAACGACAATCTTCTATAATCTCAACCTCAACTTTGTCCAAGCGGCTCTTGGTGATACAGTAGATATCCCAACTGTTCATGGTGATGTTGAATTGGTTATTCCAGAGGGAACTCAGACTGGTAAGAAATTCCGCCTACGTGGCAAAGGAGCTCCGAGCCTTCGTGGTGGTGCAGTTGGTGACCAATACGTTACCGTTAATGTCGTAACACCGACAGGCTTGAACGAACGCCAAAAAGCAGCGCTTAAAGAATTCGCAGCTGCAGGTGATTTAAAAGTCAATCCAAAGAAAAAGGGATTCTTTGACCATATTAAAGATGCCTTTGAAGGAGAATAAACAAAAAGAGCCGAGTGGCTCTTTTTACTTATAGATTTTTTAAGACTTTTCTTAAGTGATGACGTACGGTAGCGACCTTCTTCGAAGTTCCATACCTAAACTTTGAACTTAGGTCTCAAAGTTTCAGGTTTTTTCATTACGGCGGAAAGTCTTCGATTTAGTTGTGAAATGGTGAATGAGTTGCCTAAATTATGATGTATAGTTGATGGGATATAACTTGTTTACCTTTTAAAAAAGAGTCGTCGGGCTCTTTTACTTATCTTCAGTTTCCTGTGTTTCTTTAATCACAGCTAGTCTAGTCTGGATATCCTTTTCCAAGACCTTAAACTTGTAAGTGAGGTCTTCTTGATATTCCTTGATGAGTTCTTTTTGCTGGTCGATGATTTGCAGGCTGTTTTGGATAATATCCACATCATCCTTGATAGCTTGAACGCGGTTAGTGGTATTCAAGACTTCATCTGTGATGGTTTGGCGATTTTTTGTGACTAGATAACTTCCGGCTGCAGCTCCTGCAAATAGCAGTAGGTTGGATAATTTCATGGCAACTCCTTAGGCGTTTTTGATAGTTTCAGCGACTTGAGCGAGTTTGTCAAAGTCTGGTTCGTGGGCGATAAAATCAATCTTGAGGTCATCGTCCGCACTGTAGCGAGGCACGAGATGAACGTGGGTATGAAAGACTGTTTGACCAGCGATTTCTTCACAGTTGGCAATGATATTCATACCAGCAGCCTTGGTAGCTTTCATGACTTTTTGAGCTACTTTTGGCACTTGGGCAAAGAGTTGGCTAGCACTTGTCGCATCCATTTCTAAAAGATTGCGATAGTGTTCCTTTGGAACGACCAAGGTGTGTCCGGGTGTCACTTGAGAGATATCAAGAAAGGCAAGAACCTGCTCATCTTCATATACTTTTGAAGCAGGAATTTCCCCTGCGATGATTTTACAAAAAATGCAATCTGACATAAAATCTACCTCTACTGTATTGAATTTTGATATAATATAGCTACATTATACCAGATTTGGAGAAAATATGTTAGAAATTAAAAACCTGACAGGTGGTTATGTTCATGTCCCTGTCTTGAAAGATGTGTCCTTTACCGTTGAAAGTGGGCAGTTGGTCGGTTTGATTGGTCTCAATGGTGCTGGGAAATCGACGACTATTAATGAGATTATTGGTCTATTGACACCTTATAGCGGTTCTATCAATATCAATGGCTTGACCCTGCAAGAAGATGCGACAAGTTACCGCAAGCAGATTGGCTACATTCCTGAGACACCTAGTCTGTATGAGGAACTGACCCTCAGAGAGCATATCGAAACGGTTGCCATGGCTTATGGTATTGAGCAGAAATTGGCTTTTGATCGAGTAGAGCCCTTGTTAAAAATGTTCCGTTTGGACCAGAAATTGGACTGGTTTCCTGTTCATTTTTCAAAAGGGATGAAGCAGAAGGTCATGATTATCTGTGCTTTTGTGGTGGATCCAAGTCTTTTCATCGTGGATGAGCCTTTCCTTGGTCTAGATCCGTTGGCTATTGCAGACTTGATTCAGCTTTTGGAAGTGGAAAAGCAAAAGGGCAAGTCCATTCTCATGAGTACCCACGTGCTGGATTCGGCGGAGAAGATGTGTGATGCCTTTGTCATTCTCCACAAGGGAGAGGTGCGTGCCAAGGGAAATCTCCTGCAACTGCGCGAAGCATTTGATATGCCTGAGGCTAGTTTGAATGATATTTACTTGGCTCTGACCAAAGAGGAGGAGCTATGAAAGACTTGTTTTTAAAGAGAAAGCAGGCTTTTCGTAAGGAGTGTCTTGGTTATCTGCGCTATGTTCTCAATGACCACTTTGTCTTGTTCCTGCTTGTTCTGCTGGGCTTTCTAGCCTACCAGTACAGTCAACTCTTACAACATTTTCCTGAAAATCATTGGCCTATCCTTTTGTTTGTAGGAATTACGTCTGTTTTACTTTTGCTTTGGGGAGGAATTGCCACCTATATGGAGGCTCCAGACAAGCTCTTTCTCTTAGTCGGAGAAGAGGAAATCAAACTCCATCTCAAGCATCAAACTGGCATTTCCCTAGCCTTTTGGCTCTTTGTCCAGACCCTTTTCTTGCTGTTATTTGCGCCCTTATTTTTAGCCATGGGTTATGGCTTGCCTGTTTTTCTGGTCTATGTGCTTTTATTGGGAGTAGGTAAATATTTCCTCTTTCGTCAAAAGGCCAGCAAATTCTTCACTGAAACTGGACTGGACTGGGACTATGTCATTTCTCAAGAAAGCAAGCGTAAGCAAGTCTTGCTTCGTTTCTTTGCCCTCTTTACGCAGGTAAAGGGAATTTCAAACAGCGTTAAGCGTCGTGCCTATCTGGACTTTATCCTAAAGGCTGTTCAGAAGGTGCCTGGAAAGATTTGGCAAATCTCTATCTGCGTTCTTATCTGCGAAATGGAGACCTCTTTGCCCTCAGTCTCCGTCTGCTCTTGCTTTCCATACTGGCGCAGGTCTTTATCGAGCAAGCTTGGATTGCGACAGCAGTGGTAGTTCTCTTTAACTACCTCTTGCTCTTCCAGTTGCTGGCCCTCTATCATGCCTTTGATTACCAGTATTTGACCCAACTCTTTCCGCTGGACAAGGGGCAAAAGGAAAAAGGCTTGCAGGCGGTAGTCCGAGGATTGACCAGTTTTGTTTTACTTGTGGAATTAGTTGTTGGGTTGATTACCTTCCAAGAAAAACTAGCCCTTCTAGCCTTGCTGGGTGCAGGTTTGGTTTTACTAGTCTTGTACTTACCTTATCAAGTAAAACGTCAGATGCTGGATTAATCTTGCCTATATGACACTAAAAAAGAAGTTGAGTTCAGTTTGTCTCAGCTTCTTTTATTTTCTACAGGATAATGGTTGGTCCGTAGAGACTCAACTTGGTCTTGACTTGGTCAAAGTGGAAGCGGTCATAGGCCCGCCAAGCGGCGCGAGTTGGAGCATCTGGATTGAGGGCGCTGAGTCCCATGAGAAGACTGGAAGTCTGGTAGAATTTCCAGTTCAATCAAGACTCGATTATCCACTGTCTCAGCCTTGGCTAGAAAACCAAGAATAGAGTCTAATTGCTCCTGAAAGCGGACGTCGTCAGCGCTTGCCTGTTTGCATGCTTGGTAGGTTTTGTTTAAGTCAGTAATCAAGGTTTGAGCTCTTTTGATAGGGTCTGTATCTGTCATGAGAATTCCTCCTCTAATCTGGGTGCTAGTCTTGTTTCTAGCAACTGTGTTTTGATACTGTCAGTCTATCACTTTTATCTCCTTTTCAACCATAAAATCTTTAATTGTCCTTGAAATTTCCTGAATGGTACTGTTAAGATTTTATGATAAAATAGTGGTAAGATTATCATGCTTATTTGAGGAACAAGCTACCCTTCAGGAGCATTAAAGGCCTGTTTAGGATTTGGTTGGCTTGTATCATAGTATTTTTGCTATTCTCTTTTTAGGAAGAAATCGAAACAAGGAGAGTAAGAAGATGAGAATATTTGTTTTAGAAGATGATTTTTCCCAACAGACTAGGATTGAAACGACCATTGAGAAACTCTTGAAAGAACATCACATCACTCCCAGCTCTTTTGAAGTTTTTGGCAAACCAGAGCAACTGCTGGCTGAAGTGCATGAGAAGGGGGCCCATCATCTATTCTTTTTGGATATTGAGATTCGAAATGAGGAGATGAAGGGTCTGGAAGTGGCTAGAAAGATTCGGGATAGGGATCCTTATGCTCTCATCGTCTTTGTGACGACTCACTCGGAGTTTATGCCCCTGTCCTTTCGCTACCAGGTGTCAGCTTTGGACTACATTGATAAGGCCCTTTCGGCAGAGGAGTTTGAATCTCGGATCGAGACAGCCCTCCTCTATGCCAATAGTCAAGACAGTAAGAGTTTGGCGGAAGATTGCTTTTACTTTAAATCAAAATTTGCTCAATTCCAGTATCCTTTTAAAGAAGTCTACTATCTCGAAACGTCGCCCAGAGCCCATCGTGTTATTCTCTATACCAAGACAGACAGGTTGGAATTTACAGCGAGTTTAGAGGAGGTTTTCAAGCAGGAGCCCCGTCTCTTGCAGTGCCATCGCTCTTTTCTCATTAATCCTGCCAATGTAGTTCGTTTGGATAAGAAAGAGAAACTCCTTTTCTTTCCCAATGGAGGAAGCTGTATGATTGCGCGTTATAAGGTCAGAGAAGTGTCTGAGGCCATCAATAACTTACATTGAGTGAGGTGCTGGAATGGAATTAGTTTGGAAGATAGTATATGTGTTTTTGATATCTGGATTGGAATTGTTTATATTTTTTAAGGTGGATGGAATTGTTCTAACTCTGGAGAGAGTTTTTAAGTCCTTTCTTTTTAAGCTACTTTTAGCAGTTGTTTTTGTAACGATTAGCTATATAGTAGGAAATACTTACCTAACTTATTTTATGGAACCCTTGTACGGCATTGGTTTATCTTTCTTATTGTTAAGAGGGCTTCCTAAAAAACTACTCTTCTTTTATGGTCTCTTCCCAATGATGTTGGTGAATCTTTTTTTCAGGGTAGTCTCCTATTTTGTGATTCCATTTTTGGGGCAAGGGCATGTGTATGATGACCGCTCTTTTATTTGGTTATGTATAAAAATTTTCATTTGCTTTATTTCTCTAGCCTTTTTGAAATGGTTAGACTATGATTTTACTAGTTTGAGAAGGGAGACTCTCGATAAAGGTTTTCAAAAGTCCCTGACTACGATTAACTGGATAATGGGGGCTTACTATCTAGTGATGCAAAGTCTGTCTTTCTTTGAATATGAACAAGGTATTCAATCAACGACTGTTCGCCATCTCATCCTAGTCTTTTACCTACTCTTTTTTATGGGTATTATCAAGAAGCTAGATACCTATTTGAAGGACAAACTCCATGAGAGATTGGACCAAGAACAGGCCTTGCGCTACAGAGATATGGAACGCTATAGTCGGCATATAGAGGAACTTTACAAGGAAGTCCGGAGTTTTCGCCATGACTACACCAACCTCTTGACCAGTTTACGTCTGGGCATTGAAGAGGAGGATATGGAGCAGATAAAAGAGGTCTACGACTCGGTCTTAAAGGATTCTAGTCAGAAATTGCAGGACAACAAATATGACCTTGGCAGATTGGTAAATATTCGGGACCGTGCCCTCAAAAGTCTTCTAGCAGGGAAATTTCTAAAAGCTAGAGATAAGAAGATTGTCTTTAATGTCGAAGTTCCTGAGGAGATTCAGGTCGAGGGGATGAGTCTACTTGATTTTCTAACCATTGTGTCCATCCTTTGTGACAATGCTATTGAAGCCAGTGCAGAGGCCAGTCAACCTCATGTTTCAATCGCCTTTTTAAAAAATGGAGCACAGGAGACCTTTATCATTGAAAATTCCATCAAAGAAGAGGGCATAGATATTTCTGAGATTTTCTCCTTTGGAGCCAGTTCTAAAGGGGAAGAGAGAGGAGTTGGTCTCTATACTGTTATGAAAATTGTGGAAAGCCATCCTAATACCAGTCTAAATACCACCTGTCAAAATCAAGTCTTTCGTCAGGTTTTAACAGTTCACTCGATGTCAGTTGATGATTAGAAGATCTGTGGAAAGAAGTACCGCCTGTAGTCATCAATTAAAATGCCATAGTATATGAGGTACCCTATATGAATAAGAAATCCTTTTTTATCATCTGTTCTACGTTGATTATAGCATCGAATCTTCTCATGATTTCCGTGGTGAATAAGGGAGAAGGAACAGGGAGCAACCTGTTTGTGATTGCTATAGCCTGTGTTATGTTACCAGTCTTTTTATATGCAGTTGAAAACCAACTGACTTCATTGATAAGAGTAGAATCAATACTCCTGATTCAGTTGGCAGTTATATCTCTACTCCGTCTTGTCAACAGAATAGGGAGTACGCCTGAAATTCTCAACATTATCATTACCCTTATCGCTTTGGCAAGTGGAACAGCTGCTATCCTTGTTGCGATCATGAGAATATATGAGAACATACGGAAGTGAGGGTGAGTAGTTTTCTATTTTGTATTTTCACATTGTCAAGTTCCCCAGGGCAAGTATGTTTTTCATGCTTGCTTTTTTTATTTTTAACAATTCAAGATGTTTTGATGACCGTTTGTGATTTGGATGGAAAATTTTAAAAAATAGTAGTATACTAGCCTTATTAAGGTTGTAATAGGACGAAAGTAAAAAGAGGTATTCCTCGTGAATGCAAAAACAACGTTACAATTGGCTATTATGGTTGCTTAAAGGCTTGAGCTTGTATGTAGAGGAGCTGTACTTGGAGGTAATTATGGATTTCAAAAGTTTTTCTTATTGTTTTTTTGTTGTTGGTATGTTTGTTTCTTTTTATTACTTCTTTAATTAGGGAAAAATTTTTAAAAATCTCCAAAGAAGAATAAAGATAGATCTAATTAGATAAAGAGATTTTTTTATCGCTAGTTTAATCTACAGGGAGTTTCTTTAATATTGTTTCGCCTGTTAAAATGATATGTGATAGCAGGATAAAAAATCTACAAATTAAGTTGGTATCAATATGGTGTAAATGGCAAGTATGTTTTCCATGCTTGCTTTTTTAATTTTTTACAATTCAAGATGTTTTGATGACCATTTATGATGTGAGTGTTCCAAGGATAAAAATGAGTGCTATACTAGCAGTGTAAAGGTTGTAGCTAAACTAAGATAAAGCATACATTTAGGAGGAAATTTTATGAAGAAAAAAATACTGATTATTTTCGTTCTATATCTGATCATGTCTACCCTTCTTTATCCGCTTAGGGAGAGTATTTGGTATCATCTATTTTATACCATAGCCTATATGATTGCGGTTGTGATCTATTTTGCTTTAACTAAAAAGAAAGGAGCAAAGAAATGAAAACTTTTCTTGCTAAAAAACGGAACATCTTCCTTGCGAGATTGTTCTTAGGTCAGTTGCCTTTACTTGTCTCTACTTATCTATTTCTATCTCGTCAGTTTTTAAATTTTTCCTTGGTTTTCCAATTTCTTTTAGTGGTTATTAACTTGGCTTCTATTTTGGTCACTGTTTATCTCACTAGAGAAATGAGGATAAGAAAGTTTGAAGATGATGATTTGGTTAGTCCTAGAACCAATCAACTCATGTTCATCGGCTTGACAGGTTTTATGTCTATTATTTGTTTGTATAGAGGTGTCACAGCAGGAGAATCTTACCAACAACTAATTGCCTATATTGGTGCGGTTCTCTGCTTGCTTATCATGCTTTTGCTCATTTGGGGCTTGAAGTATTATAAAAAGTAGCTTTCTTTCCTCTTTTATCAGGATATTTGAGTAGAAGGCTCTATTAAAAAGTTCGTGAAATAAATGAATGGAGGTATTTAATATGAAATACAGATTATTTCTTGTTATTTTTCTTGAGTAGTATGTTGAATATTCTTTTAGGGACATTTTTTACAAATCTCTAATGTATCGATTGGGTGGCTTGTTCTCTACAGTAGCTTGTTTGAAGCAGGTATTTTCCTTCTTGCTAATAAAGGGGTGGCGGTAAAAATCAAGGAAGTAGACATTCGAAACCGCTTTAAATTTATTTTTGGAAAAACCTTATGGTTTCAAATTCTTTTTGCTCATCTTTTTGATGGTCAAACTTTATCTTGGTTTGGATGCGAGGTTGATTTTATTCTATGGACATATTTTCATTGTCTTTAATGCCTTAATGTATCTATTATCTAGTAGTCAGGTTAGCCTTAAAAAGAACAAGCTGTCTTCTTAATCTTGCAGTAATAGAGCCTGACAAGGCGAGCCATCCTGTCTTGTAGATAGTAGGAGGAATTCTATGAAAAAACACCCTATTCTTTTCAAAACGAGTGCAATTCTTTCTTATTTGTTTCTGTTTTTCGGACTGTCTTGGACGACCCAATTTTGGAGCAATTATTGGGAGTTCTCGTCTTGGGTAGGAAATCTTATCTGGATTCGAAACATCATCAGCCTTCTCTTTATCTGCTTGATGATTTGGATTTTGGTTAGGTCGGGCCATGCTTATCTCTTTCGTATCCCTAGAAAAAAGTGGTTGAGCTATTCCGTCCTGACGGTGTTAGCAGCTGTTGTGCTTATCTGTTTTAACTATCTGACAGCTAAACACGTTCAGGGGACGAACGAAGGTTGGAATTTGTTTATTGCCTATAGTGAGACCAATTTTGCGGAGTTTGGTGTTTACCTAACCTTAATCGTACTAGGACCTCTGATGGAAGAATTGGTATATAGGGGCCTGCTTCAACATGCCTTCTTTAAGGATTCGAGATGGGGGCTGGATCTTCTCTTTCCGTCATTCTTATTTGCCTTGCCCCACTTCTCTAGCTTGCCAAGTCTCGCAGATATTTTTGTCTATACGGCAGTGGGCTGTCTATTTGCCTGTCTAACACGTTATACGAAGAGTATCTATCCTTCTTATTCGATTCATATTATTAATAATATCATTGCAAACTTACCATTTTTGCTCACTTTTCTACATAGGGTCTTAGGGTAAAAAAACCAAAGGCTTGCTTTTCAGCCATAGAGGAGGTCATCATGTATAAACACTTATTTTTCCTAGATTCCAAAACCTTAGACTGGTTGACGCCTTATATTCTGGTCTTGGCTTCTGACACCATTGCATTTAATGTTTTTGTGCTAACCTTTGTATCTGCGGTGGTCTTTAATTCCCTAAATCCCATGCTAGCTTTGATAGTTATCTTCTTAGGGACTGGCTATGTTGTCGGATTTTGGCTACTAAAATGGTTTGTTTTGGAAAGGTTAGAGTTAAAGGATGACTTGTAGTAAAGTCTGTTTGTTGAGGAGGATAATTTTATGGAGTTTTTTGATAAATTTCATGCCTTGTGCATTGGATTTTTAGTACTAATAATTGTCATTACAGTTCCTTATACGATTAACCATGGGGATTTTTTTCAAAATGAATCTGCATTGATTATTGTAAGTCTTCTTGTAACCTCGATGAGTGTTGCTTATGCTAGAAAATTTGAAATGATTTCTTTTGGGATGTTAAGCAAGAAAGACCTTTTGCTTTTCATTGCAATCTTTCTTCTAAGTGTGCTTGAGACGCTGGTTTATATTCATTTCTTCGCTATTTCTTCTGGCGCAGGAGTTCAACACTTGGCGGAAGTCAGCAGAGGAATTTCTCTGTCTTTGATTTTGACTTCCTCAGTTTTTGGACCCATTCAGGAGGAACTCATTTTCAGAGGACTTCTTCAAGGTGCGGTTTTTGACAATTCTTGGTTAGGGCTTGTGTTGACTTCCTCACTCTTTTCGTTCATGCATGGACCTTCTAATGTCCCTTCGTTTATTTTTTATCTACTTGGGGGGCTTGTTGCTGGGCTTTGCTTATAAAAAGAGCCAAAACTTATGGGTTTCTACTCTAGTCCACATGTTTTACAATGCTTGGCCACTCTTATATTATTTATAAAAATTATGAAAAGGTAGGCAGAAGACGGTGCTTGCCTTTTTCTTTCTATAATGATAACCCAAACCAATTGAGATGCTTTTCTTTGAGAATCGGGTGTGGAGCGGTTGACGAATAGGGCAAAAACTAGTAGAATAGTAAGGAAACTTTATACGGAGGAAAGAAATGGATTTGGGTGATAATGAGCTAACACTGACTCCCATACCTGGGAAAAGTGGCAAGGCTATATGGGTAGCTATCCTGATGGAAAGCGCATCTTTGTAAAAATGAACACCTCTCCAATCCTACCTGGTCTAGCTAGAGAACAAATTGCTCCACAATTATTATGGAGTCGCCGTTTGGCAGATGGGCGTGATATGTGTGCTCAAGAATGGTTGACAGGTAAAATATTGACCCCCTATGATATGAATCGTAAACAAATCGTCAATATTTTAACCCGCCTTCATCGCTCACGTCCTTTGATGACGCAGTTGAGTCGTTTGGGCTATGCCATGGAAACACCTGTAGATTTACTGCAGTCTTGGCAAGAAACGGCTCCAGATGCTTTGCGTAAAAATCATTTTATCAGTGAAGTGATGGCTGATTTACGTCAGACTATTCCAGGATTTAGAGAGGACCATGCGACCATTGTCCATGGAGATGTACGACATAGTAATTGGATTGAGACAGACAGTGGCTTGATTTATTTGGTAGATTGGGATTCGGTTCGCTTGACCGACCGCATGTTTGATGTAGCTCATATGCTCTGCCATTATATTCCAGAACATCAGTGGAAGGAATGGTTGACCTACTACGGCTATAAGTATAATCAAACGGTATTAAATAAATTGTATTGGTACGGTCAATTATCTTACTTGAGCCAGATTTCCAAGTATTATATGAACCAAGATTTAGAAAATGTCAATCGGGAGATCCATGGCTTGCGTCACTTCCGAGACAAGTATGGAAAGAGAAGATGAGAGTTAGAAATCGTAAAGGGGCGACAGAATTACTAGAGGCAAATCCCCAGTATGTGGTCCTCAATCCCTTGGAAGCCAAGGGAAAATGGCGGGACTTGTTTGGCAATGATAATCCCATTCATGTGGAAGTTGGAAGTGGAAAGGGTGCCTTTGTTTCAGGTATGGCTAAGCAAAACCCTGACATCAACTATATCGGGATTGATATTCAAAAGTCTGTTTTGAGCTACGCTTTGGACAAGGTGCTTGAAGTTGGAGTGCCTAACATTAAGCTCTTGTGGGTAGATGGTTCTGACTTGACTGACTACTTTGAAGACGGTGAGATTGATCGCTTGTATCTGAACTTTTCAGATCCTTGGCCGAAAAACGCCATGAAAAGCGTCGTTTGACCTACAAGACCTTCTTGGATACCTTCAAGCGTATCTTGCCTGAAAATGGAGAAATTCATTTCAAGACGGATAACCGTGGCTTGTTTGAGTACAGTTTAGTGAGCTTTTCTCAGTATGGCATGAAGCTCAATGGTGTCTGGCTTGATTTACATGCCAGTGATTTTGAAGGCAATGTCATGACAGAATACGAGCAAAAATTCTCCAACAAGGGGCAAGTTATCTACCGAGTTGAGGCAGAATTTTAAAAAATAGCCTGAAATCAGGCTGTATAAGTGCTTTTGCTTTACATAAGTTGGCAAACGTGCTATACTAAGAGTAAGAATATGAAAAGTGAGGCGGGGAAATATCTTCGCCTCTTGCTTATGAGGAGGTGGACGCAATCGCAACAATCGTAGAATTAGTCAGAGAAGTTGTAGAACCTGTCATCCAAGCACCTTTCGAACTCGTGGATATCGAGTATGGAAAGATTGGCAGTGACATGATTCTCAGTATTTTTGTAGATAAACCTGAAGGAATTACCTTGAACGACACGGCAGACTTGACAGAAATTATCAGTCCTGTTCTAGACACCATCAAGCCAGATCCCTTCCCAGAACAATATTTCCTAGAAATCACCAGTCCAGGTTTGGAACGTCCTTTGAAAACAAAGGATGCCGTTGCTGGAGCGGTTGGGAAATACATCCATGTCGGGCTCTACCAAGCCATCGATAAGCAAAAGGTCTTTGAAGGAACCTTGTTGGCCTTCGAAGAGGACGAGTTGAGCATGGAATATATGGACAAGACACGTAAGAAAACTGTCCAAATTCCATACAGTTTAGTATCAAAAGCACGTTTAGCAGTTAAATTATAGAAAAAGAAAGGATAGCTTTTGAGGATTCAAAAGTGAAGAAAACATGAGTAAAGAAATGCTAGAGGCCTTCCGCATTTTGGAAGAAGACAAGGGAATCAAAAAAGAAGATATCATCGACGCAGTAGTTGAGTCGCTTCGTTCCGCTTATCGCAGACGCTATGGTCAGTCAGACAGTGTAGCTATTGATTTCAACGAAAAAACAGGTGACTTTACCGTTTATACTGTCCGTGAAGTGGTTGATGAAGTATTTGATAGCCGTTTGGAAATCAGCTTGAAAGATGCTCTTGCCATTAATTCAGCCTATGAACTTGGTGACAAAATCAAGTTTGAAGAAGCACCTGCTGAGTTTGGTCGTGTAGCAGCTCAATCTGCCAAACAAACCATCATGGAAAAAATGCGCAAGCAAACACGTGCCATCACTTACAATACTTACAAAGAACATGAACAAGAAATCATGTCTGGTACAGTAGAACGTTTTGACAACCGCTTTATCTATGTCAACCTCGGCAGCATTGAAGCCCAATTGTCAAAACAAGACCAAATTCCTGGAGAAGTTTTTGCTTCTCATGATCGTATCGAAGTTTATGTCTACAAGGTTGAAGACAACCCTCGTGGTGTCAACGTCTTTGTTAGCCGTAGCCATCCAGAAATGATCAAACGCTTGATGGAGCAAGAAATTCCAGAAGTTTATGATGGAACTGTTGAAATCATGAGCGTAGCTCGCGAAGCTGGTGACCGTACTAAGGTTGCAGTTCGTAGCCATAATCCAAACGTGGACGCTATCGGAACAATCGTTGGACGTGGTGGTGCTAATATCAAGAAGATTACTAGCAAGTTCCACCCAGCTCGCTACGATGCCAAAAGTGACCGTATGGTGCCAATCGAAGAAAATATCGACGTTATCGAGTGGGTAGCAGATCCAGCTGAATTTATCTACAATGCCATCGCTCCTGCAGAGGTTGACCAAGTTATCTTTGACGAAAACGACAGCAAACGTGCCTTGGTGGTTGTTCCTGATAACAAGCTTTCTCTTGCTATCGGTCGTCGTGGACAAAACGTTCGCTTGGCGGCTCACTTGACTGGTTACCGTATCGATATCAAGTCTGCTAGCGAATTTGAAGCTATGGAAGAAGCTGATTCAGTAGAGTTGGAAGCAGAAAACGATACTGTAGAAGAATAAAAGTTGCTAGAGGAGGGAAAGATGAAAACGAGAAAAATCCCTTTGCGCAAGTCTGTTGTGTCCAATGAAGTGATTGATAAGCGGGATTTGCTCCGCATTGTCAAGAACAAAGAAGGGCAAGTCTTTATCGATCCGACAGGCAAGGCTAATGGCCGTGGCGCTTATATCAAGCTAGACAATGCAGAAGCCCTAGAGGCTAAAAAGAAGAAGGTCTTTAACCGTAGCTTTAGCATGGAAGTGGAAGAAAGCTTTTATGATGAGTTGATCGCTTATGTGGATCACAAAGTGAAAAGAAGAGAGTTAGGACTTGAATAAGCAAAAGATAAGCAATCTCTTGGGACTTGCTCAGCGAGCAGGGCGGATCATATCGGGTGAAGAATTGGTGGTCAAGGCCATTCAAGACGGCAAGGCCAAGTTGGTCTTTCTAGCCCATGATGCTGGACCCAATCTGACCAAGAAGATTCAAGATAAAAGTCATTATTATCAAGTAGAAATTGTAACCGTGTTTTCAACACTGGAATTAAGCATAGCAGTCGGAAAATCGAGAAAGGTTTTGGCTGTGACAGATGCTGGATTTACAAAGAAAATGAGGTCTCTTATGGAATAGAAGAGGAGGACATGATTTGTCTAAGAAAAGATTGTACGAAATCGCAAAAGAACTTGGAAAAGAAAGTAAAGAAGTTGTAGCGCGTGCAAAAGAGTTGGGCTTGGATGTGAAAGCCACTCATCAAGTGTGGAAGAAGCTGTCGCTGCAAAAATCGCTGCCAGCTTTAAGCCTGCAGCTGCTCCGAAAGCAGAAGCAAAACCTGCAGCACCAAAAGCAAGTGCAGAAAAGAAAGCCGAAAAATCTGAGCCAGCTAAACCAGCTGTAGCTAAGGAAGAGGCAAAACCGGCTGAGCCAGTTGCTCCGAAGGCAGAAAAAGTAGCAGCTAAACCGCAAAGCCGTAATTTTAAGGCTGAGCGTGAAGCTCGTGCCAAAGAGCAGGCAGAACGACGCAAGCAAAATAAGGGCAATAACCGTGACCAGCAACAAAACGGAAACCGTCAGAAAAATGACGGCCGTAATGGCGGAAAACAAGGTCAAGGCAACCGCGACAATCGTCGCTTTAATGACCAAGCTAAGAAACAGCAAGGTCAGCAAAATCGTGGTAATGAGCGTCGTCAACAAGAGGACAAACGTCCAAATCAAGCGGCTCCACGTATTGACTTTAAAGCCCGTGCAGCAGCCCTAAAAGCAGAGCAAAATGCAGAGTATGCCCGTTCAAGTGAGGAACGTTTCAAGCAGACTCAGGCTGCCAAAGAAGCCTTGGCCCAAGCTAACAAACGCAAGGAACCAGAGGAAATCTTTGAAGAAGTGGCTAAGTTAGCTGAACAAGCGCAACAAGAACAGCAAGTTCAAGCAGTGGTTGAAGTCGTCCCTGAGAAAAAAGAACCTGCAGTGGATACACGTCGTAAAAAACAAGCTCGACCAGACAAAAATCGTGACGATTATGATCACGAAGAAGATGGTCCTAGAAAACAACAAAAGAATCGAAGTAGTCAAAATCAAGTGAGAAATCAAAAGAATAGTAACTGGAATAACAACAAAAAGAACAAAAAAGGCAATAACAAGAACAACCGTAATCAGACTCCAAAACCTGTTACAGAGCGTAAATTCCATGAATTGCCAACAGAATTTGAATATACAGATGGTATGACCGTTGCGGAAATCGCAAAACGTATCAAACGTGAACCAGCTGAAATCGTTAAGAAACTCTTTATGATGGGTGTCATGGCCACACAAAACCAATCCTTGGATGGGGAAACAATTGAACTCCTCATGGTGGATTACGGTATCGAAGCCAAACAAAAGGTTGAAGTGGATAATGCCGATATCGAACGTTTCTTTGTTGAAGATGGTTATCTCAATGAAGATGAATTGGTTGAGCGTCCACCAGTTGTAACTATCATGGGACACGTTGACCACGGTAAAACAACACTCCTAGATACCCTCCGTAACTCTCGTGTTGCGACAGGTGAAGCAGGTGGTATCACTCAGCATATCGGTGCCTACCAAATCGTGGAAAATGGCAAGAAGATTACCTTCCTTGATACACCAGGACACGCGGCCTTTACCTCTATGCGTGCGCGTGGTGCATCTGTTACCGATATTACTATCCTGGTCGTAGCGGCAGATGACGGGGTTATGCCTCAGACTATCGAAGCCATTAACCACTCGAAAGCGGCCAACGTTCCAATCATCGTAGCCATTAACAAGATTGATAAACCTGGTGCCAACCCAGAACGTGTTATCGGTGAATTGGCAGAGCATGGAGTTATGTCAACTGCTTGGGGTGGAGATTCTGAATTTGTTGAAATCTCAGCTAAATTCAACCAAAATATCGAAGAATTGTTGGAAACAGTCCTTCTTGTAGCTGAAATCCAAGAACTCAAGGCAGATCCAACAGTGCGTGCGATCGGTACAGTCATCGAAGCTCGTTTGGATAAAGGAAAAGGTGCGGTCGCAACCCTTCTTGTTCAACAAGGTACCTTGAATGTTCAAGACCCAATCGTTGTCGGAAACACCTTCGGTCGTGTCCGTGCTATGACTAATGACCTTGGACGTCGTGTTAAGGTAGCAGGTCCATCAACACCAGTTTCAATCACAGGTTTGAATGAAGCACCGATGGCGGGTGACCACTTTGCCGTTTACGAAGATGAAAAATCTGCGCGTGCAGCAGGTGAAGAGCGTGCCAAACGTGCCCTTATGAAACAACGTCAAGCTACCCAACGTGTTAGCCTTGAAAACCTCTTTGATACCCTTAAAGCTGGTGAACTCAAATCAGTTAACGTTATCATCAAGGCTGATGTACAAGGTTCTGTTGAAGCTCTTTCTGCCTCACTTCAAAAGATTGATGTGGAAGGTGTCAAAGTTACCATCGTTCACTCTGCGGTTGGTGCGATCAACGAATCAGACGTGACACTTGCCGAAGCTTCAAATGCCTTTATCGTTGGTTTCAACGTACGCCCTACACCACAAGCTCGTCAACAAGCAGAAGCTGACGATGTTGAAATCCGTCTCCACAGCATTATCTACAAGGTTATCGAAGAGATGGAAGAAGCTATGAAAGGGATGCTTGATCCAGAATTCGAAGAAAAAGTTATCGGTGAAGCAGTTATTCGTGAAACCTTCAAGGTGTCTAAAGTGGGAACTATCGGTGGATTCATGGTTATCAATGGTAAGGTTACCCGTGACTCTAAAGTCCGTGTTATCCGCGACGGTGTCGTTATCTATGATGGCGAACTCGCAAGCTTGAAACACTACAAAGACGACGTCAAAGAAGTCACAAACGGCCGTGAAGGTGGATTGATGATTGATGGCTACAATGATATCAAGATGGATGATGTGATTGAGGCCTATGTCATGGAAGAAATCAAGAGATAAGATTTTTGCTCCTTTCTTAGGTGGTGAGGGACGCAAGCAAACCGATGGTTTCATTGCTTATTTTTGAGCCCAGGGTCTCAAAAATCCCCTGTGATGGGACTGATAAATCAGTTCCATCACTTTCACCACGGCGAAAGAAGCAGATGATTTCAAATTGAACTTCGTTTCAATTTGAAATGAAAATCAAGAAGTTTAAAAATAGCTAGGTCTGCTGGCCTAGCTTTTGGTTCAAAGTAGAGAAAGGAATATCATGGCAAATCATTTCCGTACGGATCGTGTGGGCATGGAAATCAAGCGTGAAGTCAATGAGATTTTGCAAAAGAAAGTCCGTGATCCGCGTGTCCAAGGCGTAACCATCACAGATGTTCAGATGCTGGGTGACTTGTCTGTTGCCAAGGTTTACTACACCATTTTGAGTAACCTTGCTTCAGATAATCAAAAAGCCCAAATCGGGCTTGAAAAAGCAACTGGTACCATCAAACGTGAACTTGGTCGCAATTTGAAATTGTACAAAATCCCAGATTTGACATTCGTCAAAGACGAGTCCATCGAGTATGGAAACAAGATTGACGAAATGCTACGCAATCTGGATAAGAACTAAAAAGGAGGGGTAACCCTCTTTTTTTGGTGGGGGAAAATAGGTGGAATTTGAAATGGGAAAATATTCTTTTATAGTGGATTGAAAAATCAAATTAATTTCTAAAAATGTTTTAGCAATCGTTTTCCTACTATTCTAGATTCAATATACTATAACTAGAATTCTGTATTTTTAAAGGTTAGCTAATTAGAAAATGCTAGCAAATATGATATGATGATTTCATAAATAAAAGGAGATTCTATTAATGAATAATGTAAAAAAAGTTTGTCGTTTAGCTTTGCTATGTCTTTCCGTCTCTACCCTAGTTGCTTGTAGTTCTCTATCTGAAAAAAACAAGTAGCTCTTCTAGTGAGAATCAAACAGAAGCTTCATCTAGTAGTTCTGAGAAGAAAGGGTTGTTTGCTAAAGCAAAAGAAAAACTCAGTTCAAGCGATTTTAACCCACAAGATGTTAGCGATACGACAATTGAGTCTATAAAAACCTATGAAGATTACTTAATTATGAATGAGAAAATAATCGATAATTACTATACAGAAGCAGACGAGGCCTTTAAAGGGACTGTTTTAGAAGATAGTGCTGCTATCCAAGAACTGAAAGATAGCACTAAAAAAGAAATGGAAGATTTGAAAAAACAATATGGTCCACTAAAGAAAGCACCGATTCAAGGGAAAGAAGAAGTGATTAAGACTCTAAAAGATTATCGTGATAATCTACATGAACAAGTGGAGCAGTGGAAAGCTAGTCTTTAATAGGAAGAGTGGAGTTCAATATGGATTATCAATTATTGCCACATGAATACATGGTTATGAATAGTGACCATGTGAGTTTTGGGAAAAATGGTTTGGCTACAGATGAATTAATTTTAACGAATCTACACTTAGTACATATCAAAAAAGGTTTTTGGGGAGGGAAAAAAGACCAGGTTACCATTCCTATTAACCAGATTAAAATTTTTGAAGGGAAACCTCAAGTTTCAGTAACCAAAACCAATGGTGTGAAACGGTTGGAAATTTATTATAATGGCGGGCAAGCTATCTTTTCATTTAATAATACTAAGGATACTGACAAGTGGGCTAGAAACATTATTAAATTGATTTCAGGTGATACAAGTAATTTTGAAACCTTGGGAGATAGTAGCTTGTTTGGAGCAGATGTTTTGGCAGAAACATTTAAGGATACATTTGACACTTTTAAAGCAGGGCTTGGGATTAAGGATGCAGAGCCAGAAAAGATTTCAACCAAGTGTAGCTTTTGTGGAGCACCTTTGTCAGGTCAAGTGAAGCAAACAGTAAGATGTGCCTATTGTGATATGGAGCAAAGTTTATAAGGGGGCAATTAAATGGGGTTGATAAAAGCAATCACAGATTCTATTGGTGGGACATTTGCAGATCAGTGGAAAGAAATTATCACAGTTCAAACTTTTGATGAACATACAGCTGTAAGTCCAGGTATTGTTCAAGAAAGTAATAATGGTAGGGGTGTCAATACGAAGGGATCTGTAGGTGTTATTTCCAACGGATCCAAGATTTTTATTCCAGAAAATACTGCAGCCTTTATCTTTAGTCAGTCGGGTATCGAGGAAATTATTACAGAACCAGGTGGATATGAATACCAAAATGGTGAGAGCAGTGTTTTTAACGGTGATGGATTGAAAAAGTCACTGTTTGACAATGTTGTTAATCGTGTTGGATTCGGTGGTCAAAGTGATCAGCAAAAACAGATTTGCTTTGTTAATTTGAGAGAAATTCGTGATATTAAATTTGGGACTCGCGGTCCAGTCATGTATAATGATTTGTTTTATGGGACAGATTTAGAAGTACGTGCTTTTGGAACATTTTCTATCCAAATTACAGATGCTAAGCAATTTATCAGAAACTTTCTTCCTGCTAATGTGACTTATTATACCTTTGATAGCGCTCAAGCTAGATCACAAATAGTAACAGAATTTCTTCAATCTTTTATTGTTGCACTTAATTCTTTGTCCACAACTTATCGTATTTCACAATTACCCTCACAAGCTGCAGTTCTTGCGGAACAAGTATCAAATGATGGACAGTATGCAGGAACTTGGAAAGAACGTTTTGGATTTGAGATTGTAAAAGTTGCCATCGCTAATATTGAGTTCTCACCAGAATCTAAGGAATTGGTTAAACAATTTTCATCAAATAAGATGAATTTAAAAGCTTATGATGATGTATCGCAGAAATCTTCTAATATTGCAGCACAACAAAAAATTGCATCAGGAGTGGAGCAACATGGTCTAGGTGATAGTGCTGGAATGATATTTGGAATGAATATGGCTCAAAGTTTAGATGAAAAAGCCATGAAACCAAGTCTATCATTAGATGAGCAAATCGAAGCACTTACCAAACTAAAATCTCTTTTAGATGCAGGTATATTATCTCAGGAAGAATTTGATCGAAAGAAAAAAGAAATTATGGATTTATAAGATGAAGCTCGAAAGTTCATAGTTAGTGTGTATTCAAGGAACATTTTAGGTGAGACAATAATAGACTATCGTTCATAGATAGAATATCATGTTGTAAAGGTAGGGGTGGAATATTCGAGCTGTTTCTACAAAGACTATTAAAGTTCTTTAACAAATAAGTTGCTAAGGATTTTTTGAAAATTTTTGAGGGGAATTTGAAACATACTTTAAAAGAGTATGCTATCATAGAATATAACTTACAGAAGTAAAAGGAGTTTGTATATGGCTGAACAAGACTTAGCTATGCAAGTATTGCAACAAGTGGTGAAACTACCTGTTGTTAAGGTTGATCGTTCGAAATTTTTAGTGGATAAGTTTTCCAAAGAATTGGATCCACAGGACATTCCTACTTTATTAGAACAAGGCCCAACGTCTCTCTTATCTCAAGAAATCTTAGATCGAGTGGCTAATGCCTGCATTAGGGATAATGTTTTATTGGCGAGTGGAACCTCTGTTTTGGCAGGATTACCTGGAGGGATTGCTATGGCAATTACCATTCCAGCTGATGTGGCTCAATTTTATGGTTTCTCTCTGAAATTGGCTCAAGAATTAGGTTATATTTATGGTTATGAGGATCTTTGGGCTTCACGCGAGGAGTTGAGTGAAGATGCTCAAAATACCCTCTTGCTTTATCTAGGTGTCATGTTGGGGGTGAATGGAACCGCTGCTTTGCTACGTGCAGGTGGTATAACAATTGCCAAACAGGTAATGAAAACAGTACCTAATAAAGCTTTAACAAAGACGCTTTGGTACCCTATTTTGAAAAAAGTCTTAAAAATATTTGGTGTGAATCTGACCAAGGGAGGGCTGGCCAAAGGAATGGGGAAATTCATTCCTATCTTAGGTGGTATCATTTCAGGTGGTTTAACCTTTGCAACTATGAAACCGATGGGTGAAAGCTTGCAGAAAGAATTGTCTAAACTAGTCAACTATAGTGAAGTTCAATATCAAGAAGATGTTGAAACAATCCGAAAAGAGGCTGAAATAATCGAGGGTGAGTGAGATGAATCCTATCAAAGCTTTTGCTAAAATTTATGGGAATTACTTTTTGACCATGCAAGGTGTAAAAGTCATGAAAACGATAAAGAAAGATGACCACGCCGTTGTCGGTCTGGGAAAACTTTTTATTGCAGACAAGCTAATGGATACGGCTCGGTGGCTCATCAAGCCAGAGGAGAGAGAATGAAATTTTTCTGGGGACTTCTTGCCATTATTTTTATCAAACCGATTATTGGAATTGTGAAATTCTTTTGGATGCTCATCTCTTTTGCAGTTCAATTATTGTTTTACAAGCTATTATTTAAAATATTGGATTGGCTCTTTAAGCTTATTTAGATGCTAATCCAAGTCGCAGAGAACTAGCAGGAGCTACACTGCTAGTTTTTTAATCTCTTTCCATATGGTATAATATAAGCAGTAAAATCATTTTAGAACATTCAATGGAGGTCGTCATGGACAATATCATCGATGTGTCAATTCCTGTTGCAGAAGTGGTGGATAAGCATCCAGAAGTCTTGGAGATTTTAGTCGAACTTGGTTTTAAACCCCTTGCTAATCCCCTGATGCGTAATACTATCGGTCGCAAAGTATCGCTCAAACAGGGTTCTAAGTTGGAAGGAACTCCTATGGACAAGATTGTCCGCACACTGGAAGCGAATGGCTACGAAGTGATTGGATTAGACTAATGGCAGATGAACGGATTCATGTCTACGGGATATTTTGTTAGAATTGCATAATGGCGCCTCTCCTGAATCGGTTCAGGAGCGCTTTGATGCGACCTTTACAGGTGTTTCAGCCATCGAGATTTCCCTCATGGAGCACGAGCTGATGAACTCAGACTCAGGTGTCACCTTTGAAGATGTCATGGAACTCTGTGATGTTCATGCTAATCTTTTTAAAAATGCTGTTAAGGATGTCGAAGTTGCAGATACTGAGCATCCAGGTCACCCAGTTCGTGTCTTTAAGGAAGAAAATCTAGCTCTCCGTGCGGCCTTGATTCGCATTCGGAGATTGTTGGATACCTATGAGTCTATGGAAGATGAAGAAATGCTGGCGGAGATGCGTAAGGGTTTGGTGCGTCAGATGGGACTTGTGGGTCAATTTGACATTCACTACCAACGTAAAGAAGAACTCTTCTTTCCTATCATGGAGCGCTATGGACACGATTCACCTCCAAAAGTTATGTGGGGAGTGGATGATCAGATCAGGGAACTCTTTCAAACAGCTTTAGCGACAGCCAAGTCACTACCAGAAGTGTCAATTAGCAGCGTAAAAGAATCTTTTGAAGCCTTTGCGACAGAGTTTGAAAGTATGATTTTCAAGGAAGAGTCCATCCTCCTTATGATTCTCCTTGAGTCCTTTACTCAGGATGACTGGCTTCAGATTGCGGAGGAGAGCGATGCCTATGGTTATGCCATCATCCGTCCATCTGAGAAATGGGTGCCAGAACGCCAGAGTTTTGTCGAGGAAAAGAGTGCAGAGGAGCCCGTACAACTAGATACGACAGAAGGCCAAGTTCACCAAGTTATCGATACGCCAGAGGGTCAGTTTACTATCACCTTTACACCTAAGGAAAAGGAAGCAGTGCTGGATCGTCATAGTCAACAGGCTTTTGGGAATGGCTATCTATCGGTCGAGCAGGCAAATCTCATCCTCAATCACCTCCCCATGGAGATTACCTTTGTCAATAAAGACGATATTTTCCAGTATTACAATGACAATACGCCAGCTGATGAGATGATTTTCAAACGGACACCGTCTCAAGTTGGGCGCAATGTCGAACTCTGCCATCCGCCTAAGTACTTGGACAAGGTCAAGACTATCATGAAGGGACTTCGTGAGGGGACCAAGGATAAGTATGAAATGTGGTTCAAGTCTGAGTCGCGAGGTAAGTTTGTCCACATCACCTACGCAGCAGTGCACGATGAAGAGGGAGAATTCCAAGGTGTGTTGGAGTATGTTCAGGATATTCAGCCCTACCGTGAGATTGATACGGACTATTTCCGTGGATTAGAATAAGGAGAAAAAATGAGTTACGAACAAGAATTTATGAAGGAATTTGAAGCTTGGGTCAATACCCAAATCATGATTAACGACATGGCGCACAAGGAAAGTCAAAAAGTTTACGAAGAAGACCAGGACGAGCGTGCCAAAGATGCCATGATTCGTTATGAGAGCCGCTTGGATGCTTATCAGTTCTTGCTTGGTAAGTTTGAAAACTTCAAAGCAGGCAAGGGATTTCATGATTTGCCAGAAGGCTTGTTTGGTGAGAGAAATTATTAAACGAGATAGATTCTTGATTTTTTACTAAAATCTTGATAGAATATTTATATTAAATCCTTGTCAGAGCAGGGATTTTTTATTGAAAGGATTTTATCATGTCAAAGAAACTCAATCGTAAAAAACAATTACGAAATAGCCTCCGTCGTGCCGGTGCCTTTTCAAGTACTGTGACGAAGGTTGTAGAAGAGACAAAAAAAGTCGTGGAACGTGCAGAACAGTCAGCAAGCCAAGCTGGTAAGGCTGTTTCTAAAAAAGTTGAGCAAGCAGTAGAAGCTACTAAAGAGCAAGCTCAAAAAGTAGCCAATTCTGTGGAAGATTTTGCAGCAAACTTGGGTGGGCTTCCACTTGACCGTGCCAAAACTTTCTATGATGAAGGAATCAAGTCTGCGTCAGATTTCAAAAACTGGACTGAAAAAGAACTCCTTGCCTTGAAAGGAATAGGCCCAGCTACCATCAAGAAATTGAAAGAAAACGGCATCAAGTTCAAGTAATCTTTCTTGTCCCTTGCAATTCCAAGAAAAACTTGCTACAATAAAGCCATCAGAGGTGTTTTGAATCCCACATTTTACAGAAAGTGGCGGTGCTGAGAAGTCCACAAATGTGTCAAAACTGGTTGCTGATGGATGAAAAATGAAATATTACTGTCTTTTGCTTTTAAAGACGAGAGTTGCGGGCCTTGCCCGAAATTGGGTGGTACCGCGGATAAACACATTCGTCCCTGTCATATAGATGGCAGGGCTTTTCTTTTGCGTTTTGATCAAAGGAGGTTGTGATGAAGCAATCATTTAAAACTAATAAACTATACTATGGCTTTCCTGTTTTTATTCTAGGATATCAAGATCAGAATTTTGGATATAACATCACGACCTGTAGTTCCTCTTATAGTCTAGGAGATTGGATTGTGGTTGGAGTCGTTGCGAGAGAGAATGTCGCAGAGCAAATTAAACATTATCAAAAATTTACTGTGAATATCCCTGATGAAAATCTCATGCTCGAGATGGAGCAGGCTGGTTTTATCAGTCATCAGGAGAAATTGGAACGTTTAGGAGTGCATTATGAAATTTCTGAACGAACTCAGGCACCGATTTTAGAGGGTTGTCCAGTCGTTTTGGATTGTCAGGTAGATCGGATTATCGAGGAAGATGGAATCTGTCATATCTTTGCCAAGATTATCGAACGACTAGCTAATCCAGAACTTTTGGATGACAAGGGGCATTTTAAAAATGACCGCTTTGCGCCGATTTACTTTATGGGGGATAGCCACCAGCGCGTCTATCGTTATCTGGACAAGCGTGTAGATATTAAGGGGAGCTTCATCAAAAAAGGGAGGAAGAAGGATGACAAGAGCTGAGTTACCAGAACGGTTGGAAACAGAGCGACTTATCCTACGAGTCCGCACAGTGGCTGATGCCGAGGATATCCATGCCTACGCTAGTCTCCCAGAGGTCTCCTATCCAGCAGGCTTTCCTCCAGTCAAGACCTTGGAAGATGAGATTTATTATCTGGATCATATCCTTCCTAAACGTAATCAAAAGGAGAATCTCCCAGCTGGCTATGGAATTGTCGTTAAAGGGACTGATAAAATCATTGGCTCTGTTGACTTCAACCACCGCCATGCGGATGATGTGCTAGAGCTTGGCTATACCTTGCACCCAGACTACTGGGGCCGTGGCTATGTTCCAGAAGCAGCGCGGGCCTTGATCGACTTAGGCTTTAAAGATTTGGGTCTTCACAAGATTGAACTAACTTGTTTTGGCTCCAATGTCCAAAGTCAACGAGTCGCGGAAAAACTTGGATTTACCCTCGAAGCTCGAATCCGAGACAGCAAAGATGCCCAAGGCAACCGCTATGACAGTCTGATATATGGCTTGCTGAGGAGTGAGTGGGAGGTGATTTGATGCATCTTTTCATCATTGGTGCTCCAGCATCAGGAAAAATGACGATTGGTCAAGAACTGTCTCGACTGACAGATGCTACCCTCTTTTATAACCATCAAGCCATCGATTTTGCACTAGAAATCTATCAGGATTACACAGAGGAAATGTGGGAATTTGTTCGTGGAATCACCTTTCTTTCCTTGGAGCAAGTGCAAGAAATCAGCGATCAGTAATTTTAACTGACGTAATTGATTTTTCAAATCAGTGCCAGCTGATGTATTTGAAGCAAATTCAGGATTTGTTGAATGACTATCATCAAGAGATTATTTTTGTTGAATTGGAAACAAGCCTTGAAGAGCGTTTACGTCGAAATCGAACAGAGAATCGGTTGAAGCACAAGCCCTTGAAACGACATATTGAGGTGTCTGAAAGAGAAATTTTAGAGACCATTGAAACCCTTCAATTAAATTCTAAAATCCAACCGAATGAGCTACACCACTACTTTAAAATAAATAATACGAATTTGTCTGCAGAAGAAGCTGCTAAACAAATTCAAAATAAAATGAACAAAATAGAGAAAGGACAAACACATGTCTAAACAACTTCATGAAGACGTTCTCAAGACTCAAGAAGTTCAAAAGTCTCAATCTTTTTCGTTTGTGATTCCCACCACCAAATGTAACTGGAAAACTCTACCTTAATCGCTCTTGGAGTACAACATTCAAAGTAAACGAATCACAAAGAAACTGGGATTTCCCATTCAAGCCTGTATCCGAGGCTATAAGAATATCCAATACAGCAGAGGTAGAGTTTGAACTATTGAAGAATGAGTTAGAGGAGAGAATAGATGGCTAAAAAACCAACTTTTGTAGAACGTCGGACCATTCAAAATTTCGATGAATTACATACAGCAGTGATGCAATATGCTGATAAACACGGAGAGTATCCAGATGTTCAGCTAATCAATTACCAACTGAAAAATAGGATTTTTGATTAGAATCAGGACCATGCTTTATTTAGAGAAGCTATGCATACTCCAAATACACAGAAGCGAAATGAACTGTTAAAACAAGTTTTAAAGATCAATCCAGATTATTTTGCTACTGATTTTCACCCATTCTTATCAGAGGTTGAAGATTTTGATTTACCAACCTTTAGATTAGATTTAGGAGGCAAAGATTGAAATTAATGTATTATTTTAATACTGACAATAGATTGAGGAATCTTTTTAGCTCAAACTTGGAAAAATACTTATGTATGCGCTAACGTATTTTCCAATAATATCTCTAATTATATTCTGTCTTACCGATTTTTAAATTAGTTATAATTTTACAATTTGCCTTGATACTAATATATGTGTTTAACTATAAAAAAATCGATTTAATAAGTTTAGAGTTTTTTTCTTACTAAAAGTACTAAATCTTTTAGCTTTTATGAACGCATGGGATGGAATATTTTGCGGAATCTTGACTTACATTCTTTATAACCCTAAATCTAGTTGAATCAACTTTAATCAACGTATCTCAATATTTTTTTACTAATTATGGCATAAGTAAAAATCACATAAATAACTGGCTTATCATTGTAATACTTTTTAATATTACCATTGGTATTATCTGTTATAAAAACTATAATATCAATCAAGATATTTAAAAAAAGTTAATAAAATAGATATCTCCAAGGGAAAGACACTATGGAATGTATATGCCACGATGCTTATTAATTCGTTTTTTTATGGTATTATATCTATATTTATTACTTTATTTCTAAAGCTATTGATTTTTCATTCCGATTTAATAACTGACATTTTTTTATATTTAATTCATTTATTGCGCTTTTATTTAATATTCTGGTGGATAATTCATAATCTAATTAGACATGGTGCAAAAGATACCAAAGAAGTAATAGCATCATGGTTAATTGGTTCAATCTGTATATTACTGTTAGCAGTATTTAATCAAGTTGAAAATGAATTAATAAATGCTTTAACATGGTTTTTTTGCCAATTTTAATTCCTAGTCTAATTGGAGAAATAAATTCTCAATTCGATACAAAAAAACATAAGAAAAACCAATAAGAACTGAGAAAATGGATAGACACCTCTATCGAACTCAACTATATGGTTTTCTTACTCTATTAATGTTGAGTATTATTCCAAAGTTAACCGAAATTATTTGGGGTTTAAAGATTAAGAAGAAATTGGTCGAATTTATAACTCCCGAAGCTGATTGGATGTCTGAATTATTTGCCTCAACTATAATTATTTTTCGTTTGTTTCATATTATCATTAGTTATTGGGAAGATTATAATTTGGTTATTACAATATTTCTATTTAAACACCTATAATGGATATTACGTGTATCGTGACAATATGCATAGTATATTAATAAATCGTAGATATAAAAAGAAATATTCATAAAAGGAGAAAAAAATAATGTCTAAACAACTTTCACCTAAATACACTCCATCCTATGTTTAGGTTAGTCGTTAACAAAACAACTTCATGAAGATGTTCTCAAGACTCAAGAAGTTCAAAAGTCTCAACCTTTTTCGTTCGTGATTCCACCACCAAACGTAACTAGAAAACTCTATCTTAATCAAGCTTGGGGTACAACCTTCAAAGCAAACGAATCACAAAGAAGCTTAGATTCCCGTTCAAGCCTGTAGCTGAGTCCTGAAGGATATCTAAGGCAGTTGAGTCGAATCTATTGAAGAATGAGTTAGAGGAGAAAATAGATGGCTAAAAAGAAAAATAGAAAAAAAGAATTAAAACGCCAGCAAAAGTTGGATATCAAAGTTATTTCTGAAGAAGAGGTTGCTTGGACAGAAATCATGGCCAAAAATCCAACTTTTGTAGAACGTCGGACCATTCAAAATTTCGATGAACTACATACAGCAGTGATGCAATATGCTGATGAACACGGAGAGTATCCAGATGTTCAGCTAATCAATTACCAACTGAAAAATAGGACTTTTGATTGGAGTCAGGATCATGCTTTATTTAGAGAAGCTATGCATACTCCAAATACACAGAAGCGAAATAAACTGTTAAAGCAAGTTTTAAAAATCAATCCAGATTATTTTGCTGCTGATTTTCATTTATTCTTATCAGAAGTTGAAGACTTTGATTTGTCAACCTTTAAAAAAGTATTGGATTTTGAAATTCTAGTTTTAGAAAAATGGAAAATGAATGGATACAATAGTTGGAATTATTTTGAAGCACGCCCTATCTTGTCTGCTCTGATGTTTCTGATTGAGTATTATATGATGGAGAACTTCAATTTTAAGGCTGTAGAATTGATTGACCTATATTTGAGTAAGCGACCAGAACGTTTTCCTCCTAATTTTGTCTTCTGTATGCTTTCCTTGTATCATATTACTGGTCAGGAACTAAAGGTTGAACGTTTCTATCGTGAAGAATTAAATAAAGGGAAACGGGACGATACCATTCTTATTCATGCCATCATCTCTGCTTTTTCTCAAGGAAAAATTGAAGAAGCCAGTCAGCTATTTGCAAAATTAGTGAAAATCAATGATGAAGCTGTTGAATTCTTTATAGAGGAAGATTGGCAATTCAAAGTTATAGATATCGAAGACCAAGAATGCTATTGTCCAAATTCAGTTGAATCGCTACAAGCTAGTTTGTATCCTCTATTTGATTATTTACTAGAAAATATTATTTTAACAAAATTTCTAACAAACGAAGCCAAAAAATTCCGCCGTAAACCAGTATTTTCGAATCATTCTAGTATGATAAAAAATTTATCCAAGGTCACAGACTGGTACTCCTTTATGAGCGAGGAAGAAATGAAGGGAATTCGGATGGATCTTGTTCACATCTTTGTTGAAAATGGGATTCGTAGGTCTTCAGATTTCAAAAAATGGACTGAAAAAGAAGTTCTCGCTTTGAAGGGAATTGGTCCCGTAACCGTTAAAAAGCTGAAAGAAAACGGTATAATGTTTAAGAACGAGAAGTAATTGTTTATGGAAGGGGGGAGGTGAATTGTCTTGAATGAAATTTCTAATTTCATCCTGTATACTACACCAAATGGCGATGTTCAGCTAGATATCCTTTTACAAGATGAAAATCTTTGGTTGACTCAAAAAGGTCTTGCAGAGCTCTTTGGAGTTGAACGAAGTGTCATTACAAAGCACTTAAAAAACATTTATGATAGTGGTGAGTTGGATAAGGTGTCAACTTGTGCAAAATTTGCACAGGTTCAACAAGAGGGGAATAGAGCTGTCAGGCGTGAACTTGAATATTACAATCTGGATGCTATCATTTCAGTAGGCTATCGTGTAAATTCCAGTAAGGCTACTCAATTTAGAATTTGGGCAACCAAGACTTTGAAAGAATTTATCATCAAAGGTTTTGTTTTGAATGATGAACGCTTGAAACAAGGACAGACAGTTTTCGGACAAGATTATTTCCGTGAGCTTTTAGAACGGATTCGCTCTATTCGTTCTAGCGAGCGCCGAATCTATCAACAAATCACGGATATCTTTGCTGAATGTGCCATAGATTATGATCGAAACTCAGATATTACTAAAAATTTCTATGCTATGGTGCAAAATAAATTTCATTATGCAATTACTGGAAGTACTGCTGCAGAAATTATCTATCAACAAGCCGATGCTAGTAAAGAAAAAATGGGATTAACGTCTTGGAAGAATGCACCTGATGGACGAGTGCTCAAATCAGATGTAACTGTGGCTAAAAACTATTTGCAAGAAAAAGAAATTCGACAACTAGAGCGAACTGTTACAGCCTATTTTGATTATATCGAGGGTTTGGTTGAGCGCCGTAATACTTTTACAATGCGAGGATTGGCAGATAGTATTGATCGCTTTCTATCTTTTAATGAGTACGAAATTTTAGAAGGAAAAGGAAGTATTTCCAAGAAACAAGCAGACTCAAAAGCCATCCAGGAGTATGAAAAATTTAACCGAACTCAAAAAATTCTATCGGACTTTGATAAACATATTCTGAAGATAATGAGAGAAAGTTAATGTAAAATTTTTCACCATTTCTTTTGCTCATAGAAGATACTGAGAAAAAAACAAGATGAGTTGAATCACAGTCTATCTTCTACATACTAATTTTATTTAAAGATATTAACTAGAAAGGACAAACACATGTCTAAAGAACTTTCACCTAAATACAATCCAGCCGAGGTTGAGGCTGGTCGTTACCAAAAATGGCTTGACGCTGATGTTTTCAAGCCTTCAGGGGATCAAAGGCTAAGCCTTATTCAATCGTCATTCCACCGCCAAACGTGACTGGTAAACTCCACCTTGGTCACGCTTGGGATACAACTTTGCAGGATATCATCATCCGTCAAAAACGCATGCAAGGCTTTGATACACTTTGGCTTCCAGGGATGGACCACGCGGGGATTGCGACTCAAGCTAAAGTTGAGGAGCGCTTGCGTGGTGAAGGTATTAGCCGTTACGACCTGGGTCGTGAAAAATTCCTCGATAAGGTTTGGGAATGGAAAGACGAATATGCGACAACCATCAAGGAACAATGGGGCAAGATGGGGCTCTCTGTAGACTACTTCTCGTGAGCGTTTCACTCTTGACGAAGGTTTGTCAAAAGCTGTTCGCAAGGTCTTTGTGGACCTTTACAAGAAAGGCTGGATATACCGTGGTGAGTTTATCATCAACTGGGACCCAGCAGCTCGCACAGCCCTTTCTGATATCGAGGTGATTCACAAGGACGTTGAAGGTGCCTTCTATCACATGAACTACATGCTGGAAGACGGCTCACGCGCCCTTGAAGTTGCGACCACTCGTCCTGAGACCATGTTTGGGGACGTTGCGGTTGCAGTTAATCCAGAAGACCCACGCTACAAGGACTTGATTGGTAAAAATGTTATCCTTCCAATCGCTAATAAATTGATTCCAATCGTTGGAGACGAACACGCTGATCCTGAGTTTGGTACTGGTGTCGTGAAAATCACACCTGCCCACGATCCAAACGACTTCTTGGTTGGTCAACGCCACAACTTGCCACAAGTCAATGTCATGAATGACGACGGAACTATGAATGATTTGGCCTTCGAATTTGCAGGTATGGACCGTTTTGAAGCTCGTAAGGCTGTCGTTGCTAAGTTGGAAGAAATCGGTGCCCTCGTTAAAATCGAAAAACGTGTCCACAGTGTTGGTCACTCAGAACGTACAGGTGTAGTGGTTGAGCCACGCTTGTCTACTCAATGGTTCGTCAAGATGGACCAATTGGCCAAGAATGCCATTGCCAACCAAGACACAGATGACAAGGTAGAATTCTACCCACCTCGTTTCAACGATACCTTCCTCCAATGGATGGAAAATGTCCACGACTGGGTAATCTCTCGTCAGCTCTGGTGGGGTCACCAAATCCCTGCTTGGTACAATGCTGAGGGTGAAATGTACGTCGGTGAAGAAGCTCCAGAAGGTGACGGATGGACTCAGGACGAAGATGTCTTGGATACTTGGTTCAGTTCTGCCCTCTGGCCATTCTCTACTATGGGCTGGCCTGATGTTGACTCAGAAGACTTCAAACGTTACTTCCCAACTTCAACCTTGGTAACAGGTTACGACATCATCTTCTTCTGGGTGTCTCGTATGATCTTCCAATCCTTGGAATTCACTGGCCGTCAACCATTCCAAAACGTCCTGATTCACGGTCTTATTCGTGACGAGCAAGGACGCAAGATGTCTAAGTCACTCGGTAACGGGATTGACCCAATGGATGTTATCGAGAAATACGGTGCCGATGCCCTTCGTTGGTTCCTTCAAACGGATCTGCACCAGGGCAAGACGTGCGCTTCTCTTACGAGAAAATGGATGCTTCATGGAACTTCATTAACAAGATCTGGAACATCTCTCGCTACATCCTCATGAACAATGAAGGCTTGACCCTTGAGCAAGCAACTGCCAATGTCGAAAAAGTTGTTAACAAGGCAGCTGGAAATGTCACAGACCGCTGGATTCTCCACAACCTCAATGAAACCATCGGCAAAGCTACTGCCAACTTTGACAAGTTTGAGTTTGGTGTCGCTGGACATATCCTTTACAACTTCATCTGGGACGAGTTTGCGGACTGGTATGTTGAATTGACTAAGGAAGTCCTTTATAGCGAAAATGAAGAAGAGAAAGTCATCACACGTTCTGTTCTCCTTTACACTTTGGATAAGATCCTTCGTCTCCTTCACCCAATCATGCCATTCGTGACAGAGGAAATCTTTGGCCAAATCTCAGAAGGTTCTATCGTTACAGCAGAATACCCAACTGTCAATCCAGCCTTTGAAGACCTCGTTGCCCACACTGGTGTGGAAAGCCTTAAAGACTTGATTCGTGCAGTTCGTAATGCGCGTTCAGAAGTGAACGTAGCACCAAGCAAGCCAATCACGATTCTTGTTAAGACAAGCGATAGCGACTTGGAAGCCTTCTTTAACAGCAATGTCAACTACATCAAACGCTTTACAAATCCAGAACACTTGGAAATCGCATCAACCATCCCTGCACCTGAACTCGCTATGTCAAGCGTTATCACAGGAGCAGAAATCTACTTGCCACTAGCAGACCTCCTCAATGTCGAAGAAGAACTTGCTCGTCTAGACAAGGAACTGGCTAAATGGCAAAAAGAACTGGATATGGTTGGCAAGAAGCTCTCTAACGAACGCTTCGTAGCCAACGCCAAACCAGAAGTCGTCCAAAAAGAACGCGACAAACAAGCCGATTATCAAGCTAAGTACGACGCGACTGTAGCACGTATTGATGAGATGAAGAAACTCGTTAAATAAACACAGAAACACGGCGGAATGCCGTGTTTTTATGGTATACTGGTTATAGTAATTATAATTAGGAGTAAAATTAGTGGAATTAAAGGTAGCTACTATTTATACGATTGATAGAGAAAAATAATACTACAACAAAGAATATACCAGATGATGGCATAAAATTTGATGAGTATCTTCATACAGTTCTTATTACAATAGCAAATAATAAAATTGTAAAGAATTATAAATCAAAAGCAGAAACAACACAAGTTATAAATTGTATAAAAAAATATAATAGATAATCAAAAGCGAACCAACTGTTTGTGAAGAATTTTTTTGAATCAGTTTCTATGAGATTGTTGGAGAAAGAAATATCTGCACAGAGTAAAATAGAAAAAAATGAAAAAAAATCTGTTCAAGTTGGGTCACTGATTCAAGCATTGTTTTATGATAGAGATAATCAAAGATATATGTTTTTACTTGCAAAAAGTAGCTCATGTTGTTTTTTGTAAATCAAGTAGGTTTATCAGATACACAAGGTTTTTCCAAAAAGATATTAAAGTTTATAAATCAGCAACTTTTTATATTGATGCAACTAGTAGCGAAGAGATTGGAGTTCAACTACATCAAGATACAATTACTAAGTATTGGTATGATGAATTTCTGGAGCTAATTGAATTGACTAATGATGAGGAAAAATACAAAAAAACGCTTTCAATGCTATTGATGGTTTTTGAATAGAAAGATTAAGCAAGAATATCCAAAAGATCGAGCATTTTTTTAATGATTATTCTTCTATTGATGAATCATTTCCAAGAGAACGATTTAAAAATGAATTACTTGAATTACCAGAAAAGAAAAAAATTTGAGAGGAATTTTCAAGTAGTTGCCGATATTGTAAAAGGCTAGAATCCGTACAAATTATGAAGTATACCCGGGCATAAGATTAACAGTTTCAGAAAAATAGAGAAGTTATTGAAACTTATACAGAACAAGGGAAAAAGTATTTAAAAAAATACAAGTTACCGATGAAACGACTTATTTAGAATTTACGTATGGAAATGACAATATATGATATTCTATTAGAAAAAAATTTAAAACTGATGATGATCGACTTTACTTTGAAGCCAAACAATCATTTTTCTCTGGAAGCACTACCTGGAATTTCATTCTTTAAGACTCTTATAAAGGCAGTACCAGAACGAGATAAAATAATAATTAATTTAACTAATGATGCCGGGAGAGAGTTACGAATTGATAATTTAACACTGAATGATGTTTATATAGATTTTATATCTTACTCTGATCAAATCGACGTAACTATCTCTATAAATAAAAAAACATTTTTAAATAATACTCTATCAATCTTTAATTACAATAAGTTTATTGATAATCTAAGCAAGCTTGATAACGTTGTTTTTTTCTGAATTTTTTTGAGTTCGATAATAACTAGCAAAAGCAGAGTATATTTTTTTGAAGTTTATGATAACGATATGCTTGGTAAAGCATATCGAACAGAAAACTATATTTTTTTAAATATTATAAAGATAAGTGTTTTGAATATTCGAAAACAAATAGATTAGAATTGTTTTTCGAAAGTATTGTTTACTAATAATTTTTTTAATTTAAATGAGTTTCCCTTACTTCCAAACGATTTTCATATAGTCAGTAGTGAGTTCGATTCTAGAATAAAAAGAACTATTTCAAAAAAATGGGAGATACTATTTTCATTTATTTATCTATCTTCTTTTTCATTTCTTCACAAAGAGAAATTAAATTTATCTAAAGATGCAACAAAGAACATAACAGATGTTATAAATATAAATCAATTTTTCTTTTTTTATACTCCAAGGAAATATATGATATTTTTTTAATTGGATTTACCATGATGATATTTATCTGGATAAACTTACAATAGCAAGGGAAGTAATAGAATCGTCAATATTTGATTTTAGTGATTTAAAAATTAAGTGTAAGAGATATTTCAAGGGTTTATAATTTATATATAAAAAAATAATGTGTCGGAATATCTAAGTGCTAAAAAAAGGATATAGGTGATTTTATAGTACATACACTGTATGAAATGGATCAGTATAGTAATGTTATAATTGGTAGTTTTAGCAATAACTTTGTTGCGTTAGTAGCATTTATTACGACTACTATGATAGCTAATATTGTATCTGATTCTCCTCTAGATAATATTTTTTTAGTAAAGATATTCTATGGTTGTTGCTGTTTGCGCTTTTTTTGGTTCTTTTAATTTATTGTTATTTATCTAATAAAAAAATTTAATAAAGATGTGACAGATTTCAATAAAGTTTTTTTGAGAGATTAAAAAAATAATTATAAAGATATTTTTGATAGGGAAAAATATTGGTAGTTTATTTTCTGAATCTGAATTTAAACAGCAAGTTGAAAAATATATCAGAGATTAGACTGAATATAAATATTATTTGGATTGTATCTTCTATTTTATTAATTTTTTTCTTACCATTGTTGCATTATATAATAAATCTATTTAATCTATTTTTAGAAAGCAACTCACTACACGACAAACCCTCTAAGTTCGAACAGCTCTGAGAAGTACAAGATTGTAGCTTTCTTCTCAAGTGTTAGGGGGAATTGAGTTGGGATTTGAATAGACCAACGAGTTCAGAGTGGTGTATGCCAATGATGGTTTTTTATAATTTACGCCAATTCCATGCCCATTTCACCATTTACCTATGACACAGAAAAACAATTGAAAGGATCTTTCTATGCAACCAACTTACAACATTGACAATCCAAACTTGTCTTATGAAGCTAAACGTGATTTATGGCGGATAGGTTTTGGTCTGCAGAAAGTTGACAATCTAGTGCCATCAGCTTATATGGAATCTTTGGCTGAGAAACAGGCTCGGGGTGAACTGACTTATGAGCAGGTTTATGAGGATGCAACGGCTTATCATCATACCATTGATGCGAGTACGGAGGAGGCAGACTTGGTTTCTCTTCGTATCGTGGAACTATTATCTCGAAGAGGCTTTAGCTTCAGTCCTGCAACCTTACTTGCTATTCATAAGGAGTTGTTTCAAGATATATTTGAAACCTCTATTCCGGTGGGGCAATTTCGTCAGACCAATATCACAAAGAATGAACCTGTTTTGAATGGTGAAAGTGTTGTGTACTCTGATTACTCCATGATTCAAATGACATTGGATTATGATTTTAATCAGGAAAAACAAGTTGCATATGCGACACTAACCCAAGCGGATATGGTTAAAAAAAAATCCAGCATTTTATTTCAGGAATCTGGCAGATTCATCCATTTCGCGAAGGAAACACTCGGACGGTAACGGTCTTTTTGATTCAGTATCTTCGTGAGTTTGGTTTTGATATTGATAATACACCATTTCAGCAACATTCCAAGTATTTTCGTGATGCCTTAGTATTAGATAATGCAAAGATTTTACAGCGACGTCCTGAGTTTTTAACAGCTTTTTTTGAAAATCTCTTGCTCGGTGGTCAAAATGATTTGTCTTCAGAAAAAATGTATCTAGATTTAGACCTCGATTTTTCATAATCCTAATACTGAGTAAACATTGAATTTTAGGCAAAAATGAAGTAAATATTCTCATAAGAAAACGTATATCATCAAAGTTTTAGTCGCTTGATGATATGCGTTTTTTTAATTTTATAGACTGCTCGTTTAAACTCTAATTACCTAGTGCCTTCCGGAGCGAGACGGAATATTAGTCACATACAAAATGAGTACTATTAGGATTTTATTTTCGTGTACAATTTCAGCTATTCTTGTTATAATCAGCCTATAGGAATCAAGGAGGTGATTGTTATGGCTGTTTTTGTGTCTTTGGATGGAATTGTGGTAGAAGTACTTGATGTCTTTTCTTCTTTTAATGGGGATAGTGAGTTTTTCTTGTGTAAACATCTTAAAGACAAGAGTCAGTTTGTGATGGAACGCTCTCAGTTCGAGGAGATGTTCCAACTTCAAAGTAGTCGCTTGACGACGCAAGAAAAATTACAATTGTTTACCTCCGTGTTTGCTGGCCGTTATGATGTTTATGCTAAGAGTTTCATCAATGATCAAGGGAAAATTCAGTATTTTCCATCCTATGATTATGGTTGGAAGCAGTTGCCACCTGAAAAACGGAGTTTCCAGACATTGACGGATTCCGTTTTGAAATCTCATTTTCGTGGGGAGACAGCTATCGGTATCTTTCCTATGCACTTAGATGATAGCTGTTATTTTTTGGTACTGGATTTGGATGAAAGAGATTGGAAAGAAGCCGGTTTAGCCATTCGAAGAATAGCCAGGGAACGCCAGATGGAAGCCCATCTAGAGATTTCTCGTTCGGGTCACGGACTCCATATTTGGTTCTTCTTTGAGGAAGCGATTCCGAGTCGAGAGGCTCGCTTGTTTGGAAAGAAACTGTTAGAACTGGCAATGCAGGAAAGTATGCAACTGTCCTTTGATTCTTTTGATCGCATGTTTCCAAATCAGGATGTTCTTCCTAAAGGTGGATTTGGTAATTTGATTGCCCTTCCTTTTCAAGGAGAAGCTTATCATCAAGGGCGAACGGTCTTTGTGGATGAATATTTTCAGCCTTATGAAGACCAATGGAGGTATCTACAAGAAATTCAGAGGGTTTCAACTGCTAAAGTGGCACTGTTAATCCAAGAGGAGTTAGGCAAGCAAGAATTGGATAAGGAGTTGAAGGTCGTCTTATCCAATATGATCCAACTTGAAAAATCGTCTGTGACACCCAAGACACTTTTTTTCTTGAAAAATATGGCTTCATTTTCTAATCCCGAATTTTATTTAAAGCAGGCTATGCGACAGCCAACCTATCAAATTCCTGAGCGAATGTATTTATTTGGAGAATCCGATCATTATTTATGGCTGCCAAGAGGCTTGCTGTATCCATTGCAAGATAAATTTAAGCAGGTATCTGTGGAAGATAGGAGAAAGGTACAAAGGTCTATTAGAGTGGAATTTAAGGGAGCACTCACTTTTGAGCAAGAGTTAGCCCTGTCAGATATGATTTCCAAAGAAAATGGTTTACTCCATGCGGAGACTGGTTTTGGGAAGACCGTTTTAGGTGCTGCTCTCATCTCTGAACGGAAAACCAAAACAATTATACTAGTTCATAATAGGCAACTCTTAGATCAATGGCTGGATCGTTTAAACCATTTTTTGACTTTCGAAGAGGAAGAAGCTACCCGTTATACAGCATCAGGTCGTGAAAAGGTAATAGGCTATGTTGGGCAGTACGGTGGGACTAAGAAATGGCTGAGTAAACTGGTTGATGTTGTTATGATCCAATCTCTATTTAAGTTGGAAAATAGCCAAAGTCTTTTGGATAAGTATGAGATGATGATTGTGGATGAGTGTCATCACGTGTCTGCCTTGATGTTTGAAAAAGTTGTGGCTCAGTTTAGAGGTAAGTATCTTTACGGTTTGACGGCTACGCCTGAGCGTAAGAATGGTCATGAGCCTATTGTTTTTCAGAGAATTGGTGAGATACTCCATACTGCTGATAAGAGGGAAACGGATTTTAAACGGCAATTGCAATTAAGATTCACTTCTTTTGGTCATTTGGAGATTGAAAAGACCAAAGCAAGTAATTTTATACGGCTTAGTGATTGGATTGCTACTGACTCAGTGAGGAATCAGTTGATTCTCAAGGATATTCTAGCCCAAGTGGCAGAAGGGCGGAATATCTTGGTTCTAGTCAATCGAATTCAACAGATAGATGTCTTTGAAAAATTATTGAAAGAGAAAGAGGTTGATGACTGTTATATTATTAACGGAAAAACTAAAGTCCGAGAGAGAACAAGTTTACTGGAGACGTTAGAACAGTTAGATAAAGGGTTTGTTTTGTTGTCTACTGGAAAATACATTGGCGAAGGTTTTGACTTGCCTCAGTTGGACACGCTTATCTTGGCAGCACCCTTTTCTTGGAAAAATAATTTGATTCAGTATGCAGGTCGGATTCATAGAAACTACAAAGATAAGTCTTTGGTACGTATTTTCGATTATGTGGATATTCATGTTCCTTATTTAGAAAAGATGTTTCAGAAACGACAAGTAGCTTATCGAAAGATGGATTATCGTGTCATCGAGGGTGAGGAGAAACAATTCGTTTATGTTGATAGTAGATATGAGAAGGTGTTGAGAGAGGACTTAGCAGGGGAAAGACAGGGGGGGTATGCTTATTTTACCTTATGTGCACCAGACAAAACTGATGAATTTTCTAAAAGAATTTAGGATTAGTCAAATTGAGATATGTATACCAGAGACGGTTGCAAATAAATCCGGGCTAGACCAGTTGAAGAGCAAGAAGATTAAAGTATCTTTTACTCAATCAAAAATAGTCACGCCTATTCTATTGGTGAACAAGACCATTGTTTGGTATGGTGCAATGCCATTATTAGGGAAGGTAGATGAAATGACTATACTACGTTTGGAATCAGCTAGTATAGCTTCTGAAATAGTGGCAGGTTTACGATAGAGAAAATTTTTAAAAATTTCTATGTATGATTTTCATTTTGCAGGAACGCGAAGTCTTGACGGGTCAACGACTCAATGAACTGGAAATCAACGGTATTCGTTTAACCAAGTTTAAAAATGGGGAAATAGGTATTGAATTTATCTGGATTGATACTGAAAATCCACCTCACGATGCCATCGGATGGGTAGCAAAGAAATAATTCTCCCCCTTAACCTTTGACTATTCTGCAAAATTATCGTAAAATAAAGAGTAAATGATAAAATGAGGTCAGAGTCTGTTCGCTCTGGCGATAGTAGTATAAATGAGGAGAAACGCTTTGGAATTAGAAGTATTTGCTGGGCAAGAAAAAAGTGAACTATCTATGATTGAGGTAGCGCGTGCTATCTTGGAACTTCGTGGTCGCGATCATGAGATGCATTTTAGCGATCTTGTAAACGAAATTCAAAACTACCTTGGAACATCAAACAGCGATATCCGTGAAGCTTTGCCTTTGTTCTACACAGAGTTGAACTTTGACGGTAGCTTCATCTCACTTGGAGATAACAAATGGGGGCTTCGTTCATGGTATGGTGTGGACGAAATCGATGAAGAAATCATCGCTCTTGAAGAAAATGACGACGATGAAGTAGCACCAAAAGCTAAGAAAAAAAACGTGTCAATGCCTTCATGGATGGCGATTCAGATGCTATTGACTACAATGCAGATGACCCAGAAGACGAAGATGCATACGAAGCAGATCCAGCTCTTTCATATGATGATGAAAATCCAGATGATGAGAAAAACGAAGTGGAAGCTTACGATGCAGAAATCAACGAAATCGCTCCTGATGACTTGGGTGAAGACGTGGATCTTAACGAAGAAGACGACGAGTTTTCAGATGATGATTCTGAAAACATCGAGGAATAAAAGTTAGCTATTGACAATTATCCTATTTTTAGGTATTATATTGTTCGGGCACCTCTTTTAGAGGTCGGGGCTCCCTAGTTCTTAGGGAGCTATTTTTGTTTTTTCAAGAAGTTATCTTCTTGATTATTCTTATTAGTAGGGTCTTGTTTTCTATGTCCCCTCGTAGTTAACAAGACCTTGAGCATTTTAGAAAGAGGAATCTATGTCTACGAAATATATTTTTGTAACTGGTGGTGTGGTATCGTCTATTGGGAAAGGGATTGTGGCAGCGAGTCTAGGCCGTCTCTTGAAAAATCGTGGTCTCAAAGTAACCATTCAAAAATTTGACCCTTATATCAATATCGATCCGGGAACCATGAGTCCTTACCAGCACGGAGAAGTTTTTGTGACAGATGATGGAGCTGAGACAGATTTGGACTTGGGTCATTATGAACGTTTCATCGATATCAATCTCAATAAATATTCCAACGTGACAACTGGGAAAATTTACAGTGAAGTTCTTCGTAAAGAACGCCGTGGAGAATACCTTGGGGCAACTGTTCAGGTTATTCCTCATATCACAGATGCTTTGAAAGAAAAAATCAAGCGTGCCGCTCTAACGACTGACTCTGATGTCATTATCACAGAGGTCGGTGGAACTGTTGGGGATATCGAGTCCTTGCCATTCTTAGAGGCCCTTCGTCAGATGAAGGCAGATGTGGGTGCGGATAATGTTATGTACATCCATACAACCCTGCTTCCATACCTCAAGGCAGCTGGTGAAATGAAGACCAAACCAACTCAACACTCTGTCAAAGAATTGCGTGGATTGGGAATCCAACCAAATATGTTGGTTATTCGTACAGAAGAGCCAGCTGGTCAAGGAATTAAAAACAAACTAGCACAGTTCTGTGATGTGGCACCAGAAGCCGTTATCGAATCGTTGGATGTTGAACACCTTTACCAAATTCCATTGAACTTGCAGGCGCAAGGCATGGACCAAATTGTTTGTGACCACCTGAAACTAGACGCACCAGTAGCGGATATGACAGAATGGTCAGCTATGGTGGACAAGGTCATGAACCTTAAGAAACAAGTTAAGATTTCCCTTGTTGGTAAGTATGTTGAGTTGCAAGATGCCTATATCTCAGTGGTCGAAGCTTTAAAACACTCTGGCTATGCCAACGATGCAGAAGTTAAAATCAATTGGATCAATGCCAATGATGTGACAGCAGAGAATGTGGCGGAACTCTTGTCTGATGCAGATGGAATCATCGTACCAGGTGGTTTTGGTCAACGTGGTACTGAAGGGAAAATCCAAGCCATTCGCTATGCGCGTGAGAATGATGTTCCAATGTTGGGTGTCTGCTTGGGAATGCAGTTGACTTGTATCGAGTTTGCTCGTCACGTTTTGGGTCTTGAAGGTGCCAATTCTGCAGAGCTTGCACCAGAAACAAAATACCCTATCATTGATATCATGCGTGATCAGATTGACGTTGAGGATATGGGGGGAACCCTTCGCTTGGGACTTTATCCTTCTAAACTAAAACGTGGCTCTAAGGCTGCGGCTGCTTATCACAATCAAGAAGTGGTGCAACGCCGTCACCGTCACCGTTATGAGTTTAACAATGCCTTCCGTGAGCAGTTTGAGGCAGCAGGCTTTGTCTTCTCAGGAGTTTCTCCAGACAATCGTTTGGTCGAAATCGTGGAAATTCCTGAAAATAAATTCTTTGTAGCGTGTCAGTATCACCCTGAACTGTCAAGTCGTCCAAATCGTCCAGAAGAACTCTACACTGCCTTTGTCACTGCAGCAGTTGAGAACAGTAATTAGCAAAATCAGAACCTTTGAGAAGAATCTCAGAGGTTTTTTGCTTGCATATTTAGGATAAGATTTGCAAAATAAAAACATAGTGATATAATTAACATAAAAAATCCTAAGGAGGATCTACAATGAAAAAAATCACCCTATTTAGTTTAGCTTTAGCAGGCCTAGCTTTGCTTGTTTCACCTCATTCAGGGCAGGCATTTGAGCTTAAAGAAGAATGGGTTGTTAAGTGTGGAGTACAGTATCAAGATGGCAAGATTCTTCGATTTAATAATGGCCATGAAGTGGATATTAAAGTCTTGGATTTGCCAAAAACAGAGAAAATCGAGTGGACAGTTAGTCTCAATGGTCAAGATCAAACTGTCAATTTCCTAGGTCAAGAAAAGGACAAGTCTATGATGGGTGTAGAGGGACGTTATCTGAATTTCTATGTTCCATATGGCTATAGAGGAGATATCAAGGTAGAGGCCAAGAGCGGAACGAAGTAAAGACCTGGTCAACGAAAGTTGTGGATGATATTCATAATGATAGTGGAAAGAGAGGCTACTACCATATTAAAGAATCAAATGATCAATACACCTACCTTGATACAAAATGGGACTATCAAACCAAGACTTACACTGCTACCTTACCAGAGACTGTCAATGGTCAAAAAGTATATGCTTGGGCAGACTATGACAATAGTGAGTTGAAACTTGAAAAACTAAAATCTATCAGTCGTAAATATGATGGAGGATCTTTCAAAGAACTTTATCCGATTGTAAAAGCAGAAAGTTGGCTAAAATCAAACCAAAACTGGTACTATCAAAAACAAGGTCAATTAGTGCAGAATGATTGGGTTTATGACAAGGGAACTTGGTACTTTATGAATGATAAAGGAGTCATGTTCAATCAAACTTGGCTTTATCAAGGTAACAACTGGTATGCCTTTAAATCATCAGGAGCCATGATTGCGAGTGACTGGCTTTACGATCAAGGCAAGTGGTACTATTTATCAACTTCAGGAGCTATGAAAGCAAGCTCTTGGGTTTATGACAAGGGAGACTGGTATTATGTAAGTTCTTCTGGTGCCATGCTAGCGAATGATTGGGTCAAAGATAATGGCAAGTGGTATTATCTGGCTTCATCAGGTAAGATGCTTCGCAATACCTACACACCTGATGGTTACTACGTTGGCAACTCAGGTGCCTGGCAATAAGAATAATACTCTTCGAAAATCCCTTCAAACCACGTCAGCTTCATCCACAACCTCAAAACAGTGTTTTGAGCTGACTTCGTCAGTTCTATCTACAACCTCAAAGCAGTGCTTTGAGCAACCTGTGGCTAGCTTCCTAGTTTGCTCTTTGATTTTCATTGAGTATAAGAAGTCCTTTTCCTTAAAGGAAGAGGCTTTTTACTTGCTTTTCTGCTACTTCCTCATTTGTCCTAAAGCCTTTTTTGTGTTAAAATGAATGGTATGAAAGCTAAAAAAATGTGGATGGCAGGTCTGGCTCTGCTTGGTATTGGGAGCCTTGCCCTTGCTACGAAAAAAGTTGCAGATGACCATAAGCTCAGGAAGACTCAGGAAGAGTTGACAGCGATTGTACGAGACCATTTTTCAGACATGGGGGAAATTGCGACCCTCTATGTTCAAGTCTATGAAAGCAGTCTAGAGAGCTTGGTTGGTGGCGTCATTTTTGAGGATGGCCGTCATTATACCTTTGCCTATGAAAATGAAGACCTAGTCTATGAGGAGGAAGTTTTATGATACAACCAGCAAGTTTAGAAGAATTAGCATCTTTAGTGGAAAAAGACGGTAAGAAGGTCTTTCTTTTTGTGGCAGACTGGTGTGGTGATTGTCGTTATATCTATCCTGCCTTGCCAGAAATTGAGGAGACCAATCCAGAGTTCACCTTTATTCGAGTGGACCGAGACCAGTACATGGATTTAGCCAAACTCTGGGATGTTTACGGGATTCCTAGCCTTGTTGTTCTAGAAAAAGACAAGGAAATCGGTCGTTTTGTCAATCGCGATCGTAAAAGCAAGCAACAAATTAATGACTTTTTAGCAGGATTGAAATAGGAGAAAAGGAAACAATGATTTTTACATATAACAAAGAACATGTCGGTGATGTCCTTATGGTCATCGTGAAAAACAGCGGAGATGCCAAACTAGATGTGGAACGCAAAGGCAAGGTGGCTCGTGTTTTCCTCAAAGATAATGGGGAAACAGTAGCTTGGAATATTTTCGAAGTTTCCAGTTTGTTTGAAATTGCAGATCGTGGTCAAGTCTTTTTATCAGATGAGCAAGTCGCTCGTTTGAACCAAGAATTGCAGGCGGAAGGTTTTAAAGAGGAAATTGTTAATGACAAGGAACCTAAATTTGTTGTTGGTGAAATTGTTGAGATGGTAGCCCATCCAGATAGTGACCACCTTAACATCTGCCAAGTTGCAGTAGCAAGTGACAAGACAGTGCAAATCGTAGCAGGGGCTCCCAATGCGCGTGTGGGGTTGAAAACCATTGTGGCTCTTCCTGGAGCTATGATGCCAAAAGGCAATCTTATTTTCCCAGGTGAACTTCGTGGTGAAAAGAGTTTTGGCATGATGTGTAGTCCTCGTGAATTGCATCTGCCAAATGCTCCGCAAAAACGTGGTATTATTGAATTATCAGAAGACCAAGTTGTCGGAACACAATTCGACCCAGCTAAGCACTGGACTGCCTAGGAAGTTGTCAGTATCTGATAGACCAGCTAGAAGGAAATAAGATGGCAAAAAATGTTGTGATTACAGGAGCGACCTCAGGAATCGGTGAAGCGATTGCGCGTGCTTATCTGGAGCAGGGTGAGAATGTCGTTCTAATCGGACGACGGACAGACAAACTAGAAGCCCTTAAGGCGGAGTTTGCAGAAATTTTTCCAAATCAAACCGTCTGGACCTTTCCATTAGATGTCACGGATATGACTATGGTAAAGAGTGTCTGCTCTGATATTCTAGAAACGATAGGTCAGATTGATATTCTGGTCAACAATGCAGGCTTGGCTCTAGGTTTAGCACCTTATCAGGACTATGAAGAGTTGGATATGTTGACCATGATGGATACCAATGTCAAAGGTTTGATGGCAGTTACTCGCTGTTTCTTGCCAGCAATGGTAAAAGCCAATCAAGGACATATCATCAATATGGGCTCAACCGCAGGAATTTATGCCTATGCAGGTGCAGCAGTTTATTCAGCTACCAAGGCAGCGGTTAAGACCTTTTCAGATGGACTGCGAATTGATACCATCGCAACGGATATCAAGGTGACGACCATTCAGCCTGGAATTGTCGAAACAGATTTTTCGACGGTACGTTTTCGCGGTGATAAAGAGCGGGCTGCGTCCGTTTACCAAGGAATCGAAGCCTTGCAAGCTCAGGATATTGCAGACACAGTAGTCTATGTGACCAGTCAACCTCGTCGTGTGCAGATTACAGATATGACCATTATGGCCAATCAACAGGCGACAGGATTTATGGTTCATAAAAAGTAAAAAATTTCCTCGAAAGTTACAAATTTCTGTAACTTTTTTTGATTTCCCTACGAATAGATAAGTAGGAGGAAGAAAATATGTATAATAAAGTTATCATGATTGGGCGTTTAACGTCTACACCAGAATTGCACAAAACCAACAATGACAAGTCGGTAGCGCGAGCAACTATCGCTGTGAACCGTCGTTACAAAGACCAAAACGGGGAACGCGAAGCCGATTTTGTTAATATGGTCCTATGGGGCAGACTAGCAGAAAGCTTGGCAAGCTACGCAACTAAAGGTAGTCTCATTTCAGTGGATGGAGAATTACGTAACCGTCGCTTTGAGAAAAATGGTCAAATGAACTATGTGACCGAAGTTCTTGTGACAGGATTCCAACTTTTGGAAAGTCGCGCCCAACGTGCCATGCGTGAAAATAATGCAGGCCAAGATTTGGCGGATTTGGTCTTAGAAGAGGAAGAATTGCCATTTTAAGCATTAAAAAGTCTGAGTTGCTCTCAGGCTTTTTTATACTGTCTAAATGTGTTACAATGAACTAGTTGAAACTTTTTGGAGGTTGGAATGAGTAAAGAATATACAAGAACAATCGTCAAAATTATATTTTGTACAGTAGTCGTATTTGTTTTTGCGATTTATACTCATGTGAGTCAGACAGATCCTATTCCGGGACAAATAAAAGTTGGAGCGACTTATATGACGATGAATAGTGAATTTTATAGACATTTACATAATGAGATTCAACGCTATTCTGATTCAGAAGGTCAGATATTGTATACTCGGGATGCAGAGATGAGTGAAGAAAAACAGAGTAAACAAATTGATGAGTTTATAGAGAAGCGAGTGAATGTTATTGTTATTAATCCGGTTAAGAGTGATAGCGAGCAAATTGTAGAAGCGTTAAGTAGGGCAAAGAATTTTGGAATTAGAGTTATAGCAGTAGATAGTCAGTTGAATAATATAAAAGTTGATACGAGCATAGTTTCTGATAATTACCATGCTGGGATATTAATTGCCAAGGATTTGATGAAACGTACCTCAAATGCTCATATTCTTTTGTTAACGCACAAAGATGCTTTATCAGCTAATCAGAGAATAACTGGTTTTTTGGATACAATAAAATCAGAAGAACATTATCAAATTATCTCAGAAAGAGAAACAGTTGGTCAAACAGAGTATGCTATGACTACTGTAGGTGATGCCTTATCTGAAGGTTTACAATTTGATGCTATAGTGGCTTTAAATGATAGAGCAGCTATAGGAGCTTTTAGCAGCAATTAAAGAATTGAAAGTAACTTCAAAAAAACTTATTTACGGAATAGATGGTTCACCAGATATGAAGCATTTATTAGCTACAACAGATGAAGTTACGGGAACGGTTGCTCAATTTCCATCTCATATGGGTAGAAAAGTATCGGAAACAATAGATTTATTAGTAAAAAAAGAAGAAGTTGAAGAATTATATACTATACCTGTACAATTTGTTGATAAAAAAATAATATAATTCAGTTTGATATTAATGGGTGGCAGTAATGAAACAGGTAAAAAGGTGTCCAGTACTCTATAATTTTGCTTTTTATTAATTAATTTTTCTAACCATTATATACAATGGAGCTTTTGTATATACAGATTACAAACTATGTAATTTCAAAGGGACAGATGATACTCTTATTGGGAGAATTAAACAATATTTCAAAATCACCTGACCAGATTTTTTGGTATTCAATTATCTTTTTTTGTCGGTATTATTTTTTTATATCTACCTATAAAATGTATTCAACTGAGAAAAAAATGGCCAATTTTTTTCAAAAATGGAATTTGTTTGAAATAGTATTAATGATTGGTGTTATATGGTCACAAAATCTGTCATACAATGGAATAATATTATTAGTTTTTGCTGATATATTCTATAGTTCAAGAGAGTTTCAAGACTCTGATAGTAAACGTTCTTGGATTATTTTTATTTTCTTGAGTTTTTTTAATGTTACTTTTAACAGACTATGAAATCTTGTCACTATTTATAAAAGTTCCATCTCTTTCTACCTATATCCAATTTTACCCATCGTCCATACGAGGTGTAGTGTTATTTTTAGAAAATGCATTGACGTCATTAAACGTTATTATTTTCATCATCTCTTTATTGTCTTATATCCTATACGTGATTAAAGAGCACCATAATATTGAGGAAGAGCTTAAAATGTTATCTAGAGTCAACACTGAATTGAATCATTACATATCGTTATCAGAGAAAATCGCTGAAGATCGAGAAAGGAAAAGAATTGCTCGGGAAATTCATGATACTCTAGGTCATGCGTTGACAGGAATTTCAGCAGGGATTGATGCTGTTTCTGTACTAATTGATGTTCATCCTATCCGTGCTAAAGAACAGTTGAAAAATGTTTCAAATGCAGTTAGAGAGGGGATCAAAGATGTTAGGGGATCATTACATAGACTAAGACCAGGAGCTTTGCAAAATAATGGTTTAAAAGATGCTCTAATATTAATGATTAGTGAGTATGAGTCTCTATCAAAACTCTCTGTCGATCTAAAATATGAATGGGGGAATATTGATTTAGATGTTATGCAGGAAGATACTATTTTTAGGATTATACAAGAATCTATGACAAATTCTGTTCGTCACGGACATGCTAGTAAAATGAGCATTCGCTTTATGAGTGAGGATAACAACATAATAGTTTTGCACGATAATGGAATAGGTTTTGACGACTTACAAATTGGGTATGGCTTGAAACAAATGAGAGAGCGAGTTTCTATTTTAGGTGGTTCTATTCATTTTGAAAATAGGGAAGGATTTTACACTAAAATAGTTTTTCCAAAAATAGGAGGTGAAGTATATGATAAAGGTAATGATTGCAGATGATCAGGCGTTAATTAGAGAGTCTTTGCAGATCATTTTATCAGTATATGCTGATATTGATGTTGTATCCGTCGTTGGTGATGGTATCGAAGCTATGGATAACATTATGACTGTAAAACCGGATATAATTTTAATGGACATTAGAATGCCCAGAATGGATGGAGTATTGGCTACAAAAGAAATCAAAAAACTTTTTCCAAATATAAAAATTATAATCTTAACAACATTTGATGACGACGAATTCATTTTTAGTGCTTTAAAATATGGTGCATCTGGCTATTTATTAAAAGGAGTTTCAACCGACGAGTTATATCAAGCCATTCAGACAGTGTATAAAGGTGGAGCTATGATTAATCCTAATATAGCTAGTAAGGTATTTCAATTGTTCTCGCAGATGGCACAGACCAATTTTTCTATTACTGTGAAGGAAGAGAATATTGAAAATATATCACTGACAGAATGGAAAATTATTCAGCAAGTGGCATTTGGAGAATCAAATAAGGAAATTGCCAGTAATCTTTTTTTATCCGAGGGAACAGTGCGCAATTACCTTTCTATCATTCTTTCAAAACTAAATTTGAGAGATAGGACACAGTTAGCCATATGGGCTGTACAAACAGGTGTGACACAAAAGAATTTTTCAAAGGAAATGGATAAATGAAATTAAAGCAATTGTTTCTAGCGATACTGTTTGTGCTAAGTTGCTTGAGTTTATTTCTTATTTGGGAAAACAAGCAGATAAAGATTATTAGGCTGGGTTTTTATTCTGATTCTAGTTGGGGAATTCCTACAGGGAATAACAGCTATGTACTAGATGAGGCTATTAAGAAATTTGAAGAGCTTCATCCAGGGGTTAAAATTGTATATGATTCAGGTATTCCTAAGGAGGAGTATTCTAATTGGATTTCAAGTCAAATTTTAAAAGGTTCTGAACCGGATGTATTTCTATTATCAAGCGACCAATTATCTTTATTTGCATCAAAAGGTATTTTAAAAAAACTAAATTCCTATCTGTCTCAAGAAGATGCCTCTAATTTCTATGATGTATCTTTGCAGGCAGCAAAATACGGAGATGATTTATACGGTCTTCCATATGAAAGCAATCCCATGTTGATGTGTGTAAATCAAGATTTACTTTTAAGAGAGGGCATTGAAATTCCTGAAGTAGGGTGGACGCAGAAAGATCTCTATGAGATTAGTAAAAAAGTTACAAAAGATACCGATGGAGATGGAATCGTTGATCAATTTGGGATAACAGGATATAGTTGGAAAGAATCTCTAGCGGCCTTTGGTGTTACTATTTCTGAGAGTGGTATTCCTCGTATAGATTCGTCAGAAATGAAGGATGCTTTATCCTATATAAGGGGATTGAATCAATTAAACGGACGTTACAAAGTAACCTATAAAGATTTTGATGAAGGGCATGTGGCCTTTTATCCAATGAGTTTGGCACAATATCGAACATATAAACCTTTTCCTTATCATGTGGCCAAATATACAAATTTTAACTGGACATGTATTTCATTGCCAACTACTAAGGAAGACATTCGTTCTACTGTAACAGATACTTCCTTATACGTGGTTTCTTCGCGTTCTCGCAATTCAAACCTTGCCGTATCGTTTATAGAATTTTTAACAATTAATCGTGAAATTCAACAAAATTTATTTAATAAGGGTCAAGGAAGCTCAGTATTACCAGAGGTAGTAACTAGTTTGAAGAGTGAAGAGTTGATGAAGAAAGGAATGATTGGTCAGAATGCCTTAACGACTACTTCACTGGATTATATAATGAAAAAAATTCAATTACAACTATTTCAAAAGGAATAGATTCAAAATCATTGGTTGGAATAGAAGAAAGATTAGAAGCATTATCTATGGATGAAAATAACACGGATATTGAAGGTAGTCTTATTAAGTTACAAAAAGAACTAGATATAGGAACCCTTAAATAGATATCAAGATTATTATTTCTTAAATAATACGAACATGGCAGATGTCTTTATTGACATTTGTCATTTTTTTATTGACATTTATCAATAAACTTTTGTGACATTTAACAATTATAAAGTGAAGATAAGGATGATAGAATAAAATCAATAAAAGGAGGGAAATATGAAGTATTTGATATTAGTCAGTCATGGAGGGCTCGCAGAGGGATTGAAATCATCTCTTTCTATGTTTGCTTCGGATAAGGTAGATGATGTCATAGCGATTGGCTTAAAAGATGGAGAAAGTCTTGCAGGTTTTTCTGTAGAGGTCAAGAATGTTATTGCATCTCTGGATGAAAATGATTCGGTTCTTGTTTTAGCAGATATTGTTGGGGGAAGTCCTTTAACAACTGTTGCAACAGTATTAGAAGAATTTGGAAAATTAGAGAATGCAACTATTTTGGGAGGTATGAACTTAACAATGGCACTTACAGCAGTGGTGATGAAAGACATTCTGACTGGAAGTGAACTTGTTTCTACGATATTAAACGAATCATCATCGGCTCTACAAGAATTTGAAGTCGGATCAGATGATAATCTTAATGAAGAAGACGATATTTAGTTATATAAGGAAAGGGATAAAAAATTATGGTAGTAACATTTGTACGAATTGACGATAGAATGATTCATGGACAAACAGTCACTAGATGGGCAAAAAGAACATCCATGTGATGGATTAATTGCAGTAAATGACGCTGCTGCATCTAATAAGGTTTTAATTCAGGCATATAAAGGTGCGTCAGATAAAAAAACATTTGTTTGGACAAAGGAAGCGTTTAAAGAAAAATCATCTAAAGTAACAGAATCGGATAGTAGATATTTTTTGATTACTAAAAATCCAATTGATATGAAAGAAATTTTAGTAGACCAGGGCTTTATTCCAGGAGATGTTAAAGAAATTATTGTAGGACCTGCTAACGATAGACCAGGTGCTATCAAGTTGGGAAATAATCAATCAATTACTCAAGAGGAAGCAGTTGCACTAGAAGCAATTGAAAAAGCAGGATATAAAGTTAGATTCCAATTATTACCAGATGTATCTATTGGCTATTGGAGTGATTTTAAATCAAAATTTGGATTTTAATAATGAAATAAGGAGACAAAATGATGGAAATTTCTTGGATTCAAGCAGCTCTTTTAGGATTGTTTGCAAGTTTAGCATCGATGCCAGGTATGGGGGGATCCAGTATTGGTAACTATACTTTGGGGCGTCCATTAGTTGGTGGTTTAATTGTAGGTTTAATATTAGGAGATATAACAACAGGGGTAATCGTTGGTGTGGCTTTACAGGTATTATATATTGCCTTAGTGACACCTGGTGGAACTGTATCGGCCGATGTACGGGCAATTTCTTATATCGGAATTCCGTTATCTATCCTATTTGTTCATGCAAATAATATTTCAGGTGAAGTGGCGATTGCAGCAGCAGCAGCGCCAATTGGAGCCGCGGTTGGAACAATTGGAACTGTTTTATTCTATGGTACAGCTACTATGAACTTGCTTTGGCAACACATTGGATGGAAAGCTGTAGAGAAAGGTGATTTTAAGAAGTTATATGCTGTTGATTGGGTATATCCTTGGATTTCACATTTTATCTTTTCTTTCTTACCAACAATGATTATTACAAAATTTGGACCAGATATGGTTGATCTTATGAAAGTATATCTTCCGATGGATGGTTTGTAATGAAGTCTCTATTTACTGTAGGAGCACTCCTTCCATGTGTGGGTATTGCAATACTTTTGAAACAAATTGTTACAAAAACAACAGACTTTATTCCTTTCTTTGTCGGGTTCACGTTAGCAAAATCTTTAGGCTTGAACTTAGTAGCAAGTGGTGTTGTGTCATTAATTTTTGCAGTAATTTATTATGAATTAGAAGTTATTAAATCTGCCCGTACGACAGCAGTTGTCAGTGATATGGGATTTGATGAAGAGGAGGATATTTAGAATGAGTCGAAAAAAAATATCAAGAAAAACATTGACAAAATCATTTCACCACTGGTTCTATGGACATCTGACATGTTTTTCTCAAGAACATATGCAAACTTTTGGATATTTAACTTCTATGCTTCCAATTGTAGAAGAAATGTATGATACTAAGGAAGAACAAAAAGAAGCTATGCAAACATACACAGCATTCTTTAATACTGAGCCGCAGTTGGGTTCTCTAGTAGTTGGGATAACAGCTGGTTTGGAAGAAGCGCGTGCAAATGGAGATGCCGTAGATAGTGAGACCATCAATGGAATGCGAGCCGGTCTAATGGGGCCTATTGCAGGTATTGGAGATTCACTTATTGTAGGAACATTAATTCCTGTTCTTTTGGGGATAGCTCTAGGTCTTTCTAAAGGAGGAAATATTTCTGGTGCAATATTCTATATTATTGCATGGAATCTATTAGTCTATCTTGGAATGCGTTTTGCTTATTTTAAAGGATATGAACTTGGAGATAAAGCAGTAGAATTTTTAGTAGGTCCTAAAGGTCAGGCGCTAAGAAAATCAATTAGTGTTGTTGGTGGTATGGTCATAGGAGCTGTTGCAGCAACTTGGGTATCTGTCACTACGGCGCTAGAGCTGAAAAATGGAGATGGAGAAACATTTTTAAACTTACAAGAAAAGATTGATGGTGTTTATCCAGGTCTTTTAACAGCAGGTTTTATTGTTCTATGTTGGTGGCTGATGGCTAAAAAGAAAGTTTCTCCAAATTGGGTGATGCTATTATTGGTAGTTATTGCACTTGTAGGAGTAGCCTTAGGATTTTTCAATCCAGGATTGAAATATTAATAGTATGTAAAAAAGCAACGGTTTATAATCGTTGTTTTTTTATATATGCGTAATATAAGGATTTAGAGTTTCGGTATTTTTTTATAAAAAGAATTAACGAAAATACTAATTCCATAAATCATGTTCGTTAAAAATTCTACATTATTAAAATGCAAAATTAGGATAAAGAAATTTATCTATTCATCCTCAGAAAGTCAGACTTTTTCCTTGACTATTTCTGACCAAGTGATACAATAGAACTATGGATTAGCACTCGGGTGTAAAGAGTGCTAATAGTATCTATCTTATCATGGAGGAAAGCAGATGTTGAAACCATTAGGAGACCGTGTGGTCTTGAAAATCGAAGAAAAAGAACAAACTGTTGGAGGTTTTGTCCTCGCAGGCTCAGCCCAAGAAAAAACAAAAACAGCCCAAGTTGTAGCTACTGGACAAGGTGTTCGTACCTTGAACGGTGATTTGGTTGCCCCAAGCGTTAAGACTGGCGACCGTGTCTTAGTTGAAGCCCATGCAGGTCTTGATGTCAAAGATGGCGATGAAAGTACATCATCGTTGGCGAAGCTAATATCTTGGCTATCATTGAAGAATAGAAGGAGAAAGTAAGTATGTCAAAAGAAATTAAATTTTCATCTGATGCTCGTTCAGCTATGGTCCGTGGTGTCGATATCCTTGCAGACACTGTTAAAGTAACCTTGGGACCAAAAGGTCGGAATGTCGTTCTTGAAAAATCATTCGGTTCACCTTTGATTACCAATGACGGTGTGACCATTGCCAAAGAAATCGAGTTGGAAGACCATTTCGAAAATATGGGTGCCAAATTGGTATCAGAAGTAGCTTCAAAAACAAATGATATCGCAGGTGACGGGACTACAACTGCAACTGTTTTGACTCAAGCGATCGTCCGCGAAGGAATCAAAAACGTCACAGCAGGCGCAAATCCAATCGGCATTCGTCGTGGGATTGAAACAGCAGTTGCCGCAGCAGTTGAAGCCTTGAAAAACAATGCCATCCCTGTTGCTAATAAAGAAGCTATCGCTCAAGTTGCAGCTGTATCTTCTCGTTCTGAAAAAGTCGGTGAATACATTTCTGAAGCCATGGAGAAAGTTGGCAAAGATGGTGTCATCACTATCGAAGAGTCACGCGGTATGGAAACAGAACTTGAAGTTGTGGAAGGAATGCAGTTTGACCGTGGTTACCTTTCACAGTATATGGTGACAGATAGCGAAAAAATGGTAGCTGATCTTGAAAATCCATACATTTTGATTACTGACAAGAAGATTTCAAATATCCAAGAAATCTTGCCACTCCTAGAAAGCATTCTCCAAAGCAATCGTCCACTCTTGATTATTGCGGATGATGTAGATGGTGAAGCTCTTCCAACCCTTGTATTGAACAAGATTCGTGGAACCTTCAATGTGGTAGCAGTCAAGGCACCTGGTTTTGGTGACCGTCGCAAAGCCATGCTTGAAGATATCGCCATCTTAACAGGCGGAACAGTTATCACAGAAGATCTTGGTCTTGAGTTGAAAGATGCGACAATTGAAGCTCTTGGTCAAGCAGCGAGAGTAACTGTGGACAAAGATAGCACTGTTATCGTAGAAGGTGCTGGAAATCCTGAAGCGATTTCTCACCGTGTTGCAGTTATCAAGTCTCAAATCGAAACCACAACTTCTGAATTTGACCGTGAAAAATTGCAAGAACGCTTGGCGAAATTGTCAGGTGGTGTAGCAGTCATCAAGGTCGGAGCTGCAACTGAAACTGAGTTGAAAGAAATGAAACTCCGCATTGAAGATGCCCTCAACGCTACTCGTGCAGCTGTTGAAGAAGGTATCGTTGCAGGTGGTGGAACAGCCCTTGTCAATGTTATTCCAGCCGTGGCTGATTTGGAATTGACAGGAGACGAAGCAACGGGCCGCAATATTGTTCTCCGTGCTTTGGAAGAACCTGTTCGTCAAATCGCCCACAATGCAGGATTTGAAGGCTCTATCGTTATCGATCGTTTGAAAAATGCTGAAGTTGGTACAGGCTTCAACGCAGCAACTGGCGAATGGGTTAACATGATTGATCAAGGGATTATCGACCCAGTTAAAGTGAGTCGTTCAGCTCTACAAAATGCAGCATCTGTAGCCAGCTTGATTTTGACTACGGAAGCAGTCGTAGCCAATAAACCAGAACCAGCAGCTCCGGCTCCAGCAATGGATCCAAGCATGATGGGCGGCATGATGTAAGCTTTCTATAGAAAACAACTTATAAAAAACACAAAAGGAGGGAATGCCTATTCCTCCTTTTTATGATATTCACTTCTAAATTGATTTGAGCTCTCCTAACTTATATGATAAAATAAGACTATAAAAAGGAGAAGAACATGATCGATGTAGAAGAAATTCTGAGCAAGATGAACCCCAATCAGAAGATTAATTATGACCGTGTCATGCAGAAGATGGTACAAGTATGGGAGAAAAATGAGCAACGTCCAACTATTCTCATGCATGTTTGCTGTGCCCCTTGCAGTACCTATACTCTAGAATATTTGACTAAGTATGCAGACGTGACCATTTATTTTGCCAATTCTAATATCCATCCCAAGGCAGAATACCATAAGCGAGCCTATGTTACCAAGAAATTTGTCAGTGATTTAATGAGCGGACAGGAAATACGGTCCAGTATCTAGAAGCTCCCTACGAACCAAATGAATATCGTAAGTTAGTCAGAGGACTGGAAGAAGAGCCTGAAGGTGGCGACCGTTGTAAGGTTTGCTTTGACTACCGACTGGATAAGACAGCTCAAGTGGCTATGGATTTAGGCTTTGACTACTTCGGTTCGGCTTTAACCATCAGTCCTCATAAGAATTCTCAAACCATCAACAGCATCGGAATCGACGTGCAAAAAATTTATACCACCCACTATCTTCCCAGCGATTTCAAGAAAAATCAAGGCTACAAACGTTCAGTAGAGATGTGTGAGGAGTATGATATCTATCGTCAATGTTATTGTGGATGCGTCTATGCAGCCCAAGCCCAGAATATTGACCTGGTTCAGGTTAAGAAAGATGCTACAGCTTTCTTGCTGGATAAGGATGTTGAAAAAGACTATTCCCACATCAAATTTACTGTTACGAAATTAGATATATAGAAATCACCCCAGCTGTAAAGCTGGGTTTTTAAAATAAAAAAACCGGGGTCTTAACCCCAGTTTGACAACTTTACCGATTCTTTAGTTCTACATAGCGCTTGTACCAAATGTTTACATAGGCTTCTGAGAAAGGACCTCGTCCATTGTTAATCCAATCAACAAGAATTTTGACATGTTCTTTTAAAATGTAGTCCAAGTCATCAGAATAATTCATTTTGCGTTTGTGACGCTCATACTCCTCAACGTCCAAGAGACGTTTTTCCCCATCTGTAAAAATTTTAACATCCAAATCGTAATCAATATACTTCAGTGCTTCTTCATCCAGATAGTAGGGGCTAGCCATATTGCAATAGTAGGAAATTCCATTATCGCGAATCATGGCAATGATATTAAACCAATATTTCTTGTGAAAGTAAACAATAGCCGGTTCTCGAGTGACCCAACGACGACCATCACTTTCGGTAACCAGTGTATGATCGTTGACACCAATAATGGCGTTTTTCTGTTGTTTTTTAGTACCATGGTGTCCCGCCAAGTTCGGTGGAGACTTCCATCATGCTTATAACTTTGAATTGTAATAAAGTCGCCTTCTTTTGGAAGCTTCATAACTAACCAACTTTCTACAATTTATAAGTTTATCGTTTACTATTGTACCATAAAAATTACCTAAAATCTGTGAATTTTTACATGAAAATATTAAAGATATTCTCTGAGAGCGCTTGCTATATCCGAAAAAAATCGTAGCCTTTTCGTGCTAAAACTTGAGTTAAACGCTGTTTAAGTTCGTATCCTTCATATTTTTCGGGCATACTTAGCATATTGCTTATCAAGTTCCCTGAAGATGAGTTTCTGAGTCGTTTCTTGATCAACTTGACTATCCAACTGGTCAAAGGCACTTTTAGCATCAGAATAGGAAAACCCCTTGTTGGTCAGATTTTGGATTATCTTATCTTGCAAGGCACGAGCTGGAAGTTTTCCCTCATATTTTTTCAATAGTTTATTAGCTACACGTTGAGCAACTTCCGAAAAATCAAATTCTTTCAAGTTCTCTTCTATAGTAGATTTTGAAATCCCTTTTTGAGCTAGTTTCTGAGTCAGTACATAAGGACCCTTGTCTCCTGAAAGTTGATTGGCATTGATGATGGCATAAGCGTACTGACCATCATTAATCCACTTATCTTCTTTAAGATTAGCAATGACTTGAGAAACTATGTTTTCATTAATATCGTATTTTTTCAGATATTCTCTGACTTCTTTTTCAGTGCGAGCTTTAAAGGATAGGTGGTAGAGAGCTAGATTCTTACCGTAAGAAAATTGGGCAAAGTCCTGAATATCTTTCATTTCTTCTTCACTTATCACCTTATCTCTTGATAACATAAAACGAACAATTGTATCTTCAGTAATATAGCATTTGTCGTCATTATCAAGCTCCATCAGATAGAGTCTTTTTTTCTTTTCAAGTTTTGTGATTTTCATAGTTCTATTATAACTCAAAATGTGAGAAAAAGCTGGAACCCCTTGATATAGCCGTTTTTTATCCCTTAATGATGAATTTTAAGAACTTTTTAGGAACTTTGTAGATTCTCAATGGCTTTTTCATAGAAGGAAGTCGCCTTTTTCTTATTGTCTTTGGATAGGTGACTATAGATGTCCATAGTCATTGAAATTTTAGAATGGCCTAGCCGTGTTTGGATTTCTTTATAAGGCAGGCCAGCATTAAGCAATAGACTAGCGTGGGTGTGTCGGAAAGCGTGGAAACTCAAACGAGGACATCCAGCTAGTTTTAAATGTTTCTAGTCTAAATCGGAGCGCTCCAGCTTCTCTATAATTGTCAAAGGTATCAGAGAACACTTTTTCAAAAGTTACCCCTATTTCCCTCCCTATTTGGGATTGTCTTGCTTTATAGAGCCGAAGCATGAGTACCGTTTTGATATCAAGTGCTATTTCTCTAATGCTACTTTTACTTTTAGGGCTAGTGATCTCCTTGAGGGTGTTTAAAGTCTTGGTAACTGAAATACTACCGTTTTGTAGGTCAATATCAGACCATTTCAAGGCTAGACACTCACGAATACGCAAACCAGTTGCTAGAAGTGTCTTATATAACACCGTATCGGAGAAATTTTTGTAAGTGTTTGGCAACTGATCCAGATAATCTAAGAATTTTTTCAAATTGTCGTCATCCAGATATTTCAGTTTTTGCCCTTCTTTGGGTTTGCGACGTGGGACTATGATATCACTAGCTGGATTTGAAGCAATGACTTGCAAGGAAACGGCATAGGATAATATGCGTTTATTTAGGGCATGGAGTTGGTTATATTGCTGATAACCTTTTCCTAGTTGATTGTAATCTATTGCCCACTGGTTTACCTGGTGCTGAATGATTGGGGGCGTTAGTTTATCTAGTTTGTAGTCTCCAAAGGCTGGTAGGAGATACTTTTTTATGTTGTTTTTTTGCGCCTATAAGAGTGCTATGTTTGACTGTATGGCAATAATTTTCTAGCCAGAGTTCCGTCAATTCCTGATAGGTGGTAACATTAACGGTTTTTGTGACTGTTGAGCCGTTTTTTTCAAACTCTACCTTGGCTTGGATAGCCTTGCTTTTGAGTCTGTTCTTGGTTCTGTCTGAAATAGTTGTCTTGACTTTCTTACCTGTTACGGTATCGATGCCAAGATAAACGCTGGAACGGTAAACTACTGATCCATCTTTCTTTTTGTACTCTGTAATTTTCATGGTTTTACTCCTTTTCCATCAGCAGGCAAGCAATTAGAAAAGGTTTTGAGTTTATACCATGCGAGGGGCTACGAGAACCCCCTTATTTTCGATTTTAAGCAGTTAGATGGTAAATTGTACCAGAATAAGAAACAAGGCGGATATGGGGCTTATATGAGGTTTGAAAAAGCCTCAGTATTTCAAGAGTTTTATTTAGAAAATAAAAAGGAAGTAACAACTAAGCTACTTCCCTGGAGCGCTGAGGCTCAAAGTTTAAAAATATGAGGGTAAACCTCTAAGTAACTTAATTATAGATTAAAGTCTAATAGATGTCAATCAGCAGGCAAGCAATTAGAAATGGTTTCATTGATTAAACCTCAAAATAATGCGCAAAAGGAGCTTCGTTAAAAGCCCCTTTTGGTAGGTCGCTACTGCAACCATTCATTAAGATTAAATAAATTATAATCCATTTGGAGCTATATGTAAACAAATTAGCGAATAAGTTCGCCTTTTTTCGTCCTAAAACTGTCCCTTCCGTGTTGTTTCGTAGTCCATGATTCTCCTTTCTATTTGTCAATTTTGCCGTTTTTTGTACTTTTGTCTGTAAAATTAGTTTTCTATTCTTCAATTTCCTCCATTTTTGCACAATAGACCGTAGAAATAGGGTTGCTATTGGTGAATATGGGGGATTTTTTATTTTAAGTTATATTTACTAGAATATAAAAAGAAAAAGTAGCCGTATCAAATACGGCTACTATCACGTTATGGATCTAAAATCCAAATGTAAACTTTATGGAGCTAAACTCCTAATAGCTGTATTGTATTATAATTATTAAAAAAATGTCAAGAGATTAGAAAAAGGTATAATTCTTTTAACTTTTCGTTAATTTTGTCCAATGTGTTATCAGATACTTTCATTTTTTTCCGATTGGATCTAATCTATTTTTCTTTAAAATTCTATCTTTGCTGATTGTTTGAAGGTTATTACACTTGGCATAAGAACGCTTAATGTATTTTTTTGTAGTATTGAGTTAATTCAATAACGTCATTTATTTCTGATTGTGTCCGTTTAAGGTTATCATCGTCTATTATCTTAGGTTGAATTATTTCGTTTGAAAATTGTTCTGTATAAGCTTGGTAGACATCCGATAAGGCAGCTTCAGTAATTGCATTATTGGAATCTAAATATTTTAGGTAGGCAAATAAATCTTTGTGTAATTTTTCAATATATTCATCAAGCAAAATAGAAGGATATTCCGCAATGACTTCGTCTATGAGTACAGTATCTATTTGATTTTTTTAGATGTTAGAGGAATTACTGTAAGTGTTTTTATAGGGACTATCTACTTTTGTCTAAGACAATAGCCCAATGATTATTTGATAATTCTCCGCCTATATTTACACCGAACTCTACGAATACCAGAGAACCACGACTGAATTTCCAATATTTTCTTTTTTGAGTCTTGGCTTCAAATAAGAATTGTTCAGATTGTCTTTTAACTGCTGGTGCAAGAAATCTGTATTTAGAAGATGTATGCTTTGCTTTACCAAGTTTATAGAGTTTTTCAACTTCTATGTAGTTTTGTTTGGTTTGTTCAAAATATGGATTTTCTTTGTTCATTTTAATTCTCTCTATATATGCCCACGATTTCGCCGATGGTTTAGAAGATATTAGTCATCTCTATTTGTTAATTTTGTCGTTTTTTGCGCTTTAGTCTGTAAAATTGGTTTTCTATTCTTCAATTTCCTCCATTTTTGCACAATAGACCTTAGAAATAGGGGCTCTATTGGCGAATATGGGGGAGTTTTTAATTTACGATGAGTTCTCCAACAGGGATAAAATCTTTTTGTTTTGAAGATTTTGCGATTAAGTCGTATTGATCAGCAGATTTTTCATACCCAAGGGAAAGAGTCGTATTGTCGTCTGGTAATTTTTTAGCAAACTCAGATATAGACATCCGAAATACGGTAATTGCATTTTGCTGATTAGTTGTAGCAGAATTTGAATTGATTGCGTCCATAGTCTCTTTTGCACTATCTTTAGCCGTTCCAGTTAGCAAAATCATGATTGTATCATGCGGTTCGGATGAATCTGAATCGATTACGTTATTTTGAATTTTTACGCTTATTGCGCCAGTTGATTCAGGATCTAATTTTGATTTGATTTCAGAAATTAAATCATCGTATTTACTGTTATCTACTTTGGTTTTAACGTTTGTTGAAGTAGCGTTTTTTTGCTCCGTTTTTGGTTGCTCCGAGCTATCTTTGGTAGTTGATTGATTGTTAGAGCAAGCTACTAGGCCGGTAGCAGAAAGTAAAATAGCTGATGTGCTTAGTAATTTTTTCATAAGTAATCTCCTTTTTACTATATGTTGTTTTGGTTTGGAAATGAACTAACAAAAGAACATTATTATTGAACAGAGAGCGAAGTAAGAGCTTTTAAAAATGTTAAGCTTTTGATATCTTTGTGACATAAATCAGTTTTTGAATTAGAATTGGGCGAAAAAAATTTTTTTAAGTTTTTAAGTAAAGGCTAGTAATAGATAATGTATAGTTTTTTTACTTACCTTCTAAATCATTAAAAATTACAGAATTACTGAAGTCTTCGTCCCCTTCTTTATAACCGCTGTTTTTGTATCCATATAAATCAAAAACTTATTTCTTTTTCCTATTTTTATATCTATAAAAACTGGATAAGAGACGGGTTGATCATCTAATAAAAAGTAAGGTTGGTAATGATTATATCTGAAAAATCGCTTTTTTTAATAATTTTTATACCTTTTATACCAGTTATTAAGAAGTTCTTCTACCAGATTTCCTAAAGCTTCACTATCCAACTTCTTTATAAAAGCTTTGATATCTTGAATTGGTAATGAATTTCCTTCCATATCAGAGCGAAAGAAAACTAATCCTATAGCTACTATTTTTCTCATTATTTATAACAGGGGATAATGCCCCACCAAATGGCTTTCAGGTGTTCCATCAATTTCTATAAAACACTTATAAGACATTAGTTCTGAAGGATTAAATTCTACATAATTATCATTTCTTTCACCAGAAAATGGCCTTTCTTCCATAATTTTCGCCTTGGATAATGGAACTTCAGATAAAAAAATTGAAGATAATTTCTTCATTGTAGACGCTAAAAAATCAGCAATAGAAATATCAAAATAATCTAATAATTTTTTTCCAAAGTATCAAATTGTATGCCCTTACTTTCGTTATTCATTAATGAAGTTAATGTTGGACGTGACAACCCAGTCTCGATTGATAGTTTGTTTATGCTGATATTATTTCTGTTTAGTAACTCTTTTAAATTAGTTTGTATCATTTGATTACTCCTTATTCAGTTTATATTTTTACAATACATCTTCAATTTTATCAAATGATTGTAAAAACACTTGACAATATTTTATGTTTTTTGTAAACTGTAGGTGTATGTTACAATAAAATAAAAAAATTGTAATGCATACATTGCAATAGGAAGGAGAGAAGAATGAAAAATAACTTCAGAGTTCTTTAGCAAAACAACGTAAAAAAGTTTTAGACGTATATAAAGCTACAGGAATTTCAAAGACTACACTGACTAGTTTGTACTATGAGCGTACAAAAAATCCTGAATCAGAAACTTTGCTAAAGATTGCTGACTATCTAGGAGTCACGCTTGACGAACTATTAACACCAGAAGATTAGAAAGGAGCGAACTAATCACAATACTACTCTACATTTATAGATTTCTCATGTGGTGCTTTACTACTGGGGATTGATAAACGGATCTAGCTAAATATTAGCTAGTGTAATTTGCTTGCTACCTATAGCAGTATCAAGGGTTTGTAGGGGTTCATATTCTCCGATTTTACCCTATTTTAATGCTTTACCTTGGTACTGTTTTAGGTGGCAAGCACTGACAAAAGAAGAAAGAAGTGAACCAATGGAACTCATTTACATGGACGGCAAGAAAGAGCCGTATACTACGAGCGAAATCATCGCCGAATGTGCTGAAGTAAAGCACGATACAGTACAAAGTTTAATAAGAAATCATCAAGAGGATTTTGAAAGTTACGGAATAATCGGATTTGAAATCCGTAAATTAGATAGACGAGGGCGACCGATGAAAATCTATCGTTTGAACGAGCAACAGGCTACCTTGCTGATCACTTATCTAAAGAATACCGAACCAGTACGACAATTCAAAATGAACCTAGTCAAAGCCTTCTTTGAAATGCGTGATGAACTTTCTAAACGCTATCTTCAAAGAGAACTGGAAAAGCCAAAGCGTAAAAGCTTAACTGAAGCTATTCAAACATGGGAGAAAGCACCTAAGCATGCCTATAGCACCCTGACAAACTTACTACTAAAGGGAGTGACAGGAAAGAATAAAGCGCAACTCATGAAGGAGCGAGAAAGTAAGAACGGTATTGATGGCTTGACAAGTGCAGAACTGACAAACTACCAACGTTTGGAAGATATGGCAATATCTATGATTAACTTGAATAGGGGGTATTCAGAAATTAAAGAACTAATTTTTAAAGTATAGGAGTATAGAAAATGGAAAATGAATTTAAGACAGTTACAAATGCCAAGGGGTTAGAAATTCCTAAGTATCCCAAGGATTTTAAAAAGCTAGTTGAGAAAGACAGACAACTAGCCGAATATCTTTGTATGAACTACGAGAACTTGGACAGTGAAGACCTGAGCGCATTTCTTGAAACGGTGGAGCAGGGATTCAGTTGGATTCTAGATCTTATCGAAAGTAAAGACTTGCTTTATAAACCAAAGTCAGGTAGTAATCATGCAAAAAGAAAATAAAAAAATCACTTGCTCAAATTTTAGACGAGGCGAGCAAGCGACAAGATTAAGGATATAGAAATTTTTTCTATGCTCTGATTATAGCAAAAAATATCTATTCTATCAAATACATAAAGAAAAACCGAAGAGCAGGCAAGCAATTAGAAAAGGTTTTGAAAATCAAGTGCTGACAGGGTGATTCTAAGGCCTTGTTTAGTGAAAATGTGGAGTAATACTACCCAGGAAACACCGCTACAAGCGTTCGCCAACTTGGGGCAATCGCCCAGCGTTTGGAGTGGTGTTACTGTATAGGAAAAAGGCAAAAAAAGGCACAGGAAAACAATATGACATTAAACATAAAGGAAATTCAAGAGCAAGGGGGCAGACTTGGAGATGTGCTTCCCAGAATTGAATTAGTAAGACAGTTGAGCAATTGGCTGATAATGGCGAAAAATAACGGAGTAGATACTGATATCTTATCTGGACAGATGACAGAGGGGTTAGGCGTTATTCGTGACCAGATGGAACAACTTTATAGAGAGTTGGACGGGATTGCAGTTTATCTCCTTAATTGTGAGAATTTTGAAGAATTGGGGTACAAGTCAGATGATAACACCAGACATAAGAAAAATGACACAAACAGAATTTGATAACTTCATGGTTGATTTAAAGGGAAATGAACCAAACCTATTCCAGTTTATCGTTGATTTTATCAATAAAAAAGTATCTATCACGGAAGTTAAAGCTTTCCAAAAGATGGAACATCAAGCCCAACAGTTATATATCAAGAATTACAAAGCGAGGGCATAGCATGAATGAACTAGATTTAAGTAATACACAGGCGCTTATTTTTACCGTGATTTTGATTGGCTTTCTAATTTACCTAAACCATCTAGACTGCAAAAAGAGCGCTCAAATGGAGCGAGAAAACAGGAAACTAGAGAAAGTCCTAGCGGGAGTTTAAGCCCAGATTATGGGCGATATATCCAGCTTGCAGGGGTTAAGCCGTGGAGGTGATGATATGTTTGAAAGGATGATTGAAGAAATTCAAATAAAAATATTAGAAGCATTAGAACGTTACCTAAAAAGTCATGAGAAAATACCTCCCAGAATCATTGGACTGATTTCGGCAAAACGGGTACAGGAAGAGTTAGACATAAAATACTTGACATTACAAAAATGGGAAAGAATGGGCTTGAAGCGTTATCAGCCTCCAGGAGACGATAGCAGAAAAGTTTATTATAAGGTGGACGAGATCCGTAAGTTTATGGGGGTGTGTGATGGCAAAGACTAAAATATATTTTTGGTTAAAAGTTGATAAGAAGTTTTTTGATAATCTTTTTATTAAGCGACTTAAAAATATGCCTGGTGGGTACACTATGACAGTGATTTATATCCGTCTTATGTTGGAAAGTTTAGAAGATGATTGTATTTTGTACTATGAAGGATATTTTGATAGCTTGGTACAGGAATTAGCTTTAAAACTTGATGTTTCTGAAGATGATATAAATATGACGGTTGCATATTTTACAAAATGTGGACTGATTCAGATAGACGATGATGGACATGCTACATTATCGCAAGCAAAAGCCATGGTTGAGAGTGAAACAAACTGGGCAAAATACAAGCGAGACCAAAGAAAAAATAGTCAAGATTTACCAAAATTGGAGAATGTCCAAAATAAAAAGACTATTTCCAACTCATGTCCAACAGAGATAGAGAAAGAGAATAGAGTTAATAGTAAGAGTAATAATTTATATTTAGATAATATATTGTCGGGAAATCCCGACTTCACTTTTCCTACTTGGCTTGAAGAAACAGCTATAAAAGATTTAGAGAAAACAAAACATAAAGAACTTTGGATTCCTATTGCTTATCTGAATCAAGTAGCTAATAAGCGGTATAAGTTTGTTGATAAGACAAAAAGGCTTTTACTAGCACGATTCAAAGAAGGCTATATACTTGAAGATTTTAAACAGGTGATAGATATAAAAACGGCAGAATGGAAGGATAGTCCTGAATTTTCTAAATATCTGAGACCAGAAACACTTTTCGGATCTAAGTTTGACGGTTATTTGAATCAAAAGCCTAAAACAATAAGAGGGAAGTCAGAAGATAACTTCCCAGATCTACCATTTTAGGAGTTGCAAAGATGAAGGAACAATTTAAAGAGTTTAATAACAGAAAAATATCAGATAAAGTTTGTGATATTCATCAGGTAAATTACTGGGAAATTTCTATACCTGTAGTAGGGAGTTCAGAAAGAAAAATACAACCATTTTGCCCAGAGTGTGTGAAGGGGGATATTAAACAAAAAGAGAAAGACCTATTACAGCGGTTTGATGATAGACAAACATATTTTAAAACTTATGATGTATTAATGCGTGATAGTACAATTCCTAAAGAGTTAAAGGGAGCGACATTTGATAATTTCTTTGTTAAGACTACAGAGGAAGGTCAGATGTTAGAGTTTGTAAAGGGGCAAGCCCAGAAGTACCTTGGAGGTATGACAGGGAATACTTTAATCAGCGGTAGCACAGGAATAGGAAAAAGTCATTTATCGCTTGCCCTGGCCAAAGAAATCAATGAGAGTTTCAGAGAGAAGAACGATCCTAAGAGTGTCTTATTTGTCAGCTTAACCGAGATTATCAAGCAGATAAAAGAAGGTTGGGCTTATGGAAGAAATGCAAACTTAACAGAGTATGAGGCAGTTAAAAAGCTAGTTGATGTTGATTTTCTAATCATAGATGACCTTGGGGCAAAAAATGGAACAATCACTCCTAAGAGTGACTGGGAACAGGATTTCTTGTTTGATATTATCAATAATCGCGAAACTACGATTTTCAACACGAATCTAGATAGCAGTGAATTGCGAACGGTTTACAACGCTAGAAACTCAAGTAGAATTTTGAAAGGTTTAGAGGGGAACACTTTTAAGGCTTTCACAATCAAAGATAAGCGATATACGATTAACACAGTGAGAGGAGAGAAAGGTTAATAGATATGGATGAAATGAAATTTTCAACAGAAAAAGGCTTTATTGTCTATGAAAAATGTGGTATAATAGAGATAGAAAAAGTTCCAAGATTTGGAGAGATAACTTTAGTCTACTCAGATGGGAAATTTACTCATCTAGTCAAAAAAGAAACTAAAAAATAAGTCTATTGAGAACAACTCAGGGGCATACCGTAAGCATATGATGCTAGTGGTATGTCCCTTTTTGTTTGCATAGAAAGGGGGTGAGTATTATGGCAAGAGATACTTCTTTAGGGTATATAGTAGCCAATAAGTTTTCTATGGATCCAGATAAAAGACAGAAAATATTTTTCTCAGTGTAAAAAAAGAAGATAATAGCTTAGAAACAACGGAAACAAGAAATACTAGAAAAATATGCTGACAAAAATAAAGAATCAACAGCTAGAAAAATGATTTTAAAAGCTCGTAGAGTTCTAAAAAGAAAAGCTAAGAGCAAAGAATTTTAGAAAAAAATTATAAACAACGTGGAGCAATAAAGAGATAAAGGAGCAAAAAAATGACAACTAAGAAAAAAATTTAGTAGAAAGATACTTGGAGAAAAGAGGAGTAGATTTAAACATTAAAAATAATCAAACGGGTTTAGTGTTAACAAAAGAAATCACAGATATTTATAGTGTTCCCGAAAGTGGAAAAGAGCTTGTAGATCTTGTTAATGTGATTGAACATAATGGTGCAAGTGGGAAATATGAGGTTCTGAAATTTGAGGAGGAATATTTATCAGAACTTCAATCAGAGGATTTCAGTAATAATGAAGTGGCGAATTTGAGCAAAAAATATATTTCTACCCAGTTTGAACACAAAACATTTTCTGGACGTTTGACTTTATCTGCAGAGCAGTTAGAAGATGGAGACTACAACCTTGACGATTTATTGAGTAAAAAAATTACACGGATGTGTCGCAAAACTCGTAACTTTGAGATTGGAAAAATTTTAAAAGAGGCACCTGAGAAAAATGTATCTAGTATTGATGAGTTGAAAGATATTATTAACGACTTGAATCCAGATAGACATAATACTCTCGTTTTAAGTAAATCACTATTTAAATTACTAGATAAAGAAAAAAATCAACTGATGGCAGCTATATTGTAAAAATTAATAAAAAGGAACAGTCCTCAGAGAATTTATATGTTGATGAAGTTCTAGTAGTATCCGATGAGATAATTGGAGAAACTGGAGATAAGGTAGCTTTTGCCGGAGATCTATATAACTTTGTAACTTTTATTTGACAGAAATAAAAAAATAGTTTACGTTGGTTAGATAATTCTCTTATTTATGGCATGAGTTTAATGCTTTATACTCGTTTCGTAGTTAAAAAAGTCGAAACTGATTGCGCCTACTATTTAAAATGGAACTAGGAGAAAGAAATGGATATTAATCAAGTATTTGAAACACTGGATGATCTAGATAATAAAAAAAGTAAGATTAATTCAGCACGAGAACAGTTAAGCGAAAAAAGGAAAAGCCTGTTAGGCAATCAAGAAGTTTCATTTGAGAATATAGATTCTTTTTTGTCAAATAACTTAGAATCTTTAGAGAAGCTGGAAAAGATGGAAAAAGCTATTAATGCTCTTCAGGAAAAATTTGATAGTGATTTTTCAGAAGCTAAGGCAGTCATCTTTGAATACATTTTTAAAGAAACTAAGCAACGGATGGAAACTAAGAAGATCTATAAACAATACCGGAAGAAACTTAGACAAATTCTGGACGCATATGATGAAATTCAAGAACTGAAGAAGGATGTGGAAGAAATCCATTCAGGTGTAGTCAGAGAAATAAGTCAGAAACATTCTCTATTGCTATATCGAACGGAAGTAAGTCCGCTTACTGTCTTACCATTCTTAATCCCTGATTCTAGCGGATGGATGAATTTTTCTAAGGAATATCGTGATATTAAAGAGTATCTAGTTAAAGAGTAATTCATTAGAAACAAGGCTGATTTGAATATCAAGAAATTGATACTTATATCAAAAGTGGCCTTGTTTTTAATTTCAGTAAATTAGTTTCACAAAATGAAGAAAGCATAAACTAAAATAGAGGATAGGCTTAGAAGTCATGTATATCAGTAAGTTACAGAATGGAGTGAGTTTCACAGAATGTAAGATATGAGAAACTGGGGAATAAATTAGGGGGATACTTCTTTAAATTGTCATATTGAATAGCTGTCAAACTTAAAACAATGATACCTAGTAAGTGGAGTGTTGAAAGGCTTTTTAAGCTGTTTGTCAGTTTGACAGAATTTACAATTTGACAAATTGCAAGATAAAAAAATTTTTAAATTTAAGTGGAGGTACTTGCCTATGTACGAGTTGAGTAATAGAGACCTGGACGGGATAGATATTGAGTTAGGACGATATAGAACGCTTGCTAATAAAATTTATTTGAGAAGACAGGAACTAATACATAATAAGAAACATAGCGCTGAAGATTGTACTGGTGGAAAAGGCAAGACAGTATATAGTCCTACCGAAGCAACCATCATTAGAATTGAAGAAGACCAAACGCTAAGATATTTAGAAGGCTTTAAACTAGTTGTAGATACCTTGATGGAAAACTTAATTGAAAGTGATCTAGTCATTTTTAAAATGAGATATTTAGAAGCTGGTGCGACTTGGGAAGACGTGGCAGAGAAACTAAATAAAACTACTCGTTATATAAATAGCCGTAGAAAGGTAATCGCTAAAAGATTTGTTGAGTTGAAAGGATATTGACTCCCCCCACCTTTTAAAAAATCTTTCTGGCCAGTAGGGTACCGGTGAAGGGAACTTTTTCCAAGTCGGAGACCTCCAGACAAAAAAGGGGGTAAAAACCTACCAATTTATCAGAAAAAGATTAGTTTTGAAAAATGAAGAAATTTAGTAGAAGAAATTAAGCTTTTACCCTTGTAATTTAAAGTAGAAAGCGGATGACTTACTTTCTGAGATTCCAGAGGATGGCAGGAAGTGAAAACCAAGTTAGGATAGATGAAGAGGATTGGAAACTTGTCTTACCTGATCAGTGGAATTTGACTAGTAAGCATGAAAAGGCAATCAGAGAGAGTCTAGAAACATTTGTCTATGATATCAATAAGATAGAGAACAAGCGAGCCAGAAAATACTTTATTATCCATTATTGTTACATGAGGAAGAAAACAGTAAGTGAATGTTTAGAAATTGCTGGGACAAAATCCACTAATTATCATAGATACAAACAGATAGCTGTCTTAAACTTTGCTAGAATCCACCAGAACGGAGAACTAGAAGCATATAAGTAGCCATCAGCTGAATAACTGGAGTCTAGGACGCCCCGTTTTAGGGCTTCATCATATAGAACTCCATGAATCAACTAGAAACCCTTAGAAATGAATCTAGGGGCTTTTAGATTTTCGGATATATAGGTTGATGATAGTATGGTATAATGATGACAGGTAATAAAAAAAGCACGTTTGACCGTGCTAGTTTCTTGCCTGCTGAACTCATCATATAGTATAGTGGCTTCTTTGTGGGGCTTTTTTTGTGAACATTTTTAGGAACTTTTAAAGAATTTAAAGAAAATATAAGGAAATATGATTTTAAAGAAAATCAGGAATATCAAGGCCTTTACTTACTAATGAAATATAAAAATCAAGCGGTAGCGGAATAACTCAAAATGTGATAAGATAGGGGTATGAATCTGAAAGTGAAACAAAAAATACCATTAAAAATCAAGCGCATGGGAATTAATGGTGAGGGAATCGGCTTTTATCAAAAAACATTAGTCTTTGTGCCTGGTGCTCTCAAAGGTGAAGATATCTATTGTCAGATTACTTCTATTAAACGTAACTTTGTTGAAGCAAAATTACTGAAGGTCAACAAGAAGTCTAAATTCCGTGTTGTGCCAGCATGTACTATTTACAATGAGTGCGGAGGCTGCCAAATCATGCATCTGCATTATGATAAGCAGCTGGAGTTCAAGACGGGCTTACTTCATCAAGCGCTGAAAAAATTTGCTCCTGCAGGATATGAAAACTATGAAATCCGTCCAACTATTGGAATGCAGGAACCAAAGTACTACCGTGCTAAGTTACAATTTCAGACTCGAAAATTTAAGAATCAGGTCAAGGCGGGCTTATATGCACAAAACTCTCACTATTTAGTAGAGTTGAAAGACTGCCTGGTACAAGACAAGGGAACCCAAGTGATTGCTAATCGTCTAGCAGAATTGCTTACTTATCACCAGATTCCAATCACGGATGAGAGAAAAGTTCTAGGTGTCAGAACTATAATGGTCCGACGAGCTAGAAAGACTGGACAGGTTCAGATTATTATAATTACAAACCGCCAGCTTAATTTAACCCAATTGGTAAAGATTTAGTTAAAGATTTTCCAGAGGTTGTGACGGTAGCTGTTAATACAAATACAGCTAAAACAAGTGAAATATATGGTGAAAAGACAGAGATTATCTGGGGACAAGAGAGTATTCAAGAAGGTGTACTCGATTATGAATTTTCACTATCTCCTCGAGCTTTCTATCAACTAAATCCTGAACAAACAGAGGTTCTTTATAACGAGGCGGTAAAAGCCTTGGATGTAAATAAAGAAGACCATTTGATTGATGCTTATTGTGGAGTTGGAACGATTGGATTTGCCTTTGCAAAGAAAGTAAAAACACTCAGAGGTATGGATATTATTCCAGAAGCTATTGAAGATGCTAAGCGAAATGCTAAAAGAATGGGATTTGACAATACGCATTATGAAGCTGGAACAGCAGAAGAGATTATTCCTCGTTGGTACAAGGAAGGCTACCGAGCAGATGCTCTGATTGTGGACCCACCACGTACAGGTCTGGATGATAAGTTATTAGATACTATTCTTACTTATGTACCAGAAAAAATGGTTTATATTTCTTGCAATGTTTCGACCTTGGCTCGTGATTTGGTACGCTTAGTAGAAGTCTATGATCTTCATTATATCCAGTCGGTCGATATGTTCCCACATACAGCTCGAACTGAAGCTGTTGTAAAATTAATAAAAAAAGTTTAAAAAGGTGTTGACAAAAAATAAAAAGTCGGTATAATAGTAAGAGTTGAAAATACCAACTCAGGTCCGTTGGTCAAGGGGTTAAGACACCGCCTTTTCACGGCGGTAACACGGGTTCGAATCCCGTACGGACTATGGTATGTTGCAGATGGAACACTTGATGAAAAAAGTTTTAAAAAAACTTAAAAAAGTTTCAAAAAAAGTGTTGACAAGCGAAAGCAACTGTGATATACTAATATAGTTGTCATTTGAGAGAAGTGAGTGACAAAGACCTTTGAAAACTGAACAAGACGAACCAATGTGCAGGGCACTACAACTAAGGTTGTAGTACTGAACAATGAAAAAACAATAAATCTGTCAGTGACAGAAATGAGTGAGAACTCAAACTTTTAATGAGAGTTTGATCCTGGCTCAGGACGAACGCTGGCGGCGTGCCTAATACATGCAAGTAGAACGCTGAAGGGAGAGCTTGCTCTTCTGGATGAGTTGCGAACGGGTGAGTAACGCGTAGGTAACCTGCCTGGTAGCGGGGGATAACTATTGGAAACGATAGCTAATACCGCATGAGAGTAGATGTCGCATGACATTTGCTTAAAAGGTGCAATTGCATCACTACCAGATGGACCTGCGTTGTATTAGCTAGTTGGTGGGGTAACGGCTCACCAAGGCGACGATACATAGCCGACCTGAGAGGGTGATCGGCCACACTGGGACTGAGACACGGCCCAGACTCCTACGGGAGGCAGCAGTAGGGAATCTTCGGCAATGGACGGAAGTCTGACCGAGCAACGCCGCGTGAGTGAAGAAGGTTTTCGGATCGTAAAGCTCTGTTGTAAGAGAAGAATGAGTGTGAGAGTGGAAAGTTCACACTGTGACGGTATCTTACCAGAAAGGGACGGCTAACTACGTGCCAGCAGCCGCGGTAATACGTAGGTCCCGAGCGTTGTCCGGATTTATTGGGCGTAAAGCGAGCGCAGGCGGTTAGATAAGTCTGAAGTTAAAGGCTGTGGCTTAACCATAGTACGCTTTGGAAACTGTTTAACTTGAGTGCAAGAGGGAGAGTGGAATTCCATGTGTAGCGGTGAAATGCGTAGATATATGGAGGAACACCGGTGGCGAAAGCGGCTCTCTGGCTTTGTAACTGACGCTGAGGCTCGAAAGCGTGGGGAGCAAACAGGATTAGATACCCTGGTAGTCCACGCCGTAAACGATGAGTGCTAGGTGTTAGACCCTTTCCGGGGTTTAGTGCCGCAGCTAACGCATTAAGCACTCCGCCTGGGGAGTACGACCGCAAGGTTGAAACTCAAAGGAATTGACGGGGCCCGCACAAGCGGTGGAGCATGTGGTTTAATTCGAAGCAACGCGAAGAACCTTACCAGGTCTTGACATCCCTCTGACCGCTCTAGAGATAGAGATTTCCTTCGGGACAGAGGTGACAGGTGGTGCATGGTTGTCGTCAGCTCGTGTCGTGAGATGTTGGGTTAAGTCCCGCAACGAGCGCAACCCCTATTGTTAGTTGCCATCATTCAGTTGGGCACTCTAGCGAGACTGCCGGTAATAAACCGGAGGAAGGTGGGGATGACGTCAAATCATCATGCCCCTTATGACCTGGGCTACACACGTGCTACAATGGCTGGTACAACGAGTCGCAAGCCGGTGACGGCAAGCTAATCTCTTAAAGCCAGTCTCAGTTCGGATTGTAGGCTGCAACTCGCCTACATGAAGTCGGAATCGCTAGTAATCGCGGATCAGCACGCCGCGGTGAATACGTTCCCGGGCCTTGTACACACCGCCCGTCACACCACGAGAGTTTGTAACACCCGAAGTCGGTGAGGTAACCGTAAGGAGCCAGCCGCCTAAGGTGGGATAGATGATTGGGGTGAAGTCGTAACAAGGTAGCCGTATCGGAAGGTGCGGCTGGATCACCTCCTTTCTAAGGATAAGGAACTGCGCATTGGTCTTGTTTAGTCTTGAGAGGTCTTGTGGGGCCTTAGCTCAGCTGGGAGAGCGCCTGCTTTGCACGCAGGAGGTCAGCGGTTCGATCCCTGCTAGGCTCCATTGGTGAGAGATCACCAAGTAATGCACATTGAAAATTGAATATCTATATCAAATAGTAACAAGAAAATAAACCGAAAACGCTGTAGTATTAATAAGAGTTTATGACTGAAAGGTCAGAAAAAATAAGGTTAAGTTAATAAGGGCGCACGGTGGATGCCTTGGCACTAGGAGCCGAAGAAGGACGTGACAAACGACGATATGCCTTGGGTAGCTGTAAGTAAGCGATGATCCAGGGATTTCGAATGGGGAACCCAACAGGTACTACCTGTTACCCATATCTGTTAAGGATATGAGGAGGAAGACGCAGTGAACTGAAACATCTAAGTAGCTGCAGGAAGAGAAAGCAAAAGCGATTGCCTTAGTAGCGGCGAGCGAAACGGCAGAAGGGCAAACCGAAGAGTTTACTCTTCGGGGTTGTAGGACTGCAATGTGGACTCAAAGATTATAGAAGAATGATTTGGGAAGATCAGCCAAAGAGAGTAATAGCCTCGTATTTAAAATAGTCTTTGTACCTAGCAGTATCCTGAGTACGGCGGGACACGTGAAATCCCGTCGGAATCTGGGAGGACCATCTCCCAACCCTAAATACTCCCTAGTGACCGATAGTGAACCAGTACCGTGAGGGAAAGGTGAAAAGCACCCCGGGAGGGGAGTGAAATAGAACCTGAAACCGTGTGCCTACAACAAGTTCGAGCCCGTTAATGGGTGAGAGCGTGCCTTTTGTAGAATGAACCGGCGAGTTACGTTATGATGCGAGGTTAAGTTGAAGAGACGGAGCCGTAGGGAAACCGAGTCTGAATAGGGCAAATTAGTATCATGACGTAGACCCGAAACCATGTGACCTACCCATGAGCAGGTTGAAGGTGCGGTAAGACGCACTGGAGGACCGAACCAGGGCACGTTGAAAAGTGCTTGGATGACTTGTGGGTAGCGGAGAAATTCCAAACGAACTTGGAGATAGCTGGTTCTCTCCGAAATAGCTTTAGGGCTAGCGTCGACATTAAGATTCTTGGAGGTAGAGCACTGTTTGGGTGAGGGGTCCATCCCGGATTACCAATCTCAGATAAACTCCGAATGCCAATGAATTATGGTCGGCAGTCAGACTGCGAGTGCTAAGATCCGTAGTCGAAAGGGAAACAGCCCAGACCACCAGCTAAGGTCCCAAAATAATTGTTAAGTGGAAAAGGATGTGGGGTTGCACAGACAACTAGGATGTTAGCTTAGAAGCAGCTATTCATTCAAAGAGTGCGTAATAGCTCACTAGTCGAGTGACCCTGCGCCGAAAATGTACCGGGGCTAAAACAATTTACCGAAGCTGTGGATACCTTTATAGGTATGGTAGGAGAGCGTTCTATGTGTGAAGAAGGTGTACCGTGAGGAGTGCTGGAACGCATAGAAGTGAGAATGCCGGTATGAGTAGCGAAAGACAGGTGAGAATCCTGTCCACCGTAAGACTAAGGTTTCCAGGGGAAGGCTCGTCCGCCCTGGGTTAGTCGGGACCTAAGGAGAGACCGAAAGGTGTATCCGATGGACAACAGGTTGATATTCCTGTACTAGAGTATGTAGTGATGGAGGGACGCAGTAGGCTAACTAAAGCAGACGATTGGAAGAGTCTGTCTAAGCAGTGAGGTGTGATATGAGTCAAATGCTTATATCTATAACATTGAGCTGTGATGGGGAGCGAAGTTTAGTAGCGAAGTTAGTGACGTCACACTGCCAAGAAAAGCTTCTAGCGTTTAAACATACTCTACCCGTACCGCAAACCGACACAGGTAGTCGAGGCGAGTAGCCTCAGGTGAGCGAGAGAACTCTCGTTAAGGAACTCGGCAAAATGACCCCGTAACTTCGGGAGAAGGGGTGCTGACTTTAAGTCAGCCGCAGTGAATAGGCCCAAGCAACTGTTTATCAAAAACACAGCTCTCTGCTAAATCGTAAGATGATGTATAGGGGGTGACGCCTGCCCGGTGCTGGAAGGTTAAGAGGAGTGCTTAGCGCAAGCGAAGGTATGAATTGAAGCCCCAGTAAACGGCGGCCGTAACTATAACGGTCCTAAGGTAGCGAAATTCCTTGTCGGGTAAGTTCCGACCCGCACGAAAAGGCGTAATGATTTGGGCACTGTCTCAACGAGAGACTCGGTGAAATTTTTAGTACCTGTGAAGATGCAGGTTACCCGCGACAGGACGGAAAGACCCCATGGAGCTTTACTGCAGTTTGATATTGAGTGTCTGTACCACATGTACAGGATAGGTAGGAGTCTAAGAGATCGGGACGCCAGTTTCGAAGGAGACGTTGTTGGGATACTACCCTTGTGTTATGGCCACTCTAACCCGGATAGGTGATCCCTATCGGAGACAGTGTCTGACGGGCAGTTTGACTGGGGCGGTCGCCTCCTAAAAAGGTAACGGAGGCGCCCAAAGGTTCCCTCAGAATGGTTGGAAATCATTCGCAGAGTGTAAAGGTATAAGGGAGCTTGACTGCGAGAGCTACAACTCGAGCAGGGACGAAAGTCGGGCTTAGTGATCCGGTGGTTCCGTATGGAAGGGCCATCGCTCAACGGATAAAAGCTACCCTGGGGATAACAGGCTTATCTCCCCAAGAGTTCACATCGACGGGGAGGTTTGGCACCTCGATGTCGGCTCGTCGCATCCTGGGGCTGTAGTCGGTCCCAAGGGTTGGGCTGTTCGCCCATTAAAAGCGGCACGCGAGCTGGGTTCAGAACGTCGTGAGACAGTTCGGTCCCTATCCGTCGCGGGCGTAGGAAATTTGAGAGGATCTGCTCCTAGTACGAGAGGACCAGAGTGGACTTACCGCTGGTGTACCAGTTGTCTTGCCAAAGGCATCGCTGGGTAGCTATGTAGGGAAGGGATAAACGCTGAAAGCATCTAAGTGTGAAACCCACCTCAAGATGAGATTTCCCATGATTTTATATCAGTAAGAGCCCTGAGAGATGATCAGGTAGATAGGTTAGAAGTGGAAGTGTGGCGACACATGTAGCGGACTAATACTAATAGCTCGAGGACTTATCCAAAGTAACTGAGAATATGAAAGCGAGAGGTTTTCTTGGTTTGAATAGATATTCAATTTTGAGTAGGTATTACTCAGAGTTAAGTGACGATAGCCTAGGAGATACACCTGTACCCATGCCGAACACAGAAGTTAAGCCCTAGAACGCCGGAAGTAGTTGGGGGTTGCCCCCTGTGAGATATGGAAGTCGCTTAGCTCTAGGGAGTTTAGCTCAGCTGGGAGAGCATCTGCCTTACAAGCAGAGGGTCAGCGGTTCGATCCCGTTAACTCCCAAAGGTCCCGTAGTGTAGCGGTTATCACGTCGCCCTGTCACGGCGAAGATCGCGGGTTCGATTCCCGTCGGGACCGTTTAAAATAACGAAAGTTATTTTAGACTCGTTAGCTCAGTTGGTAGAGCAATTGACTTTTAATCAATGGGTCACTGGTTCGAGCCCAGTACGGGTCATATCTGCGGGTTTGGCGGAATTGGCAGACGCACCAGATTTAGGATCTGGCGCTTAACGGCGTGGGGGTTCAAGTCCCTTAACCCGCATTAAGATATAATAAATGAGCCGGCTTAGCTCAGTTGGTAGAGCATCTGATTTGTAATCAGAGGGTCGCGTGTTCAAGTCATGTAGCCGGCATTTTTAGATAGAAGAAAACAGTGCGAACGTAGTTCAGTGGTAGAACACCACCTTGCCAAGGTGGGGGTCGCGGGTTCGAATCCCGTCGTTCGCTTAGAGAGGCCGGGGTGGCGGAACTGGCAGACGCACAGGACTTAAAATCCTGCGATTGGTAACGATCGTACCGGTTCGATTCCGGTCCTCGGCATAATATAATGAGCACCCTTAGCTCAACTGGATAGAGTACCTGACTACGAATCAGGCGGTTAGAGGTTCGACTCCTCTAGGGTGCATTTTTCTATTTAACTCGGGAAGTAGCTCAGCTTGGTAGAGTACTTGGTTTGGGACCAAGGTGTCGCAGGTTCGAATCCTGTCTTCCCGATATATGGCGGTGTAGCTCAGCTGGCTAGAGCGTCCGGTTCATACCCGGGAGGTCGGGGGTTCGATCCCCTTCGCCGCTATAATGATCTTGTTGGACCTTTAGCTCAGCTGGTTAGAGCTCTCGGCTCATAACCGAGTGGTCGTAGGTTCAAGTCCTACAAGGTCCATTTGAATATTATGGAGGATTACCCAAGTCCGGCTGAAGGGAACGGTCTTGAAAACCGTCAGGCGTGTAAAAGCGTGCGTGGGTTCGAATCCCACATCCTCCTTTTCATTAACGCGGGATGGAGCAGCTCGGTAGCTCGTCGGGCTCATAACCCGAAGGTCGTAGGTTCAAATCCTGCTCCCGCAATAAGGCTCGGTAGCTCAGTTGGTAGAGCAATGGATTGAAGCTCCATGTGTCGGCGGTTCGATTCCGTCTCGCGCCATTTTTAATTATAGTATGTATGCGGGTGTAGTTTAGTGGTAAAACTACAGCCTTCCAAGCTGTTGTCGCGAGTTCGATTCTCGTCACCCGCTTTGAACTTTGTTCAAATTACCAAGTTTTTAACTTGGGCGCGTAGCTCAGGTGGTTAGAGCGCACGCCTGATAAGCGTGAGGTCGGTGGTTCGAGTCCACTCGTGCCCATTAATTGGAGAATTACTCAAGAGGCTGAAGAGGACGGTTTGCTAAATCGTTAGGTCGGGTAACTGGCGCAAGGGTTCGAATCCCTTATTCTCCGTTTTATTGAGAGTTTATAACTCTTTTTTTGTATTTTTAAGAATAGTAGAATAAAAACTTCAGATTTGTAAAACTTAATTGGATTACTCATCTGAAGTTTTTTTGCGCTCTTTGTCAACTGTAGTGGGTTGATATAATAGTCTTAGACCTTGATTTTTTTCAAGGTCTTTTTGAATTTGGTCAATTTTTTTGGTCAACTTTTTGTTAGAAAAAAATTATTGACTTAAAAAAACTCCCTAACACGTTTGTTTTCTGATTCTTCTTTTTCCTTGATTAAATGACCATATGTTTGAGTTATTTGTATAATATCTTTATGTCCCATATTTGAAGCTATAACTCAGATATCGATTCCATAACCTAACATAATACTTGCGTATGTGTGCCTAATACCTGTAGCTGATAAATCGAGTGGTTTGAGTTTCAACTTCTTGAGATGTTCTCTTAAACGCTTATTCACTTCGTGATTACTTGGAACGATAGTATACAAATCGAAAAAGATATGATTTTTCTTTATTTTTTTAATATTTGTTTGTTTAATATCTCTACTTTGAATCTCTTTTTAATTGATTCAAAACATTCAATGTTTCTGAATCGACTGGAATAGTTCGAACAGAAGTAGCTGTTTTTGCTGGTCGCCATTCTTTCTTTCTAGGGTCATAGCGCCTGTATGTTTTGATTTCTTGAGTTTCATTCAAAACACAATCCCATGTTAAGCCTAGCACCTCACCGAAACGCAAGCCAGTTTTTAGTTGAATAAAAAGAAGATAGTCAATAATATTAAACTTCAGTTCAATATTATGTTTTACCTCTTTCAATAATTTATGATAATCAGCTGAACTCTTGATAGCTTTTTTTCTTTTTTTAATCTTTCGGCTTGCTTGTCCTGTAATAACAACACCATCTGTAAAATCAATGATTGATAACTTATCTTTTTTCGCAAATTGAATGACTTTTCTAACTTCCGCATTTAAACGCCGAACCGTATCTTTTCCAACTCTTTTTGCGTATTCGTTGATAAATTCTTGATACTCACTATAAGTGATGTTAGTAGCTGATTTATCTTTGAAATAATCTAAAATAAGTTTACCTCTATGTTTATGATGTGCAATTGTTCCTTGACTTTTTATTTAAAGGAACAATTTGCAGATTATACCATTTCTGCCATAATTGATAGAGAGAAATATTTGAATCAATTACATTACCGTTTAACAACTCTAATTCAATTTTGCTTGCTTCCAGCATCGCTTCTTTTTTTGTTTTTGAAGCCTGAGTTTGAAGCTACTACCTTTTTATTTTTTTATCAAATATTCTATAATCCCAATTTTTTTCTTTTTTTCCTCGTTGTCTGTATGAAATTGCCATACGATTATCCTTTCTTTTTAAAACAGATAACCAAGACATCGTCTTGGCTATTATATCATTTCTCTTTAATAATTCTGAAAAAAATGCTGTTCAAAAAAATCTCTGGTCTTAGAGGCAAGAAAGATATATTTACCACCCTGATTCTGAGGATATTTTACAAAACCATCTTTGTTTTTTTATCAATATCGATTTTTTTGAGCGAATATCAGACCGATAGAGAACATTTTCCAAAAAGCCAAGGTCGGGAGACGAAACCATCTCTAAAAACATCGTTTAGATTAATATATTGACCAGCAGACGCTTTCTTCTTCAGATTGAGATACTCTTCCTTTTCTACAATGATATGTGTGTTGGGAAGATTTACTTCTAAATTGTCTATTTTAATTAAAATTTTATCTGTCATATCAATTTTTCTCTTTCTGTGATAAAATAAGGTATAGAAATAGTATTTATTATTTCTACTAGTTTTTAGTTATCATTGCACTCGCTTTGGTCGGTTGAGTCTGTAGTGATAACTTTTCTTTTACTATCAATATTTTTCTTTCTTAATTCTTTTCTAATATATCCGAAGCGATTTTTTTCGAAATTCTTCTTCCTTTTCTACACTATTTAGCGTATACGTCTCTAATTTTTTAAATGCTTGTTTCGCTTTTTCTTTTAAATCTCGTGTAGCTGTGTAATTCCATAATTCAATTTTGATAACCTTATTCTTTTCATCATGTACCATTTTGATTACAAATCTAATTCTTCGCATTAGCTGATGATATTCTCTATTTTTCTTACCAAACCACGAATCACACCAATCCCAATAAGTATCTGAATTTGTGATAATTGTTAAATCATTGATGATATACGCATCTTTAAACCGTGAACTTAACTGTGTCGCTGAATCTGGTTCTAATACTTGAAACAGTTCTCTAAAGGTCATGCCACAACTTGAATCTAATTCATTAATTACAATAGTTTTTTCCCCTTTATAACCTGAACCCAAATCGAATCGTTTCTTGTTGATGGATGGGGTATGTGCGCCTAACCTATCATGTTCTTCTGCGAGTAAACGTGCTAGATAGGATTTTCCTGTTCCCCCTTCAGCTTGAATATAGATACCTGTATGATTTCGTTCTCCCTTACTCATACGAATAAACTCTTTTTGAATAAATTCTTGTCTGTTTTCTTCAAATTGCCTTTTATTTGAATTCCACGCTTTTTGTGCTATTCGTTGAGTGAATTGCTCAAATAATTGTTGTTTCGCTTCCATTATAAGTAGTCCTTCCTCTGAGATTTGATAACTTAATTCTAAACAATATTCATCGATTTCTAAACCATTATCAGCCTTTTCTTTGCTATGATTTTTGATTTTTCCCATGATATCATCGATATAGTTTCCATTATTTGATGAAATAACTTCCGAAACTTCGTAAGGAAATTTGTGTTCTTCCATGTTACGTTCGTTTCGATGCGTCAAATATCGACATGCTTTTATCGAACTACGAACAAATTCTAAATTTTGTTCTCTTGAAATTGATAAACCCTTATAAACAGATGAATAAGTATGAGCATGTTTGAAATCAATATAAAAATGTGCATGCAGTGGTTTTGAACTACCGTCGTCTTTCAAATCTTTATCATGAAAAATAATATGATACCTATCATCTTCATTTTTACAATAGTCTTTAATCCGTTGAATAACTGATTCACGAAAAATCCTCTTCAGTTAATTCTTGATTTGCTTTTATGTTCATATTCAAATGAAATTTGACCAAAAAAATTTTTCTTTTTCTGTCATTTTGATTAATTTTTCATAAAAATCCTTCCTGATTTTTGACACAAAATAGAGAGTGTGTGTTGATTTTGAGTAGATGTGATATAGTTGTTGATGTGGATGCACAGACGGAGAAAACTGTGCATCCACAGAAAAATAAACATCATATCTGATTGACACATCACAACAAAAAATTCTTATTCATTGGACATGGATTGTGTAAATATTTTGGTGCTGGTGTACTTGCTTACCTTCAGTAGCAGTACACCGCACCTTTATTTTTTTCTAACTGCTGTTGAGCTGAATGTTCTACTATTTTCTAATCTAATAAAATCATTAAATAAATATCTACTGTCTAACTGATTTAATTCTCTTTTAGCCTGTGCCAATAATTCTTCCATAATATTATAACTTTCACAATTCGCTGGAAAAGTCCATGTTGCCACAGCTCTGTGTTCATAGTAAACAACAGTTAATGTTAACAGTGAACGATTCGCTTTTCTGATAATTTCTTGTTTTGAATTGCTGTAGCGAGAAGATTCTTCCAAAGTTGGCTCTACATTTATCTGCCTACAAAATCGTCTCATTTGCCACGTCGCAACATATGACTTAATGCTATTTCTGAAATAATCAAATTCAGCATTTCTAAATACAAAATCGATATTAATTATAAATAGTAATAATATAAATGATACACTCGAAATTAAACGTAGTACTGATATAAAAAAACAATAAAATAAAAAAATGTTTCTATATGTATTTGAAAAAAATGATAAATGTAGCCAAAACGCTCTAAAAATAAAAAAATATAATAGAAACAAAAATTGTAAAATTAACTACATTGTATTTATTAAAGTATTTTTGTCATGTGATTTCTTCCTTCCTGATGTTATAAGAGGGGGTTAGAAGTGGCATAATATGCGTTCGATGTTCACTATCTATAAACTTGACTATACCTGTACCAATACCAGGTGGGACTACAATATTATCAACATTGATGTTGGGCAATAAAAACTGACAAGTATTCGCATTTATCTCACCTAAAATAAAGATACAGTTAATTTGTTCACGTACTGCTGTATTACCGCTAAATGCAGTTGCATCAAAGCGTTGGCTACATAAAATGAGTGAGATGGAGGTCTGACGGCCGAGAAGAGCAATCGTCCCAAGTAATTGCCCAAATGATTCACGAGACTGCTTAGAGCTCCCCTGAACAAGTGCCAACAGTTCATCAATAACAATATAAATGCGTTCAAACTGAGTTTTTGGATTTGTTAATAATATTTTTTGCCGTTCATATATCTTATTAATGATTCGACCCAACAATTCATTGACCTCTGTAATAAAACTGTTTAAGTTTGAACCATGTGTTGGTGCTAATACTTCTAAACCTAATTCCTTACTTAGTAAGTAAACATCAGCGATTTTAGGGTCGACGCAAATAATTTGATTTGTGAAAGATTTTAGACAACTAATCAAATAACGTAAGAAATGAGTCTTTCCTGTACCAGATGCTCCACTCACCGCCAAACTTGTCACCGCTTTCATTGGGATATTACAAATATTGTTAGCCATAATTGGGAGAGTATTTTCTGACACGTTCTTTTTAATAAAAGATGAAAGATTATCAATCTTTAACCGAGTTGGAATCCCATCAACCCAAGGAAAGAAAAATGCACGTGCTTGATTTTCATTTTTTGTATCATAAGGAACAAAAAAAGCATTATTCTGTGGTAAGAGAGTCTTGAATGGGTAGAGTATGCCAGCGCAAATTGCAAAAATATCAAAGTATAGTTTTTTGCTTAAAGAATAGCTTACAGGGAGATTTGGGACGTAAAAAACGCCGGAATCATTGCTTGCAACCTTAATATCAAATGAATTTAAATAAGATGATTCATCATTAATATTGAGAGCGTTATTCAAATTTCTCAAAATAAATTGTTCTAATTCGAATTTGTTTTTACCAAATTCAGTAGTGTCAGAAACAACCGCTTCTGACACTTTCTGATTTTGGCTTTTATTCATTAAAAAAGCCATGCATTATTTTCCTTTCTTCTTAATATCTTTTGCCCTGAAATAAAGTTGTCCGTACTGGTTTTCAAAAGCTTCTAAATCTTCAAATTCAACAATATCTCCGATTTCGAATTTTGATAAATTTGGCTTATTTTCTGGTAAAAACTTGACCTTAAAAGGATTGTGATTATCACTTGCAACGTAAACTTGATAGCCTTGAATGTTATCTGTACGTTTCATTTTTTCTTTACCGTTGACAATTTCGCCCGATTTTTCAAATTCATATTGAATCTCAAGTTGTTTACCAACCAATTTTACAACTTCATCTGAAAGAGCTTGTTCTGCTAGGCTAGCACTGTAGCCATTTGTGCGTTTAAAAAATGCCATAATTGGCCCCCTTTGTTAAAAAGTATTTTAAAGTTTTGCTACGAGAGCAGTAACTTTATGAGTCTATTCTAGCAATAATTTTTTCGAAAATCTACAAAAATGTGTATTTCAAATTTGACAAATCAATATTTACGATATATAATTTATGTGTACGATATACATTAGAAAGTGTTAAGGAATAAAAAAATGACTAATTTAAAACTAAAAACGATTATCTGATTTTTATGGATGACATGATACAAAAAGTATCAAATTGAGGAAACAAAAGATATTCAAAAATTACGTATAAAAATTTGTTAGAGAACTGGAAGCTATGGGCGAGTGGGAAAAAGCTAATTCTAAAACTTTTGGTAGAAATAGAACAAAGGTATTCAATTATGAAATTCTTGATAGATTAGAGAAACGGTGTGAACGATATTTAGTTAAGAAGAGCGGATTTGATTTTGATAAGTTCAAAGATTATAAAAGCAACATAGACAGTGAAAACTATTTTGAAGAACCAACAGAAGATGAACTAAAGGATATGCATGAAAAAAAGCTGTTTTTTTAGGTCATGGGCTGGGTCTATCTCAAAAGAAGAGATTCGAGATGTTATGCTAACAGCTTTATTTGAAAAATTTTTTACTCCCATTGATGTTGAACAATGGCAAAAAGATAGCGATATTTTAACCATTGTTGGTGTTAATGATGATAGAGAATCTAGTTTTGAATATTACAGGGCGAAGGAGCGTTATTTGTCTCACAATAAATCTGCATATTATAAGGAAAGAAAATAAATGAATAAAAAATAACCGCTAGGATTCTTTCTTAGCGGTTTGGTTTTTCTTTCACAGTTTTTATTAGTAATTGGAAGGCTTCTAAAAGCTGTTCTTGACTCGTTTGTGGAAGTTGAGTTAATTGGTCAGCTAATAACTCTAGATGTGGGTTTTTGGGGGTTATACGGCTTTCAAATAGCTCTGATGGTGTGATATTAAGAGCTGTGATAATCTTTTCTAGTGTATCAATCTTTATATTTGACCCCTTGGTTTCAAGGTTGGAAATATAATCTATGCCCACACCAGCTTTTTCGCTGAGATTTTGCTGACTTAAATTTTTTTCTTTACGTATGATTCGTATTCGTTGTCCGATATACTTTTGTAAGTGAATTGATTTCATAAGCTACCTCGTTTCAATACCATGATACAAGGAAGACAACTGTAAAATAACCCATATACAAACAAATTTTTGTCAAAATATTGTCTACAAACTAAAAATGTGTTAAAATAGTGCTATAAAATATATAAAATTGCATGATATACTACATATATCATGGTTTGACTTAACAGTCAAACCAATCCTATTAGCTCTTACAAGGAGAAAATGATGAAGAAACTGAAAACCCTCACAACTTCAACAGCTATTGCGCTTGCGTCTGTTGGTGTGCCTGCATTTGCTCAGGAAGCAACTACTACAACAGCAGTTGATACAACTGCTGTCAACGAACCAGCTCTTGTTTCAAAACCTGTAGCTGATGCAAAACCAGAAGTGAAGAAATCTTCTGACGTCAAACCTGCTCTTGATGCTCAAGAGTCTACTGTTAAGCAAGTTGAAGCTGAAAGCCAAACAGCAAAAGCTGAAGCTACTTCTGCTAACCAAGCTGTTACAACTACCGAAACTGCTTTGACAAGCGCTAAAGAGGACTTGAAGTCAGCGGAAGCTGTTAAAGCCAATGCTACAGAAGAAAATATCACTGCTACAAAAGCTAAACAAGACACAAATGTAAAAGCTCAAGAAGCCAATCAAAAAGCAACTGAAGCGTCTACTGAAGCGATTAAAGCTCAAACTGAAACTGTAGCAACTGAAACAGCTAACGTTGCCAGCGCAACAAGTAAGAAAGCTGAAGCGGATAAAACAGTAACCGCTAAAGAAGCAAATGTAAAATCAGCTGAAGACGCGCTAAATGGTTCAGGACTTGGCGAAGCTAAAGCCTCTCTTGCCCAAGCTGAAAAAGATATTGAACAAGCCAATGCCAATATCTCAAGCGCAACAACAGCTGTAGAAACTGCTAAGAAAGCAGATAACAACCGCGCAGATGCCATCAAACAAGCTACAAACAATGTGAATGTCAAAAATGACGCATTGAAATTAGCTAAAGAAATGATGGACGCAGATAAAACAAAAGTTGAATCCATCCAAGAAAAAGCAGATGCTACAGCGTCTAAAGAAAAAGAAGCGCAAACTGCTTTGGATGCACAGAAAGCTCGCTCTGATGAAGCTGTCATTCATATGGGAAATCCAGTTCACCATTTGACAGATGAAGAAAAAGCTTACTATGGTCTTGATAAAAATGATATCACATTTAAAGATGCTTCAAGCTACTATATCCGCAATAGTTGGAAAGAAGACGGTAAAGCCGACGAACTAATGTTGACAATGGGAGCAAAGATGTATAACGCTCTCACAGTTGACTTCAATAAAAACGATGCGAATCGCAAAGTTGATATTGACCATTTAACAGATGCTGAAATTATTGAAATTAGTGATTTTTATGCTAAATTGATCCATGCTTTACAAGATAACATGGGATACCCAGAAACATATAAATCTGCAACATACGTTGCTCAAGATACTCTTGACTACAGTAAACAAAGAGCTAAAGGTTATGAAGCCCGTGGAATTGACCCTGCTGTGGCTGGTCACCTTAAAGATAACATTGGGAATGAAAATCTAGCCACTGTTCGTGGTAATAGTGCAATAACAATGCTTGATTTGAAATATGCTGTGTTAGATGCTTTTAAACGATATTCATTCCTTGATGACAAATCAAATTGGGGACACGCAGCTAACAACCTAACCGGTGGTGGTATTGCTATGACAGTGGCAAACATCAACGGCAGACGTTGGTTTGTCAACTCATTTGGTAGCAAAGATACCAAAGGTACATACAAAATCAACCTCAACCAAGACCTTGCCCAACTTGAAGCAAAACTAGCTGAAGCACAAAAACAAAACAGTCAAGCTCAGACTGCACTTACAAATGCTCAAGCAGAATTAGCAGAAGCTTCAAGCAAATATGCTTCTGCACTTGAAGCTAAAACAGAAGCTGAAAAAGAATTGACAAGCAAAACAGCTAGTCCACTTCAAACAGAAGTTGCTGAAAAGAACTTGCAATTGGCAAACCTTGCTTTGAAAAATGCACAAGAACGTAAAGCAACTGCTGAAAAAGCTGTTGAAAACTTCTCAAGAAGCCAAGCAGAAAAAGAAACTGCTCTTGAAACAGCTAAAGCTGAACTAGCTACAGCTAAAACGGCTCAAAAAGATGCTGAAACTGCTCTTACAAATGCACAAGCAAAATTACAAGCAGAAGAAAACAAGTTGACTGCACTTCAAGATGAACAAGCGAAGCTCCATGCAGAAAAAGACAAATTGGTGTCAGATGCTAAAGCAATTGCAAAAGAATTGAGTGCTTATCTAAACGCAGATAAGAATCTTGCAGATGCGCAAGCAAAAGTAGCTGATTTAGAAGCAAAACTAACTCAAGCAAAATCTTCTGCAAAATTGGCACAAGATAAATTGGATGCCATTACAGCTAAATTGAAAGCTGAACAAGCTAAATTAGCTGAAATCCAAGAAGAGTTTGATAAGTTAGTCAAGGCTGAAAGAAAGGACTACTACAATTTATCAGGTTGGTATCTGGAGTATCTTGAAGGGAAACAAGCGGATAAGAAAACAGATACAGAACTCAAGAAAGTAGAAGACTCAAAAGCTTCACAAGCTGGTAACTGGATTGAGTCAGCTGGTCGCTGGTGGTACAAACATGCTGATGGTTCGTACACAACCAACGGTTGGGAACAAATCAAGGGTACATGGTACTACTTTGACCACGCAGGTTGGATGCAAACTGGCTGGGTCAAAACTGATGGCACATGGTATTACTTGAATGAAACAGGTTCACTGGCTACAGGCTGGGTCAAAGACAACGGCACATGGTATTACTTGAACAAGTCAGGTTCAATGGATACAGGTTGGGTTAAAGATAATGGCTCATGGTATTATCTTGACCAGTCAGGTGCTATGACAACAGGCTGGTTTACAGTTTCTGGTAAATGGTACTATGCCTATAGTTCAGGAGCTCTAGCAGTAAACACCACTACACCAGATGGCTATATGGTCAATGCCAACGGTGAGTGGGTAGGATAAGGATGAGAAAAGGAATTTGAAATCATGAAAAATAAAAAAATATTAGTTAGTTCTTTATTAGCAGGTTCGTTGTTATCAGTGGGTCTTATGGCTTCTAAACCAATGGAGGTTCATGCCTTAACAGATATGAGTGTCAAGGATACTCAAAATCCCTTGAAAATCACCTTAATACCGACAGCGGGAGGTTCTACATCTGCTACTCTTTTAGTCGACCTACAAAGAAGTTCCAACGTTAATGATAGCACTTCTCTCTATTTTGATATAGTTAATGAGAGTACTGGAACTTTGACTGAATCGCATTATTTTGGTAAATTTGATGGCAAGAATAGATTACAGTCGGGTATTAATTTACTTCTAGTAGAGGATGGCAATTATTATTTAGATATATATAGTGTAGATGATTTTGGAAAACGTTATTTTGGACGTTCAGAAATTTTTAGAATATCAGATAAGGAATACTATCCTATTAAGAAAGTAGAAGCACCCAAAGCTACTGAAACTCCAAAACCAGCTACTAGCTCTAACTCAGGTCAGACTGGTTGGTCAGGTTCTTCTTACTATAAAGCTGGTGTTAAAGTAGTCAATCAATGGATTTTTGATGTTCAGTACAATTCTTACTTCTACCTAAATGCTTCAGGTAACTTTGTTCAAAATGCTTGGTCAGGAAGTTATTACCTCAAATCAGGTGGCTACATGGCTAAGAGCGAGTGGATTTATGACAATAACTATAAATCATACTATTACTTGACAGCAGAGGGTAGCTATGCACGTAATACCTGGGCTGGAAGTTACTACCTTAAATCAGATGGTAAAATGGCCAAGAGTGAGTGGATTTATGATAGTAGCTACCAATCTTACTATTACCTAACGTCAGAAGGAAGCTATGCTCGTAACACATGGGTAGGTGACTACTATCTCAAGTCAAATGGTAAGATGGCAGTCAACGAACGTACCCCAGATGGCTACAAAGTAGATGGCTCAGGTAAGTGGGTAAAATAAGGAAAAAAGAAAAGGAAAATGAAAAAATGGGATTATTTACAGACTCACTAAAAGTTAGTTCTGGTTTAACACTAGGACACGCAGCAACAAAAATAGGTATCCAAAAAACATTGTCAGCAGCTGAGGAGAGAGCAGCTACAAAGTTTAAAAATTATCAAGCTAGATTTTTTGACCCTATTGTACGTGAAGATTTGTGCCATTTGGAAGTTGATGGACATTTAAGAGCTAAGCACTACCCTTTCCCTGAAAAAGCTAGTGGGATAAATATTTCCGTACTACAAAAGGATGTTCAACATTTAACAAAGGAATTTAATGGTGAGAAACTAGTGAACTTTATTAAAAGACATCCATTATTTACAGCTTTTATCGTCTTGTTATTAAGTGTTCCAATCGGTTTATCAGATATTGGTTCGGTATTAGGATTTTCAGCGTTTGTTTTTGTAGTTAGGTTGATATTTGCACGACCTAAAAAATTTCAAAGATTATTGATAGAAGACGCTAAACAATACTGGAAAATTAGGGAGTATATAAGACATGCTTTAGAAGTGGGAGAATTGACACCACAAGCAAGTTTGAAAAAATTATTAAAAGCTAGATTGGTGCAACGTTTCCCCGATACAATCGAAGAAATTGAAGCACATGCATTTAATTATAGGCACGGATTGTAAAACCTAAAAAAATCTTCTTACGTTTGTAGGAAGATTTTTTGGATTCACAAAACTAGTTTAAAAGACTACGCTATTTAAACCATTTTTGAGAATGAATATATAAGGATATCCAGAAATCTAGTTGGTCAACCTTTGGTCAACTTTTGTATTTTGAATATACCTTAGATGGTGACGATGTCTTGGTATATCTGATACTCACTTACATATTCTAACTTATTTTAACTAAGATAAAACTGTAGTGGGCTGCATTAAAGCTAAAATCTTTATATATTGTCGTTTTTATGGTTGTGCTTATTTATTACTACTTCCAACTCTTGAGTGAAATTTCTCCGCTATTGAGCCAGATTTCTTTTCCGTTATCACATTGTACTAAAAGTTTTCCATTTTCAGAGATATCTTTAGCAAGTCCCTTGTAGTCTTTTTTGTCCAGTGTGAAAGCAACTTCTTTTCCAAGCACGAATGACTGTTTTTTATATAGGTATAATAACTCATCTGCTGGTGTTTCGAAGAAAGCATGCCAGATTTCTATGATTAATTCATTCCTTGTTATTGGAGCTGTAGTTTTAAATAAGCTAGCAGCTTTTTCTTTTAATTCTTGTGGGAAATCATTAATAGTAAAGTTGATTCCTACTCCAATAATGATATCTGTGACTAAGCCTGTTTCTACAGAGGTCATTGCTTCAGTGAGAATTCCTCCAATTTTATGATTGTTTAGGTAGATATCATTGACCCATTTTATGTCGACATCTATTAAAGTTAGGTTCTTAATGGCTTTGTAGACAGCTCCGGCTACAAGTAGTGTGTAGGACGGTAATTTGTCGTAGGGGAGATTGGGTTTAAGATGGAGTGTCATATAAATGCCACCTTGGGGTGAGTAGAAAGAACGTTGAAAACGGCCTCGGCCAGCTGTTTGATAGGAAGCTAGATAGAGGGTGTTTGCTTCATTTCCTAAATCAATTGCTTCTTTTGCATCGAGTTGTGTTGATCTTGTTTCGGGTTTAAAACTGATTTTAATTGGAAGATTTTGTTCTAGAAGTTCCGGGAGAATAAGATCTCCATTCACCAGTTTATAGCCTTTATTTTTGATACTATCAATTTTAATTCCTTCTTGTTCGAGGCGCTTGATAGCTTTCCAAATTGATGTTCGGGTCAGTGATAGTTCTTCTGCAATCTTTTCTCCGCTGATATAATCGCTTTCTTTTGCTAGAATTTGGTAGACGGCTTGGTAGGATTTCATAGTGTTTCCTTTCTTTAGGAATTGTAAATGATTTAAATATAGTTTGGATAGTTGCTTCTAATCTTTATTTTATTACTACTATTTTTAACATATGCCTAGTATTTTCGGCACGATTTTTTGGAGTGAATCTAGTCATTAAGCTTGAGTTGTGAAATCTCAGTATTTTTGCTCGCTTTTTTACCTAGGGAAGCGTTTCCTTTGTTTTCAAATTGCTAAAAAAGTGGTACAATAAAGGGTAACTTACTATTATCTGAATCAATTGATTTGGAGAGAAAGGATTCGTTTTGAAATCAATTGGCTTTTATTGAAAAAGCTGAAAAGGGTTGTCTAGTAAAGAGCTGATTTTATTGGGAATTATCCTGAGTATCTTTTTACCCTTTTATCTTTTTGTAGTTGTATTCTGTTTATATATTATCAGTTTAATTTTTACAGGGAACATGAAAAGTATTCTTCAGAAAATGGGGGAGCATCCGATGCTGCTTCTTTTTCTTGGTTATAGTACTGTTATATCCGTTTTTGCACAAAATTGGATGGGAGTTGTGGCTTCAGTAGGAATTTTTCTATTTACTGTTTTCTTTTTGCACTATCAGTCGACTTTATCACATAAATTCTTTCGATTGATTTTGCAGCTCGTCTTGTTTGGTAGCGTTTTGTCAGCTGCTTTTGCGAGTTTAGAACATTTTCAAATTGTGAAGAAATTCAATTATGCTTTTCTTTCACCCAATATGCAGGTCTGGCATCAGAATCGTGCAGAAGTGACCTTCTTTAATCCTAATTATTATGGAATTATTTGTTGTTTCTGTATCATGATTGCCTTCTATCTGTTTACAACAACCAAGTTGAATTGGTTGAAAGTATTCTGTGTGATTGCAGGCTTTGTGAATCTCTTTGGTTTGAACTTTACTCAAAATCGAACTGCCTTTCCTGCTATTATCGCTGGAGCAATCATCTATCTCTTTACGACTATTAAAAACTGGAAGGCCTTTTGGCTTAGTATTGGGGTTTTCGCGATTGGCTTGAGTTTCCTCTTTTCTAGTGATTTGGGAGTTAGGATGGGGACTTTAGACTCTTCTATGGAAGAACGCATTTCTATCTGGGATGCTGGGATGGCCTTGTTTAAGCAAAATCCTTTTTGGGGTGAGGGGCCATTGACCTACATGCACTCTTATCCTCGGATAAATGCTCCTTATCATGAACATGCTCACAGTCTGTATATTGACACGATTCTGAGTTACGGAATTGTGGGGACCATTTTATTAGTTTTGTCTTCTGTTGCTCCTGTTCGTTTGATGATGGATATGAGTCAGGAGTCGGGAAAACGTCCGATTATAGGCCTTTATCTGTCTTTTCTTACAGTGGTTGCTGTGCACGGAATTTTTGACCTGGCCCTCTTCTGGATTCAGTCCGGTTTCATTTTCTTGCTAGTTATGTGCAGTATTCCGTTGGAGCATCGAACTTTGGTATCGGATATGACGGATTAAATTTATAAGATTAAAATCTTCTACCTTGTGTAGGAGATTTTTTTACTGGGAAAAATTATTTCCAAATCGAAATAGTTGACAGTTATAACGATGAGTGTTACAATTGTTTTATTCTTTTCGATATCGAAATAAATTGGAGATGTTATGAAAGATAGTCATTTGGTAGCCCATCATATTCGTTTGCTGAATGGGCGAATTTCAAAAGTTATTGAGCCAAGACCCCGAAGCTCTTTATCGGAGTGAGCAGGGGAAGATTTTAGCGGTTTTATGGAATAGTGAAACAGGCTGTGCAACTGCGACAGATATTGCTTTGGCAACTGGTCTTGCTAATAATACGCTGACGACTATGATAAAAAAGCTAGAGGAACAAAAGCTTGTAACTGTTAGTCCATGTGGAGAAGACAAGCGTAAGAAGTATCTAGTTTTAACAGACTTGGGGCAGTCGCAGCAAGAAGTGGGGCAACGTGTCAGTCAGAAATTGGATACGATCTTTTACAAAGGATTTTCAGAGGAAGAAATTCGTCAGTTTGAAGCCTTTCAAGAAAGAATTTTGGCTAATCTAAAAGAGGAGGAAAATGAGGTTTAAAATGGAGCAAATTAGCTGTTTATAAGTAAAGACCACTTTTGACTTTGTTTTCCAACTCTTAGGACAAGGAAACTATGTGGTTAGCTATGGTCAGACTCAGATTGGTGGAGTTGCCTATGCCCAGTACGATATCTTCCGTCTAGAAAACGGGAAAATTGTGGAGCATTGGGACAATAAGGAAGTCATGCCTAAGGTAGAAAACTTGACCAACCGAAGAAAGTTTTAAATTGAGGATACAGAATGATTGAATACAAAAATGTAGCTTTACGCTACACAGAAAAAGATGTCTTGAGAGATGTCAATTTACGGATTGAGAATGGAGAGTTTATGGTTTTAGTTGGACCTTCTGGATCCGGTAAGACGACCATGATTAAGATGATTAACCGTCTTTTGGAACCAACTGATGGAAATATTTACATGGATGGCAAGCGCATTAAAGACTATGATGAGCGTGAGCTTCGTCTCTCTACTGGTTATGTTTTACAGGCCATTGCTCTCTTTCCAAATCTAACGGTTGCGGAAAATATTGCCCTGATTCCTGAGATGAAGGGTTGGACTAAGGAAGAAATTGCTCAGAAAACAGAAGAGCTTTTGGCAAAGGTTGGTTTACCAGCAGCTGAGTATGGACATCGACTTCCTAATGAATTATCTGGTGGAGAACAGCAACGGGTCGGTATTGTTCGTGCTATGATTGGTCAGCCTAAGATTCTCCTCATGGATGAGCCTTTTTCGGCTCTTGATGCTATTTCGAGAAAACAGTTGCAGGTTCTGACTAAAGAATTGCATAAAGAGTTTGGGATGACAACGATTTTTGTGACCCATGATACGGATGAAGCTTTGAAATTGGCGGACCGTATTGCTGTTTTACAGGATGGGGAGATTCGCCAGGTAGCGAATCCCGAGACAATTTTAAAAGCGCCTGCCACAGACTTTGTAGCAGACTTGTTTGGAGGTAGTGTTCATGACTAATTTAATTGCAACTTTTCAGGATCGTTTTAGTGATTGGTTGACAGCTCTATCTCAACATTTGCAGTTGTCGCTTTTGACCTTGTTGCTAGCTATCTTTATCGCGATTCCCTTGGCTGTCTATCTTCGCTATCATGAGAAGTTGGCCGACTGGGTCTTGCAGATTGCAGGGATTTTCCAGACCATCCCGTCACTGGCCTTGTTAGGGCTCTTTATCCCCTTGATGGGAATTGGAACCTTGCCAGCTTTGACAGCTCTAGTGATTTATGCGATTTTTCCGATTTTACAAAATACCATCACTGGACTCAAGGGAATTGATCCGAGTTTGCAAGAGGCTGGGATTGCCTTTGGGATGACTAGGTGGGAGCGTCTCAAGAAATTTGAAATTCCACTTGCTATGCCTGTTATGATGTCTGGGATTCGGACGGCGGCTGTCTTGATTATCGGTACGGCAACCTTGGCTGCCTTGATTGGGGCAGGGGGACTGGGTTCCTTTATCCTTTTGGGAATTGACCGTAATAATGCCAGTCTGATTTTGATTGGGGCACTTTCTTCTGCAGTGCTTGCTATTGCCTTTAACTTCCTACTAAAAGTGATGGAAAAGGCAAAATTGCGGACGATTTTCTCTGGTTTTGCCTTGGTGACCATATTGCTTGGTCTGTCTTATAGTCCAGCTCTCTTGGCTCAAAAAGAGAAAGAAAACTTGGTTATTGCTGGGAAATTGGGTCCAGAACCAGAAATTTTGGCCAATATGTATAAGTTGCTGATTGAAGAAAATACCAGTATGACTGCGACTGTTAAACCGAATTTTGGGAAAACAAGTTTCCTCTATGAAGCTCTGAAAAAAGGCGATATTGATATCTATCCTGAATTTACTGGTACGGTGACTGAAAGTTTGCTTCAACCATCACCGAAAGTGAGTCATGAGCCAGAGCAGGTTTATGATGTAGCGCGTGATGGTATTGCCAAACAGGATCATCTAGCCTATCTCAAACCTATGTCTTATCAAAATACCTACGCTGTAGCTGTTCCGAAAAAGATTGCTCAAGAATATGGTTTGAAGACCATTTCGGATTTGAAAAAAGTGGAAGGGCAGCTGAAGGCAGGCTTTACGCTTGAGTTTAACGACCGTGAAGATGGCAATAAGGGCTTGCAATCAATGTATGGCCTCAATCTCAATGTGGCGACTATGGAGCCAGCTCTTCGCTATCAGGCAATTCAGTCAGGTGATATTCAAATCACGGACGCCTATTCGACTGATGCGGAATTGGAGCGTTATGATTTACAGGTCTTGGAAGATGACAAACAACTCTTCCCGCCTTATCAAGGGGCACCACTGATGAAAGAAGCTCTTCTCAAGAAACATCCAGAGTTGGAAAGAGTTCTTAATAAAATGGCTGGTAAGATTACAGAAAGTCAGATGAGCCAACTTAACTATCAAGTGGGTGTCGAAGGCAAGTCAGCAGAACAAGTAGCCAAGGAGTTTCTACAAGAACAAGGTTTGTTGAAGAAATAACTTAAAAATGCTGAACTCAACTTCCTTAAACGACTAAATAGAAGAATGCTCAGACAATTTCGTCTGAGCATTTTTATGTTAGAGTTATTAAATGTCCTCTAAAATGGAAAGAAAGAGAAAATTTTCAGGATTTTCTAAAATTTCACTGTAAATACACTTGACTATTCACAAAATAAGTGTATAATGTGTTGTGAACTACTTAACAAATAAAGATTTCCAGCTTATGTCGACTAAGGATGGAAATCTTGTGTATAGACAGTTCAGTAAATATATAATAGAGCGTTGCGTCCGAAAGTCTATCCAGACACGGCTCTTTAAAAAAACAAAAAGGAGAAGATTATGAAAAACAGAACCGATTCATCGTACCAGTATGTGGAAATTTAAGTTAAGTGCTGCCACCATGACTTTGATTCCCGCTGCCGTGGGGATTAACTATGTTGCCAAAGCCTTGGCGGAGGGGTTAAAGTTGCCCGTTTGGCTGGGGTCTTTGGGAACCTTTCTTACCAGCATGTTGGCTGGGCCGGTTGCCGGTGCCATTAGTGGTTTCATCAACAACGTGATCTATGGGCTGACCTTATCGCCAATTTCAACCGTGTATGCGATTACCAGTATCGGAATTGGGATTGCTGTCGGAGTTTTGCACGCCAATGGGTGGTTCTCGTCAGCGCGACGAGTATTTGTTTCTGCTATTATTATTGCCATCGTTTCAGCTGTCATTTCAACGCCTCTCAATGTCATCTTTTGGGGTGGTCAGACCGGTATCGCTTGGGGTGACTCATTGTTTGCGGTAATGGTCGCCAATCATGTACCAGTGTGGCTGGCCTCATTTACCGATGAGTTTGTCTTGGATATTTTGGATAAAGTCTGCGTGGCCTACCTGGCATTCTTCATCTATCGTCAGCTGCCGAAGCGGATGGAGCACTTCTTTAGAGATGATAAATGATGACTGATAAAACATTGATTTCTGGAGCGCCACGGGTCAAGCTCAAGTGGTACCAGGTGATCGATCCGATTACTAAGCTCTTGTTCATCTTGGACATGACGTTGTTGAGCTTTGCCAGTATGAATTTATTGCTTCAGGCCGGATTAATTCTTGTCGCAACACTGCTATTGTTATTTTCCAAATTGAGTTCTACCACCTTTAAGGCGCTGGGATTCAGCCTGTTTCTGATTTGCACCATGCTGATCATCCAAGGGTTATTTTACAGTCGGAATCAAACTGTGCTGTTTTTCTGTTCTTGGGGTGTCGTTCTACAAAGAAGGCCTGATTTACGCCACCACTCTGGGTTGTCGAGTATTGGTGATTATTTTGACCAGTGGCTTTTTTATGGTGACCACGAGTATTTCAGAAAACGCGGCCTATTTGGAACTGTCCGGATTGTCTTATAAAACCGTCTACGTTCTGATGTCGGTGTGTTATATTTTGCCGGAAATGATGCGCAATATGCGGAAAATCCAGCAGGCACAAAAAGTTCGCGGAACCAATCCGCAAAAAACGTTGATTCAGAAATTAAAGTCAGTCCTGCCGGTTCTAATTCCATTGGTGATTAAGACCTTGGATCAATCGATGACGCGGTCGATTTCTCTCCAACTGAGAGGTTTTGATAATCTTAACCGGACTGTCAGAACCTCCCAGCGCGTGTATCGCCTGTCGCGGACGCTGCACATTGGTCTGACTGGATTGGCAATTTTATTGATTGGGTGGAAGATATGGACGAAGATAAACGGATTGTAATTGAAAATTTGACCACCCGTTATCCGGGTACTGAGCAACCACAACTGCGTCAGATTAACGCGGAGGTTCATACCGGCCAGGTGGTTGGGATTATCGGGAATAGCCACTCCGGCAAATCGACTTTGTGCCGTGTGCTGGCAGGGGTCATTCCCAAAATTGTGTCTGCTGAGATTGAGGGCGATTGGCACATGTTTGGCCAGCGAGTGTCTGACAATTGGCCCGTTTATAATGCCATGAATGGAGTTGTACTGCAAAATCCAGCTGGCCAACTAAGCGGGTTGGCAGACACGGTTGCCGATGAAATCGCCTTTGACTTGATTAATCAGGGAATGGCTGAAGGACTGATTCAAAAACGGGTTGAAGAAGTTGCCACGCAAATGGGGCTGATTGAACAGCTGAATTTGCGTCCCGAGAGCCTTTCCGGTGGTCAGAGCCAGCGGTTGGCAATTGCCACGGCGATTGCGGCTAACCCGGCTGTTTTGATTATGGATGATCCGACCAGTCAAATGGATCCCCTTGGCCGCCGACAATTTTTCCAATGGCTGGCCCAAGTCAAAGAGACGACTGTCTTCATTGTCACCAGTGAAATTGACGATTTGTGCGAAGTCGCCGACGTTTTGTGGGTGCTGCACGAGGGTCAAATGGTAGCCCAGGGCAGGCCGGGTGAGGTGTTTAATCATTTGGCAGCTGACTGGCAGATTCCAGCCCCGACAATCCAGCAACTTGCTCAAAAAATGGATTGGCACTTGGCTGATGGCCGGTATCCGGTGAATTACGCTGATCTGAAGGAGGTTCGTTATGCCCACAATTGAACTGAGCCACCTGACGTTCACTTATCCGGAACGGTCCTTTAGCTTGGATGTTGAAGACAAACACTTCGCCGATCCGATGGTGGCGATTGTCGGCCAAAATGGTGCCGGCAAATCAACGCTCTTCAAATTGTTGACGGGTTTGCTGACACCGCAAACCGGTGTGATTAAGATCGATGGAGAAAATTTTAATGATCTTAAACCAGTCGAAAAGTTACTGAAGGTTGGGATTACTTTTCAGAATCCTGACGATCAGCTTTTCAACCCGACCGTTCAACGAGAGGTGGAGTGGAGTGTCGCGCAGGTCATGGATGACCACGACACGATTACGAGGCGGGCTTTAGCGGCTCTAAAAAAAGAGTTGGCTTGGATGATAAAACAGCTGAAAGTCCATATGACCTGTCATTGTCGGAACGCAAGCTGTTGAGCGTTGCCACAGTTTTGGCAGTGGATCCGGCGATTTATTTATTTGATGAGCCGATGATGTCGCTTGATTGGGAAAGTCGGCGCAAGTTGACCGCAATTTTTCCATCAGTTGGCTGATTCAGGGCCAGCAAGTTGTGACCATCACCCATGACATGGATTGGGTCGCCGCCGAGTTTGAGTCGGTGTATGTTATGGAACACGGGAAGTTTGGCTTCGCCGGCAGTCCACGGGAATTGTTCAGCAATCACGAACTTGTCCAGCGAGTGGGATTACTACCACCGCGGATTATGGACATAGCGGAGTCGCTGGGTGATTCACAGACATATTTATCGGTTAATGATTATTGCCAGAAAAAAATCGAGATGTATAGAAAAAAAGTCACCTCTGCGGGTTTTTCCAGGTTGAAGGATTAACTTCAGCTTCTGGCAAGAACTCACATGGGTGACTTTTTGTGTTTAATAACGTTTCATGATCATCAGGGTGCTTCCTCAGATCACTCGGTTTGATTTTTACTTTGTTTCATGGTCATAATCATATACCATTTCTTTTGGATTTTTTGTTTGGCTAATACAAAATAGGTCTTCATAGGTCTTCGCATTTTTAGCGCCCATTAGGATCATCAGTATAATTTTCTGAATTAGGAGACTGTCCCATCACTATTCGAACTTCGTCTCCCAACTTACGCTGTTCCCATTCAATGGGGTAGGGCAAATCCTCATGACAGCAGTTTACCGTGAACAGTGGATATTCTGGGCAGCTACCAATGTCTTTTCAATCTATCTCTTGTGGGGAGAAAGCCTGCAAATTCAAGGGAAATATCTAATTTATCTCATTAACAGTCTAGTTGGTTGGTATCAATGGGGCAAGGCTGCTAAGCAGAATACGGATTTACCTAACAAAGATAAAAAACTCAGTAGCCTAGAAATAAGGTAACTGAGCTCTAATCTATATTCAATTTTTAGGAATGAGAAGGTCTAGATAAAATTGGACAACTTCCTGGTCTGTGAAGTCTTGTCCTTTTTTGAGCCACCAGGTCAATGTCTCGATAAAGTTGGATACGACTAAGTGTTGGAGGTAAGAAGTAGGCAAACTCGGGTGAGCTTCTCTTAAATCATCAGCCATCACGGAATAGACATGGTGTTCTAACTCTCTCTGGAGTTGACGGAGGAAGTAGTCATTTTTGGAAAATAGCAGACTGGTGATATGGTCTTGGTTTTTCTGAAAATGGAGAAAGAGGTGGGCGAGGTAGTCCTCGGTTGAAATGGATTGCTCTCTTTCAAAGAGGTGATGGAAGAGGCCGCGACAAAGTTCGTCCAGAAGTAGTTCCTTACTCTCATAGTGACAGTAAAAGGTGGAACGTCCCACATCTGCGAGGTCAATGATATCCTGAACTGTAGTGGATTCGTAGCCCTTCTCGTTCAAGAGTTGTAGAAAAGCTTGATAGATGGCTTTTTTTGTTTTGCTGATACGGCGGTCAATGTTCGTCATGTGGACACTTGAGGCAAATTGTTCAGAACTGAATAAAGTTGACGTTTTGCTTCTATCCTTTCTTTGAGTTTTAGCGGATAATGATAATGAACAAGATGTTCATAAATCTATTATAACAAAGGAATGAGAAAGATGAAGGCAAAATATACTGTTTGGGTAGCTTTTTTCTTAAATTTAAGCTATGCTATTGTTGAGTTTATCGCAGGAGGAATCTTCGGTTCAAGTGCTGTTCTTGCTGATTCTGTCCATGACTTGGGAGATGCTATAGCTATTGGCATATCGGCCTTTTTAGAAACAATCTCAAATAGAGAAGAAGATAGGCAGTACACCTTGGGTTACAAGCGATTTAGTCTTTTAGGAGCACTAGTGACTGCTGTGATTCTTATCACAGGATCCATCCTAGTGATTTTGGAAAATATAACTAAACTTTTTAATCCACAGCCCGTCAATGATGAAGGTATCCTCTGGCTAGGAATTATTGCAGTCAGTATCAATGTGCTAGCTAGTCTAGTAGTTCGTAGGGAAAGACAAAGAACGAGTCAATTCTCAGCCTGCACTTTTTTGAAGATACACTTGGTTGGTTGGCTGTCATTCTAGTGGCGATTATCCTCCGATTTACAGATTGGTATATCCTTGATCCGCTCTTATCTCTTGTCATTTCCATCTTCATTCTAACAAAAGCCATTCCTCGCTTTTGGAGCGCGCTCAAGATTTTCTTGGACGCTGTGCCAGAAGGAGTAGAGACTGGTGATTTGGAGAAGAATTTGGATGCTCTGACTAATGTCAAAAGTGTCAATCAACTTAGCATTTGGTCCATGGATGGTCTGGAAAATAATGCCATTATCCATCTTTGTTTAGAGGATTGGGGGCAGATGACGGAAACAAAGAATCAAGTACGTCAGCTCTTAGAAGAAAGAGGAATTCAGAATATTACCATCGAAGTGGACACCAGTCAAAGCAATCATGCGCAACATAAGCGAAAGGTAACAGCCTTAGAGCAACCTCATGGGCATCAACATTAGAAAAGAGGTTGGGGGGAAAGTCTTTAAAAGTAAAAAGCGCATAGTATCAGGCATTGAAAATATGATACTATGCGTTTTATTGTGAGGATATTTACTTCATTTTATCTTGAAATTTAGTTTTTGCCTAGATTCTAATATCTTAATCATTCCTTGTACTCTCTCTCAATGTCAGTCTGGTTCCCAGCATAGTCAGGCTAGGTATTTTGCGACCGTGGAGTACTTCCTTGTTAAGAATATCCATACCTGCTCGGCCCATTTCTTCAGTATAAACTGTGATGCTAGAGAGGGGAGGATAGACTTGCTTGGTCAGGCTGGTGTCGTTAAAGGAAATGAGGCTGACATGGTCTGGTAGGCTGATTCCAGCTTCTTGGAGGGCACGGAGGGCACCGATGGCTAAACTATCGCTAGCTGCAAAAAAGGCAGGTGGCAGTTGGTCTCCCAAACTCTGAATAGCCTCTTTCATTAAGTCATAGCCAGACTGGGCGGTAAAGCTTCCTTGAAAGACCAGTTCATCATGATAGATCCCTTTTGTTGGGCTGTAGTTCCTAAAATTTTCCAGCCGCTTATCCTCAATGATTTCTTCTTGATCGGTTGTTTCCTCAAGCCCTGTTAGAATCCCGATACGGTTCATCCCTTGACTGAGGAAATAATCGACAACCTGTTTCATGGCAGTATAAAAGTCCGTGATAATACAGGTGTGTCCTAGTGAAAGAGTATCACTATCTAGAAAGACAAGAGGCTTTTGGTATTCCTCAAAGGTGGAAATCTGAGCTCGGCTAAATTTTCCGATGCAGAGAATCCCAATCACTTCTTCGCTCAGGGTAAAAGGATGGTCATTAAAATAGCGTAAGATATCATAGTCCAGTTCTTGGGCTCTTTTTTCTATTCCTAGGCGAATCTGGTAGTAGTAGAGGTCGTCCAACTCCCCTTGTTCGCTGACCCATTGGATAATGGCAATCTTTTGCTTGGGTTTATGGGACTCACCTGTCTTGAGGTGCTTGGTGTAACCCAACTCTTCAGCAACGGTTAAAATACGGTGTCTGGTTTCTTCTGTAACAGATAGGCTCTGGTCGCGATTGAGGACACGGGATACGGTTGCGATAGAGACAGAGGCTAGCTGTGCAATGTCTTTTAAGGTAGCCATAAATCCTCCTCCTTTTAGGTTAGTATATCATATTTTTTTGTATTTTACTGATAGTTTAGTAAAATTTAGTAAAAAGGATTGACCCTGGGAAATACCTTGGATACAATAGAAGAAAACGATTACACGTTGAGGTGACTTAACGGACAGTCAAAGGAGAAATCATATGACACAACATCTTACTGCAGAAGCCCTTCGCAAAGATTTTCTTGCTGTTTTTGATCAAGAAGCAGACCAAACTTTCTTTTCACCAGGTCGTATCAATTTGATTGGTGAACACACAGACTACAACGGTGGGCACGTTTTTCCAGCGGCTATTTCCTTGGGAACTTACGGTGCAGCTCGCAAACGTGACGATCAAGTCTTGCGTTTCTACTCAGCTAACTTTGAGGACAAAGGTATCATCGAAGTTCCTATTGCTGACCTCAAGTTCGAAAAAGAGCACAACTGGACCAACTATCCAAAAGGGGTTCTTCATTTCTTGCAAGAAGCTGGGCATGTGATTGACAAAGGTTTTGATTTTTATGTTTATGGGAATATCCCAAATGGTGCTGGTTTGTCTTCTTCAGCATCCTTGGAACTCTTGACAGGAGTCGTGGCAGAGCATCTCTTTGATTTAAAACTAGAGCGTCTCGATTTGGTTAAAATCGGAAAACAAACAGAAAACAACTTTATCGGAGTCAACTCTGGCATTATGGACCAATTTGCTATCGGTATGGGTGCAGACCAACGTGCTATTTACCTTGATACCAACACCTTGGAGTATGACTTGGTGCCACTGGATTTGAAGGACAATGTCGTTGTCATCATGAATACTAACAAACGCCGTGAATTGGCGGACTCTAAATACAATGAACGTCGTGCTGAGTGTGAAAAAGCAGTGGAAGAATTGCAAGTTGCCTTAGATATTCAGACCTTGGGTGAATTGGACGAGTGGGCCTTTGACCAATATAGCTATCTGATTAAAGATGAAAATCGTTTGAAACGTGCTCGCCATGCTGTGCTTGAAAATCAACGTACTCTTAAAGCTCAAGCAGCCCTTCAAGCAGGAGATTTGGAAACATTTGGTCGTTTGATGAATGCGTCACACGTTTCCCTAGAGCATGACTATGAAGTAACTGGTTTGGAATTGGACACCCTCGTTCACACAGCTTGGGCTCAAGAAGGTGTTCTCGGTGCTCGTATGACAGGGGCAGGTTTTGGCGGATGTGCCATTGCCTTGGTGCAAAAAGATGCTGTTGATGCCTTTAAGGAAGCTGTTGGCAAACACTACGAGGAAGTCGTTGGATACGCTCCAAGCTTCTATATCGCTGAAGTTGCAGGTGGCACTCGCGTCCTTAACTAGTCAAAAGGAGGCTCTATAGTGACCTTAGTAGATAAATTTGTAAAACATGTCATTTCTGAAAGTTCATTTGAGGGAAATGGATCGAATCTACCTGACCAATCGTGTCTTGGCACGAGTGGGAGACGGTGTTTTGGAAGTTGAGACGGATCTGGATAAAGTGATTGACCTCAAGGACCAGCTTGTCGAGGAGGCGGTTCGATTAGAGACGATTGAGGATAGTCAGACTGCGCGTGAAATCCTTGGTGCTGAATTGATGGACTTGGTAACTCCTTGTCCGAGTCAGGTCAATCGTGACTTCTGGGGAACTTACGCCCAATCTCCTGAACAGGCGATAGCGGATTTTTACCAACTCAGCCAGAAAAATGACTACATCAAGCTCAAGGCCATCGCTAAAAACATTGCTTATCGTGTTCCATCTGACTATGGAGAACTTGAGATTACCATCAATCTCTCTAAGCCTGAAAAGGATCCGAAAGAGATTGCGGCAGCCAAGTTGGTGCAAGCCAGCAATTATCCCCAGTGTCAGCTTTGTATAGAGAATGAAGGCTACCATGGTCGGGTCAACCACCCAGCTCGTAGCAATCACCGCATTATCCGTTTTGAAATGGCTGGTCAGGAATGGGGCTTCCAGTATTCGCCCTATGCTTACTTTAATGAGCACTGTATCTTTTTAGATGGCCAGCATCGTCCCATGGCTATTAGTCGTCAGAGCTTTGAGCGTCTGCTGGCGATTGTAGAGCAGTTTCCCAGGCTATTTTGCAGGTTCTAATGCGGACCTGCCGATTGTGGGAGGCTCTATTCTGACTCATGACCACTATCAGGGAGGCCGGCACGTATTTCCTATGGAATTGGCTCCCTTGCAAAAGACTTTCCGATTTGCAGGTTTTGAGCAGGTCAAGGCAGGGATTGTCAAGTGGCCTATGTCAGTGTTGCGTTTGACCTCGGATTCCAAAGAGGAATTGATCAATTTGGCTGACAAGATTTGCGAGAATGGCGGCAATATTCAGACCCAAGTGTGCAAGTCTTAGCAGAAAGTAATGGAACACCACATCATACCATTACACCGATTGCCCGTAAACGCGATGGACAGTTTGAGTTGGACTTGGTCTTGCGGGACAATCAGACATCGCCAGAGCATCCTGATGGAATTTATCATCCCCACAAGAATGTTCAACATATCAAGAAGGAAAATATTGGCTTGATTGAGGTCATGGGCTTGGCTATCTTGCCACCACGTCTGAAAGCAGAAGTGGAGCAAGTCGCCAGCTATCTAGTGGGAGAAGGGGATACAGTTGCCTCTTATCATCAGGAATGGGCAGACCAGCTCAAAGCCCAACATTCAGATCTAACGGATAAAGAACAAGCCCTTGAAATCGTCAAGGACTCTGTAGGTGCCATCTTTGCGCGTGTTCTGGAGGATGCAGGAGTTTACAAGCAGACGGAGCAAGGACAGGCAGCCTTTATGCGCTTTGTAGAGCAGGTCGGAATTTTGCCAGACTAGGAGCTTTCTCCTTGCACAGTCCTATAAAAAGTAGTATCATAGTGTCGTTTGAAATATCAGGAGGAAACGATGAAAGATTTTCATTTTGACGCTATATCTGCCTTTGAAAATTACGAAATTGAAAAAATGAGAGATGGTCACGTTGTGGTGACGACCAAAGTAGTGGACTCGTCGCTAAACTACTATGGCAATGCCCATGGTGGCTATCTCTTTACCCTTTGCGATCAGATCAGTGGTTTGGTAGTTATCTCGCTGGGGCTTGATGGGGTGACACTCCAGTCCTCTATCAACTACCTCAAGGCTGGAAAACTCGACGATGTGCTGACCATTAAAGGAGAATGTGTCCATCAAGGTCGCACAACCTGTGTAGTGGATGTCGATATTACCAATCAAGAAGGCAGAAATGTCTGCAAAGCAACCTTTACCATGTTTGTCACAGGCCAGCGGTCAGAAGATAGACAGGTGAGGATATAGATAAACAAAAAAGAGGCTCGCACCTCTTTTTCTTATTTCTTTTTTTATGATTTAATACTGCATTGAGGACAATAGCGAGTAGGCTGGCTACGACGATTCCGTTTGAGAAGAACATTTGGAAGGCTGTAGGCATGCTGATGAAGAGATTACTGTTATTGAGTCCGACACCTGCAGCGATGGATACAGCTGCGATAAGGAAGTTGTGTTCATTGTTAGCAAAGTCAACACGGGCGAGAATTTGCATTCCTTGAATCGAGACAAAACCAAACATCACCAGCATGGCACCACCGAGGACAGGGCTCGGAATGATTTGGGCAAGGGCGCCAAACTTAGGAAGGAGTCCAAGGAGAACCAGGAAACCAGCTGCGTAGTAGATTGGCAGGCGTTTCTTGATACCTGATAATTTAACCAGACCAACGTTTTGTGAAAATCCTGTGTAAGGGAAGGTGTTAAAGATTCCTCCGAGAAGTACAGCTAAACCTTCTGCACGGTAACCGTTACGCAGGCGCGTGCTATCGATTGGATCTTTTGTGATATCAGACAAGGCTAGGTAAACACCTGTTGACTCAACCATAGACACCGTTGCGATGATACATATCATGACAATAGATGAGATTTCAAAGGTTGGCATCCCAAAGTAGAGTGGGGTTGGGACATGGACAAGCGGTGCTGCCGCAACAGGAGAGAAGTCCACCAAGCCCATGGTAGCGGCAATGGAAGTTCCAACAACCAGACCAATCAAAATGGAGATAGACTTGATAAATCCTTTGGTAAAGATGTTAATCAAGAGGATAATCAGAACAGTGATAGCAGCAAGCAAGAGACTTTGACCAGTTGGCTCTGGAACGTTATTTCCCATATTTCCAATAGCGACAGGAATCAAGGTTAAACCAATCGTAGTAATAACAGATCCTGTTACGATAGATGGAAAGAGATTAGCTACTTTTGAGAAGATACCTGAAACAAGAACCACGTAAATCCCTGATGCGATAAGGGCACCAAACATAGCACCACTACCATGGCTTTGCCCAATCATAATCAAGGGAGCTACCGACTGGAAGGCAACTCCAAGAACGACTGGAAGTCCAATCCCAAAGTATTTGTTGAGTTGGAGTTGGAGGAAGGTTGCCACCCCACACATGAAGATATCTGTAGAAATCAGGTAGGTCAACTGCTCAGTTGAATAGCCAAGGGCTGTCGCAATCATGATGGGAACCAGGATAGATCCTGAGTACATGGCTAGTAAGTGCTGCAAGCCAAGAACGGCTGCTTGTGAATGTTTTTCTTGAGTTTGCATTAGAGATCTGCCTCCTTAAATACGACTTGACCATTTTCAAAACAATCCAAACGAGCGAGTGATAGAACAGGGTAGCCTGCTTTTTCAAGCAGATCACGGCCATCTTGGAAGGATTTTTCAATCACAATACCGATAGCTTCGACTGTGGCACCAGCTTGTTCGATGATTTGAATCAAGCCTTTAGCAGCTTGGCCATTAGCAAGGAAGTCGTCGATAATCAAAACCTTGTCCTCTGGTGAGAGGAATTTTCCAGCGATAGAAACGGTGCTGGTTACCTGCTTGGTAAAGGAGTAAACTTCGGCAGTTAAGATTCCTTCGTTCATAGTGATGTTTTTAGCTTTTTTAGCGAAAATCATGGGAACGTTTAAGGCTTCAGCTGTAAAAACGGCTGGGGCAATACCTGACGCTTCAATGGTTACAACCTTGGTAATGCCAGCAGAAGCAAATTTTTCCGCAAAAACCTTACCAATCTCTCGCATCAAGCTAAAGTCAACTTGGTGGGTTAAAAAGGAATCTACCTTGAGGATGTTATCACCCAAGATATGCCCATCCTTGAGGATGCGTTCTTCTAATAATTTCATAAGACCTCCTAAAGTCTAAAAGCCAATCCATTTGCTTGTTTCAGATTTCTATCCAGTAAGACTGATAGAAAAAGGACCTACTTAATCTTTAAGCAAGTCCCCAAAATAGGCATGGCAAAAAAGGCCATACCTCAAGCTGACTTACTTATTGTTAGGTGTTCCGGCACCTTGTAGAAACATCGTGCCAATTCACGACATAAACAAGTAAAAACGATATTCAATTTTTAAATAGGCTTGAGCCAATGTTTTTATTTTACACTAAATAACTTTAAAAATCAAATATTTTGTTAGTATTTTTGGTTTTTAAAAACGAACAAATATAATAAAAAGTGGGCAAGAATTAACTTATTGGCTAACATTTTAGAAGGTTTTTCCATCATAAAAAGGGCATATTATTAGGGTTTTTAAACACCTGACAATATGCCTCTTTCTAACTTTTAAAGACTTTTTCCCAATCTTTATTATTCTACTCGCTAAATCTTAAAAAATAGCCATCTGGATCTAAAACTGCAAATTCATGAGGATAGATATAGTGATCCCCAACACGAAACTTTCTTTTGGTTAAAGGACGATAAATAGGATAGTTTGCTTCCAGCAGTTTTTGGTGGAGCTGAGGAACATCTGCAATGCCAAAGGAAATATTGATACCGCGCCCGAAAGGATAGGTCAGCTGAGCTAATTCTTCTGTGCTGCCTTCTTCTAGCATAAGTTGGCAGTCTTCAAGCGAGAGGAAGAGAGAAATTTCTCCTCTGGACGCTCGTATTCGACAGAGAATCCTAGCAGGTTGCAGTAGAAGTGGCGTGATTTTTCGATGTCAGATACTACAAATTCAGGAATGACAGCTTGATAGTCCATTCGTTTTCTCCTTAGAGTTCAATCTCCATGACAATGGGTGTGTGGTCTTGGCGCGCACCGGAGTCAATCATATCAGACTTGGTCACCTTGTCAGCGATGCGGTTACTTGTGAGCCAGTAGTCGATTCTCCAGCCTGTATTGTTGATTTTAGAAGTCTTGCTGCGTTGTGCCCACCAAGTGTAGCGTTCTGGGACATCACCGTGAATGTGGCGGAAGGTATCCGTAAATCCAGTTTCCAAGAGGTTGGTAAATCCAGCACGTTCCTCGTCAGTAAATCCAGGTGAACGGCGGTTGCTGGCAGGATTTGCAAGGTCGATTTCATTGTGGGCTACGTTGTAGTCACCGGTTGCAAGGACTGGTTTTTCTTTGTCTAGTTCAGCCAAGTACTCCGCATATTTGACATCCCAGACTTGGCGTTCTTCCAAGCGTTTGAGGCCATCACCAGCGTTTGGAGTGTAAACTTGGGTAACGAAAAATTTATCAAATTCTAGAGTGATGATACGACCTTCCAAGTCCATGGTAGAAGGGGGCACCGATTTCTGGGAAAGTGACAGTGGGCGTAAGTTCTTTCTTATAGAGGAACATGGTTCCGGCATAGCCTTTACGGGCAGGTTCTTGAGAAGAACGCCACGTGTTTTCGTAGCCTGGGAAGAGTTCTTCTAAAATTTCCAAGTGTTTCTTTGTAGGCCCTTTGGCAGAAAGCTTGGTTTCTTGGATAGCAATGATATCAGCATTTTCTGCCACAAGGGTTTGTAGGACTTCTTGGGACAATTTGGCACGAGCTGAGTCACTAGTTAGGGCTGCGTTAAGGGAATCAATATTCCATGAGATAAGTTTCATAAAGTTACCTTTTTCATTCAGATTATAGATTTTATTATACCAAAAAGGTTTATTTCCCCAACGTATGGTTTGAAAAATCACCCTCTTTCGTTTATAATGAAGAATGATTTTATGAAAGGGAGTGAAAATAAATGAAATTTTACTCATATGACTATGTGCTTAGCCAAATCAGTCAGCAAAATGGAATTATGATTGGCTTTGGAATTGTGCTCCTAGCTATCACAGGATTTTTTGCTTTTAAAGCCTATCGAGATAAAAAGGGAACTAAGTTTCGGGAATTGGTCATGATTTTAGCCTTGACCTTAGTGGCCATGCTTTTGGTGACAATTTCAAAATACCAGACCAATCAAGCCTCTAACAACCAATTTCAAACTTCACTTCATTTTATAGAGGTCGTTTCCAAAGACTTGGGAGTGGATAAATCAGAAGTTTACGTCAATACTTCAGCTGCCACTGATGGAGCGCTTGTCAAGGTAGGTTCAAATGTCTATCGTGCTATGAACGGGAGCCAACCAGACAAGTATCTTTTAGAGAAAATAGAATTGCATCAAACAGACGCTATTGAATTGGTGGAGGTAAACAAATGACACTCAACTATATGGAAATTTTAATCAAACTGGCTTTGGGTCTCTTCTCGCTTGTTTTTGTTATCAATGTGACAGGAAAGGGGAACCTAGCACCTAACTCTGCGACAGACCAAATTCAGAACTATGTTCTTGGTGGTATCATCGGTGGGGTGATTTACAATAGTTCAATCAGTATTCTGCAATACGCAGTGATTTTGATGATGTGGACGATTTTGGTCTTGACCCTCAAATGGCTCAACAATAATGTTCGTTTTGTCAAACGCTTGATTGATGGGAAACCAACTCTCCTCATCAAAAATGGGAAGATTGACCCAGAAGCCTGTCGTTCAGTTGGTTTGTCTGCGGCAGATGTTGCTCTCAAACTTCGTAGCCAAGGAATTTTTCCAGATGAAGCAAGTTAAACGAGCTGTGCAGGAGCAAAATGGCCAACTCATCGTGGTCCAAATGGGAGATGAAAATCCTAAGTATCCAGTTGTGACTGACGGTGTGATCCAAGTCGATGTTTTAGAATCGATTGGTCGTAGCGAAGAGTGGTTGCTTGATAATCTCAGCAAACAAGGATATGAAAATGTTGCCAATATCTTTATCGCTGAGTATGACAAGGGTGCGGTCACAGTCGTAACCTATGAATAAGAAAAACCTGGGGTCTTGTACTCTTCAAAAATCAAATTCAAACTGCGTCAACGTCGCCTTGCCGTATGTAGGTTACTGACTTCGTCAGTTCTATCTACAACCTCAAAGCAGTGCTTTAAGCAGCCTGCGGCTAGTTTCCTAGTTTGCTCTTTGATTTTCATTGAGTCTTGGCCTCAGGTTTCCATTTGCAATCAGAAAGGGATTTTATGTCCATTATTCAAAAACTTTGGTGGTTTTTCAAGTTAGAAAAACGCCGTTATCTAGTCGGGATTGTGGCCCTGGTCTTGGTTTCCGTCCTCAATCTCATTCCACCTATGGTTATGGGGCGGGTTATTGATGCCATCACTTCGGGGCAATTAACCCAACAGGACCTCCTTCTTGACCTGTTTTATTTGCTTCTTGCGGCCTTTGGTATGTACTATCTGCGCTATGTGTGGCGTATGTATATCCTTGGGACTTCCTACCGTTTGGGACAGATTATGCGCTCTCGCTTATTTGAGCATTTCACAAAAATGTCTCCAGCTTTTTATCAGACCTATCGGACGGGGGACCTGATGGCGCATGCCACCAACGATATCAATGCCTTAACCCGTCTCGCAGGGGGAGGGGTTATGTCAGCGGTGGATGCCTCAATCACAGCTCTAGTGACCTTGCTGACCATGCTCTTTAGCATTTCATGGCAGATGACCTTGGTTGCCATTCTTCCCCTGCCTTTCATGGCTTATGCGACCAGTCGTCTAGGGAGAAAGACCCACAAGTCTTTTGGCGAATCACAGGCTGCCTTTTCTGAACTCAATAACAAGGTGCAGGAGTCTGTATCAGGTATTAAAGTGACCAAGTCTTTTGGGTATCAGGCGGACGAGTTGAAGTCTTTCCAGGCAGTCAATGAATTGACCTTCCAAAAGAACCTGCAAACCATGAAATACGATAGTCTCTTTGACCCTATGGTTCTCTTATTTGTTGGTTCCTCCTATGTTTTAACCCTCTTGGTCGGCTCCTTGATGGTTCAGAAGGGACAGATTACGGTTGGGAATCTGGTCACCTTTATCAGCTACTTGGATATGCTAGTTTGGCCTCTTATGGCTATCGGCTTCCTCTTTAATATTACTCAGCGAGGGAAGGTTTCTTACCAACGGATTGAAAATCTTTTGTCTCAGGAATCACCTGTACAAGACCCGGAGTTTCCTTTAGATGGTGTTGAAAATGGGTGTTTGGAGTACGCTATTGACAGCTTTGCCTTTGAAAATGAGGAGACACTGACGGATATTCACTTTAGTCTGGAAAAAGGGCAAACTCTGGGCTTGGTCGGGCAGACAGGCTCTGGAAACGTCCTTGATTAAACTTCTCTTGCGTGAATACGATGTGGATAAGGGTGCCATTTATCTAAACGGTCACGATATTCGGGACTACCGTCTGACAGATCTTCGCAGTCTTATGGGCTATGTTCCTCAGGACCAGTTCCTCTTTGCGACTTCGATTTTAGACAATATTCGCTTTGGCAATCCTAATTTGCCCCTTTCAGCGGTCGAGGAAGCGACCAAGCTAGCCCAAGTTTACCAAGATATTGTAGTCATGCCTCAGGGATTTGATACGTTGATTGGTGAAAAGGGAGTCAGTCTTTCTGGAGGTCAAAAGCAGCGTCTGGGCATGAGTCGGGCTATGATTTTAGACCCTGATATCTTGATTTTGGATGATTCTTTGTCAGCTGTGGATGCCAAGACGGAGTATGCGATTATCGACAACCTAAAGGAGACGCGAAAGGACAAAACAACCATTATCACTGCCCATCGCCTCAGTGCGGTTGTCCATGCAGATTTGATTTTAGTTCTGCAAAATGGTCAAATCATCGAACGAGGCAGGCACGAAGACCTACTAGCCATGGATGGCTGGTATGCCCAAACCTACCAGTCTCAGCAGCTGGAAATGAAGGGAGAAGAAGATGCAGAATAAGAAAGAACAATGGGCTGTATTGAAGCGCTTGATGTCTTATCTCAAGCCTTATGGCCTCCTTACCTTTTTTGGCACTCAGTTTTCTCCTAGCGACGACGGTCATCAAAAGTGTCATTCCCCTTGTCGCTTCCCAGTTTATCGACCAGTATCTCAGCAATCTCAACCAACTCGCTGTGACCGTTTTGTTGGCCTACTATGGCCTTTATATCCTACAAACGCTGGTCCAGTATGTCGGCAATCTTCTCTTTGCGCGGGTATCCTACAGCATCGTTAGAGATATTCGTCGAGATGCCTTTGCCAATATGGAGAAACTAGGCATGTCTTATTTTGATAAGACGCCAGCAGGCTCTATCGTCTCTCGTTTGACCAATGATACTGAGACCATCAGCGATATGTTTTCAGGGATTTTATCTAGCTTTATCTCAGCAGTTTTCATCTTTCTGACAACCCTTTATACCATGTTGGTGCTGGATTTTCGTTTGACAGCATTAGTCTTGCTCTTTCTCCCCTTGATTTTCCTTTTGGTCAATCTCTATCGGAAAAAATCAGTGAAAATCATTGAGAAAACCAGGAGTCTCTTGTCAGATATCAATAGTAAGCTGGCTGAAAACATCGAGGGAATCAGAATAATCCAGGCCTTTAATCAAGAGAAGCGCCTACAGTCAGAGTTTGATGAAATCAACCAAGAACACTTGGTCTTTGCCAACCGTTCTGTAGCCTTGGATGCCCTCTTTTTGCGCCCTGCCATGAGTTTGCTGAAACTTTTAGGTTATGCTGTCTTGATGGCCTATTTTGGCTATCGTGGACTTTATCTGGGAATAACGGCCGGGACCATGTATGCCTTTATCCAGTACATCAACCGCCTCTTTGATCCCTTGATTGAGGTGACGCAAAACTTTTCAACCCTTCAAACGTCCATGATTTCTGCAGGCCGTGTCTTTGCCTTAATCGATGAGAGGACCTATGAGCCTCATCAAAAAGATGGGCAAGCCAAAGTCCAAGAGGGCAATATCCGTTTTGAACATGTGTGCTTCTCATATGATGGCAAACATCCGATTCTGGATGACATTTCTTTCTCCGTTAATAGGGTGAAACCATTGCCTTTGTGGGGCATACAGGTTCAGGGAAATCTTCGATTATCAATGTCCTCATGCGTTTTTATGAATTTCAGTCAGGCCGAGTTCTCTTGGATGGTGTGGATATTAGGGACTACAGTCAGGAAGAGCTGAGAAAGAACATCGGTCTGGTCTTGCAGGATCCCTTCCTCTATCATGGGACCATTAAGTCCAATATCGCCATGTACCAAGAAATCAGTGATGAGCAGGTAAAGGACGCAGCTAGCTTCGTGGATGCAGATTCCTTTATTCAAGAACTTCCTCAGGGATATGACGCCCCTGTTTCTGAGCGTGGCTCCAGTTTTTCAACAGGTCAGCGTCAGCTTCTTGCCTTTGCTAGAACAGTCGCCAGTCAGCCTAAAATTCTGATTTTGGATGAAGCGACAGCCAATATTGACTCTGAAACAGAAAGTTTGGTTCAAGCTTCACTGGCTAAGATGAGACAGGGACGAACAACCATTGCCATCGCCCATCGTCTTTCGACCATACAAGATGCCAACTGTATCTATGTTTTGGACAAGGGGCGCATTATCGAGAGCGGATCCCATGAGGAACTTTTGGCCTTGGGAGGAACCTATCACAAGATGTATAGCTTGCAGGCAGGGGCCATGGCCTAATACTCTTTGATTTTCATTGAGTGTAAGAAGGAAATCCTTCAAATTGCAGATTTCTTTCACCGCCTTTTCCATTTTGTGGTATAATGAAAAATGTTGACAAATAGTACAATAAAAACAAAGGAGAAACAGCATGCTGAAATGGGAAGACTTGCCCGTGGAAATGAAATCAAGCGAGGTTGAGTCTTACTACCAGCTTGTTTCTAAAAGGAAGGGTTCGCTGATTTTCAAGCGTTGTTTGGACTGGGTTCTAGCCTTGGTCTTACTGGTTCTGGCCTCTCCCATCTTTCTCATCTTGAGCATTTGGATCAAGTTGGATAGCAAGGGGCCAGTGATTTACAAACAAGAGCGCGTGACCCAGTACAATCGACCTTTCAAGATTTGGAAGTTCCGTACCATGGTGACGAATGCAGACAAAAAAGGAAGTTTGGTGACTTCTGCTAACGATAGCCGCATTACCAAGGTTGGCAATTTCATCCGCCGTGTGCGTTTGGACGAACTGCCTCAGTTGGTCAATGTCCTTAAAGGCGAAATGTCCTTTGTTGGTACACGACCTGAAGTGCCACGCTACACAGAGCAGTATAGCCCTGAAATGATGGCGACCTTGCTTTTTGCCAGCAGGGATTACCTCTCCAGCCAGCATCAACTACAAGGATGAGGACACTATCATCAGTCAAATGACCGAAAAAGGCCTGTCAGTTGACCAAGCCTATGTCGAACACGTCCTTCCTGAAAAAGATGCGCTATAACCTCGATTATCTCCAGAATTTAGTTTCCTTGGAGACATCAAAATCATGTTTCAAACCGTGTTTGAAGTGCTAAAATAAAGTAGCCATGAGAAAATGAGTACAGATAAAAGGAGCAAATCAATGCCAAATTACAATATTCCATTTTCACCTCCCGATATTACAGAAGCAGAAATTGCTGAAGTAGCGGATACCCTTCGTTCTGGTTGGATTACAACAGGTCCTAAGACAAAAGAACTAGAGCGTCGCTTGTCTCAATATACACAGACGCCTAAGACTGTCTGTCTTAACTCTGCAACTGCCGCTCTTGAGTTGATTTTACGTGTGCTTGAAGTGGGACCTGGTGATGAGGTTATCGTTCCAGCCATGACCTATACAGCTTCATGTAGTGTCATCACTCACGTAGGAGCGACCCCTGTCATGGTGGATATTCAAGCAGATACGTTTGAAATGGACTATGACCTGCTTGAGCAAGCTATCACTGAGAAAACTAAGGTGATCATCCCAGTAGAGCTCGCAGGGATTGTTTGCGACTACGACCGTTTGTTCCAAGTAGTGGAAAAGAAACGTGACTTGTTTGTAGCTTCTAGCAAGTGGCAAAAAGCCTTTAACCGTATTGTGATTGTTTCTGATAGTGCCCATGCTTTGGGATCAACTTATAAAGGACAACCTGCTGGTTCTATCGCTGATTTTACTTCTTTCTCATTCCATGCTGTTAAGAACTTTACAACAGCTGAGGGAGGAAGTGCGACTTGGAAGGCCAATCCAGCGATTGATGACGAAGAGATGTACAAGGAATTTCAAATCCTTTCCCTTCACGGGCAAACTAAGGATGCTCTTGCCAAGATGCAACTGGGCTCATGGGAATACGATATCGTCACACCAGCCTACAAGTGCAATATGACCGATATCATGGCTTCTCTTGGTTTGGTACAATTGGACCGTTACCCTGGTTTGCTAGAACGTCGTAAGGACATCGTGGACCGTTATGATCGTGGTTTTGTAGATTCTCGCATCCATCCTTTGGCACACAAGACTGATACTGTCGAATCTTCACGCCATCTCTACATCACCCATGTAGAAGGAGCAAGTTTAGAAGAGCGCAACCTCATCATCCAAGAATTAGCTAAAGCAGGAATTGCAAGTAACGTCCACTACAAACCGCTTCCGCTCTTGACAGCCTATAAGAATCTTGGCTTTGATATGACGAACTATCCTAAGGCTTATGCCTTCTTTGAAAATGAAATTACGCTCCCTCTTCACACTAAATTAAGCGATGAAGAAGTGGACTATATCATTGAGACTTTCAAAACAGTTTCTGAAAAAGTGCTAACTTTATCAAAAAAATGACAAACTACAGTCAAGTGAAAAGTGTTCCTGTCCCTAAAAAGTCTAATTGAGTGTAAAAACTGTTGTTTTCAATTGAAAATAGTTTACACTTGTGGCTGAAGCCCCTTTCTCCTCAGAGAGAATTTTTATAGGATTTTCCTTTCTTGTAGAAGTCCCGTGGTTTGAAATGAGATGTGAGCAATTTGGTGTAGCATTTAGAATTTTTATTAGGCATCATTTAGAAAATGTAGTGTCTTGTTCTAGTTTTTCAATTCACCCTATTTTTTTGAAAGACGCGAGTTTCCACGAATGAGGTTGTGGAAACTCGCGTCTTTCTTTTTGTTTTCAGAATATTGTTCAAAGTTTTGAGACTATTTTTCATGTTCTAGTCATTCTTTTGAAATAATCTATAAAACACGTGTCTGCAATGATTTATATGTCCTATTCAGTATTTTAGAAGAACTGCGTCTATTTTTTATAGAGCTTGAATCTAGCTTTTATAGAAAATCTATTTAAGAAATATATTGTATTGTTTTGATTTCAATCCACTATATGAACGATATTCATGTAAATATACCTGGCGAATACTTGCATGACAAGATATTTGTTCTTGTATTTATAAATTAGTATTTTACGAGATGTCAACATGCTTTAAATACAGTGAATAGGATATTTTTTATGTTCAAGCTAAGAAAGATAGTAATCACTTTTGAATGGAAGGTTAAAGAATTATTAGAAGTATGGTTAGATATATAAATGGTCACGCTTTCACAATTTTTGATATTTTATTGTGTTATTCCTTGACAATTTTTGATTTAAAAATATATTATAAAAGAAAATGACAGCGGTGTCATTTTCTGGTATGAAATTATATGAATATTAAATTAGGACATAATATTTTTTTAATTGAGGCTAATATGAAATCTTTTTCAACAAAAATGAGGTTTTCTCTATTCGTAAGTCTAAGGTGGGAGTTTGCTCAGTTCTCTTAGCGGTTTTATTTATTGGAACACAAAGTGTTTTAGCTAATGAAGTAGTTGGTGAAACTTCTTCGTCTAAAGATAATATGCAAATGAACTCTTTGTTGAGTAGCACATCTACATCATTATCTGCGGAACCCCATTCTGATACTCTCAGTCTTGATAACAATTCAAGTTTAAGTACTGATAATAATGGAGGAGTGAGTATTAATCAAAATAAACCTGATATAACAAATGATACTATGATGGGTAACATCTCTGGGATGGAAGTGAATACTATTTTAAGTACTAATCTGAACGAAGACGTAGCTTTGAATGTTAAAGATTATGGAGCAATAGGTGACGGAGTTAATGATGATCGACAAGCAATTCAAGATGCAATAGATGCTGCAGCTAAAGGACTAGGTGGAGGAAATGTATATTTTCCTGCAGGAACTTATTTAGTTAAAGAAATTGTTTTTTAAAAATCATACACACTTAGAATTGAATAGAAAGCTACAATTTTTAAATGGTATCAATATTAAGAATCATCCTTCTATTGTTTTTATGACTGGCTTATTTACAGATGATGGTGCGCAGGTAGAATGGGCTCCAACAGAAGATATCAGTTATTCTGGTGGTACGATTGATATGAACGGTGCTTTGAATGAAGAGGGAACTAAAGCAAAAAATCTACCACTTATAAATTCTTCAGGTGCCTTTGCTATTGGAAATTCAACTAATGTAACTATAAAAAATGTAACATTTAAGGACAGTTATCAAGGGCATGCTATTCAAATTGCAGGTTCGAAAAATGTATTAGTTGATAATTCTCGTTTTCTTGGGCAAGCCTTACCCAAAACGATGAAGGATGGGCAAATCATAAGTAAGGAGAGCATTCAGATTGAACCATTAACTAGAAAAGGTTTTCCTTATGCCTTGAATGATGATGGGAAAAAATCTGAAAATGTGACTATTCAAAATTCCTATTTTGGCAAAAGTGATAAATCTGGGGAATTAGTAACAGCAATTGGCACACACTATCAAACATTGTCGACACAGAACCCCTCTAATATTAAAATTTTAAATAATCATTTTGATAACATGATGTATGCAGGTGTACGTTTTACTGGATTCACTGATGTATTAATCAAAGGAAATCGCTTTGATAAGAAAGTTAAAGGAGAGAGTGTACATTATCGAGAAAGCGGAGCAGCTTTAGTAAATGCTTATAGCTATAAAAACACTAAAGACCCTATTAGATTTAAATAAACAGGTGGTTATCGCCGAAAATATATTTAATATTGCCGATCCTAAAACAAAAAGCGATACGAGTTGCAAAAGATAGTGCAGAATATTTAGGAAAAGTATCAGATATTACTGTAACAAAAATGTAATTAATAATAATTCTAGAAACAGAACAACCAAATATTGAATTATTACGAGTTAGTGATAATTTAGTAGTCTCAGAGAATAGTATATTCGGTGGTAAAGAAGAATTGTTATTGAGGATTCAAAGGGTAAAATAACCGTTTTTAAATAACCAATTTTTATAATTTATCCGGTAAGTATATATCATTCATCAAATCTAATGCAAATGAGAAAGAACCTGTTATACGTGATAGCGATGGTAATTTCAATATTGTAACGGAGAATGGGCTTTACAAAATTGTAACAAATAATTTAAGTGATAAAAAAACGAAAAGACAAGAGGAAAAACAATCTAATTCAAATAATGTAATTGATAGTAACCAGAAGAACGGAGAGTTTAACTCAAGTAAAGATAATAGACAAATGAATGACAAGATCGACAATAAACAAGATAATAAGACAGAAGAAGTAAACTATAAAATAGTTGGAGATGGCAGAAAACTGAAAATCATATTAATAAATCTAAAGAAATAGTAGATGTAAAACAAAAATTACCAAAGACTGGTTCGAACAAGATTATGGAACTATTCTTAACAGTGACAGGAATTGGTTTACTTTTTGACACTAAAAGGGTTGAAGTATTATGGTAAAGATAAATAAAATTTGTTCGATACAAGGAAGTTCTGTAGAAAATGAGGATACTGTAGGTTCACAAAATCAGTATTTTTGGATTATCGATGGAGCTACAGATTTATATAATTCTAAAGAGAGATAGGTTATTCAGTCTCAGAAGTTGTACATATTTTATCAGAAAGTTTGTCAGTTAATTGTAAAGAATCAAAAACTCTTAAACAAATATTTGAAACTGCTTTACTAGAGGTTAAAGATGAAATCGGTTTTAAACTCATATGAATTAACAGAGTATTATCGCTTACCAACATTTGCTTTTTATATTTTGCTAAACTTTCAGAAAAAAAGTTGGAGTATATGATGCTAGGTGACTGCGTCATGTTAGTAAACGAAATGAAATAACTGATCATAGAGTAGATAACTTATTTGAAAAAAAGGAAAAATGAGATAAAAGATTCAATTGTGTACAAATAGTGCTTTAAATAAAAATTATTTTACAAAAAAATCAGAAAATTATCTAATCAACCGAGTGGGTACTGGATAGGTTCGTTGGATGAGAGATTTTTTAGACCATGCTATTATTAATCAAATAGATGTTACTAGTGAACAAATTGTTTTTAATGAGCGATGGCTTTTTATGAATTCTATCAAAATAATCAAAAATAAAACTTTTGAAGAGTTAATTAAGATGAGATTTAATTCTTCTGCTATTGATCCAATCTATGGAAAGAAAAGATGATGCAAGTATTCTAGTTATTGATGTTTGATATATTGTTTAAAATATTAATTGTTACTATTGAACTTTGTTAAGAAGAGGTACCTAAATGTTAAGGTTATATTTAGAAAATGAAATTATAGAATTATCAAATAATTTAGAGACCATTTGGGTATCTGTGCTTGATAAATACGAGAGTTATTTGAATATTTATCAAATGAAGAACGAATAGAATTGATTAAAGAAGATTTAATCATAAATGAGTCAGTTCTAAATGTTGATAAAAAAAGGATATGAGTTAATTTGTTTACAACATCCCGTTTCATATGACTTAAGAAGAATTATTAGTGTAATAAAAATATCAACTGACATTGAACGTATTAGGGGATAGAATTGTTGAAATTTTTAAAAATCTACAGATTATTCAAAATAATGAAATTTTGAAGAAAATTATTTCAGAAATAAAAATACTTCATGAAGTTATCGGACTGCATATGAATAGGGCTATATCTTGTTATAGAGAGGAACAATTTGGATGTTTAGATATGGTTGTTATACAAAAAAACAGAATGAGATAGAAGAGCTTAGTATAAATATTGAAAAAGAAAATAATGAATTACATATTTGAAGATGATGGGAATGTTTCTGAAGTAATTGGTGCTTTGGATATTATTCATCACCTTGATAAAATTGCTCATACTACGCAAAGCAATTTATAAATGGATAATGTATAGAAAATATGGAACATAAATTAGAAAAGAAAAATATATGAAAACAATTATTGATAATTTTGTTGATAGAGTAATTGAATACGGAATGTATAATGAAATTGACAAAATATATGTGAAAAATAGAGTACTAGCGTTAATAGGTGAGGAGGGACTGATCGCATTTCCGATGAGAATGACCTGAAACAAATAAAAAGATTACTTAGTAAATCGCCTTAAAAAAACGGTAAAATTAAAAAGATTTAATCGAGGAAAAAGGAATGTTTAGGAGCAGAGTTAATGAATTTCATAGTTCCTTTACCTAGTCGATTAAATGATATTTTTGGAGTTCATATGATATATCACCTCAAGAAGCAGTTGAAGAGTTTTATAAGTTAAGTAAAGATAGTGATTATATTAAAACTTCTGCTATTGCTAAGAATATTGAGTTTCGAGCATCAACTAAATACGGAGAGCTAGAGATTACGATAAATTTGTCAAAACCCGAAAAAGATCCAAAAACAATTGCTGCTGAAAAATTAGTAAAAGCCACTAATTATCCCAAATGTTTACTATGTATGGAAAATGAAGGATATCAGGGGCGAATAAATTATCAACACGTTCGAATCATAGAATTATTCGATTGAAACTTGGTGACGAAGTATGGGGATTCCAGTATTCTCCCTACTTATACTTTAATGAGCATGCGATATTTTTAAATAGTCAACATGTACCAATGGCTATTACCTCTAAAACATTTGAACAATTATTGGAGATTGTTGATATTTTGCCAGGATATTTTGCTGGTTCAAATTCTGATCTTCCTATCTCAGGAGGCTCCATTCTTAGTCATAACCACTACCAGGGAGGGAAACATATTTTCCCAATGGAAAAAGCAAAATTTGAGAGTGAATTTCGTTTTAAAGACTTTGAGGATGTTAATGCTGGTATTGTAAAATGGCCAATGTCAGTAATTAGGTTACAAAGTGAAAATAAAAATCGCTTGTTAGATTTAGCTACTAAAATTCTAAACAAGTGGAGAGAATATTCAGATTTAGAAGTAGACATCATTGCTATGACTGAAGATGTCCCACACCATACGGTGACTCCTATTGCTCGTAAAGTGGACGGAAGATATGAATTAGATATTGTTCTAAGAGATAATCATACTACTGAACAATACCCAGATGGTGTTTTCCATCCTCATCAAGATGTACAACATATTAAAAAGGAAAATATTGGGTTAATCGAAGTGATGGGACTTGCGATTTTACCACCTCGTTTGAAAACAGAGTTAGAAGAAGTTGAGAAATATCTTTTAGGAAAAGATAACGCAATTGCTGATTATCATTTAGAATGGGCCGTTCAATTGAAAGAAAAATATCCTGGACTTAAAGAGGAAGAGGTTCATAGCGTAGTTCAACATGAAGTAGGGCAAGTATTTGCGAGAGTTCTCGAAGATGCAGGTGTTTATAAGAATACTCAAACCGGACAAGAAGCATTTATGAGATTTGTTAAATCGGTTGGAATTAATTAGGAGGAAGTAAAAATGGCAATATTGGTAACAGGCGGAGCTGGTTATATTGGTAGCCATACCGTAGTAGAATTACTAAATTTAGGTAAGGAAGTCGTTATTGTCGACAACCTTTCAAACTCAAGCATTTTAGTATTAGATCGTATTGAAGCAATTACAGGGCAACGTCCTGCGTTTTACGAATTAGATGTTTGTGATAAACAAGGATTGAGAAAAGTTTTTGAACAAGAATCTATTGAGGCTGCAATTCATTTTGCAGGATACAAAGCTGTCGGCGAATCCGTGCAAAAGCCTGTAATGTATTACGAAAATAATATTATGAGCACATTAGCTCTTGTTGAAGTGATGTCAGAGTTTAATGTTAAAAAGATTGTATTTTCATCGAGTGCGACTGTATACGGCGTTCACAATCAGTCTCCCCTTATTGAGACGATGCCGACAAGTGCAACGAATCCGTATGGGTACACAAAAGTGATGCTTGAACAAATTTTAAAAGATGTTCATGTAGCAGATTCAGAGTGGAGTATTGCGTTGCTTCGTTATTTCAATCCGATTGGTGCTCATGAGTCGGGGTTGATTGGAGAAGATCCATCAGGCATTCCTAACAACTTAATGCCTTTTATTGCACAAGTAGCGGTAGGTAAGCGACCAGAGCTAAGTGTTTTTGGAGATGATTATGATACGGTAGATGGTACTGGTGTTCGCGATTATATCCATGTAGTGGATTTAGCGATAGGGCATATAAAAGCTTTAGAAAAAGTATCTGAAAAAACAGATGTTTATATTTATAACCTTGGTTCAGGAGAAGGCACAAGTGTATTACAACTTGTAAATACATTTGAAAGTGTTAATAAGGTTCCAATTCCGTATAAAATTGTACCAAGACGATCAGGAGACGTTGCGACTTGTTATGCAAATGCAGACAAAGCATATAAGGAATTAAATTGGAGGACAACAAAATCGATTGAAGACATGTGTAGAGATACATGGAATTGGCAATCAAAAAATCCCAATGGCTATAATTGATGATACTGTCTATATGAGTGCTGTATTTTGGAAAAATTACTTAACCTTTTAATGAAATGCATATTTAATGAAAGATAAATTTTTTTAAAAAAATGTTTGAAAGCGCTTGACAAAGTAAACGGTTTCATTGTATAATGTAAACATAATGACACCGATGTCAAATATAAAAAGAAGGTCTTTATATGAAAAACTTAACAAAAAAATTAAGTTCAAAGAGAATGGGAATTCAATCATTTCCCTGGAAATACAGTTGTAGCAAATCTTTATACTAAACAAGATTTGATGGAAGTTGTTGATATTATTCAATCACGTTATAGAGAATTACCATTTATCGATAAGTTTACTTTAACTCCAAGGAATTCTATTCACATGACTGTAATTGAATTGTTGTGCCATGAAAATCGTGAAACGGAGTTTTGGAGCAGTAATCTTCCTCTAGATACACCTTTACAGGAAATACATGATTACTTTGCTAAACAACTTGAAATTTTTCCATTGTTGGATGAAGAAATTCATATGCGTGTAACTGAAATGGGAAAACAAAACATATTAGTTGAACCTGCAGATGAAGCTTCTGCAAAGAGATTAGAAGAAATTCGTACTTATGTCTCAGAAAAAGCAGGTGTTCGTTTCCCTAATCATGATAGATATCAATTCCATATTTCAATTGGGTATCTTCGAATTCCTTTAACCGAAGAGGAGGAAGAAGAGTTTACTAAAGTCAGAGCAGAATTAACTGAAATTTTATTAGAGAAGATTCCAACTATTACTGTAAATCGTATTGACTATACTGTATTTGAAGATATGAGACAATTTGTTCCATATCACGAAAAATTTAAATAAAATAATAAAAAAGGAGAACTTATCATGAAAAAAATGAAAGTTTGGTCTACTGTACTTGCAACGGGAGTTGCTCTTACTACACTTGCTGCTTGCTCTGGAGGTTCAAATTCTACGACTGCTTCTTCATCTGAAGAAAAAGCTGATAAAAGTCAAGAATTAGTAATCTATTCGAACTCAGTCTCAAATGGTCGTGGTGATTGGCTAACTGCTAAAGCAAAAGAAGCTGGTTTTAATATCAAAATGGTTGATATCCCTGGCGCTCAATTAGCAGACCGTGTTATTGCTGAGAAGAATAATGCAGTTGCAGATATGGTATTTGGAATTGGTGCTGTTGATTCAAATAAAATTAGAGATCAAAAATTACTAGTACAGTACAAGCCTAAATGGTTAGATAAAATTGATCAATCTTTATCAGATAAAGATAATTATTATAATCCTGTGATTGTTCAACCATTAGTTTTAATTGGGGCGCCTGATGTAAAAGAAATGCCTAAAGATTGGACAGAATTAGGTAGTAAGTATAAAGGTAAATATTCAATTTCTGGTCTTCAAGGTGGTACAGGACGTGCAATTCTAGCAAGTATCTTAGTTCGATACCTTGATGATAAAGGTGAATTAGGTGTTTCCGAAAAAGGTTGGGAAGTAGCAAAAGAATATTTGAAAAATGCATACACTCTTCAAAAGGGAGAAAGTTCAATTGTTAAGATGTTAGACAAAGAAGATCCAATACAATATGGAATGATGTGGGGTTCTGGTGCATTAGTTGGACAAAAAGAACAAAATGTTGTTTTCAAAGTTATGACTCCTGAGATCGGTGTACCATTTGTAACTGAACAAACTATGGTTTTAAGCACTAGTAAAAAACAAGCGTTAGCTAAAGAATTTATTGATTGGTTTGGTCAATCAGAAATTCAAGTAGAATATAGTAAGAACTTTGGATCTATTCCTGCAAATAAAGATGCCCTCAAAGATCTACCAGAAGATACTAAGAAATTTGTTGATCAAGTGAAACCACAAAATATTGACTGGGAAGCTGTTGGAAAGCATTTGGATGAATGGGTAGAAAAAGCTGAATTAGAATACGTACAATAAGAAATAAGAGTTAATTTTTATGTCCAAGTCTCTCTATTATTTCTAAATTTATGGAAGAAATAAAGAGAGGCTTTTGGTTTAATAATAGAGGAGTTAGTGAGATGATTAAATTTGATAATATTCAAATTAAATATGGTGATTTTGTTGCAATTGATAATCTGAATTTAGATATACATGAAGGGGAATTTTTTACATTTCTTGGGCCTTCAGGATGTGGTAAATCAACTACTTTGAGAGCATTGGTAGGTTTTCTAGATCCATCATCAGGAAGTATTGAAGTTAATGGAACAGATGTCACTCATTTGGAACCTGAAAAGCGTGGAATTGGTATTGTATTTCAATCTTATGCGCTATTTCCAACTATGACTGTTTTTGATAATATTGCATTTGGTTTAAAAGTTAAGAAGGTAGCTCCAGATGTTATTAAAGCTAAAGTATCAGCAGTAGCAGCAAAAATTAAGATCTCTGATCAACAGTTACAGCGTAATGTATCAGAATTATCTGGGGGTCAACAACAAAGGGTAGCATTGGCTCGTGCTCTGGTTCTTGAACCTAAAATTCTTTGTCTAGATGAACCATTGTCAAACCTTGACGCAAAATTACGTGTAGATTTGAGAAAAGAGTTGAAAAGACTTCAAAAAGAGTTAGGTATTACTACTTTATATGTTACTCATGACCAAGAGGAAGCCTTAACTTTATCTGATAGAATTGCAGTCTTTAACAATGGATACATCGAACAGGTCGGTACACCTGTAGAGATTTATCATAATTCTCAAACTGAATTTGTATGTGATTTTATTGGCGATATTAATGTTTTTGACCGATGAAACAGTCCACGAAGTATTACTGAAAAAAATGCAAGCGTTTTTCTTAGAAGATAAAAAAGGATACATTCGATTAGAAAAGTTCGATTCAATCGTGAAACTGAACAAGATTTCATTCTAAAAGGAACAATTATTGATGTTGAGTTTTCTGGAGTTACAATTCACTATACAATAAAAAGTTTCTGAAAGTCAGATTCTTAATGTAACAAGTATTGATAGTCAGGCTGCTATTAGATCTGTCGGAGAAAGTGTGGACTTATTTATCACACCATCAGACGTTCTGCAATTTTAAGGAGGTGCAGTATGCGTCATAAAATTAAATTTAAAAGATTGGCTTATTCGTTTTAGGGTTAATCTGGTTCCTAGTAACATTTATTATTTATCCAAACTTTGATCTAGTAGTGAATGTATTTTGTAAAAGGAGGAGAATTTTTCCCTTGAAGCTGTACATCGTGTTCTAAAATCTGAGAGGGCACTTCAGAGTATTATGAACAGTTTTAAGTTAGCATTTTCACTCATTATTACAGTTAATGTCGTAGGTATTCTTTGTGTTCTATTTACAGAGTACTTTGATATTAAAGGTGCTAAAAATTTTTAAAATTAGGCTATATGACCTCTTTAATTTATGGAGGAGTGGTTTTAGCGACTGGATATAAATTTGTCTATGGTCCTTATGGATTGATAACAAAAATTTTTTTACAAAATGTTATCCCTTCTTTAGACCCTAACTGGTTTATTGGGTATGGTGCAGTCTTATTCATTATGACATTTTTCAGGAACTGCTAATCATACATTGTTTTTTTAACAAATACAATTCGAAGCGTTGACTATCACACTATTGAGGCTGCACGAAATATGGGAGCAAAAACCATTTACTGTTTTTCCGAAAAAGTAGTGTTACCAACCTTAATTCCAACTCTATTTGCACTTACTATTATGGTTTTTCTTAGTGGTTTGTCTGCAGTAGCAGCACCCATGATTGTTGGTGGTAAAAGGATTTCAAACTATAAATCCAATGATTATTACATTTGCAGGGATGGGGAATTCTCATGATTTAGCTGCCTTACTTGCAATTATTTTTAGGTATTGCAACTACAATTTTGCTTACTATCATGAATAAGATAGAAAAAAAGGTGGAAATTATATTTCTATCTCTAAGACTAAAAGCGCCTCTTAAAAACAAAAAAATTGCATCTAAGCCTTGGAATATCATTGCTCACATTGTAGCATATGGATTGTTCACAGTTTTTCATGCTTCCACTAATTTTTTTATAGTATTATACTCATTTACAGATCCAGTTGCAATTCAAACAGGTAACTTAACATTATCAAACTTTACTTTTAGAAAATTATCGCTTATTCTTTAGTAATAGTGCGGCATTCTCTCCATTCTTGGTCAGCTTTTATTTATTCTATTATTGCTGCGACAACAGCAACAATTCTCGCAGTTGTATTTGCTCGTGTTGTCAGAAAACATAAATCTCGTTTTGATTTCTTATTTGAATATGGTGCTCTACTTCCTTGGTTACTACCAAGTACACTTTTAGCAGTAAGTTTATTATTTACTTTTAATCAGCCACAATTTCTTGTCTTGAATCAGATTTTGGTAGGTAGTTTGATAATTCTACTTATTGCATATATAGTTGTAAAAATCCCATTTTCTTATAGAATGGTACGTGCTATTTTATTTAGTGTTGATGATGAGATGGAAGATGCAGCAAGAAGTATGGGTGCTTCACCTTTTTATACTATGATGAAGGTTATCATTCCATTTATTTTACCGGTTGTTCTCTCTGTTATTGCTTTAAACTTTAACTCTTTATTAACTGACTTCGACTTATCTGTATTTCTTTACCATCCATTAGCTCAACCACTGGGTATAACTATTCGTTCAGCAGGTGATGAAACAGCAACTTCAAATGCTCAAGCACTTGTATTCGTTTATACTATTGTATTAATGATAATTTCTGGTTCTGTTTTATACTTTACTCAGAGACCAGTTAGTAGAAAAAGGAAATAATAATGCAAGCAACAAGCTTAGGACTATCATATATCGAAATTGTATTAAGAATTGTACTTTCATTAGTTATTGGTGGTGTAATTGGTTTAGAGAGAGGAAGTAAATCTCAACCAGCAGGTATTCGTACACATAGTATTGTTTGTCTGGCTGCATGTTTAATTATGATGACTAATGAGTATGTATCTTATAAATTTGGTACAGGAGATCCTACACGCTTAGGTGCGCAGGTTATATCAGGTGTTGGTTTTCTTGGGGCTGGAACAATACTTATTACAGATAAAAAGAAAATAACTGGTTTAACAACTGCAGCCGGAATATGGGCTTCAGCTGGAATTGGTCTAGCTATTGGTGTTGGTTTTTATGAAGGAGCCATACTAGGAGCAATGTCTGTTTGGAGTGTTATAACTATGTTCCAACCTTTAAAAAAATATCTTCAAAGTCGTTCAAAGATAATCGAATTGTATATCGTTGTTAGATCTACAGAGGCATATAATCGGGTACTAGTATACTGTGCTGAGAATGGCATTAGAATGACTGATTCTAGAACTGCATTTGGAGATGTTAATTCAGAAAGAATTGAATATTTTGATGTTCCAGACAAAAAAATCGCGTCATTTATTACTCTGGAATTATCAGGTAGATTTGAGCACCTTAAACTAATGGAAGAAATTGCTAATATTGTTGGTGTGATTTATGTTGAGGAAATCAGCTAATCTAGGGATAAACAAAGGGACGGATTATTCTAGTCCTTTTGTTTTCTTTAAATAATAAGAAATATAAGGGCACATCTAAAAACTCAATTTCAATACTTTTAAACATTGATGTATCAACGTTTTCTGAGCAATAAAAATAGAAAATCGGTAGTTTTTAGAGGTGTCCATAATAATTTTTTGAAGAAAAGGATCTAACTAATTTGAGAGTATATAAAGTGGATTTTTGATGCAGGAAAAATAACTTATTTTGATGACTATAATCTCATACAGGTATACCACTTCCATTCATTTTATGATGTTTGTGAGATGGTGTTCGCTTGTCATTTACCATTTGAAGAAATGCTTAGAAATGTTATTGTTAAGAGAAAGCTGTTCCCATATTAGAGTGTTATATTGAACAGATAATGAATACATTTCTAAATACAGAAGGATTTACTGAAAATGATTCCTTGGAATTTTCAGGTAGTGTATTTTCTTATCCGATGATTTGTAATGCAGTTTACAAAATAGTACAAAACAGTGAATTGAATTGTAAAATTTATGTTACTAGTACTGAAAGTTAATGTAGATTTAGTGAAGTATTTCCTCCAGATGTAAACTAGATTAAAAGATTAGAATGTAATTTTTCTTGTTAAAAATAATTTAAATATTGTATAGTTATAGTGAAGGTTTATGACAGGAGTATTTTTAATGGAAAAAAAGGGAAAAAGGTAACGATATATGATATTGCACGTTTGTCTGGTTTTTCTCCAAAGACAGTTTCACGTGTAATAAATGGAGGGAATAGAGTAAAACCTGAGACTTATAATGCCATAAAAAAAGTCATCGATGAGTTATCCTATATTCCAAATGCCTATGCTCAGAATTTAACGAAAAAAAGAAACCACGAATATTTTAATATCTGTGAAGAAGATTGATTCTTTTTCCTTTAATCTGGTTTCAAACACTTTTTAGATAAAGTTTTTACAAACTTGTAGACAATTTGGAGTAAATGCTATTGTTGAATATTTTTGGAGAGGAAGATTCGATTAGTAATTCAATTATTTCAAGTATTGGTAGCCTTGTAGATGGAGTGATTGTCTTTTATGAGTGGGAGAATGATATTCGAATCCAATATTTAAAGAAAAATAATATGCCTTTCATTGTCTTTGGAGAGTCTCAAACACCTGGAGTAGTTTACGTATCTAACAATAACTTTCAAGCTACTTATGATATGATGAAAGTAGTTTTGGAAAAGAATTTTTAAAGATATGTGGTTACTTATGGGAGGTGAGTCTTATGTAAAATAAGGATCGAGAGAGGAGTGAGAACTTTTTTAAAGGATAATAATTATTCTATGGATTTGAAGGTAGTTTATGGTTTAACTACAATAGAGTCAGTTTATTCCTTTGCTGTGAATGATTTGTCTTTTGGAAATTATCCAGATATTATATTTGTTTCAGGCGATGAAAAAGTTCAGGGACTAATTCGTGCGTGTTACGAAAAAGGAATAGCGATTCCGGATAATATATCCGTTGTTGGATTTGATAATATTCCAATTTCACAGTATTACACTCCTGCTTTATCTACAATTTCTCCTAATTATGTTAAATTAGCTCAAGAAATGATTGAAGGGGTATTAGCAATTATAAAGGGGGAAAGTGTCACATCTGTTGAAGTTTCTACTAAACTTGTTAGGAGACAGAGTTTCTAGTATTGTTTAATTCTTGAAAATCCTAATGGAAAAGATGGAGTGTTCTAAAGTAAGTTCTGTTTAGCCTCCATTCAGTTTCTATTGAGTTGGATCCAATTTCTAACAAGTGGGACATTTTCACGTTCGATTTACTAAAGACATTATCACATTCGAATCACACATCTTTCAAAAAAATTGTAAAAAAGTCTTGACAAAGAAAAAACAAAGTATTAAAATAAGTTCAACAAATCAGAAAAGTAACTATTTTTGATCTTCAGGGAGCCTGTGGTGATTGTGAACAGGTGGTTGGAAATAGTGAAAGTGGGCTGATTTTAAAAATGAATTTGAAACAATGAAAATTCGGTGCGCACACCTTACAGTGCAACTTGTTGTTAGACAAGGCAGAGATGTAAAGGGGGATAATCCCTTTATAATTGAGGTGGCACCGCGTTACCAACGCCCTCACATGGAAGTATATTCTGTGTGTGGGCTTTTTTCATATCTTGAAATCAATACTGAAAGAGGAAAAAATTATGACAACTAAAGGTTATTTTGGACAATTTGGTGGTAGTTTTGTACCGGAGCCGATTCAGGCTTTGTTGGATGAGTTGGAAGTGACATTTGACAAGTATAAGGATGATCCAGAGTTTTTGGCAGAATTTCGCCATTACTTGAAGGATTATTCAGGTCGCGAAACACCGCTCTATTTTGCAGAAAGTTTGACAGAACACTTAGGTGGCGCTAAGATTTATCTCAAGCGCGAAGACCTTAACCATCTTGGTTCTCACAAACTCAATAACGTTTTAGGACAAATTCTTTTGGCCAAACGCATGGGCAAAAAACGAGTAATCGCAGAAACAGGAGCTGGTCAGCACGGTGTTGCGACTGCAGCGGCTGCAGCCAAGTTTGGTATGGCCTGTGATGTCTACATGGGAGCAGAGGATGTGGAACGTCAACGTCTCAATGTTTTCCGTATGGAGATGATGGGAGCAACTGTTCACGCAGTTGAAACAGGGACTCGTACCCTCAAAGATGCTGTTGATGCAGCCTTTGGAGCATGGATGAATGATTTGGAAGCCTTCTACGTTTTGGGATCTGCTGTGGGACCTCACCCATATCCAACCATTGTTCATGAGTTCCAAAAGGTCATTAGTGAAGAATCTCGCCGTCAAATCTTAGAAAAAGAAGGTCGTTTACCAGACTACGTTATTGCTTGTGTAGGTGGTGGTTCCAATGCCATCGGTGCTTTTTCTCAGTATGTGGCTGATGAAGAAGTTAAATTGGTTGGGGTTGAAGCTGCTGGTCACGGACTCGACACAGACAAGCACGCAGCTACTATGACAAAAGGTAGTATCGGAATTGTTGATGGTATGAAGACCTATGCAGTCTTTAAGGAAGATGGAGAGCTAGCTCCAGTTTACTCTATCTCAGCTGGATTGGACTATCCAGGGGTTGGCCCAGAACACGCCTACTTCAAAGATTCAGGTCGCGTGGAATATGTGGCTGCGACAGACGAAGAAGCGGTTCAGGCTCTCCTCCTTCTCAGCAAGACTGAAGGAATTATCCCAGCGATTGAAAGTTCGCACGCTATCGCAGAAGCAGTTAAACGTGCACCGAAACTAAGTAAAGACGACATTATCATCATCAATGTCTCTGGTCGTGGAGACAAGGACGTAGCTGCTATTGCAGACTACCTAGAAGCTAAAAAATAAAAGATGGAAAAATTACAGTCTTTTCTCTCACAGAGAGCTTGTGGTTGCTGGAAACAAGCAGAGAAAGCTGTAAGGTTGGGTCCATCTGAAACGAGAAAAAAAACATAATTCTCAAGGGGGTGCCCTTTATCGCACAGCCTGTTACAGGAGGTATCTGAGACAGGAATGAGAGATAGGAGAAATCCTATAATTGAGGTGGCACCGCGAATTTCGTCCTCACGCAAGTTATTTTGCGTGGGGATTTTTCATACAGTCGCAACGGACTAGAAGTAGAACTGAAAGGGAAATTACAATGGAACGAATCATTCATGGAGATGTCTTATCACCAATCTTAGCTTATATGCGCCTAAAGGGGCAACACAAGGTTATTTTAGAGAGTATTCCGAGAGACAAGGAAACAGCTCGTTTTTCTATCCTAGCCTATAATCCTGTTTTTGAGATTAAGTTTGAAAATGGAGTTCTTTATCAAAATGGGCAAGTGATTGATCGTGATCCCTTGGATTTCCTTTATGAAGTGACTCATAAGAGCCAACACCATTCAGACCTACCTTTTGGTGGAGGAGCCATTGGTTTTGTGGGTTACGATATGATTTCTCTTTATGAAGAAATTGGTCAAATCCCTGAGGATACAATTGGGACACCAGACATGCATTTCTATGTCTATGAGAGCTATATGGTCTTTGACCACAAGAAGGAAAAAATCCATGTCATCGAGGATGCACTTTATAGTGAGCGCAGTCAAGAAGACTTGGAAGAAGCCTTGAACCAAGTGCTTGAAGAATTACGCATTCCTGTAGCAAATGAATTTGAAGACTTGGATTTATCACCACTTGACTTCAAACCCCACATCGCTCCTCAGAAGTTTGAGGAAATGGTGGAAACAGCTCGTGACTTGATTCGTAATGGCGATATGTTCCAATGCGTGCTCAGTCAGCGCTTCTCAGCAGAAGTTACTGGAAATCCATTTGACTTCTACAGAAATCTCCGCGTGACCAATCCATCTAATTACCTCTATTTCTATGATTTGGGGATTATCAAATCATCGGTGCCAGTCCCGAAAGTTTGGTTTCTGTCAAAAATGGCATCGTGACAACCAATCCGATTGCAGGAACACGACCAAGAGGAGCTACAGATGAAGAGGACAAGGCCTTGGCGACAGATCTGCTTTCGGATGAGAAGGAAACAGCAGAGCATAGGATGTTGGTAGACTTGGGGCGTAATGATATCGGCCGCATCTCTGAAACGGCAAGTGTCCAAGTCACTAAGTATATGGAAGTGGAGCTCTTCCGTTATGTCATGCATTTGACCAGTGTGGTCAAGGGGCGTTTGCTTCCAGAACTCACTGCTATGGATGCCTTGAAAGCAACACTTCCTGCTGGAACTGTTTCTGGAGCGCCAAAAATTCGAGCTATGAGACGCATCTATGAACTAGAAACAGAAAAACGTGGCGTATACGCAGGAGCAATCGGCTACTTGTCTGCGACGGGTGATATGGATTTTGCCATTGCCATCCGAACTATGATTCTAAAAAATCAAACAGCCTATGTGCAGGCTGGGGCAGGGATTGTCTACGACTCCATCGCCCAAAACGAATACCAAGAAACCATTAACAAAGCAAAATCTATGACTAGAATTGGAGAACTAAGACCATGATTTTATTGATTGACAACTATGATTCTTTTACCTATAACTTGGCCCAATACATTGGGAATTTTGCAGAAGTTCAGGTTTTGAGAAATGATGATCCCAAGCTGTATGAAGAAGCTGAAAAAGCAGATGGTCTGGTCTTTTCTCCTGGTCCTGGTTGGCCAGTTGATGCTGGAAAGATGGAAGACATGATTCGTGATTTTTCTGGCAAGAAGCCGATTTTAGGGATTTGTTTGGGCCACCAAGCTATCGCAGAAGTCTTTGGTGGTAAGTTAGGTTTGGCTCCAAAAGTCATGCATGGGAAACAGAGCAATATCAGCTTTGAAGCGCCATCTGTTTTGTATAAAGGTATCGAGGATGGCCGTGCGGTCATGCGTTATCACAGTATTTTGATTGAAGAAATGCCAGAAGACTTTGAAGTGACAGCTCGTTCGACTGATGACCAAGCCATCATGGGGGATTCAACATAAAAACCTACCGATTTATGGTTTCCAGTACCATCCAGAGAGCATTGGAACGCCAGATGGCTTGTCTTCTATTCGGAATTTTATCGAGAAGGTTGTAAAGTGAGGAAACTAGGATGAAAGAGATTATTGAAAAACTAGCAAAATTTGAAAATTTATCAGGTGTGGAAATGACGGATGTCATTGAGCGTATTGTAACTGGGCGTGTTACTGAGGCGCAGATTGCTTCTCTCCTTTTGGCTCTTAAGATGAAGGGGGAAACACCTGAAGAACGCACAGCCATTGCCCAAGTCATGAGAGGGCATGCCCAACATATTCCAACTGAAATTCATGATGCCATGGACAACTGTGGTACAGGTGGGGACAAGTCTTTCAGCTTTAACATCTCTACAACTGCAGCCTTTGTCTTGGCTGGTGGTGGTGTTCACATGGCAAAACACGGTAACCGCTCGATTTCTTCTAAATCTGGTTCTGCAGATGTCCTCGAAGCCTTGGGTATCAACCTAGACCTCAAACCAGCTGAACTAGGTAAGGTCTTTGATAAAACTGGCATCGTCTTTCTCTTTGCTAAAAATATGCACCCAGCTATGAAATACATCATGCCAGCTCGTTTGGAATTGGGAATTCCAACGATTATGAACTTGACTGGTCCCCTGATTCATCCAATGGCTTTGGAAACACAGCTTCTTGGAATTAGCCGTCCAGAACTTCTAGAAAGTACAGCTCAGGTTTTGAAAAATATGGGTCGCAAACGTGCCATCGTGGTTGCTGGACCAGAAGGTTTGGATGAAGCTGGTTTGAATGGAACAACCACGATTGCTCTTCTTGAAAATGGCGAAATCACCTTGTCAAGCTTTACTCCAGAGGATTTAGGGATGGAGCGCTACGCTATCGAAGATATCCGTGGTGGCAATGCTCAGGAAAACGCAGAAATTTTGCTCAGCGTTCTTAAAAATGAACCAAGTCCATTCTTGGAAACGACAGTTTTAAATGCTGGTCTTGGTTTCTATGCTAATGGTAAGGTAGCTAGCATCAAGGAAGGAGTTGCCTTGGCCCGTCAAGTCATTGCTAGTGGCAAGGCCCTTGAAAAACTCAGATTGTTGCAGGAGTACCAAAAATGAGTCAGGAATTTTTAGCACGAATTTTGGAGCAGAAGGCGCGTGAGGTTGAGCAGATGGAGCTGGAGGAAATCCAGCCCCTGCGCCAGACCTATCGCTTGGCTGACTATCTAAAACAACACCAAGACCGCTTGCAGGTAATCGCTGAAGTCAAGAAAGCTAGCCCTAGTCTGGGAGATATCAATCTCGATGTGGATATTGTGCAACAGGCCCAGACTTATGAAGCGAACGGAGCAGTGATGATTTCTGTTCTGACAGATGAAGTTTTCTTTAAAGGACATTTGGATTATCTACGGGAGATTTCCAGTCAGGTACAGATTCCAACGCTTAACAAGGACTTTATTATCGATGAAAAACAAATCATCCGAGCTCGCAATGCAGGTGCGACAGTCATCCTACTCATTGTGGCAGCCTTGTCTGAAGAACGCCTCAAGGAACTGTATGACTATGCGACAGAGCTTGGTCTGGAAGTCTTGGTGGAAACTCACAATCTAGCTGAACTAGAAGTGGCTCACAGACTTGGTGCCCAGATTATCGGAGTCAATAACCGCAACTTGACCACCTTTGAAGTTGACTTGCAGACCAGTGTAGATTTGGCTAAACATTTCAAAGATGATTGCTTGTACATTTCTGAATCTGCTATTTTCACAGGGCAGGATGCGGAACGAGTAGCACCATACTTTAACGGAATTTTAGTTGGGACAGCTCTTATGCAGGCAGAAGATGTGCCCCAGAGAATCAAGGAGTTGCAGATTGACAAAGGTTAAGATTTGTGGACTATCGACCAAAGAAGCGGTGGAAACAGCCGTATCAGCAGGAGCAGACTACATCGGTTTTGTCTTCGCACCTAGTAAAAGACAGGTGACCTTGGATCAGGCTGCTGAGCTAGCAAAGCTTATTCCTGCGGATGTCAAAAAAGTTGGTGTATTTGTTTCACCAAGTCGGGCAGAACTGCTGGAAGCGATTGACAAAGTTGGCTTGGACTTGGTTCAAGTTCACGGTCAAGTGGCGGATGATTTGTTTGAGGATTTGCCTTGTGACAGTATTCAGGCTGTGCAGGTGGATGGAGAGGGTCATGTGCCCAATTCTCAGGCAGACTATCTACTCTTTGATGCCCCTGTGGCAGGGAGTGGCCAGACCTTTGACTGGGGCCAACTGGATACGATTGGACTAACTCAGCCTTTCTTTATCGCAGGTGGGCTTAATGAAGACAATGTAGTAAAAGCAATTCAACACTTTACTCCCTATGCAGTAGATGTATCAAGCGGAGTGGAGACAGACGGACAAAAAGATCATGAAAAGATTAGAAGATTTATAGAGAGGGTAAAGAATGGCATATCAAGAACCAAATAAAGATGGATTTTACGGAAAATTCGGCGGACGTTTTGTCCCAGAAACATTGATGACAGCAGTTTTGGAATTGGAGAAGGCCTATCGTGAAAGTCAGGCAGACCCAAGTTTCCAAGAGGAATTAAACCAACTCTTGCGTCAGTATGTGGGGCGTGAAACTCCCCTTTACTACGCAAAAAATTTGACTCAGCATATCGGCGGAGCCAAGATTTATCTTAAACGTGAAGACCTTAACCATACAGGGGCCCACAAGATTAACAATGCCTTGGGACAAGTTCTTCTGGCTAAACGCATGGGTAAAAAGAAAATTATCGCTGAAACAGGTGCTGGTCAGCACGGTGTGGCAACTGCAACTGCTGCAGCCCTCTTTAACATGGAATGTACTATCTACATGGGGGAGGAAGATGTCAAACGCCAAGCTCTTAATGTGTTCCGTATGGAGCTTTTGGGAGCCAAGGTTGAGGCAGTGACAGACGGTTCGCGCGTGCTCAAAGATGCGGTCAATGCAGCCCTCCGTTCATGGGTAGCTAATATCGATGATACCCACTATATCCTTGGTTCTGCTTTGGGGCCTCATCCATTCCCAGAAATCGTTCGTGACTTCCAAAGTGTCATCGGTCGAGAAGCTAAACAACAGTACCGTGACTTGACAGGTCAAGATTTGCCAGATGCCCTAGTAGCCTGTGTTGGTGGTGGTTCTAATGCTATCGGGCTCTTCCATCCCTTTGTAGAAGATGAGTCAGTAGCCATGTATGGGGCTGAAGCAGCTGGACTTGGTGTGGATACGGAGCATCACGCAGCGACTTTGACTAAGGGTCGTCCGGGTGTCCTTCACGGTTCCCTCATGGATGTGCTTCAAGATGCTCATGGTCAAATTCTTGAAGCTTTCTCTATTTCAGCAGGTTTGGACTATCCTGGTATCGGTCCAGAACATTCTCACTACCACGATATCAAACGTGCCAGCTATGTTCCTGTGACAGACGAAGAAGCCTTGGAAGGATTCCAACTCTTGTCTCGTGTGGAAGGAATTATCCCAGCCTTGGAATCTAGCCATGCTATCGCCTTTGCGGTGAAATTGGCCAAAGAACTCGGTCCAGACAAGTCCATGATTGTCTGCCTATCAGGTCGTGGGGACAAGGATGTGGTTCAAGTCAAGGACCGCTTGGAAGCAGATGCAGCAAAGGAGGAGAAGCTCATGCCTAAGACACTAACAGAAAAAAATTGAATGCTATAAAAAGCAACTGGAAAAGGAATTTTCGTTCCCTATATCATGGCTGGAGACCATGAGAAAGGTTTGGACGGTCTTGCTGAAACAATTCACTTTTTAGAAGATTTGGGTGTCTCTGCAATTGAAGTGGGCATTCCCTTTTCAGATCCTGTCGCAGATGGACCTGTGATCGAAGAAGCAGGTCTGCGCAGTCTAGCCCACGGGACCTCTACCCAGGCTTTGGTTGAAACCTTGAAAACCATTGAAACAGAGGTTCCGCTGGTCATCATGACCTACTTCAACCCCCTCTTTCAGTACGGTGTGGAGAACTTTGTCAAAGATTTGGCAGATACAGTGGTTAAGGGCTTGATTATTCCAGACCTGCCTCATGAGCATGCCAACTTTGTAGAACCATTTTTGGCAGACACAGACATTGCCTTGATTCCCCTAGTAAGCTTGACTACAGGAATTGAGCGCCAGAAAGAGTTGATTGAAGGGGCAGAAGGATTTGTCTATGCCGTTGCCATCAATGGGGTGACAGGGAAGTCAGGAAACTACCGAGCAGACTTGGATAAGCACTTGGCACAATTGCATCAAGTGGCCGATATCCCAGTCTTGACAGGTTTTGGCGTATCTAGTCAAGCCGATGTAGAACGTTTCAATGCGGTATCAGATGGCGTTATCGTCGGTTCAAAAATCGTAAAAGCTCTCCATCAAGGAGAGCCGATTGAGGACTTTATCAAACAAGCAGTAGCTTACCAAAAATAATCACGCAAGCAGCAAGAAAGAGGAAAGGCACAAAAGGAAGTCTTTCCTTTTTCTTTTGTAGGAGAAAGGCTAGGATGCCCGTCGCAGAAGCAAACTGAATCAAGATGAGTAATTCGGTTACGCTAAAGATAAGAGAACAAGAAGCTAAAAAGAGAAAATCCCCTGCTCCCATGCGGATATCGATAAAATGAGCCAAAATTCCAAGGACAAGGAAGAAGACCATGACTAGATTCCAGCCAGAGCCGGCCATTAGGATTAGGTGGAAAGTCATCCAGACCAGTAAGGGATATTCCTGATGGCGAAAGTCGTAGATGCCCAAGGTCAAACCAGCGGTGATTAGGACGACTTGCCCCAAGGAAAGAAAGCCCCAAGAGTAAGATAGAAATAGGAGACCTAAGCCCAATTCAAAGAGGGCATACCAGAATGGATAGCGAATCTTGCAGTAGCGACAGCGAAAGCGATTGAAGACCTGCGAGAGAATCGGAATCAAATCTAAGGGACGCAAGCGCGTCTGACAGGAATCGCAGTGACTAGCAGGTTGGATAATAGATTGCTCTGGAAAACGGTCAATGACCAAACCAAGAAAGGAAGCGAGAATGCTCCCGACAAGAAAAAAATAAAAATCAATCATACTTATCTATTCGTAAAAAATGGGAGAAGTAGTATAATGGAGAAACATAAACAAGATAGTGAGGTCAAGATGACAATTCGTTTTGAAGAAAAGGTGAGCACAGAAAATGCTCAGCTCGTATGCCAATGGTCCAACTCTCTTGGCAAATCCTTTCAAGAACAATGGATGGGAACAATGATTCCTTTTCCCTTGACAATTCAAGTTTTGCAAGAGCTGGAAGGAATCTTTTCAATCTTTGATGGACACGAGTTTGTCGGGCTTATCCAGAAAATTAGGCTAGAAGACAGTAATCTTCATATCGGGAGATTTTTTATCAACCCCCAGAAACAGGGGCAAGGCTTAGGTAGTCAGGCTTTCAGGAAATTTGTTAGTTTGGCCTTTGAAAATGGAGACATAGATAGTGTCTCTCTAAATGTCTATGAGGCAAATCAAGTAGCCAAGCACCTCTATCAAAAAGAAGGATTTGAAATCGTTCAAATAGTTGAAGCACCTATACGAAAATATATCATGAAAAAGAGGAGATAGAAGCAAACAAAGTCTTTTCCTGTGGTATGTAGATTCCTATATATGAATATTGGAGGGGAGTTAGAAAGCCGATTGGAGTGATTTTATTCATGATGGGAAAAAGGGGCTGGACAAAAATGATTGAGAAATAGTTGCTAAAAAAGCGTTTGCATGATACTATATATTGAAAGGAGGTGATAATATGGTAGAACGAAGAAAATCAATTACCATGAAAGATGTTGCTTTAGAAGCAGGAGTTAGTGTTGGAACTGTTTCACGTGTGATTAATAAAGAAAAAGGCATTAAAGAAGTAACCTTGAAAAAAGTGGAGCAAGCGATTAAAACTTTGAATTACATTCCAGATTACTATGCTAGAGGAATGAAAAAAAATCGAACAGAAACGATTGCAATCATTGTACCAAGTATCTGGCATCCCTTTTTTTCAGAATTTGCTATGCATGTGGAAAATGAAGTCTATAAGAGGAATAATAAATTACTCTTATGTTCTATAAATGGTACAAATCGAGAGCAAGACTACCTGGAGATGTTGCGTCATAATAAAGTTGATGGAGTGGTTGCTATTACCTATAGTCCAATTGAACATTACCTGTCGTCAGGAATTCCATTTGTCAGTATTGACCGTACATACTCAGATATTGCCATTCCTTGTGTTTCATCAGATAATGATGCAGGAGGAAGAGAAGCAGCTAAACAATTAATTAGTAAAGGATGTCAGCATTTAGCCTTTGTGGGCGGACATAATACAACCATTAATGAAACCAAACGTCGTAGAATTTCATTTGAAAAGTATGTCCAAGAGCATAAAATACCTCTTAGTATTTTTGATTTGGATGAGACAGTTACTGACTATCATGGGAAACTAGAGAGTTTCTTGGAAGAAAATTCTTCTATAGATGGAATTTTTACAATTAACGACTTTACAGCTTTGGATGTGATTGATATACTAGAAAAAAATGGCAAACATATTCCTCATGATGTCCAAATTATTGGATACGATGGAATTAAAATGGCTGGAGATAGAGATTATCTACTTTCAACAATTGAGCAACCCCTGGAGGAAATGGCTAGAGAAGCTGTACGAATCCTATTTGATATCATAGAAGGAAAGGCTGTTAATTTGCAGACAATCCTACCAGTAAAATTTGTTGAAGGAAAAACAACAAAAAATGAAAATAAGTCTTGACAGAAAGCGCTATCAATGATAGAATGAATTCAGATAAAAAGATTTATTTTTTAAAGAAAAAAATGAAACGTTTCAAAAAAACAAAACAAATAGACAGCGCCAAGCGTTATCTTTTTCGACCGAAAAATGAAACGTTTCAAAAAAGGAGGTTGCTATGAATAGCAAAGCAAAGCAAGTTTCTCTTTGGGAAAGAATCAAAAAACAAAAACTCTTGTTATTGATGACTGTCCCTGGTTTAGTTTTAACCTTTATCTTTAAATACATCCCTATGTATGGGGTTTTAATCGCATTTAAAGACTATAATCCCTTAAAAGGAATTTTAGGGAGTGATTGGATTGGTTTTTCTGAGTTTACAAAATTCATATCCTCTCCCAACTTTGGTATCTTGTTAGCCAATACTTTAAAACTAAGTATCTATGGCTTATTGCTTGGCTTTTTACCACCAATCATTCTTGCTATTATGCTCAATCAGCTCTTGAGTGAAAAAGTCAAAAAACGAATTCAGCTCATTTTATACGCACCAAACTTTATCTCAGTCGTTGTTATCGTTGGTATGATTTTCCTTTTCTTTTCAGTGGGAGGACCAATTAACAATTTTCTCTCTATGTTTGGAATAAAGGCTGACTTCTTGACAAATCCAGACTTCTTTAGACCTTTATACATCTTTAGTGGTATCTGGCAAGGAATGGGGTGGGCTTCAACGCTCTACACGGCAACATTGGTAAATGTAGATCCAGCCTTAGTAGAAGCAGCACGACTGGATGGAGCCAATATCTTCCAACGAATCTGGCACATCGATATTCCAGCTCTTAAGCCTATTATGGTTATCCAATTTGTTTTAGCTGCAGGTGGAATCATGAATGTCGGATATGAAAAAGCATTCCTGATGCAGACATCGTTGAACTTGCCAACTTCTGAAATTATCTCTACATATGTCTATAAAGTTGGTCTTGTATCAGGAGACTATTCTTACTCAACAGCGGTTGGTTTATTTAATGCAGTGATTAACGTAGTATTGCTAGTCGCGGTTAACCAAATCGTTAAACGCATGAATAATGGTGAAGGAATTTAAGGAGGGAAGCATGAAAAATTCGATTATGGATACCAAATTTGATAGACGTATCTTACTCTTAAATAAAATCATTATTGTCTTTATAGTTTTGATAACCTTACTTCCTTTACTTTATATCGTCGTAGCATCCTTTATGGATCCTAAGGTTCTGGTTAGTAGAGGGATTAGCTTTAATCCAGCCGATTGGACGGTAGAAGGTTACCAGCGTGTATTCAGTGACCAATCTATTCTAAGAGGTTTTATCAATTCTCTACTATACTCTTTTGGCTTTGCGGCTTTAACAGTCTTGCTATCTGTGTTCACAGCTTATCCTCTTTCTAAGAAAGACTTGGTAGGGCGCCGTTGGATTAACTACTTCTTGATTGTGACCATGTTCTTTGGTGGTGGTTTAGTCCCAACTTACTTGCTCGTAAAAGAATTGGGAATGCTAAATACTCCATGGGCTATCATCGTTCCCGGTGCTGTCAATGTTTGGAATATTATTCTTGCTAGGGCCTATTTCCAAGGATTGCCTGAAGAATTGGTAGAAGCAGCCGTCATTGATGGTGCAAATGATTTGCAGATTTTCTTCAAAATCATGCTTCCTCTTGCAAAACCAATTATGTTTGTTCTCTTCCTCTATGCTTTTGTAGGACAGTGGAACTCATACTTTGATGCAATGATTTATATCAAGGATCCAAACTTGGAACCATTGCAACTTGTACTTCGTAAAATTCTCATTCAGAGCCAACCAGGTCAAGACATGATTGGAGCACAAGCAGCTATGAATGAAATGAAACGTTTAGCTGAATTGATTAAATACGCAACTATTGTCATTTCCAGCTTGCCATTGATTGTTATGTATCCATTCTTCCAAAAATACTTTGATAAAGGAATTATGGCTGGTTCACTTAAAGGATAAAAAAAAAGAAAAAATAAAAGGAGTTTTCTCATGAAATTCAAAACATTCTCAAAATCAGCAGTTTTGTTGACAGCTAGTTTAGCAGTACTTGCAGCCTGTGGCTCAAAAAATACAGCTTCAAGTCCAGATTATAAGTTGGAAGGTGTAACATTCCCGCTTCAAGAAAAGAAAACATTGAAGTTTATGACAGCCAGTTCACCGTTAGCTCCTAAAGATCCAAATGAAAAGCTAATTTTGCAACGTTTGGAAAAGGAAACAGGAGTTCATATTGATTGGACCAACTACCAATCCGACTTTGCAGAAAAACGTAACTTGGATATTTCTAGTGGTGATCTACCAGATGCTATCCACAACGACGGAGCTTCAGATGTGGACTTGATGAACTGGGCTAAGAAAGGTGTAATCATTCCAGTTGAAGACTTGATTGATAAATACATGCCAAATCTTAAGAAAATTTTGGATGAGAAACCAGAATACAAGGCCTTAATGACAGCACCTGACGGACACATCTATTCATTCCCATGGATTGAGGAGCTTGGAGAAGGCAAAGAATCTATCCATAGTGTCAACGATATGGCTTGGATTAACAAAGATTGGCTTAAGAAACTTGGTCTTGAAATGCCAAAAACTACTGATGATTTGATTAAAGTCCTAGAAGCTTCAAAAACGGGGATCCAAATGGAAATGGAGAGGCTGATGAAATTCCATTTACATTTATTAGTGGTAACGGAAACGAAGATTTTAAATTCCTATTTGCTGCATTTGGTATAGGGGATAACGATGATCATTTAGTAGTTGGAAATGATGGCAAAGTTGACTTCACAGCAGATAACGATAACTATAAAGAAGGTGTCAAATTTATCCGTCAATTGCAAGAAAAAGGCTTGATTGATAAAGAAGCTTTCGAACATGATTGGAATAGTTACATTGCTAAAGGTCATGATCAGAAATTTGGTGTTTACTTTACATGGGATAAGAGTAATGTTACTGGAAGTAACGAAAGTTATGATGTTTTACCAGTACTTGCTGGGCCAAGTGGTCAAAAACACGTAGCTCGTACAAACGGTATGGGATTTGCGCGTGACAAGATGGTTATTACCAGTGTAAACAAAAACCTAGAATTGACAGCTAAATGGATTGATGCACAATACGCTCCACTCCAATCTGTGCAAAATAACTGGGGAACTTACGGAGATGACAAGCAACAAAATATCTTTGAATTTGACCAAGCAACTAACAGCCTCAAACACTTACCACTAAACGGAACTGCACCAGCAGAACTTCGTCAAAAGACTGAAGTAGGAGGACCACTAGCTATCCTAGATTCATACTATGGTAAAGTGACAACTATGCCTGACGATGCCAAATGGCGTTTGGATCTTATCAAAGAATATTATGTTCCTTACATGAGCAATGACAATAACTATCCAAGAGTCTTTATGACACAGGAAGATTTGGACAAGATTGCCCATATCGAGGCAGATATGAATGACTATATCTACCGTAAACGTGCTGAATGGATTGTAAATGGCAATATTGATTCTGAGTGGGATGATTACAAGAAAGAGCTTGAAAAATACGGACTTTCAGATTACCTCGCTATTAAACAAAAATACTACGACCAATACCAAGCAAACAAAAACTAGAGGTTGATTATGGGAGATAAGAAATACACAGTAGAAAAAGCCAATCGTTTTATAGCAGAAAATAAACATCTCGTAAATACTCAATATAAGCCTGAAGAACATTTTTCAGCTGAGATTGGCTGGATCAATGATCCAAATGGATTTGTCTATTTTCGTGGAGAATACCATCTCTTTTATCAATTCTATCCATATGATAGTGTTTGGGGGCCTATGCACTGGGGACATGCTAAAAGTAAGGACTTGGTGACTTGGGAACACTTGCCAGTGGCACTTGCTCCTGACCAAGATTATGACCGCAATGGATGTTTCTCAGGCTCTGCCATTGTCAAGGATGATCGCCTCTGGCTCATGTATACTGGGCATATCGAAGAAGAAGCCGGTGTCCGTCAAGTGCAAAATATGGCATTTTCAGACGATGGGATTCACTTTGAAAAGATTGAACAAAATCCAGTTGCAACTGGAGCAGACTTGCCAGATGAGTTGATTGCTGCTGATTTCCGTGATCCAAAACTCTTTGAAAAAGATGGACGCTATTACTCTGTAGTAGCTGCCAAACACAAGGATAATGTGGGCTGTATCGTTCTACTAGGGTCCGATAACCTAGTAGAATGGCAGTTCGAATCTATCTTTTTAAAAGGTGTGGAACATCAAGGTTTTATGTGGGAATGCCCAGATTACTTTGAGTTAGATGGGAAGGATTGCCTTATTATGTCACCCATGCGTTATCAGCGTGAGGGAGACTCATATCATAACATCAACTCATCGGTTTTGTTCACGGGTAAGGTGGATTGGGAAGAAAAACGTTTTATCCCAGAATCAGTTCAAGAAATTGATCATGGTCAAGACTTCTATGCTCCACAAACATTGTTGGACGATCAAAATCGTCGTATCCTGATTGCTTGGATGCAGACATGGGGACGTACCCTTCCAACCCATGACCAAGAACACAAGTGGGCATGTGCCATGACTTTACCTAGAATTCTAAGATTGGAAGATGGCAAACTAAGACAATTCCCTGTTAAAAAAGGCCAATATCAAATCCAAATAGATAAAGATTGTCATTACCATTTAGGAAATGATACAGATTATCTTGAATTTGGTTATGACAGTAATGCGCAGCAAGTTTACATTGATCGTAACCATCTTGTTCAAAAAATTCTAGGTGAAGAAGAACAGGACACTAGTCGACGGTATGTAGATATTGAAGCTAAAGAATTGGAAGTTGTTCTAGATAAAAATTCCATCGAGATTTTTGTCAATCAAGGTGAAGCAAGCTTGACTGCAACTTATTACTTAACGGTGCCAGCGGAGCTATCACGAATCGATTAAAAAAATAAGTTATTTCTCCTAAAGAAAAAGTTCTCTTTCTAGCAAAATGGAAAGAGAACTTTTTTCTAATTAAGCAGAGCATATTTCTGTTTAAACAACTTAATTTTATCATTACAGTAAGTGATTAAATCTTGAGCTTTTTCAAGTGTATAGCCTTTTTCAGATACAGATTTCACTTTCTTCTCATCAAAATAGTAGCCAGTCAAACCAGTGATTTCTTCTGATAATGTAAGATAGTAACCTGTTTCAATTCCCTCGTCTAGATTTTTGGAAAATGACTTCATCAAGCGTCCGAAGAGAGACTTTTTCGTCTTTTCAACACTGGAATCATTCCCCAAATTGGTTGAAATCAAGCCAGGATGGTAAGAATTGACGGTGATGCTTAAACCTCTTAAAAAGAAGTCTCTTGCCAGATAGCGTGTCATCCAAATAGTGTAGAGTTTGGAATTATTGTAGGCCAAACCAGGATTGTAGTTCGTCTCAAATCCAAAGTCTAAATCCTTAACCTTAGCAAAATGATGCATATAGGAAGAAGTATTAATGACACGGCCGTCAGACGCTTTTTCTAACAAGGGACCTAGCTTAGTTGTTAAAATATAGGGAACCAGAACAGATAACATAAAGGTCAACTCGACATTTTCAGCACTCGCTTTTCGTTCTTTCCCTGCATAAAGGCCTGCGTTGTTAAACAAGACATCGATACTTTGAAAGTCTCGCTTAATTTCCTCTACAAATCGATAAATATCATCTAATTTAGAAAAATCTGCCAAGTAGCTAGAAACTCGGTCTCTCAAGGAAATTGCGCGAACCTCTTGAAGTGCCAGCTCAAGTTTCTGAGGATTTCGACCATGGAGGATGATATGATGGCCTTGGCTGGCCAATTTCTTTGCTAAATGTTTACCGATACCGTCAGTAGCACCTGTAATCAGAATTGTTTTGACCATATTAGTCCTCTAAGAAAGCTATTAGTTCTGTTGAAAATTCGTCTGCATATTGGAAGATCGAACCGTGACCAGCATTTGGATAGATAATCAGCTTGCTATCTTTTATTTTCTCATGCATATCGTAAGAATTTTCCGTTGGAACCTGCATATCCTTATCCCCGTTGACGATTAAGGTTGCTTGGGTGATAAATTTTAGGTCGTCTTGAGAATCTTTCCCCCAACGTTTAATGGCTTTGAGTTGAGTTAGGAATCCTGATAGGTTCATGTCTTTATCCGCAAATTCCTTTGTTCTCATCCCCATTCGTCCTAGGACTTTCAAAGCTTCAATTTTCCCTTGTTTATCATGATTATAGAAGATATAGCGTTTAGGATCGGTGCGCTCGAGTCCCGCTTTAAACATATAGTTAAAGGTTTTTCCTGTGACCTTATCGACCTCTTTTCCGCCTCGAGGTCCTGTTCCAGCCAAGATTAAACGATTGACTAGAGTAGGATTTATTCTGATGATTTCTTGGGCAATCATACCTCCCATAGAAAGGCCAAGAAGATTGATTTTATCGTAACCAAGCGCTTCTACAAAGTCAATTGTCTGCTTAGCCATTCCAGGAATCGTCGAAGCAACTTTGCCCTGACTAGCTCCAACACCAGGAAGATCGACTACAATGACATGGTGTTTTTCAGCAATCAGGTCTAAGAGTTTAGGATCCCAATTGTCGAGGGTTGCTGCCAAATGGACCAGCATTAGAAGAGGTAGTTTTGATTTGCCTTTACTAAGTTCGCGATAGGCAATTTGATTTCCTTGGACAGTGATGTATTGATTTTTTGTAGTAAGATATGACATGATTTTTTCCTTCTTATTTCTTAAAGCTGAGGACTGTTTTTCCACGAGAGCGACCATTAGCGACTTTGTCTAAGGCGCTATTTACCTTTTCAAATGGGTAAACTGTATCGATAGAGGGTTTGATTTCTAATTTACTAAAGAGGTCAGCTACCTCTTGTAATTGAGCGCCATTGCTTTCTACAAAGATAAAATGGTAGTGGACGCCGTATTTTTCCGCCATCTTATCAAATTTGCGACCTGCTAGGCCAAGAATCATCTGTTTCCATTTTGGTAGATTCATGCGTTTGGCAAAGGCACCGTTTGGCATGGCACGAAGGGACACAAGATGACCACCTTTTTTCATAATAGACATTTGTTTTTCAGTTTCAGCCCCGCCAAGAGTATCGAGGACATAATCTACCTCACTAACAGTCTTTGTATAATCCTCTGTTTTGTAATCGATAAATCTATCTGCTCCTAGGTTCAATACACGCTCAGCACTATCTCCAGAACCGTTGGTAATGACTTTCAATCCTTTGGCCTTGGCAATCGGAATGGCCATTCCACCAACTCCTCCAGTACCACCAGAAATAAAGATCGTTTTCCCAGCTTGAGCGCCCATGAGGTCAAGAGCCTGCATGATTGTCAAGGCAGTCAAAGGTACAGTAGCGGCTTCCTCATCTGATAGATAGTCTGGAACCTTGGCTAAGGCTTGGCTATCGACAGCTACGTATTCTGCAAAGGCGCCGATATGATCAAGTGGCAGACGGCCAAAGACACGATCTCCTACCTGAAAGTTGTCAACTTTCTTGCCAATGCTTTCAACGATCCCAACGACCTCATTACCAGCAGTTTGAGGAAGTTGGTAAGGAACAATCATCTTGACCTCACCACGAGAGATCATGTTATCAAGAGGATTAACCCCAGCAGCGGTGACTTTGACCAAGACTTGTTTGTCTGTAATACTTGGTTTAGCGATTTCTGTGATGTTCAGTGTGATATTGTTTTTGTTATAAGTAGTGTGTTGTGCGACTTTCATATGTTTTCTCTTTTCTTTTTTAATACGACTAATCATACTTGTATCTAATACAAGTATATGTTATTTCCAGTAAAAACTGACTTGACTTGCTATCAAATCAGTTTCGGACTTGTTTGGCTTGTTTATATAGATTGTCAATGACATCTTCTAAAGTTTGATTTGCTAATTCCTTCTCTAATTGAGATTCGGCACTAGCGAAAAGTGGTGAAACTGCTCCTTGGATATGTTTTCCAACGGGACAATCGGGATTACTATTTTGATGAACAGGGAATAAACTAATGTGATTGATTTCTTGAGTAGCATAGTAGATCTCTAGTAAAGTCATTTTCTTTGGAGACTTACTGAGTTGATAGCCTGTTTTTCCTTGCTGGGAATGAATCAAATCTGCATTTTTCAACAAGGCAATCACCTTTCGAATGTAACTAGCGTTAGTCCCAACACTAATAGCTAGTGCTTGAGAACTTAAGGTTTCCTTGCTTTCACTAATCATTGTTAAGATATGCAAAGCAACTGAGAATTTTGTATCCATCTGAATCCCTCTCTTAATAAACTTGTATCAGGTACAAGAACAAGTATATCATGGATTAAAAGAAAAGCAAGACTTTTGTTTTTAAATTTTAAAAAATTTTTTGAAGAGTGTCATCATATCAGATTTGTTTGGAAAGGGTGTTTACAAAATTATATCTTTACTATCCATTGGTTGACCAGAAGTAGAACAGATACGAAAAAAAGCCTTTACTCAAGGCTTTTCCTGTTGTATGTAGATGCCCCCTACATGGATTTGTAAGAACTTTTCATATTGAAAATAAACAAAAGTGTTGAAATATAGCTGATTTTAGGGAAATACTTCTAGGTGTTTTCAATGTCAGGCTTTAAAAACGTGGCAAAAGTGGGGCAAAAACGAATGACTCGTATTTGGTTTGAAAACCTATAATACCTAATGTTTATGCTATTCTAGATATATAGTTTTGTTATAAACAAATGTCAGTGCGAGATCAAATTGGAGGATAAAATGGAAAAAAACAAATTAATGAAAAAGCCTTGGTTCCCAAAGCTTTTTAATGTTATAAACTCATTAAAATAATCCCCAGTTAGATTTGGAATATTTTTTTATTCTGTGTCATATAAAAATAAATAGAATGAATAGCTATAGCTAGAGCCAAAATGGTTGCAATACTCACTACTATTATAGGATTAGAAGCAAAGATTAAAGAGAGAATCAAGGCAGCCAGATAGAGTGTCGCTTGGACACAGTAGTAACTTTTCGAATAGCGAAGATAGTGTTTGTTATAGGGCCCATTTGCTAGGACAGCAGCTTGGAAGAGGCCAATTCCGATATAAAAGAAGCTGGTTGCAAAGAGAAGATTAACTTCAGGATTCAGAAGAAAACTCATCGAAACGGTCATCATAAGAAGTCCAATGAAAATAGGATAGTGACTGTAAATTAGAAATAGTCCCTTTTGATTAGATTTTTCATCAATAGCATGGTCGAATTGACCAAAATAAAACAAGAACAGAGAAATCATAATAATGAAATAAAGAACCGAATAAATCGAGAAATTCTCGATTGTAAAGAAGTTAGCTAGCTCCGTAATCATCTCTCCAAACATAATAATGACAAGAAGGGAGATACGCTCGATTAAATGGGGGAGATTTACCTGGTAATGCTTATCTTTATTAAGCAAGATACTTGGCATAATAAATGTTAGCAGAATACTAGCAAATAAGATATAGACTCTAAGGTAAATAGGAAGAAGAGCTGCTAGATAGAATCCTAAACTTCCCTAGACCTGTTATCCATAGAAAACCTTTGATACTTTCCCGATTAGCATCATCGGTTGATTTTCTAAAAATTCAACCAAATATTGAAAAAAATAAGGTAAGGGTTAATGTACCAATAGCCCAACAGAGATAATGAAAATATTGTTGCCAATCAGGTCCAATCATATTGGCTATAAAAGTAAAATTCCCATTTTGATAAACATGATTACTATGTTAAATAAAGAGTTCTTTCCATAGCGATTGGTATAATCGGTTTGAATCATCCAGGAATCGATGAGAAACAAAGTAGCAATGAAAAAAATCAAGGAAAGAATTCCAAGTCAAAATACCGTTATGAAGATGGTGAATTAAAGCAGTTACTTTTGAAATCGCAAAAAAACAAAAAAACTAGGTCATAAAAAAAGTTCTGAATAATTTACACGTTTATGTTTAATAAGAGTTGTCATCTTAAGTCTTTTCTATTCTATAAGTCCGATTTATTATAACAGAAAAATAGCAATAAAAGAAAAAGAGATTCTTAAATAACTTTATGTGGCGCTAATGAACTGCGCCACAAAAGTTAGGTTTTTTCTGTCCAACTTTTGGGGTCAGTACAGAAGGGCCGCTTTTTCTATCGTTTTTAGTGCTAAGACTACACAAAAAAGCCTTGAATTTCAAGGCTTTTTCCTGTTGATTTAGATGCCCCCTACAGGGATCGAACCTGTGACCCACGGATTAAGAGTCCGCTGCTCTGCCAGCTGAGCTAAGGAGGCAAAGAAAAAAGCTGTATTGGTGCCGAAACTTCACGGTTTGTATTGAACCCGCGCAATTAAGCAGGTGGGCAACTCGCTCTAACTGAAGCTGTTTCCGTGTGAGACGGCCTACATGCTGTTAGAAGACTTTTGTTTCCCTAATAATACAAAAAATAGTCGGTCAACACTTAAGTGTGAAGTCGTACACCACAGCGTTTCTATGTTTATATGATACCACTTTTTCAAAAAAAATCAAGAGGAAAGTGCAATTTTTTGAAAAGGATTTCAGATTTTTCGCAAACGGTCGATAGCTTCCTTTCTTTGAGCCAAAGCCCGTTCATATTTACCAGTATCTTCTGCTTGGAAATAGTGATGATTGCGAATTTTTTCTGGTAGATAGTCTTGTTTAACCCAATTTCCAGGATAGTTGTGTGGATAGAGATAGTCTTGGGCATTTCCCAGATCCTTGCTTCCACTGTAGTGACCATCACGCAGGTGTCGTGGAATGGGCAAATGACCTGATGTTTTGAGGTCGGCAAGTGCCTTGTCCATAGCCACATAAGCTGAGTTGGATTTCGGAGAAAGGGCCAAATCAATGACGACATTGGCAATGAGAATGCGAGCTTCTGGAAAACCAATCTTTTGAGCGGCATCCAGAGCAGTCACGGTATGAATCTGGGCTTCAGGATTGGCCAAACCGATATCTTCATAAGCGATAACAGTCAAGCGACGAGCGAGACTAGGCAGATCCCCAGCCTCAATCAAGCGGGCAGCATAGTGGAGACTGGCATCTACATCCGAGCCACGGATGGACTTTTGCAGGGCTGAGAGAACATCATAGTGTCCATCACCATCCTTGTCCATGGTAATGTAGCTCCGCTGCAGGCTATTTTCCATGATGTCTAGGGTGATATGGCGGATGCCCTTGTCATTCTCAGGGGTAGAGAGAACAGCCAAGTCCAGTGAGTTAAAGGCAGAGCGAAGGTCTCCGTTTGTAGAGGTAGCAATGAAATCCAGCGCATCCTCATCTAGTTCTACTGGAAAATCAAAACCACGTTCAGGGTTATTTAGAGCTATCTGAAGTGCCTCTTTGACGTCTTGGTTAGACAGAGGTTCCAACTCAAAAATTTGAACACGACTGCGAATGGCAGGAGTGACAGAAAAGAAGGATTTTCAGTCGTAGCGCCAATCATAATGACCAGTCCACTTTCCAAGAGAGGCAAGAGGAAGTCTTGCTTGGTTTTATCTAGTCTATGAATTTCGTCAAGGAGTAGTACAAGTCCCCCTGAGAATTTAGCTTCTTCCGCGATTTCTTGAAGTCGTTTTTTACTATCAACTGTCGCATTGAAAGTTCGAAAGGCATACTTAGTATTCCCAGCGATGGCAGAGGCAATACTGGTCTTGCCGATTCCCGGAGGTCCATAAAGAATCATGGAGGACAGGCGGTTGGCTTCCACCATGCGGCGGATAATTTTTCCAGGCCCGACCAGATGTTCCTGACCAATGACCTGGTCGATGGTTTTAGGGCGCATGCGAAGCGCGAGATTGTCTGGCATAGCAGTCCTTTCTAGCGTGGATTTTAGTTTCATATTTTTTGAGCAGTATAACTCACCAAATGTATCTTACTATGTCCATTCTAGCCTATTAGTTGTGATATTTCAATGGTTTTGTAATATTCAGGGTGTGAGATAGAATCTTTTTGACTATTTAATTTAATGAGGAGAGGTATCAGCATGAGAGAATGGATTTCCCTTAAAACTCAAAATAGGATAGTTGAGCCTAAAGAAGTGGAAGTGCTGACTTGAGAAATAATATTGCTAAATATTATTGTATGAATTATAATGAAGGAGAGGTGATAAGTAATGGAAATAATGGAATTACCAAGTCAGGAAGTTTTTCTTGATAAAGTACATAGTGGATTTAAATTTTGATAACAATATTTACAAAGGAGAAAATGGAACTAGATGAATACTTCAAATTCAAAGCTACTTGAAAATAAGTCATTTATGGAACTTGACGGACTAGTTGGTTTACCAAATGGAGTGAAACCAGCACCTATGAAATACAATCTTGGAAAAAAATTAACAAATATTTAAACGAAACAGGAAAAAGAATTTAAAGAACTGACTATTCTGGAACTAAAAACAATTTGAGAGAGTTAAATAAAGATGGGACTCGATAAAAGATTTGTGGAGAAAGCCTTTGCCAGTGGCAAAGATAGAGTTAATAGAGCGATTTTTGTAAAACCTGAAGAGCTTATTGAACTATCTGATGAAGATTTAAGTTATTTTGGGGAAGGTATTTTTTATTGCTTACCTCGTAGCAAATTTGTAGAAAGTCATAAAGATGAGATTCGAGAGAAATACAATCTTTCTAACGAATTACCAAAGATAAATGGCATCTATTTAGGGACTTTTTTAAAAATGGGGGCGTGGGATAGAATTAGAAAAACCAAACCAAGCTTAAAAGAAATTATAAACATGGTTGAAAAGTAAAATAGTAGCTATATATTTTATATTATTGGAATCCCTTTTGCGTAAGCTTCTTTGGCTTCTGTAAGTGTCATTTCATTAGGGCCGCCATCTATATTAGTTTCTCCTGTATTTTTGCCACTGACAAACGTCACAGATATCATATACTGCTGTAACAGTACCACATACTGGACAATGGACATATTCGCTACCGTTAATAATGATTAAATTCTCTTTTCCAGTCTTATTCATTTAAGGTTACTCCCAACACTATACAAATATATTAGCTATTTCTATACACTACTTTTTCAATATCATTGATTGTAATTGTTATGGTATCCCAGTCTTTCGGGGAATCTCCTATGTCAGCAATAAAAGTATCTTCGCTTAACTTCTCGACAATTGCTGCCGTTTGACCGTTTTTTAACAACACTGTATCAAATTCTCGAATTTTTACGATTTTTCTCTTTGCGTAAGCTTCTTTGGCTTCGGCGAGAGTAATCTTGTTAGGGCCGCCGTCAATATTTATAATACCCGTATTTTGCCAACGACAGACGTCACAGATATCATAGTCCATAACTTCAGTTCCGCAAACAGGGCAATGAAGCCATAAATATCCATCAATTACCCAAGTCTTTTGTGATTCATTTATGTCGTTTTTCCTTTTATAAGCCATTTTTGCTTCAGCAAGCGTCATTTTATTAGGACCGCCATCGATATTAAATGCTCCCGTATTTTTGCCAATGACAAACATCGCAAATATCATAAGTTTCTACTAAAGTTCCACATACAGGGCAATGCACATGCTCCCAACCATCAATGAAAATTAAATTCTCTTTTTTAGTTTTATTCATGATAAACAACTCCTGTTATTTTGTAATACCGTCTTGAGTCAACTCTATTGATGCGATTTCAGATTCATTAAATCCAACATATGGATATTTATCTGTTCTTATTGTAATTTCATCATAGAGTTCATCTTCCGTATCAAGTTTCCCTGTAAAGCTATTACAATGACCCTCTAAAATTTGCCCGTCAACAAAAACAATCCTAATCTCTTTTCCTAAATATTGTTCTAAATTCATTACTGATTTTCCTTTCCAATATTATACTTCAAATCAAGTGATATTACTAATGAATGAAGTATGGTAAATGATAAAACAGTTTATCTGACAATGCAAGTTTCTCGTCTACCGAATGTATTGATTTAGTAGCTTTTGCAAGTCTTTTTATAAAAAAATCGTAATATAATTTTTGGGTGATAATCATTTTTTTAATGAAGAGAGAGAAGTAATGTTGAGATTGAATCGCGCCATTTCTAGTGGGTCGAGAAAAGCAGAAACTCTGATAGTTCTGCCTATCCGTTTATATAATGCTTCCCTTAGAACCACATCTAGGATCTTTGATGGTATAAGAGAATAATACGTCTCATTCTTTACAATACGTGTAACACGTGTTATAATGGTGTTGTCAGGAGGTAAAAGCGCTATGCCTATGACACAAAAAGAGATGGTTAAACTCCTTACGGCTCATGGTTGGATAAAGACCAAAGGCGGTAAAGGCTCCCATATTAAAATGGAGAAGCAAGGGGAAAGACCTATCACAATCCCTCATGGTGAGCTGAATAAGTACACTGAAAGAGGGATACGAAAGCAAGCTGGGTTGTAAAATTCAGCCCCTGCTTTTTGATAGGGAGGTAGTGAAATGTTAGTGACGTATCCAGCTTTATTTTATTATGACGACACAGACGGAGCAGAAGCGACTTATTTTGTCCATTTCCCAGATTTTGAATACTCAGCTACACAAGGCGAGGGGATTTCTGAGGCTTTGGCTATGGGTTCGGAGTGGTTAGGAATTACTGTCGCAGATTTAATAGAGAGTGATGGAGAATTACCTCAGCCATCAGATATCAATAGCTTGTCTTTGATTGAAAATGATCCTTTTAAAGATGATGAAGATTTTGAGTCAACCTATGACCTTGATAAATCTTTTATTTCTATGGTATCTGTTGATGTATCAGAGTACTTAGGAAGTCAGGAACCAATTAAAAAGACCTTAACCATACCAAGATGGGCAGATAAGTTGGGACGAGAAATGGGACTTAACTTTTCTCAGACTTTGACAGACGCTATTGCAGATAAGAAAATACAAGCATAAGATTAAGTGTGACATCGTGGGAATAGTCAATAAAAAAAGCACTCCCTAATTGTGCTGGTTACTTGTCTATTGATCCTATATATTTGCTAGCCCTTTCGAGGGCTTTTTGTGTTGAGTTTTTGGAAAAAATAAGGAAATCAACCGTTTAAGAAAATCACTGATACCAAGGGTTTAAATGAGGTAATATGGTATAATTAGGACATAAAATAATTTTGTGGTAAGATGGTAGTATCTATTTTAGCATATTTCCGAGCAATCGGGGCGATTTAAGAGTCGCATAGAAAGAGGACAAAATGGCAACATATGGATTTTTAGATGTTTTAGAGGAAGAGTTGGAGAAGAACTTCCCCTTTGACTTTGAGATTAGTTGGGACAAGCGCAACCACGCGGTTGAAGTGAGTTTTCTATTGGAAGCGCAAAATGCTGCAGGTGTGGAGATGGTGGACGAGGACGGAGAGGTTTCATCAGATGATATCCTCTTTGAGGAAGCAGTGCTTTTTTACAATCCTGCTAAGTCAACCGTCAATGCAGAAGACTATTTGACGGCTATTCCTTACCTACCTAAAAAAGGATTTTCTCGTGAATTTTTAGCTTATTTTGCGCTATTCCTTAAAGATACTGCCGAGGTTGGATTAGATGCTCTCATGGACTTTTTGGAAGACCCAGAAGCAGAAGAATTTGTTATGGAATGGAACCAAGAAGTCTTTGAAGAAGGAAAAGTTGGCTTGGAAGAGGGAGAGTTTTACCCTTATCCGAGATACTAGGAGTTGGTTGGAGATTTTATGAAGAAAATTGGGATTTATTTGGTTTATGTGCTAGCTGTTGTCTTTATTATGCTGGCTTGTGCTTGTGGAACAATCGCATTTGCAGAGCTGGGATATTCCGCAGTTTTAGTCTTTACTTTTTGGTTATGCCTTCGCTCTTCTAAGTATGTATTTAATCTTGATTCTTCATGAGCTGGGACATGCTTTTTGTGGCTATCTGACAGGCTATCGGCTGGTGGCTTTTGGATTAGGGAACTTTCTTTTAACCAAAAAGTAAGGCAGGTTTCATCTTAGTAGAACAGCCATTCTGAAAAATGTTGGTGCTCAATACATTGGTTTAAAAGAGGATGAAAGCGATCAAAGAATCATCCTGATGCTTTCAGGAGGATTGATAGTTCATCTTTGCTTGATATTATTGGCGATAGTGTTTGGATTTTTGACAAGAAGCTGGTATTTTGCAGGGACTTGGATTTTTCTTAATTTGTCTTTCTTCCTAAATAACATTTTGCCAGTCGGCATCACCGATGGAGCAAAAATTTTGGAATTACTACAACACCCTGAAAATACGAAATACGCCTACCTGATGTTGAGGCATTCTGCCCAGACCTTGCTAGCACCTCAGGAATATGATTTAAAAGACTCTATCATGCCTGTTGATGAGGAGGCGAGAGGGAGTTTTGCAGAAAGTGTTCAGACTCTTCAGGGGTTGGTATTCATATTGGATGATAATATAGAGCTTGCAAAGCAACAGTTTCAGTCTGTGCTAGAGAAAACAGATAATCCAATGTCTAAAATCATTTCTCAATTATACCTTCTTCAAATTGCTCTGATGGAAGGAGATAATAAGAAAGCGGAAGAATATGCAAGTATTCGAGGGGTCAAATCCTTTTTATCTCTAAAAACAGCAGATATGCAGGTCATTCAAGCTTGGTATCAATTTAAGGTAAAGAAAGATGTAGTTCAAACTCACAAGGCTATGAAGATTGCTAGACAGAAAATGAATAGTAGCCGGATGTTACGGGATGAGAAAATCTATTATCAAAACTGGTTAGCCGAGCTGGAGAAGGAATTAACCGAAGGAGTCTAACATGGAAATAGAGATTTCTGATTTCACAGGCTGTAAGATTGCTTTGTTTTGTGGGGATAAGCTTTTGACTATCTTACGCGATGATAAGGCAAGCATTCCCTGGCCCAATATGTGGGAACTACCCGGTGGTGGACGAGAGGGCGATGAAACTCCTTTCGAGTGTGTGGCTCGTGAAGTTTATGAAGAACTGGGAATTCATCTGACTGAGGATTGTCTGTTTTGGAGTAAGGTTTATCCAAGTATGCTTTTTGCGGATAAACAATCTGTATTTCTAGTCGGTCTGTTGACACAGGCCCAGTTTGACAGTATCGTATTTGGAGATGAAGGGCAAGCCTATAAACTGATGAACATTGAGGAATTTTTGACATCCAGTCAAGTAGTTCCGCAGTTGCAGGGTAGATTGAGGGATTATTTGGAGGAAAGTTTATGATAAGACTTGAACGAGCAGGAGCAGAGGATTTGGAGACCATCATTGCGATTCAAAGAGCTAGCTTTAAGGCTGTTTATGACAAATACCAAGATGAATACGATCCTTATCTGGAGGACAGTGAACGAATTAAGTGGAAACTAGTCGAGCGTCCCAATAGCTATTACTACTTTGTGAAAGAAAACGAAGATAAAATCGGATTTCTTCGAATTCAGACCAATGACGAGTTAACGAAAGCTTGGTTAGGAACGGCAGCGATTTTGCCCCAGTATCAAGGAAAAGGTTATGGCTCTGAGGGATTGCGCTTGCTAGAAGAGGAATTTCCAACTTTTAGACAGTGGGATTTGTGTACGGTATTACAGGATGAAGGTATGGTTGCTTTCTATGAGAAGAACGGCTACCATCAAACCCATATTGAACCTGAAAAAGAAGGCATGGATATGGTATACATGAAAAAATGCATAGAGAAATAGAAAGGATAGTTCAGTTAAATTTTAAACTGAACTCGCCCTAAACACTGTGCCAAAAAGATAAACTTTTCTTAGACACAAGCGTCTTCAGAGAAGTTTCTATTTTGGCTTTGTGTTTTACGGGCTTGGTATCTTAATGATGGAAACATGGCAAGAGTTAAAAGTTACAGTGAAGCGTGAGGGAGAGGAACTAGTCTCTAACCTCCTGATTGAGCTGGGAGCGCAAGGCGTTGCGATTGAAGACAGCATGGACTATGTGGGAAATGTTGACCGCTTCGGCGAGATTTTCCCAGAGGTTGAGCAGCAAGAAGAAATCGTAGTGACAGCCTATTACCCTGAAACGGTGGATGTGGCAGTGGTTGAAGCAGATTTGCAGGCTCGCCTAGCAGAATTGACAGATTTTATGGATTTGGGAGAGGTCAAGGTTGGCACGACTGCCTTGGCTGAGGAAGACTGGGCAGACAACTGGAAGAAATACTATGAACCTGCTCGCATCACTCATGATTTGACTATCGTGCCATCTTGGACAGACTACGAGGCGACTGCGGGAGAGAAGATTATCAAGCTAGATCCTGGTATGGCCTTCGGGACAGGAACCCACCCAACTACCAAGATGAGCCTTTTCGCCTTGGAACAGGTTCTTCGTGGTGGGGAAACAGTGCTAGATGTGGGAACTGGATCAGGCGTCCTCTCTATTGCTAGCTCGCTACTTGGTGCTAAGGAAATTTTCGCCTATGACCTAGATGATGTGGCAGTTCGTGTTGCTCAGGAAAATATTGAACTCAACCCTGGTATGGAAAACATCCATGTAGCAGCAGGAGATTTGCTTAAGGGAGTTGAGATTGAGGCAGATGTGATTGTAGCTAATATCTTGGCGGATATCCTCATTCATCTGACGGAGGATGCTTATCGCTTGGTCAAGGATGAAGGCTACCTGATCATGAGTGGCATTATCAAGGACAAGTGGGACATGGTGCGCGAGGCGGCTGATTCAGCTGGATTTTTCCTCGAAACTCACATGGTTCAAGGGGAATGGAATGCCTGTGTCTTTAAGAAAACCAAGGATATTTCAGGTGTGATTGGAGGCTAGCATGCAGCAGTATTTTGTCAAGGGGAGTGCAATCTCTCCTGTCACCATCGAGGACAAGGAAACCAGCAAGCATATGTTTCAGGTTATGCGCTTGAAAGAAGATGATGAGGTTACTTTGGTCTTTGATGATGGAATTAAGCGCTTGGCGCGTGTGCTGGATGTGGAAGCCCGTCAGTTTGAATTGGTAGAAGAACTAGATGACAATGTGGAACTACCAATCCAAGTGACCATCGCATCCGGCTTTCCCAAGGGAGACAAGCTGGAGTTTATCATTCAAAAAGTGACGGAACTGGGTGCTAGCCAAATCTGGGGCTTCCCTGCCGACTGGTCAGTTGCCAAGTGGGATGGCAAGAAATTGGGCAAAAAGGTTGAAAAACTAGAAAAAATCGCCCTCGGAGCAGCAGAACAAAGCAAGCGTAATCTGGTCCCAAGTATTCAGCTTTTTGAGAAGAAAGCAGATTTTCTAGCCCAACTTGACCAGTTTGACCGCATCGTAGTGGCTTATGAAGAGTCGGCCAAAGAAGGTGAAGCCGCTGCGCTCTTACAAGCGGTCTCTGGTCTTGAAAAAGGAGCCAAACTGCTCTTTATCTTTGGTCCAGAAGGTGGCCTGTCACCTGCAGAAATTGAGAGTTTCGAAGCTAGGGATCAGTCTTAGCAGGACTTGGTCCTCGCATTTTGCGAGCAGAAACAGCACCTCTTTACGCCTTATCAGCCCTTAGTGTTTTATTAGAATTAGAGAAATAAGAGGAAGAAAATGGAACAAAAACACCGTTCAGAATTTCCAGAGAAGGAACTTTGGGATTTAACAGCCCTATACCAAGATCGTGAGGATTTCTTGCGTGCAATCGAAAAGACTCGCGAAGACATCAACCAGTTTAGCCGTGATTACAAGGGCAATCTTCATACTTTTGAGGATTTTGAAAAGGCCTTTGCGGAATTGGAACAGATCTACATTCAGATGAGCCATATTGGCAACTATGGTTTTATGCCGCAGACGACAGACTATAGCAATGACGAATTTGCCAATATTGCCCAAGCTGGGATGGAATTCGAAACAGATGCCAGTGTAGCCTTGACCTTCTTTGACGATGCCTTGGTGGAAGCTGATGAGGAAGTCTTGGACCGTTTAGGGGAATTGCCTCACTTGACGGCAGCTATTCGTCAGGCAAAAATCAAAAAAAGCCCACTATCTAGGGGCTGATGTGGAGAAGGCCTTGACCAATCTCGGTGAAGTTTTCTACAGTCCACAGGATATTTACACTAAGATGCGAGCTGGGGATTTCGAAATGGCTGACTTCGAAGCCCATGGCAAGATCTACAAAAACAGCTTTGTGACCTATGAAAATTTCTACCAAAATCATGAGGATGCTGAGGTTCGTGAGAAATCTTTCCGTTCCTTCTCAGAAGGACTTCGTAAGCACCAAAATACGGCTGCCGCAGCTTATTTAGCCCAAGTCAAGTCTGAAAAACTCTTGTCAGATATGAAGGGATACGACTCAGCCTTTGACTATCTTCTAGCTGAGCAAGAAGTGGACCGTGCTATGTTTGATCGTCAGATTGATCTCATCATGAAGGACTTTGCGCCAGTTGCTCAGAGATACCTCAAACATGTTGCCAAGGTCAATGGTCTTGAAAAGATGACCTTTGCAGACTGGAAATTGGACTTGGATAGCGCCCTCAATCCTCAAGTGACTATTGACGATGCCTATGATTTGGTCATGAAGTCAGTAGAACCTTTGGGACAAGAATATTGTCAGGAAGTTGCTCGCTATCAAGAAGAGCGCTGGGTAGACTTTGCTGCCAATAGTGGCAAGGATTCTGGTGGTTATGCGGCGGACCCATATCGCGTGCACCCTTATGTTCTCATGAGCTGGACTGGTCGTTTGAGCGATGTCTATACATTAATTCATGAAATCGGTCATTCTGGTCAATTCATCTTTTCAGACAATCACCAAAGCTATTTCAACGCTCACATGTCAACCTACTATGTCGAAGCACCATCAACCTTCAATGAATTGCTGTTAAGTGACTACTTGGAGCACCAATCTGACGACCCTCGTCAAAAACGCTTCGCTCTTGCCCACCGTTTGACAGATACCTACTTCCATAATTTCATCACCCACCTCTTGGAAGCAGCCTTCCAGCGTAAGGTGTATACATTGATTGAAGAAGGGGAGACCTTTGGGGCAAGTAAGCTCAACAGCATTATGAAGGAAGTTTTGACGGATTTCTGGGGAGATGCCATTGAAATCGACGATGATGCAGCTCTGACTTGGATGCGCCAAGCTCACTACTACATGGGCTTGTATAGTTACACTTACTCAGCAGGACTAGTCATCTCGACTGCGGGTTACCTTCATCTGAAACATTCAGAAACTGGAGCTGAAGATTGGCTCAATCTCCTCAAATCAGGTGGTAGCAAGACACCGCTTGAGTCAGCTATGATTATCGGAGCAGATATCTCTACAGACAAACCACTCCGTGATACCATCCAATTCTTGTCTGACACGGTTGATCAGATTATCGCCTACAGTGCCCAGTTGGGAGAGTAAATTAAAAGAGTCTGGGACAAAAGTTTAACCTTAAATATAAAAAACGAACAAAACGAGTTATCTGATACTCAGAATTCGGTCTTGTTCGCTTTTTTATCTAGTCTATTGCTTTAAAAAATTTATAATAAAGAATTCCCAAAATCAAAATTTTTTGTCCTGGTCTCTTAAATTATCCCCAAAAGCTATCTTCTTCAGCTTGATCTGAAGAGAAGAGCCAAACTTCTTTGATTTTTCCGTCTTCAATGCGGAAGAGGTCAATCCCATTCATATTGAGTTCAGTACCATCAGCACGTGTTCCAAGAAAAGTAACATTGGCTGCGATTAAATCCTTATTGTCAGAAACCCAATTTGTTACCACCTTAAAAGTTCCATTAGTTTTCTCAGCAAATGTAGCTAGGTGAGTTCCTAGCTTGTCCTTACCAATAACTGTACCAGATATACTATGGTTACCAGGTTGATGCCAGACAATATCGTCTGCCATCTTTTCAAAGACACCAGGAAAGTCACCAGCAATTAAAGCTTGGTTATAAGCGTTGAAAATTTCTAAGTTTGTTGACATATCTATTCTCCATTTCTTTTTTATGATATAATTGTAACAGTTACAAACAAAAAAACAAGTAGATACTTTTTTGATAGCTAGTACCAACAGTAGTACTTTTATTGATACTAAAAGATAAATTTTTTTAAAAAAATAGAAAAGAATATATTTTATGACAAATAAAGTGAGTGAGTATGGTATTTGTCCATTTGCGACAACGCAGAGGGTTTTAACGGGGAAATGGGCACTGGTAATCATTTATCAGTTGAGTACGGGTACCAAACGATTTAAAGAATTGCAGAGATTATTGCCTGGGATTACTCAAACTATTTTGACCCGTCATCTCCGTCAATTAGAAAAGGATAAGATTGTTCAACGAAAGGTCTATGCCGAAGTTCCACCACGAGTTGAGTACAGCTTAACCGAAATGGGGCAGGAATTCAGAGTTGTTTTAGATGCTGTCGAGAAATGGGGTCTAGATTATATCAAGTTGCTAGAAATGTAGAAGTATTGACCATGTATCAAAAGTTACTTAGAAAAATAGCAGAAGAAAAACCAAGTTATCATGAGGAAGAAATCCAGTGGTTGCTTGATCATTTGGGAGATTCTTCTCCAGAAATTCGCGATGACCTTGTTTTTACAAGCTTTGTTAGAGGGATTCAGGAAGAGCTATTTACACAGGAACAATTTTATTTCATTGCTGAAGAGATTTCATCTGATGGAGGGTTAGATAAAGAGATTGATAAGGTAGGCCTGTCAACCCTTGAACGTTCTTTTAAGGCGCTTATTTATGTAAATCTCTTGTCTGCGGATGCCAACCAGCAATCGATTTTTTATCAGGAATTAAATGCAGGAATTCGTAATGTCCTTTTAAATCACGGTTTGTATTATCTTTCAAAAGAAAAGGATACAACAGGTTTTTCAAGTCAGTATGGTTGGGTTCATGCTTTTGCACATGGAGCCGATTTACTGACAGAGGTGGTTTGTCATCCAGACTTTCCTAAAACCAGAGTTCATGAAGTATTTGAGATACTTGGCCAACTATTTAAAAGAATTTCCATTCGTTTTACAGATGATGAGGATTGGCGTTTAGCAAGAGTGATCTATGAACCTATTTTACAAGGGAAGTTGGAGCAAGAGCAAGTAGCTTCTTGGATAAAAACTGTTGATTTTCCGATAGAAGAAAGGGAGGATTTTTACAAATTTTCCAACTTTAGATCTTGTCTGTTGGAAGTCTATGTCCAACTTGACCAGAGAAATAGTTTACAAGATGACTTGAAAGAAGCTATCCAGTCTTTTCAATACTAGGGATAAGCTAATATTGCCTATTGAGAGAGTTTCTATTGTATCCTCCTAACTAATAATGAAAACTAATAAAAGAGGTTGAATCATTTTCCACCCTCTTTTCCTGTATCTTAATGGAATTGCATACCACCATCAACGATAATGGTTTGTGCTGTAATGTAGTTTGAATCTGGTCCTGCAAGGAAGCTGACGGCTGCAGCCACATCTTCTGGTTCAGATAGACGTTTTAGAGTAATATCTTTTGCAAATGTCTGCATACCCCACTCGTCATCTTTTCCTGCATTTTTACCAACTTCATGAGCGATGTCGTACATCATTGGTGTTTTCACAATACCTGGTGCGTAGGCGTTAACAGTGATGCCTGAGTCTGCTAAATCACGTGCTAATGTTTGCGTAATTCCACGAACAGCAAATTTGGTTCCACCGTAAACAGTTAGATTTGGGTTACCGACTACACCAGCTTGAGAGGTTGCGTTGATAATTTTACCTCCGTGGCCAAGTGCTTTAAATTGCGCTTGTGCAGCTTGTGAACCCCAAATGACACCACCAACGTTGATACCGAAAGTGCGTGTAAATTGTTCCTCAGTAATTGTATTAAGAGGAGTAGTTGGTGCAACACCAGCGTTATTTACGACAACATTCAAATCACCAAAATGGTCAACAACTTTTTGAAATGCTTGTGCAACTTCGGCCTGTTTCGAAACATCGGCCACGACAGCAAAGGCATTTTCAGCTGATAATTCGACAACAGCTTTTTCAGCTGTTTCGGGATTGTAGTCTAAGACTCCTACCTTAAAGCCATCTTGAACCAATCGTTTTGCGATTGCAAAACCGATTCCTTGACCTGCACCTGTGACAATAGCAACTTTAGACATATGATTCCTCCTTGGTATCCACGATACCATTCAAACGTTCATAAAAGAACAGCAAAGGTTTACAAATAAGCTTCGATAATGGGTTTTGTAAACCCTATCAAAACTACGCTATTAGTATACACCTTTGAAAAAAATGTTTCAAATAAACACTACCGTTTTTTATAGAATTTTATCCTGAAAATTTCCAAACAATTTTCTTGAAACCCTTTCCCTCTTTTGATAGACTATTATCTAGTTTTTGAAAAAAGGAGAAAGAAAATGAAAAAATTTGTTGCTGAGTTAATCGGTACGTTTATGCTTGTGTTCATCGGAACAGGAGCTGTTGTTTTTGGAAATGGTCTTGATGGCCTAGGTCACCTTGGAATCGCCTTTGCCTTTGGTCTGGCAATCGTGGTTGCAGCCTACTCAATCGGAAATGTTTCAGGTGCTCACTTGAACCCAGCTGTTTCGATCGCTATGTTTATTAACAAACGTTTGTCATCTTCAGAGCTTGTAAACTACATCCTTGGACAAGTAGTTGGAGCTTTTCTTGCGTCAGCTGCGGTATTCTTCCTCTTGTCTAACTCAGGTATGTCAACTGCTAGTCTTGGTGAAAATGCCTTGGCAAACGGTGTCACTGTCTTTAGTGGTTTCTTGTTTGAAGTTATCGCAACTTTCTTGTTTGTTTTGGTTATCATGACTGTGACTTCAGAAAGCAAGGGAAATGGTGCTATTGCTGGTTTGGTAATCGGTTTGTCCTTGATGGCGATGATTCTTGTGGGATTGAACATTACTGGACTTTCAGTAAACCCAGCTCGTAGCTTGGCACCAGCTGTTTTGGTAGGTGGCGCAGCTCTTCAACAAGTTTGGATTTTCATCCTTGCGCCAATCGTTGGTGGTGTTCTTGCAGCCCTTGTTGCAAAAAATTTCCTTGGAACAGAAGAATAATTGAAACTCAAAAAGCCTTGCTCCTCAGTTTGAGGAACAGGGCTTTTTCGTATCTGTTTATACTCAATGAAAATCAAAGAGCAAACTAGGAAACTAGCCGCAGGCTGTACTTGAGTACGGCAAGGCGACGTTGACGCGGTTTGAATCTGATTTTCGAAGAGTATTAGCGGTTGTCAATTTTCTCTGGGTAGAGGTCGTGTTGGAAGAGGCGTTGTTCTGCCAAGCCTTCATACTTAGTTCCAGGCTTACCGTAGTTGTAGTAGGGGTCGATTGAAATGCCACCGCGCGGAGTAAATTTTCCCCAAACCTCCAAATAGCGAGGGTCTAGCAAGTTGACCAAGTCTTTCCCGATGGTGTTGATACAGTTTTCGTGGAAATCTCCGTGGTTTCGGTAGCTAAAGAGGTAGAGTTTGAGGGATTTTGATTCAACACAGAGCTTGTCAGGGATGTAGGAAATATAGATAGTTGCAAAGTCTGGCTGAGCAGTGATTGGGCAAAGTGAGGTAAATTCAGGACAGTTAAATTTGATAAAATAGTCATTTTCCACATGACGATTGTCAAAGGATTCGAGGACTTCTGGTTGATATTCAAAAATGTAGTTGGTTTCTTTGTTGCCCAGTAGGCTAAGGTTTTTCATTTCTTCTTGTTGTGACATGATTTTTTCTTTCTAATCTTAAACACCACGTTGGTTATCGTAAAGGAGGGTATGGAGTTGAGGAAGGACGCGGACATTGCCCCAGCTATCGTCAGTAGCGACACGTTCCCAGAGTTCTTTGAGACGGTCCAGTTGGTCTTGGACAATATTACCCGTAGCCTTGGGCTCAGGATTTCCAGCCGATAAGAAGAGAACATCTGGTTGGTAGCGTTCTTGTATGCCTCGGGCAAAGTCCAAATCTGCATCATCAAAGACAGGGATTTTAAAGGTGACCTTGTCTGGATCCAGTTGGGAAACGATAAAGTCCAAGGTCTCAAAGTTGACTTCCATCTTGGATGAAGGAGGTTTGGGACTGAGAGTAACTTGGTCGATGTCTTTTAACCAATTTTGCCAGCGGGAGCCTTGGGTCTCAACAGCTAGAGTGACACCACGTTCCTTGAGTTTAGTGACCAATTCAGCCATGTTGGCTGCTAGGATAGCAGGATTTCCCCCAGATAGGGTTACATAGTCGTAGCTCCCCAATTTATCCAAGGCAGCAATGACCTCGTCAGCTGTCATGCGAGTTGGCTTTTCAGAGCCATCCCAAGTAAAGGCAGAATCGCACCAGTCGCAGTGGTAGTCGCAACCAGCAGTGCGGACAAACATGGTTTTCTGTCCGATAGCACGACCTTCGCCTTGAAAGGTTGGGCCAAAAATTTCCAAAACTGGTAGTTTGAGGACACGTTCCCTAGTCATCTAACCACTCCCGTCTAAACTCTGCAAAGGCAGTCGGAGTCTCATAGAGACGAACGTATTCCAAACGGAGACCACGTTCGTCAGGCAACTCTTGGTTCATGGTTTGGAAAATCCAGTAAACCATATTTTCAGCAGTCGTGTTCATATAGGGAAGAGTTTCATTGAGATAGCGATGATCCAAGTGGGGCTCTAAGAAATTCTTGTAGATCGCTTTGATGTCTCCAAAATCGTAGGTCATGCCACGTTCATCTAAAAATCCACTGACAGCAATCTGCAGATGATAGGTGTGACCATGAAGGGATTTGCATTTTCCCTCATAGTGAAAGAGGTGGTGGGCAGCATCAAAGGTAAACTCTTTTGATACCAAGGTTCTGTGAGGATTGTAGACAAGAGACTCCCCAGTTTCCTGTTTGATTTCTTTGGGTGCAAAAAACATTAGCTCTCTCCTTTCTGTGAGAGATAAACATCTAAACCATGTTGACGTAGGTGGCAGGCTGGGCAATCTCCACAGCCACTTCCGATAATTCCGTTGTAGCAGGTCAAGGTCCTTTCACGAACATAGTCAAAGGCACCGAGTTGGTCGGCTAATTCCCAAGTTTCAGCCTTGTCTAGCCACATGAGAGGTGTTTGGATAACAAAGTCGTAATCCATGGCAAGGTTGAGGGTAACATTAAGGGATTTGACAAAGATATCCCGACAATCGGGGTAGCCTGAGAAGTCTGTCTCGCAGACACCTGTTACGATATCTTTAATGCCTCGTTGCTTAGCAAGAACTGCCGCAAAAGACAGAAAGAGGTGGTTGCGACCGTCAACGAAGGTATTAGGAACCTCCCCCTCTTTTTGCTCAATTTCCAGATCAGAGGTCAGGGCATTTTCAGTGATTTGCCCCAGTAGAGACATATCTAGGATATGATGACGAATGCCCTGTTCCTTAGCGATTTCTCTAGCGACTTGAATTTCGAGATGATGGCGTTGGCCGTAGGCAAAGGTAACGGCTTCGACCGTTTCATAGTGTTTTTTAGCCCAAAAGAGGCAGGTTGTAGAATCTTGACCGCCACTAAAGACGACCAAGGCAGATTGACGTTTCATAGTACTCCTTCCAAAATGGGAAATGTTCAGAGCACGCAAAAAGCTCCCTTGAGGGAGCTAAAAAATACCAAGTAGAGGTTTTTTTTAGCGATGGCATGTCCCAAACATCGTAATATTCTACCTACAGTCTAGCATATTTTTTGAAAAATGGCAAAGGGCAAGAAAAAAGAGACCAAAGAAAGTACTTGGTCTCTAGTGTGATTAGCTCAATTCAGCAACGATGGCCTTGATTTGTTCTGCTGTGTGTACACCAGCAACTTGTTTGACAACTTGGCCGTCTTTTTTGAAGAGAAGGGTTGGAATGGACATGATTCCAAAGGCACGAGCTGTGTTTGGATTTTCATCAACATCCATTTTAACGATTTTCAAAACATCTTCTGAAAGTTCTTCAGACAATTTATCCAAGATCGGACCTTGCATACGACATGGACCACACCAAGTTGCCCAAAAGTCTACCAAGACCAAACCGTCTTTTGTTTCTTGTTCAAATATTGCATCTGTAATTGCTTTTGCCATTGTATTTCTCCTTTTTTTAGTTATATTGGCTTAAATCTTGTTTCTTGAGATAGAAGAAGATATCTCCATAAGTTCCATGATAGTCCAAATCATGACCGTTGTAAGTTAATTTTTGGACAGGGTAGTAGTCTGCGACGCCGATAAGGCAAGCTTGTTGTGAACGATCAAAATCTTCATAAGATTCGAAAGTCACAGTTCTTTCGTTCTTGCTGGCATCTAGATAGGTAATTTCAATCATTTTTAAAACTCCTTTGTTTAATGATGACTTTATTTTACTCCTTGTAAAAGAGAATGTCAAGAAAAATGATTGCGCACGCAACTTTTTTCTAAAATCATCTTAAATCAAGAAATCCAAACTAGTTTCCAAGCTTGATTCGACAGCTTTCTGTAGAGAGACCAGTGTCTTTTGCCCATCACCTGTCAGGCAGATAAAACTAGAGCGTCTATCTTGATCACAACACCTGCGACTAAGTAGACCGCAATTTTTGGCTTCCAAGCGAGCCACCATCCGAGAAACAGCACTCGGGCTCAGATGAAGTTTATCTGGCAGGTCAATCTGGCGTAGAGATTTTTCTTGAGCCAAGTCCAGATAGTAGAGGAGGTAGAACTCTTTCAAGGTCAGACTTTGCTCGCTCTGCTGGGCAATAGTCTCTTCCAAGAGACTTTCAATTTCTTTCTGACGCCGATTGAAGTCAAACCATTTTTCCAAATAGGTCATAGTATCTCCTTTCTTTTTAGAGTTATAAATAGAAGAAAGTCCATTTACGGACAGTCTCTGCATCACAAGATGATTGCGCATGCAATAATTATACTACTTTTCAAGAAAGCTGGCAAGAAGGACGCTGGAATCTTTTATCCTAAAACATGCCGATTTTCACTAGTTTTAATTGTCTGTATCCCCTTTCCTTTCTAATTTTCATCATACCTTGTGCATTTCCTTGAAATTTTCTGAAAAAAGAGTAAACTGGTATGCAAGAAGTCTATTTCGTGGAGTATAGGATGAAATTATATGTTCAATTAATGATTCTCTTTGTGATTTCTCTAATCGGAGAGGGGATCTCTAGTTTCTTTCATTTGCCCATCCCAGGCAGTATTATCGGTTTGATTATTCTCTTTCTCGCCTACAATTCAAGTGGTTGAGAACCAGGCATGTTAACATGGTGGGGAATTTCTTGCTGGCCAATATGACCATTCTCTTTTTGCCGCCAGCAGTGGGAATCATGGAAAAGTTTGATGTGATTGCTCCCTATCTTTTGCCTATTGTTTTGATTATCTTTTTTGCAGCAGTCATCAATATTATCCTCATAGCCTTGGTAGTTCAGTTTATCAAACGACGGTTTGAGGGAGATTATGAGAAAGGAGATGCCAAATGAGTGAATTTGTTTCCAATCCCCTGTTTGGGCTTGCCCTATCAATCCTAGCTTATCTAGTGGGAATGCTGATTTACAGACGTTTTCCCCATCCTTTGACAACGCCCTTGCTTTTGTCAGCTATTTTCATTATCATCTTTCTAAAAGTGACGGGTATTTCTTACCAAGATTACTACCAAGGTGGGGTTTATCTGAACAACTTGATTGTTCCATCGACTGTTGCTCTAGGGATTCCGCTTTATAAGAGTTTTCACTTGATGAAGCACCATGCTCGGAGTATTCTCTTTGGTAGTCTGTTAGCAGTAGTTGTTAATACCTCTTTCACAGCTCTTGTAGCTAAGATTTTTGGAATGGACTTTTTCCTAGCTATTTCTCTCTTTCCCAAGTCAGTGACAACCGCCATGGCAGTTGGGATTACAGAAAAATTGCAAGGTTTGACGACTGTGACCTTGGTGGTTGTAGTGGCGACTGGGATTTTAACCAGTGTCATCGGCCCAACCCTCTTGAAGTGGTTGAAAATTGACGACCCAGTAGCTGTTGGTCTTTCCCTTGGAGGAACAGGCCACGCAGTTGGAACAGGTACAGCCTTTCGATACGGTTCTGTAGCAGGAGCTATGGGTGGTTTGGCTATCGGTGTTACCGGTATTCTCTATGTTTTTGTTAGCCCTATCGTAGCCAGTTTGATATTGAGTTAAAAAGCAAGGAATTCGAGTTCCTTGCTTTTTAAAATCGTATGTTATAGACTATTACTTTTCTTTGCTTAAGTGAATGACTTGGTCATAGTGTTTTAAGTCTTCTTCAGTGTAGTGGTGAATGACTTCAATGACTGTTTGAGGTAGGGAGAAGAGTAAGTCGCTAATTTTTCTGCTATTTTCCGAGTCAAGATTGGCCTTAATCTCATCTGCTAAGATGAGTTGGCTATCATGGTAGAGGGCGCGAGCGATTTCTAGGCGTTGTTTCTCGCCACCAGATAGACTGTCATTGCTGAGCGTTCGATTTTTCAAATGTTCTAAACCTGTTTTTTTGAGGATATGATTTAAAGTCTCTGGATTTTTATCCAGTCCTAGAAGGATATTGTCTTCCAGAGATAGCGTGTCAAAGTAATGGCTATCTTGGAGAATATAGGAACTAATACTTGTGATTTCTTTACGTGACAGGTTTTGCCCAGCAAAGCTAATCTGTCCACTTGTCGGTGTCTCTTCTCCATTAATGATATTGAGCAGGGTTGTCTTACCAGAGCCACTTTCCCCGATAATGGCAATTTTTTCTCCTTGCTTGATGTGCATGGAAATCGGAGACAGGAGGCTATTTCCATCTTTTTCAAGGGAGATGGTATCAAGCTGGATAGGGAAAATGTTTTCTATGCTTCTAGGCGAGTTGGAGTCAGACTGGTCCAAAAGTTTTTGGTATTTGTTGAGAAGAGTTCGAGTCGCTTTTCGGGTGTTGGTAAAGTAAGCCAACTCTTGGAATTGATAGCCGATATTATGGGAAACCAGATAGATGGCCACAAAACTCGCCGCATCTAAATAATTATAGTAGGTCATAAAGCCACCGATGACGATTGGTGTGACAGAACAAAAGGCATCGATGCTATTGATAAAAAGACTGTTTAAAGTTCGTTGTTTTTCATAGTTGATTTCGGCATCCAGACTGGTTTGTAATTGCATTTTGGTAGCGAGCAAAAAAGAAATCTTGTCCCTGATAATGGCGAATTTGTTGGCTGCCACCAATAAAATTTGTCAAGCTTGATAAGTAGCTCTGGTTAACAGTTGACCGCTTTTCAGAAAGTGAATCCAAGCGCTTTGATCCGATAGCACTGCAGAGTACAGGAAAGGAGTAGAAGAGGATGAAAATCAAGCCTAAGTAAAAATTGGTCCACAAGGCATAGAGAATGGACACAGTGGTGAAACCAAGAGAAGAAATGATGATGACGGTTGGCTCGATATAGCTTTCTTCTAGTTGCTTGACGTCGTTTTCTAGGTCAGACAAAATATCCTTTTCATCAATCTCATAACTGCTTAAAAATCGCTTGAAAATAGCACTCTTGATTCCATATTTAAAGTCAGTAATCAAACGGGCGTAGTAATAGCGTTTCCCAGCTAAGCCTAGTAATAGAATGAGGTTTCCAAGGATTCCCAAAATCAAAACTTTCCAAAGAAGGCCTAGTTCTTGATTGGTAAAACTAGCAACAATGTTCTGAACAAGGGCTGGTGTGATAATCGCTTCCAGCCAGGTAACGGCAATAGAAAAGAAGTAAAGTATGAGGTGTTTCTTAGTAACAAATCTTCTCAGCATAAAGAGTTGACCTCCTTATCGATATACATGTAATTAGTTTTAAAGTCATTATACTCCTTTATCTCAAATACTTCATATAAAAATATAATTTTTGGTGGATATACAATTAAATGACAATGTCAAAATGTAACAGATTAAATAAAAAGCGAACAAAACAGAATTTGTTGTTTCGATTCGCTTTTTGTATTATCATCTAGATTTTTCTTGTAGCTCTGATAACATTTAGTCTGAGCAGGTACACTAATAGCTGATGGAATAAAATGTGTACATTAGATTATTTCCAAGCGCCACTGGCATCTACATAGTAGCCATCTGGTGTGTAGGTATTGTGAAGCATCTTACCTGATGAAGCGAGGTAGTACCAAGATCCACTATCTTTTACCCAGCCTGTTGCCATAGAACCTGAGTTGTTTAGATAATACCAAGATCCACTATCTTTGATCCAACCTGTCGCCATAGAACCTGAGTCTTTTAGGTAATACCAAGAGTGATTATCATATAGCCAGTCACTAGCAATCATAGCTCCTGATGATTTAAAGGCATACCAGTTGCCACCTTGATAGAGCCAAGTTTGATTGAACATGACTCCTTTATCATTCATAAAGTACCAAGTTCCCTTGTCCTTAACCCAAGCATTTTTAACTAATTGCCCTTGTTTTTGATAGTACCAGCTTTCACTGTAATTCTTTTTTAGCCAACTTTCTGCTTTTAGAATCGGATAAAGTATTTTGAAGGCTCCTGCCCCCCTGTAGGAATGACTGATAACTCCTGGTTTTTGAAGTTTCAATTCTTCATAGTCGTCTGCCCAAGCAAAGACTTTTTGACCATTGACAGTCTCTGGTAAGGTAGCAGTGTAGGTCTTAGTTTGATAGTCCCATTTTGCATCAAGGTAGGTGTGTTGATCATTTGATTCGTCAATACGGAAGTAACCACTCTTTCCACCGTCATTATATACATCATCTACTACTTTAGTGGACCAGGTCTTTACTTCATTTCCACTCTTGGCTTCTACCTTGATATCCCCTCTATAGCCATAAGGAACGTAGAAATTCAGGTAACGCCCCTCTACACCCATCATAGACTTGTCCTTTTCTTGACCTAGGAAATTGACAGTTTGATCTTGACCATTGAGACTAACCGTCCACTCGATTTTCTCAGTTTTTGGCAAATCCAATACTTTGATATCTACTTCATTGCCATTGTCAAATTGAAGAATTTTGCCATCTTGATACTTAATACCACCCTTGACAACCCATTCTTCTTTCAATTCGAAGGCCTTTCCTGAATGAGGGAAAGCTAGTAAAGCTAAACCTGCTAGAGATAAACCAAATAATGTGATTTTTTTTGATACTTTCATTTTCTTAACCCCTTATTTTTGGAATAAAACAAATTGACTGTTTTCTGGATAAACTGATACATGTTGCTCCTTATTACTGCTTGATGCAGCTTCAAGGACTAGAGGATAAGAGTATTGATACAGTTCCTCTAAAGTGATTTTTCCGTTAGTATTGGTGTCTGCCATAGGCGAAATCATTCTATTTTGAAGTGAATCCCAACCTGTACCCATTGCCCAGTATCTGGTGGCAAGACTACCTACTCCGACTGCACTATACGATTTTTCACCTTTCCAAGAGGCACATAGTACGAGGAATTTAGAATCAAGCATTTCACCATTCTTACTTGCTGGATCTCCTGTTGAAAATCCTGCCAAAAATGCTTGTTCATCAAATCTTTCTTCAGAATTGGAGACGGCCTTTTCATCTGATTTACCTACATCTATAATTTTTCCTGAATAGCAACAATCCAGCATAACCACAAACTTACCTTTGTATTGTTTCAGTATAGATGCTAATTCCCAACCTGAAAAGGATGTTTTATCGCTACCAATGGCTATCGTCCCATCTTCTCCTCCATGACAAGTAAGGTAAAGATAGTTCACATCGCTTTCGCTAGAAGATTTGAAAAGTTCTTCCATTTTTGCAATAATCTCAGCTTTTGTCTTATCAGGGAACCGAACAACTTCGCTAAAGTTTTGGTTACTAAAAACCTTTTCCATAGCATTAACGTCTTCGATAGGTACTTCTATCGTTGATGTTTCACCAAGAACTAAAGCACGGCGATTAATCGTTTGTCTTGCTCCACTACTAGCAAAGAAATAAGTATCATCTCCAATATTGTGCCAACCTGTCTGCATAGCACCGCTATCAGCTAAATAATATTGTTTTCCTTCGATAGTCTGTAGGCCAGTTTGCATGACACCGCTAGTATTTAAATAGTACCAACTACCAGAAATCAAACACCAGCCTGTTTTCATAGCACCACTATCATCTAGATAATACCAATTTCCATACTCATTGAACCAACCTGTTTTCATCCAACCTTCACTATCAAAATAGTACCAGGTTTCATTGATCTTTTCCCACCCGTTTTTAGTGTAAGAACCGTCAGAATGTTTATACCACCAACGGCCATTCGATTGAATCCAACTACCATTAGAGTGGCTATAAGCCTTGGGAGAAATAGATTCTTGAGCAGAAACTGGACTATTTACTGGTAGTGTTGTCACTAGGCTCAGTAAAGCAACTGATGACAATAAAATTTTTTTCATAATCATATTGTCCTTTCTGTTTTATTTTTGTATAATCATAATCATATCACAAATAAAAAAACAGGTTTAATTTTTTGCAGAAATGGAAGAGGAATACTATGGAAAATTTTGGAGCAGTTTTAAAGTGCTTGCCTTTTGTAGTATAATTGTCTTGCATCTCTGTGCCTTTCTTATGTTTTTGACTGAATAAAAGTCTAATAAGTAGGAGAGGTTCTTTTCCATAATTTCTCGAATAGAATACAAAAAGCGAACAAAACAGAATTTGTTGTTTCGATTCGCTTTTTGTATTATTAAATAGATTTTTCTTGTAGTTCTGATAACATTTAGTCTGAGCAGGTGCACTAATAGCTGATGGAATAAAATGTATACTTTAGCTTATTTCCAAGCGCCACTGGCATCTACATAGTAACCATCAGGTGTATAGGTGTTGTGAAGCATCTTACCAGTTGAAGCAAGATAGTACCACTGACCGCCATCTTTTACCCAACCAGTCGCCATAGCACCTGAATTGCTTAGGTAATACCAAGAGTCACTATCTTTTACCCAGCCTGTTACCATAGTACCTGAATTGTTTAGGTAATACCAAGAGCCACTATCTTTGAGCCAGCCTGTTGCCATAGCACCTGAGTCTTTTAGGTAATACCAAGAGTGATTATCATATAGCCAATCACTAGCAATCATGGCTCCTGATGGTTTAAAGGCATACCAGTTGCCACCTTGATAGAGCCAAGTTTGATTGAACATGACACCTTTATCATTCATAAAGTACCAGCTTCCATTGTCCTTAACCCAAGAATTTTGAACTAATTGACCTTGTTTTTGATAGTACCAGGTTTCATCGTCACTATTTTTTCGATTTAGCCAGCTTTCTGCTTTTACAATCGGATAAAGTGTTCTGAAGGCTCCTCCCCCCTTGTAGGAATGACTGATAACTCCTGGTTTTACAAGTTTCATACCACCAGACTCCTCTGCCCAAGCAAAAACTTTTTGACCATTGACAGTCTCTGGTAAGGTGGCAGTATAAGTCTTGGTTTGATAGTCCCATTTGGTATCAAGGTAGGTGTATTGATCATTAGATTCTTTAATATGGTAGTAGCCTCTCTTTCCACCGTCATGATATACATCATCAACCACTTTAGTGGACCAGGTCTTCACCTCATTTCCGCTCTTGGCCTCTACCTTGATATCTCCTCTATAGCCATATGGAACATAGAAATTCAGGTAACGTCTTCTTCACCGATATTGGATCTATCCACTTCTTGAGCTAGGAAATTGACAGTCTGGTCTTGACCATCTAAAGTAACTTTCCACTCGATTTTCTCAGTTGTTGGCAAATCCAAGGCTTTGATATCTATGTCATGGCCATTGTTAAATCGAAGAATTTTACCATCTTGATATTGAACACCACCCTTAATACGCCATACCTCTTGTAGCTCAAAAGCTTTGGCAGATTGAGGAAGAATAAACATAGCCAACCCTGCCAATGACAAACTAAATAGTGTGATTTTTTGTGATATTTTCATTTTATGAACTCCTTATTTTTTGAATAAAACAAATTGACTGTTTTTTGGATAAACTGATACATGTTGCTCTTCGTGAATTTGTGATGCAGCTTCAAGGACTAGAGGATAAGAGTATTGATACAGTTCCTCTAAAGTAATTTTTCCGTTAGTATTGGTGTCTGCCATAGGCGAAATCATTCTATTTTGAAGTGGATCCCAACCTGTACCCATTGCCCAGTATCTAGTGGCAAGACTACCTACTCCGACCGCACTATACGATTCTTCACCCATACAAGAGGCACATAGTACGAGGAATTTAGAATCAAGCATTTCGCCATTCTTGCTTGCTATATCTCCTGTTGAAAATCCTGCCAAAAATGCTTGATCATCAAATCTTTTTTCAGACTTGGAGGCAACCTTTTTGTTTGGCTTATCTACATCTATAATCGTTCCTGAATAGCAACAATCCAGCATAACAACAAACTTACCTTTGTATTGTTTCAGTATGGATGCTAATTCCCAACCTGAACATGATGTTTTATCGCTACCAATGGCTATCGTCCCATCTTCTCCACCATGACAAGTAAGGTAAAGGTAGTTCACATCGCTTTCGCTAGAAGATTTGAAAAGCTCTTGCATTTTTGCAATAATCTCGGACTTAGTTTTATCTGGGAACCGAACAACTTTACTAAAGTTTTGGTTACTGAAAACCTTCTCCATAGCATTAACATCTTCGATAGGTACTGCTCTCGTTGATGTTTCACCAAGAACTAAAGCACGGCGATTAATCGTTTGTCTTGCTCCACTAGTGGCAAAGAAATAGGTATCATCTCCGATATTGTGCCAACCTGTCTGCATAGCACCGCTATCAGCTAAATAATATTGTTGTCCTTCGATAGTCTGTAGGTCAGTTTGCATGACACCGCTAGTATTTAAATAGTACCAACTACCAGAAATCAAACACCAGCCTGTTTTCATAGCACCACTATCATCTAGATAATACCAATTTCCATGCTCATTAAACCAACCTGTTTTCATCCAACCTTCACTATCAAAATAGTACCAGGTTTCATTGATCTTTTCCCACCCGTTTTTAGTGTAAGAACCGTCAGAATGTTTATACCACCAACGGCCATTCGATTGAATCCAACTGCCGTCAGAGTGACTATAAGCCTTGGGAGAAATAGATTCTTGAGCAGAAACTGGACTATTTACTGATAGTGATGTCACTAGGCTCAGTAAAGCAACTGATGACAATAAAAATTTTTTTCATAATCATATTGTCCTTTCTGTTTTTATTTTTGTATAATCATAATCATATCACAAATAAAAAAACAGGTTTTATTTTTTTGCAGAAATGGAAGAGGAATAGTATGGAAAATTTTTGGAGCAGTTTTAAAGGATATTCGTATTTCAAAAAAATTTTTCGTCTTAAAGATTTGTCTTGTGATAAGATTAGTGAGTCAACTATTTCTCGTTTCGAAAATGGGATTACAAAATTATCTATTGATCATTTTTACATGTTATTAAATCGCCTGGGGATATCATTTTTCGGAATTTGAAGAATTAGTTCATTGCTATTATTCTAAAAAAAGAATGTTTTTTTGAAGAACTAGAACATGCTGTAAACTCTTCAGATATCATTTTTGTTACAAGAACTAATAAAGAAAATAGAACTAAAACAAAAAGCAGGAAAAAAAGTTTATGCAATTGTCACATAAAAGTTGATTGCTGAACAACAGATTAATCGCCTTGCAAACCTTCCTTACAATGCATCTAAATGTAATGAGTTAATAAAGTATTTGCTTTCTGTAGATAATTGGATGGAGTATGAACTGAAAATTTTCTATAATTCGGTGTTTTTTATGAACACTAAAACCATAAGTTTACTATATAGAGCGGTAATCAAGAAAACACGACATTTTTTTAAAAAAACAGATATGGGAACACATAGAGTAATTCCTTTATATTTATTTAATTTAGAATTATTATTAAAAAAATAATTTGTTAGATAGCGCTCAATTTTTTTATAGATGATTTAGAAAAATTTACTGACCAGACAAGGATATTATTTTGAAAAGACTTATTTGCTTTTTTTAAAAAAAGGTATTTATCTTATAAAAAAACGAATCAAGTAGAGTTAGGTAAAAAAAGAATGTTCCAAAGCTATGAGAATATGTAAGGAATATAATGATAGTGTCACAATAGAGAAATTAAACAAGACCTTTAAATCAGATTTAAAAAGGATTTGTTTTTTTAAATAAAGTTAGACAGAAAATGAGATAAAAGAAAAAAGGATAGCCTCTCTGTGATGAGATGTTATCCTTTTTGATTATGAAACTATTGCAAATTAACCTTGTTTCTCAAGATATAGTAGGTTCCGAGATAAAAGATAGCTATGAAAATGAGTTCTTCAACAATACCTATGCTTGTTCCCATATAGAAATTATCATTAAATCCTGCAAGTGAATTGACATAGAAGTTAGCACTGGTATTGAAGAAGACTTCAATAAATCCAATGACGATTAGGATTCCAATGTAGGCTACAATAGCGAGTGCTGTACGGTATTCATTGAACAGTTGTCCAATAGAAATGGCCAAGTAAATGCAGAGGATTCCTGAGATTGTACTAAGCAGGAAGGATACCCCCATAAGAGAGAGTTGAGGAAGGTATGTTCCTACAAGTGGAATCAACTCAGAATTTGATATCCATTCTGGAACCGTTATAGTCACAATAATAACAGCACTTAGAGCCAGTACAGCCGAGCTAAGGATAGACCAGATGAAGGCTCCGACTAATTTAGCAGTGATGATATAGTGCTCAGAAACTGGCAAGGTCAAGTCAGATAGCCTTGTCGGTCATATACACTACCTTTGAAGCGTTTAATGATTAAGAAAAGAGTTGAAATCCCCAGTGTAATTATCAAGCCACCGAAGACGAGAGCCAGAAAGATAAATAGGAAAGGTTGGCTATCTTTGAAAGATACATAAGAATAGTAGTGTCCTTGCATTCCTATGGGGACGGAAAGGACTAGCACGGCAGCGTAAAGGGCTAAATACCACTTGTTAACATTTTTAAATTCGTAGCGAACTAAATTCCAAAACATAATAATCTCCTTTGCTTAGGCCTTAAATTCCTGACGGAAGAGTTGGTCAATGGATTCACCTGACTCATAGCGAATATCATCTACATTTCCTTGACGAACGACTTTTCCGTCTTTGAGGAAGACAATTTCATCCAAGATTGGCTCAATATCAGAAATCAAGTGGGTAGAAATCAAAACGGTAGAAGTTGGGGAGTAGTTGTTGATAATGGTATTGAGGATATACTCACGGGCTGCTGGATCCACTCCACCAATGGGTTCGTCCAGAACGTAGAGACGAGCATCACGGCTCATAACCAAAATCAGTTGGACCTTTTCCTTGTTCCCTTTTGATAGTTTCTTGAGACGACTATTTTCATCAATGCCCAGGTCTGCAAGTAGATGATGGGCGCGTTCCAGATTGAAATCTTTATAGAAGGTCTTGAAGTAGGTTAGGGCTTCCTTGACCTTCATTTGCTCATTGAGATAGGTCGTATCCGGCAAATAAGCTACGATGGCCTTGGTTGCTGGACTTGGGTCCATGTCGTTGATGAGGACACGTCCTTGATCTGGTTGTAAGAGACCATTGATTAGTTTAATCAGGGTTGTTTTTCCTGAGCCGTTTGGCCCAAGAAGACCAACAATTTTTCCAGCTGGGATGTCAAGGGAAACATTTTCAAGGGCTGGTGTTGCTCCATAAGATTTGGATACATTTTCAAATGCTAGTAATGACATAGGCTTAAACTCCTTTAATATAATCGCCGACTACGCCTGGTAGTTCTTCTTTTTCATAGCCAAAATGGGTCATGGAGGAAACGAAGTGTTCCAATTCTTCTTCTGATAATTGTTTGCGCGATTGGGCGATCAGCTCCTTATCTTCAGTCACAAATCGTCCAGTTGTGCGCTTGCTGTAGACAAATCCTTCTCGTTCAAGGTCTGACAAGGCTCTTTGGATGGTGTTTGGATTGACACCAGCCTCGCTAGCTAGCTCTCTCACGGTTGGAAGTTGTTGATTGGGTTCCAGTGTATGGGAAACAATCTGAAGCTTGATTTCTCCATGATCTGTAAATAAATGGGTTTTTTGTTGTCAAATGTCCAGGACATCTTGGTCTCCTTTCTTTTATCCTTTTGTCTTAATTAAATAATACAACAAAACAAAAAACTTGTCAAGCAAAAAGAAGAATTGTTTTGGGAATCGTTTAAAAAATGGTATAATGAAAAGAAAACGATAAGGAGGGAAAGGATGCGTTGTCCAAAATGTGGGGCTACCAAGTCAAGTGTTATCGATAGTCGCCAAGCAGAAGAAGGGAACACCATTCGTAGAAGACGTGAGTGCGATGAATGCCAGCACCGTTTTACAACCTACGAACGAGTAGAAGAAAGAACCTTAGTGGTTGTTAAAAAAGATGGCACACGGGAACAATTCTCTAGAGATAAAATCTTTAATGGGATTATCCGCTCAGCCCAGAAACGTCCTGTGTCAAGTGATGAAATCAACATGGTAGTCAATCGTATCGAACAGAAACTCCGTGGTCGAAATGAAAATGAAATTCAAAGTGAGGACATTGGTTCACTCGTCATGGAGGAGTTGGCTGAGTTGGATGAGATTACCTATGTACGTTTTGCCAGTGTCTATCGTAGTTTTAAGGATGTGAGTGAGTTAGAGAGCTTGCTCCAACAAATCACCCAGTCCTCTAAAAAGAAAAAGGAAAGATAAATGAAGCCAATTGACCGTTTTTCTTATCTAAAGAATAATCGGGTGTCGCAAGATACCTTATCTCTGGTACAGTGCTACCTCCCGATTATCGGTCAGGAGGCACTGAGCCTTTATCTTTATACCATCAGTTTTTGGGATAATGGCAGAAAGGAACACCTCTTTTCAAACATTCTCAACCATCTTAACTTTGGAATGGATAGATTGATAAAATCTTTGAAAATCCTATCCGCTTTCAATCTCTTAACACTCTATCAAAAAGGGGATACCTATCAGCTAGCCCTCCATGCTCCTCTATCTAGTCAGGACTTCTTAGAACATCCTGTTTATCGCAGACTTTTGGAGAAAAAGATTGGCGATGCAGCGGTGGAGGATTTGAAGGTTGAAAGTGCTGACGGTGAAGTAATACCCGTCTCACTCAATCAAGTCTTTCCAGATTTGGCAGAACTAGGAAGTCAAGAAGACCTTGGTTTCAAGAAGAAAGTGGCCAACGATTTTGACTTGGACCATTTTCGTCAGCTGATGGCTCGAGATGGACTTCGCTTTTCGGATGAACAGTCCGATGTCTTAAACCTTTTTGCCATCGCTGAGGAGAAGAAATGGACTTGGTTTGAAACTTATCAATTGGCCAAGTCAACAGCTGTTTTCCAGGTTATTTCAACAAAACGCATGCGGGAAAAAATCGCTCAAAAACCGATTTCCTCTGACTTTAGTCCTAAGGAAGCAACCATTATCAAGGAAGCCAAAAGTAAAACGGCCCTGCAGTTCTTGGCAGAAATCAAGCAAACACGTAAGGGAACCATTACCCAAACAGAAAGAGAACTCTTGCAACAGATGGCTGGCTTGGGCTTGCTGGACGAAGTCATCAATATCATTCTCTTATTGACCTTTAACAAGGTAGATTCGGCAAATATCAATGAGAAATATGCCATGAAGGTAGCCAATGACTATGCCTATCAAAAAATTCATTCGGCAGAAGAGGCAGTTCTTCGCATTCGTGAGCGAGGGCAGAAAAGTCAGGCTCAAAAGACTAGTAAACCGAGTCCTACCAAGTCCAATGTACCCAAGTGGAGCAATCCAGATTATAAGAATGAAACCAGCGAGGAAACTCGTCTGGAACTAGAACGTAAGAAACAAGAACTATTAGCTCGATTAGAAAAAGGAGGAGATTAGATGGAAAGTGTCGGAGACGTACTCAAACGTCAACCTAGCCGTTTCATTATCAAGATTTGGTCCAGAAAATCATGAAGGACCCTGATGTTGCGGCCTTTATCCAGCAAGAATCCTTGACTCCAGAGGAATTAAATCGCAGTATCTCCAAGTTTAATCAATACATCACCGAGAGAGACAAGTTTCTTCGTGGTGATACGGATTATATTGCCAAAGGCTACAAGCCTATTTTGGTTATGAATCATGGCTATGCGGATGTTTCTTATGAAGAAACTCCCGAACTAATCGCAGCTGAAAAAGAAGCGGCTATTAAGAACCGTCTCAAGTTAATCAATCTGCCAGCCAGTCTCAAGCAAGCTAGTTTAGCTCAAGTTGACTTGGATGATTTGGGTCGTTTGCCAGTTTTTGAAAAGTTATTAGCCTTCGTGGAGCAATATCCAGCTATTCGAAAAGGTCTTTACCTATATGGAGATTTTGGTGTGGGCAAAAGTTTCATGGTGGCTGCCTTAGCCCATGATTTATCAGAAAAACGTGGTGTTTCATCAACTCTCCTCCACTATCCTAGCTTTGTCATTGATGTCAAAAATGCTATCGGTGATGGTAATGTCAAGACTTTGGTAGATGAGATAAAACTGTCTGAAGTCCTGATTTTAGATGATATTGGTGCCGAGCAATCAACAGCTTGGGTACGTGATGAAATCCTGCAAGTCATTCTTCAATATCGGATGCAGGAAAATTTACCGACCTTTTTCACCTCCAACTTCAACTTTGAAGAATTGGAACAGCATTTCGCTAAAGGGAAACATGGAAATGACGAAACCTGGGAAGCCAGACGCGTCATGGAGCGCATCCGTTATTTGGCTGAGGAGACTCGTTTAGAAGGAGTAAACCGTCGATGACAGAAACAATCAAATTAATGAAGGCTCACACTTCAGTGCGCAGATTTAAGGAGCAAGCCCTTCCTCAGGAAGACTTGACTGAAATCCTGACAGCGGCTCAAATGGCTTCGTCTTGGAAGAATTTTCAATCCTACTCTGTGATTGTGGTACGAAGTCAAGAGAAGAAAGATGCTCTGTATGAATTGGTACCTCAAGAAGCCATTCGCCAGTCAGCTGTTTTCCTTCTCTTTGTCGGAGATTTGAACCGAGCAGAAAAGGGAGCACGACTCCATACGGATACCTTCCAACCTCAAGGTGTAGAAGGTCTCTTGATTAGTTCGGTCGATGCGGCTCTTGCTGGACAAAATGCCCTGCTTGCAGCTGAGAGCTTGGGCTATGGTGGTGTCATTATTGGCTTGGTGCGTTACAAGTCAGAAGAAGTGGCAGAGCTTTTTAACCTGCCTGACTACACCTATCCTGTCTTTGGGATGGCACTGGGTGTGCCAAATCAACATCATGATGTGAAATCAAGACTGCCACTAGAGAATGTTATCTTTGAGGAAGAATACCGAGAACAGTCAACTGATGCAATTCAAGCTTATGACCGTGTACAGGCTGACTATGCTGGAGCGCGTGCGACTACAAGCTGGAGTCAGCGTCTAGCAGAACAGTTTGGTCAAGCAGAACCAAGCTCAACTAGAAAAAATCTTGAACAGAAGAAGTTATTGTAGAAAGTGAGAAATTATGGCCCTACCAACTATTGCCATTGTAGGACGTCCCAATGTCGGGAAATCAACCCTATTTAATCGGATCGCTGGTGAGCGAATCTCCATTGTAGAAGATGTCGAAGGAGTGACACGTGACCGTATCTATGCAACGGGTGAGTGGCTCAATCGTTCCTTTAGCATGATTGATACGGGAGGAATCGATGATGTCGATGCTCCTTTCATGGAACAAATCAAGCACCAGGCAGAAATTGCCATGGAAGAAGCAGATGTTATCGTCTTTGTCGTGTCCGGTAAGGAAGGAATTACTGATGCAGATGAATACGTAGCCCGTAAGCTTATAAGACCCACAAACCAGTTATCCTCGCAGTTAACAAGGTGGACAACCCTGAAATGCGAAATGATATCTATGATTTCTATGCCCTCGGTTTGGGTGAACCACTGCCAATCTCATCTGTCCATGGTATCGGTACAGGGGATGTGCTAGATGCCATCGTAGAAAATCTTCCAAATGAATATGAAGAAGAAAATCCAGATGTGATTAAGTTTAGTCTGATTGGTCGTCCAAACGTTGGAAAATCAAGCTTGATCAATGCTATCTTGGGAGAAGATCGTGTCATTGCTAGTCCAGTTGCTGGAACAACTCGTGACGCTATTGATACCCACTTTACAGATACAGATGGTCAAGAGTTTACCATGATTGATACGGCTGGTATGCGTAAGTCTGGTAAGGTTTATGAAAATACCGAGAAATACTCTGTCATGCGTGCCATGCGTGCTATTGACCGTTCAGATGTGGTCTTAATGGTCATCAATGCGGAAGAAGGCATTCGTGAATACGACAAGCGTATCGCAGGATTTGCCCATGAAGCTGGTAAAGGGATGATTATCGTGGTCAACAAGTGGGATACACTTGAAAAAGACAACCATACTATGAAAAATTGGGAAGAAGATATCCGTGAGCAGTTCCAATACCTGCCTTACGCACCGATTATCTTTGTATCAGCCTTGACCAAGCAACGTCTCCACAAACTTCCTGAGATGATTAAGCAAATCAGTGAAAGTCAAAACACACGTATTCCATCAGCTGTCTTGAACGATGTGATTATGGATGCCATTGCCATCAACCCAACACCGACAGACAAAGGAAAACGTCTCAAGATTTTCTATGCGACCCAAGTGGCAACCAAGCCACCAACCTTTGTCATCTTTGTCAATGAAGAAGAACTTATGCACTTTTCTTACCTGCGTTTCTTGGAAAATCAAATCCGTAAGGCCTTTGTCTTTGAAGGAACACCGATTCATCTCATCGCAAGAAAACGTAAATAAAAAAGCAGAATCTGGAATGACATTTCCAGATTTTTTTGATAAAATGAAGTTGAAGAAAGCGCTATCAAAAAGAGGTGTTGATGATGGAACATTTGTTTAAATTGTTAATCTTATTACCCTGTTTTTACTTTTTCAGCTGGATTGAAAAGGCCAACAGAGATAGTAAATTTTTCCCAATTTTTTACTATTTTTACTGGATTTACATCACCCTCTATGCTCTTTTTAGCCTTGCTTGGACAGTTTTTTCAGTCTTGTTTTTTCAATATCCTATTGAGAAATGTGGCAGACATCAAGTCTTGGGGCATTTGGCTATTATTACTACTTATTGCTTTTTCCAGTTCTTGGTTAACCTATATCTTTTTCAAAAAAATGCTTCGCTTGAGACGGGAACTGGGGAAGTCTAAAGCGGGGAGACATTGATTTATATTGGTAATAACATTTAATAGAACGAAACTAAAGAAAACAATTTTCAAAGAGGAGGTGTCGATGATGAAACTGTCCTTTAATTGGTTTAATTTGATACTCTTATTTCCTTGTTTATATTTTTTTCTATTGGATAGACAATGCTGACAGAAACAGTAAAAATTTTTCCCCATCTTCTACTATTTTTTTACTGGATTTATATTTCCCTTTTTAGCTCTGTTTAGCTTGGATATGACAATTTTTTCATTCTTATTTTTCCCTTTTGTTCTAAATCATGAATCAGATGCTAGTGCTTGGGGTGTTGGGTTGCTTTTTGATAGTCTTATCTCTAGGCAGTGACTGGTTAGACTATATCTTTTTCAAAAACATGTTTCGCTTGAGACGAGAACCAGGGAAGTCTAAAGGTGGAAGGCATTGATTTATATCGGTTTTTATTTATAGGAGGTAGCTTATGGCACATCTAAAATCATTTATTACACAATATTCTAAATTCTATATTGGTTTAGTTCTGCTGATCTGGCTGGCTTTCTTCTTTCTTCCTTGGGATAAACCAGTTCTGGGAATATCTATCAATCTCTTAATCATGCAGAAAGTTTTACTAGTTTTTGGAATTCTGTCGATTTTGATGGCCTTGCTGTCCAAGAAAGTCAGTCTCTTTGTTTTTGGACTTATCTGTTGTCTTTCTTTTTGGATAAATCTATTTATCCTATTTGCCATTTTGCCGATTTTTGGCAATTAATCAGTCATAAAAATCAGAGAGGTTAGCTTGGAAACTAGCCTCTTTTTCCTTTTCAAAATGGGGATTCTTCCTTGAAAATAATCAGTAATTGTGCTAAAATTAAAAGAACATTCTAAAATATTCGGAATTTAAAGTAAGGAAAAACATGGCTAATATTTTAAAAACAATTATCGAAAATGATAAAGGAGAAATCCGTCGTCTGGAAAAGATGGCTGACAAGGTTTTCAAATACGAAGACCAAATGGCTGCTTTGACTGACGACCAACTAAAAGCAAAAACAGTTGAATTTAAAGAACGTTATCAAAATGGAGAATCACTGGATTCATTGCTTTATGAAGCATTTGCGGTTGTCCGTGAAGGTGCCAAACGTGTCCTAGGTCTCTTCCCTTATAAGGTTCAGGTCATGGGGGGAATCGTTCTTCACCATGGTGACGTTCCAGAGATGCGTACAGGGGAAGGGAAAACCTTGACTGCGACTATGCCAGTATACCTCAATGCCCTTTCAGGTAAAGGGGTTCACGTAGTTACGGTCAATGAATATCTGTCCGAACGTGACGCGACTGAGATGGGTGAATTGTACTCATGGCTTGGCTTGTCAGTAGGGATTAACTTGGCTGCCAAATCTCCAATGGAGAAAAAGAAGCCTATGAGTGTGATATTACCTACTCAACCAACTCAGAAATCGGATTTGACTACCTTCGTGATAACATGGTCGTTCGCGCTGAAAACATGGTACAACGTCCGCTTAACTATGCCTTGGTCGATGAGGTTGACTCAATCTTGATTGACGAGGCCCGTACACCTTTGATCGTATCAGGTGCTAATGCAGTTGAAACCAGTCAGCTCTACCACATGGCAGACCACTATGTAAAATCTTTGGACAAAGACGACTACATCATCGATGTGCAGTCTAAGACTATTAGTTTGTCTGATTCAGGGATTGACAAGGCTGAAAGCTACTTCAAGCTTGAAAATCTCTATGACATCGAAAATGTGGCTTTGACTCACTTTATCGATAATGCCCTTCGTGCCAACTACATCATGCTTCTCGATATTGACTATGTGGTGAGCGAAGAGCAAGAAATTCTGATCGTCGACCAATTTACAGGTCGTACCATGGAAGGTCGTCGTTATTCTGATGGCTTGCACCAAGCCATTGAAGCCAAAGAAGGTGTGCCAATCCAGGATGAAACCAAGACATCTGCCTCAATCACTTACCAAAACCTCTTCCGTATGTACAAGAAATTGTCTGGTATGACGGGTACAGGTAAGACTGAGGAAGAAGAATTCCGTGAAATTTACAACATTCGTGTTATTCCAATCCCAACCAACCGTCCTGTTCAACGTATTGACCACTCAGACCTTCTTTATGCAAGTATTGAGGCTAAGTTTAAGGCGGTTGTCGAAGATGTTAAGGCTCGTTACCAAAAAGGTCAGCCTGTCTTGGTTGGTACAGTTGCAGTTGAAACCAGTGACTACATTTCTAAGAAATTAGTCGCAGCTGGCGTTCCTCACGAAGTCTTAAATGCCAAAAACCACTATAAAGAAGCCCAAATCATCATGAATGCTGGTCAACGTGGTGCTGTTACCATCGCAACCAACATGGCCGGTCGTGGTACCGACATCAAGCTTGGTGAAGGGGTTCGTGAACTTGGTGGACTTTGTGTTATTGGTACAGAGCGTCATGAAAGCCGTCGTATCGATAACCAGCTTCGTGGACGTTCAGGTCGTCAGGGAGACCCAGGTGAGTCACAATTCTACCTCTCTCTTGAAGATGATTTGATGAAACGTTTTGGTTCTGAACGCTTGAAGGGAATCTTTGAACGTCTCAACATGTCTGAAGAGGCCATTGAGTCTCGTATGTTGACACGTCAAGTTGAAGCAGCTCAGAAACGTGTCGAAGGAAATAACTACGATACCCGTAAACAAGTCCTTCAATACGATGATGTCATGCGTGAACAACGTGAGATTATCTACGCTCAACGTTACGACGTCATCACTGCAGACCGTGACTTGGCACCTGAAATTCAGGCTATGATCAAACGCACGATTGAACGTGTCGTTGATGGTCATGCGCGTGCAAAACAAGATGAAAAACTTGAAGCGATTTTGAACTTTGCTAAGTACAACTTGCTTCCAGAAGATTCTATTACGATGGAAGACTTGTCAGGCTTGTCTGATAAGGCCATCAAGGAAGAGCTCTTCCAACGTGCCTTGAAGGTTTACGATAGTCAGGTTTCAAAACTACGCGATGAAGAAGCAGTTAAAGAATTCCAAAAAGTCTTGATTCTACGAGTGGTAGATAACAAGTGGACAGATCATATCGATGCCCTTGATCAATTGCGTAACGCGGTTGGACTTCGTGGTTATGCTCAGAACAACCCTGTTGTTGAGTATCAGGCAGAAGGTTTCCGTATGTTTAATGACATGATTGGTTCGATTGAGTTTGATGTGACACGCTTGATGATGAAAGCACAAATTCATGAACAAGAAAGACCACAAGCAGAACACCATATCAGTACAACAGCGACTCGCAATATCGCTGCCCACCAAGCAAACATGCCTGAAAATCTGGATTTGAGTCAGATTGGACGGAATGAACTTTGCCCATGTGGTTCTGGTAAGAAGTTTAAAAACTGTCACGGTAAAAGACAATAAATGAGATAGTTTAGAAGCGGATACCTTGTGAAAAGTAAATTTTTACTTGGTATCCGTTTGCTTTATAAGGAGATGAGTTATGGTATTTACAGCAAAAAGTCCTAAAATTAATATTGAAGAAGTTCGTGCCTTATCAAAATTAGAAGGCCAAGCTTTGGAGAGAAAATCACAGCGCGATAAAGAGCTAGAAGCCATTATACGTGGAGAAGACCAGCGGATTCTCTTGGTAATCGGGCCATGCTCATCTGACAATGAAGAAGCTGTTCTTGAGTACGCTAAGCGTTTGGCAGTCCTACAAGAAGAAGTGGCAGACCGTATCTTTATGGTTATGCGTGTTTATACTGCCAAACCTCGTACCAACGGAGATGGTTATAAGGGATTGATTCACCAGCCTAACGCGACAGAAGCGCCTAGTCTTATCAACGGAATCAAAGCTGTTCGCCATCTTCACTATCGTGTTATCACAGAAACAGGCATGACAACAGCTGATGAAATGCTTTATCCTGAAAATCTTCCGCTTGTAGATGATTTGATTTCTTACATGGCGGTTGGTGCCCGTTCAGTTGAAGACCAGCAACACCGCTTTGTGGCAAGTGGGGCAGATTTTGCGACTGGTTTTAAAAATCCAACCTCTGGAAATCTCAATGTTATGTTTAATGGGATTTATGCTGCTCAAAACAAACAAAGTTTCCTTTTCCTAGGAAAAGAAGTGGAAACAACTGGGAACCCGCTTTCGCACGCTATTCTTCGTGGAGCAATCAATGAGTATGGTAAGAATATTCCTAACTACTACTATGATAATTTGATGGATACCATTGCCCAGTATGAGAAGATGGGTTTGGAAAATCCCTTTATCATCGTCGATACCAATCATGACAACTCTGGTAAGCAATATATGGACCAGATTCGAATTGTTCGCCAGACCTTGATTAATCGTGATTGGAATGAAAAATCAAACAGTACGTTCGTGGCTTTATGGTTGAGTCTTATCTAGAAGACGGCCGTCAAAATGAACCAGAAGTATTTGGCAAGTCTATCACAGACCCTTGTCTTGGCTGGGAAAATACAGAAGCCCTTGTCAGAGAAATCTACCAAACGCTAGGAGAATAGTATGGCATTTATTGAAAAAGGTCAAGAAATCGATATTGAAGCAATCAAGGCAGAAACTCAATTGTCTGTGGAAGCCTTGCGACTAAAGGAGCGCCGTGATAGAGAATTGGCAGACATTATTTCAGGAGAAGATGACCGAATTCTTTTAGTGATTGGTCCTTGCTCGTCTGACAATGAAGAGGCTGTCTTGGAATATGCCCGCCGTTTATCAGCCTTGCAGAAGAAGGTGGCGGACAAGATTTCATGGTTATGCGTGTTTATACAGCTAAACCTCGCACCAACGGAGACGGCTATAAAGGTTTGGTTCACCAACCAGATACCTCTAAGGCTCCAAGCCTGATTAACGGCTTGCAGGCTGTACGTCAGTTGCACTACCGCGTGATTACAGAGACTGGTTTGACAACGGCAGATGAGATGCTTTATCCGTCAAATCTGGTCTTGGTAGATGATTTGGTCAGCTACCATGCTGTGGGGGCTCGTTCTGTGGAAGATCAAGAGCACCGCTTTGTGGCTTCAGGAATTGATGCACCAGTCGGGATGAAAAATCCAACCTCTGGAAATTTGGGTGTCATGTTTAATGGCATCTATGCCGCTCAGAACAAACAGACTTTCCTCTTCCATGGTCAAGAAGTTGAGACTTCAGGAAATCCCTTGGCCCACGTCATCCTTCGTGGCGCAGTTAATGAATATGGGAAAAATGAGCCTAACTTTTACTATGAAACCCTGCTAAATGCCATTGAACGCTATGAAGCCATGGGACTTGAAAATCCCTTTATCCTCATTGATACCAACCATGATAACTCAGGCAAGCAATATATGGAGCAGATTCGAATTGTTCGCCAGACCTTGCAGAATCGTGATTGGAATGAGAAGATTAAAAAGACGGTTCGAGGATTTATGATTGAATCCTACCTAGCAGATGGTCGTCAAAACCAACCAGAGGTTTTTGGTTGCTCTATTACAGATCCTTGCTTGGGTTGGGAAAATACAGAGGCCTTGGTAGAAGAAATCTATGCTACCTTGACAAAATAAGTGAAAAGGATGGAGTTGGGGAATCTCAACTCCTTTTGATGAGAATGATAGTTGGACATGGAATTGACATCGAAGAATTAGCTTCGATAGAAAGCGCAGTTACACGACATGAAGGCTTTGCTAAGCGCGTTCTGACCGCTAAGGAAATGGAACGATTTAACAGTCTCAAAGGGCGCAGGCAGATTGAATATTTGGCAGGTCGCTGGTCGGCTAAAGAAGCCTTTTCCAAGGCTATGGGAACGGGTATTGGCAAGCTTGGTTTTCAGGATTTGGAAGTCTTAAGCAATGAACGCGGGGCGCCTTATTTTAGTCAGGCACCATTTTCAGGAAAGATTTGGCTGTCTATCAGCCATACAGATCAGTTTGTGACAGCCAGTGTCATTTTGGAGGAAAATCATGAAAGCTAGTCCACATAGACCAACCAAGGCTCTGATTCATCTGGGAGCTATTCGACACAATATTCAGCAAATGGGGACTCATATCCCTGAAGGAACGCTCAAGTGGGCTGTGGTCAAGGCCAATGCCTATGGACATGGGGCTGTTGCCGTTTCCAAGGCGATTCAGGACGATGTTGATGGTTTTTGCGTTTCCAATATTGATGAGGCTATTGAACTCAGACAGGCTGGACTGAGCAAGCGAATCCTCATTTTAGGAGTTTCTGAAATCGAAGCTGTTTCTCTTGCTAAAGAATACGATATCACCTTGACTGTGGCTGGACTGGAGTGGATTCAAGCACTCTTATCTAGTGAGGAAGACCTAGCAGGTTTAACAGTCCATCTCAAGATTGACTCAGGAATGGGAAGGATTGGTTTTAGAGAGGCTTGTGAGGCTGAGCAGGCTCAAGACTTGCTCAGACAACACGGTGCTTGTGTTGAGGGAATTTTTTTACCCATTTTGCTACTGCAGATGAGGAATCAGATACCTACTTTAATGCCCAGTTAGAACGGTTTAAAACTATTTTTGGAAAGTATGAAAAGGTCTTCCAGAGCTGGTTCATGCCAGCAATTCGGCAACGACTCTTTGGCATGCAGAGACTATTTTTAACGCGGTTCGTATGGGAGATGCCATGTATGGTCTTAATCCTAGCGGAGCGGTCTTGGACTTGCCTTATGACTTGACTCCAGCCTTGACCTTGGAATCTGCTCTGGTTCATGTCAAGACAGTTCCAGCTGGAGCTTGCATGGGCTACGGAGCGACCTATCAGGCAGATAGCGAGCAAGTCATCGCGACCGTGCCGATCGGCTATGCGGATGGTTGGACACGAGACATGCAGAATTTTTCTGTCTTGGTAGATGGCCAAGCTTGCCCAATCGTCGGCAGGGTTTCGATGGACCAAATCACCATTCGTCTGCCTAAGCCTTATCCGCTGGGAACCAAGGTAACCTTGATTGGTACCAACGGGGGCAAGGAAATCACAGCTACTCAGGTAGCGACCTACCGTGGGACTATTAACTACGAGGTGGTTTGTCTCCTCAGCGATCGCATTCCGAGAGAATATGATTAGAAAAGAAAGGAGTGGAGCATGAATCTACATCAACCCTTGCATGTCTTACCTGGTGTGGGACCAAAGTCAGCAGAAAAATACGCCAAACTAGGAATTGAAAATTTGCAAGACCTCTTGCTCTACTTTCCTTTCCGTTATGAAGATTTCAAGACCAAGCAGGTGCTGGAGCTGGAAGACGGAGAAAAGGCAGTTCTGTCTGGACAAGTAGTGACTCCTGCCAGTGTCCAGTATTATGGTTTTAAGCGCAATCGACTGCGTTTTAGTCTCAAGCAGGGAGAAGTTGTTTTTGCGGTTAATTTCTTTAACCAGCCCTATCTGGCTGATAAGATAGAGTTGGGAGCAACTCTTGCCGTCTTTGGAAAATGGGACCGTGCCAAGGCTAGTCTGACTGGGATGAAGGTCCTGGCTCAGGTGGAAGATGACCTCCAGCCTGTCTATCGTCTGACTCAGGGAATCAGTCAAGTCAGTCTGGTCAAGGTCATCAAAACGGCCTTTGATCAGGGTCTGGACCTCTTGATAGAGGAAAATCTGCCCCAGTCCTTGCTGGACAAATACAAACTCATGTCCCGTTGTCAGGCCGTTCGTGCCATGCATTTTCCCAAGGATTTTGCAGAATACAAGCAGGCCCTTCGCCGTATCAAGTTTGAGGAACTCTTTTATTTCCAAATGCAGTTGCAGACGCTCAAGTCTGAAAATAGAGTTCAGGGAAGCGGTCTGGTTCTGAATTGGTCTCAGGAAAAGGTGACAGCTGTCAAAGAAAGCTTGCCTTTTTCCTTGACTCAGGCTCAAGAAAAGAGTTTGCAGGAAATTTTGACCGACATGAAGTCGGACCACCACATGAATCGTCTTCTACAAGGGGATGTGGGGAGCGGGAAAACGGTGGTCGCTGGCTTGGCTATGTATGCGGCAGTGACGGCTGGCTACCAAGCAGCCCTCATGGTACCAACAGAAATCCTTGCAGAGCAACACTTTGAGAGTTTGAAGAGTCTCTTCACAGCCCTAAAACTGGCTCTTTTGACAGGTTCCTTGAAAGCTGCAGAAAAGAGAGAAGTCTTGGAGACTATTGCCAAGGGTGAGGCTGATTTGATTATTGGAACCCACGCTCTGATTCAGGATGGGGTGGATTATGCTCGTCTGGGCTTGATTATCATCGATGAGCAGCACCGCTTTGGTGTAGGGCAAAGGCGTGTTCTGAGAGAAAAAGGAGACAATCCTGACGTTCTCATGATGACGGCGACTCCCATTCCACGGACCTTGGCGATCACAGCTTTTGGCGATATGGATGTTTCCATTATCGACCAGATGCCTGCGGGTCGGAAACCCATTGTGACACGTTGGATTAAGCATGAGCAACTGCCTCAGGTCTTGACTTGGTTAGAGGGGGAAATCCAAAAAGGTTCTCAAGCCTACGTCATCTCTCCCTTGATTGAAGAATCAGAAGCTCTGGATTTGAAAAATGCCATTGCCTTATCAGAAGAGTTGACAGCTCATTTTGCAGGTAAGGCAGAGGTGGCTCTTTTACATGGTAAGATGAAGAGTGATGAAAAAGACCAGATAATGCAGGATTTCAAGGAGAGAAAGACAGATATTCTTGTTTCGACGACAGTTATCGAGGTCGGGGTCAATGTTCCCAATGCGACTGTCATGATTATCATGGATGCCGATCGCTTCGGGCTTAGCCAACTTCACCAGCTCAGAGGTCGTGTCGGTCGGGGAGACAAGCAGTCCTATGCTGTTCTCGTTGCTAATCCCAAGACGGATTCTGGGAAAGACCGCATGCGCATCATGACAGAAACCACCAATGGATTTGTCCTTGCGGAGGAAGATTTGAAAATGCGGGGTTCGGGTGAGATTTTTGGAACCAGACAGTCAGGTCTTCCAGAGTTCCAAGTGGCTGATATTATCGAAGATTTTCCGATTTTAGAGGAAGCCAGAAAGGTTGCTAGCTACATTAGTTTGATAGAAGCCTGGCAAGAGGATCCGGAATGGCGCATGATTGCTCTACATTTGGAAAAGAAAGAACATCTAGATTAAGCTTTCTCTAAGGAAATCTTATACTCAATGAAAATCAAAGAGCAAATTAGGAAGCTAGCCACAGGCTGCTCAAAACAGTGTTTTGAGGTTGTGGATAGAACTGACGAAGTCAGTAACCATACCTACGGTAAGGCGACGCTGACGTGGTTTGAATTTGATTTTCGAAGAGTATTAAGCTAGCTTTCAGGTTTGGCCCTTATACTAGAGTCATCAAAAAGAAACGAGGACTCTCACATGACCGTAACGATTAAAGTAAATTACCAAACCACTTTCCAAAAGAAAGAAGTAACAAAATAATATAAATATAAGGAAGAAAGAGCGAAATGCTCTTTTTTTGTTTCTAAAAACTACTTTCAGCCCATCATTCTAAAAAGTAAAGAATCTAAATTCACTTTCTATTTACCCTTCTTTCTTGCATTGATTTCTTAGATATGCTAGAGTGGTGATAGCGATTACAAAATAAAAGGAGCATGCTATGAAAAATCCAGCTTTATTAGAAGAAATTAAGACCTATCTAGGAAGGGATGAGGTTCCAGAAGACTTTGATGCTTTCTGGGATGAGGAAGTGAAAAAAAGTTTCAACTCTTCCAGTCTACCAGTTAGAGGAAAGAGATTTCCATATTCCCCAAGTCAAGTGCTTTGAGCTCACTTTTGAAGGAACTAATGCAGGTAAGGTCTATGCGCGCGTCGTTCTTCCAAAGAGTGAGGAAAAAGTTCCTCTAATCTTCCATTTCCATGGTTATATGGGACGTGGCTGGGACTGGGCCGATATGATGGCCTTCACCGTGTCTGGTTACGGTGTTGTTTCCATGGATGTGCGGGGACAGTCAGGTTATTCACAGGACGGTTTGCGTTCTCCTTTAGGAAATACGGTTAAGGGACATATTATCCGTGGGGTTGTGGAAGGTCGGGATCATCTCTTCTATAAGGATGTTTATCTGGATATTTACCAGTTGGTTGAAATTATTGCTAGTCTGCCTCAGGTTGATGAGAAGCGTCTTTCTAGCTATGGTGCCTCGCAAGGAGGGGCTCTAGCCCTAGTTGCAGCAGCGCTCAGTCCTCGGATTCAGAAAACAGTTGCCATCTATCCCTTCTTGTCAGACTTTAGACGAGTGCTTGAGATTGGTAATACAAGTGAAGCCTATGACGAACTTTTCCGTTATTTCAAGTTTCACGATCCCTTCCACGAAACTGAGGAGGAGATCATGGCGACCCTGGCCTATATCGATGTGAAAAATCTTGCTCATCGTATCAAGGGTGAGGTTAAGATGATTACGGGCTTGGACGACGATGTTTGCTATCCTATTACCCAGTTTGCGATTTACAACCGTCTCACCTGCGATAAGGCCTATCGCATCATGCCTGAGTATGCCCACGAAGCCATGAATGTCTTTGTCAATGACCAAGTCTACAACTGGCTTTGTGGTAGTGAGATTCCTTTTAAGTATATAAAGTGATGAATGAGAGAGCCCAGTAGCTCTCTTTTTGTTATAAATGTTGAAAGTACTTTTTAAAAAAATATTAAAAATATTAAAAATATTACTGAAAGTAAAATCTATTCTATGGCAAGCTCGAGATAAACCTATGACTTTATTGTATAATAAAGAAAAAGTGTCTAGGAAAGGAGTGAAAGAGCTACTGTTTGGATTGCAGCTAGCTAAATGTTGAAAGAGAGAAGGAGAGCAACTCTCGTTTATTAATTGCTTTCTTGTGTTTTCCTATGATGGGGAGTAAAAATTTTAAAGCAAAAAGAAAGCGCTTTATTTTTTGTGAAATTGAAAGGTAGAAAGATGAATCAAAAAGAATTTTTGATAGAAAACAAAGATATGGCATTCGTAAATTTGCAGTGGGTGTAGCCTCTGTAACTATTGGTGCAGTAGTGTTTGGAGTAAATCCTGTATTGGCAAATGAACAAGGAAATTCAACTGTAACTGCTGCTGAAAATAATAATCAAGGTTTATCAGAATTACCAAAAGAAGCTTCTTCAGGCAGTCTTGCAAATTTAGATAGTGAATTAGCTGGAAAATTGGCAACAGCGAAAGACAATGGTGTGGAAGTTGATCAGGATAAGTTAAAGAAAAATGAGACTACTGAATCAGAGACGACAACTCCAACAAATGCGACAACTCCAACAAATAAACCTGCAGCTGAAAATACACCAGCTCCTGCTGATAAACCAGAAACAGATTCTGCAACTACAGAGGCAAGTAACAAGGACCAAGATAAAGAAGAAGAGGGAGTTATTCCTCGAGATTATTATGCTAGAGAGTTAAAAAATGTCAACACTGTAGTAGAAAAAGAAGATGTAGAAACCAATCCTTCAAATGGGCAAAGAGTTGACATGAAAGAGGAACTCGACAAGCTTCAAAAACTTCAAAATGCGACCATCCATATGGAATTTAAGCCAGATGCGTCTGCTCCACGTTTTTACAACCTCTTTTCAGTTTCTAGTGATACCAAAGTAAATGAGTACTTCACCATGGCCATCCTTGATAACACAGCTATCGTTGAAGGTCGTGATGCCAATGGAAACCAATTCTATGGTGATTATAAAACTGCTCCTTTGAAGATTAAGCCAGGTCAGTGGAACTCTGTAACCTTTACAGTTGAAAGACCAAATGCAGACCAACCAAAAGGTCAGGTTCGCGTCTATGTAAATGGTGTTTTGTCGCGCACAAGTCCTCAGTCTGGTCGTTTCATTCAAGATATGCCAGATGTCAACCATATGCAAATCGGTACAACAAAGCGTACAGGCAAAAACTTCTGGGGCGCTAATCTTAAAGTCCGTAATCTAACTGTTTATGATCGTGCCCTTTCTCCAGAAGAAGTTAAAAAACGTAGCCAACTTTTTGAAAGAGGAGAGTTGGAAAAGAAACTTCCTGAAGGAGCAGAAGTAACTGCTAAACTGGATGTTTTTGAAGGTGGGGAGAACCGCAAGCCGAATAAAGATGGTATTGCAAGCTATCGTATTCCAGCCCTACTTAAAACTGATAAGGGAACTCTAATTGCTGGAACTGATGAAAGACGCTTGCATCACTCTGACTGGGGTGACATCGGTATGGTTGTTCGTCGTAGTGATGATAAGGGGAAAACTTGGGGAAATAGAATTGTTATCTCAAATCCTCGTGATAATGAGAAGGCTAGGAATCCAGAATGGCCATCACCAGTCAACATTGACATGGCCCTAGTTCAAGATCCAAAGACGAAGCGAATCTTTGCCATCTATGATATGTTCCTTGAAGGTAAGGCTGTATTTCTCTTCCAGGAAAAGCACCACAAGCTTATGAGCAAATTGGTGACAAGGTTTACCAAATCTTGTACAAACAAGGTGATGCAGGACGTTATACAATTCGTGAAAATGGTGAAGTTTTTGACCCTGAAAATAGAAAAACAGAATACCGAGTTGTAGTGGATCCTAAGAAGCCAGCATACAGTGATAAGGGTGACCTTTACAAAGGCGAAGAACTTATCGGTAATATCTACTTTGAGTATAGTGACAAGAATATCTTTAGGGTTTCAAATACCAACTATCTCTGGATGTCTTACAGTGACGATGATGGTAAAACTTGGTCTGCACCAAAAGATATAACATACGGCATTCGTAAGGATTGGATGCACTTCTTAGGTACTGGCCCTGGTACAGGTATTGCCTTGCATTCAGGGCCTCACAAAGGGCGTCTTGTTATCCCTGCCTATACGACAAATAACGTATCCTATCTAAGTGGTTCTCAGTCTTCACGTGTCATTTACTCAGATGACCATGGTGAAACTTGGCATGCAGGGGAAGCTGTTAATGATAACCGTCCAGTAGGTAACCAAACAATTCACTCTTCAACCATGAATAATCCAGGTGCTCAAATACGGAGTCAACCGTAGTTCAGTTGAATAATGGAGATCTCAAACTCTTCATGCGTGGATTGACAGGTGATCTTCAAGTTGCTACAAGTAAAGATGGTGGAGCAACTTGGGAAAAGGAAATCAAACGTTATCCAGAAGTGAAAGATGCCTATGTTCAAATGTCAGCTATTCATACGATGCATGATGGGAAAGAATACGTTCTTCTTAGCAATGCTGCTGGGCCAGGTCGTGAACGTAAAAATGGTTTAGTCCATTTGGCTCGTGTCGAAGAAAATGGAGAGCTGACTTGGCTTAAGCATAACCCTATTCAAAGTGGTAAGTTTGCCTACAATTCTATTCAAGATCTCGGGAATGGCGAATATGGATTGCTTTATGAGCATGCAGATAACAACCAAAACGAATATACCTTGTCTTATAAGAAATTCAATTGGGATTTCTTAAGTAAGGATATGGTTTCTCCAACCGAAGCAAGAGTTACACATGCAGTTCATATGGGGCAAGGTATTATTGCCATGGAATTTGATTCAGAAGTATTGGTCAATCAAGCACCAACTTTACAACTTGCAAATGGTAAGACGGCTACGTTTATGACGCAGTATGACACAAAGACTCTATTGTTTACAGTAGATCCTGAGGATATTGGTCAAAAAGTTACAGGCTTAGCAGAAGGAGCTATCGAAAGTATGCATAATTTGCCTGTTTCAGTAGTTGGTTCTAAAATTACTCATGGTGTAAATGGAAGCGAAGCTGCGACAAATGAAGCTACAGAATTTATAGGTGGAGTTAATGGTGAAGAAGGAGCAGTAACTGAAGAAGTTCCTGAATACACAGGCCCATTAGCGACAGCAGGAGAAGAAGCAGCAAAAGTAGAAAAACCAGAATTTACGGGTGGAGTTAATGGCGAAGAGGGAGCAGTTGTGTCAGAAGTTCCTGAATATACAGGCCCATTAGCGACAGAAGTAGAAGAAGCACCAACAGTAGAAAAGCCAGAATTTACAGGTGGAGTTAGTAGCGAGGAGGCTACAGTAACTGAAGAAACTCCTGAATACACTGGCTCCTTAGCAACAGTAGGAAAAGATCCAGCACCAACAGTAGAAAAGCCAGAATTTACAGGTGGAGTTAGTGACGAGGAGGCTACAGTAACTGAAGAAACTCCTAAATACATTGTTCCCGTACCAACAGTAGGAGAAGAACCAGCTCCAACAGTAGAAGAAACGGAATTCACAGGAGGTGTTAATGCGGTTGAAGCAGCGGTTCATGACCTTCCAGAATTCACAGGAGGCGTAAATGCAGTTCTAGCAGCTTCAAATGAGGTTACTGAATATACGGGAGGTGCTAATTTTGTCTTGGCAGCTTCAAATGACCTTCCTGAGTATAAAGGAGGTGTCAATGGCGCTGAGGCAGCAGTCCATGAAGTGCCAGAGTACAAGGGAGAAACCAAACCAGTCTTAGTAGCTGCAAACGAAGGTCCAGCTAAGAAGTTATCTCTTGGACAAGATGCTACTTATCAAGCACCAGCGGCTAAACAAAACGAGCTACCAAATACTGGAAGTAAAGAAAACACAACCCTTATTTCTATAGGATTAGTGGCAGGTCTCTTATCTGTCTTTACATTAGGAAAGAAACGAAAAGAAGACTAGACTAGGTTTTGAATAAAATGAATTTAGCTCATCGTTAATGATAAAAGAGATGGTCCATTTGAAAGATGGCTATCTCTTTTTATCATTTTAGGTACTAAGTGAATTGAAAATAAGGCCGAGCTGAAACTACTTTCAGAAACAGCTGTTCTATAAAATACTTTTGAAACTGAAATCTATTCTACTACAAAGCATTGAAAGCGCTTTAAAAATAATATATAATGAACTCATAAGAACAAAGAAAAGGAGGAAAGAGGATGCCACAGATTACTAAAGAAGCCTTGATTGCACAAATCAAAGATGGAATCATCGTTTCTTGTCAGGCCCTTCCTCACGAACCGCTCTATACAGAAGCGGGAGGAGTCATTCCCTTGCTGGTCAAAGCGGCTGAGCAAGGTGGAGCAGTCGGTATCCGAGCAAATAGTGTTCGCGATATCAAGGAAATCAAGGAGGTTACAAACCTTCCAATCATTGGGATAATTAAACGAGATTATCCACCGCAAGAACCCTTCATCACTGCTACTATGAAAGAAGTTGATGAATTGGCAGAACTTGATATAGAGGTCATTGCTCTGGATTGTACCAAGCGTGAACGCTATGATGGTTTGGAGATTCAAGAGTTCATTCGTCAGGTTAAGGAAAAATATCCTAACCAGCTCTTGATGGCTGATACAAGTACTTTCGAGGAAGGATTGGCAGCCGTTGAAGCAGGAATTGACTTTGTCGGAACAACCTTATCAGGATATACATCTTACAGTCCTAAAGTGGATGGTCCCGATTTTGAATTAATCAAAAAACTCTGTGATGCTGGTGTAGATGTCATTGCAGAAGGAAAAATTCATACACCAGAACAAGCCAAACAAATCCTAGGATATGGAGTGCGAGGTATTGTTGTTGGTGGCGCTATTACTAGACCAAAAGAGATCACAGAACGCTTTGTTGCTGGTCTCAAATAACACAATCTCAAAACAGAGGAGAGTGGTGGATGCGTCGGATAAAATGAAAACGTATACAAACGCAAAGAACTCATTATCCAATATGGATACGCTTATCAATTAGGAGAATACAAATGAAATTTAGAAAACTAGCTTGTACAGTACTTGCGGGTGCTGCGGTTCTTGGCCTTGCTGCATGTGGTAATTCTGGCGGAAGTAAAGATGCTGCAAAATCTGGTAGCGATAGCGGAAAAACAGAAATCACTTGGTGGGCATTCCCAGTATTCACACAAGAAAAAACTGGTGACGGTGTTGGAACATATGAAAAATCAATCATCGAAGCGTTTGAAAAAGCAAATCCAGATGTAAAAGTGAAATTGGAAACCATCGACTTCAAGTCAGGTCCTGAAAAAATCACAACAGCTATCGAAGCAGGAACAGCTCCAGACGTACTTTTTGACGCACCAGGACGTATCATCCAATACGGTAAAAACGGTAAATTGGCTGAGCTGAACGACCTCTTCACAGACGAATTCGTCAAAGATGTTAACAATGAAAACATTGTACAAGCAAGTAAAGCTGGAGACAAAGCTTATATGTATCCAATCAGTTCAGCACCATTCTACATGGCCATGAACAAGAAAATGTTGGAAGATGCTGGAGTTGCAAACCTTGTAAAAGAAGGTTGGACTACTGATGATTTTGAAAAAGTTTTGAAAGCGCTTAAAGATAAAGGCTACACACCAGGTTCATTGTTCAGTTCTGGTCAAGGGGGAGACCAAGGAACACGTGCCTTCATTGCAAACCTTTATGGCGGTTCTGTAACAGATAAAGATGTAACAAAATATACAACTGATGATCCTAAATTCGTCAAAGGTCTTGAAAAAGCAGCTAGCTGGATTAAAGACGGTTTGTTGAACAACGGTTCACAATTTGACGGTGGAGCAGATATCCAAAACTTTGCCAACGGTCAAACATCTTACACAATCCTTTGGGCACCATCTCAAAACGGTATCCAAGCTAAACTCTTGGAAGCAAGTAAAGTAGAAGTGGTAGAAGTACCATTCCCATCAGATTCAGGTAAACCAGCTCTTGAATACCTTGTAAACGGATTTGCAGTATTCAACAACAAGGACGACAAGAAAGTTGCAGCATCTAAGAAATTCGTTCAATTCATCGCAGATGACAAAGAATGGGGTCCAAAAGACGTTGTTCGTACAGGTGCTTTCCCAGTTCGTACTTCATTTGGCAAAGTTTATGAAGACAAACGTATGGAAACAATCAGTGGTTGGACTCAATACTACTCACCATACTACAACACTATCAACGGTTTTGCTGAAATGAGAACACTTTGGTTCCCAATGTTGCAATCTGTATCAAATGGTGACGAAAAACCAGCGGATGCTTTGAAAGCCTTCACTGAAAAAGCTAACGAAACAATTAAAAAAGCTACAAAACAATAAGCACTAAATCAGATTGACTCCTCCCTTTTCCCTGTGCATAGTCTATGTAAGAAAAGGGAGGATTTTGTTTGAAATGTAAGGAACTGTCACGAAATTAAAATGAAGTTCTTACATAAGCAAATCTTAAAAAATTTCATTTTGATTTTAAAACAGTTCAAGAAAATCCAAAATATTCTATTTGTGAAAGAGAGGTGCCGACTGTGAAAGTCAATAAAATTCGTATGCGGGAAACAGTGATTTCCTACGCTTTCCTAGCACCAGTATTATTCTTCTTTGTCATCTTTGTATTGGCTCCTATGATTATGGGATTCATTACAAGTTTCTTTAACTACTCAATGACTAAATTTGAGTTTGTGGGCTTGGACAACTACATTCGTATGTTTAAAGACCCTGTCTTTATGAAGTCTTTAATCAATACCGTGATTCTGGTTATTGGATCTGTACCGATTGTTGTTCTATTCTCACTCTTTGTAGCATCTCAGACCTACCATCAAAATGCCATTGCCAGATCCTTCTACCGTTTCGTCTTCTTCCTTCCTGTTGTAACAGGTAGTGTTGCCGTAACAGTTGTTTGGAAATGGATTTATGACCCACTATCAGGGATTTAAACTTTGTCCTTAAGTCAAGCCACATCATCAGCCAGAACATTTCTTGGTTGGGAGATAAAAACTGGGCTTTGATGGCGATTATGATTATCCTTTTGACTACATCTGTTGGTCAGCCGATTATCCTTTATATCGCTGCTATGGGGAATATTGACAATTCATTGGTGGAAGCAGCGCGTGTTGATGGTGCGACTGAATTGCAAGTCTTCTGGAAGATTAAATGGCCTAGCCTCCTTCCAACAACACTTTATATCGCAATCATTACAACAATCAACTCATTCCAGTGTTTCGCCTTGATTCAGCTTTTGACTTCAGGTGGTCCAAACTACTCAACAAGTACACTTATGTACTACCTTTACGAAAAAGCCTTCCAATTGACAGAATACGGCTATGCCAACACCATCGGTGTCTTCTTAGCAGTTATGATTGCTATCGTAAGCTTTGTTCAATTTAAAGTACTTGGAAACGACGTAGAATACTAAAGAAAGGAGACAGCTATGCAATCTACACAAAAGAAACCTTTAACAGCTTTCACTGTTATTTCAACGATTATCTTGCTCTTGTTGACCGTGCTGTTCATCTTTCCATTCTACTGGATTTTGACAGGGGCCTTCAAATCACAGCCTGATACCATTATGATTCCGCCACAGTGGTTCCCTAAAATGCCAACTATGGAGAACTTCCAACAACTCATGGTGCAAAACCCTGCTATGCAGTGGATGTGGAACTCTGTGTTTATCTCATTGGTAACCATGTTCTTAGTCTGTGCGACTTCATCTCTAGCAGGTTATGTATTGGCTAAAAAACGTTTCTATGGGCAACGTATTCTATTTGCAATCTTCATTGCAGCCATGGCGCTTCCAAAACAAGTTGTCCTTGTACCATTGGTACGTATCGTCAACTTCATGGGAATCCATGACACTCTCTGGGCAGTTATCTTGCCTTTGATTGGATGGCCATTTGGTGTCTTCCTCATGAAACAATTCAGTGAAAACATCCCAACAGAATTGCTTGAATCAGCTAAAATCGACGGTTGTGGTGAGATTCGTACTTTCTGGAGCGTAGCCTTCCCAATTGTGAAACCAGGATTTGCAGCCCTTGCAATCTTCACCTTCATCAATACATGGAACGACTACTTCATGCAGTTGGTTATGTTGACTTCACGTAACAATTTGACCATTTCACTCGGTGTTGCGACCATGCAGGCTGAAATGGCAACCAACTATGGTTTGATTATGGCGGGTGCAGCCCTTGCAGCTGTGCCAATCGTAACAGTCTTCCTAGTCTTCCAAAAATCCTTCACTCAGGGTATTACTATGGGAGCTGTTAAAGGATAATACTCTACGAAAATCGAATTCAAACTATGTCAGCGTCACCTTGCCATACTTAAGTATTGCCTACGGTTAGCTTCCTAGTTTGCTCTTCAATTTTCATTGAGTATAAGAGAATACAGAGTTATAAGTGTCTACAAAATGTTGGGTATTTGTCTACCATAAAGATTTTGTCAGACACTTATAAACTTAAGAATGATTTTAGTTAACTATCAGAAACGAAGGAAAGAGTATGATTTTTGACGATTTGAAAAACATCACCTTTTACAAAGGGATTCATCCCAATCTAGACAAGGCTATCGACTATCTCTATCAGCATCGTAAAGATTCATTTGAACTAGGTAAGTATGAGATTGACGGAGATAAAGTCTTTCTAGTTGTTCAGGAAAATGTCCTCAATCAAGCTGAAAATGATCAATTTGAGCATCATCAAAACTATGCTGACTTGCATTTGCTGGTAGATGGGCATGAATATTCGAGCTACGGTTCACGTATCAAAGACGAGGCAGTAGCATTCGACGAAGCAAGTGACATTGGCTTTGTTCATTGTCATGAACATTACCCACTCTTGTTGGGTTATCACAATTTTGCGATTTTCTTTCCAGGAGAACCACACCAGCCAAATGGCTATGCAGGTATGGAAGAGAAGGTTCGCAAATATCTCTTTAAAATTTTGATTGACTAAAAAAATCAGGAGGAGTAAACATGGCACAAAAAGGAGTAAGCCTTATCAAGGCAGCATTTGATACAGATAATTTTCTCATGCGTTTTAGTGAGAAGGTCTTGGATATCGTGACAGCCAATCTTCTTTTTGTCGTCTCTTGTTTGCCCATCGTGACGATTGGAGTGGCTAAAATTAGTCTCTACGAGACTATGTTTGAGATTAAGAAGAGTAGACGCGTGCCTGTCTTTAAAATCTATCTAAGAGCTTTCAAGCAAAATCTGAAACTAGGTCTTCAGTTAGGTCTGCTTGAGTTGGGCATTGTCTCATTAAGTCTTCTAGACCTCTATCTCTTCTGGGGGCAGACAGCTATGCCTTTCCAAATGGTAAAAGCTATCTGTCTAGGCGTTCTTATCTTCCTCACTATCGTGATGTTGGCTAGCTATCCCATAGCTGCGCGCTATGATTTGACTTGGAAAGAAGTGCTACAAAAAGGACTTATCTTGGCAAGTTTTAACTTTCCTTGGTTCTTTCTCATGTTAGTTATTATCTTTCTCATTGTGATGGTTCTTTATCTGTCCGCCTTCAGTTTACTTTTAGGTGGCTCAGCCTTCCTGCTTTTTGGGTTTGGACTCTTAGTCTTTATCCAGACTGGATTGATGGAGAAAATTTTCGAAAAATATCAATAAGATGGCTTGTTTCTGAAACTACTTTCAAGCCCTAAACATTTCAAAATTCATATCGAAACTAAAATCTAAGTGTACACAAGATATTGAAAGCGCTTTTCACAAGGTGTATACTAAACACGTAAAGAATAAATCCTGCTGTTAGCAGAAAAAAAGAAAACTTAGGAGAAAATCTATGTCAGATTTAAAAAAATACGAAGGTGTCATTCCAGCCTTCTACGCATGTTATGATGATCAAGGAGAAGTAAGTCCAGAGCGTACACGTGCCTTGGTTCAATACTTCATTGATAAAGGTGTTCAAGGCCTCTATGTTAATGGTTCTTCTGGTGAATGTATCTACCAAAGTGTTGAAGACCGCAAGTTGATTTTGGAAGAAGTGATGGCAGTTGCCAAAGGTAAATTGACCATTATTGCTCACGTTGCTTGCAACAATACCAAAGACAGTATGGAACTTGCTCGTCATGCTGAAAGCTTAGGAGTAGATGCCATTGCAACGATTCCGCCGATTTATTTCCGCTTGCCAGAATACTCAGTTGCTAAGTACTGGAACGATATCAGTTCTGCAGCTCCAAATACAGATTACGTGATTTACAACATTCCTCAATTAGCAGGTGTTGCTTTGACTCCAAGCCTTTACACAGAAATGTTGAAAAACCCACGTGTTATCGGTGTTAAGAACTCTTCTATGCCAGTTCAAGATATCCAAACCTTTGTAAGCCTTGGTGGGGAAGACCATATCGTCTTTAACGGTCCAGATGAGCAGTTCCTAGGTGGCCGTCTCATGGGTGCTAAAGCTGGTATTGGTGGTACATATGGTGCCATGCCAGAACTCTTCTTGAAACTCAACCAATTGATTGCTGACAAAGACTTGGAAACAGCACGTGAATTGCAATATGCTATCAATGCAATCATTGGCAAATTGACTGCTGCACATGGAAATATGTATGGTGTGATTAAGGAAGTCTTGAAAATCAATGAGGAATTGAATATTGGTTCTGTTCGTTCACCATTGACACCAGTGACTGAAGAAGATCGTCCAGTTGTAGAAGCAGCTGCAGCCTTGATTCGTGAAACCAAGGAGCGCTTCCTCTAATCCATAAGGAGGTATTTATGACACACTACGTTGCAATTGATATCGGTGGAACCAACATCAAATATGGTTTGATCGACGAAGAAGGTCAACTTGTTGAATCGCATGAAATGCCAACAGAGGCGCATAAAGGTGGACCTCATATCTTACAAAGACCAAAGATATCGTAGCCAGTTATTTAGAACAAGGCCCAGTAGCAGGTGTTGCCATTTCTTCTGCAGGAATGGTGGATCCTGATAAGGGTGAGATTTTCTATGCTGGGCCTCAAATCCCTAACTATGCAGGCACCCAGTTCAAAAAGGAAATCGAGACTAGCTTTGCGATTCCTTGTGAAATTGAAAATGATGTCAACTGTGCAGGTCTGGCTGAGGCAGTATCTGGTTCAGGAAAGGGAGCGAGTGTCACCCTTTGCTTGACTATTGGAACAGGTATCGGTGGTTGCTTGATTATGGATGGGAAAGTCTTCCATGGTTTTAGCAATTCAGCCTGTGAAGTCGGTTATATGCATATGCAGGATGGAGCGTTCCAAGATTTGGCTTCTACAACAGCTTTAGTGAAGTATGTAGCTGAAGCACATGGAGAAGATGTTGATCAGTGGAATGGCCGACGCATCTTTAAGGAAGCCACTGAAGGCAACAAGATTTGTATGGCTGGTATTGACCGTATGGTAGACTATCTAGGAAAAGGTCTGGCAAATATTTGCTATGTGGCTAATCCAGAAGTAGTCATTCTCGGTGGCGGTATCATGGGACAAGAGGCTATCCTCAAACCCAAAATCCGTAAAGCCTTGAAAGAAGCCTTAGTGCCAAGCCTAGCTGAAAAAACACGATTAGAATTTGCCCATCACCAAAATACAGCAGGTATGTTGGGTGCTTATTATAATTTTATACTCAATGAAAATCAAAGAGCAAACTAGGAAGTTAGCCGTAGGTTGCTCAAAACATTGTTTTGAGGTTGTAGATAAGACTGACGAAGTCAGTAATCATATATCTACGACAAGGCGAAGCTGACGTGGTTTGAATTTGATTTTCGAAGAGTATTAAGACAAAACAATCCTAGTTTGGCTAGACCAAACTAGGATTTTCTTACACGTTTTTGTCTACGATAGCCATTGAGTTTTTTATTTTCCCAGTAGCTATTAAAGATTTTCTCCTTGCTTTCACGATTGATTTCCAAAAAGTAGGCATAAATCAAATCAATAAAGAAGAGCATAGGAAGTTGAGCGGATATTCGTTGAATGTAGGAAGGCTGGCTGTGGCTGGCTACAAGAACAGTCTCCGTATAGGCCTGACTATCTTTATTGGGAACACTTGTAAAGAGTACAGTTTTTGCGCCCATCTCTTTCGCGTCTAATAGACTATCTAGAATAGAAGGAGTTGAGCCAGAAAGTGAGAAACCAAGTACTAGACAATTTTCATCCATAATGCTGGTTGTCCAGGCAAAACCGTCTTGGTCGGTTAAAGCCTCGCAGACCACACCCAGACGCATGAAGCGCAATTTCATTTCACGAGCGACAAGTCCAGAACTACCTGTTCCAAAGAAGTAGACACGATCAGCATCTTCGATTAACTGGGCGATTCGTTCTAGTTGTTCTTCGTCAATCAAGTCCTGTGTTTGTTCCCGCATGTGACTATAGCTTCGAAGAACTCGGTTGGTTAAAGGACTATGATTGTGAGAATGAGTCTCCTGTTTCTTTGCTTGGTGCTGGTATTGGAAAATAAACTCTCGATAGCCTGTAAAACCACACTTTTTAGAAAAGCGGGTCAGAGCAGCTTGAGAAATATGTAATTTTTGAGTGACCTGTTGGGAGGAAAGATCATCTTGAATGGTTTCAGCTTGCAAAAAATAACGAGCGATTTCTTGCTCTAAATCTGTTAGTGCTTCAAAATGAAGATCGATAATGGATGCAATGTCTGGCTTATTCATGGGGCTCCTTTTCATGAGTCAACCGCTTAGAAGTTGACAATTCCCTAACTATTATTATCATTATATCATAGAAGAATAGATAAAAACATAAAAAGCCATTTTCAATTAAAAGTCAAAAAAAGGTATCGATTTTTTTCTAAGAGTTTCTCCTTAAAAATATGATACAATGAGGAGTAATAATCTTCTTTCAAGTTTTATATTTTTTAGTGAAAATGGGACAGAAGATGGAAATTTTTCTAGAAATGAGACATGGTTGTATGAGAAAATTTAATAGTCATTCGATTCCGATTCGGCTTAATCTACTATTTGGAATAGTTATCTTGCTTTTTCATGACGATTATTGGTCGTCTTCTTTTATATGCAGGTATTAAATAAAGACTTTTATGAAACTAAATTAGCATCAGCAAGTCAAACGAGAGTGACAACTAGTTCGGCCCGTGGACAAATCTACGATGCAACGGGGAAACCTCTTGTTGAAAATACCATCAAGCAAGTTGTGTCTTTTACAAGGACTAACAAGATGACGACAGCTGAACTCAAAGAGACTGCAAAAAAACTTCTTACTTATGTGAATGTCAGCTCTCCTAATCTTACAGACCGTCAGATTGCTGATTATTACTTGGCTGACCAAGAAATTTATAAAAAAATAGTCGATGCTTTGCCACGTGATAAGCGTTTGGATTCAGATGGAAATCTTCTTTCGGAAGCGACTCTTTACAATAATGCGGTGGAAAGTGTTGATGTGAGTCAGCTCAACTATACGGATGATCAGAAAAAAGAAATTTATTTATTTAGTCAGCTAAATACTGTTGGAAATTTTGCTACAGGAACAATTGCAACGGATTCTTTAGATGACACACAAGTTGCTCTTGTCGCTTCGGCATCCAAAGACTTACCAGGAATTAGTATTTCTACTTCATGGGATAGAAAAGTCCTAGACACTTCTTTGTCTTCAATTGTAGGTAGTGTATCAAGTGAAAAATCAGGTCTTCCAGCAGAGGAAGTGGATGCTTATTTGAAAAAAGGCTACTCTCTGAATGACCGAGTGGGGACTTCTTATCTTGAAAAGCAGTACGAAGAAGTACTACAGGGAAAACGTTCTGTTAAAGAAGTGCACCTTGATAAACATGGCAACATGGAAAGTGTTGAAAATGTAGAGGAAGGAAGCAAAGGAAACAACATCAAACTAACAATTGACCTAGCTTTCCAAAATGGGGTTGATGATCTACTTAAGAGTTATTTTAATTCGGAGCTGGGTAACGGAGGAGCTAGATATTCTGAAGGAGTGTATGCAGTAGCACTTAATCCTAAAACAGGGGCCGTCCTTGCTATGTCTGGTATCAAGCATGATACTGAGTCAGGTAAATTGAGTTCAGATTCCTTAGGGACAGTCACCAACGTGTTTGTACCAGGGTCAGTAGTTAAGGCCGCTACCATCAGCTCAGGTTGGGAAAATGGTGTTTTATCAGGAAACCAAACCTTAACAGATCAGCCTATTGTTTTCCAAGGTTCAGCTCCAATTAATTCTTGGTATACATTGGCATATGGATCTTTTCCTATTACAGCTATGGAAGC